>Ga0255338_1000103_pt1 | contig 386422 bp, 360 predicted proteins | sample MeOH1_35cm_T4_19_FD_203715 | JGI IMG/M metagenome (GOLD analysis project Ga0255338, IMG submission 203715) | Sandy soil microbial communities from University of British Columbia, Vancouver, Canada - MeOH1_35cm_T4_195 | ecosystem: Engineered > Artificial ecosystem > Sand microcosm >... | reverse complement strand
ACACGCAGGTTGTCCACCACTTGAACCAGTCGCTGAAGGCGAACGTGATGTTCAAGCGGGACATCGACTACATCGTGAAGGACGAGAAGGTCGTCATCATCGACGAGTTCACCGGCCGCATGATGGATGGACGCCGCTGGTCGGACGGCCTCCACCAGGCGGTCGAGGCGAAGGAAGGCGTCAATATCGAGGCGGAGAACCAGACACTCGCTTCGATCACCTTCCAGAATTACTTCCGCATGTACCCGAAGCTGTCGGGCATGACCGGCACGGCGATGACCGAGGCGCCGGAATTCTTCGACATCTATCGTATGAACGTCGTTTCGATCCCGACCAACGTGCCGGTTAAGCGCGTCGACGAGGACGACGAGTTCTACAAGAACATCACCGACAAGTTCGCGGCCATCGCGAAGGAGATCAAGCATCGTCAGGAGATTGGCCAGCCGGTCCTGGTCGGTACCGTCTCCATCGAAAAATCGGAGATGCTGTCCGAATTCCTGGAGCGCGAGGGCATCAAGCACTCGGTCCTGAATGCGCGCTTCCACGAGAGCGAGGCGCATATCGTCGCGCAGGCGGGTCGCCTCGGAGCGGTCACCATCGCCACCAATATGGCCGGCCGCGGAACGGACATTCAGCTTGGCGGCAACCTGGAATTCCGGATGCAGGACGAGTTCGCGAATCTCGTCGCGGGGACGCCGGAATATGAGGCGCAGGCCGAGAAAGTCCGCGCTGAGATCATCGAGGAGAAACAGCGGGCGCTCGACGTGGGCGGCTTGTTCGTTCTCGGAACCGAGCGCCACGAGAGCCGGCGCATCGACAATCAGCTTCGCGGTCGCTCGGGCCGTCAGGGCGACCCGGGACTGTCGCGCTTCTATCTCAGCCTTGACGACGATCTCCTGCGCATCTTCGGGCCGCAGACCATGTTCGCGCGGCTGATGAACAAGAACCTCGAGGATGGTGAAGCGATCATCAGCCCGTGGATCTCGAAGGCGATCGAAACGGCGCAGAAGAAGGTCGAAGCTCGCAACTACGACATCCGCAAGCAGGTCGTCGAATTCGACGACGTGATGAACGACCAGCGCAAGGTCATCTACGAGCAGCGCGCGGACATCATGGATGCCGAGGACGTCAACGAAGTCGTCACCGACATGCGGGCGGAGACGGTTGCGTCGATCGTGACGGCTTTCTGTCCGCCGGGCACTTATCCCGAGCAGTGGGACAAGGAAGGTCTCAAGGAGAGCGTCGAAGCCGTATTCGGCCTGCAGCCACCAATCGACGATTGGCTGGAGGAAGAGGCGGTCGAGCAGGAGCTGATCATCGAACGGCTTCAGCAGCTCGCAGACGACGCAATGGCGGCCAAGCTCAGCGAGCTCGAGCCTGAACGCTGGAACCAGGTCGAGAAGAATATCCTGCTCCAGACACTAGACCACTTCTGGAAAGAGCATCTGGCCACACTCGATGCGCTTCGGGCGGTCATCCACCTTCGCAGCTACGCGCAGAAGAAGCCGATCGACGAGTACAAGCAGGAGGCCTTCCTGCTGTTCGAGCGCCTGCTGATCTCGATCCGCGAGGAAGTGACGCGGGTGCTCATGCGCGCCCAGGTCCAGTTCCAAGAACCGCCGCCGCTCGAACTTCCCGATTTTATCACGCAGCACATCGACCCGCTGTCGGGCGAGGACGATACTGTCGACGTGGACCCCGGGGGATCACTCCTGTCGAGCCTCGGAATTTCGTCGCTGAACATCCCGCAGCCGGCGTTGCCGCAGGATGAGAATGGCGAGACGGTGGAGCAGCCGATCAGCCGCAACTCGCCCTGTCCGTGCGGCTCAGGCAAGAAGTTCAAGCATTGTCACGGCCAGCTGGCCTGACGGCGATGCCGGAACCGGCGCAGGTTGACCGTTCAGAGCTGAGGCGTGCCTATCGAGCCGACGAGGAAATCGTTGCGGTAGAACGTATTGCCCAGGCCCGTCTCGACAGCGCCGCTCTGGGCGAGGCGACCGCGACGGCTCGAGCGCTGGTGAAGGGCGTTCGCTCGCACAAGCCGTCGGGGCTCGACGCTTTCCTGCAGGCCTACGACCTTGGAAGCGACGAGGGCATCGCGATGATGTGCCTTGCCGAGGCGCTGCTGCGCATTCCCGATGCGCACACCGCCGATGAGCTTATCGCCGACAAGCTCTCCGGCCCGGACTGGGCCGAGAAGCTGGGTCAGTCGGATTCTTCCTTCGTGAACGCTGCGACCTTTTCCCTGCTCCTGACGGGCAAGGTGCTGGAGGGCGCGTCGGACCGCTCCGATAATTGGAAGGCTGCGCTCGGCCGAGCGGTTGGCAGGCTTGGCGAGCCGGTCGTCCGGACCGCAGTCCGTGAGGCGATGAAGATCCTCGGCCGCAACTTCGTGTTCGGCCGCACGATCGACGAGGCGCTTCGCCGTGCCGGACCCGAACGCTCACGGGGCCTGACGCACAGCTTCGACATGTTGGGGGAGGCAGCGCGGACGATCGCGGACGCGGAACGGTACGCGGACGCTTATCGCAATGCTCTCGATCGCATCGCCAAGGAAGCCAAGGGAGGTTTTGCGAAGTCGCCGGGCATTTCGGTCAAGCTGTCGGCGCTCCACCCTCGCTACGAATGGAGCCATGCCGACGAGGCGAAGGCATTCATCCTGCCGATCCTCCAAGAGCTTGCGCATAAGGCGAGCAAGGCTGACGTCCACCTGACGATCGATGCCGAAGAGGCCGACCGGCTCGAGCTTCAAATGGACATGCTCGAAGCGCTGCTTTCGGACGACAGCCTGTTCGCGAATGGCTGGGGCGGGCTGGGCGTAGCGATCCAAGCCTATCAGAAGCGCGCTCTGCCGCTCTGCGAATGGACAGTCTCAGCCGCGCGCACTCATTGCCGCAAGCTGATGGTCCGCCTTGTGAAGGGCGCCTACTGGGACACTGAGATCAAGGTTGCTCAAGTCGCGGGATTGCCGGACTATCCGGTCTTCACCCGCAAGGTTGCGACCGACGTTTCCTATCTCGCCTGCGCCAAGATCCTGCTTGCCGCAAAGGACGCGATTTATCCGGCGTTCGCCACGCACAACGCCAACACCATCGCCGCCGTGAAGGCGCTCGCCGGCAAGACGCCGTTCGAGTTCCAGCGCCTGCACGGCATGGGCGAGGGGCTGTACGAGGAAGTCGCGAAGCTCGAAAAGGCGATCGGCGACCCGCAGACGCCGGTGCGGATCTACGCTCCGGTCGGCAGCCACAAGGAACTGTTGGCCTATCTTGTTCGACGCCTGCTCGAAAACGGTGCCAATTCCTCGTTCGTGAACCGTATCGCGGACGAGCATGTCAGTCTCGACGAGCTGGTTCGGGACCCGGTTGCGGAACTTGAAGCTCTCCAGCCCAAGCGCAATCCGAATATCATCCTGCCGAGCGACCTCTTCGGTCCTGGACGCCGTAACAGCGCCGGAGTCGACCTCAGTGACCCACTGGTGCGCGAACCGTTGATGCAACGGCTGAAAAAACTTGAAGATCGCAGCTGGACCGCGAAGCCGGGAATCGGAAAAGGCGAGGGCAGGCCGATCGTCTCGCCCCACGACCATCGGATCACTGTCGGTACGACATTCGAGACGACAGCAGATGAGGTCGACCGGATGGTCCGCACTGGCCATGCCGCGCAAGTCGCCTGGGACGCGCTTGGTGGCGAAGCGCGCGCGAAGTTGCTGGAACGAGCGGCCGATCTTTACGAAGAACATGCGGAAGAGTTCTTCTCGCTCTGCACACGCGAAGCCGGAAAGACCCTGGTCGACGCGGTGCTTGAGGTTCGTGAGGCGGTCGATTTCCTGCGTTTCTACGCGTCCGAAGCGCGCCGTCAGTTCACCAAGCCTCTTCCGCTTCCGGGCCCCACTGGGGAGCAAAACGAATTGCGCTTGCACGGCCGTGGGGTGATTGCGGCCATTTCGCCGTGGAATTTCCCCCTCGCCATCTTCACCGGATTGGTGTCGGCGCCCTTGGCTGCCGGCAATGCGGTTATTGCGAAGCCCGCCGGGCAAACCCCGCTTATCGGCGCCTTGGCGATCGAGCTGATGCATCAGGCGGGCATTCCCAAAGACATCGTACAACTCGCCCCCGGCTCCGGCAGGGTCGTCGGCGGGACGCTGACTGCACATCCGTTGCTTTCGGGCGTCGTCTTCACGGGCTCGACCGAGACCGCGCGCATGATCAACCGCACGTTGGCCGAGCGCGACGGGCCGATCATCCCGTTCGTCGCCGAAACCGGCGGGCAGAACGCGATGATCGTCGACAGCTCGGCTTTGCCCGAGCAGGTAACTCGTGATGTCATCTCGTCGGCATTCCAGAGCGCTGGCCAGCGATGCTCGGCCCTGCGGATCCTGTTCGTCCAGGAAGACGTTGCCGACGGCATGATCGAAATGATTGCCGGTGCGATGGAAGCGCTGAAGGTCGGCGATCCGAGTGACCTGGCAACCGACGTCGGTCCGGTGATCGACGAGGCTGCGAAGAAGGTGCTCGATGACCACGTCGAGTGGCTCGACAAGAATGCGAAGAAGATTTGCCGATTGGAAGCGCCAAAGGAGGCTGCACACGGTTGGTTCGTTGCTCCCGCTTTCTATGAGATTCAGTCCCTAAGCCAACTGAATCGCGAGAACTTCGGCGCAATCCTTCACGTCGTCCGCTTTGCCGGCGACAAGCTCGACAAAGTCGTCGAGGCCATCAATACGACCGGCTATGGCCTGACCCTGGGCTTGCAGAGCCGCATCGACACGGTGCGCGATTACGTCGAGGAGCATGCCCGCGTCGGCAATTTCTACGTCAATCGCAACCAGATCGGCGCGGTGGTCGAAAGCCAGCCGTTCGGAGGCGAAGGCCTGTCAGGAACGGGCCCGAAAGCCGGCGGACCGCATTATGTGGCGCGTTTCGCGACCGAGCGCGTCACCTGCATCGACACGACTGCAGCAGGCGGCAACGCCACCCTGATGGCGGCGATCGAGGGCTAAAGCCTCGTTTGTCCCTTCGCGGGACGCCGTGGAGCAGCAGGAAAGAACAGCCGTTCTTAAAGGGCGGGGTGGCCTTCCCAGGCACGAACGCGCTCCGCCGGAGCGGTCGGGCGAAAGCCCGGCCGCTTCGTTCAATTTGTGCGCGAAAAAATGGCTCCCCGGGCCTGATTCGAACAGGCGACCATTCGATTAACAGTCGAACGCTCTACCGCTGAGCTACCGGGGAGCGACCCGCATTGCTGCAGGGCGAGGCGGCTAGATAGCGAAGCTCACTTCAAAGGCAAGGGCAGAAAGCCCGTTCAGGTGGCGAATTGCTCCATCGCAATTCGCTCGTCGAGCGCATGCTCGGGGTCGAACAGCAGGGTCAGCGATCTTTCGCGGTCCATGCTCACCTCGACTTTCGCGACTTCGCGGACTTCCTTCTGGTCGGCAACGGCGGAAACCGGCCGATTCTTGGCTTCCAGGATCCGGAAACAAACGGCCGTGTCGTCAGGGAGAATCGCGCCCGACCAGCGGCGTGGCCTGAAGGGGCTGATCGGCGTCAGGGCAAGCATTTTGGCCTGAAGCGGAAGGATCGGGCCCCGAGCAGAAAGATTGTACGCGGTCGATCCCGCCGGGGTCGCGACAAGAACGCCGTCACAAGCCAGTTCCGGCAGGGCCACCCGGCCGTTCACCAGGATTTCGATCTTCGCGGTCTGCCTCGTTTCGCGAAGCAGGGAGACTTCGTTGATTGCGGCGTGGCGGAAGATTTCTCCCGAAACCGTCGTCGCCGTCATCTGCAACGGTGCGACGCGGATCGCCTTCGCCCCGGCGATGCGCTCGGCGAGGCGGTCCAGCCGCCATTCGTTCATCAGGAAGCCGACCGTGCCCCGGTTCATTCCGAACACTGGCTTCGGTATCCCGGCATCCAGCATCGCGTGCAAAGTCTGGAGCATGAACCCGTCGCCGCCGATTGCCACGAGGGTTTCCGCCTCTTCTTCCTTGGCCCAGGTGTAACGGCGACGGAGCATCGTCTCAGCCGCCTTGGCGACTTCGGTATGCGACGACATCAGCCCAATCTTGAGGCCCGCGAGGTCGACCTTTTCTTTGCCACCACCGAGCTTGGCTGCGTCAGCGCTCAACCGCCGCTCCCTTCTGCTTTCGAGCATAGGGATTTTGGCAAGGCGCGCCACTGTCCCGTTGTGGGGCGAGGCCCGAGTGGGCGGTTTCGGCGGGACGACAGGAGAGCTAGCCAATCATCCATGTTGAAGCGGGACGGCGTAGAAACCAGGGAGCGCGACGAGGACCGGCGTGAAGCGCCTGCACCTCGGCGGCGCAAGGACGACCTCCTCGCGGCGGTCATTGCCCACCAGCAAATCGGCGTGGTCTTCCAGCCGCAGATCGATCCTGCCAGCGGGGAAGTGGCGGGTGCCGAGGCCCTCGCGAGATGGGATCGTGTTGCTGGAGCAGAGCAGTTGTTCGCTCGGGCTGCAGCGGCCGGGCTCTCCGAATCCCTTTCGCGCCTTGTTCAATTCAAGGCGCTACGCGCTGCAGCGGCATGGGAAGGGCCGCTGCGGCGCCTCCGTGTTTCGATCAACCTGCTTCCGGAAGACATTCTGCAGGACAATTACGTCGACTGGCTTCTCGGCCAGATCAATTCGGTCGGAATAGACCCCAAGAGGGTCACGATCGAGATTACCGAGAACGCGTTGCTCAACGACCTGGAAGCGGTTGCGGAGCGGCTGGCGGTACTTCGCCAGCAAGGAATCAAGGTTGCGCTGGATGACTTTGGAACAGGCTACGCAAGCCTTTCCTATCTCGGCAGCCTTCCATTGGACGCGCTGAAGATCGACCGCGGTTTGGTAGCCAAAATAGGCACCAGTGAGCGCGACCGCATCGTCGTTCGGTCGATCTTCTCTCTTGCCCGTGACCTGGGCCTGACGGTCATTGTCGAAGGCGTCGAATACACTTCGCAGCTCGTGTTGCTCGCGGAATGGGGCTGCGACCTCTACCAGGGCTTCCTGGGCGCAGGAGCGCTCGACGAGGCGGAGCTCTCACGCTTCGTAGCAGTTTCCCAGGCCAACGCCGCCTAGGCGGCCACCGGCTCCTTCGCACGGTCACTTGCCGCGGCCACACGCGCCAGCCCGGTGGAAAGCTGCAACGCTCCGTTGAGCCGCGCGTCTGGCGTCGGCCAATCCCGCGAAACAACGAGCTTGCTGTCCGGTCTGAGCTTCGCCGTGCCTTTCAGCCGTTCGATATAGCCGAGGAGACCGCCGAGATCCGGGAATCCGCCGTCCGCGAACGTGACGAGCGCACCTTTCGGCCCAACATCGAGTTTGGCGATCATCGCCTTCTTCGAGTTGAGCTTGGTCTCGACAATCCTCAGCAAATTCTGCGTCTCCGACGGAAGCGCTCCGAACCGGTCGATCATCTCGGCCGCGAAGGACTCCACGCCCTGCTTGTCGTCCAGCTCACCGAGCCGGCGGTACAGGCCCATGCGCAGGTCGAGGTCCGGCACGTAGGTTTCCGGAATGAGGATCGGTGCATCGACGCTGATCTGCGGCGTGAACCCCTCGGGCCGTGGAATGCCGCCGGCCTTCTGCTCGACGATCGCGTCCTCCAGCATCGACTGGTACAGTTCGAAGCCGACCTCCTTGATGTGTCCGGATTGTTCGTCGCCAAGCAGGTTGCCCGCGCCGCGTATGTCGAGGTCGTGGCTGGCAAGCTGGAATCCCGCACCGAGGCTGTCCAGATTGGCGAGCACCTGCAGGCGCTTTTCAGCCGATTCTGTAATCGATCGATCGGCGGGCGTGGTGAGATAGGCGTACGCCCGGACCTTCGCGCGTCCGACCCGCCCACGGAGCTGGTAGAGTTGCGCGAGGCCGAACCGGTCGGCGCGGTGGACGATCAACGTGTTCGCGCTCGGAATGTCGAGGCCGCTCTCGACGATCGTCGTCGACAGCAGCACGTCATACTTGCGATCGTAGAAGGCGCTCATGCGCTCTTCCACTTCGGTAGGAGCCATTTGGCCGTGTGCGGTGACCGCCTTGACCTCCGGCACTTCCTCGCGAAGCCATTCCTCCACGTCGGGAAGATCGGCGATGCGGGGAACGACGAAGAAGCTTTGCCCGCCGCGATAATGTTCACGGAGCAGCGCCTCGCGAACGACGACCGGATCCCACGGCGTGACGTAGGTGCGGACGGCGAGGCGGTCGACAGGCGGCGTCTGGATGACGCTGAGTTCACGGAGACCGCTCATCGCCATCTGTAGGGTGCGCGGGATTGGCGTTGCGGTCAGCGTCAGCACGTGAACGTCGGCCTTCAGCGCTTTCAGCCGCTCCTTGTGGGTCACTCCGAAATGCTGCTCTTCGTCGACAATGACCAATCCCAACTTCTTGAACTTGATCCCTTTCCCGAGGATCGCGTGCGTCCCGATGACAATGTCGACCTGGCCGTTCTCAAGTCCGTCACGAGTGTTCTTCGCCTCGGTCGCGGGGACCAGTCGCGACAGCCGCCCAACCTTGATCGGAAATCCTTCAAGCCGCTCCGTGAAGTTTCGGTAATGCTGGCGCGCGAGAAGGGTGGTCGGAGCGACGATCGCGACCTGCATTCCCGACATCGCAGCGACGAAGGCTGCGCGAAGCGCGACCTCGGTCTTGCCGAAGCCGACATCGCCGCAGATCAGGCGATCCATCGGTTTGCCGGATTCGAGATCCGCAAGGACATCCTCGATGGCGCGATCTTGGTCGTCCGTCTCCTCGTAGGGGAAGCGATCGACGAACTGAGGGAAGGCGCTGTCCGCCTCGATCACGACGCCGGGACGGGTGGCTCGCATCGCCGCGGTCTTGATGAGCTCGCCCGCAATCTCGCGGATGCGCTCCTTCATCCGCGATTTTCGGCGCTGCCAGCCTTCGCCGCCCAGCCGGTCGAGCGCGACGCCGTCGCTCTCGTTGCCGTAGCGCGTCAGCAGCTCGATGTTCTCGACCGGGACGTAGAGCTTGTTCCCGCCTGCATATTCCAGTGCGACGCAGTCGTGCGGCGCCTTGCCAACCATGATCGAGGTCAGACCCTCGTAGCGGCCGATGCCGTGATCGTTGTGGACGACGAGATCGCCCGGCGAGAGCGTCGCAAGCTCGGAAAGGAACGCGGCCGCGCCCTTGCGCTTCTTGCGGCGGCGGACCAGCCGGTCGCCGAGCATGTCCTGTTCGGTGAGGACCGCGACATCCGGCGCAGTGAAGCCATGGTCGAGCGGCAGGACCATAAGCGCGGGCTGAGTTTTGCTGCCGAGCGCCTCCTGCCAATTGTCGACGAGCTTCTGCGTCTTCAGGCCGTGATCGCCGAGCAGGCCAGACAGGCGCTCGCGCGCACCGACGCTGTAGCTCGCCAGAACGACTTTATGTCCGCTTTTCCGAAGCTTCGAGACATGACTGGAGACGGCCTCATAGATGTTGGCTTGCTGCGTGCGCTCAGGCGTGAAGTCGCGGGCCGGCTCGACTCCGAAGCTGACGATCCTCTCGCTTTCGGGCTCGGGAAATTGGGACGTCAGGTGGATGGGCCGTTCGGCGACGGCTGCATTCCATTCCTCCTCGGTCAGATAGAGCGCGCCCGGCTCCAATGGACGGTAGCTGCCCGCTTCGCCGGACATCGTCTTGCGTCGGTTGGCGTAATAATCGTCGATCGACTCCCGCCGCGCCGCAAGCGCCTGGTCCACACCGGCGTCGCGGACAATGAGGTCTGCCTCGCCAAGATGATCGAACAGGGTGGTCAGCCGCTCTTCGAATAGAGGGAGCCAATGCTCCATCCCGCTCATCCGGCGCCCGTCCGAAATGGCCTCGTAAAGGGGGTCGCCTGTCGCGGTCGCTCCGAACGTTTCCCGATAGCGTGAGCGGAAACGCTTGATCGTCTCCTCGTCGAGCAAAGCCTCGGACGCCGGCATGAGGGTGAAGGCCTTGGCTCGGTCCGTCGAGCGTTGGTCGGCGGGGTCGAAACGGCGAAGGCTCTCGATCTCGTCGCCGAAGAAATCGAGGCGGAGCGCCATAGTTTCTCCGGCGGGGAAAAGATCGACTAGCGAGCCACGTACGGCATATTCGCCATGCTCCGCGACGGACTCCACCCGCTCGTATCCTAGCGAGCTCAGCTGAGTGACCAGCCGGTTGCGGTCGATGCGCGCGCCCTCTTCGATACGCTGGGTAAGTTGGCGTACGCGAAACGGGGTCAGCAGGCGCTGCGTCGCCGCATTCTCCGTGACAACCAGAAGCTGCGGGCCCTCGGACTTCATTTGCAGCGCGTTCAGCGTCGCCAGCCGTTCGGCCATGACGCGCAAGGCCGGGGAGGTGCGGTCGTAGGGCAGGCAGTCCCACGACGGGAGGGTCAGCACTTCCACTTCGGGCGCGAAAAGCGGGACCGTCTCCGCCAGCGCCCGCATTGCCATTTCGTCTGAAGCGATCAGTACCGCACGGCCGCCCTTCGACGATCCATGCGCCGCGCGAGCGAGATCGGCAGCGAGCACCGGCAGGAAGCCCGACGGCACGCCGGCAAGAGTCAGCGGTTCGCAAGCGCGGAGGACGCGCTGCAGCGTATCCGTCAATGCGCGATCCGGATATAATCGAGACGCTTAAGGGCATCGATCATGGGACTAGCGAAGCGGTCCGGCGCCTCGGCAGTTCCGATGGCCCAGGCCATGATGTCGACGTCCTGCTCATCGAGTAGCGAGGAAAACAGCGCGCGTTCGTCAGCGCTCCACGATGCATTGTGAGCGTCGAAGAACCCGCCGATCAGCATGTCCGCTTCGCGCGTGCCGCGATGGTGCGCGCGCCAGTGCAGGCGCTTCAATTCCTCGTCTGGAAGCATGCCTGCGATGTAGTGGAGGGCGGCTCTCAAAGGAAGGCCGCCCTCGCGCAAATTACATCTTCATTCCGGCCATCTCGTGCGTCTGCTTGTGCGCCTTGCAGCTGACGTTCGGATTGAACTGCGCGAACATCCCGCTCGGGTTCTCCCGATAGAGCCAGACGTGGCGGTCGTAATGAGGCTCGAAAATGTGAGCTTCGTCGATCTTGGTGGCCGGGTCATCCTGCATCGTGTCCCATTGGACGCCGTGGAAGCTCGGCGGCTTCTCATTGCCTGCGGCGTGCCAGGATTTCTGGAAGACCAAATTCTCGACGGCGACCAGCTGGAGCGAACCATCGGCCTGCGGTTCGTAGATGAGGATCGCGGGCTTGTTGAAGTCGGTGTGCGTGCCGTTGCCGTCGACCCGTGGATTCGGGGGCGCCGAGATGCCGAGCATGTCGGGCCGGAAGAAATGAATGCCCATGGCTCCGAGGCTTGCAGGTCTGCCCATCATCTCAGCCGAGTCGCACGTGTCCGACGGATCACGGATATAGCCTTCCGCCAGGGCGACTTTCACATCCTTGAAACGCTCCGTGGCCGCCCGGACCTGGTCGAGCGTCGGCTCTGCAGGCGTTGCCGCAGTCTCCGGCGGATTTGCCAATAGCAAAGCGCTCGCGGACACAGCCGCGAGGCCGATCGCAACTTTCAACATTTGGTGATGCTCCCTTTTGCGAGGGCGCGGCTACGCCTCGATAGGTCATTGCTCAATCGAAATGCTTGCAAGGGGCTATGCAGATGTGAATAGCTGCTGGCGGTGTTCTCTTGGGACGATATCGGTGTGTTCCTCGCGCTCTATCGGGAGCGAACGACCGGCCGCGCCGCGAGCGCCAGAGGGGTCAGCCAGCCCACGATAGTTCGACGCATTGCTGCTCTCGAGAATGACCTCGGCCTGGCGTTGTTCGAGCGCAGTCCCACGGGCCTGATGCCCACTGATGCCGCGCACGCTTTGTATGCATCCGCGCAACGCATCGAGCGGTCGGTTTGCGAGTTCACCGCCGAGGTGGACGGGCTCACAGATGCTGAGGTGAACCTGATCCGGCTGACCTTCCTCGACCATTTCGAGCAATTGCTGATCCCCGTCCTGCGTGACTTCCGGTCGCGGTGGCCGCGCGTACAGACGCAGCTTCTCGCCAGCGATCACATCTACGATCTTGCACGTGGCGAAGCCGACATCGGAGTTCGCGGACGCGACCGGCCGACCAGCGACGAACTGGTCGTCCGCGAACTGCCGCCGAGCGGGTGGACCATCTACGCTTCGGCCCACACTTCGGCAGAGGAGCGGCCGCACGCTCCCGCCGACGTTGCCGGACATCCGATCGCGCTGGTCGGGGGCGTTCCTGCGACCCTGCCGGTCTACCTCTGGCTTGAGGAGATTGCGTCGTCCGGTCCTCCGCCTGCACGGTGCAACAATTATCGGGCGATCAAGTCACTTGTCGCTTCCGGCGCGGTTTTGTCGGCGCTGCCCTGCACAATCGGGGATGGCGATCCGGAGGTGGTTCGGTGCTTCCCGCCACTCGAAGAGTGGGATGTGCCGATTTACCTTATCGGACGGCGCGCGATCCTTCGTCGGCCTCCGGCGCGCGACCTGTTCGATTCGATCGCCGCGCATTTCGATCGCCATCCGGAATTGTTGATGGGCGTGCGCTGATGCGGCCCGAAATTCTCAATCCGCTCTTCGCAGAGGTGGATACGCTGCCGGGCGTCGGCCCGCAGGTCGCGAAGCTCCTCAAGCGCCTCGACGTCACACGCGTTGTGGACCTCCTCTATCACCTGCCGACCGGCGTGATCGAGCGAGTCAGGGCGCGAGCGGCAACCGGCAACCTGCTCGGATGCAATGTCATTCTCGATTTGACGCCATTCCAGATGCGACAGCCACGGTCGGGCAGGGGACCGATGCGCGTCTTCGCATCGGACGCAGACGGTAATTCGATCAGCCTCATTTACTTCAACAATCCCGGCTGGGCGAAGAAGAGCCTGCCGATCGGCGAAAAGAGGACGGTCGCTGGAAAGCTCGAAGCCTACGGGGACGAGTGGCAGATCATCCACCCCGAAGTGCTCGCGGCGGACAAGGGCGCGGAGCTTTCGATCCGCGAGCCCGTCTATGGCCTGACCGAGGGGCTGACCAACAAGCGCCTTCGCGAATTGGCCGTGATGGCCTTGGAGCGCGCCCCGGAACTGCCCGAGTGGATCGAGCCGAGCCTTGCCGCTCGCGAGGCCTGGCGTCCGTGGCGCGCGGCGATTGCCGAAGCGCATCGCGATCCGGGGACGGACGATCCGCGCCGGCGCCTCGCCTATGACGAAGTGTTCGCCAACCAGCTCGCGCTCATGCTCCTTCGGCAGGCCTCCCGGCGCAACCGCGGAGTCGCCCTTGCAGGTGACGGGAAGCTCATCGGCAATCTCAAGCTGCCGTACCAGCTGACGGGCGCGCAACGGCGCGTGGTCGAGGAGATCCGTGGCGACATGGCGCAGACCGCGCCCATGCTGCGGCTCCTCCAGGGCGACGTTGGTTCCGGCAAGACGCTCGTGGCGCTGATGTCGATGCTGACCGCCATCGAATCCGGCGCTCAGGCTGCCTTGCTTGCCCCGACAGAAATCCTTGCGCGCCAGCATCATACGACGCTGTTGAAGCAACTCGATAGCATCGGCGTGCGCGTCGCCATCCTAACCGGGCGGGAGAAAGGGAAGGCGCGGGAATCCGTCCTGATGGGCCTCGCCGACGGCTCGATCGACATCCTCGTCGGCACGCACGCGATTTTCCAGGAGAAGGTCTCCTACCGGAACCTGGGGCTCGCGGTGATCGACGAGCAGCATCGCTTCGGAGTTTCCCAGCGCCTGCTGCTCGCATCGAAGGCCGATCGGCCTCCGCATTTGCTGGTCATGACAGCTACGCCGATCCCTCGGACCCTGACGCTCACCCAATATGGCGAGATGGACGTCAGCCGGATCGACGAAATGCCGCCGGGCCGCAGCCCCGTCGAAACGCGCGTGATCAGCGAAGAGAGACTCAGCGAGGTGGTCGATGGTCTGGGGCGCCATCTCGCAAGTGGTGGCCAGGCTTATTGGGTTTGCCCGCTGGTCGAGGAAAGCGAGAAGAGCGACGCCGCGGCAGCCGAAGAACGGGCCCGTATCCTCCGCCTGCGCTTCGGCGACGACAAGGTCGGGCTCGTACACGGGCGCATGAAAGGCCCGGAGAAAGACGCGGTCATGGCCCGCTTTGCTGCCAATGAGCTCGCCGTCCTGGTCGCCACGACCGTGATCGAGGTGGGCGTCGATGTGCCCAATGCGACCTTGATGATTGTGGAGGGGGCCGAGCGCTTCGGTCTCGCCCAACTCCACCAGCTTCGCGGGCGCGTCGGGCGCGGTACGGGCAAGAGCACCTGTCTGCTTATCCGCGGGCAGAATCTCACTGAGGTAGGACGCGCCCGGCTAGGGCTGATGCGAGAGACCAATGACGGCTTCCGCATCGCAGAGGAAGATTTGCGCCTGCGCGGCCCGGGAGAAATCCTTGGTACGCGCCAGTCCGGCGAAGTCGCTTTTCGGGTAGCAACGGCTCAGGACGTCGAGGAACTCGCCCAGATCGCCCAGGACGATGCGCTGATCTTGCTCGACCGCGACGGAGGCCTTGCCGGCCCACGGGGGCAAGCTGCGCGGATCTGCCTGTACCTGTTCGAGCGCGATCAAGCGGTCGGACTGATCAGGAGCGGTTAGCGCACCAGAAGGGCGTGCCGCTTCTTTCCCAGGCTGAGCTTTACCGGCTCGCCTCCAACTTCGACGACCAGCGCGGCATCCGACACGGCCTCGTCGTTCAGCCGCACCGCGCCCTCGGCAATCTTGCGACGGGCTTCCTTGTTCGATTGCGTGAATCCAAGCTGGGTCAGCGCATGGGCCAGGCTGACGCCTTCACCGACCGACAGTGTTGGCAGGTCATCGCCGCTACCACCCTGCTCAAAGGTTGCGCGCGCCGTATCCGCCGCGGCCGATGCAGCATCGCGGCCATGCAGCATCGCAGTCGCCTCGGTCGCCAGCACGATCTTCGCCTCGTTGATCCCGGCGCCCGGAAGAGCCTCAAGTCGCTCGACTTCTTCGAGCGGGAGGTCGGTGAACAGCCGAAGGAATTTGCCGACGCTGGAATCGTCCGTGTTCCGCCAGAACTGCCAGTAATCGTACGCGCTCAGCTGCTCTTCGTTGAGCCAGACGGCGCCCTGCGCGGTCTTGCCCATCTTAGAGCCGTCAGGGTTGGTGATCAGGGGCGTCGTCACACCGAACACCTCCGTGCCCTCGATGCGGCGCGTGAGCTCGATTCCGTTGACGATATTGCCCCACTGGTCCGACCCGCCGAGTTGCAGCCGCAGGCCGTGACGACGCGACAGCTCCAGGAAGTCATAGGCCTGGAGGATCATGTAGTTGAATTCGAGGAAGGTGAGCGGCTGCTCGCGATCGAGGCGCAGGCGGACGCTGTCGAAGGTCAGCATGCGATTGATGGTGAAATGCCGCCCGACATCGCGAAGGAAGGGGACGTACTCGAGCTTGCTCAGCCAGTCGTCGTTATTGACCAGAACCGCGTCCGTCGGGCCCTCACCGAAAGTCAGGAAGCGCTCGAATACGCGCCGGATGCCGGTGATATTGGCGTCGATCTCTTCGTCGGTGAGAATCCGGCGGCTTTCGTCCTTGCCGGTCGGATCGCCGACCTTGGTCGTCCCGCCGCCCATCAGCACCACGGGCCTGTGACCCGCCTGCTGCAGCCGCCGAAGCTGCATGATCTGGACAAGGCTGCCGACGTGAAGGCTCGGCGCGGTCGCGTCGAAGCCGATGTAGCCGGTCACGATCTCCTTCGACGCCAGGGCATCGAGGCCTTCCGCGTCGGTCAGCTGGTGAATGTATCCGCGCTCGTCGAGCAGCTTCAGGAGAGAGGAACGGTACTCGGTCATGCTCGCCGCTTAGCGTGATGCTCCCGGTCCTGCTACTGTCGGCGCAATGCAGCTGAACCTCATCCCGCATCCGGACACGCCGCCTTCGCAGCCCGACTTCAAGGTCTGGGCGAGTGTCGATCATGCGGGGGCTTTCGGCGCGACGGCGACGACCAACATCTGGTTCGGGATCGGAGCGCCGGCCTCGCGGTTCGTCATTCCCGAGACGGAAGAACCTTCCCGAGCGAGCGAGCTATGGAAGTCGACCTGCCTGGAAGCATTTCTGCGAGAAGCTGGCTCGGAGGCGTATCAGGAGTGGAACTTCGCTCCGTCCGGAGACTGGGCGGCCTACAGCTTTTCGGGGCACCGCGAAGGCATGACCGAGTTGGAGGTGACCGCCCCACCTTACATCCGCATGGAGGACAATCTGACCTGGTGGACGCTCGGCGCGACTATTGCGGTCGAAGCCGGCAAGAGCTGGGAGTTCAACCTCACTGCGGTTCTTGAGGAAAAGGACGGGGCCAAGTCCTACTGGGCGCTGGCCCATGCGCTGGACAAGCCGGATTTCCATCATCCCGATTGCTTCGTCGCCAAGCTCCCTTAAGCAGCATTCATGAGCCTGTTTGGAATCGATCGCCTGCTGGCGGACCCGGAATTACGACGCCCGCTCGAAGGACAGCGTGTCGCGCTGCTCGCGCACCCGGCCTCTGTCACCAAGGACCTGACGCACAGCCTCGATGCGCTGCACGCAGCCGGGTTGAATATGTCCGCAGTCTTCGGTCCGCAGCACGGCGTCCGCGGGGACCTCCAGGACAATATGATGGAGTCGCCCGACTTCACCGATCCGACCTATGGCATCCCGGTGTTCAGCCTGTATGGCGAGGTTCGCCGTCCGACCGGCCAGTCGATGAGCACCTTCGACGCGATCCTCATCGACCTGCAGGACCTGGGCTGCCGAATCTACACCTACGTCACGACGTTGCTCTACGTGCTCGAAGCTGCAGCCGAACACGGAAAGAGTGTCTGGGTTCTCGACCGCCCCAATCCCGCAGGCAGGCCGATCGAAGGGCTGATCCTGCGATCGGGCTGGGAAAGTTTCGTCGGCGCCGCTGAGATCCCGATGCGCCATGGCCTGACGCTCGGTGAATTGGGCGCCTGGTTCATCGACCGCTTCAAGCTCGACGTCGATTATCGCGTGATCGAAATGGCCGACTGGCAAGCTGAAGGCCCGGGCTTCGGCTGGCCGCAGGAGCGCGTCTGGATCAACCCGAGCCCCAACGCCGCCAACCTCAACATGGCGCGCGCCTATGCGGGCACGGTGATGCTCGAAGGCACGACGCTCAGCGAGGGCAGGGGCACGACGCGCCCGCTGGAAATCTTCGGTGCGCCGGACATCGAGGCGGGCAAGGTCATTGCTGCGATGCACGCCCTTGCACCTGGTTGGCTGGAAGGCTGCAAGCTCCGCGAGATCTGGTTCGAGCCGACCTTTCACAAGCATTTCGGGAAGCTGTGCAACGGCGTGCACATCCACGCCGAAGGGCCGTTCTACGATCACACTTATTTCAAGCCGTGGCGGCTGCAGGCGCTCGCCTTCAAGGTAATCCGCAATCTCAATCCGGATTACGAGCTATGGCGCGATTTCCCTTACGAATATGAGTTCGACAAGCTCGCCATCGACGTGATCAACGGCTCGCCATTGCTCCGCGAATGGGTCGACGATCCGAGCGCGACGCCGGACGATCTCGACGCGATCACACTCCCCGACGAACGCGCGTGGGAAGAGCAAAGGCGCGCCTTTCTTCGCTACTGAGTGGCGTGGTTAACGAAAGAGTAGGGGCTTCGCTCTATCCCGCTCACGAAGGAATTCGTTGGAGCGCACGCGGGTCATGGCCACACACGGTATCGAGGAAGTCACTGAGAACGCGATCCGCAGCGTTGCGCGCGACTGTGGCTCCCTGTCGATGGAATGCAGCGACGTTGCCGGTTACGTCCGGGATGTCGGGACCCGCATTACCGAGCATCTCAGCATGCTCGACCAGCTTGAAGAAGTCACGACCCGCCTTCTCGGGGACCAGGCACGCGTTTCTGATTCGACCGACGAGGCCCGGCTTCTGTCCGAGCAGGCGAGAGCCAAGCTCGAGGCCGGCCGCGAGGCGATCGACGGCACGATCGCCGGCTTCAAGGGTCTGACCGACCTCGTCGTCCAACTCGGCGAGCGCATGGCAGGCTTCGCGTCGGCAATGAACCAGGTTCAGACGGTCTCCTCGACCATCGAGACGATCGCCCGCAAGACGAACATGCTTGCGCTCAACGCGACGATCGAGGCTGCCCGCGCCGGCGACGCCGGTCGCAGCTTCGCGGTCGTTGCCGCCGAGGTGAAGAAGCTTGCGCACGACACTCGCGCCGCCACCAGCCAGATCGCATCGACGATCGGTGAGCTGACCCGAGAAGCGGGCGCCGTCACCACCGAGATCAAAACCGGCGTCGAACGTAGCCGCGCAGCCCAGTCGGGCTTCGGCCAGATCAGCGAAACTGTCCGCGAAGTCGCCGAAATCGTAACGATGGTCGATCGCCAGACCGAGGGCATCGCCCACTCGACCAGCATGATCCAGACCAGCGTCGACCGCGTGAAAGCCGGGCTGACCGACTTCGCGGGTGATGCACGCAACAACGGCAGCCAGTTGCTCCAGGCGCAGAAGCGTCTCGAGCATCTCGAAATGCTGTCGAACACCATGCTCGACACGCTGGCGAATTCGGGCGCGGAGATCGACGACACGCCGTTCATCCTGAAAGCTCAGGAAACGATGCGCGCTATCCAGGCGGTCATCGAGCGCGGCCTCGAAAGCGGCGAGATCACTTTGGACGACGTGTTCGATCGCCAATATCGGTTGATCGAGGGCTCGAATCCCGAGCAGTATGACAATCGCCTCTGCGATTATGCGGACCGCTATGTCCGGCCGATCCTGGACCGGGTGAAGGGTGGAGACGAGCGCCTGATCGGTTCCGCGATCACCGATGTGAACGGCTATTTGCCAACGCACCTCACCGAGCGCAGCCATGTTCCGGGTCCGGATCCGCTTTGGAACGATGCGCACTGCCGCAACAAGCGCATCATGATGGACGATACGACGGCCGCGGCAATCGTGAGCGAGAAGCCTGCGATGCTTGCGACCTATCGCATGGAGCTTGGCGAGAAGTTCATCCCGGTGAAGAACGTGTTCGTTCCGCTGTGGATCAAGGGACGCCGCTGGGGCAATTACGAACTCGCCTACCGCGACGACTGATCGTCGCTTCCGAGATTTATGAGCTGAAGAAGATTGGGCCTCTGCTTCGTAGCAGGGGCCCGTTCTTTTAGTAGTCGCTGCGGGCTCCGGCGCGGGCTTCGAGCAGGTCGAACAGGCCGCGGTGCTGGAGCAGAAGCTGCTCGCCGCCAAATCCAAGGGCCCGCTCGCTGGCCATCGTGTCTGAGGCAGCTTCGATCACCGCCACGACCGATGCTTCGTCCGGCAGCGCGGGCGCAGGGGAATCGACGCCGGCTCTAGCAGCGGCACGATCCAGCAGGCGGCGGATCGGCCACCAGTCGCCGACTAGCGCAGCGGCGGCACCAAGTGCGCATCCACGGCGCTCGGAAGTTGCGAGGATTTCCAGTGCATTGCGCTGGGCGTTCATGGCCGCTTCTGTCTCGGCGGCGCCGGGCGTGCTTGGCAGCGGCCCGACGGCGGAGGTCAGCCGAACAAGGAACAAGCGTTCACGCTCGAAACCTTCGGCCGCACGGGCCAGCCAGTCCCGGGCGAGACCTGCTTCGGCAGTTTGATACGCGAGTTCGACAAGACTCGGAGGGCTGCCATGCAAACCACAGAGCAAGTGCACTGAATCGGCGATATCGCGCGCCGTGTTCGTGCCGGAACCTTCGAGAAGGACATTCAGATAGCGATGGCGTGACGATCCATCCGCGGCGACGCGCGCGAGGTGCGCATCGGCTACGCTGACCGCTGAACGGCCGACGGACCGATTGATCGCCATTCTGTTCCCCTCATCACGCAGAGCTAAAGCCCTAGTCCGTGGACCCTAGCCCAAGGGCGTAAAGAGGAGGTTTATGCGGCGTTAGATTGGCGGAAAGGACCGGTCAGGCGGCAATCAGCTCACGCTCTGGCTGGGAATGCATCTCGACGTGCGCCGGCAGTTCGACGATTCCGGCATGCTCGACCGCCGCTTCGGCATCCTGCGGCTTCGGGAAGACCAGGTGGGACACGCCGACGATGAGGCCGAGGCCGACATAGGCGCCGAACATCAGGGCAGGACCGAAGAACAGCAGGCCGATGAGGCCGATGCGAAGGAAGATCGGGTTGAAACCCAGATGGTCGGCGACCGCCTGGCAGATCCCGAACAGGCGCTCAGGCTGGCCCGGCTCGGAATTTTCGACTTCGTTGGCGGCGTACTGGGTGTCGTGCATCGAACTTTCCTTATTCCGTGCGGCCATCGGCCTCTTTGATGCATTGGAATAAGCAAGGCGCATGCCAGAGCCGGAAAATGGCCGTTTACCGCGACTTTCATGAGAATGATGAGCGATTGAGGAGGTCTTCATCATGGGCTGCAGCCCCAATGTTGGGAAAATCCACGAACCCTGGTGCGGGGCCTACGGGCTTTCTGCCGTAAGCCGGACCGTCTGCCGTCATTCCTGCGTTTGACCGTCAACTAACAGACAGGAGCATGGATATGGCCGATCTAAGCCTGACCGAGATTTCCGAGAAAATGCGCGACATCGATTTCGCGGTGCTTTCGACCCGCACGGACGGCGGCGCGGTCGCCGGTAGGCCGATGAGCAACAACCGCCAGGTCGATTATGACGGGGACAGCTTCTTCTTCACCTGTGAAGATGCACGGACCGTAAGCGACATCCGCCGTGATCCGAATGTCGGGCTGACTTACCAGTCGAAGTCGGGGATGCTCGGGATGAAGCCCTTTTTCATCACCGTCGAAGGCCGTGCAGAGCTCATCCAGGACAAGGCCGAGTTCGCCGAGCATTGGACGAAGGACCTCGACGCTTGGTTCAAACAGGGCATCGACACACCCGGACTGACGCTCATCAAGGTCGTCGCGGAGCGCCTGCACTATTGGGATGGTTATGATTCTGGCGAGATCACTCTGAAGGCGCGTATTGCAGCCTGATCTGGGGAGAGTGGAAGCCCTGCCTCTTCTGGGGAAGGCGAAGGGTAGGGCAGGGCTTCCCTGACGCTATGTCCACTGGTCCTGAGCTCGCAAGGGGAGGAGCGTTATCAGGACAGAATTCGATATTTACCCGCGCCGCCTTAAGCGAGTCGGAAGGATGAAGGTTAATGGCGCCGTCATTTCCTCGGTTGAAGAAGCAGTGAAGCGGTGCGACGAACCGCCGCCATGATCCGCGACGTGAAAGAGGAAGACGCCGACGCAATCGCGGCAATCTACGCGCACCACGTCGCTCACGGCACGGCGTCGTACGACAAGGACGCCCCATCGGTTGACGAGACAAGGGCGAAGATCCGCCGCATCGTCAACTCGAGCTGGCCCTTCATCGTCGCGGAGGAGGGTGGGTCCGTCGTCGGCTACGCCTACGTCACGCAATTCCGCGACCGGGCGGCATATGCCTGGACTTGCGAGGACAGCATTTACGTCCATCCGGACTGGCAGGGTCGCGGAGTCGGGAAGGCTCTGCTGCGGGAGCTGCTGGAGAGGGCGGGGGCGTTTGGATTCCGGCAGATGACGGCGGTGATCGGCGGGGCGGAGCCGGCTTCGATCCGGCTTCATGCGGGCTGCGGCTTCCGGGAGGTTGGCCGGCTGCATGCAGTAGGCTGGAAACACGGGCGTTGGCTCGACAGCGTCTACATGCAGATCGCGCTCGGGAAAGGGTCGAGCGAGCCGCCGAATATCTGATCTGGGGAGGTGGAAGCCCTGCCCTCTGGGGAAGGCGAAGGGTGGGGCAGGGCTTCTCTAGTCGTTCCGGCAGAGCCGCTCCAAAAAACGCCGGGCAACGCTGCTGGGCACATATTTACCGGTCGACGCTTAAGCGGGTGCCAAGGCAATTGGTTACCGAAATCCTCATATTTCGGCGGGTCCGGCGCGCTCACTGGCTCCGGATTGTCTCGTAGTCGATGCGGATCTGCACCCACTCGCCGATCAGTTCCTTCCCGTTCTTGCGGGGCGGCCTGACCCGGAACTGCCAGGCGGCCTGCCGGACCGCGCTCGCCAGGTGGGAGCCGCGCGGCGACTGGCCCAGCTCGATGCAGTCGTCGACACGGTTCTGGGGGAGCGTTCTGCAGGCGATCAGGCCGTAACCATCGGGAGCGTTGCGGGGGAGGTAACCCCGAAGCTCGGCGGAACTCGGCTCGCGAGCCCATTCGGCGGCGTAGAGCACTTCGCCGTTCGGACCACGGCCGACCGCCTGCGAATCGCCAGCGCTCGAGCCCGATCCTGACCCCGAATCGGCCTTTGGAAGCCGGGTGATTTCCGCCGCCGCCAGTTCTTCCTTGGACATCGGAATGAGGTCGAGCGGGTGCTCGACGGGAATGGGCGGCTTGATCGGCAGGACGTGGGGGAGGCGGGGACGGGGCGGGGTGATCTGCGCCGCGGGTTTCGGCCTCTCCGCCTTCTCGGCTTTGCTCGGCGTTCCGCTCGAGTCGGGGACGAGGTTCACGATCAGTGCGTCGGACGGCTTCAGGGGCGGGCCGGATCGCATGGCGCCGATCCCGAGCAATATGATGACCAGCACCACGTTGATCGCGACGGCAAGCGCGATTCCGGACGCGCGGCGTCGAAGCGGCGTCTCGTCATACGCGGAGCGGAGGCGATAGGTGGACAGGGTCTGGTCTTGGTTTCAGCGTCGCGAAGACAAGCCACTAGCCCGAGCGAAGTTGAACCGCGAGTGAAAGTCGCCCGGGCGAGCGGAATGGCGGCTGATTTCCCGCAAGCTCTTCCTCGGCTATGGGCAGGAGCGTGTTTGAGCACTGGGGCGAATTCTACCTGATGGCCGGCGGCGCGGCGGCGGTGCTGATCGGCCTCATCTTCGTGGTCATCAGCCTGATGCAGGACCGGTCCCGCGCAACCGTGCTGACCGGATCGAAGCTGTACATGGGCCCGATCGTGCTCAGCGTAAGCTTCGTGCTGGCTTTGAGCGCTGCGGCGCTGACCCCGCATATCGAGCCGAATGCCGTCGCTGCGATCGCGGGCGTGGTCGCGGTGTGGGGCCTAGTGCGCGGGATGATGTCGATCATGGGCATCCGGCACCTGTGCCTGATCGACGAGAACCCGCCGCACTGGACCGACGTCTGGTTCTACGGAGTGGCGCCGAGCGCACTTTACGTCGCACTGGGCATGGTAGCGCTGGGCTTCTGGAAGGACATGCCATGGGCCCGCGAGGGCCTCGCGGCCGCGATCACCGGCCTGCTGCTCATCGCCATCCGCAACGAATGGGACCTCATCACCTGGATCGCCCCAAGGAGCGACAGCGGCGAGGCGAAATAGGACTTCGCCAACCTGGGTGTCACCCTCATTGAATGAAAACGGGGGGTCTTCCACTTCTTCCACTTCGTCACCCTTGCGGCTGGCTGTGCCGAAGTTCACGAAGTTCACCCCTCAACGCGCGAGGAGCGCGGGGAAGCGGTTGATGATTGCCGGGAGAGGCGGTTGCGGCGGTGCTTGCTGCTCATGCCGTTGGGTAAGCCACAAAATGGGGGCTGTAGGACAGCCAAAACCGCCGAGCGCAGCGACGCCGACGCGGACCGTCGCCGGAGCAGCGCGAAGAGCCGGTGCAGGCCGGCCGGCGCGCGAGCGAACGGCCGAAGCCGAGAAGCGAGACGCGTCCGACGTCACGGGATTTACTCCCGTGACGGCAACTTCTCAGACAAAGACTAAATGGCTATCGTTGCTTGCCGGATAGTTCGGAGCAGCGTTTGATTGATTTAAATACTGTCTTCGATCTCAAGAATATGCGTCGCGCGTACCGCTGGCTTCTTTCGAACCCAGATGCTGCGTACAAATCATATTTCCGAGACTCGTACGATGCCTTCGCAACGGCTTCGGATACGCTTCTGAAGCGTCTCAGGTTGGACTGTTTGTCTGGGAAATACGAGCCATCGAACGCCTCTAAGGTATATTTGCCCAAACTGAGTGGGACACTAAGGCCAATCTCACTGATCTCGACTGAGGATCAGATTGTCTATCAGGCAATCGTGAATGCGGTTGCGCACCAGTTACACAGGCGCACTAAGCAGCGCTATAATAAGAGAATTTTCGCTAACATGTACGGCGGTAAATCCTCTCAGTTTTTTTACCGCCGTTGGCAAAATGGCTATCGGGAATTTGGCAAGAAGATACGCGCGCTTCACGCCAGCGGGTACACATTTGTGGCCGATTTTGACCTCACCGCATTTTATGATTCCATCGATCATCACGTAATCAGGACCTTCCTGAGAACTCTCGATCTTTCTGAGGACGTTATTTCGCTCCTGTTGCAGTGCTTAGAGAAGTGGACCTCCACTACATGGTACGGCACCCCTTCCAATATCTATCATCATCACGGAATTCCGCAGGGGCCGCTTTCGTCGGGAGCCTTGTCCGAACTGGTTTTGGAACACCTCGATAAATCAGGGGAGAAAGGCAGGAAAACGCATTACCTTAGATACGTCGATGACATAAAGATATTCGCCAAGACAGAAGGCGAATTGAGACAGAAACTCATCGGTCTGGATCTCGCAGCCAAAGAGATCGGCCTTTTCCCGCAGTCTTCAAAGATAAACATTAGGAAAATCGATGATCCTGCGGCGGAAGTAAAGATTGTCAGCCGTCCGCACGACGATGACCTGTGGGCATCATTTCAAGAGGATACTCTGAGGGCGAAGTTGCTCGAACTCTCTCGAAGAGGTCGGGTAAAAGCGAAAGACTCATCTCGATTTCGCTACCTACTTGCTCATTGCAATCCCCACAGATCCGTGTCGCTCAGACTGTTGAAGCTCCTGGAGCACCAGCCCGAACTTTCAAGCGCGATAGGGCGCTACTTTTCGCGTTCCCAGAAGATCAGTGATGGGGTTTCAAAGAGCATCTTGGATATCCTTCGTGGTGCTGAACTTTATCACGCGGTGAATGCCGATCTCTTGAACGCCGTGAATGGCAGAGTCAGCGATTCTTCTAAGAATGAGATAGGTCTCTTTTGCCGTGACCGGCTCGTGAGCCCGGGGAGGGGACTTCTTCGTCCACAGCCAACTTATCGCGATGCTTTAATTGGATTCGCCTTGTACTCGGGCAGCTTGAGCTATCAACAACTGGATGGGCTGTATTCTGCGGAAGAAGATTGGTGGGTCAGAAAGCGAGTGCTCTCTAGGGTGACGCCAAACCAATTCGGTCCTCCAACCTATCGCGCTCTGATAAATCAGGAACTCCGTCATCCACACGGTGAGGTTTCTGTGATGGCGGCCTCCAGGATTGCGGTTGGCGAAACTGCGCTTTCGAAACCATACGGAGATGCACAGGATCGCGCGAAAAGAGTTCTCAAGGCTGCGAATGTAATTCGCGCAGCTGGATCGCCACCTAGTCTGATCAACGGGGTCCTCGCTTACGTTCTTAAGGTTGGGCACTCGAACTACGATTGGAAGCGCTTCTTCGGCAGACGCCATCGCGACGTCGAGGAGATCGCCATCTTCATAAAGCGAAGTCGAGAGACCGACATCGATGCTCTGATCTTGCGGCTCGACAGCTTCGCCGACGCTATCACCGAGATATTGTTCGCCCGCCTACTGCCTGGCAGCACAATGCCCGGCTACGGAAGCGCGATCGCGAACCCAACGCTAAACGGCGCGGTCCCGGTCGCGATGACGGCATTTCGTGATCTGAGAACGCTTCGATCTAAGTCCATCACGGCCCATCCTCGACAAAAGTCAGGCGGCAAGACGGTCCGACTGAAGCACAGTGACTTTTACGCGATTCGACCGCACATCGCCGCAGCTATGGCTGAAATCGAAGCGGCCGTAGTGCCGTAAGATAGTAGCGGAGGCGCAATCATGATCCAGCCTCGGAACGTCATCCGCCGATACACGTCTATTCCGGCTGTCATCGATATGCTCCGAAGCCGTGAGCTAACGCTTGTTGATCCAGCGGCATGGGACGATCGAAATGATCGGTATTTCATGGAGTTGTACAAGGAAGCTCGGAAGCTTGGCGGACTTTACGCAGCTTGCGCTGCCACCGGTCCGGAGACTTACCACCATTGGCGTGTATTCACGACCGCAGCAGATGGTGCATGCGTAGAGATCTTTCGCGAGCCGCTTGAAAATGCTCTCAAATCAATACCAGAGGCGAGCTTCGGAGAGGTCGACTATCTTCGCTTAGACCAAGTCGAACAACTCACTGAGGCGCACTTGAAGGATTTGCCCTTCTTCAAGCGTGTCGCATTTCAGCCCGAACAAGAATATCGGATTGTGATCGAGACGAGCCAGCCGCAGAATGTTGTAATTGGTTTGGAACTGCCGCTTGCTTGGATAGGACGCATCCTGTTGAATCCTTGGCTCCCGGAGCGGGTGGCTCAGAGCGTTAAGACTACATTCCAAGAACTAGAAGGGTGCGAGAACTTGATTGTGGAGCGATCTCACATGATCGAGAATGCGCGGTGGAAACGGGCCGGTGAAGTGGTCATCGGTGTCCGCCCGCCAAAACGTACACGCAAACAGTGAGCCGCGGCACCTAAGCCCTTTGAGTCTCGACTACTGATCTAGGAAGCTGCGCATCTTCCGCGACCGCGACGGATGCTGCAGCTTCCGCAGCGCGTTGAACTTCAGTCGTCTCCGGCAAACTGCTGCCTCCGGCTCGGCCTCAATCTGCCGAATACGTCCACGCGTAACGCTCAACCTGCCCAACCTCCTCCAGCCTGCGATCGCTGTTCATCCCAATCCCGAAGCGCATGCGCAGCACGCGTTCTTCGCGGGGGGCTAGGCTCGCCAGCACGCGCGTCACGCTCTCCTTGAGCGCCGCGTCGGGCGGGGTGACGTCATCTGCTCGATCGTGCGTCCTGCGAAACGAATTGCCGGTGCGGGGGTTGTACTTGGTCAAAGGGTTGATCCCGAAGCGAAGAATTGGAGACGTCATTTGGCGGAGGCCGAGAAGAAAGCCGAATTGGGCGTGCAGGGACTGGACGACATCACCGCAGGAGGCCTTTCCCGCGGGCGCCTGTTCCTGTTGGAAGGAAGCCCGGGCACGGGCAAGACGACGATTGCCACGCAATTCCTCATGGCCGGCGCCGCCGCCGGGGAAAGCTCGCTCTACATCACTCTTTCCGAGACGGAGGACGAGCTTCGCGCCAGCGCTGCGTCGCACGGGTGGTCGCTGGACGGCATCGACATCTTCGAGCTGGTGCCGCCGGAAAGCCTGCTCGACGAGGACCAGCAGCAGAGCCTGCTCTATTCATCCGACCTCGAGCTCGGCGAAACGACCAAGCGCATCTTCGAATCGTTCGAGAAGGTCAGGCCGAAGCGGGTGGTTCTCGACAGCCTGTCGGAGATTCGCCTGCTGGCGCAATCGTCGCTTCGGTATCGCCGCCAGATTCTGGCGCTGAAGCATTATTTCGCCCGAAGCGGCGCGACCGTGCTGATGCTCGACGACCTTTCGAGCGAGGCCAACGACCGCACGATGCACAGCGTGGCGCATGGCGTCATCCGCCTGGAGGAGCTCTCGCCCGAATATGGCGCGGAACGCCGCCGGCTTCGCGTCATCAAGTATCGCGGGCAAAGGTATCGTGGCGGCAATCACGACTTCGTCATCGACACCGGCGGCGTGCGCGTGTTCCCACGGCTGGTCTCGTCGGAGCATCGCCAGCCGTTCAGGCGCGAGGTTGTGCCGAGCAAGTCCGCGGAGCTGAATGCGCTGCTGGGCGGCGGCGTGGAGCGCGGCTCCAGCACTTTGATCCTCGGTCCGGCCGGCACCGGCAAGTCTCTGCTGGCGCTCAACTTCGTCGTCGGCGCGATCGACCGCGGCGAGCAGGCCGCGATGTTCGTGTTCGACGAGGAACTCGGCCTGTTGTTCGAGCGCGCCAAAGGGCTCGGGATCAACCTCCAAGCGATGGTCGACAGCGAACGGCTGCTGATCGAGCAGGTGGATGCGGCGGAATTGACGCCGGGCGAACTTTCCGAGCGCGTCCGCTACTGCGTCGAAGACAGCGGCGCGCGAACCGTCGTCATCGACAGCCTCAACGGATACCAGGCGGCGATGCCGGAGGAGCAGTCGCTCATCCTGCACATGCACGAGCTGCTCCAGTATCTGAACCGCAAGGGCGCCTCGACCTTCCTGACCGTGGCCCAGCACGGGCTAGTCGGCGACATGAAGTCGCCGGTCGATGTGACCTACCTCGCCGACACGGTCATCCTGCTTCGCTATTTCGAAGCGTGCGGGCGGGTTCGGCGCGCCATCTCGGTGATCAAGAAGCGCACGAGCGCCCACGAAGATACGATCCGCGAATATCGCATCGACAGCCAGGGGATCAGCGTGGGCGAGCCGCTGATGAACTTCCAAGGCGTGCTTCGCGGCGTTCCCGAGCTCGTCGGCAAAGAAGAACCGTTGCTCGAGCCTGTCCCAGCATGATTCCACACCTCTCGGAACGGGCGTTGATCCTGGCACCGCAGGGCCGCGATGCCGGGGTTGCGGTAGCGATGCTGCACGAGGCTCGGTTTCGAAGCGAGATCGTAGGCGACCTCGGAGAACTGGTCGCCAATCTGGAAGCCGGGGCCGGTTTCGCAATCGTAACGGAGGAGGCCCTGGCCGGCTCGCCTCTTCATGGCCTGTCCAACTGGATCGAGCGTCAGGAGGAATGGTCCGACTTCCCGTTCGTCCTGCTGACCCGGCGCGGCGGCGGGCTTGAGCGAAACCCGTCGGCCGCCCGCTACCTGGAGTTGCTCGGCAACGCCACGTTCCTGGAGCGGCCGTTCCACCCGACGACCCTGGTCAGTCTGGCCCAGTCCGCACTGCGGGGGCGGCGCAGGCAATATGAAGCGCGTGCGCGGCTCAAGGAACTCAATGACCTGGCCAGGGATCTGGAGCGCCGGGTCGAGGAACGCACGGCCGAGCATGAAGCGGCGGTGGCGCAGCTGCATGAAGTGCAGAAGTTGGAAACCCTGGGCCAGTTGACGGGCGGAGTGGCGCACGACTTCAACAATCTGCTCACTCCGATCACCGGCGCACTCGACATTCTTCACAAGCAATATGGCGATACGGACCCTCGCTCGGCGAGGCTTCTCGGCAATGCGCTGAAGGCTGCGGACCGGGCCAAGACGCTGGTTCAGCGGCTGCTTGGCTTTGCGCGCCGTCAGACGCTGCAGACCGAGGCGGTGGATATCGTTCGCCTGATCACGGGAATGCGCGACCTTATCGCGAGCTCAATCGGTCCAACCATTGAAATTCGTTTCGAGCATGAGGCCGATCTTCCGGGCGCCGTCGTCGACCCGAACCAGCTCGAACTCGCGATCCTGAACCTTTGCGTGAATGCGCGTGACGCCATGCCCGACGGCGGCCATCTTACGATCGCGCTTCGACAGGAGTCTGTGCGCGCAGGCGAAGTCCCGATGCTGGCGCCAGGCGATTATGTTCGGCTGTCGGTCATCGACGAGGGTTGCGGCATGTCCAGCGACACGCTCGCCCGCGCGATCGAGCCCTTCTATTCGACCAAGGAGATTGGTCGGGGGACCGGGCTCGGCTTGTCGATGGTTCATGGCCTTGCGGCCCAGCTGGGTGGAGGATTCTCCATCTCCAGCGAGTTGGGCGAGGGGACGTCCGTCGATCTCTACTTTCCAATCGCGACGGGCCAGGCCTCCGAAGCGGATATCCCCTTTACCGAGGCTTCTGGTGCCAACCAGCGCAAGCTGTCGGTGCTCCTCGTCGATGACGAGGACCTCGTCCGGTTCGCAACCGCGGAGATGGTCCGTGAGCTCGGCCACAGGGTGACCGACGTTGGAAGCGGCGTCGAAGCCCTGGAACAGCTCCGCCAGGGCTTGGACGTCGACGTCGTGATTACCGACTACAAGATGCCGCGGATGGATGGAGCCCAGCTTGCGCAGCAAATCGGCGAGACGCGTCCATCGGTCCCGGTACTGATCATCACCGGTTACACCGGTGTCAGCGACGACGCCATGAACCTGCCGCGGCTGGCGAAGCCCTTTGGCCAGGCCGAGATGGCCGCCGCGCTGGCGAACCTTACCGCCCGAGACGACAAAGTCGTTCGGTTTCCGACACGCGCCAAGACAGGCGCCTAGCGGTTACTGGTCCAGGAAGCTCCGCATCTTCCGCGAGCGGCTCGGATGCTTCAGCTTCCGCAGCGCCTTCGCCTCGATCTGACGGATGCGTTCGCGGGTCACGCTGAACTGCTGGCCGACTTCCTCCAGCGTGTGATCGGTGTTCATGCCGATACCGAAGCGCATGCGGAGCACGCGTTCTTCACGTGGAGTGAGCGAGGCAAGGACGCGCGTCACCGTTTCCTTGAGGTTCGACTGGATCGCCGCGTCCACCGGGATGACGGCGTTCTTGTCCTCGATGAAATCGCCGAGGTGGCTGTCTTCCTCGTCGCCGATCGGCGTTTCGAGGCTGATTGGCTCCTTGGCGATCTTCATCACCTTGCGGACCTTTTCGAGCGGCATCGAAAGGCGCTCGGCGAGCTCCTCCGGGGTCGCTTCGCGGCCGGTCTCGTGCAGGAACTGGCGGCCGGTGCGGACAAGCTTGTTAATCGTCTCGATCATGTGGACCGGGATTCGGATGGTCCGCGCCTGGTCGGCGATCGAGCGGGTGATCGCCTGCCGGATCCACCAGGTGGCGTAGGTCGAGAACTTGTAGCCGCGGCGGTACTCGAACTTGTCGACCGCCTTCATCAGGCCGATGTTGCCTTCCTGGATGAGGTCCAGGAACTGCAGGCCGCGGTTGGTGTACTTCTTGGCGATGGAGATCACGAGGCGGAGGTTGGCCTCGACCATCTCCTTCTTCGCGATGCGGGCCTCGCGCTCGCCCTTCTGCACCATGTTGACGATGCGGCGGTATTCGGGGAGCGAAGTACCGACGGCCTGCGCGATCTCGCTGATGTCGGTGCGGATGCGCTCGGCGCTGTCGCGCTCGGCGGCCGCGAAGGCCGCGAACTTCTTGTCGATGCCGGCTGCGCGGTCGAGCCAGCTGTCGTCGAGTTCATTGCCCGTATAGCTGTCGAGGAAGGCGCGGCGCGGCACGCGATGTCGCTCGGCAAGGCGCAGCATCTGGCCGCCAAGCGCCATCAGGCGGCGGTTGTAGCTGTAGAGCTGCTCAACGAGGAATTCGATCTTCGCGTTGTGGAACTGGACGCTCTCGACCTCGGCCGTGAGCTGCTCACGGAGCTTGTGGTACTTCTTCTCGTCGGCGGGCGGGAATTCGCTACCGCTGCCGAGCGCGTCGAGGCGCGCGGCCTGAAGCTTCGAGAACTTCTTGAACAGTGAGGTGATGGTTGCGAACTTCTCCAGCGCCTGCGGCTTGAGCTGCTCCTCCATCTGGGCGAGCGACAAAGCGTTTTCGTCGTCTTCCTCTTCGACCTGCGGCTTGGTGCGGCGGTCGACCATGTCCTCGTCGTCTTCGTTGGTGCCGGCCTCGGGCTCGTCGGCGACCTCTTCCTCTTCCTTAATGGACGGGCCGGCGGTCTTCTCGCTGATTTCGCCCTCGGCTTCGCCTTCTTCGCCTTCCTCGCTCTGCGCGATCTGCTCGGCAGTCGGGCCCTTCGACAGCATGGCTTCGAGATCCATGATCTCGCGCAGCTGCATGCGGCCCTCGTTCAGGGCATTCGACCAGTCAATGATGGCGTTGAAGGTCATGGGGCTTTCGCAAAGGCCCCAGATCATGATGTCGCGGCCCGCCTCGATGCGTTTTGCGATGGCGATCTCGCCCTCGCGGGAGAGGAGCTCCACCGCGCCCATCTCGCGAAGGTACATGCGGACGGGGTCGTCGGTGCGGTCGGTGGGTTCCTTCTTGGTCGCGGCGGCAGGGCGCGGGCCGCCGTCGTCGAGGGGATCGACCTCGTCTTCGGTCGTGTCCTCTTCCTGCTTGTCCTCTTCGTCGTCCGAGGCTTCCTCATTCTCGACGACGTTGATGCCCATGTCGTTGATCGCGGACATGATGTCCTCGATCTGCTCCGACGCCATCTGGTCCTGGGGCAAAGCTTCGTTGAGCTCGTCGATGGTGATGAACCCGCGCTTCTTCGCACGGGCGATCATCTTCTTGATCGACGCGTCGTTGAGATCGATCAGCGGTGCATCGCCGCTGTCCTGGGTCTCGGTATCTACTGCTTCGTTTTTCGCCATGTGTGCCGCCGCTTAGTCACTGCCGGCGAGAGACGCCAGCCGCTCCTTGATTTCCTCACGTTGCGAGTGCAGCCGACGCTGCTCCTCGAACGCATCCTCTTCGCCTTCCTTCAAACGCTCGGTCGCCGCCTTGAGGGCCGCGCCGATCTCCCCGTCCGCCATCAACGCATCGATCGCGGTCCCGAGGTCGCGTACGGCCCGGTCTGGATCCGTGTCGCTGCGGGTGAAGGAAAAAGCCATTGTTCCGGTTCGGCGCGCTTTCTCGAGGTCAGCCGCCGCTCCACTGTCGCGCAATATGGTAGCAAGTGCCTCGCGATCAAGCATTTCGCCTGAAACGGCTGCATCGACCAGCCGGTCGCGGATCCGGGCGAGGGTCGCCTCGCCGATCGGAAGGGACGCGAGTTGCTCGCAATTATGCTCCAGCGCTTCCGGAAAATTGACAAAACCGAGGACGAGGGCGCGGGCCATGGTTCGGTCGATGCCGGTCGCTGCAATGGCTCGCGCCGCGGCGCCCGTCGGAGGCTCAGGCGGCACCCATCGGCCGTTGCGCTGGTTGGGCCGGAACGATTGGCGGCGCTGGAACTGGGGCCGGGCGGGGGTGACCTCGTCATGGAACCGGCGCAGCCACTCGTCGCGGTAGAGGCGGGCGAGCGCCTGGTCGCCGATCGCCTGCGAATGCTCGATCAGGCGCTGGCGAAGGCCAGCTCGGGCTTCGGGCGTGGTGAGCGGCTGGGCCTGCAATTCGTGGCGCCAGAGACGGTCGACGAGAGGCTCAGGCTGCGAAAAAAGGGCCTCAAGAGCGTCGCGGCCACCGTTTTGGACGACATCGTCGGGGTCCTGGCCGGCGGGGAGTTCGACGAAGCGAAGCGTGCGCTCGGGGCCGAGGTGGGAAAGCGCTCGCGTTGCCGCGCGGATGGCCGCCTTCTGACCGGCGCTATCCCCGTCGAAGCAGAGGATCGGAGCGGGATCGAGGCGCCACATGCGTTCGAGCTGATGCTCGGTGACCGCGGTTCCGTTGGGCGCGACCGCCTCACTGATGCCGGCGCGGTCGAGGGCGATGACGTCCATGTAGCCCTCGACGACGATCAGGCGCTTGGCCGAACGCGTTGCCGGGCTTGCGAGATCAAGGTTGTAGAGCGTGCGACCTTTGTCGAAGAGCGGAGTGTCCGGGGAGTTCAGGTATTTGGGCTCACCAGCCCCAAGGATGCGGCCTCCGAACGCGATCACACGGCCCCGCGCGTCGCGGATGGGAATCATGATGCGCCCGCGGAAGCGGTCGTACGTCTCGCCCTCGTCATTCTTGATGAGCATGCCCGTCTCTACGAGCTTGTCCTCGCCGAGGCTGAGAAGGGCGGTCTTGAGCTTGTTCCTTCCTTCGGGCGCGAAGCCGATCCCGAAACGAGTGATAGTCGCCGGGCCGATGCCGCGGTTCTTCAGATATTCGCGGGCCTGCGCACCTTCGATGCCGGCGAGCTGCTCGGCGAACCATTTCTGGCACGACGCCATGACGTCAGTCAGCGTCGAGGTGCGCTCGGCGCGTTCGCGCGCCTGCGGATCTGGGGCGGGGACTTCGAGGCCGGCCTTGCCCGCAAGCTCCTTCACGGCATCCATGAAGGGCAGCCCGCGCGCGTCGGTCAGGAAGCGGATCGCGTCGCCGTGCGCTCCGCAGCCGAAGCAGTGGTAGAAGCCCTTCTCGTCGTTGATCGTGAAGCTTGGTGTCTTCTCGTTATGGAAAGGGCAGCAGGCCTTCCACTCGCGGCCTGCGCGGACGAGCTTAACCGACGGCGAGATAATCGCCGACAGCAGGGTTCGGGCACGAAGCTCGTCAAGGAAGGCGGGGCTCAAGCTCATCGGGCGAACGGATTTTCTCGCATTCGACTCGGCGGGCCGCAAGCGCTGGAGATCTATTTATCCACAGATGACGCGGCCCAATTCCACGGGTGAAAATTTGACCCTCCCCGCAAGGGACGGATTTGAGGGGATTATTTCCCCTCCGAAATGAGTGGAAATAGGGTTAACCTCCCCTTGTTCCGAAGTGCAGCGGTGGGGAGCCGCTGCGCGGAACGAATTGGAGGGGTTACCATGATGAACAAGGTCGGCGGGCTTGCCCGCGCAATCTACATCGTCCTCGCGATCGTGGCTGGATTTGTCGCCATGGGCGGGTTGAATGTTGCGTTGATACTTGTCGTCCTCGGCCTGATTGCCGGACTCTCGATGCCCAGGGAAAGACTGGTGCTTGCCATGGTGGCGGTCGTTGCATTGCCGATGATAGGCACGGCGCTTTCAACGATCCCGGCCATCGGTGCCCAACTCAGTGCCGTGATGGGGAATCTCCAAATGGCTATTGCCGGTGCAGCAGCCACCGCACTTGCCATGCTGATGTATGAGCTCGTCATGGACGGGGTGATGGGCCTGACCGGCAGCGCTGCGACAGGCGGAACCGCCGCAACCGCAAGATAATCTTCGAACATTTTGAGAGGCTCCGCCGCTTACCGCGGCGGGGCCTTTTTCGTCAGGCCAGTGCAGCCCTGACCATCGCGCTGGCCCGCGCCGGATCGATCTGGCCGGCGAGACGCGATTTCACTTCGCCCATCACCTTGCCCATGTCCTTCATTCCCGAGGCGCCCGTCTCGGCGATGATCGCCTGGATGGCGACGCTCGCTTCCTCGTCGCTCATCTGCTTGGGGAGAAAGCGCTCGATGATCGCGATTTCGGCCTCTTCGGTCGCAGCAAGCTCCTCGCGGTTGCCCTTGCGATAGAGCTCGGCGGATTCCCGGCGCTGCTTGATCATCTTCTGGAGCACTTCGGTAACGACCAGGTCGTCGTCCGTGGTCGCGCTGGATGTCCGCAGCTCGATGTCGCGGTTCTTGATGGCGGACTGAATGAGTCGGATGGTGCCCGTCGCGGCCTTGTCGCCGCCCTTCATGGCAGTGACCAAAGCGGTCTTGATGTCGTCGCGGATCATGCAATCGCACTAGCTGCGCATTTCGGCCCTGACCAGCGTTGACCCCGGACACATATGTGCCTAGCGGGAGTGTCTTAGCGACATCGCTGCAAACTCTTTGACGGAAGGCTTTCCCGCCCATGGCCGACGCTCGACCCTTGTCCGCGCCTCAACCGAAAGGCGCGACGGGAGTCATAGTGTTCGCCGATGGCCGGATCGTCTGGGGCAGGGGCTTCGGCGCCGAGGGCGAAGCGGCCGGGGAGTTGTGCTTCAACACCGCCATGACCGGCTACCAGGAAGTGATGACCGACCCTTCCTACGCGAAACAGGTCATCGCCTTCACCTTCCCGCACATCGGCAATGTCGGCGCCAACGACGAGGACGTCGAGGCCGGGGAAGCACATGCGCTCGGCTGCCTGGTGCGCGAGGTGGTCACCGAGCCGAGCAATTACCGGTCGAACCAGGGTTTTTCCGACTGGATGCGGAAATGGGGCCGGATCGGCATTTCCGGCGTCGATACACGCGCGCTGACGAAGCTGGTCCGTGAAGAGGGGCCGCCCACGGTCACGATCGCGCACAACGTTACTGGCGAGTTCGACCTGGAGCGGCTTCAGAAAATGGCGGCGGATTGGCCGGGTCTGGAAGGCATGGATCTCGCTAAGGAGGTCAGCCGGCTTCAGGTCGAGCGCTGGACCGGCGGCAAGTGGGTTTGGGGCGAGGGCTATGAGATGGGCGGGGACGACGACGCGCGTCCGCACGTGGTTGCCGTCGACTATGGCTCCAAGCGCAACATCTTCCGCAACCTGGTCGAGGCCGGCGCACGGGTGACGGTGGTGCCGGCGAATGCGTCATTCCACGAGGTCATGTCGCACAATCCGGACGGTTTCTTCCTGTCGAACGGGCCGGGCGATCCGGCGGCGACGGGCGAATATGCGGTGCCGGTGATCCGCAAGATGCTGGAAACCGGCAAGCCGCTGTTCGGCATATGCCTCGGTCACCAGATGCTTGCGCTCGCGGTTGGCGGCAAGACCAGCAAGATGTTCCAGGGCCACCGCGGCGCCAATCATCCGGTGAAGCGGCTCGAGGACGGCCAGGTCGAAATCACCAGCATGAACCACGGGTTTGCCGTGGAGCGCGAAGGCCTGCCGGAAAATGTGCGGGAAACCCACGTTTCGCTGTTCGACAACAGCAATTGCGGGATCGAGCTGAAGGACCGCCCGGTGTTCAGCGTGCAATATCACCCTGAGGCCAGCCCGGGGCCGCGGGACAGCTTCTATTTGTTCGAGAAGTTCGTTGGGGCGATGAAGTGAGGACGGCCGCAATAATCGGTGCAACCTTCGTGCTCTCCGCTTGCGTCACAGCCCAGATGCATACGGAGGCTGAACTCAACACTGTCGGTCAGCAGTGCGGGCTCGCCCTTGGTGAGCTGTTTCAGGACGAAAGCGAGAAAAGATTGCTGTTCATGATCCGTCATGGCGCGACGGCTGGGGAACGAGCTTGCGTTTTGCGCTGGGCGCGCGAGCGGCATTTGCGATTGGTCTTCGTCAACGCTGAAGGGTTGGCGAGCTGATGCCAAAACGCACTGACATATCCTCGATCCTCATCATCGGCGCCGGCCCGATCGTCATCGGCCAGGCCGCCGAGTTCGACTATTCGGGAAGCCAGGCGGTCAAGGCCCTGAAAGAAGAGGGCTATCGGGTCATCGTCGTCAATTCGAACCCGGCGACGATCATGACCGATCCGGAGCTTGCGGACGCGACCTACATCGAACCGATCACGCCCGAATTCGTCACCAAGATCATCGAGAAGGAGAAGCCCGACGTCATCCTTCCGACTATGGGCGGGCAGACGGCGCTCAATACGGCGCTCGCATTGGCCAAGGACGGCACGCTGGACCGATTGGGCGTCGAGCTGATCGGCGCCAATGCCGAGGCGATCGAGAAGGCAGAGGATCGGCTCAAGTTCCGCGAAGCGATGGACAGCATCGGCCTCGAAAGCCCGCGCTCGGCAATCGCGCACAGCATGGACGATGGCTGGGCGGCGCTGGAGAGCGTTGGGCTCCCGGCGATCATCCGTCCGAGCTTCACGCTCGGCGGGACGGGCGGGGGCATCGCCTACAATCGCGAGGAGTTCGAGGCGATCGTCCGTGGCGGCCTCGAAGCCAGCCCGACGACCGAGGTGCTAATCGAAGAATCGGTGCTCGGCTGGAAAGAGTATGAGATGGAGGTCGTGCGCGACCGCGCCGACAATGCCATCATCATCTGCTCGATAGAGAATATCGACCCGATGGGCGTCCACACGGGCGATTCCATCACTGTCGCCCCCGCGCTGACGCTGACCGACAAGGAATATCAGCGGATGCGCTCTGCCTCGATTGCTGTCCTTCGGGAAATTGGCGTCGAAACAGGCGGTTCAAACGTCCAGTTCGCAGTCGATCCGAAGACCGGGCGAATGGTCGTGATCGAGATGAACCCGCGGGTTTCGCGGTCTTCCGCGCTCGCGTCCAAGGCCACCGGCTTCCCGATCGCCAAGGTCGCGGCCAAGCTGGCGGTCGGCTACACGCTGGACGAAATCGCCAACGACATCACCGGCGGAGCAACGCCCGCGAGCTTTGAGCCGACCATCGACTATGTCGTCACGAAGATCCCGCGCTTTGCGTTCGAGAAGTTCGCCGGATCGCCCGCTCTGCTGAGCACGTCGATGAAGTCCGTCGGCGAGGTGATGGCAATCGGCCGAAGCTTCGCCGAGAGCCTGCAGAAGGCGCTTCGGGGGCTGGAGACGGGCCTCACCGGTCTCGATCGGGTGATGCAGTACGACGGCGCCGAGCCGGTAGTAATCGAGAATGCGCTCGCGAAGGCGACTCCGGACCGTTTGTTGGTGGCCGCCGAGGCACTCCGGCAGGGCTTCACCGTCGAGCGGATCGCTCAGATCGCTGGATTCGATCCCTGGTTTCTCGAGCGCTTGCAGGAGATTGTGGATGCCGAGGCGGAAGTCCGCCGCGGGGGCTTGCCGCAGGACCCGGCCGAGATGCGCCGGCTGAAGGCAATGGGCTTTTCCGACGCCCGGCTCGCCCAATTGGCGCTGCGTTCGGCGCATGTCGAGCGCGAGATGAGCGAGATGATCGCCGGCGGCTCCGGAATCATGCACGACGCGCTCAAGCATATGACCGGCGGAGTGACTGAGGCGGAGGTGCGGGCTCACCGGCACAAGCTCGGCGTCAGGCCGGTGTTCAAGCGTATCGACAGTTGCGCGGCGGAGTTCGATGCGGCGACGCCTTATCTCTACTCGACCTATGAGGCACCGCTGTTCGGTGAGCCCGAGGATGAGGCGGAGATCAGCGACCGCAAGAAGGTCGCTATCCTTGGCGGCGGACCGAACCGCATCGGGCAGGGCATCGAGTTCGACTATTGCTGCTGCCACGCGGCGTTCGCCCTCGGTCGCGACGGCGCAGGGTTCGAGACCATCATGGTCAACTGCAACCCGGAGACGGTGTCGACCGACCCTGACACATCCGACCGGCTCTATTTCGAGCCTCTGACAGCTGAAGATGTGCTCGAGATCCTGCATCGCGAGGTGGAGAAGGGCGAGTTGCTGGGCGTCATCGTTCAGCTCGGTGGCCAGACCCCGTTGAAGCTCGCGGCGAACCTTGGTGCGGCGGGCATTCCGATCCTCGGCACCAAGCCGGATTCGATCGATCTTGCGGAAGACCGGGAGCGATTCGCCCAGCTCGTCGACAAATTGGGCCTCAAGCAACCCGAAAACGGCCTTGCGCGAAGCAGGGAAGAGGCGATCCAGGTTGCGTCGCGCATTGGATATCCGGTGCTTCTGAGGCCGTCTTACGTGCTCGGCGGCAGGGGCATGGAGGTAGTCGACGGCCCGGAACAGCTGGATCACTACATCGCGACGGCCGTGGCGGTATCGGGATCCAGCCCCGTTCTCATCGATCGTTACCTTCGCGATGCGATTGAGGTGGACGTCGATGCCATCTGCGACGGAACGAACGTCGCGGTTTGCGGGATACTGCAGCACATCGAAGAAGCCGGTGTGCACTCGGGCGACAGCGCCTGCTCCATCCCGCCTCGCAGCCTTTCAGTTGAGGTGGTGATGGAGATCGAACGGCAGGCGAAGGAACTCGCTCTGGCGCTCGACGTCCGCGGGCTGATGAACGTGCAGTTCGCAGTGAAGGAGGACCAAGTCTACCTCATAGAGGTCAATCCGCGTGCCAGCCGTACGGTGCCGTTCGTCGCCAAGGCGATCGGCCGCCCCGTTGCCAAGCTTGCGGCACGGGTCATGGCCGGAGAGAAGCTAGCCGACCTCGGCGGCATCGACCGCGCCATCGACCATGTCGCCGTGAAGGAGTCCGTCTTCCCCTTCGCCCGGTTCCCTGGCTCCGATCCTGTTCTAGGACCGGAAATGAAGAGCACTGGCGAAGTCATGGGAATCGATAGCGAATTCGACCTCGCATTCGGCAAGGCATTGATCGCCGCAGGTATCATCCTTCCGAACAAGGGAACGGTCTTCGTATCGGTGAAAGACGCCGACAAGGACAATATCATTCCCGCCGTCGAGAAAATGATCGAACTCGGATATTCAATCATTGCTACGGGGGGCACGGCCGATCATCTGGCGGGCAAAGGGCTGCCGATCGAGCGGGTGAACAAGGTTGCCCAGGGACGTCCTCACATTGTCGACAAGCTGATGGATGGCGAGGTCCAGATTGTCTTCAACACCACCGAGGGTTGGCAGTCGCTGAAGGACAGTCATTCGATCCGTTCGACGGCATTGATCCGCAAAGTACCATACTTCACGACGGCGGCGGGCAGCCTGGCTACGGCACGGGCTATCGAGGCGCTGAGAGGACATGCGCTTGAAGTCCGCTCTCTCCAATCCTATTATTCCGCCTCCTAAAATATAAAATCACTAAACATTCCGCCCGAGCTTCGCGAACCCTGGTCAGGGCGCGGCGGGCAGCGTTTTGAAAAGGAAGGCCATCGACATGGCGACTGCCGAAAAGGTCCCGATGCTGGCCGAGGGCCACCGCAAGCTCAGCGAGCAGGTGCGCCACCTGAAAACGGTCGAGCGCCCGGCGGTCGTCGAGGCGATCGAAGTCGCTCGCGCACATGGCGACCTTTCCGAGAACGCCGAGTACCATGCGGCGAAGGAGCGTCAGGGTCAGATCGAGGCGATGATCGCCGACATCGACGACCAACTGAGCCGCGCGATGGTGATCGATCCGACCACGCTTTCGGGCGACAAGGTGGTGTTCGGCGCGACCGTCACCCTGCTGGACGAGGACGAGAAGAAAGTTCGCTACCAGCTCGTGGGTCAGGTCGAGGCCGACGCCAAGGATGGCCGCATCAGCTACAACTCTCCCCTCGGCCGCGCTTTGATCGGCCGCCACAAGGGCGAGGAAGTGGAAGTGTCGACGCCGTCGGGCGACCGCTACTACGAGATCAAGAAGATCGAGTTCATCTAGGCCTGGACGCGCTGATGCGCCTGCCACGTACCGCAACAGTCACGATCACCGTCGTGACGGCCATTGCATGGCTGCTCACGGCTCTGCTCGGCGCAGACAGCCGGGCAGCCGTAATCATGGGCGTGATCCCGGCCCGTCTCAGTGGGCTGATCGAGTTAACGCCCGCAGTTCCCGCCTGGTTGACGCCATTGACGTCAACCCTGGTGCACGGCGGTGGGCTTCACCTCGCTCTCAACATGCTGATGCTCGTCTGGTGCGGGACGCAGGTCGAGCGCATCCTCGGGGCGGGTCCCTTGGTCTTTCTTTACGCAGTTGGCGCTTACACGGCGGCCATCGCGCAATGGCTGGTGGATCCGGCCTCGGCGACGCCGATGATAGGCGCGAGCGGCGCGATCAGCGCGATTATCGGCGCTTTCGCGCTGAGTTTCGGACAGCAGAAGAAGATTGTCAGCTCGGCGGCACTCAACCGGTCGTTGAATGCCTTGTGGCTTCTCGCTGCCTGGGTCGTGCTTCAGGTCATGACCGGGCTGCTCGCCGGCACTCAGGGGTTCCTGCTCGCCACGCCCGCCCATATCGGAGGATTCATAGCCGGCCTGCTTCTGCAGCGGCCCTTGCTGATCTGGCGGTACAGGAACGCCTAGGCAGCTGAGGCGGTGCTGCTGTCACTCTCCGGCTCGAGCAGCCGGTGCAGGTGAACGACCACATATTTCATCTCGGCATCATCGACCGTGCGCTGGGCCCGGCCGCGCCAGGCCTCTTCGGCCTCGGCATAGCTCTGGAAAAGGCCGACGAAGTCGATGTGGTCGAGATCGACGAAGTCCAGGCCGCGCGGGTCCTTAACGCGGCCTCCGAAAACGAGATGAAGCTTGCTCATGGCGCGCCCGCTAGCAGGATTCTAAGGCCATGCGAACCGGCTCTCAGGCATCATTCGCCGCGTCGGACAGTGCCGAGCGCCGCCTGCGCCGAAGCCTTCGCAGCGTCGCCCGCGCCTTCGATGATCGAACGGATAACGTCTGATCCCTTCTGACGGGTGAGGCCGAGCTCATCGAGCCGGCCCTGACCCGCATCCTTGGCAGCCTGGACCGCGGTCCGGGCGGTTTCCCGAGCACGATCGGCAACCGGTTTTACGAGCTTATCCTCCGCCCGGTTACGCGGAAGCAGAGCGGCGATGGCCGCGCCCGCAGCCAGGCCGGCTGCCAGCACGATCAGCGGAGCTTCTTCGATCGTTTCGTTTGCGCGCCGTCCGGCGTTCGAGACCCGGTCGCGGGCGTTGCCATAGGCCTCGATGGCTCGTTGGCGGGGCGTTGAGGGGCCGCCTTCGTCCTGATGGGAATTGCGATTCTGGGTCATGCGGCATTCTCCGTGGATTTGGTTCGTGTCCTGGGCCTTGGCTTCGGCTTTGGCTGGGTTCTCTTCGGCACCTTGCGCTTCACGCCGTTGGCAACTTTTCCTGCGAGATCCATCAGCGGTTCGCGAGCGAGGAACAAGGCGATTGCGGCGACAACGCCCGTCGCGGCGACAGGCCGCTTGCGAACCGCGTCGACTGCATTTTCCGCGAGGTCAGCGCCTTTGTCCTTCGCGTCCTGCCAGGCGTTGGAAGCAAGCGTGCCGGGGCTTATCCGCGCCTGCAGGCGATTGGCCGTGCCCATCAGTCGCGCACGGGCGCGCTCCGCCTCGAGCCTGGCCGCGGTCACTTCCGGCATTTCGCGGGTCATAGATCCTCCCGCAGGCGCTTGGCGCCGTACCAGCCGAGGCCGCCTGCAACGGCCGCGAAAAGGAGGAAAGCGGCAATTCCGCCGGCCAGCGGTCCGATCAATGTAGCGAGACCCATTGCGACGCCGACCGCGAGGGCGACGATCGCCGCCAACGCAAGCAGGAACGCAATCCCGAACAGGATGGACGGGGCCTTCAGCGCATTGGCCTTCGCGGTGGCAATCGCCTTGATCACCTCCGCCTCGGCCCGTGCATAGGCCTTGCCGTCCTCGATCAGCTCGTGGACGAGCTCGCCGATCGGACGATCATTGTCGCCCGGCGCTCCTTCGGGTTCGTTGGGCGGCTTCAGCAAGTCCGTTCGCCTCTAGCTATCGTCGTCCTCGTCGCGGTTCAGCCCGGACTTGAGCAGCCGGGCGACGACGAAACCGACAATCGCAGCTCCCGCGACGGCGAGCCCGGGACTGTTGCGAACGAAGTCGCGCGTGTCCTCGATCAATTCATCGGGATTCTTGGATGCGATCTTGTTGGCCGTATCTTCGATCGCGGTGGCGGCGCGGCGGGCGTAGTCGCCATATTCCTGGCCGAGCCGTTCATCGAGGCCATCCGCCGTGTCGCCGACCAGCTTGCTGACGTTTGCAAGTGCTTCGGCCGAACGCTCGAGCCCCTGGCTGACGAGCCCGCGGGCGCGATCGGTTGCTTCCGTGGAAAGCCGCTCTCCACCATCCCGGATGCGCTTGCGCAGGTCCGGATTGCTTCGAGTTGCGGGAGTTTTCGTTTCAGTCACCAGCCCTGTCTCCGTTGTATCCACGTTCGTGGTGTCCTCCGTATTCGATGCGCCCGCAAGTATCGTGTCGGTGCCTTCGGGAAGGTCGGTTCTGTCGTCACCCATGGCGAGTCTCCTTGTCCTTCCTCAACCCTGAAGCTCCACCGTCGTTCCTGATTGTCGGAGCGAAAGTTGCACGCTCCGGCGCGCCGCCTATAGGTGCGGCGCACACCAAAATCATTACGCCTGCGCAAGAAGGATTGCCATGACTGCGATCGTCGACGTCCACGCCCGCCAGATCCTCGACAGCCGCGGAAACCCCACCGTGGAAGTTGACGTCACTCTCGAAGACGGAAGCATGGGCCGTGCCGCGGTCCCGTCCGGCGCCTCGACGGGAGCGCACGAAGCGGTCGAGCTTCGCGACGGCGACAAGAGCCGCTGGGGCGGGAAGGGCGTCGAAAAGGCGGTCCGGGCGGTCAACGACGAGATCGCAAATGCGGTTCTTGGCCTGGATGCCGAGGAGCAGGCGGAACTGGACCGGACCTTGATCGATCTCGATGGCACGCCGAACAAATCCCGGCTCGGCGCCAATGCCATCCTTGGCGTAAGCCTGGCAGCCGCAAAGGCCGCGGCCGATGCGCTGGGGACGCCGCTTTATCGCTATGTGGGTGGAGTAAGCGCCGACGTGCTTCCGGTGCCGATGATGAACATCCTCAACGGCGGTGCGCATGCTGACAATCCGATCGATTTCCAGGAATTCATGGTCATGCCGGTCGGCGCTCCGACCTTTTCGGAGGCCTTGCGCTGTGGAACGGAGATCTTCCATTCGCTGAAGTCTGCGCTGTCCAAGGCGGGTCTCGCGACGGCAGTTGGAGACGAGGGCGGGTTCGCCCCGAACATCGCTTCGGCCCGTGAAGCGCTCGATTTTATCCTCAGGTCCGTCGAAAGCGCCGGATACAAGGCTGGAAGCGACGTCGTCCTGGCTCTCGACTGCGCATCGACCGAGTTCTTCAAGAACGGCAAATACGAACTGGAAGGCGAAGGCCGCAGCCTGTCACCCATCGAAATGGCTAGCTATCTCGCCGAGTTGGCGGACGCCTATCCGATCGCGTCAATCGAGGACGGGATGGGAGAAGACGACCTGGACGGATGGAAAATCCTGACCGACATGGTCGGCGATCACGTGCAGGTCGTGGGCGACGATCTCTTCGTGACGAATGAGAAGAGGCTTTCGCAAGGCATTGAAAACGGGCTTGCAAACTCGATCCTGGTGAAGGTCAACCAGATCGGCACCCTGACCGAAACCATCAACGCGGTGCGGCTGGCACAGACCTCCGGGTACACGGCGGTGATGTCGCACCGTTCGGGCGAGACCGAGGATTCGACGATTGCCGATCTCGCGGTCGCCTTGTCCTGCGGGCAGATCAAGACGGGCAGCCTCGCGCGGTCCGATCGGACCGCGAAGTACAACCAGCTGCTCCGGATCGAAGAAGAGCTGGGCGATTCGGCCCGATATCCGGGAATTGCGTCCCTGAAGGCATACAAGCCCGCGTAATCCACAGCATTATCCCCCAAAGGGTTCTTTTTCCTTGCCTTCATGACTCCATCGTGATTCTTAGGACTTATGGGGGGTGCTGCTCGCAGTTTCGGGTTGATGCGTCGGGTCTTTTGGCCCGCGCTTGCGCTGATCGTGGTTGGCAATTTCGCCGGCTATGCGGTTGCCGGACCGAACGGCCTGCTCGCCTGGGGCGGTTATCACCGCGATCTTCAGGCTCGGAAATTGGAACTCGTCCAGCTCGAAGCCCAAAAGCGGCAGCTGCGCCATCGTTCGGCACTGCTGGATCCGCGCAAGGCAGACCCGGACATGGCCGACGAACTCGTGCGCCGCGACCTCGGGCTTGTCCGGCCCGATGAGGTGATCGTCCCGCTCGATTGACGCTACGGCTGCCATTGCCGCTGCACGCGGTGCAACCTATAGACGCGCCGCTCATTCCATTCGCGCGATAAAGAGGGATAGACGTGGCGCGTTCCGCGAAGACCAAAGCCGCTGCAAGCGCAGCACCGCAAATCCCGAACAGGGAACGCCCCGCAGAGCCCAAGCGCTACAAAGCGACGAAGGACGAGCTTCTCCAGTTCTACCGCGAGATGCTGCTCATCCGCCGCTTCGAGGAGCGTGCCGGCCAGCTTTACGGTCTCGGCCTGATCGGCGGCTTCTGCCACCTCTACATCGGTCAAGAAGCCGTCGCCGTCGGCCTCCAGTCGGCGATGACCGTCGGCAAGGACAGCGTCATCACCGGCTATCGCGACCACGGCCACATGCTCGCCTACGGGATCGATCCGAAGGTGATCATGGCCGAACTAACTGGACGCGCCGCCGGCATTTCGAAGGGCAAGGGCGGCTCGATGCACATGTTCAGCGTCGAGCATGGCTTCTACGGCGGCCACGGCATCGTCGGTGCGCAGGTGTCGCTCGGGACGGGCCTGGCGCTAAAGCACAAGTACAGCGAGGACGGCGGCGTCTGCCTTGCCTATTTCGGCGACGGCGCGGTCAACCAGGGCCAGGTCTACGAGAGCTTCAACATGGCTCAGCTGTGGGACCTTCCGGTCATCTACGCGATCGAGAACAACAAGTACGCCATGGGCACGAGCATCGAGCGCTCATCGTCCGAGCCTCTGCTCTACAAGCGCGGTGAGAGCTTCCGCATCCCCGGCATTCAGGTCGACGGCATGGACGTGCTTGCGGTTCGCGGGGCGGCTGAAGTGGCACTCGAATGGACGCGCGCGGGCAAGGGGCCGATCATCATCGAGTTCCTGACCTATCGCTATCGCGGCCATTCGATGTCCGACCCGGCCAAGTACCGGTCACGCGAGGAAGTGCAGGACTATCGCGAGCATCACGACCCGATCGACCGCGTTTCCAAGGAATTGGAAGCGATGGGCGTGAAGGAAGAGGAGCTCAAGGCGATCGACAAGGAGATCAAGGACATCGTTGTCGAAGCTGCGAAGTTCGCTGAGGAAGCGCCGGAACCCGATGTGAGCGAGCTTCATACCGACGTGTTGGTGGAGACCTACTGATGGCGACCGAGCTGAAGATGCCGGCGCTGTCGCCGACGATGGAAGAGGGCACGCTCGCCAAGTGGCTCGTCAAGGAGGGCGACGACGTGAAGTCGGGCGACATCCTCGCGGAAATCGAGACCGACAAGGCGACGATGGAATTCGAAGCCGTCGACGAGGGCAAGATCGCCAAAATCCTCGTCCCAGAAGGTACCGACGGCGTGAAGGTCGGCCAGCCGATTGCTCTGCTCGCGGCGGACGGTGAGGCGGTGAGCGATGCTCCTGCGGCTCCTGTGAAGGCCGAAGAGCCCGCTGCTCAGGCACCGCAGCCCGCGGAGCAGAAAGAGGAAGCAACCCCGACGCCGCACGTCTTCGAGACAGCGGCACGCGACCTTGTCGCCGACGTCGCCAACACTGTCGACGAGCCGGACGTGCCGGAAGGAACTCCGCTGGTCAGCACGACCGTCCGCGAGGCCCTCCGTGACGCCATGGCGGAGGAAATGCGCAGGGACGATCGCGTCTTCGTGATGGGCGAGGAAGTCGCTCAGTACCAGGGCGCCTACAAGGTGACGCAGGGCCTGCTCGACGAGTTCGGTCCGAGGCGGGTCATCGATACGCCGATCACGGAGTATGGCTTTGCGGGTCTCGGGTCAGGCGCGGCGATGGGCGGCCTTCGCCCGATCGTCGAGTTCATGACCTTCAACTTCGCAATGCAGGCCATCGACCACATCATCAATTCGGCCGCGAAGACGAACTACATGTCCGGCGGCCAGATGCGCTGTCCGATCGTGTTCCGCGGTCCGAACGGCGCTGCTGCTCGCGTGGGCGCACAACACAGCCAGAACTATGGCCCGTGGTACGCGAGCGTGCCCGGCTTGATCGTGATTGCCCCGTACAGCGCTGCCGACGCGAAAGGTCTCCTCAAGGCAGCGATCCGAAGCGAGGACCCGGTCGTCTTTCTCGAAAACGAGCTTCTCTACGGCCAGCATTTCGACGTGCCGCAGATGGACGACTACGTCCTGCCGATCGGCAAGGCCCGCATCGTTCGTCCGGGCAAGGACGTTACGATCGTCAGCTATTCCATCGGCGTCGGTGTCGCCCTCGAGGCCGCGCAGGAACTGATGGGGCAGGGTATCAATGCCGAGGTCATCGATCTCCGCACTCTGCGACCGCTCGATACGGCGACGGTGCTGGAGAGCCTCAAGCGCACCAACCGCATGATTGTCGTCGAAGAAGGCTGGCCGACCTGCTCGATCAGCTCGGAGATCATCGCCATCGCGATGACCGAAGGGTTCGACGACCTCGATGCGCCGGTTTTACGCGTGACCGACGTCGATGTGCCGCTGCCCTACGCCGCCAACCTTGAGAAGCTGGCGCTGATCAAGGCGTCCGATGTCGTCGAGGCGGCAAAGGCCGTCTGCTATCGCTGAACTGCGCGACCGCGATCTCATCCGGCTTTATTGGCCGACGAGATTGCGGCCTGCTTTCGATGCCCTGTTCGCGATTGACGAAGCAATGGGAGATGTAGTCGCGCTTGCGACACAGCCTGCACTCGCTGCGATAAAGCTCGCCTGGTGGCGGGAGCGGCTGGAAGATCTCGACCAAGGTATCGTGCCGGCTGAACCGCGCTTGCAGGTAGCGGCTCGGGAGCTGCTTCCACAAGGCATAAGTGGAGGCGATCTCGCGCAGCTTGAGGAAAGCTGGGCACTCATGCTCGACTCCGATGACCAGAACTCCTTCATGCGCGGAGTGGCCTCTCGCGGTCCCGCCCTCTTCGCACTGGCGGCTTGTTTGCTTGGAGTTGCGATGGATGAATTGGTGGAAGAGGCAGCACGCTCTTTCGCGGCAGCTGACCTAGGCCGCCGCAGGATTTTCGACCTTGCTCCGCTCGAGCTAGGACGGTCGCGAAACCGTGCTCATCGCAAAGCGCGTCCTCTCACCGCGTTCGGAGCGCTTGCCCGCCGCGACATGAGAACGGGAGGGCCTCCTTTTGAGCCGGAGGCGACGCCAGCTCGCGCCTTGGCTCTGGCGTGGCATCGGCTAACGGGCCGCATCTGAGCCGTTGACACCGTCCGTTCAGGACGCAAGTTTCGCCATGCCGAATCTCCTTATGTTGAAGGAGAACCGCCTTGGCGCGTTTCCTAGCCGGGGCTGCGGCCTGTTTCCTGCTCCTGACCGGAGCCTTTCTCTTCTGGCAGAGCCGGGCGGCCGAGGGTCCGCAGCTTCCGCCTGCGCCCCTGGCGCGGATGGCGTCGTCGGGTGTTCTTGCCCCCAACTTGCCAGCGCCGCCGGAAGCTTCCGCCAAGAGCCGCGAGGAAAAGCGCTTTTCGCGCGCCGACAAGGACAAGAACGGGCGCATCGAACGCGAGGAATTGCTCGCAAGCCGCCGCAAGGCCTTCGCCAAGATCGACAAGAACGGAAACGGTGCTTTGTCGTTCGACGAGTGGGCCACCAAGACGATCGACAAGTTTGCCGGGGCCGACAAGGACCGGTCGGGGTGGCTGGATGCGGCCGAATACGCGACCACGGCACCCCCTCCGCCGAAGAAAAAGCGCTGTTCGTGTTAATTATGTCTTCAACCCGACGTTACTGCTTGAGACTGGCAAAAATGCAGCTAGCGATCAGGCATGCAGCTGACCTCGGTGACGTACACCAGCCTTGCCCGTCTCGACCCTCAATCCTCCGATCTGGACCAGATTCATCAGGTATCTCGAAGCCGAAATTCGGCCGAAGGAATCACCGGCCTGCTTGTCTTCAACGGGACGCATTTTCTCCAGGTCATCGAGGGATCGGAAAGAGCGATCGAGGATCTGGTCGACCGACTGCGAAGGGATAATCGTCATTCGGGATTCGAAATCCGTGACAAGCGCAAGATCGAGAGACGGAGCTTTCCCGATTGGCGGATGGAGCTGGTCCGGGTGAATCCGAGCCTCTTCCAGGCGAAAGATGCAATCGCCGATCGGCTGCCCGGTACCGTTCCCGAAGCGCTTCGCGCTCGGCTGCTCCGGATGACCGAGCTGATCTCGACGATCGAGTTTCCGAGCTAGGCAGGTTCCGTCACGCGTTCGGGCTCAAGCCATTCGGAGAGCTTTTGGCGGGCGCGCGCGGTGTACATTTTCTTGCGATCGGCTTTCTTGGACCGGCCCGGAATGGGCGGCATCAGCCCGAAGTTGACGTTCATAGGCTGAAAGGTATCGGCGTCAGCGCCGCCGGTGATGTGACCGAGGAGAGCCCCCAGGGCTGTCTCGGGCGGGGGCGGCGTCAGTCTCTCAGCTTTCCGCTCGGCAATCGCGAACCGCGCCGCGATTAACCCGATAGCCGCGCTTTCGACATAGCCTTCGCAGCCGGTGATCTGCCCGGCGAAGCGGATGTTGGGCTTCGACTTCAGCCTTAACTCGCCGTCGAGCAGACGCGGGGAATTGATGAAGCTGTTGCGGTGGATCCCACCAAGTCGCGCGAACTCCGCGTTCTCCAGGCCGGGGATGGTGCGGAAAATCCTTACCTGTTCGCCATGCTTCAGCTTGGTCTGGAATCCGACCATGTTCCACAGTGTCCCGAGCGCATTGTCCTGCCGAAGCTGGACGACGGCATAAGGCCAGCGCCCCGTTCGCGGATTATCGAGGCCGACGCCCTTCATCGGGCCATAGCGAAGCGTGTCCAATCCGCGCTCCGCCATCACCTCGATCGGCATGCAGCCTTCGAAGTAGGGGGTATCCTTTTCCCAGTCCTTGAATTCGGTCTTATCGCCGTCGCGGAGTGCCTGGACGAAGGCCTCGTACTGTTCTCTGTCCAGCGGGCAATTGATGTAATCCTTGCCCCCCTTGTTCCACCGCGCGGCCATCCAGCAGATTTCCATGTCGACGCTGTCGCGGTGGACGATGGGCGCGATGGCGTCGAAGAAGGCGAGTGCACCCTGGCCGGTTTCGGCAGCGATCGCCTCGGCGAGCTTCGATCCGGTCAGCGGCCCGGTCGCAATGATCGTTGGATGATCGGGAAGCGTATCGATCCGCTCGCGGACAATCTCGATGTTCGGATGCCCTTCGATCGCTTGCGTGACTTCAAGAGCGAAGGCTTCGCGGTCGACGGCCAGGGCCGAGCCGGCGGGAACGCGGTGTTTTTCGGCCGCCGTCATGATCAGCGAGCCGAGCGTCCGCATCTCCTGGTGAAGGAGGCCGACGGCATTGTTCTCGGCGTCGTCGGAACGGAAGCTGTTCGAGCAGACCATCTCGGCGAAGCGATCGGTTTCATGCGCCGGGGTCATGTCGCCACCGCCCCGCATCTCGGAAAGACGGACGCGGAGGCCTGCTTTGGCTAGCTGCCAGGCTGCTTCGGATCCCGCTAGACCGCCGCCGATAATATGAACGTGGAAGGACATGAGGGGCTGTTAGTCTTCCAGCGAAGCGCTATCCAGCCGCGATGCGCATCTTCACCATCGGCTATGAAGGCACGACCGTCGGTGAATTCCTGGCGGCGCTTCAGAAAGCAGGCGTCGAACGGGTCATAGACGTAAGGGCCGTGCCCAATTCACGGCGGCCCGGCTTCTCGAAGACGCCTTTGCGCAATGCGCTCGCCGAAGCGGGGATCGACTATGTCCACCTGCGTGCCCTGGGGACTCCCGCGGACGGGCGAGCCGCGGCGCGGGCGGGCCGGAAAGACGAGCTCAAGCGTCTTTACGCAGGACAATTGGAGCTGCCTGAGGCGATAGCCGAAACCGGGAAGATGCTCGACCTCTCCCGCGAGAAGCCGAGCGCTCTCCTTTGTTATGAGCGCGATCCCGCAGCGTGCCATCGCACACTGCTGCTCGAAACGGTGGCGCCAGACGCGGAGGTCGAGGACCTCTTCGCCTGACAATTGCTGTGGAAGTCAGGCAGTCTCTTTGACCTGAAACGTGACGACCCAGCTGCCGACCGATCCTTCAACCCGGCCAAAGGGATTGACCGTCAGGTGGAAGACTTCGCCGGTCCGGCGATTGATGCCCTGCAGGTGAGTCGTGCCTGTATCGTCCACCGTTTCGGAATAGCGGCCGATCTCGTGCGCGTCTTTCGCGCTCACCGGTTGCACCGTCCCGTCCTTGCCGATTGGCGCCAGCCCAAGCGCGACGGCCACGATCGTCGTCATTATCGTCATTTTGAACTCCCTTTTTGCGCAGCGAGGCGCTGCGGGGAGATCACTTCAAGAACCATGCCAACTCGACGAGCACAGGGGATTGGCCGACAAATCGGCCAACGGCGGGACGAGCGGATGGGATTAGGTGCTATATGTTAGCAATACACCACGGCCTCAGGCTGGGGGAGCAGCCTCGCCAACCAGCAGCTCCTCAATATCGGGAATCGGACGGTCCGTCATTTCCTTGTTGATGGTCAGGACGATGCGTTTCTGGACTTCCTTGTGGAGGCACTTCTTGAGGACACCGAGCGCCTTGGGCGGAGCGATGACCGCCAAGGCATCGAAGTCATTCCGGAGAGCCCGCTTCTTCAGCTCGTCCGCAGCGTCTTTCACCCAGCGATCTTCTTCCTGCTGGTGGAAGTCGGTTTCGTCCATCGCCGGCCGGCCGTAGCCCATGCTCTGCTTGTTCGTTCCTGGCGCGTCCGTCTTGATCTCGCTGTCCTTGCGGTCCTTGCGGGCATCATGGGATTCTGTGCGCAGGTCGATCTGGTTCTGGTCACCGTGATTGCGAAGGAAGAGAACCTTCTTTCCGTCGGCGACAAGGACCAGAGCGCGATGGGGAAGGGCCATGAATTTCTCCTTGCTTTCGTTTCAACAACGAACGCGAGCTAACCCACCGCCGTTCCCACAGTTCATCCGCAATCTTACGGGGTTCGGACGCTACGCCCCAAGTTCCGGATCGGCCGAGCGATCGAGTTCGCTCTCGCCCACGACGGCGCCTTCTTCCGGCGCTTTCTCGTCGCCAGCGTCAAGCTCAATTTCGTCCTCTTCGCTCTCGTCGATCTTGGCGACCCCGACCACATGCTCGTTGTCGGCGACCTTAAAGATCGTGACGCCCTGCGTGTTGCGCCCGGTAATCCGAATATCGCCAACTGTCGTGCGTATGACCTTCGCCTGGTCAGTGATGAGCATCAGCTGCTCACCCGGCTTGACCGGGAAGCTAGCGACTACGGGGCCATTCCGCTCGCTGGTGATGATGTTGATGATGCCCTGCCCACCGCGGTTCGTTCGACGATATTCATAGGTGGAGGTCCTCTTGCCGTAGCCGTTCTCGGTGATGGTCAGCAGGAACTGCTCCTTCTCCGCGATTTCGGCCCAGCGCTCTTCGCTAAGGCCTTCCGGACAACATCCGCCACGCCAGGTGGGCGATTTCAGATAAGCGTCGCGTTCTTCTTGAGACGTTCCGGCCCGCCGCAGGATTGACATGGAGATGACCTCGTCACCGCCGAGCAGCCGAACGCCGCGGACACCCGTAGAGGTGCGCGATTGGAATTCGCGAACGTCCGTCGACTTGAAGCGAATTGCCTTGCCGTTGCGCGTAGCGAGGAGAACGTCGTCCTCTTCGGTCAACAGTTCGACGGCAATCAGGCGATCGCTCGGATCAGCCTGCTCTTCACTGTCGTCGCCATTGTCGGAGCCTTCGATCGCCGAAGTGCCGAACCGCATCGCGATCTTGCCGGCGGTCGGGATGTTCGTGAACGCCGCCATGCTGTTGCGGCGAACCGTACCATGCGCCGTCGCGAACATGATATGCAGGCCGCCCCATTCATTCTCGTCCTCGGGCAGGGGAAGCACGGTCGAGATCGTCTCGCCCTCCGCCAGCGGCAGCAGGTTGATCATCGGACGGCCCTTGGTGTTCGGCCCACCCTCGGGCAGGCGCCACACCTTCATTCGGTACACGCGGCCTAGGTTGGAGAAGAACAGTACCGGATTGTGAGTCGAGGTGACGAACAGAGTCGTCACCGCATCCTCATCCTTCGTCTGCATTCCAGCGCGGCCCTTTCCGCCGCGCTTCTGCTCGCGGAAGAGAGCTAGCGGGGTGCGCTTGATGTAGCCGGTCATGGTCACTGTCACGACCATGTCCTCGACTTCGATCAGGTCTTCGTCCTCGATGCCGTCGGCGGCGGGCGCCAGCTCGCTCATGCGTGGCGTCGCGAATTCGGCTTCGACCTCGTCGAATTCCTGGCGCATGACCTCATAGAGTCGGGCGCGATTGGCGAGAATTTCGAGCAGCTCGCCGATCGAGTCCGCGAGCCCAGCCAGCTCATTGCCGATTTCGTCGCGGCCGAGCGCGGTGAGGCGGTGCAAGCGGAGCTCGAGGATCGCCTTCACCTGCGCTTCGGAGAGCTGGTACGTCTCCGACTTGCCCTGCGGTTCGACCGCTTCGACGAGCGCGATGTAGGGGCGAATTTCCGCACCCGGCCACTTGCGGTCGATCAATTTCTCGCGCGCTTCCGCCGGGCTCGCGGATCCGCGGATTAGCTTCACCACCTCGTCGAGATTGGTGACCGCGACGACGAGGCCGAGCAAGATGTGAGCGCGCTCGCGGGCCTTCAGCAGCTCGAACTTGGAGCGGCGGGTGATGACCTCTTCGCGATATTTGACGAAGCTCTCGATGATGTCGCGGAGCGCGAGCGTTTCCGGGCGGCCGCCGCGGATCGCGAGCATGTTCGCCGGGAATGACGACTGCGCCGGCGTGTGCCGCCAGAGCTGGTTGAGGACGACGTCGGGCGTCGCGTCGCGCTTCAGGTCGATGACGATCCGGACGCCTTCCCGATTGGACTCGTCGCGGATGTCCGAAATGCCCTCGATCCGCTTGTCTTTGGCGGCCTCGGCGATCTTTTCGACCAGGCCTGACTTGCCGACCTGGTATGGGATTTCGGTGAGGACGATCGAGCGGCGGTCGTTGCGGCCTTCTTCGACCTTGTAGCGCGAACGCATCATGATCGAGCCGCGGCCCGTCGTGTAGGCGCTGCGGATGCCGGCCTGGCCGAGAATGAAGGCGCCCGTCGGGAAGTCCGGGCCCTTCACATGTTCCATCAGGCCTTCGGACGTGATCGCGGGATCGTCCATATAGGCGCGGCAGGCAGCCAGCACTTCGCCCAGATTGTGCGGCGGAATGTTGGTGGCCATGCCGACGGCGATGCCGCCCGCGCCATTGACGAGCAGGTTCGGGAAGCGCGCCGGCAGGACTTGGGGCTCACGCTCCGACGCATCGTAATTCGGTGTGAAGTCGACGGTGTCCTTGTCGATGTCCGCGAGCAGGAAGTTCGCGACCTTGGCCAGGCGTGCTTCCGTGTATCGCATGGCGGCGGGCGGATCGGGATCCATCGAGCCGAAGTTGCCCTGACCGTCGATCAGTGGGACGCGGAGCGACCATGGCTGCACCATGCGGGCGAGAGCGTCGTAAATCGCGCTGTCGCCGTGCGGGTGATACTTACCCATGACGTCACCGACGATGCGGCTCGACTTGCGGTACGGCCGTCCGGCTACGTAGCCCGCTTCCTGACAGGCGTAGAGGATTCGGCGGTGGACTGGCTTCAGGCCGTCCCGCACATCCGGAAGCGCGCGACTGACGATCACGCTCATCGCGTAATCGAGGTATGAGGTCTTCATCTCATCGACGATGGAGATGGGCGCAATGTCGTCGGTCTGGCCGGGAAGTTCTGCCGGCGGTTCGGTGGCCAAGTGAAAAGATCCTGTGGGTTCTGTTTATGCGAATACGCAGGGAGAATCGTCGCTTTGCGCGGCGCTGCCCCCCAGATAGGGAGACCTAGCCCAGTTTGAACCCTCGCACCAGTGCGCGCGCGGGCGCGCGCGAGGCTAATTCATGCGAAAAAGGCGACCCGGCAGCAGAGTGGAGGGATGCCGGATCGCCTTTGTCGGGTGGGACCCGCCAAATCCTGAGGTGTCGATGCCAAGGGTTGGCGAGCCCCGTGCAATAGATACCGGCAAGCACGATTACTTTTGTAGTTATCAGAAGTTAGCGCGCGCGGCCGCGGCATTGAGTTCAAATTCGGTTCAGGCAGAATCTCGCAGCGGCTTGGCGATCCATTCGGCGGAGTTTATTGCGCCGGCACCACATTCGGGAAGCGCCGTGTAGGGCGCGCGGGAGACCAACAGTGAAGTCAACGATCAAGACGCTTGGCATTGCCATTGCAGCTTCGACAATTCTTGCAACCGGCGCGCAGGCGCAGCGGGACTATGGTGGGGGCGGACCGCAGACGACGGATCCTCAAAGCCGCAGCGAAAAGGCGCAAGAAAAGCAGGAAAAGGCGCCCAAGGGCAGCGCGACCGTCACGCTAGGCGACAAGAAGATCAAGATCTCGGCGGCATTCGCCAAGGCCTACCAGGACCTGGTCACCGCTGTGGAAGCCAACGATACCGCAACGCTTCCGGCCAAGGTCGCAGCCGCGCACGCAGCCGCGCAGACGAAGGAAGAGCATTACCTGGCTTCGCAGGCGCAGCTGAAGGCGGCTGTCGCGACGAAGAACGACGCCGAGCTGGCGACCGCGCTTGAAGCGCTGATTTCTTCGGGGATGCTGGACCAGGCGCAGACGTCCAACGCCTATCTTAACCTCGGCAAGACCCGCTACAACCTCAAGCAATTCCCGCAGGCGATCGCCGCCTTCGAGAAGGTCCAGCAGCTCGAGCCGGGCAACCAGGAAATCATCCCGCTGCTCGCTCAGGCCCGCTCGATCGGCGGTAATCCGGCCGATGCCGTGGCTACGCTCCGCCAGGCGATTGCCCAGCAGAGCGCGAACGGAGCCAAAGCGCCTGAAGATCTCTACAAGCGCACGATTTCAGTCGCTTACAAGGCGAAGCTCCCGGTAACTGCGGAAATCAGCCGGCAGTGGGTTGCCGCTTATCCGACCGCGGCGAACTGGAGCGATGCGATTCGTATCTATCGCAACCTCAACAACACCGACGAAGCCGCGACTCTCGACCTCTTCCGTCTGACCCGCGCCGCCAAGGCGATGAAGGATGACGGCGATTACGACCGTTACGCCTATCTGGCTCTCAGCAAGGGCTATCCGGGCGAGGCGAAGCTCGTTCTGGAGGAGGGCGCAGCTGCGAAGGTCGTCGATCTCAGCAAATCGCCCTTCAAGGAGGAGATGGACCAGGCCAAGGCCAAATCGGCAGGCGAGGCTGCGGGTCTCGGCGCAGCGGCAACCAAGGGCCTGAACGCTGCTACCGCCAAGGCGGCGCTGGCAAACGGCGACCTTCTTTATGGCTATGGCGAATATGCAAAAGCGGCCGAGATCTTCCGGGCCGCGCTCAAGAAGCCGGGTGCGGATGCGAACCTGATCAATCTCCACTTGGGAATGGCTTTGGCCAGGGCGGGCGACAAGGCAGGTGCGACTGCCGCGCTTAATGCAGTAACTGGGCCGCGCGCCGAAATTGCCAAATACTGGCTGACGTACGTTTCGACGCTGGCTTAAGCCTCGCTGAAATTCGGGAAAGGGCGTCCGGCCTCGGGCGCCCTTTTTCGTTCGTTCTATTGCCGTTCAGGCCTGTGCCATTTCGGGATAGTTAAGCATCAGCCTCTTCCTTAGGACTGTGCACCACGTGAACGGTGCATCGACCGGTCTTGAAGGAAGCGAATGTAAGCGGTGCGGTTCGATGATCGCCTGGATACCGTGTTGGCGCAACCTGCCGCCAATCCGCACGACCGCGCCGTCCGTTGGCGCCAGTTGGTGGAGTTGCTTGCCCGCTCGAACGACCTGTCTTCGCCATCGGCTCAAAGAGCGCTCGAGGAGGTCCTCGCGCAGGCAGCCCTGATCGATCCGCAATTGCGCGCTGCCGCTGCGCGCTCGGTCGCTGGTCCCCACCTGCCGCTGCCATTGGTGATCGTGTTCGCGGCCGACAATCTTGCAGTCGCCGCCCCGGTGCTGTCGGCGTCGTCGCTGCAGCCGTCGCAGTGGCGCGACGCACTCGCGACGGCCAGTCCCGATAGTCGCCGGTTCATCGCGTCGCTGTATCCCGATTTGTCCGCCTGGGCACTTGCGGCAGCGCCGCCGACAGAGGCGGTCGTCGCCGTGCCTGAGCCCGAGCGTCGAGCCGAGCCCGCAATTGTACCAGAACCACAGCCCGAGCTGGAACCGGAGGCTGAGCCGACGCCACCTCCGGCAGTTCCGGCGGCGCCGAGCGGGCCCATTCCATCAATCAGCGAAGTTCTCGCGCGGATCGAGCATTTGCGGCAGGAGCGGCACGTCGTTCGCGCCCAGCCTCAAGCGCGTCCGCAGCCCGCCTTCGTTGCAAGCTCCGGATTTGGCGCTGCGCCCTTGTTTCGTTGGGAATGCGGACCATCAGGCGAGATCGCCTGGGTTGAGGGAGTCCCGCGCGGACCCTTGATCGGGCGATCCCTTGCGAATCCTGGTGAGCACAATGGCGTAGACCAGCGGATCCAGCGTGCCTTCGCCGTGAGGGCGCCCTTTCGCGACGCGATGCTGACGGTTTCGGGGGACGGACCCGCCGCCGGTGACTGGAAGCTTAGTGGTGTGCCGGCCTTCGAACCGGCAGACGGCCGATTTGCCGGGTACCGTGGCGTAGGAATCCGTTCTGCCGACACGGACGAAGAGGAACCGCCGTCGTTCGAAGCCGATGAGGAGCCGCTCGACGAAGACGCTCTGCGCGAGCTGATTCATGAGCTCAGGACGCCGCTGAACGCGATCATCGGGTTCGCAGAGATCATCGACGGTCAGTATCTTGGCCCCGCCGACCACAGTTATCGCGAGCGCGCCGCCGAGATCGTCGGCCAGGCCCGGCTGCTGCTTTCGGCGATCGAGGATCTCGATGTTGCCGCGCAGCTACGTTCGTCGTCGGCATTCTCGGACGCGTCTACCGACCTCAACGACTTGCTCACAGCGCTGACGCCCGAGTTGAAGGAACGGGCAGGCGAGCGCGGAGCGGCCCTTGCGGTCACGACCTCGCGTGCACCGGCGATCTGCTCGCTCGACCGCGTCGTGATCGAGCGCTTACTGCGACGATTCTGCTTTGCGCTTGTCGATGTCGCTTCGTCTCGCGAACGCCTCTCGATCGCGGTCGATTGCGATGTCGGACAATGCCTTGTCACCATGAACCGTCCGCAGTCCCTGAGCGGCCTCAGTGACGCGCAATTGTTCGGACGAAATTCCGACAGTGCGGACGTGCTCGCCAGCAGCTTTTCGTTGAAGCTGGCTCGCGGGATCGCGCAGACCGCCGGCGGCGATCTCCGGGTGACCGGCGACAAGCTGGCGCTGGTTCTGCCCCGGCGCCGGAGCTAGCTTGCGCCCAATGCGGGGCGGGGGCTAACGCTCTCAAACCGGGGAGGGCCTGTAGCTCAACGGTAGAGCCGGCCGCTCATAACGGCTAGGTTGGGGGTTCGAATCCCTCCGGGCCCACCAAACCCCGAAATTCAATCCCTAGCGGGCTTTCTGCCGATCAGGCTGCAAGTCAGAAACTTGCCGTGGCGCTCCTTGAGAAGGGCGGACTCGCCGATGCCGTGTGCCGCCATGATCATGGCAATCTTGTTAAGCGGGTAGTTGTTCATTTGCATCCCCGGTGCGTTCCAGTCACGCCCGGCGCAGATGTTCTGCCAGATCTTCACGCCGGGAATGTGGTGGCTTGCCCACCAGAGGGAGCGGGATGCCAGGCCGTCGGATCTCAGCGAGAAGTGGATATGAAAGCCGCCGCCCGGGCTCACCTTGTCGATCAGTCGCGAGATGATCGACAGTCCGCGGCGGACCGGTATGTGCTGAAGCACCATGTAGCTGTTGACGAAGTCGAACTGCCCCAGTGCATTCGAAAGCTCATCGTCGGCGAGTGCGTATTGAACATTCGACACGCCGAACTTTTCGGCATTGGTCCTGGCCTCGGCCATCATCGATGGTGAGACATCGAGCCCCAATACATTTTCGAATTCCTGCGTGAGCGGCAGCGCAAGCCGGCCGACGCCGCAGCCATGATCGAGAGCGCGTCCCCGGGGAAGGCTACCGAAATGCGCCTCATATCGCTTGATGATGTGGGCAATTGCCTGCCGGCCCGTTTGGAAGAACTCGTCGCGATTCTTGAGAATCTTGCCCGTCGAGAACTTCTCGTCCGCGAGAACGCCGAAATAGGGATCGCGCTTTCCCAATTTCTCCCACGCTTTGTCGGTACTGAGCATCGTGTCCACCACAGCCGACCCGAGCGGCGATCGCAATGGTGTTTTGCGGAAGACTGGTGCTCCGGCCGCGCGGTGAAGTCGCGACCGGAGCGCTCGGTAGAGGCTTAGGCTGCGAGGCGCAGGGTCTCCCCAACCGCCTGCTTGATCGAGCTCTCCCGCTGCTCTGGGCTCACGGCAAGGCCGTCGGCGGCAACGAACTCCGGCTCGACACCGATGAAGTTGAAGACTCCGCGGAGGTAGCTCTCGAGATGTTCGAGCGACGCTGCCGGCGAGCCGTCATCGTAGAAACCGCCGCGGGCGAGTGCGACGATCACGCGCTTGCCCTTGACCAGGCCTTCGGGGCCCGCCTCCGTGTAGCGGAAGGTCTTGCCGGCGATCAGAAGCCGGTCGATCCAGGCTTTGAGCTGGGTCGGCAGAGTGAAATTGTACATCGGCGCGCCCACCACGACCGTGTCGGCGCCGAGGAATTCGTCGAGGACCGTCCCGTCGGCGAATGCTTCGAAGGTCAGGTGGGGCAGGGGGTCAGACACCAGGTCGCGGACGACAATATCGGCCTCGGGCGCCTGGGCGCGAAGCCGGTCGACGATGGAGCGGCTGACCGCGCGGCTCGCGCTGTTTTCGCCACTGATGCTGCTGTCGATATGCAGGATGGTCACTATTGCCTCCTTGGTATGGATCTGTTACCGAGGCACCCTAAGTAACCACATGGAAAGCGCTCGCAAGAACGCACTTTTTTGTGGCGGACGAACAAATTTGTGAGCCGGGAACATTGAGGTGACCACGAGATGAAAGATCCAGCAAATCCGGTATGCCGGACAATCAGCACCTTGCTTTCGCGGATTGGCGACAAGTGGACCGTGCTTGTCGTTCAGACGCTCGGCGACGGATCGAAGAGGTTCAACGAGCTTCGGCGCGAGGTCCCGAGCGTGTCGCAGCGCATGCTGACGCTGACGCTACGCAACCTAGAGCGGGACGGGTTGGTCAACCGGACCGTCACTCCGACAATCCCGCCAAGGGTCGACTATGAGCTGACCGAGCTCGGCAAATCGCTTCAGAAGCCGATTTGCGGTCTGGCGACCTGGGCCATGGAAAATGTCGAGGCAATCCATGGTGCCCAGTCGCGTTTCGATGCGGAGCAGGATGCGCGCGACGCAGCCTAGGATATCGGCACTGGCGGCTGCGGACGTAGCTTAGTACGAGGGCGCCCATTCCACGGAATGGGGAGAAAACGCGGATGAGAGTGATTGCGACTGCCGACGTCGGTGGAACGCATGCACGTTTCGCGTTGGCAGCGATCGACGACGGCCGGGTGGTCGACCTCGGCGAGCCGGTGACGGTCAAAACCGGCGAATTCGCGAGCTTCCAACATGCGTGGCAGGAATTTGGTCGTCGCATCGAGCAGCCGCTTCCCAAGGAACTGGCGATCGCCTTTGCGGGCCCCGTCGGCGGCGACGTGCTGAAGCTCACCAATAATCCGTGGGTCATCCGCCCCGCGCTTATGTTTGAGAGGCTCGGCGTCGAGCGCTTCGTAATCGTCAACGATTTCGCTGCAATCGCCCATGCCGTCGCCGGCCTTGATGCATCGGCTTACCGTCATGTTTGCGGCCCTGAGCGCGGTCTGCCCGACACAGGCGTGATCACGATCGTCGGACCCGGCACCGGCCTTGGCGTTGCGAGCCTGCTCAAGCGTGCAGGCGGATATGAGGTCATCGCGACCGAAGGCGGCCACGTGGACTTCGCACCGCTCGACTCGCTCGAGGATGGGATCCTGCAGCATTTGCGGGAGAACTTCCGGCGCGTTTCGGTGGAACGGCTGGTCTCCGGAAGGGGGCTTCTCAATATCTACGAAGCGCTCGGCACGATGGAGAAGCGCCAGTTCACCCTCCGCGACGAGAAGGACCTGTGGACTGCGGCCTTGTCCGGGAGCGATACCCTCGCGTCGGCGGCGCTCGACCGCTTGTGCCTGACCTTCGGGGCGGCCGCCGGAGACTTCGCACTCGCGCAGGGCGCGCATGCGGTCGTCCTTGCGGGCGGACTTGGCTTGCGGCTCGTCGACTATCTTCCGAAATCGGGTTTCCGCGATCGCTTCATCGCCAAGGGTCGCTTCGAGCGCATGATGGATGAAATGCCGGTCAAGGTGATCATCCATCCACAGCCTGGCCTCTTCGGTGCTGCAGAGGCGTTCGCGAGCGGTCACGGTGTGATCGAGGCCAATGCTTAGCAGCAGCACGCTTTCCGACCGCCGGGGCCTCGCAGCCTTCGGTATCGGCGTGATCGCCGTCACTGCGGGCGTGCTCCTCCATGCGCCCATGTTCTGGATGGGCCGGGACATGCATTTCATGCTGGTCGGAATGCCCATGGGTGCCGACATGATTGCCGGAATGTTCCTCATTGTCGGCGGTGTCGGTGTCGCGGCTTACGGGCTGCTGCCACGAAACGTTTCGGGTATCCTGTCAGCCTCTCAAGACATCGTCGTATCTCCGCCGGAAGACGCGCCCTTGTCTCGGGCGCACTGGGTTTTGATGGGCGTTCTCGTTCTGGCCCTGGTCATCGACATCATGAAGCCCGCGAGCCTCGGATTCACGATCCCCGGAATGATCGACGAGTATCGGGTTCCGAAGCAGACCGCGTCGCTGGTGCCCTTCTTCGCGTTGGTTGGGACGGTCGTAGGCTCGATTGTCTGGGGAATCATTGCCGACATCTATGGTCGAAAAGCTTCCATCCTGCTGTCGGCGGTGATGTTCGTCGGGACTTCCATCTGCGGCGCCATGCCGTCGCTGGCCTGGAACATCGGCATGTGTTTCATGATGGGTGCGGCGGCGGGCGGGATGCTGCCGGTTACCTACGCGCTTCTGGCCGAAATGATGCCCAGCAAGCACCGCGGCTGGGCGCTCGTGCTCGTCGGGGGACTGGGTGCCGTGGGCGGCTATTTCGCTGCGAGCGGCTTTTCCGCGCTACTGCAGCCTTTCTTCGGTTGGCGCATCCTCTGGTTGCTGAACCTGCCGACTGGATTGTCCCTCGTTTTGCTCGGGGCGTTCATTCCCGAGTCCGCGAAGTTTCTGCTCGCTCGTGGCCGTCGCGAAGAGGCGAGGGCGGTGATGGCGCGCTTCGGGTCGGAGGCTCGCAGCACCACGCACGCCGAGGAAGTTGCTCTGACGAAAGGGCCGTCGGTTGCCCTGACCGGCAAGGCTTTCTTCGGCAAGCTGTTCGCGCTCAGCCTCGGGGCGATCTGCTACGGTCTCATCAATTTTGGGCTGCTCCTATGGCTGCCTGCGGACCTCGTCTCGCGGGGCTACAGCATGGAGGTGACCAGCAAGTTGCTGGCGGAATCCGCTCTGATCGCATTCCCGACGGTGTTCATTGTCGCCTATCTGTACAGCAGCTGGAGCACCAAATGGTCCGTCGTCGGGTCCATCGCGGTGACCCTTGCTGGACTAGCCGGCGTCCTCTGGCTCGAGGTGACTGGAAGCGGGAGTCCGGTCCTTCCTGTCGCATTGCTGATCGTCGGGACGAACGGTTTGATTGCGATGCTGCTGCCGTATGCGGCCGAGAGCTTCCCGCTCAGGATTCGCGGCAGGACGACAGGCACCGTCGCGGCCTGCACGAAAGCGGGCGGCATGTTCGCGCAGTTCCTCGCGATCCTGGCGCTCGTCCCGCCGCTCGATGTCGTTTCGTTGATCATCATCGTGCCGACGGTCGGCGCGCTCGTCCTCATCGCCATGTTCGGCAAGGAAACACGCGGCCGCGATCTTCGCGACCTCGATCCCGACGGACATACATTTGCGGCGACGGGTGTGTAGTCCGGTGTAAACGATTGGCGCTTTTGCAGCGCGGAAGCTGAGTGACGGAGGGGGAATGACCCGTGAAGCTCATCTGGCCTTGGAAGTCGGCGCTCAGCTGGGAGAGGGGCCTGTCTGGGTAGAACGCGACCAGGCGCTCTGGTTCACCGACATCAAGCGCAAGAAGGTCCACCGCTATGATCCCGAGAGCGGCGACCATCGCAGTTGGGATACACCAGAGCAGATCGGCTTCATCTTCCCCGCCAAGAGCGGCGGTTACATCGTGGGCCTTCAGAGCGGCCTCCATCGGTTCGACCCGAAAAAGGGAAAGTTCAAGCTGCTCGTCGCCGTGGAGCCCGGCAGCCCGGACAACCGCCTGAACGATGGCGTAGTCGATCCGAAGGGCCGCCTGTGGTTCGGCACCATGGACGACAGCGAAAAGTCCAAGACGGGTGCCTATTACTGCTTCCATCGCGGCAAGCTCACGCGAACCAATGTCACGAGCATCGCCATCACGAACGGCCCGGCGGTCTCGCCCGACGGGACCATCCTTTATTGGGTCGATACGCTGAGGGGCACGATCTCCGCGTGCGAGATTTGGGGTGATGGACAACTGGGGCCCTCCCAGCTGGTCGTAAGAATCGACCCTCGGGAAGGTCATCCGGACGGTCCGACTGTAGACCGCGAGGGCGCGATCTGGATCAGCCTCTATTCCGGATCGGAAGCGCGTCGCTATTCGCCTGCCGGCGAGCTGCTGGAGCGGGTTCGCTTCCCCGTCTCGAACATCACGAAGATTGCGTTCGGAGGGCGAGACCTGAACACGGCCTTCGCGACCACGGCTCAACATTTGCTGTCTCCGGAAAAGCTGCTGATGGAGCCGCTTGCTGGGTCGTTATTCGCTTTCCAGGTAAGTGTATCGGGAATTCCCACGCCGCCGATCGCAGACTGACCGATCAATCACTGCGGCGAAGCGCGAATGCGTTGACAACAGCCTGCGTTCCTATGCACCCATGGGCAACATGAGGTCGCGCCATTCGGCGGTGCCGGCAGAGAGGGAGCATCCGCAGAATGGTTATCGCAACTGGGATCGGCGAAGGCGAGGCCAATGCAACACCGCTGGAGCTGCCCGACGGCGGAGTGGATGCTCCGAGCCTCCGCTATTTCGTGTTCGCGCTGTTCTTTATCTTCGGCGGCATCACCAGCCTCAACGATGTGATCATTCCGAAGCTGAAGGAGCTGTTCACGCTCAATTACACACAAGCGATGCTGGTACAGTTCTGCTTCTTCACAGCCTATCTCGTGATCGGAATTCCCGGAGCTCAGCTGGTCAAGAAGATCGGCTACATGCGCGGGGCAGCGGCGGGCCTGCTGATCATGATGGTCGGGTGCCTGCTGTTCATACCGGCATCGCGGACCGCGACTTACGGCCTGTTCCTGCTTGCTTTGTTCGTCCTCGCCAGCGGCGTGGTGGTTGTGCAGGTGGTGTCCAACCCGCTCATCAGTCTGCTTGGCCCCGCAAAGACGGTGCACAGCCGGCTGACCTTCGCCCAGGCATTCAATAGCCTTGGCACCACCATCTTCCCGCGCGTCGGCTCGGCACTTATCCTCGGCGGGCTCGCCGGGGTAAGCGCCGCGCAGCTTTCAGGAGCGGCTCTTGACCAGTATCGCATGGAAGAGACGCAGGCGATCGTCTCCACTTATATCGGCCTCGCCGTCGCCCTTGCGGTGATCGCGGCGGTGGTCTGGATGTTCCGTGACAAGCTTCCCGGTGAAAAGCATGATCACAGCTCGCCGCTCGCCGGCTTTTCCCTGTTGAAGCGTCCCCGCTTCGGCTTCGGGGCATTGTGCATCTTCCTCTATGTCGGCGCAGAAGTGTCGATCGGGTCGCTGATCGTGAATTACCTGATGCAGAAGCACGTGCTCGGAATCACCGATGCGGCCGCGGGCAAGCTGATCATGTATTATTGGGGCGGCGCGATGGTCGGCCGCTTTATCGGATCCTACTTCCTGCGGGTCATGAGCCCCGGCAAGATCCTGGCCACGGTTTCGACTGGCGCGATCCTGCTGATCGCAATCTCGGCCAACACCACCGGCACTCTGTCGGCCTATAGCCTGCTCGCGATCGGGCTCATGAACTCGATCATGTTCCCGACGATCTTCAGTCTGGCGTGCGAGAAGCTCGGCCCGCGTGCGGCGGACGGCTCCGGCATCATCAACATCGCGATTTTCGGCGGGGCCGTAGTGCCGCTGGCGACCGGTTTCCTGGCAGATCAGTCGGGCAGCCTGCAGTTCGCGTTGCTCCTCCCGGCGCTTTGCTACGCGATCATCGCCGGGTTCGGCATCTTCGCCCGGCGTCCGGCGGAAGGCCCGGTGATGGCGCCGCTCACGGCCTGAGGCGCGCTGGCCGAGACGGCTTAAATTGTGCGGCGGTCTATCCGCGCGCCGTAATGAGGATGGTCGGGGAGACAGGATTCGAACCTGCGACCCTCTGCTCCCAAAGCAGATGCGCTACCAGGCTGCGCTACTCCCCGACGGCGGGCCTGCTACACGGCAGCGCCGCCGGGAACAACCGCCTGAAGCCGCCTATTGTTTGTTGGTGTGCTCGTCGCCGTCCTTACGTGTGACATTTACGTCGACATCGACGTCGCCAACCTTGTTCTCGACCTTGGCGGCGGTCTGATCGGCTTCGTTGGCGATTGCGCCGCCCAAATTCTCGGCAGCGTTTCCGATATCTTCGGCCGCATTCGCGGCAACGTCTTCATTGAATGACAAGGTCGTCGAATTGTCGTCCTTCGTGACCTGGCAGGCGCCGAGCAGAAGAAGCGGAACGGCAAACAGGATTCGCATGGTTTCCTCCCTTTTGGGGGTTCAACGCCGCGTGGCCCGTTTCGGCTCCGGCTCGATTCCGCCCGACAGCACGCCAAGCATCGCCGTCCATGCCGCGACGTTCTGGCGAAGCGCCTCCGGATTGATCTTGTCGAGCGTGTCGTCGGGCGTGTGGTGGATGTCGAAATAGTGTGTGCCGTCCTGACTCAGGCCGACACCGGGCAGGCCGGCATTTAGCAGCGGCTCAATATCGGACCCGTCGGCCTTCTCGAGAGAGCCGGGCACGATCCCAAGCGGCGCAAGCGCGATCTGGAGCGCTTTGGCTTCGGTTTCACGGTCCTTGCCGAGCTTGCTGTCGACTTTCCAGATGCGGTCGGCGCCAAAGTCGCTCTCTGCGATCGCATAATGCGGCTCGGCGCCGTGTTTCTTCTGGTAATCGATGCCGCCGAAGAGGCCGACTTCCTCGGCACCAAACCAGACGATGCGAATGGTGCGGAGTGGCCGCCCCGCGTCCATGATGCGTTTTGCGGCGGCGGTCGTGATGGCGACGCCCGACCCATCGTCGATGGCGCCGGTACCCTGGTCCCAGCTGTCGAGGTGGCCGCCGACGAGGACGAAGGGTGCCTTGGGATCCCGCCCCGGGACCTCGGCGATCACGTTGCCCGAGTTCCCCTGGGTTATCTGCGAAACGAGCGTCAGGTGCATCGTCACCGGCTTTCCGCGCTTCAGGATGCGCTGAAGCTGCTCCGCGTCGGGAATGCTGAGAGCGCCTGCGGGAATCGGCTTCACACCCTCCGCGAAGGTCTGGACACCTGCGTGCGGGTTTCGGTGATAGTCGGTGCCGATCGAGCGAACGACAATGGCGAGAGCGCCCTTCTTACTCGCGAGGGTAGGGCCGTGCCGGCGAGGCCCTCCGAAGAAACCGTAGCCCGAACCGTCCTGGGTCCGTGGCATGGCGTGCGAGACGAAAACGATCTTGCTGCGCACCGCTTCAGCCGGCGCGGCCTCGAATTCGGCCACCGAGTCGAACCCGACGATTTCCCCCGTGATTCCTTCGGGAGGCGTCGATGCGCTGTTGCCGAGCGCCGTGATCACCATCCGCTGCGGGAACGGCGCTAGGATCTCCGCGCCTTCCGCGCCCCGGGTCCAGACAGGCATGTCGAACGGCTCGACCCGGACATTGGCAAAGCCCATCGCCTTGAGCGTCTTCACCGCCCAGTCGCGAGCGCGCGCCTCGGCCTCGGTTCCGGCCATTCGGGGGCCGACCTCCGTCGTCAGGCCTTCGACGATGTCCCAGGCATAATTGTCCTTCAGCGCGTCATCGCGAAGCTGGGCGACCCGCGGAGACGCAGGCTGTGCGAGGGAAGGGGCGGCGGATGCGAGCAGGAACGCAGCGAACAGATGCTTGGTCATGGGCGATTGCCTAGGACAGGGGCGCACGCCAAGTCACCATGCGCTTCGATAAAAAGCATGCGGTACTCCATCAAAGAAGGCGAAGCTGGTCGCCTTGGGGAGGTTGGAACAGGTCGCGGCGAAGGCCGAACTTCGATCTCTGCAGGCCGTAGCGAGCGGCCGCCTTCTCAAAGCGGGTCCGGATGAGGTCTGCCCACGGACCCTGACCCTGCATCCGGCTAAAGAAGTTGGGATCATTGTCGCGACCGCCGCGCAGCGACTGGATGGTCGCCATCACCTTGCTGGCCCGATCGGGGAAGTGCTCGTCCAGCCATGCCCGGAACAGTGGCGCCACCTCATGCGGGAGCCGCACCGGCAAATAAAAACCTCCGCATGCGCCGGCTCCAACTCCCGCTTCGACGATCGCTTCGAGCTCATGGTCGGTGATCTGCGGAATGACCGGAGCAATGGCTATGTGGCAGCGGACGCCCGCTTCATTGAGAGCCTTGATCGCCGCGATCCGCCGATGTGGGGTAGGAGCGCGAGGCTCGAGCGTCCGGGCGATTTTCGGGTCGAGTGACGTCACGGACAGTGCAACCGATACGATCCCGAGTTCGGCCGCGGGCTTGAGCAGGTCCAGATCGCGCAGAACGCGATCCGACTTGGTCGTGATCGTGAACGGATGCTTGGTCTCTACCAGGAGTTCTATGATCGAGCGCGTGATCCGCCATCGTTCCTCGATCGGCTGGTAGGGATCGGTGTTCGTCCCCATCGCGATCGGCGCGCATTCGTAGCCGGGCCGCGAAAGCGTTGCATGAAGGAGCTGCGCTGCGTTCGGCTTCACGAACAGCCGGGATTCGAAATCTACGCCCGGCGACAGATCATGATAGGCATGCGTCGGCCTGGCGAAGCAATAGATGCAGCCATGCTCGCATCCGCGATAAGCGTTCACCGACCGGTCGAAACCAATATCCGGAGAGCGATTGCGGGTCAGGATCGACTTCGGATGCTCGATCGTGACCGTCGTTCGGCGCTTCTGAACTCCGTCGAGCGCCTCTACGCTGTCGAGCCATTCACCTTCGACCAGCCGCTCCTGAAGATTGAAGCGCTTCGGCGTTGAGTTGCGCGTTGCTCCGCGCCCTTTGATCGACTCGACCGGCATGCCGGCAAACTACGCCGACAAAAGGAACAGAACAAGAACAGATGGCCGATTAGGGCTCGCCGGTGGGCGTTACCTGAGTTGCTGCGGCAAGGTTGGTCTGCGCCGTCGGGAAGGCCGGCCAGCGATGTTGTGAAAGAGCGCTCAGCGTCGGCGTGTCGGCTTTCGCGAGCCCCTGATAGACCCACAGGTTCCGGAACACCGCCGGGACGTAATAGCGCGTCTCCCAATAAGGGATGGACTCGATCCAGAGCAACGGATCGCCCTGACCGCCCAAGGACGACGACCAACGGGCGACAGGCAGCGGGCCCGCATTATAAGCGGCGATGATCTTTGGAAGCTGGCCCTGCGTGGAAGCGGATACCCGCATCGTCTCGATGAAGCTCTGGCCGTATTCGATATTGGCGGTCGGGTCGAACAGGCTTCCAGCATCATAGCCGTTGCGCCGGGTCATCGCGTTGGCGGTGGTCGGCAGGACCTGCATCAAGCCAACCGCGCCAGCCGGGCTGACCGCATCCACACGGAAATTCGATTCCTGCCGCATGTGCGCCAGCGCCAGCGCAGGATCGATCCGCCAGCCGCTACGCGGCATCCAGCGCGGGATCGGGTAGCGGTCCGCGGCATCGACGACGGCGCCATATTGGCCGTTATGGGCAAGCCAATATTGCACCGACGGCAGGTCGAGCTTCTTCGAGAGCTCGATGAGCGAGTGATGGTCCTGGACGCGCCCGATCTGCGCCTGGTGCTTGATCAGCGCCTCCGCGAGCCAGGGCTGGCCAATCTGGACCAGCTCCTCGGCGCGGCGGATGTTCGGCAGGTTTTCGATGCGCCCGGTGCCGTTGTGGATATCCGGCGGAAGCCTCTTGTCGATACCGAGAGTCTCGCGTGCCAGAAGGCCGTAGAAGCTCTCGGGTGAATTGGCGGCAACCTTCAGTAGAGGCGCTACGGAGTTTGGTCTGCGGCATGCCTGCTCGGCGCGGGCGGCCCAGTAGTAGCCGGCCGCAGCCAGCTCTCGCTGCTGTGCCCGGGATCCGACCTCGCGGAAGGCATTGGACGCGGAATTGCAGTCGTTGAGCCGCCAGGAAGCGAGGCCGGAAACCCATGCCGACTGGCTCGCCCAATCGCCGCTGGCGCCGACCCGATATGTATCGGCGACCCGGCGGGCATCGGCATCGCGGCCGACGGCGAAATAGGACCACGCGACCCGCTGACCCGCTTCCGCACGCGCTTCGTAGGAAAGAAGCGGCATGGCCTGCATCAGCAGCAGTTCGGCGTTGGCGGCGTCGTCCACCTTAATGAGCGGATCGAGCTGCGTCCGGAGCTGATCTGCTGCTGGCTCGCCGGTGATGGCCTTCGCCTTGTACCGGCTGGGTGAGTTGCCAAGCCAAGTGGTTGGTCGGCGAACGACATATTGGGGAAGCGTCGTTGCGCCGCGCGTCAGCGCCAATCGCGCAAGCTGCTCCGCCTCCGGAAGATCCGGCGCCTCAGCTAGAAGAGCCTGGATCTGCCCAAGCGACACGACCGGTGATCCCTTGGCCGTGTATAGCTCCGCCTTGGCCACGGGGGTCAGGACGCTTTGCGGAAGCGTCGCGATTCCGACCTGCGCTTCGGCCCAGCGGCCGCCGCGAATTGCGGAGAAGACTTCTCCGTAATTACGGGGAACCCGGATCGCGACGACCGGCGCCGTCGGCGGGGGAGGGATTACAGGCGGGACAACGGTCACCGGACCCTGAGCGACGGCCTCGGAAGTTACGGTCGGCTGGGCCTGCTCCGTTCCCGGCACGGGAACGAGGACCGGAAGCGGGCTAACCGACGGTTGAGACGGAAGCGGGGCGAGCGGGTCCGAGGCCTGGCCCTGCACCGCCGCGGCTGCAGCTGCTGCAAGAAACAGATGAATGCTCAAACCTCTTCCTCCATCAGAAGTAGAAGGTCCCGCCACGCCAGCGCCTTGTTCGACGGTCGGTCGAGCAGGAACCGCGGATGGAAGCTTGCTATCGCACGCACCCCTTCAACTTTGTGAACATGGCCCCGGGCGGCCGTGAGCGGTTTTCCAAGCAGCGCACGACATGATGCGTCACCGAGAAGCAGCAGGCGCTTGGGTTTTGCGAGAGCGACGTGCCTGCGGGCGAGCGCAGCGCAGGCTTCCAGATCTGAGCCCGAAAGGCGGGTGCCCGGACTGTGAAAGCAAGTTAGGCCCGCGACGTAAGCCTGGTCGCTATCGAACCCGATCGCTGCAAGCATGCGCTGCGTGAGTTCCCAAGCCGGCCCCGCGATGGGTTGTCCCTCGGCGACATCCTCGGGCGTCGGCATATCGGCAAGAAGCATCACCTCGGCCGCTTCATTTCCTATTGGAAGAGCGCGGCGAGCATTGGCCTTTGCCAACGGAATAGAAGGCGTCTCACCGAGCCAGTGTCGAAAGGCCTCGAGACTTGCAGGAAGCTCTTGGGTCGGCTCGGGAGCGGCGAACGTGTGGGGCTCGACAGAAGTCACGGCTGCGGTCGCGCCGAGCCAGGCGCGCGGTTGCTCCTGTATCGCAACATCGACTCCCGCCTCGATCCACCAGCCAATAACGCTGGCAGCCTCGGCCGCAGTCAAGCGGTCGTGCTCCCCACCCATGATTTGATTAGGCCTCAGCATTGACGCCGAGGTCAAGGAAAAGCAGGGCTAGCGCGGGCAAGGCGCCCTGCCTGCACGACGAGGGGAACGATGAGCGAACGCGAATCCATGGCCTATGACGTGGTGATCGTCGGTGCGGGCCCTGCGGGCCTGTCCGCCGCGATCCGGCTGAAGCAGCTTGCTGCGGCCGCGGAACGCGAGATCTCGGTCTGCATCCTTGAGAAGGGAAGCGAGGTCGGAGCGCATATCCTGTCGGGCGCGGTCGTCGACCCGAAGGCGCTCGACGAGCTGATCCCGGACTGGAAGGAGCGGGGCGCGCCGCTCACCGTGCCGGTGACGGAAAACCATCATTGGGTGCTCACGAAGACCGGCAAGTGGGCCATGCCGCACTTCGCCTTGCCGCCGTTCATGCGCAACAAGGGCACCTACACGCTGAGCCTGGGCAATCTTTGCCGCTGGCTTGCCGCGCAGGCCGAGGAGCTGGGCGTCGAAATCTTCCCCGGATTCCCTGCCGCCGAGGTGCTGTTCAACGAGGACGGCTCGGTGAAAGGGGTCGCAACCGGCGACATGGGCATCGCCCGCGACGGCTCTCACCGTGCCGACTACCAGCCGGGCATGGAGCTCCACGCGAAATACACCTTGTTCGCCGAAGGAGCGCGGGGCAGCCTGACCAAGGAGCTCGGCCGACTTTTCGGTCTCCGCGACAAATCGGGGCCGCAGGTTTATGGCCTTGGCGTCAAGGAGTTATGGGACGTCCCTGCCGACAAACATAAGGGGGGCAGGGTCATACACTCGCAGGGCTGGCCGCTCGAGGACGCGTGGGGAGGTGGCTTTCTCTACCATCAGGAAAACAACCAGGTCGCGCTCGGCTTCGTCGTCGCGCTCGATTATGCGAACCCGTACATCTCACCGTTCGAGGAATTCCAGCGGTGGAAGACCCATCCGGCAATCCGCGCCGAGATCGAGGGCGGCCGCCGCGTGTCCTATGGGGCTCGCGCCATTAACGAGGGCGGGTGGCAGGCCATTCCGCAACTCGCTTTCCCGGGCGGAGCGCTGATCGGTTGCTCTGCCGGCTTCGTGAACGTCCCGCGCATCAAGGGCACGCACACGGCGATGAAATCGGCGATGCTGGCCGCCGAGTCCGCGTTCGATGCCCTCTGCAAGGATCGGTCTGGCGACGTCCTTGAGGCGTACGAACCGGCTGTCCGTTCGAGTTGGATCGACAAGGAATTGCGCCTCGTCCGCAATGCCCAGCCGGCAGTGGCGCATTTCGGCGGCGTTCTCGGAACGCTTTATGCGGGGTTCGACATGTGGCTCGGCCAGTTCGGACTCCGGCTGCCGTGGACGCTCAAGCACAAGGCCGACAACACGACCCTCAAGCGGAAGGGCGAGGTCCGGAAGATCGATTATCCCAAGCCCGATGGCGTGCTGACCTTCGATCGCCTCACGTCAGTGTTCCTGTCGAACACCAACCATGAGGAAGACCAGCCCGTTCACCTGACGCTAAAGGATCCGGCCGTACCCGTTGAGGTAAACTTCGAACTCTACGATGGTCCTGAGCAGCGTTATTGCCCGGCAGGCGTTTACGAGTTCGTCGAGGAGGCGGATGGGAGGCCGCGGTTGCAGATCAATGCCCAGAACTGCGTCCATTGCAAAACCTGCGACATCAAGGACCCGACCCAGAACATCAACTGGGTTACTCCGGAGGGTGGTGGAGGACCCAATTATCCGAACATGTAAGTCACTTCCGACTGCTGCCGTCGTTCTAGCCGCACTCTGGCCGTCGCCAGCGCTAGCAGTTCGCACGTCGAATGCAGCCTGGACGTACATGGAGGCCCGGGCCGCAGCGATCGAGGGAAATCACCTGCGTTCGGCTGAGCTGCTTGCGCAATTGGTTGACGCCAGCACCGCCAATCCGGACATCACGCGCGAGGCGGTTTCGCAGGCGATCAGCGCCGGCGACATGAAACTGGCGCTTCGCCTGGTCCGAGGACTTCCCGCCACCAGCACTCCGATCGAAGCGCAAATGCTTCAGGCGGGGGACGCTCTGCGCTCCAATGATCCGGCCCGGGCGATCTCGCTACTTCAAAGCGGATCCGCGGCGGGAGATCTCGCTTTCGTGGCGCCATTCCTTCAGGCCTGGGCGGCTGCGGACGCGAAGGATCAGGCTCGCGCGCTCACGGCTCTCGACGCCGTTTCGTCGCGAAACCTGTTAAGCGCGCTCGGGCCTGAGCATCGGGCGCTGATTCTACTGAAGTTCGGCCGAACCGCAGAAGCACAGCCGTACGTCGACCAAGCGATTAAGGTGAGCGGCGGGCGTGAGGCACGGCTTCGCCTGGCCTTTTCGGACGCCTATCTTCGGGCCGGAGACAAAGCGCGTGCGTCTGCGATCGTTCAGGGCATGAGCACGGAATTGGGCAAGGCCGGCGACAAGGTGTTGCAGGGCAGGCCGGGTGGAGTCCGCATCGACAATGGCCGGCGGGCCTTCTCCGAGCTCCTGGTGGTGCTCGCTGCAGAGCTGAACCGCCTTCGCAATGAGAAGATGCCGGTCGCGCTTGCTCAGGTCGCGCGTTACGCGGCACCCGACAATAGCGCAGCTTCGGTGATGCTCGGCTTGATGTTGGGAAGCCGCGACAGGGTCGATGAGGCCGTGGCCGCGCTGCGATCCGTGCCCGATTCCGATCCCTTGTCGCCTCAGGCAAGGGATGCCGAAGTAAGGGCCTTGCTTGGCGCAAAGCGTCAAGCGGTAGCGCTTCAGGCCGCGCAGCGAGCCGTTTCCGGAGGGGATGCCGGGGTTGCCGATTACGCTCGCCTTGGCGACGTCCTCGCGAACATGAAGCGCAATGACGAAGCCGCTGCGGCTTACGGACAAGCGCTTCAGCTGGTGGGGCAAAGCCGACCGGAAGACCGGTGGCCGCTCCTCATCCTCCAGGCCAGCGCGCTCGAGGAAGGCAATCGTTGGCCGGAGGCCCGCGGGCTCCTGACCCAGGCGCTCGCGCTCGCGCCGAACGAAGCCGTAATCCTCAACTTCCTCGGCTATGCGAAGCTCGAGCGCGGCGAGGACATGGACACTGCGGAAGCAATGATCCGCAAGGCCAGCGCGCTCGCTCCGGACGATTCTTCGATCACCGATTCGCTTGGCTGGGCGGTCTACAAGCGCGGGCGGATCAAGGAAGCGATCGAGATCCTCTCCAGGGCAGCGAAAGGGGACCCGGCCCAGGCTGAGATACATGAGCACCTCGGCGACGCGCTGTACCGGGCCGGAAACCGCTTCGAGGCGCGCTATGCCTGGTCGGCCGCTTTGCAGACCGCCGAGGATGAAGTCGCCACGCGGCTGAAGACAAAGCTCGAGACCGGACTTACGCCAGCGACCGCTGCACCCTGATGCAGCTGGAAGAGCCGGCACCGGCCAAGATCAACCTCGCTCTGCACGTGCGGGGGAAGTTGCCGGATGGCCGGCATCGGTTGGAAACCGTCTTTGCTTTCTGCACGGACGGCGATCGGTTGGCCGCAAGCCCGGCCGAAGAGATTTCATTGCAGGTGAAGGGCCCATTTGCCGGTGACTTGGGCGATCCTGAGGACAATCTGGCACTGAGAGCCGCCCGTGCACTTCGGGAGCATGCAGGAATAATTGGGGGCGCTTCTATCGTGCTGACCAAAAACCTGCCGGTTGCGTCGGGCATCGGCGGCGGGTCGGCGGACGCTGCAGCCGTCCTTCGTCTGCTCACGCGCATGTGGAGCATCGACCCGTCACACGCGTCCGCCGTTGCTCCAGCGCTGGGCGCAGATGTCCCGGCGTGCCTCCTGAGCATGAGCGTTCGGGGTGACGGCGCCGGTGACGAGCTCGAGTTGGTCGATGCCGGAGTGAGCGGCACGCCCGTCTTGCTCGTAAACCCACGTGCTGCGGTATCGACCGCGGACGTGTTCGCGGGCTGGAGCGGCGAGGATAAGGGTCCGCTCGACGATTGGCGAGCGGGACGCAACGATCTGCAGGAAGCGGCGGTAAAGCAGGTTCCTCTTATCGACACAGTCCTCGCGTGGCTTTCGGTTCAGCCGGGGGCTCATTTCGTCCGCATGTCGGGCAGCGGCGCAACCTGCTTCGCCTTGTTCGACACCGACCTTGCGAGGGACCAGGTCGAAGTCGCGGTGCCTCGCGAATGGTGGCGGCTCTCGACCTATCTGCGCTAAGGCGCGCCTCGTGAGACCAATTCTGACCGCCGAGGCCATGAGGGCCGCCGAGCAACGCGCAATCGGTGCGGGAACCAGCGTGGAAACGCTGATGGAGCGGGCGGGGGCTGCGCTGGCGGAGGCGGCCTACTGTCACGCCGGGAAAATGCCCGCACTGATTCTGTGCGGCCCCGGCAATAACGGTGGCGACGGTTACGCAGCCGCGCGGCACCTGGCCGACAGGGGCGTCGAGGTTCGCGTCACAGCGATCTCAGAACCGAAGAGCGAAGCCGCAAAATGGGCGCGGTCCCAGTGGCGTGGCGAAGTCGAGGTGCTGAGCTCTTCAACCGATCCATCGCCGCTCCTGATTGACGCCTTGTTCGGGACAGGCATCAGAGAAGGGCTGGAAGATACTCTGCAGCAACAGCTTTCTCGCCTGGCTGCAGCCTCGCAGATGCGGATTGCCTGCGACGTTCCGAGCGGCGTCGACAGCGATTCAGGAGCTGAACTGAGCCCAGTCCCAGGCTTCGAAATGACGGTGACATTCGGGGCGCTGAAACTCGCGCACCGCCTCATGCCTTCGATGAGCAAATGCGGTCGGGTCGTGCTGGCCGACATTGGGATCGAGGCGAGCCCAGAATGCCATGAGCTTGGGCAACCCGTTCTTCCCGCGCTCGACCCTGGCGGTCACAAATACTCACGCGGACTTGTTCATGCCCTCGCAGGCAAGATGCCGGGAGCAATTGCGCTGTCCGCGAAGGCGGCGGCCTATTCGGGTGCAGGTTACGTCCGCGTCAGCACGTCGCGAAGCATCGACGGCCTGCCTTCGGCTATCGTCCAGACGGACACGGCCGAGATCAACGACGAGCGCATCGGATGCCTGATCGTCGGACCGGGTATGGGGGATATTCCGCACGTTCTTACGCTCGCACTGACGTCACACGCGCCCAAGGTCATCGATGCGGACGCGATCACGCATCTGGGAGAACCCGAGCGGCTTCGCGGGCAGGACGCGATTATCACCCCGCACGAAGGCGAGTTTGAACGGCTGTTTGGCAAGCTCGAGGGTTCGAAGGCAGATCGCGCGCTCGACGCTGCGAAGCGTTCCGGGGCTGTTATTGTCTATAAGGGACCGGATACCCTTGTTGCCTCCCCTGACGGACGCCTCGGTTTCGCTCCGGCGGCACCAGCCTGGCTCGCCTCCGCCGGAACTGGCGACGTCCTTGCTGGTATGATTGCTGCCATGCGTGCTCGGGGCCTGGAGGCATTCGAAGCCGCGAGCGCCGCCGTCTGGCTCCACGGGCGTGCTGCCGAGATCGCGGGGGCGCAAATGATCGCTGACGACCTCGTCGCGGCCATTCCATGCGCGCTCGCGCTGCTGAATGACTGAGCAGGTCGTTCGCATTGCAGCGCGGGGCGACGGCGTCACCGCAAGCGGCAGGCACGTGCCCTTCGGCGTTCCGGGTGACACGCTGTTAGACGATGGGACCATCGACCCTGGTCCTCACCACCAGCAACCGCCATGCCGTCACTTTCCCGAATGTGGTGGATGCCAACTCCAGCATGTCGATGACGATGCCTTTCGCGATTACCTTGTCTCTCGGGTGGTGACGGCGCTTGCGCAGCACGGCCTGACGACCGAAATCCGTGACCCGCACCTCTCGCCGCCGCGGACACGCCGTCGAGCGAGGCTTCGCGCGCTGAAAGTCGGGCAGGGAGCCGTGATCGGCTTCAACGCGGCCAAATCCAACCGCATCGTCGACATGCGCGAGTGCCATATCCTTCGGCCCGAACTGTTCGACCTGATCGCTCCTTTGAGATCGCTGCTTGGAGGGCTGTTGCCGCAGCGCCGGACGGCCGAGGTCCAACTCACGCTCGTCGATCAGGGCGTGGATCTTATGCTCAAGGGCGTCGAGCCTGAAGGCTATGAGGCGATGGAGGGTCTTACGGGCTTCTGCGAAAGGCATCGGCTTGCGCGGCTGTCGATGGACCGGGGCCTGGGTCCCGAAGCGCTGTACGAGCCTGTCCCGGCGACAATCACACTCTCAGGCATTCCGGTCGGCTTTCCGGTTGGCGGGTTCCTTCAGGCAACGGAGGATGGCGAAGAGGCGCTGGTCTCCAGCGTTCGCGAAGCGGTCCAGGAAGCTGAGCATATTGCTGACCTGTTCGCCGGGCTCGGCACGTTCACTCTGGCGTTGCCCGGTAAAGTTTATGCCGCCGAGGCGTCCCGCGACGCAATTTTGGCGTTGAAGCGCGCTGCGCCGAATGCCGCAGTCGAGCACCGCGACCTGTACCGCCGCCCGCTCGACGCGGGCGATCTCAAGACCTTCGACGCCGTGATTCTCGACCCGCCAAGGGCCGGAGCAGAGGAGCAAGTGAAGGCGCTCGCGGCCTCGGACGTTGCCAGGATCGCTTATGTCAGCTGCAATCCCGCGACCTTTGCTCGTGATGCAAAGATCCTCACGGACGTCGGCTACCGGATATGTCGGGTGCGTCCAGTCGGCCAGTTTCGCTGGTCGACCCACGTCGAGCTTGCGGCCGCCTTCAGTCGCTAGAAGTTCAGCACTCCACAATCGTGGAGGATGCGCGCCCCTGCGTGCACGGTCAGACCCAGCAGGCACAATGAGGCCAAGGCGAATATCGTGAACCGGTAGAGGACGATATTCACGGTCGACTGAATGAGGCTGTGGAGGATGCGCAGGCCTACATAGCCCCAGGCGAGCCAGTAGTTGATGCCGTGTCCCATGCCCATCAGTGCGAGGGTCAGGGCGATCGCATAGAAGATGGTCGGCTGTTCCATCAGGTGCATGTAATTGTGGGATTTCCACTGAACTTCGTCCGGAAGGACTCCGTCGAGGTTCGCGCCGCGCCCGCCCCGGCGAGCTGTGCCCAACGTGATCCCCGCTTTTCTCATTGCCGGAATACGGGTTACGACCATCCAGACCATCACCACGAGCGTCCAGGCGACAAGCGCCACGACCGGTACGAGAATCGGGCTGTATTCCATGAAAAAGCCTCCCCCTGCTTCCAGAGGGAGGCTGCTTCAGTTCGTTACGGTTGGCAATTGATTAGTCGAAGAGCTTGGCGAAGCGGCGCTTCTCACGGTTGCGCCACGCTCCGCGGTGCCAGGCGTCCGACGCCAGCAACGGAAGGACGCTGGTCGCTTCGGCGAACACCATCTGCTCCATCGCCGTCGAGACCTTGCCCCAGCTCGCCGCTTCCTGAAGCGTCGAGGAGGAACAGGCGCCGTCGCGAACGTCGGCGACGGTGATCTGCACGGCGTACTTGTGTACCTCGACGTCGTCGTGACCGAGGATCTCGGCGCAAACGACCGTGTCCTGCGTGAAGTTCTTCGGAACACCGCCGCCGATCATCAGCAGGCCGGTGGTGCCGGCCTTAATTTTGATGTCGGTCAGCTCACGGAAGTCGGCGATCGCGTCGAGGACCATGTAGTGGCCGCCGCGCTTCATCGCGTCGACCTGGTGCTTCACGAGTCCGAAGCCGGCCGATGAGTCGACGAACGCCGGACAGAAGATCGGCACGTCATGCTCGTAGGCGAGCTGGACGAGGCTGCCCTGCTTCTTGGCATTGCCTTCGCTTAGCCATTTGCCCATCTCGCGGATGAAGGCACGGCTGGAGTAGGCACGCGGCTCCAGGCTGTCGGCGATCTTGCCGATGGTGAAGTCGCAATCCTGAAGCTGTTGCTCGTCGATGTATGTGTCGTAGATGCGGTCGATGTAGAGCGAGCGCAGCGTATCATCGTCAGGAATTTCATTGGCTTGGTAGTGCTTGTGGCCAAGGGCTTCGAAGAAATCCATGTCGACGATCGAGGCGCCGGTGGCGACGATCGAGTCGACCATGTTGGACTTCACGAGCTCGGCATAGAGATCCATGCAGCCGCCGGCCGAGGTCGATCCGGCGATCACCAGGATGATCGAGCAGTCCTTATCCTCCAGCATCGTGTTGTAGATGCCGGTAGCCCGCGACAAGTCGCGGCTGGTAAAGCTCATCTTGCCCATCGAATCGATGATCGGGCGGGCATCGAACTTGGTGATGTCGATATGCTCGATCGGCGTCGAAAGAAGCTCGGACTTGCGCGTGTCGTTGATGCGCTCGGCGTCCTGAACCTTGTTCAGCGTATCGGTCGTCATTTCATGCTCCAATGGTTGCCGCGCCTATAGGCTCGACATCGGGAAAGGGCATGTCGTTTTGTTAGCGGGGGACAGCCTCACCCCATTCCCCTCCTACGCCAAGCAGGAGGGGAGGATTCCTTAAAGCGTCACGACGTTCGAGTGCTTGGTCTCGCCTGCATAAAGCGTCGCCATTGGTTCATCGTCGACGATTTCGGTACGCTCGGCGCCGAAGCCATTGAAGGCCGTGCGCATGGCGCAGCCGTAGGCCCCGAGCATGCCGATCTCAATGTAATCGCCGGCGGCGATATCGCCCGGAAGTTGGAACGGCCCCGTCATATGGTCGAGGTCGTCGCAGGTCGGCCCGTAGAAGCTGAAGTCCATCGGGCGGACCTTCGTCTCATGCTCCGTCACCAGGCGGACCGGGTAACGCCAGCCGATGTGTGCCGCATCGAAGAGGGCGCCATAGGCGCCGTCGTTGATGTACAGCTCGCTGCCGCGGCGCTTCTCGACGCGGACGAGCAGGCTCGCATATTCCGCACAGAGCGCGCGGCCTGGCTCGCACCACAGTTCGGCCGAATAGCTGATCGGCAGCGCTTCGTAGGTGGAGTGGATCATCTCGAAGTACGACTCGAGCGGCGGAGGCTCCATGCCCGGATAAGTCGACGGGAATCCGCCACCGACATCGACGATGTCGACGGTGACTGCCGCTTCGACGATCGCGTCGCGCACGCGGCCCATGGCTTCGGCGTAGGCGGCAGGCGACATCGCCTGGCTACCGACGTGGAAGCAGATGCCGAGCGCGTCGGACGCCTGGCGGGCCGCGAACAGCAGCGCCTTCACGTCTTCCGCCTGCGCACCGAACTTTGCGCCGAGGCTGAGCTTTGCATGCTCATTGTTTACCTGAAGGCGGACGAGCAGGTTGAGGTCGGTCGCCGCAACGCCATCCTTCGAGGTCGCGCGAACGATCTTCTCCAGTTCCTCGAGCGTATCGAGGCTGAAGGTCTTCACGCCATGCCCGAAATAGGCCTCCGCAATGGCTTCTTCGGCCTTCACCGGGTGCATGAAGCAGAGAACCGCCTCGGGCAGCGTGTCGTGAACCAGTCGCACCTCACCGATCGACGCGACGTCATAGTGAGTCACGCCCTCGTCCCACAGGATCTTGAGCAATTCCGGCGACGGATTCGCCTTCACTGCATACAGCGACCGTCCCGGGAACTTGTCCACGAAGAAGCGAGCCGCGCGGCGCGCAGCATGCGGTCGGAGAAGCGTCACCGGCTGAGCGGGTCGGCTAATTGCGATATCGGCAACTGAATTGCCGAGAGGGGTGGCAGCTAGCCCCAGCGCGCTATGGTGCTTGTGCAACTCAAGGGACCTCCAACTGGTAGTTCGACAGAGAGAGCTGCCTTGCGGTTGGAAGTCCCATGGGGCAGCGGACGCGCGATATATGTAGGGGGTATCCTCAAGTAAAGAATTTTCCGAACAATTAAGGCTCGAAGCGGCACTTTTGTCGCCATCGAGCAACGGTTTGTCGAAACAGTAGGAAAATCAAAGACTTGATCAAAACTCGAACTGTCACACGGGCCGACGTTCTCAAGGCCGGAAAGCGCATTGCGGCCTCGATCGAGCACACTCCACTGATCGAATCCGACGTGGATGGCAGGAAAATCTGGCTGAAATGCGAGTGTTTACAAACGGGCGGCGCCTTCAAGCTGCGCGGAGCGAGCAATCGGCTGCTCCAGCTTTCGGAGGAAGAGCGAAAGCGCGGAGTGGTGGCATTTTCCTCGGGAAATCATGCCCGAGGGGTCGCAATCGCGGCTAGACGCCTCGGAATTCAGGCGATCATCGTCATGCCGAAGGATGCACCGGCGGTGAAGGTCGATGGCACCCGGGGCGAGGGTGCGGAGATTATCTTCTTCGACCGCTATCGCGAAAGCCGTGAAGCCATCGCCGAGCGCATTTCGCAGGAAACCGGTGCAACTGTCGTTCCCAGCTTCGACGATGTGCACATCGTGGCCGGACAAGGCACGGTCGGCCTCGAAATACTGGAGCGGATGCCGGACGCACCCAAGAGCATTGTCGTACCCTGCGGCGGCGGGGGGTTGGCATCCGGCATAGCGCTGGCATGTCCGGACGCGGAGATCGTCATCGTCGAGCCGGAAGGCTGGGACGATATGAAGCGCTCGCTGGAGGTCGGAGAGATCGTTCCCGTCGGCTCCGATGCGCCGCCCACGCTGTGTGACGCACTCCAGACGCCGCGCGTTTCGCCGATTACGTTCGGAATTCTGCGCAGCCGGCACGCGAAAGCGCGTGCGGCCAGCGAGGAAGCGGTACGCGACGCGGTCCGCTGGGCCTGGGATAGGCATCAACTGGTCGTCGAGCCGGGAGGCGCGATCGCGCTCGCAGCCGTACTGTCAGGCCAAGTTGAAGCTGGCGATGGAACGGTAGTCGTGCTGTCCGGCGGAAACATCGATCCGGCGCTGCACGCCGAAATCGTCGGTTAGGCTGCAGCCGTCTTGTACTCGCCGGGCTCGACGTGGACCGGGCTGCTGCGCTCGACGGCGCGCGTGAGCTCTTCCAGTTCGGCCGCGAGGATCTGCAGTTCGGCGGCCAGGGCTTTCGGGTCGGTCTTCGCGACGCCTTCCGAGGCTTCGAGCAACGTCTCCAGCATCATTGCGATGCAGGGGAGGATCGTTTCCTCGATTCGGTCGAACGCCTCTTCCAGGCGTGCCTGCTGCTCTTCGATCGGCATGACGCCTGCCTTAAGGCAGCAGCAGTTAAGTCTTGGTGAAACGGGAGCGGAATTTTGGGGGGTCTAGGTTCGACTTTGATGGCGATCGTGATGATCGCCGCCTTCCTGCTGGTCATCGGCGGGGCCCGGATGCTCAGGCGGAAGGAAGACCGCGGCCGCGGACTCCTTATGCTCGGAGCCGCGGCCGTCTTGGTGGCGAACGTCCTGATCTGGACGGTTTGAGATTAGCGCTTGGTGATTGCCGGAGCCGGCTTGTCGGTTGCCAGCCGCATGTCGAGATAATCGTCGACGCTCTTCATCAGCAGGTCGAGCTCGTTCGCGAAAAAGTGGTTCGCGCCCGGGATCGTGTCGTGATGAATGGTGATGTGCCGCTGGGTGCGGAGCTTGTCGACGAGCTTCTGGACAGCGCTTGGCGTCACGACTTCGTCGGCCTCACCCTGGATAATGATGCCCGACGAGGGGCAGGGTGCAAGGAAGCTGAAGTCGTACATGTTCGCCGGCGGAGCGATCGAGATGAAACCGCGGATTTCCGGACGGCGCATGAGGAGTTGCATGCCGATCCAGGCGCCGAAGCTGACGCCGGCAATCCAGGTGGTCTCGGCCTCAGGATGAATCTGCTGCACCCAGTCGAGCGCCGACGCAGCGTCGCTGAGTTCTCCGATGCCGTTGTCAAACGTGCCCTGGCTCTTGCCGACCCCGCGGAAGTTGAACCGCAGGGTTGCGAAGCCGCGCTTGACGAACGTTTGATAGAGCAACTGGACGATCTTGTTGTTCATCGTGCCGCCGGCCTGCGGATGCGAGTGCAGGACCATGGCGACCGGCGCGCGAGGGCGCGTGCCGGGATGAAAACGACCTTCGAGGCGGCCCTCGGGGCCAGGAAAAATGACTTCGGGCATGGAATTCCGTGAGTTCGCGTATAGCTTTGGCCGCAAGTGCGGGTGCACCGCGGCGGTGGCTCCTATATAGGTGCGGCCGTTCAACTGGCAATCGGCAGGAATCCGAGCGTTTTGACCGTCAACGACCGCCTCTATCTCGACCATGCGGCAACCACTCCCGTCCTTCCGGAGGCGAGAGCTGCCATCGCCAATGCACTCGACTCTTGGGCCAATCCGAACTCGCCTTATGCGGAAGGCCGCGCTGCCCGCGGACTTCTGGAGCAGTCGCGCGGCACAATCGCCGAGGTTCTCGACTGGCGCCATGACGTCATCTTCACATCAGGCGCGAGCGAGGCCGTGGAGATCGCGGCCAGCCGCGCGGGAATTCCAGGGCGGGTCTACGGGGCGACGGAACATGCAATCGTCCCGCATGCCATGGGTGAGGCAGCAAAGGTCATACCGGTCGCCGCCGACGGCTTAATCGACGAGAATGCCCTTGAAGCGATCCTTGCCGATGGGCCGGCCCTCGTCGCGATCCAGCACGTGAACAACGAAACGGGGGTCATCCAGCAGCTGGACCGATTGGCGCCGCGCATTCGTGAGGCGGGATCGTTGCTTCTGGCCGACTGCGCCCAGTCAGCGAGCAAATTGCCGCTTCCCGATGCCGACTTTATCGCGGCCTGTGCTCATAAGCTTGGCGGACCGCCGGGCGTCGGTGTGTTGCTGGTCAGGGATCTTGCGACACTTGAAGCTGTCGGTGGCCAGGAGAAGGGGTATCGCCGCGGCACGCAGGACGTCCCGAGCGCGACAGGTTTCGCAGCGGCTCTCGCGGCGCGACCCTATGACATGGAGCGGCTGACTGCTCTGCGTTCGCGTCTCGAGGACGCGATCGTATCGGCGGGCGGCTCGGTTATTGCCGGCGACAGTCCACGCAATCCGACGATCGGAGCCTATGCGATGCCGGGCGTCGCAAGCTCCAGCCAGCTGGTTCAGTTCGACCTCGCGGGCATTGCCGTATCGGCCGGCAGCGCCTGCTCATCGGGAAGCATGAAGCCGAGCCGGGTGCTCGAGGCGATGGGTCTGCCAGCGGAAGTCGGCAGCTGCTTCATCCGCATCAGCTTCGGTCCGCATACCCATGAGGCGGACGTCGATCGCTTCCTTCGGGAGTGGCGGCGGATCCACGAACGGGCCGCGTCCAGGGCGGCATGATCTACCTCGACTATCAGGCCACCACTCCGGTCGCTCCGGAAGTCGCGGACGCGATGCGGCCCTGGATCGAGGAGAAGTTCGCCAATCCACACTCGCCCTCGCGCTGGGGCCGTGAGGCGGCCGCGGCTATCGAAGTGGCCCGCAAGCAGGTGGAGCAGGCGATTGGCCTAACCGCTGGGCGCGTGGCGTTCACGGGAAGTGCAACTGAAGCGCTCAACTGGGCGCTCAAGGGCACGATGGACAAGGCGCCGAAGGGCCGGGACCGCATCGTCACCGTCGCAACCGAGCACGCAGCGGTTCTCGACACTTGCGAATGGCTGGAGGGAAGGGGCTTCGAAGTCTCTCACCTTCACGTTGGTGCCGAGGGCCTTCTGAACCTCGATGAGCTGAAGACCGAATTGGACGAGCGCGTTGCAATCGTCGCAGTCATGCTCGTCAACAACGAAATCGGCGTCATCCAGCCGATCGCGGAAATATCAGCGCTGACGCACGAGATTGGGGCGCTCATGCTTTGCGACGCGGTCCAGGGGCTGGGTCGCATTGATATCCCCGAGGGGCCGGACCTTGTCGCGGTGTCGGCGCACAAGATTCACGGGCCGAAGGGCATCGGAGCGCTTTGGATGCGGGAAGGCGTTGAGCCGGCGCCGTTGATCCATGGAGGCGGGCAAGAGATGGGCCTGCGCTCGGGCACGCTGTCTCCAGCACTGTGCGTCGGATTCGGAGTTGCGGCGAAGCTGGCCACGGAACGCCGCCAGTCCGATCACGATCATGTCGAAGAGCTTTGGATTACAGCCGGTTCTTCGCTGATGACCGACTGGATCATCAACGGCAGCATGACCCAGCGCTACCACGGGAACCTCAATATATGCTGGCCCGGCGTCGACGCGGCCCGGATCATCGCCGAGCTTCGGGATGTTGCTTTCTCTCTTGGTTCGGCCTGCGCAAGCGGATCTGCCCGACCGAGCCACGTGCTGCGCGCTATCGGTCTCAGCGATCGCGATGCTCGCTCATCCATTCGGCTCGGGTTCGGACGGTACACCAGCAAGGAAGAAATCATCGACGCCGTAAACCGCATTGACGCGGCTGCCCGCACTCAACGGGGCCTGGCTGCGTGATCAAGGTGCGTTTCCACAAGCCAGACGGCACGCTCGACAAGGAAGTCGAAGCCAAGTCCGGCCAACGGCTGCTCGATGTCGCCTGGGCCGCCGGCCAGCCGCTCGAAGGCGCCTGCGAAGGCGTCATGGCCTGCTCGACCTGCCATGTAATCGTCGGCAAGGCGGATTTCGAAAAATTGCCGCGTGCAAGCGACGAGGAAGACGACTTACTGGATCTCGCCGCCCACGCGACCAGAACGTCTCGGCTGGCCTGCCAGATCATCCTGACCGACGACATGGAGACTTTAGACGTCCGCATTCCAGCGGGTTCCAAAAACTGGCTGTACGGCTGAAGAAGGCCGATTAACGCATTGAGAGTGCGGGTCCCCGAGGAACTAGTTCCCCTCTGGCAGGGGAAGACCGATTCTCGTGTCGACGGCATTCTTGGGGCGCTTGGCGCGCTTTCCCTCCTTCGGTCGGGACGGCAGCAGTACTTTGAGGTTCTGCATTGTGAGCCGACCCGAGCGATCGTTGTCGAGCAGTTGAAAGCGATATGAGGCGGCGCGCCTGAATTCCTCCAGCGAAACGAATCGGTCGAAATCCGCATCTGCGCCCGCGACGGGTTCCGGGAGATTGAGCAAGCCGTATCGGGCCGCACCCTGCAGGCCGTCCGGCTGATATCCGTCGATGTCTTTCGCCCATCGCCGGTGCCGTTCGCTTCGTTTCGAATCGTCATCCGACAGGGGCTCTGCGCTGCTCTCCTGCCGCGTGCGCTTCCACTGTGAGCTGGACTGAACCTCTGGTGCGATTTCCGATTCGTAAGTCATGCGTTCCTCGGAATCGATTCTGCCGTCCTGATTGGCGTCGATCCTGGCAAAGAACCGCTCAGCGTCGCTACGCATTTCGTCGGCCGTCAGATTTCCATCATGGTTTCGGTCGGCTTGGTGAAACCAGCGTGCAAACGGATCGTCATCCGGCGCGTGCGACCGAAACGGCTCTCCCATCGGGCTTATGAACGGCGCCCAGGGATATGCTCTGACAATGATAGGCGCAGTTGGTTCCTCCGCCTGCGCTGCAGAAGCGAGAAACGGGATCAAAGCGAAAAGCAACATTCATGCGCCTCCGGCTGGGCCGTCACGGCATCCGTCAGGCTGCGTGAATGGTCAATGAAGGGGCATGATATGCAGTAAACTTGCGCCCCCAGAGGTCTTAACCCATATGCGCCGCGGGAGTCGGGCGGACGAGGCTGTCGCCAACCTGGTCAGATCCGGAAGGAAGCAGCCACAACGATTTCGTCTCGGGTCGTTCCGGCTCCCACCTCCAGCCCTTGGCGCGGACCCCACAGCGCCCCTAAACCACAGCTGATGGACGAACCCGAATCGCCTGGCCTGGGCCTCGACTTGCCCGAAGTGCCTCAGAAGGCTGCCGCCTCCCCGTATCGAGTGCTTGCGCGCAAGTACCGCCCGCAGAATTTCTCCGAGCTGATCGGGCAGGATGCGATGGTGCAAACGCTCGCCAACGCGATCGAGCGCGGTCGCATCGCCCACGCATTCCTGCTCACCGGCGTGCGAGGGGTCGGCAAGACCTCGACGGCGCGTCTCGTGGCCAAAGCGCTCAACTGCATTGGGCCGGACGGGCAGGGTGGCCCGACCATCACGCCCTGCGGCGTATGCGAGCAGTGCAAGGCGATCGCGGAGGGACGACATATCGATGTGATCGAAATGGACGCCGCATCACACACGGGTGTGGACGACGTCCGGGAGATTATCGACGCGGTGCGCTATGCCGCGGTCAACGCCCGCTACAAGATCTACATCATCGACGAAGTCCACATGCTTTCAAAGAGCGCTTTCAATGCGTTGTTGAAGACTCTTGAGGAACCGCCTGAGCATGTGAAATTCCTGTTCGCGACGACAGAAGTGGACAAGGTCCCGCTCACTGTCCTGTCGCGGACGCAGCGTTTCGACCTCCGGCGGATTCCGGCTGAGAAACTCGCGGCTCATTTCGCGGAAGTTTCGAAGGCCGAGGGCGTCGAAGTGGACGAAGACGCGCTCCGGATGATCGCACGGGCCGCCGAGGGTTCCGCCCGCGACGGTCTCTCTATCCTCGACCAGGCGATTGCCCACGGCGGGGGTACCGTGACCGCCGAGCAGGTCCGCGACATGCTTGGTCTCGCGGATCGTGGCCGCATTCGTCGATTGCTGGAACACGTGCTTTCCGCTGACGCCGCAGCGACTCTGGCCGACCTCGATGAAGCGCATGATCTTGGCATCGATCCGGGATCGTTGATCCGGGGGTTGATGGAAGAACTACACCTCGCGACACGCACCAAGGCTGGAGCTTCTGCCGAAGCCCTTCCGGCCGAGCAGCGGGAATCGGCTCAGCGGCTTGCCAGTCAGCTCGGGTGGGGACAGATCCATCGCGTCTGGCAGATGCTCTTGAAGGCTCTCTCCGACGTCCAGATCGCCCCGGATCCCCGGGAAGCCGCGATGATGGCGCTCCTTCGGCTGATCCACGCGGCCGACTTGCCCGATCCCGCGAGTGTCCTGTCGCGCCTGTCTGGCGAGGCGGGGGCTGTCCCGGTCTCGGCGCCCGCGCCTTCGAAAACAGCTGGTCCGAGCGCCCAGCTTCCCGCTGACTTCCCGGCGCTCATCGCTTCGCTTGAGAGGTCGGGAAGGCATCAGCTTGCCGTGCAGCTCCACGATCAGGTCGGCCTCGTTCGCTTTGCGCCGCCAGAGCTTGTGCTGAGGCCAATGCGTCCGCTCGGCGGCGATTGGCCTCGCGATCTTGCGGCTGCCCTGAAGGATGCCACGGGCGGCAGCTGGCAAGTGTCGCTTTCCGACGAGACGGGCGAGCCGTCGCTGCTGGATCAGGAGAAAATCGCCGAGGAGCGCGTTCGCTCTGAAGTGCTGGCCGATCCGGCGGTGCGCGCTGCGTTCGAAGCGTTTCCGGATGCCACGCTAGAATCCTTTGCTTCCACGAAAGGCGCCTGAGAAATGTCCGACCTAGACCTAAACAAGCTCATGGAGATGGCACAGAACGCCCAGAGCGAGCTTCAGAAGGCCACGCAGAACCTCGAGAGCATTGAAGTTGAAGGTGTTGCCGGCGGAGGCCTCGTGAAGATTCGCGCGACCGCGAAGGGCACGATCCTGGGCATAGATATCGACGAGAGCCTTCTGCAGCCCTCCGAAAAGGCGATGGTCGAGGACCTGGTCGCGGCCGCCATCAACGACGCCCGCGCCAAAGCCGATCAGGCCGCCAACTCGGAAATGCAGAAGGTCACGAGCGGGCTTCCTCTGCCGCCGGGCATGAAGCTGCCCTTCTAAACATCTAAACCGGTTGCAAAAAACGAACCGCTTGTCGGTTCCGCGCTGACAGTACACACTGCTCTTGCTGCAGTTGGGAGAGAGCAGTGCGTCTTGGGGCGATGCAAGACTGGTCGCTGCGCGTCACGCGGCTGATCGACCATGCGGAACGCGAGCATGGGGATGGGGAGGTTGTAACCGCCTGGGCCGATGGACGGCTTACCCGGACAAACTGGGCCAACGTCGCTCGCGACGCCCGGAAGATGGCGCAGGCTCTCGAACGGTTAGGCATCAATCGCGTCGATCGCGTCGCCACCCTGGCGATGAACCATGAGCATCACCTGATCGCCTGGTACGGCACAACCGGAATGGGCGGGGTGCTCCACACCATCAATCCGCGGCTGTTCGACGACCAGCTGGACTATATTGCGAACCATGCCGAGGACCGCGTCCTGCTTTACGACCGGGCCTTCACCCCGATCGTCGAGCGGATGAAGCCGAAGTGGAAGACGATCGAGCATTACATCTGTTTCGACCCGGAGCCGGGCCAACCGGGTTTCCGTGAATGGATCGATGCCGAAGACGGCAATTACACCTGGGTCGACGGCGACGAGCGTGAACCGATCGGCCTTTGCTACACGAGCGGCACCACAGGGAATCCCAAGGGCGTGCTCTACGAGCATCGCTCGACGATGCTTCACACGCTGTCGCAGATGAGCCCCGACATCATGGGCATATCGAAGCAGGCGATCGTGCTTCCAATCGTCCCCATGTTTCATGCCAATGCCTGGGGCGTGCCGTGGGCTGCGCCGGCGGCAGGTGCGAAGCTCGTCCTCTCGGCCGACTATCGCCCGGAAAAGATGTGCCAGCTCTTTCGCGACGAAAGGGTCACCCACTCAGCGGGCGTTCCGACCGTCTGGCTGACGATGATCGAGTATGTCGAGCGCACGGGCGACACGTTCCCCGATCTTCAGCAGGTCACGATCGGCGGATCCGCGGCTCCAAGGGCGATGATCCGCTGGCTTCGCGAGCGCGGGGTTCGGGTCGGGCACGCCTGGGGAATGACCGAGACGTCGCCGATCGGAACCTGCGGAGCGCCACCGCAGGGCTTCGATGAGATGAGCGACGACGAACAGGTCGAATATATCGCGCGGCAGGGACGGGTGCCGTTCGGCGTCGAGCTTCGTATCGTCGACGATGAGGGCAATGTTCAGCCGCGCGATGGTAAGTCGTCGGGACGGCTTCAATGCCGGGGACCTTGGGTCATCAAGCGCTATTTCAAAGCCGAAGAGGACGCGACCGACGAAGAGCAATGGTTCGATACCGGCGACGTAGCCGTCCTTCATCCCGACGGTACGATGCAGATCACCGACCGCTCGAAGGACGTGATCAAGTCAGGCGGCGAATGGATCAGCTCGATCGAGCTCGAGAATGCGGCGGTCGGTTGCGGCGGGATCGCAGAGGCGGCTGCTATTGGAATTCCTCACCCGAAATGGGACGAACGGCCGCTGCTGTGCGTCGTCCGAGCCGCCGGAAGCAGCATCACTGAGGATGAGATCCGCGATCATATGAAGGAGCATGTGGCGTCGTGGTGGATGCCGGATGCTATCGAATTCGTGGATGAGCTTCCGCACACCGCAACAGGCAAGCTTTCAAAGCTTCTGCTCCGGCAGCAGTTCAAGGACTATCGCTTCCGGAATGCCGAGGAGATGGTCGGACGCGACTGACGGGGTGGAAATCCCGCCGTTCATCGCCTAATTCGCGGTCAAATCCCGAACTCGAAGGAAGCTTGCGACCCAATGGCCGCCCAATACGCATTTGTCATGAAGGACATGACCAAGTCCTTCCCCGGCGCCCAGAAGCCGGTGCTGAACCACATCAATCTGCAATTCTATCACGGCGCCAAGATCGGCATCGTCGGCCCGAACGGCGCCGGCAAGTCGACCCTGATGAAGATCATGGCCGGCATCGACAAGGACTTCCAGGGCGAGGCTTGGCCGGGCGAGAACGTCACGGTCGGCTATCTGCCGCAGGAGCCGCAGCTCGATCCGAACAAGAACGTGCTCGAGAACGTCAAGGACGGCGCCCGCGACGTCGCCGACATGGTGGATCGCTTCAATGCAATCTCGGCCGAAATGGGCGACCCGAAGGACGACACCGACTTCGATGCGCTGATGGAGGAAATGGGCGAACTTCAGGGCAAGATCGACGCGGTCGACGGCTGGACGCTCGACAACCAGCTCGAAGTTGCGATGGAAGCGCTGCGGTGCCCGCCGTCCGACTGGTCGGTCGAAAACCTCTCAGGCGGTGAGAAGCGCCGTATCGCCCTGACGCGGCTGCTGATCCAGAAGCCGTCGATCCTGCTGCTCGACGAGCCGACCAACCACCTCGACGCGGAAAGCGTTCAGTGGCTCGAAGCGCACCTCAAGGAATATGCGGGCGCGGTCCTGATGATCACCCACGACCGCTACTTCCTCGACAATGTGGTGAGCTGGATCCTCGAAATCGATCGCGGGAAGTATTTCCCGTACGAGGGTAATTATTCGACCTACCTGGAAAAGAAGGCCAAGCGCCTCGAGCAGGAAGAGCGTGAGGAAACCGGCCGCCAGACCGCAATCCGGCACGAACTCGAGTGGATCCGCCAGGGCGCCAAGGCCCGCCAGACGAAATCCAAGGCTCGTATCGCCAAGTTCGACCAGCTCGTTGCCGCGCAGGAGAAGCACGTCCCGGGCAAGGCCGAGATCCTCATCCAGGTACCCGAGCGTCTCGGTGGCAAGGTCATCGAGGTGAAGAACGTCAGCAAGGCGTATGGCGACAAGCTGTTGTTCGAAGATCTGTCGTTCACCTTGCCGCCGGGCGGAATCGTTGGCGTCATCGGTCCGAACGGCGCCGGCAAGTCGACCCTGTTCAAGCTGATCACTGGCCAGGAAAAGCCGGACTCGGGTGAGATCGATATCGGGCCCACGGTGCACCTCGGCTACGTCGACCAAAGCCGCGACCACCTCGATAATTCGAAAAATGTCTGGGAGGAGATCTCCGACGGACTCGATTACATGAAGGTGAACGGGCACGACCAGTCCACGCGTGCCTACGTCGGTGCCTTCAACTTCAAAGGTCAGGACCAGCAGAAGAACGTCGGCAAGCTGTCCGGCGGTGAACGCAACCGCGTCAATATCGCCAAGATGCTGAAGCGCGGCGGCAACGTCCTGCTGCTCGACGAGCCGACCAACGATCTCGACGTCGAGACTTTGGGTGCGCTCGAGGAAGCGATCGAAAATTTTGCCGGTTGCGCCGTGGTCATCAGCCACGACCGCTTCTTCCTCGATCGTCTCGCCACGCACATTCTTGCGTTCGAGGGCGACAGCCACGTCGAGTGGTTCGAGGGCAACTTCGAAGCGTACGAAGAGGACAAGGTCCGGCGCCTGGGCGAGGAAGCCACCCGCCCGCACCGGATGAGCTACCGCAAGCTGACCCGGTAGTCCTATGCATGGGGGCACCGCGACGCATGATCACGATCATGTCGTTAGCGGCATCCTTTGCAGGATTGGGTCAGGCCTGAGCTTCTCGACGATGGGCGCCTTGCTGAAGCTGGCGTCCATGGAAGGCCTCAACGCGCCGGAACTGGTCTTCTACCGCTCGCTCTTCAGCTTGCCGGTCGTCCTGTTCTGGGTGCTGAAACGCGAAAGCCTGGGATCTCTGAAGCCGAACCGGCCTCTGGCCCATGTCTGGCGAAGTTGCCTCGGGCTGCTCTCGATGGGCCTCACCTTCCAGGCCTTGATCCTGCTCCCGCTCGCTGACGCCACGGCGATCAACTTCACCGCGCCGATCTTCGCCACCATCCTTTCGTTTCTCATCCTGAGAGAGGATGTCGGCCTGCATCGCTGGGGCGCTGTGGTGCTTGGCTTCATCGGAGTGCTGATCGTCGCGCGCCCGGGTGGTTCGAGCCTGCCAATTCTCGGCATCGCGATCGCGCTGGTGGGAGCAGTCGGGCAGGCCGGCGTCACGACGACCCTGCGGCATCTCCAGCGAAGCGAGAATGTCGCGGCGATCGTGTTCTGGTTCGCGATTGCGGGGATAGTCGTGGGCGGGCTTCTGATGCCTTTCTTCGGGCGGCTGCACGGATTCACTGCCCTGGCCCAGGTGGTTGCAGGCGGTCTTGCCGGAGGTATCGGCCAACTCCTCATGACGTCATCGCTGCGCGCTCCCGTTTCTGTCGTATCGCCATTCGATTACCTCCAGATCGTCGCGGCCACGATCTACGGCTGGCTGCTGTTCTCCGACGTGCCGAGCCTGCACACGATCCTTGGGGCAGCGCTCATCGCCGGCAGCGGCATATACACCGCCCTTCGCGAGCATCGCCGAAGGTTGAGGGAAGGTCCGACCGCGGTGCCGGCAGTATGATCAAGCTCAACGCGACTCTTTGGATCTGGAGCGGCGAGAGCGCGACCTGGCATTTCATAACCGTGCCGGAAGGCATGGCTGGTGAAATCCGTGCCGAGAGCTTTGCTCGGCGGGGCGGGTTCGGATCTGTCGGCGTCGAAGCGACGATCGGTGACGTTACATGGCGCACGTCTGTTTTTCCGCAGAAGAGCGGAGGCTACATCCTGCCCGTGAAAGCGGACGTCCGTCGCCGCGCCGAAATTGCGGCGGGCGACGAAGTCACGCTGACGCTCATGGTACTTTGAGAGCTGTCAATTGCAGGTGGGCCAGAATTGGGTCCAGTTCACCCGCGGGGTCTTCGTGTAGAGCTTCTCGGTGTTCTGAGTCAGGTTGCGAATGTACCACACCGTCTGGCCGTTCTTGTCCGGAGCGCCATAGGCGAGCTTGGAATCGTCGCAATTGAGCGTTCCTTTGAAAGCAACGCTTCGGTTCGTCAGATTGGTTTGCAGGAAACCGCCATCCGGGTCTGCCAGTGTCGGTGCTTCCCACAAACCGACAAGGGCGCTGCCAGCCACGTCATTGTAACTGAGCACGAGGGCGTCAGGGTTCGTGCGCGACGCGTCGAGCATGTCGATATTGCGTTCGGAGTGAATGAGGGTCGGAACCGCGCCCGGACTGGTGATTTCGTAAATGTCATATCTTTGAACGCCATTTGCAGGAACGACGTAGGCTATCGAATTTCCAGTCCTGAACCAGGTGAGATCCCACACGTAGGTCGTTGTGGTCCATTTCTGCGGGTTGTCAGGCCCGGCAGGCTGATCGAGATCGTAGACCATCAGATCTTGGCCATTGTTCGCTGCAAAGGTGATCTTCCTGCCGTCGGGCGAAATGTCGACGTAGTAGAGCCGTGAAGTGTCCGTATAGAGCGAGTCCACTCGGGTTGTGACGAACGCTCCCGAACCATTGACGTCGAAAGTGAGCAGCTTGAGCGTCTTATCGTCCGTGATCGCGATCTGGTGCTGTCCGCGCGGCGCCAGATCGATGCGGATCGGCGCGGGCGACTTGTAGAGTGTGGTGAGATTGGTTCCGTCTTCGTTCGACACGCGAAGTTCGAAGCCTGGTCCCGTCAAAATGATATATGCCACTTGAGGATCAACGGATCCTGACGGCGGCTTCGCTCCAATAAGGGTGGACGCGAGCAGGCAAATTGATGCGGTTTTGCGGTATCCCATGAGAACCCCCGTTATGGGGTTGCGGGATCGGGGAGGGGCGCGACCCACCCTCGGCGGTCGAACGCAACCGACGCGGCGTCGAGTCGCCGCGGGAAACTGATAACACAAATTAGCTAGAAGACTTAACTGCAGGCAAACACAATGGTTTCAGTCCGAGACTGAACGGGACTTCAGGAGTTACTCCGAAGAGCCTGCGCGGATTGCTCGTAGCCCGCGGCCATTGAGCGTAGGATCTCACGCGCGGCCAGATCTTCTGTCGAGTTTGCGAGCCGCCGGCAACGCGCAGCCTGCTCCTTGAGCGTTTCTGCCTGCTCTTCGCTGATATCGATCAGCATGTTGATCGCGCCCTTGAGGTCACCTGCTTTGTCGAAGAGAGGTGTGGGGTAGGGGCGAAACGCTACCCGGCTTCCGTTCGGGCGCATGGCAATGGCAATCGCGATCTCGGACCTTACCGACCGTCTTTCCTTGATTGCCGTAGCCATGGGGCACTCATCGTGGGGTAGGGATTCGCCTTCCTGGGTGAAAAGTCGCCAGGTGACGCACCATCGATCTTCGCCGAGTTGAGGTTCGCGGCCCGCGAAATCGACGCACGCCTGGTTCCAGTACGTGATCCAGCCGTCCGCATCTGTGGTGTAGATCGGAATTCGGATCCTATCGAGCTCAGCGCGGTATCCGTCGCCGTCTTCGACAGCTGCAAGCGCGCTGTTGAGCAAAGCCTCTGGTTGGCTCGTTTCCAGCATTCAAAATCTCGGTTTACCCCACGTCCCTCTTCGGCGAGGGACAACCTTCGCTCGGAATTTATGTTCCTAAGTTGCTTGTGGAAAACGCAGCTTTCGGACTCCTGTGTCGGCCAGGCAACAGTCCGGATCTAGCGGAGCCTCTTTACCAATAAGCTGCCGTCAGGAGCGGTTCTCACGTCGAAGTTGGGGACCGAGCGAATGAGGTCTGACAAGCGTGTGAAGCCGTAATTTCGGGCCGCGAAGCTCGAGACCGCGGTTGCGCGCTGCCCGAGCTCCGACAGGGACGCATAGCCGTCGTCGTCGCGCTTCGAGGCTTTGTAAGCCTGCCCAAGGAGATCGATGAGTTCGTCGTCGACCACGCCGGCAGAATTATCAGCGGCTTTTCCCGCAGCCTCTGCATCATGCGGCAAATGCAGAGCGGCGACGTCGAAGAAACGAGTGCAGGCCTGACGGAAACCCAACGGCGTTTTGGCGGTGCCGAAGCCGTAGACTGGAAGGCCTTCCTCGCGAATACGCTGGGCCAGCGGCAGGAAATCGCTGTCGCTGGACATGATCCCGAATCCGTCGACGTGACCACGATAGAGTAGGTCCATCGCATCGATGGTCATGCGCATGTCTGTCGCGCTCTTGCCTTTCGCGACGTCGAATTGCTGCATCGGGACGATCGAGTGGATGCCCGTCAAATTGCCCCAGCCCTTCAGGCTGGTCTTCGCCCAATTGCCGTAGGCTCGCCGCACATTGATCGCGCCCAGCTCGCCAAGGACGAGCAGAACTTCGTCCAGATGCTCCGGGCTGGCATTGTCAGCATCAATGAGCAAGGCGATGTTGTCTTCGCGCTCTTCGAGCCTGTCACTCATGTTCGGAATCCATTCATGTTACAGTACCGTAATAGATCGATGCGGGAACGAAACGCCTGTTCGAGCACTGAACCCGCATTGGGAGAAATAACGGGCTTGGAGGATCAGTCGATGAAGAAAGTTGCTCTTAGTGCGGCCCTTGCCGCCAGTTTCGCGGTGAGCGCATGCGCGACCAATCCTTATGGATACAACGATCCCTACTACAACGGCGGGAATAACGATCAGGCTCGCCGTGCCGCAACGGGTGCGGCAGCCGGTGCAGTTGCCGGCGGCGTCATTGGCGCAGTGGTGCCGGGCGTTAGCACGGTCGAAGGCGCGGTGGCCGGTGCCGTCCTCGGCGGTGTCCTGGGCGCTGTCGTCAATGGCCGTCAGTATTACCGCGATACCCGCGGCTACTGCTACTACGTCGACCAGTACGGTCGCCCGGTCTACGACTACAACACTCGCTGCTAGGCGAACGTGTCAGGCGGGGCGGAAAACACCTTCCGCCTCGTCGAGCACGTAGAGTTTTCCATCGTTGATGGAGAAGTGACAGCCGTGAAGCGCAAGCTTCGCGGCTGTTTCGCGTTCCGCGATCCATGGGAACGTGCGAAGGTTGGCGAGGGACACCTGAACCGCCCTCAGCTCCATCTCTAGAAACGCCTTAGGGTCGAGATGAGAGTGCTCGGCCGTCACGGCATCCCGGGCCCCATCCAGCATCCTCACCCAATTGGCGATGAATCGGCCAGCGCCGTGTTCAGCCTCGTCGAACTGACCGGTCAAAGCCGCGGCACAACCCCCGCATGAACCGTGGCCCATGACGACGATCTCTTCCACTTCCAGCTGGGTCACGGCAAATTCCAGCGCCGCCGAAACGCCGTGGTGGCCAGGCGTCGTCTCATATGGCGGGGCGAGAGCGGCGATGTTGCGCACCACGAACATTTCGCCGGGCCGTGCGTCGAAAATGATCGCAGGCTCGACGCGGCTGTCGGAACAGGCGATGACCATCACCTTCGGGCTCTGACCATCGGCCAGTTCGTTCCAGCGTTCCCGTTCGTCTTGCCATTCGTTCGTGCGGAAGCGTCGATATCCGTCGACCATGTCGGTGAAACGCGTCATACGTGCCCGCTAGCGGCACGAGGGCAGGGGTGGCAAGCCGCCCAGCCAGTCGCTATCTGGCCCGCATGACCGAGCCCGCACAGGTAATTCGTCAACGCAAGCCGGACTGGATCCGGGTCAAGGCGCCGACCAGCCCAGGCTATCATTCGACGCGCCGATTGATGCGCGACCTTGGACTAGCGACGGTGTGTGAAGAAGCCGCCTGCCCGAACATCGGCGAATGCTGGACCAAGAAGCACGCGACCGTGATGATCCTCGGCGACACGTGCACGCGCGCCTGCGCCTTCTGCAACGTGAAGACGGGCATGCCGCGCGCGGTCGATCCGCTTGAGCCTGAGCACGTCGCGATCGCGGCAGCCGAGCTGGGACTCGAGCATATCGTCGTGACGTCAGTCGACCGTGACGATCTTCCCGACGGCGGCGCTTCGCAATTCGTGAAGGTCATCGAAGCCCTTCGCAAGCGGACTCCGAACACCACTATCGAGATTCTGACGCCCGACTTCCGCAACAAGAGCGAGGCGGCTGTCGACGCGATCGTCGAGGCGGGTCCCGACGTCTACAATCATAATCTCGAGACCGTGCCGAGGCTCTATCCGACGATCCGCCCCGGCGCTCGCTATTATGCCTCGTTGCGATTGCTGGAGAGCGTGAAACGCAAGGCGCCGCACATCTTCACCAAGTCCGGAGTAATGGTCGGCCTCGGCGAGCAAAGGCTCGAAGTTCACCAGGTCATGGATGACATGCGCTCCGCCGGCGTCGATTTCCTGACCATGGGCCAATACCTGCAGCCGACTCCGAGGCATGCGAAAGTCGAGGAGTTCGTCACTCCCCAGGCATTCGACGCCTATGCGGCGATTGCTCGTGCCAAGGGTTTCCTGCTCGTCGCAGCATCGCCGCTGACGCGGTCGAGCTATCACGCCGGCGACGACTTCAAGAAGATGCAGGCGAACCGCAACGCGCAACTGGAGCGGGCGAACGGCTGATGCCGCGTCACAGCGAGACGAAGCATCTTCCATACTCACCCGAGCAATTGTTCGAACTCGTTGCGGACGTTGCCCGGTATGACGAATTCCTGCCCTGGGTCGTCGCGGTTCGCGTGCGCTCTTCGAGCCCAACGGAAACAGTCGCCGACCTCGTCGTGGGCTTCAATGCCTTCAAGGAGCGCTTCACCAGCCGCGTTGTGAAGGAGCGACCCGGCCGGATTTGCGTCGATTATGTCGAAGGCCCGCTCAAGTATCTTCACAACGAGTGGAAGTTCGAGCCCGCGGGGGACGGCGGCACGAACCTCTGTTTCTCGGTAGATTTCGCTTTTCGCTCGCGCATCTTCGAAGCGCTTGCAGGGCAAATGTTCGACCGGGCGCTTCGGCGGATGACGCGCGCCTTCGAGGAGCGCGCTGCCGTCCTTTACGGCATCAACAATTCGAGCGCGCAGAGCGCGGCCTGAAAGCGGACGCCGGCCCGGTTGGGCTCGTCGAAGAATTTCTGGTCCGCGACGATCTGAGACGGGTCCTTGCCGCGCTCCGCCTTGGCGAAGACGACAGTGCCGACCGGCTTGCTGGGTGAGCCGCCGCCGGGGCCGGCAACGCCGGTGATAGCGACCGCAACATCCGCCTCCGAGGCCTGGAGCGCACCGCGAGCCATTGCCCAGGCGGTCGCAATGCTGACAGCGCCGAACGTCTCGACCACTTCCTGGCTGACGTGAAGATCGGCAATTTTGGCGGCGTTCGAATAGGTGACGTAGCCAGCCTCGAATACGTCTGATGAACCTGCGATCTCGGTGATAGCGGCGCTCACCAAACCGCCCGTGCAGCTTTCTGCCACGGCAATGCGCTTGCCGGCGGCGCGGTTGGCGTCGACCACCTGCTGCGCTTTTTCGACAAGTTCTTTGGGGAGGAGGGCGTCAGGCATTGCGCATCATCCGTATGCTGGCAACGGCCTGTGCCGCAATGCCCTCGCGCCGGCCGGTGAAGCCCATGCCCTCGGTGGTCGTCGCCTTGATGCTCACCTGATCCTCACCAAGTTCCAGGATCTCCGCGATCCTCGTTCTGATCGCAGAACGATGCGGACCGACTTTCGGCTCCTCGGCGATGATCGTGACGTCGACATGATCGATAATGCCACCGCGCTCGCGGATCAGGTCGGCAGCATGCTTCAGGAACAGGTCCGACGATGCGCCTTTCCATTGGGGGTCGGAGGGCGGAAAGTGCTGGCCAATGTCTCCAAGCCCTGCGCAGCCGAGAAGGGCGTCGGTGATCGCGTGCAAGGCGACGTCGGCATCACTATGCCCGGCGAGGCCGCGTCCGTGCGCAATGGCGATTCCGCCGAGCATGATTGGTCCTTCACCTTCGAAGGCGTGGACGTCGAATCCCAGGCCGGTCCTTGAAACGAAACGCGATGACAGGATCGCTTCGGCGCGGGACCAATCCGCCGGGGTGGTCAGCTTCTCAAGCATTGGATCGCCTTCCACCGTCGCCACCTTCAATCCAGCCGCAAGCATCACCGTAGATTCATCGGTCGCGGAATTACGACCCGCTTCCTCGTAGGCGTAGATCAAGTCTTCCACATGAAATGCCTGCGGGGTCTGCACGCGTAAGAGTTGTTTTCGTTCGACGGGCCCATCGAGGACGCCACCGGAGCCCTTCGCGAGCGTGTCGGCCACTGCAAGGACCGGAACCGCCCCGTCGCAGCCGTCCAGCGTGCCAAGCAAGCGCTCAATGACGTCAGGAGGACAAAAGGGCCGAGCCGCATCGTGGACGAGCACCGTACCCTCGCCGATCGCCAGGAGGCCGTTGAGAACGCTCTCTGACCGTTCCGCGCCGCCCTCAATTAGCTCGCCGACGGGCAGGCCGCTGAGCGCGGCCTCGGCAAGGTCTCGCTGGCCTGCTCCGATCACCACGCGAACCTGGTCGATCAAAGGGTGACCAACCATCGCCTCGACCGCCCAGCGCAACACAGGCTTTCCGCCGATCGGACGGAACTGCTTCGGCACTTCTCCGCCAAGGCGTTCGCCCGTGCCGGCGGCGACGATGAGTGCGGTGACGGTCATGCGGCGGGCGCCTTACGGCGGCTTGCCTTGTCCGCCAAGGGCCGTTCCCCTACATGCGCCGAACTCATGACCGAGCTGAAGCCCATCTCGATCGGCCCCGTCCAGATCGCATCGCCAGTGATTCTGGCGCCGATGACTGGTGTCACCGACCTGCCGTTCCGGAAGGTGGTGAAGCGCTATGGCGCCGGTCTGACGGTCAGCGAGATGATTGCCAGCCAGGCGATGATCCGTGAGACGCGTCAGTCGCTGCAAAAGGCTCTATGGGACCCCGCGGAGGAGCCGGTTTCGGTCCAGCTCGCGGGATGCGAGCCTGACGTCATGGCTGAGGCAGCGAGGCTGAACGAGCAGCGCGGTGCCGCGATCATCGACATCAACATGGGCTGCCCGGTCAGGAAGGTCGTCAACGGCGATGCCGGCTCGGCCTTGATGCGCGACCTGCCGCTCGCTGCGGCGCTCATAGAAGCGACGGTCGAGGCCGTGCAAATTCCTGTCACGCTGAAGATGCGCATGGGTTGGGATCATTCGAGCCTTAACGCGCCCGAGCTCGCCCGCATCGCCGAAGACCTGGACATCAAATTGATCACCGTCCACGGACGCACGCGTTGCCAGCTGTACAAGGGCAATGCCGACTGGGCGTTCGTCCGCACCGTTAAGGAAGCCGTTTCTCTCCCGGTCATCGTCAACGGCGACATTTGCTCGATCGAAGACGCGCGCGAGGCACTTCGCCAGTCGGGGGCGGATGGCGTGATGATCGGCCGCGGCGCTTACGGAAAGCCATGGCTGCTGGGCCAGGCGATGGTCGAACTCGGTGGAGGAGGGGCCAAGCCCGATCCGGAGCTGGACGAGCAGCTTTCGACCATGCTCGAGCAGTATGAGGACATGCTCTCGCTCTACGGCACGCACACGGGAGTGAACCTCGCCCGCAAGCATATCGGCTGGTATACCAAGGGACTTCCGGGGTCGGCCGAGCTTCGGAACAAGATCAATCAGCAAGACGACTCGCGGGTAGTCATTGAAATGCTTCGGGAATTCTATTCGCCCTGGTTGTCGCGGGCCGCAGCCTGAAAAAGCGGCAAATAGGCTTCAGTAGCTGTGTTTTTCATGCAACTGCCGTGCTAGGCCGCCCCCGTGGACGCGCCCGCATCCGAATCGAATCTGACCAGGTCTGACTTCGCCAGCTGGCTTGCTCGCAATCGAGCGAACGGCCGAGTGACTCGTTATGCGACCTTGGGTGTTGCTGCCGTCCTGGTCGTGACGGTGGCGTTCAGCGTCTGGGCTCTGACGCGTAGCTCGGTGCCGGGGTCGCTGCTTTCACCGCCCCTGATAGCGCTCCTGCTGGTGGCAAACCTCATCCCCGCTATCGCCCTGATGGTCCTTTACTCTCGCCGGGTCGCTCGGCGTCGCGCGAAGAGGGAAGGGCTGGGAAGCGGAAAGCTTCATGCCCGGCTGGTAACGCTTTTCTCCGTTCTTGCCGCAGTTCCCACTGTGCTGGTCGCGATATTCGCCTCACTGCTCTTCCAGAGCGGCATGGAATTCTGGTTCTCCGACCGCGCCCGCAACATGCTCGAGAACACGGTCGCCATTCCCCAGGCCGCCTATCAAGCGGAGGAAGAGCGCGTAGCCAGCGAGACGTTCACGATGAGTGGCGATCTATCGGGCTACTTGAAGCTGGTTCCATTCGACGATGCGAGGTTCGCGGAAGGTTTCGGCCGACAGGTGCTGAATCGGTATCTGTCCGAAGCCATCATCCTCAACGTGTCCGACAAGGGCGTCGTCCAGTCGCTCGCTCTCGTGAATCCCTATGAGCGAGACCTGCAGTCCCTCGTGACAGCCGAACGGATCAAATCTCTCCAGAATCGGCGCGTCGTGAACATCAACTCGTCCGATCGAATCGGCGCGCTGACCAAGCTCGACTACGGGCCGAATACCTACCTTTACGCGGCGAGGGTCTTCGATCCGGAGTTCCAGAGGCAGATCGACCGGGGCAACCAGGTTCTGCAGGATTACCAGTCGCTTCTGACGCGCTCCCGCAACAACCAGCTTCGCTTCAACGGCGCCCTCCTGATCGTGGCACTGGTCATCGTCGGACTGGCAATCTCTGCGGCGCTAAAGCTGGCCGACCGGCTCGTTCGACCGGTCGGGCAGTTGGTCACGGCTGCAGGGCGCATCGAAGAGGGCGATTTCTCGACGCGAGTCCCGGTCGCGAAGACTGATGACGAGATCCAGACGCTGGCCAGCGCTTTCAACCGCATGTCCGGTCGCCTGGAAGAGCAGACGGGCGCCTTGATGTCCGCGAACGCTCAGCTAGATGCTCGCCGGGCGTTTACCGAAGCCGTGCTTTCCAGCGTGACGGCAGGTGTCGTGGCCTTGGATGCAAACAATCGGATTCTACTGATCAATCGGTCGGCCGAGAGTCTTCTGCAGCATGATGAGCAGGAGGGATTGGAAGGCGTTCCGCTGGCTGATGTTTCGCCGGAGTTGGGCGAGTTCATGGCGGGTGAGCAGCGTGAAGCCGATGTGCTTGTGGAGTCCAAGTCGGGCGAACGCACGTTGGCAGTAAAACGCGTGCGTTATCAGCAAGGTGCAGTCATTACTTTCGACGATATCACAGATCAGCTTTCTGATCAGCGCCGTGCTGCGTGGTCGGATATCGCCCGCCGCATCGCGCACGAGATCAAGAACCCGCTGACCCCGATCCAGCTTGCCGCCGAGCGCCTGCAACGCCGCTTCGGCAAGGAGATCGCCTCGGACAGCGAGACGTTTGAACGGCTAACGGGGACAATTGTCAGGCAGGTGGGCGATCTCCGGCGAATGGTCGACGAATTCTCGAACTTCGCGCGGATGCCGAAGCCGGTTTTCCGACGCGAGAATGTGCATGAGATCGCGCGCCAGTCGCTGTTCCTGCACGAAGTTGCTCATCCGGGAATTAGCTTTTCGCTCCAGCCGCCGCAGGGCGACTTCGAGATGGTTTGTGATCGCCGACAGCTGGGCCAGGCGCTTAGCAATGTCGTGAAGAATGCGGTCGAAGCGATTGAGGCTCGGCGGAGCAGGGGCGAACACAACCTTGCCGGCGATCGCGTCGATTTGAAGCTGCACAAGGTCGGCGGGCAGCTGATTTTCGACCTCACAGATACGGGAGTGGGGCTTCCCGAAGAGCGCGAGCGACTGACCGAGCCGTACATGACCACCCGGGTACGGGGGACCGGCCTGGGCCTCGCGATCGTCAAAAAGATCGTCGAGGAGCACCACGGCGAGATCGCGTTCCTCGACCGACCGGGCGGCGGCACGCATGTGCGAATTGCTTTCGATGAGGAGCGGCTCGCTACGCTTGAATCGGAAGCTCCAGCGGACTCTTCCGCGGAAAGCTCACCTGTAGGGGGTCAACAGGGGGACAGCGATAATGGAGTAATTGATGGCGCTTGAAGTGCTCGTAGTCGACGATGAAGCCGATATCCGGGACCTGGTAAGCGGGGTGCTGGAAGACGAGGGCTATTCGGTGCGTTCCGCCGCCGACAGCACCGCGGCGCTCGACGCAATCGAAGAGCGCAGGCCTTCGCTCGTACTTCTCGACGTCTGGCTTCAGGGCTCGCGCATGGACGGCCTGCAGATCCTTCAGGAGGTAAAGCGTCGCGATCCGAATCTCCCCGTGCTGATGATCTCCGGCCATGGCAATCTCGACACGGCCGTCGCCGCCATTCGGGAAGGGGCGATCGACTTCATCGAGAAGCCCTTCGAAGCCGAGCGGCTCCTGCATCTGGTTGCGCGGGCTACGGAAACCGACCGGCTGCGCCGCGAAAACGAAAATCTTCGCCAGCAGGTGGGGCAGGACGACCAGCTCCATGGCACGTCAGTTGCAATCAACAATGTCAGGGCAACGCTGAAGCGCGTCGCTCCGACTGGAAGCCGCGTCCTCATCACCGGCCCTGCCGGCGTGGGGAAAGAAATTGCGGCGCGGATGATCCATCAGTGGAGCCCGCGTGCGAAGGCGCCCTTCATTGTGGTTTCCTCGGCGATGATGAGCCCCGACAGGGTCGAGGAGGAGCTTTTCGGCAGCGAGGTGGACGGTGTCGCGCGGCCAGGCCTTCTCGAGCAGGCTCACGGCGGGACCCTGTTCCTCGACGAGATCGCCGATATGCCGCTCACCACGCAGGGCAAGATCCTGCGTGTGCTGACAGATCAGAGTTACCACCGGATCGGCGGCCAGCGGCCCATCAAAGTCGACGTCCGGGTTCTCTCGGCGACCTCGCGAAACCTGGCCGACGAGATCACCGAGGGCCGCTTCCGCGAGGATCTCTACTATCGGCTCAATGTCGTTCCGGTACGGATTCCCCCGCTGCGCGAGCGCCGCGAGGACATTCCCGAGCTTGCAAACCAATTCCTGACCCGCTTCGCCGCGGAGCGCCGCATTACCCCGCCAAGCTTCTCCGAAGAGGCCACTGCGGCGCTGCAGGCCCACGACTGGCCGGGCAACGTCCGCCAGCTTCGCAATATCATCGAGCGGACGGTGATCCTGGCGCCAGGCGACGTTTCCTGCATCGACATCGATCTCCTGCCGTCGGAGGTGCTCGACAATCAGGGTTCGGCGGGTCTTTCGAGCGCGACGCTCACGATCATGGGCAGCCCGCTACGCGAAGCGCGTGAGTCTTTCGAGCGCGAGTACCTTAAGATCCAGATCCGCCGGTTCTCCGGCAACATCTCCCGGACCGCATCGTTCATCGGAATGGAGCGATCGGCGCTTCATAGAAAACTCAAGGCGCTGGGAATTGCAGACAAGCGCGACGGAGAGGATTGAGCCCAGGCGATCGCAAATGCCGGACAAGCCGCTCAGCCTGCAGGATCAGTTTTTGAACGGCGTCCGGCGATCAAAATCGCCGGCGGTCATCTTTCTTGTGAAGGGTGTGAAGCTTCAGGGCGTGATTACCTGGTTTGATGCCTTTTCTGTCCTCCTGCGGCGCGACACATCTTCGCAGCTTGTCTACAAGCACGCTATTTCGACGATCATGCCGCAACGCACTCCGACAGACCTGCCGAAGCGGTTTCTGGAGCCGCAAGGGGGCCGGGCAAGCCTGCAGGACATCTTTCTTGCTGCCGCCGCGCGCGAGCAGGCGCCAATGACCCTGTTTCTCGTCAATGGCGTCATGCTGCAGGGCCATGTCGCCGGCTTCGACCAGTTTTCCATGCTGCTCGAACGCGATGGGCAACTGCAGTTGGTGTACAAGCACGCGATTTCGACGCTGCAACCGCCGCACGCGCTGGATCTTGGCGACCAGGGCGCGACCGAAGAGCCGAACGCGTGACTTTCTACGACCCCGTCAAGGACGTTGCCCGCGGCGAACGAGCGGTCGTCGTCGTTCCGGAGCGCGTTGGTGGTGGGGGATCCCGCCGCTCGACGGAAGCGCGGCTGGACGAAGCGGAGGGCCTAGCCGGTGCGATCGGCATCGACGTGGTCGCTCGCAAGGCCTTTCGCCTTCGGCAAGTTCGTCCGGCAACTTTGCTCGGCAAGGGGCAGGTGGAGGAGATTGCGGAACTTGCCAGTGCAAGCGACGCCAAGCTTCTGATCGTCGATGCGGCGCTGTCGCCAGTTCAGCAAAAATCACTCGAAGAGCAGGTCGGCGCGAAAGTGATCGATCGCACGAGCCTCATCCTCGAAATCTTCGGGGAAAGGGCGGCCACTGCGGAGGGACGGCTTCAGGTTGAGCTTGCTCATCTCGACTATCAGGCGGGCCGCCTCGTTAGAACCTGGACCCACCTCGAGCGGCAGCGCGGAGGTTTCGGCTTCCTTGGCGGCCCGGGTGAAACGCAGATCGAGGCCGACCGCCGGCTGATCCGCGACCGCATGGCCCGTATTCGGCGCGAGCTCGAGCAGGTCAAACGGACCCGCGCTCTGCATCGCGGCCGCCGCCAGCGCGCGCCATGGCCCGTCATTGCACTCGTTGGATATACGAACGCCGGGAAATCCACGCTTTTCAACATGATGACTGGGGACGGCGTGCTTGCCGAAGACATGCTCTTCGCGACGCTCGATCCAACGATGCGGAACGTGAAGATCCCGGGCTTCGACAAGGCTATATTGTCTGACACGGTCGGCTTCGTTTCCGACCTTCCGACCGAGCTGATCGCTGCCTTCAGGGCGACGCTGGAAGAGGTCGCGTCGGCTGATCTGCTAATCCACGTGCGTGACATGGCGCACCCGGACCACGAAGCGCAGGCAGAGGACGTCGAGGACGTGCTGTCTTCGCTTGGCATCGGGGAGGGGGAGGGTCCGGCCCGGCTCGAGGCCTGGAACAAGGTCGATCTCCTGGACGAGATAGACCGGCAGGCGCTCCTGGCCGAAGCCGGGCGGCGAGCGGATGTCGTTCCCATTTCAGCGCTGGGCGGATGGGGCGTCGACCATCTTGGAGAAAAGATTGCCGAGGCCTTGCAGCAGGAGACACAGATCCATGTGATCCGGCTGAGCTCCAGCGAAGGAAGCCGGCTCGCCTGGCTGCACTCGAGAGGAGATGTCCTCGAACAACGCGTTGACGGCGATGAGATTGAGCTTTCGGTTCGACTTTCGCCTGAGAACTTGGCGCGCTTTCAGGCGACCGAATCCGCCTGATCAGCCTTCGCGCGCCTCCAGAGCTCTTCCATTTCATCCAGCGATAAGTCGGAAAAGCCGGGTTCCTGCTCAATGGCACGAAAGCGCCGTTCGAATTTCCGATTGGCCTCACGAAGAGCGGCTTCCGGCTCAATGTTAAGTTTCCGTGCGAGGTTGACAACCGCGAAGAGGAGGTCGCCCATCTCCTCCAGCATGCCCTGATGCTCGGTTTCGCGCTCAAGTTCCTCCAATTCCTCATCGATCTTCGCTCGCGGCCCTGACGCATCGGGCCAGTCGAAACCGGTCCGCGCAGCGCGCCGCTGGAGCTTTGCCGCTCGTTCGAGCGCCGGGAGAGCCAGTGCAACACCTGCGAGGGCACTCTTGTCTTCGCTTACCGAGCGTTCTTCGGCCTTGATGATTTCCCACAGGTGATGACCGCCGTGCTCGGCGTCGCCGAAGATGTGAGGATGCCGGCGCTCCATCTTGTCGCAGATGCTCTTGATGACGTCGTCGAGAGCGAAATGGCCGGCTTCCTCAGCCATTTGCGCGTGGAACACGACCTGGAGTTGAAGGTCGCCGAGCTCGTCGGCCAGCGCGGTCATGTCATTGCGAGCGATTGCGTCGGCAACTTCATAGGCCTCTTCGATCGTGTACGGCGCGATCGTGGCGAACGTCTGCACGCTGTCCCATTCGCAGCCGGTCGTGGGGTCGCGAAGCCGCTTCATGATTGAAACGAGACGATCGAGGCCAGAGGGCTTCTCCACGGCGATTTCCATCTCTACCTCGTAAGTATGATAATATGCATTATGTAAAGTGTCAGTGCAGTCAGGGAACGAGGATCAGCCATCGCCCTTCCACTCCCCAACGCCGCAAAGAAGACAGGAAGTTCATTCCAAGGACGTTCAAGTCCTCATCGTCGGCAATGTGCAGCGCGAGATCGCTCCGCTCAATGTCGCCGACCTCCAGTTCTTGCGCCGTGCCTGTAGCCACCCGAATGAATCCGTTTCCGGTCCGGACGATCTGATTGCGTGTTGGACTTGCCCGGACTCCGACCTCAGCTGCGGTTTCGCGCCCGATCGTCGTCATCGTCGCACCGCTATCGATCAGGAACTTCACTTTTTTCCCGTTGACCAGGCCGTCGACCCAGAAATGGCCGTCCAGCGCCATCGGAATACGAATTTCCCGTCCTTGCTTGACGGGCGCGCCTGTCGCTTCGGCTCGAAGCCTTTGCCCGACATAGCCAAGATCGTCGCGAAACGTAAAAACGACGAAACCGCCGGCAAAGATTGCGATCCAGGCGAGGACCATGGTCAGTTTGCGGGCAAATGGCTCCCGCCGGGCCATAAGGCTCCCCAGTACCAGCATGATCGCCATGACCAGATAAACGCCGCCCAGCATGAGGCTGTTCGTCATCACGGCTGAAGCACCAGGTAAGTGCCCTCGACACGCCAGCCTTGAAGCGACGACAGGAAATTCATCCCGAGCAGGTTGGTGTCGTCGTTCTCATTGATATCGATCGGAAAGTCGGTCTTCTCGATGGAGCCGATCTGAAGCTGTTCCGCATATGCCTTGGTCGCACGCGCTGGGCCGTTCGCGGTGTTCACGATCACATGCTCGGAGCCGATTGGAACGCCGGCCGCGACAGCAGTTTCCCTTGATACGGTCGTTACCGAAGCTCCACTGTCCACCATGAAGCGCACATCACGCCCGTTCAGCTTGGCCGCGACCCAGAAGTGCCCGTCATCGGCGATGGGAATCCTGATCTGCTGGCCGTCGAGGATGGGGGTACCCATGGCCTCGGCCTTCAACCGTTGGCCAACGCCGGAGAATTCGCTTCGGAACGAGAAGAGAAGGAATCCCACCCCGAAGATTGCCACCCAGGCCAGGACCATCTTCAGCGTTTTGCCAATGGGCTGGCGCATCCCGATGAGCGAGCTGGCGACGAACACGGCCGCCACAACATAATAGATGATGTAAGGCCCTCGCTCTTCCATCAGAGTTCGATCTCCAGTCCGTCATGCGCCGGCGCCGCCCATGACGGCAGCTCATCGACCAGCGTTTTGTAGTCCATGCTATTGTTGAGGTGCGAGAGATAGAGCTGCCCGACCTTCATTTCCTCCGCCCAGCCAAGGACTGCGTCGAGATGTGTATGGGTTGGATGCGGTCGCCGGCTGAGGCAGTCGCTGACCCACACGTCCAGACCTTCATAGAGCGCCCGCATGTCCTCGGTCAGCTCATTGAAATCGATGGCATAAGCCAGTGACCGCGAACCAATGTCGATACGCAACCCAAGCGACGTGATTCCTCCGTGCGGCTGGTCGACAAAGCGTATCTGCGCGCCGCCGAAGGTCAATTCCGAACCGACTTCGACCGCTTCGCCTACCGCACGATAGAAGCTCGCCGATTTGAAGATGTAACCGAACCGTCTCCGGAGCCGCTCGAGAACGTTGGCTCGGCCATAGAATGGAACCGGCTTGCCCAATGTCTGCGAGATTGCCCGCAATTCGTCGATGCCATGGCAATGATCGGCATGATCGTGGGTGATGATCACGCCATCGACCGTCGCAACCTGCGCCTGGAGCAGTTGCTCGCGGATGTCAGGACCACAGTCGACGAGAAGCCTGCTGCCCTCGCTCTCGAGAAGTATGGACGAGCGCAGGCGTCGATTGCGCGGCTCAGCCGGATCGCATTGGCCCCAGTCATTCCCGATCCGCGGAACACCGAATGACGTTCCGCAGCCGAGAATTCTTACGTTCACGCAGATGCCCGGGAGAACAGCCGGAAGAAATTGGCAGTCGTCGTCTCTGCCAGCGCTTCGGGCGGTTCGTTGCGCAGCTCGGCAACGAACCGCGCCGTGTCGGCCACAAAGGCCGGCTCACACGTTTGCCCGCGGTGCGGGACGGGAGCGAGGAACGGCGAGTCCGTCTCGACCAACATGCGATCGGACGGAAGCCAGCTGGCCGTTTCCTGCAATTCCTTCGCATTCTTGAAGGTCACGATGCCCGACAGGGAGATGTAGAATCCAAGGTCGAGGGCTTTGCGGGCAAAGTCGGCCGTACCGGTGAAACAGTGGAGGACGCCGGTGACGCCCCCTTCCCGCACCGCGCGAGCAAGGATTTCCGCGGTGTCTTCCTCGGCGTCTCGAGTGTGAACGACTAGCGGAAGGCCGCTTTGGCGGGACGCGTCGATGTGGGCTTCGAAGCGATCCTTCTGAGCTTCTCTCTCCGAATTGTCGTAAAAATAGTCGAGCCCGCACTCGCCGATCGCGATCACACGCGGATGTGATGCAGCCCCGGCCAGCGCCGCGGCGCCGAGATCGGGATGCGCATCGGCCTCGTGCGGATGAACGCCGACGGTGGCCCAGACGTCCGGGTTACGCTCGGCAGCGCCAAGCACGTCGCCCCACTCAGCCTGGCGCGTGGAGATATTCAGGAAACCCGTCACGCCGTTCGCCCGAGCGTTCGCGAGCACCTCGTCCTGGCGCTCAGCGAGACCCGCGTAATTGAGGTGACAATGGCTATCGATGAGCCTCAAGCAGCTGCCTCCTCGTCCTCCGAAAGCTCGAGACGCGGGAAGAGCGGCTGAGGCTGGGCGATCGGCTGGCCGTCCTTACCGCTATCGATATGGGCCAGCAGCCTTTCGGCCGAGGCCGGAATTACGGGCGCAACCGCTTCAGTGAGCTTCCGAACAGCCCCAACCAGCGTGCCGAGAACCGCCGTCATACGCTCCGGGTCGGTCTTGCGCAGCGCCCACGGCGCTTGGGCGTCGACATACGCATTGCAGGCGAACACAGCGCCCATCCACGCCTCTAGCCCCACCGAGAATGCGTAATCGTCGAAGCGGTGCGTCAACTCGGCACAGGCCCGATCCACCTTTTGAAGCAGATCCTTGTCCTCGGCGGAATCTCCAGCAGCCGGAATGATGCCCTCCAAATTTTTGAAGATCATCGACAATGTGCGCTGCGCGAGATTGCCGAAGCTGTTGGCAAGCTCCGCATTCACGCGGTTGACGATCGCTTCCGCGCTATAGCTGCCGTCCTGGCCGAAGGTGACTTCGCGCATCAGGAAGTAACGCAGCTGGTCGACGCCGAAGCCCTGCGCGAGCGCCAGCGGGTCGACGACATTGCCGACGCTCTTGGACATCTTCTCGCCGCGGCTGAGCAGGAAGCCGTGGCCGTAGATCATCTTCGGCAGCTCGATCCCGGCCGACATCAGGAACGCCGGCCAGTAGACCGCGTGGAACCGGACGACGTCCTTGCCGATCAGGTGGACGTCCGCGGGCCAATACCGCTCCCACAGCTCGGTTTCGTCGGGATAGCCGAGGCCGGTGATGTAATTCGTCAGGGCATCGAGCCAGACGTACATCACATGATTGTCGCTCCCAGGCACCGGCACGCCCCAGTCGAAGCTGGTGCGCGAGATACTGAGATCCTTAAGGCCGCCCTCGACGAAGCGGACGACCTCGTTGCGGCGGCTATCGGGCTGAATGAACTCCGGCTTTGCAGCGTAGAGGTCGAGCAGCGGCTGCTGATATTTCGATAGCCGGAAGAACCAACTCTCCTCGACGGTCCATTCGACGGGCGTTCCCTGGGGAGACAGCTTTTCGCCGTCCTCACCGGGGACGAGCTCCTCATCCTCGTAATAGGCCTCGTCGCGGACCGAGTACCATCCTTCGTAACGGTCGAGATAGAGGTCTCCCCTCTCCTCCATCGCCTTCCAGATCGCCTGGCTTGCACGATAATGATCGGGCTGAGACGTACGAATGAAACGATCGTACGATACGTTAAGAGTATCGCACATCTCTCCGAAAAGACGTGACATTCTGTCCGCAAGGGCGCGCGGCTCAATGCCCTCGGCACGGGCAGTCTGGGCCATTTTCAACCCATGTTCGTCGGTGCCGGTCTGGAAGCGCACATCGCGCCCCTGCGAGCGCTGGAAGCGCGCGATCACGTCAGCCGCAACAGCCTCATAGGCGTGACCGATATGCGGTGGTCCGTTCGGGTAGCTGATCGCGGTGGTGATGTAGAAAGGTTCGGACATTCCTCACCGCCCTAGCGGGGGCGGTTTGGCGCTTCAAGGAAGCGGGTCGGCAACTGATGCCAGGATTCCGCCAAGCTGGAACACGGTCGAAGCGGGATCGAGTGACAGCCGGGGAGCAATCGCCACCAGTTCGCGTGTGCGAGCATAAGCGTCGACAGCACGCAGCCGAGGCGCGCCGGTTAGCGATCGCGTCTCCCGCGCGATTACCGACGGCAGGATTTCCAGGAAGGCCGCATAACGATCGCCAGCGCCGCGCTTCCCAAGCTCAAGAGCCAGATCCGATCGGCGGCTGTTGGTCGGATCGCCCTGTCTCAGAATTTTGACGGCTTTCTCTTCGAGGCTGACAAGGTCGAGTTCAGCCAAGGCGATAGCCCTTCCCGCCGAACCGCCCGCTGCCGCAATGACTCGCGCCCGCTCGAAATCCTTCTGCTCCGGCAATGCCTTGGCGAGAACTGACGTCATGGCCTCATCGCCTAGCGACTGAAAATCCAGCCTCCGGCAGCGCGAACGGATGGTCGGCAGGAGCCGTCCCGGTGAATGACTGACGAGGAAGAATATCGTGTTTGCGGGCGGCTCCTCAAGCATCTTCAGGAGAGCATTCGCAGCGGATTTTTCGAGGTCGTCGATGGAGTCGATCACCACGACCCGCCACGGCGAAAGAGCCGGCGTAAGGTCAAATAGGTCCCCGAGCGACCGCACCTGGTCGACCGTAATATTGCGGGCAAGGTTGTTCGTCTTTTCGTTCACCAGCCGCTCGAGCGAGCGCAGGTCAGGATGGCTGCCGGCTTCCACCAGCCTTGCGATGCGATGATCTTTCGGCGTTTCCAGCGCGGGTGCGTCGACTGGCGGCCCTGCGGCGTCTGCGAGAACTCGCGTCGCAGCTTCACGAGCGAACGTCGCTTTCCCAACTCCCTTGGGACCTGCAAGCAGCCACGCATGGTGCAGCGCGCCGCGCTTCCACGCGTCCGAGAACTGCCCGACGGCTCGATCCTGGCCGACGATCACGGCAGAAGATCCTTCAGGCCGTCAAGCAAACGCTGAGTCACTTCCTCTGGAGTGCCGGATGCGTCGATTAGCCGAACGCGCTCAGGCTCTTCCGCAGCTATGATCCGGAACGCCGTCTCGACCTTATGGTGATATTCGGCCGAGCGGCCACCTATTCTGTCGGCTCCGTCGGCGTCGCGAGCACGGGCACGCTCCGCGCCCTCATCCAGAATGAGGATCAGGGTGCGATCCGGCAGAAAATCGCCGCACGCGAAGCGATAAAGATCACGCACGCGTTCGATTCCGAGCCCGCCGGCACCGCCCTGATAGGCAAGCGAGGAATCGAGGAAACGGTCACCAAGCACCCATTTCCCATGGCTCAGCGCCGGCCGGATCGTCTTCTCGACATGGTCCGCACGTGCCGTTGCGAAGAGCAACGCTTCCGATTCGGCGGACCAGCGCGACTCATCTCCTGAGAGCAGAAGCGCTCGAATGGCTTCGGCTCCCTCGCTCCCGCCCGGCTCGCGGGTGACGACACAGTCGACACCGCGCTGGGCCAGCGCAGCTTGAAGAGCCTTGAGCTGGGTCGATTTGCCGACCCCTTCCCCGCCTTCGAGCGTGATGAAGCGTGGGGTCGGGCTCACGCCATCCCGAACAGCTGCTTGAGCCCGATCCAGATGCGTCCGAAGAAGCCCGCTTGTCCGACATCCTCACCGGCGACCAGCGGCATGACCTGCTCGCCGTCGGGCATCGCGACAACGAGGTCAGCGATATGCTGCCCCTTGGCAATCGGCGCCTTCACGGGCCCCTGATAGCGGATCTTCATCACTCCGGTTTTCGACAGAATTCCAGCCGGAATGGTCAAGGCGAGGTCGCGCGGTGCGACCAGTGGCACTTCGCTGCTGCTACCCATCTGAATCTGGGCCGAGCCGACATTGGTTCCGGCTTTGAAGAGCGGCTTCGACTGCCAGGCGTTGAAGCCCCACTGCATCAGCCGCACCGACTCTTCGATACGCCCTTTGTAGGTGTCGAGCCCGGCGATGACCATGATCAGCCGGCGCCCGTTCTGCTCGGCTGATCCGGTAAAACCGTAGCCGGCCTCTTCAGTGTGGCCTGTCTTGAGGCCGTCCGCGCCCGGGACTTTGCCCAGGAGCGGGTTGCGATTGGCCTGTGTGATCGCGGCGCCCGATCCCAGCGTCTGGCCGTGGGTATATTCCGTCAGGCTGTAATATTTCTTGTAGAGGTCCGGGTAGTTCTCGATCTCGGCGCGAGCGAGCGTCGCCAGGTCGCGCGCGGTGACATAGGTGCGTCCCTCATCCGGCCATCCGTTCGACGTGCCGAAGTGGCTGTTGGTGAGTCCCAGCCGCTTCGCATTCTCATTCATGATGTTGGTGAAAGCCTCTTCGGTGCCGGCAATGCACTCCGCGAGCACCACCGAGGCATCGTTGCCGGACAAGGTGATGATGCCCTTGAGCAGTTCATCGACCGACACCTGTTCGTTGGGGCTGAGGAACATCGTCGAGCCCGCCTGCGGCCCGTGCCACTTCTGCCAGGTCTCGGGCCGGACTGTGCACATCTTGTCCGTTTTCAGGTCGCCCTTTTTGATGAGCTCGAAGGCGACGTTGGTCGTCATCATCTTTGCCATCGATGCCGGCGGCATCCGGACGTCGGCGTTCTTCGACAACAGGACCGCACCGGACGAAAGGTCGATCAGATAGGCAACCCTCGCTGGCGTATCGAACGGCGGCGCCTTGGCCGGAGCAGCGGTGGAAAGGGTGAGAGCGGCGGCTGAAGCGAAGAATATTGCGCGTTTCATCGACTCGGGGTTCGTCCTGCTGGGCTTATTGGAGCACCTTCCTATCGCCGCGATTCCACTCGCGCGAGGGGGTTCAGCGACGGGTGATCGCGTTTGCGAGAAGACCGACGGACAGAGCGTAGAAATTCGAGCAGTTGTAATCGAGGATCGCGCGATAGTTGCCGGTCAGCAGATAGGCCGTTCCGTTCGGGCCGTCCGGCTCCAGCAAAGTGGCCACCTCCTGGTCGGAAATCGACGAACTGTACGGCACGACTCCGATCGACCGCCATTGGCCGACCGTGAGCCACCGGCTGTGCCGCGCATACACTCGCTCGCAGCGAGGGGCCCGAAGCGTCGAACGAATGGCTGCGCGGTTTAGAGTCGGCGATACCCGGGCCGCGACTCCCCAGGGGACGCCCGGCTTCCACCCGGCATTGCGAAGATAATTGGCGATCGACGCGAGACCGTCTGATTCACTTCCCCAGATGTCCGCATAACCGTCTCCGTCGCCGTCAGCTCGAAGCCGGACGACGACCGAAGGCATGAATTGCGGATATCCCGTCGCACCCGCGTAGCTGCCCTTCAGGCGCCATCGCGGAACGCCCATGTCGATAAGCCGGAGGGCGGAGATGAACTCGCTCTCGAACATTGCCCGTCGACGTCCCTCGTAAGCGAGGCTCGCCAGCGCTTCGAGCAGGTCGAAGCCTCCGGTGACCACGCCATAGCTGGTCTCGTGACCGTAAATGGCCATGAGAATTCCCGGATCGACGCCATACCGCGCCTGTATCCGGGCCAGATTGCCGTAGATCGAAGCATAGCGATCCTGCCCGCGCCGGATCAGGGTCGGAGTTACGTGATCGCGCTGATAGGGCGCGAACGGCGGAATGTAGCTGCTGTTCGGCGGCCCGCCCGGCTGAGATTGGTCGAGCTGGATGGCTCGCCGGTTCAAATCCAGGCCCAGGACATTCGCCTGGATCGTGGCCTCACGAATTCCTGCGCTACGCGCCCGCCCCGCCAAGTATAGCTTGTAGGCGTCGAATCCGGTCGGTGCGGCGTAAGTCGGGCGCGTGATGTATGTTTGAACCGGCTGCATGGAAACCGGCTGGAGCACGGCTGGCGACTGCGCAGTTTGAGGAAGCGGCGCCAGCGGGTCGGATTGAGCATGCGCAGGCCACGAGGCCAACACCGCTCCAGCCGCCAGAATCCAGGCACCAATCAACCGCAATTCGACACTCCCTCCACGTCACGACGCTACGGGCTAAACGCTGTTTTAGGCCAGTCGTGTTCGCCGCGCGCCTTGCACGTCCCATCCCGACACGCGATAGCGGGAAAAGCTGAACGAAGGATGGGTGGCCGAGTGGTTTAAGGCAGCGGTCTTGAAAACCGCCGTGGGTGCAAGCCCACCGTGGGTTCGAATCCCACCCCATCCGCCAGCGACTTTAAAGTCTATTTTCTAATACTTGGTCGGTATTGTTGAGACGATTAGGTAATCGTCGCCAAAGTCTTCGTCGATAATCTCGCCGCTCCAGCGCTGGACGTTCATGCCCTCCTCGCCGCCAGGTGCGAAAGGCTTTCCACCATTGGCGACCGCAGCCATGCGCTCGAGAGTCTCGAGGATTAGGCGATCGACATCGACGATCACCGCCGCTCTGAAGTCGTGGCCCAACCTCGCCGTGCCGGGACCGTAGGGGACATAGAGCCAACCCTCTCCCTCCGGCGACGGAACCACGGCGACTGCTCGACCGCAGGTGAAGGCAGGGTCGAAGAGCATCCGGTATGCTCGCTTCGGCATCTGCTGCGTCCGCGAGAGCAAGTCCGCCACCTGCATCATCCCGAAGGGCTGAAGCTCAAGCCCGAATGCGATCGTGAGGATGTCGCCACCCGTGAAATGCCTGCGACGGCCCTTCCCCGGGTTCTGCTCGCCCGAAAGCGTTAGCCACTTCCTTGAGACCCAGTTGTGAAGCTGGTGATCGGCAACACCCGTGATGGCAGCCACATCCTGCCGAGTGAATCGGGGAAGCTCCAGGATACTGTGTGCCTGCTCTCCGCTGCCGACGACCGCACGAAGATTCGCAACCTTATCGGCCAGCGACATGGTCTTCCCCCTTACGCCGAGTGTAATTCACTTCGTGCATTTCTCGAAATGCCGGAATTCACCTGATGCATTTCGGAACGGCCTCACGTCGTCCCTCCGTCTAGCCGCCCATGCTTCTACCAACGGCTCTGGTCGATCCGTTTGTCGATTGATCGAACCTCCGTCGCTCCTGGATAGGCCCTGGCCCTAACCGCTCCGCCATCGAAACATGGGGGATCTGGATGGTGCGGGCCTATTTGCTCGGAAGTATCGCTGCAACGGCCTTGGTAAGCTCCCATGCGGCGCTCGCCCAGACCCCGAGCTCCAGTGATTCGCAATCGACTGCTGCGGTCGCCCAGGACGGCACCGGAAAGCGCACGACGTCCTATGACGCGGCCTATTTCGCTCAGTACGCGCCGCGCACCGCCCTCGATATCGCCCGGCGAGTGCCCGGCTTTCAGCTGGACCTGGGAGCGACCCAGACGGACCTCGGCCAGGTTGACGTCCGCGGCTTTGCGGGAACGGCGGGCAACGTCGTCTTCAACGGCGCGCGGCCGACGTCCAAAGCGGAAACGTTGGAAGTCACCCTAGCCCGTATCCCGGCCCAGCGGGTCATCCGTGTCGAAGTTGGCCCGGGCGACCTCTACGGCTCCGACTATTCGGGCAAGAGCCAGGTCCTTAACGTCATTCTTTCCGCCGCGTCCGGCATTGACGGAAATGTCACTGCCGTCGGCACCCGCCGGTACAACGGCTATATCAACACCGACATCTCCGGCTCGGCAGTCATCCGGAAAGGCCCGTCGACCTTCAATATGTCGGCCGGAACGGGCCGCAACCGGCAGATTGAAGAGGGCACCGACACTCTCACCGACGTGGAAACCGGTGAGCAGATCGAGTTCCGGCGCAAGCACAACAGCTATTTCAATCGCGACCCGTACGTTTCGGGGAGCTGGGCTCTCGAGCGCGCTTCGGACAAAGCTTATCGCTTTAACGTCCGCTACCAGCCGAGCCGCTTCGACCTGCACCAGGACAATCGGGTCACGACCGCGGACGGCCAGCGAAACGACAATCTAGACCAGCACTTCCGAAACCCGCTGATCGAGATTGGCGGTGACGTCACTCGCCCGCTTGCAGGCGGTGCGATCAAGCTTGTCGGCCTGGCCACCCGCAGAAAGCGCGACGACACGGAAACCTATCTGCTTCGTGACGGCCTGATCGAGAATGGTGGCTCGGTTGTCGGCGGCTTCGACCAGAATATCGAGGCAAAGCGTAACGAGACGATCGGCCGCCTGAGCTGGACGCGGTCGAACCTCGCCGGCTTTTCCGTGGAGATCGGTGCGGAGACCGCACTCAACACGCTCGACAGCACCGTGAAGCTTTTCGCCTTCGATGAGGACGGCAACAGGAACCGCATCGACCTGCCGCTCGACGACGCCACCGTGAAGGAGAAGCGCGGCGAGGTCTATTTCAGCATCGGCAGGAACCTGTCCGACAAGCTTCGGATCGACGGCGGGCTGAATTACGAATTCTCGAACCTGAAAGTTCGCGGCGACACTCGCGCTGACCGGACGCTCAAGTTCCTGAAGCCGAACCTATCGCTCGACTGGCAGCCCGGCGGGGGCTGGCACGGTCGTCTGTCGGTGCGCCGTACGGTTGCCCAGCTCGATTTCTACGACTTCATCAGCGTTGCCGAGCTTTCGACTGATCGCGTCAACGCCGGCAACGAGAACCTCGAGCCGCAGCGCACCTGGGAATTCCGGCTCACAACAGAGCATCCATTCCTGGGCGATGGCATGATCAAGCTCGACCTCGGCCATGACCGGATCAGCATGCTCCAGGACCGGATCCTGATCTTCGACGACGAAGGGAACGGCTTTGACGCGCCCGGCAACATTGGTTCGGGCAAGCGCAGCTTCGCCGAGCTGACGGTCGATGCGCCCCTTGGACAATTATGGACCGGACTTCGCGCCAAGCTCACGGGCACTATCCAGCGTACGCGGGTCGAAGATCCGATTTCCGGGGATATGCGCAAGTTCAGCGGCTTCTTCCCGGCCTGGCAGTGGCGCGTCGACGTCCGTCGCGATGCCGGCAAATGGTCGTACGGCTTCAGCGTGAACGACAATCAGCGCTTTACCTTCTACCGCACCGACGAGTTCGATACGAATTTCAACGGAGGTCCGTATGGGACTGCTTTCATTGAATATCGTCCGACAGCCAAGACCTCGATTACGTTCGACGTGGACAATGCATTCGAAACCAGCGGGAACCGCACTCGGCGCCTGTTCCTGCCAAACCGCGCAGCGCCCGAGGACGTCATCGACGAGGTCCGCGAGCGTAATCGTCACCTCAGCTTCGGCCTGACGTTGAAGCAGAGCTTTGGAGGCTCAAGCGGTACCGGGGTGGCGAAGGCGGACTGACAGGGGTAAGGAGCCCGCGACTTCTTCAATCGCAGGGTATCCACGTGGCCACTTCTCTCAAGGCGGACGCTCACAACCACGAGCCCGCTATCCTCCCGTTCGACTGGGCGGACGCCTATGACCTCGAGCATCAGCTGACCGAGGAGGAGCGCCTCGTCCGCGACACGGCCGAGAATTATGCGCAGGAGAAACTACAGCCGCGCGTGACCAGCGCTTACATGGAAGAGCGGTTCGATCGCGAGATCATGAGCGAGATGGGCGAACTCGGCCTTCTCGGCGCGACAGTTCCCGAGGAATATGGCGGAGCCGGCCTCGGTTACGTCAGCTACGGCCTGATCGCTCGCGCCGTCGAGCGCGTCGACAGCGGATACCGCTCCGCATGCTCGGTCCAGTCCAGCCTCGTGATGTACCCGATCTTTGCCTACGGGTCCGAAGAGCAGCGCCGCAAGTATCTGCCGAAGCTCGCGCGCGGTGAGTTCGTCGGCTGCTTCGGCCTGACCGAGCCGGACTCAGGCTCCGATCCGGGAAGCATGCGCACCCGCGCAGAGAAGACGGCCAATGGCTATCGCATCACCGGCACCAAAATGTGGATTACCAACTCGCCGATCGCCGACGTCTTCGTCGTCTGGGCGAAATCGGATGCGCATGGCGGCAAGATCCGCGGCTTCGTCCTCGAAAAAGGCATGCCGGGCCTCAGCGCACCCAAGATCAAGGAGAAGCTCTCACTCCGCGCCTCGATTACCGGCGAGATCGTCATGGACAATGTCGAGGTCGGCGAGGACGCGCTCCTCCCCAACGTCGAAGGCCTCAAGGGTCCGTTCGGCTGCCTCAATCGCGCCCGCTACGGCATTGGCTGGGGTTCGATGGGTGCTGCCGAGGCCTGCTACGCCGCGGCTCGCCAATACACGCTCGATCGCAAGCAATTCGGCAAGCCGCTCGCCGCCAACCAGCTCGTCCAGTTGAAGCTCGCCAACATGGTGACCGAAATCACGCTGGGGCTGCAGGCGGCGCTCCGCGTCGGACGCCGGCTCGAAGAAGGCACGCTCATTCCCGAGACGATCAGCCTCCTGAAGCGCAACAATTGCGGCAAGGCGCTCGATATCGCGCGCGTTGCCCGTGACATGCACGGCGGCAACGGCATCAGCGCCGAATTCCACGTGATGCGCCACGCGGCGAACCTCGAGACGGTGAACACCTACGAGGGCACGCACGACGTGCACGCGCTGATCCTCGGCCGCGCGATTACGGGGCTCTCCGCCTTCTAGCGGGAACAGCGGTAACCCCCTATGTTCGCCGCAAGGCAATTAGGGGGCTAATCGCATGGGTATCTTCGTTTGGGTCGTCCTCGCGGCCGTCGTGCTGGTGCTGGTCCTTGCCGTCAGCATCTACAACCGGCTCGTCCGGCTGCGCGCGCTGGTGAAAGAAGCCTTTAGCGGAATCACCGTACAGCTGAGGCGGCGCGCCGACCTGATCCCGAACCTGGTCGAGACCGTCCAGGGCTATGCCACCCACGAGCGCGAAGTCTTCGAAGAAGTTACTCAGGCCCGGGCTGAAACCGTCAACGCCGGCAGCGTTGAAGCGACGGCGCAAGCCGATGCGCACATGACCGGAATTCTCGGACGTCTGTTCGCGGTGGCGGAGGCCTATCCGGAGTTGAAGGCCAATACGAACTTCCTCCAGCTGCAGGACCAGTTGGCAAACATCGAGGGCGAGCTTCAGAGCGCTCGGCGGTATTACAACGCGACCGTTCGCGACCTGAATTCTACCATCCAGAGCTTCCCCCCGATGCTGATCGCCCGGCCTGTGGGGTTTACTGAAGAGGCGTTCTACCAGGACGACGACCCGGCGATCCAAAGCGCCCCGAAAGTGGCCTTCCAGCGCCCGGGCGCTTAATGATGTCTCGCTTCTGGCGGGCCCTCGCCGCCTTGTTGCTCCTGCTGGCCGTCACGCCCGCGGCCGCCGAGGAGCACATCCAGCGCTTCGTCTCCGACGTCCAGATTCAAAAGGACTCGTCGCTTGAGGTCACCGAGACGATCGACGTCCGCGCCGAGCACAACGCGATCAAGCGCGGCATCTATCGCGACTTCCCGACCCGTTATCGCGGGCCGCACGGCTCCCAGGTACGGATTGGTTTCACCTTCCGGGACGCAACGCTCGACGGAATGCCAGTAAAGGCTTCGACGGAGACGGTCTCGAACGGCGTCAGGATCAGGCTCGGCGACGCGGACAAGTTGGTCGACATCGGCGATCATCGTTACGTCATCCGATATCAGACCACGCGGCAGATCGGCCGTTTCAAGGATTTTGACGAACTCTACTGGAACGCGACCGGCAACGGCTGGATGTTCCCGATCGACTTGGCCGAGGCTCGCATCCGCCTCCCAGACGCCGTGAAGTTCGGCCAGCGGTCCGTTTACACGGGCGCGCAGGGATCGAGGGCATCCAATGCCCGTGTGATCGAAGAGAAGCCGGGCGACATAACCTTCCAGACGACCGGACCGCTCGGACCATATGAAGGTCTTACGGTCGCAGTCGCTTTTCCGAAGGACGTGGTTGCCGAACCGACCGAGTCCGACCGAACCAAGTGGATGCTTGCCGATTACGGTCCGCCCGTGGTCGGCGTGATTGCCCTGCTTGGCCTCGGAATATTCCTATACTTCGCCTGGGCCAGGGCCGGACGAAATCCGCGGGCAGGCACGATCGTTCCCCTCTTCTCTCCGCCGGCCGACCTTACGCCTGCTGGGATGCGCTACATTTGGAAGATGGGCGCGGACAATCGCGCCTTCGCGGCCGCCCTCGTCGACATGGGTGTCCGGGGTCACATCAGGCTCAGCGAAGAGGATGGCGGCTTCTTCTCGCGCGACAAGACGGTTCTCGAACGGCTGACTGGCACGAACCCTCTCCCGCCGGAAGAAGAAGCCGCTCTTCGAGAGATTGCGATGACGGGCGAACAGATCGTTTTGGAGCAGAAGAATCATGAGAAATTCTCTGCTGCACAGAAGGGTTTGGGAGATGTTCTAAAGGACGCCTACGAAGGCGTGATGTTCAACCGGAATTGGGGTTGGGCGGTTGCCGGCGTCATCCTGTTCATAGCGGCCTTCTGGCTGGTCGCGGCTGCAGTCGTTGCAGCAACCGACGGCGCTGCGATCTGGCGGATCATGGTCACCTTTGGCGCGGCAGTCGTGGCCGCAATGCTGGCAATGGCAATCCATGGCTCGTCAACGACCGGCAAATGCCTGCTCGCGCTAGGCATGTTCGGAGCGGGCGCCGTAGCACTCATGACCGGCGGCCCAATCCTGATTGAGGCGCTGAACACAGGCTGGTGGCAAGCGCTTGTGTTGCCGCTGCTCGGGCTGCCCTTGGTCATCTCTGCATTCTTTTGGATTGCGGCGCCGACCAAGGAGGGTCGCAAGATTCTCGACCAGATAGCCGGATTCCGGCAGTATTTGTCGATTACTGAGCGTGAGCGGCTGGATCGCATGCATCCGCCTGCTGACACGCCGGAGCTGTTCGAACGCTACCTGCCTTACGCAATCGCGCTCGGCGTCGAAAATCGCTGGGCAGAGCGGTTCGCGGGTGTCCTCGCGGGAGCCGCGGCGCAGGGTCAGCAAGGCTTTGCCTGGTATTCGGGATCGCGCGACCCCTGGAGCGATCCGGGCCGCTTTGCAGAGACCGTCGGCTCTTCCCTCGCAAGCACTGTCAGCTCTGCCTCTACAGCGCCAGGCTCGAGCAGCGGGTCCGGCGGAGGCGGGTCCTCGGGTGGCGGCGGCGGTGGTGGCGGAGGCGGCGGCTGGTAGCCTCAGGCCGGCCGCAACCAGATCGTCTGCGGCTTTTCGCGATAGATCCCATCCGCCTGACGTTCGAAGCCAAGCTTTAACGCAAGCTTCATCGAAGGATCGTTCCCGGGCGAAATGAGCGCCCAGACCGGCTGTTTGCCAAAATGCTCTTCGAACCAACCGAGAGCGGCCTCGCAGGCTTCGCTGGCGTATCCTTTGCCGTGTGCGGCGGGAGCAAGGATCCACCCCATCTCCGCCTGCCCCTCGATCGAAGGCTCGCATCCGCGGAGGAAGTCGAAGAAGCCGACGTGGCCGATGGCAGGTCCACCGCCTCGCTCGGCAACCGCCCACATGCCAATGCCGGTGAGCTGCCAAAGGCCAGCACCGGCAAGCATCCGGCGCCACGTATCTTCGCGGCCGCTAGGTCCTCCAACATGCTGGCTGGCTTCGGCATCCGCGAAGAAACTTAGGAAATATTCGAGGTCGCGCAGCTCGAAGTCGCGCAGCACCAATCGCTCCGTCTCGATCCGAGGAGCGGAGGAAAATCGGTGCGCATGGTCGTGAAACGGAAGCAGCTGGGGCGAGCCTGCTTACTTTTTGCCGAGGCTGAGGCCGCCGAAACGCTTGTTGAAGCGTGCCACCTGGCCGCCAGTGTCGAGCATCTGGCCCCGTCCGCCGGTCCACGCCGGGTGTGACGTCGGGTCGATCTCGAGGTGCAGCGTGTCGCCTTCCTTGCCCCAGGTCGAGCGGGTCTGGAAGGTCGTGCCGTCCGTCATCTGGACGGTAATCGTGTGGTAGTCGGGATGGGTACCGGTTTTCATCTTCAGTTCCTTGAAATGGCGCTGGTTTCCGACCAGCAGCCGGGAATGCCGGGCGCACTTAAGCGAGAGAGCCCTGATTGACAAGGCTCGCCGCCCCCTCCTAGTCCCACCCCCGGATCGAGGTCCGGCGGTTACGGCCGCCGGCCAAGAAGGAAGCCGGTGCAAAACCGGCGCTGTGCCCGCAACTGTATCCGCCCGGCTGGGTGGGAGTCAGACACTTGCCTTGGTCCGTCGTCCGTTTCTCCGGCCGGGACCAGCCGTAGTGCGTGGGTGCTTCGCATCCTCTGAGACGACATGTTCGTCAAAGGAGGATGAATTGATCGACGCACTTCCAACTACAGAAATCATCGTCACAGCAGAGCGCGCGCCCGAGAAGGCGGAAGACACGCCCGCGAGCGTGGCCGTCATCGACGGCGAAAGCATCGAGCGGTTGGGCGAGCCCCTGGTACCTGCGCTGCTGCGCCTTACGCCGTCGGTATCGGTCGCCACGTCGGGTCCAGCGGGATCGTTGACGGAGGTCCGCATCCGCGGTGCCGAGAACAACCACACATTGCTGTTCGTCGACGGAATCCGGGCGAACGATCCCGCGACGGGCAACCAGCCGCGCTTCGAGCTGCTCAACGCCGACGTTACTTCGCGAATTGAAGTCGTCCGCGGGCCGCAATCGGCGCTCTGGGGGTCGGAAGCCGTTGGCGGCGTCGTTGCGGTAGACAGCGTTGCAAGCAACCGGAGTGCGTTCGTCCTCGGTAGTGAGTTCGGATCGTTCGGATTTCGCAGGGCGTCAGCATCCGGATCGTTCACAAGCGGCAAGTCGAGCCTGGCGGGTGGACTCGGGGGGCAGCGAGCCACTGGCATCGACGCCTTCGCCGGGAACGGCGACAAGGACGGCTACCGCAATCTTTCTGGCCGGGTTCGTGGAACCTTGGAGGTCGCTCCGGCCATTCGACTTGGCCTAGCGGCGTTCGCGATGTCCGGAAGGAGCGATTTCGACGGGTACGATCCGATCACGTTTCTCCATACCGACACGCTCGACAGCAGCCGCAATCGGCTCAGTGCCGTCAGGCTGTGGAGTGATTTCGGAGAGGCCAAATCGGCCTGGAGCGGCAGCCTCGGCGGCACCCTCCTCTCCTCTCGAAATCGGAATTTCCTCGCCGGTGACGAGATAAACCGGACTTCAGGGAGCAGGCAGACGCTCGACGCGCAGGTCCAACACCGCTTCAAAACGTCATTGGTCGAACATCGCCTGATCCTGGCGCTCGATCAAGAAAGCGAAAAGTTCAAAGCCAGCGACGTCAATTTCGGCGGATTCACAGATCAGAATCGCGATCGCAAGCATGGCGCCGTCACCGCCGAATGGCGGGCGGACGCCGGACCAGCAACGGTGGACCTCGCGGTTCGTCGCGACGCCTTCAACCGATTCAAGGATGCGACGACGCTTCGGGCATCGTTGCTTGCGAAGGTCGGGAGCGGCTTCTCAGTTGCCGGTTCCTATGGCGAAGGCATCGCCCAGCCGACCTTTTTTGATCTCTACGGCTTTTTCCCCGGTAGTTTCGTCGGAAACCCGTCGCTTAAGCCAGAACGCTCGCGTGGATTCGAAGCATCACTTCGTTATGCCAGTCGGACGTTTGCTGCATCCTTCACGGCATACCAGCAACGTCTTCGCGATGAGATCGTCGATACGTTCGACCCAGACACCTTCCTGTCGAGCACTGCCAATCGCTCCGAGACGAGCAGGCGGTCGGGTATCGAGGCTCAGGCCAATTGGTCACTAAATACGCGGCTAAGGCTTTCTGCGAACTACGCCTATCTCAAGGCAAGCGAGCCTGGCGACTCCGGATCTCGCGTTCGCGAAGCGCGGCGCCCGAAGCATAGCGGCTCGGTTGCCGCCGATGGACAGCTGGGCCGCCTCACCTACGGGCTCTCGCTTGCCTACACAGGTTCGCGCCTCGACACGGACTTCGAAACCTTTCCGTTCCAGCGTGTGAAGCTCGGCGCTTACTGGCTCGCCGGCGCCCGCCTGTCTTACGAGGTTGCGGAAGGCGTCCAGATCTTCGCTCGTGCCGCAAATGCCTTCGATGAGCGCTATCAGGACGCGCTCGGCTATCGGACCGAAGGGAGGAGCATCTATGGCGGCATCCGTCTTGCTCGCGGCCGCTAGCGTCGCCTCCCTCAACCTATGCACCGATGAGTATCTCTTGCTGCTGGCCAGGCCGCAGGAGATCGCAAGCGTCAGCTTCCTCTCGCAGTACCCGCAGGAATCCCCGCTCTGGAAGCAGGCTCGGAGGCATCATTCGAACCGAGGCTCGCTGGAGGACGTGCTCGCCCAAAAGCCCAAAGCCGTCCTGACAATGGGCGGTGGAGGACGAGCCACCTCGCTCATCGCTCACCGATTGGGCATTCGCGCGATTGATCTTCGCCCCGCGAACGCGATCGACGACATCGCCTCGAACTTCAAGGCAGTCGCAAGTGCGTTGGGCGACCCTGATAGAGCAACACCGTGGTTGAAGCGCCTGACCAGGCTTCGTGCCACCGAACCAATGGAGGCCCGAGATGCGATCTGGCTCGGCGGTGGTGGTCAGACGATCGGCGTTCCATCGGTCGGCGCCGACTGGATGCGTCTTGCCGGGCTCGCACAGAGGCCGCTGACGGGCGATCGCGTATCTCTTGAGATACTTCTCGTCCATCCTCCCGCAGTGCTCGTTCAGAGCACCTATCGGCACGGTGAATTCTCACGCGGAACCACGTGGCTCAATCATCCGATCGTCCGGAATGCGAGAGCCAGGCGGCTGCAGGCGGACGGGCGTTCCTGGACCTGCATGGGACCGCTGGTCATCGGCGAGATCGAACGCTTGCGATCGGAGCTTCGATGAGCCGCAACTGGTCCGCACCATTGATCGTCATCGTCGCCCTTATCGCGGCACTTAGCCTGTTGACGCCGCTCAGCAGCCTGGTGGAGCTTCGAAGGGCTGATCCAGATCTGGCGTGGGCGTTGATCGAAGAACTCCGGCTTCCCCGAACCCTGCTGGCTCTGGGTTATGGCGCGGTGCTGGGGATGACCGGCGCAGCGCTTCAGGCAACCTTCGCCAACCCCCTCGCCTCGCCCGACATCACGGGCAGCAGCAGTGGAGCCGCGCTCGGCGCCGTGGCCGGATCCTATTGGCTGGGAATTACCGGTCCATTGGCCCTCGCCGCATGCGGCGCTGCAGGCGCCGCGCTGGCGCTGGCTGCACTGTTCGCGATTGCAGGGCGTCGGAGCGAAACCGCGACCTTGCTTCTTGCCGGCATTGCCATCGCGCTCGCCGCCGGAGCGGGCACGAGCCTTCTTCTCGCTCTCGCTCCTTCACCTTTCGCATTTTACGACAGCTTCGAATGGCTGATGGGAAGCTTCGTCGACCGCAGCCTTCCACAGGCAGCGGCGGCTCTGATCCCCGCGGCGATCGCCTGCGGTCTGCTCGCAAGTCGGGCCAAAGCGCTCGACATGATGGCGCTTGGCGATGACGTCGCCGCTTCGGTCGGCTATCGACCGCGCCGCCTCGCCGTCGAAGTCGTGGCCCTTAGCGCGATTGCCGTAGGCGCGTGCGTGTCGGTCTGCGGGGCAATCGCCTTCGTCGGTCTAATCGCTCCATATGCGGCACGCGCGATCACGCGGGGACATCCGGGCCAGGCGTTGCCGCCAGCCGCGGCAATCGGCGCAATTCTCCTTCTCCTCGCGGATCTAATCGTTCGCCTGGCTCCAGCAGGGCGATCCCTTCCGGTCGGAGTCATCACAACAGCAATCGGCACGCCGCTGTTCATCTGGATCGTGGTCCGGATGCGCCGGACGGTGGCGTCATGACGTCGCTCCTAGAAGCGAGAGGCATTGCGATCGCCGGTCGCCTCAATCCGACGAGCGTCGATGCCGCGCCGGGTAGCCTGATCGCCGTGATTGGCCCCAATGGTGCAGGAAAAACGAGTTTGCTGCGCGCGCTCGCAGGCATTGAACGCGAAACGGGCCGGATCCTGATCGACGGCGAGCCGATCGACGAAGCGCCTCCAGCGCGCCGCATGCGGATGCTGTCGTTTCTTCCCGCTACTCGCAGCCTGGTCTGGCCGATCGCAGCGCAGGATGTGATCGCTCTCGGTCTGCCTTCGCCGGATCCAGCGCGGATCGTTGAACTGGTTGCACTCCTGGAGCTTGCCAATCTGGCAGCTCGCCCTGTCAATCAATTGTCGACCGGTGAGCGGTCGCGTGTCCTGCTGGCCCGGGCTCTTGCAGCCAGGCCCCGGCTGATTCTGCTCGACGAACCCTTGTCGAACCTCGACCCCTACTGGGCCCTTCGAACGCTGCAGATCTTGCGCAGCGAAGCCGACACTAGCGGGTGCACCGTGCTGGCCTCCGTTCACGACCTGAGCCAGATCATGGCCTTCGATCGAGCATTGCTAGTCGATCGTGGCGGAATAATTGCGGATGGATCACCGGCAGTGGTCCTGGAATCACACGAGCTTTCCAGCGCCTTCCGTATCGAGAGGGCGGGCACAGCCTGGCGAATTAGCGAGAAGACCTAGGCCGACGGCGGGTCTGCGATCATCGCCGTGAAATTGGCTTCCGCGGCCAGCTTGCCTTCGATGGTCGCTCGTCCGGCGAATTTGCAGACTGTCGCGCGTTTCTGGACGAACTCGACCTCAAGCTTGAGAAGGACGCCTGGCTCGACCGGCTGGCGGAACTTCGCGCCGTCGATAGCCATGAAGTAGACCAGCTTGCCGCTGTTCGCGAGGCCGAGGGATTCGACCGCAAGTACGCCCGCCGCCTGGGCCAGCGCCTCCACGATCAGCACGCCCGGCATGATCGGCCGTCCGGGGAAATGGCCCTGGAAGAAGCCTTCATTGATGGTCACGGCTTTGACCGCGACAATCTTGTGATCCGGTTCGATGCTCTCGACCCGGTCCACGAGCAACATTGGATAACGGTGCGGAAGCGCCGCCATCACCCGCTTCACATCGAGCGGCCCGATGGCGGCGCCTTCCGTCATTCGCTTAGCGGCCCTGCGGCTGCTGCTGGGCCGGAGCGGCCGGAGCAGTCGTCGAAACGCTCGGCAGCTGCTGGTTAAGGGCGGCTAGGACGTCATTGGTGACATCGAGATTTGCACCCGAGGCCAGCGTCGCACCCGCCTCGACCATCACGTTGGCGCCACGGCGCTGCATGACCTGCTGATAGATCGGGCCGAGCTTCGTGCTGATCTGCTGCGAAACATAGGCCTGGTTGCGCTGGATCTGGTTCGTCTGGCGAGCAATCTCCTGAGCGCCCTGCTGCTGCTTGGCCTGGAATGCCTTGATGCGAGCCTGCAGCGCGGCATCGGGGTCCTTGCCCTTGAGCGCCTCGACAGCCGTCTGGAGCGACTGGCCTTCGGTCTTCAGCGGAGCTGCGAGGGCAGCTTCGCGCGACTTCAGGGCAGTCACCTGGCCTTCGAGCGCGGTTTTGGCGGCCTTGCAGGCGGTGCACTCGCTGCTGACCTTCTCGAGATCGACAACCGCAATCACGGCGCCGGGAATGGCCTGGGCAGAAGCGCCCACGGGGGTGAGAACCATCGCTGCGAAGGCAGCGGTCATTGCAATCTTACGCATTAGAATTGTGTTCCTACGTTGAAGCTGAAGAGTTTTGTGTCGTCGCCTTCCTGCTTGAGGATCGCCTTCGCGAGGTCGATCCTGAGCGGCCCGAAAGGCGAAACCCAGTTGACGCCTACACCTATGGCCAGGCGCGGCTTCGGCGAATTGCCGACAAAACGTTCGCGATATCCCGACGTGAACGTGTAGCCAGATGCGCAATTCACCTTCGTCTGACCCGGATCGAGCGTTACCACCGATCCTGTCGTTCCGCTCGGAGGCGAGCAGAAGCCCGGAATATCCTGCAGCGCCGGACTCTTGAGTCCCCAGACCGAGCCAACGTCGACAAATGCGGAGGGTCGGAGTCCGAAGCTCTTCAACGCCGAGCTGGTCGGGAACTCGAGTTCGACGCGGCCCATGTAATAGGCCCGCCCGCCGAGTGCGTCGCTGACTCGATTGCTGGCAGATACGAACTCGCCGTTCTCGTCATAGTCCTCACGCAGGATGCGCGGGCCGATGCCGCGGATGTCGAATCCGCGAAGCTGGGTTCCAAAGAAGCGGTCGGTGATGCGGATCGCGTCGCGTCCAGCCCCCGGTGCCTTCTCGAGCGGATGGATGTAGCCGCCCTCTGCACGAGCCGAGAAGACCCAGCCGCTGCCAAGGAACGGCGGCTGCCAGTATTTGACGCCGCTGAGGCGCGATCGCACGTAGCGAACGTCGCCGCCGAGGCCCGCAAAGTCCTGCGAAACGACGAGAGACTGGCCGCGCGTCGGGCGGATACCGTTCGTATCGTTATAGACGATCGAATAACCGATCGACGAAGTCAGGCGCCTTCCGAGCTCGTCGCAGAGATACTGCCCAGCCTTCTTGGGATCGCAGGCCGCCGGCAGCGGGCCATTGCTTCCAGTGAGAGGCCCGCTTCCATCAGGATCTGCAACAAGGTCCGGATCGGTAAAGAAGGTGCCCTTGTCGAGGGTGATATTGTCGAGGATGAGCGAGTAGCGCGTGCCCAGCGTGACATATTCGGTGATCGGGAACCCGAGGCGAAGCGCGGTGCCCGTGCTCGTCTGCGAATAGGTCGTGTTCCGCTGGTTTCCGACGAAATTGAAGCTGTTGTAGTCCCGCCGGAAGATATCGCCGCCGAGCAGGATCTGCTTGTCGAACAGATAGGGCTCGACGAAGCCAAGCTGGATCGACTTCGAATAGCGCGACCAGTTCACGCCCGCGTTGAGCTCCTGGCCTTTGCCCATGAAGTTCCGCTGGGCGATCGAAAAAGACAGGATGAATCTCTCGAGGCTCGAATAACCGGCGGACAGCTGGAGCTCGCCGGTCGACTTCTCTTCGACGTTGAGACCCAGAACGACCCGGTCCGGACTGGAGCCTTCCGTCTGCTTGATCTCCAGGTTCTCCTGGAAGAAGCCAAGTGACTGCAGGCGATCCTGCGAACGCTTCACCTTCAAGGCGTTGAAGGCGTCGCCCTCGTTGACGCGGAACTCACGGCGAATGACCTTGTCGCGCGTTGAGGTGTTGCCCTGGATATCGATGCGCTCGACGTAGGTGCGAGGCGTATCGCCAACCCGGAAGGTGATGCCCATCACGTGCTTCTCGGCGTCGCGATTGTAGGCCGGATTGATGTCTGCGAAGGCATAACCAAGGCCGCCGGCTTCCTCGTTCAGCTTTGTGACTGCGTCTTCAACCGCCTTGGCGTTGAACCAGTCGCCTTCCTTAAGGTTGACCGTCTGGACGATCTTGTCGGGCTGAAGGTCGCGAAGCGCGCTTTCGGCTTCGATCTTGCCGAAACGATAGCGCGGGCCTTCTTCGACCACGTAGGTGATCACGAAGTCGCGGCGGTCCGGGGTTAGCTCGGCCAACGCGGACACGACGCGGAAATCCGCGTAGCCTTCGGTCAGATAGAAGGCGCGAAGCTTCTGCTGGTCGGCCGCGAGGCGGTCGGGATCGTAGCTGTCATTGGACTTGAGGAAGCCGAGGACACCGCCGGCCTGGCGTGTGTACATCTCCTTGCGGAGCCGCCCGTCGTCGAACGCATCGTTGCCGATGATGTTGATGCTGCGGACCTTGGACTTGTCGCCCTCATAGATCTCGAACACCAGGTCGACGCGGTTCTGTTCGAGATTGACCACCTTTGGCTCGACGCGGGCGGCGAAGCGGCCTTGGCGCTTGTAAAGCTCGATGATGCGCTCGACGTCTGCCCTGGCCTTGGAGCGCGTGAAGATCTCGCGAGCCTTCAGCTTGATTTCGGGGAGTATCTTGTCGCTCTTGATCCTCTTGTTGCCCTCCAGAACGATCCGGTTAATGACCGGGTTTTCCTGGACGGTAATGACGATGTTGCCAGTCTCGGCGCCGGTGATGACGACGTCGGAGAACAGCTCGGTCCCGTAAAGGTCCTTGAGCGCCGTATCGAGCGTCTCGGCCGAGTAGGTCTGCCCGGGCGAAAGATTGGCGTAGGAGCGGATCGTTTCCGGCTCCAGGCGCTGGTTACCACGGACCGCGATGGAACGGATCGTTCCCTGCGTTGCCGGTGCAGGAGCAACGGACACCGGGGTCGGTGCAGGTGCTGGTGCCGCTGGCGGAGTCTGCGCTGGTGCCGGAGCGGCCTGCGCAGCGAGCGGATCCGACTGCTGCTCCTGCGCCAATACGGGTACCGACCAGCCGCCCAGGATGGTTCCGGCGAGGAAGACCGCGCCTGCGCGATTGCCAATAAACTTACGCTCTGAAGTCACGCGTCCCCGCCTTTTGTGCAAGAATCAGCGGCCGCCCCTCAGCGGTCCGCAGGAATGGTGTGCAGCCCTGCCCTAACCATCCTAGCCAATCAAGCGCCCAAGCCGTTCCCACAAGCCGAACGACCCCAAATCGTTGACGGTTGTGAAGATGAGCAGAGCCAGGATGAATGCGAGACCGCCCCGGAACGCCCAGTCCTGGGCACGCGGGCTGACTGGGCGACGCTGCACGGCTTCGATTCCGTAGAATAGGAGATGTCCACCATCCAGCATGGGGACTGGCAAGAGGTTGATGAATCCGAGATTAATTGAAAGCAACGCGAGCAGGCTCAGGAAGTCTACCAGCCCCAAACTTGCCTGCTGGCCCGCAACCTGGGCGATCTTGAGCGGGCCTCCGAGTTCCTTGACCGAACGTCTTCCAGTGATGATCTGCCCCAGCGCCTCCAGCATCGTGCGGGTCATCTGCACGACATAGGAGGTGGCGGCTGGAATAAGCTTGAGCGGAGGCACCGGCTCGAACACGATTCCGACGGGCGACACGCCCAGTAAGCCTCTGCGAAAGGTCTGCCCGAACCTGTCCTTCTCGACATCTGTACCGAGAGTTACCCGGATTGCTCGAACCACTTGCTCGCGCTCAAGCTGGATAGTCACAGTCTCGCCGGGACGAAGCATGGCGTAGTTGCGAAGTTCTTCGAACGTCGGGGTCGGACGGCCACCGATCGAAAGGATCCGGTCGCCCGGCTGGATTTGCGCGGTCGCGGCCGCGCTTCCCGGCTGGACGTCGCTGACGACAGGAGGAGTCCTTGGTGCTCCATAGATCGCGAAGAAGGCCGAAAAGATCAGGATCGCGAGCAGGAAATTGGAGATCGGGCCGGCCAGCACGATCAGGAACCGCTGCCAGATCGGACGCAGGTGGAAGCTTATTCTTTGCTGCTCAGGCGTAAGTCGTCCCTGATCGGCTGGAGCGCTCGCAGCATGTTCGTCGCCGACGAACCTGACGTAGCCACCCAGCGGGAGCCAGCCCACCTTCCACCGTGTACCACGCTTGTCGGTCCAGCCCGTGACCTCGTGTCCGAATCCGATCGAGAAGGTCTCAGCGCCGACCCCCAGCCAGCGAGCGACCAGATAGTGGCCAAGCTCATGGATGAAGACGAGCGGTCCGAGCGCACAGACGAACGCGATCAGAATCAGCCAAATTGGCGGTTGCGACAGCATCAGGCGCAGCGCTCTTCGATCATTGCGGTCACTTCAGTGCGCACTTTGCGGTCGATTTCAAACACATCTTCGATCGATCGCGGAGCCGGGCTTTCATTTTCCTGAAGGGCCATATCGACCAGCTTGCTGATGTCCGGGAAGGAAATCCTGCCGTCGAGGAAAGTCGCGACGGCCACTTCGTTTGCGGCGTTGAGCACCGCCGGCGCCGATCCACCTGCCTCAAGTGCTTCTCGGGAGAGTCGAAGCGCAGGGAAACGCTCGAGGTCGGGCTCCCCGAAATCCAGCCGTGCTATGGCCGCGAGATCGAGGCGCTGGGCCGGCGTCGGCATGCGGTCCGGCCAGGCCAGCGCATAGGCGATCGGGATCCGCATATCCGGCGAGCCTAGCTGAGCCAGCACGGACCCGTCGATGAATTCGACCAGCGAATGGATCACCGACTGCGGGTGGACGAGAATGTCGATGCGCTCGGACGGAAGCCCGAAAAGATAATGCGCCTCGATCAGCTCCAGCCCCTTGTTCATCAAGGTCGCCGAATCGACCGAGATCTTTGCTCCCATGGTCCAGTTCGGATGCGCCACGGCCTGCGCTGGCGTGGCGTTGCGCATCGTCTCGGCCGAAGCCGTCCTGAACGGTCCGCCGCTGGCCGTCAGGATAATCCTTGAGACTTGTTCGATGCGGCTCCCCGCAAGCGACTGGAAAATGGCGTTATGCTCGCTGTCTACCGGAAGCAGGGTGGCGCCGCTGGTCTTTGCGGCATCGGTCATCAGGTCGCCAGCAGTGACCAGTGCTTCCTTGTTGGCAAGAGCGACGGTCTTTCCCGCCTCGACGGCCGCCATGGTGGGCCGCAGCCCTGCACAGCCTACGATCGCCGCCATGACGAGATCGGAGTCACCCGTCGCTGCTTCTACCAGCGCATCGGCGCCTGCGGCGGCGCGGCAACCACTTCCCTGAAGCGCATCTTCCAGGTCGCGAAGCCGGCTCTCGTCCGCGATGATCGCGAGCTTGGCATTGGTCCGTCGGGCTGCGTCGGCGAGCGCGTCCACGTTCACAGCCGCCGTCAGGGCCGTGATCTCGAACTCGTCGGGCGATCGCTCGATGAGGTCGAGCGTCGATTTCCCGATCGAGCCGGTGCAGCCGAGAATTGCGACTTTCTTCACGCCAAGCCTGCTGCCTGCGCCGCAAAGGTCAGAACCGCAACTGGAACCAGGCCATCAAGACGGTCCAGGAGACCGCCGTGTCCCGGCAGCCAAGATCCTGAATCCTTGATCCCGGCACTCCGCTTCATCTTGCTCTCGAACAGATCGCCGGCCTGCGCGGCAACGGCGAACAGCGGTACGAGTGGAATCAGGGCCCAGTTGAGATCGGTTGAGAAAACCCAGGCTGCTCCGAATAATGCTGCAGCGGCCATTCCACCCCACAGGCCCTCGACTGTTTTGCCGGGACTTATCGTGGGTGCGAGCTTGCGCTTCCCGAAGCGCCTGCCCGCGAAATAGGCGCCGATGTCGGTCGACCAGGTCACAATGAAAACCCACAGCAGCAACGATAGGCCCTGATCACCGCTCCGGTCGCGGATCCAGAGAAGGGCCAGTGCAGGCAGCAGGCAGTAGAAGAAACCACCCACTGACCAATGAAGGCCCCAGCCCCGGACGATCCGCATCCATTCGTAGAACATGCCCGTGGCCGCAGCGGCGACCAGGAAGGCGAAATAATATCCACCCAGCACCGCCGCCATGAGCGCGACGACGACCATGGCGATTCCTGAGAGAACACGTGTTGTTAGCTCGTTCACCGGCCTCCGAACCGCCGCTCGCGGGCGGCAAACTGCTCAATCGCTTTGACTAGCTCGGCCTCATCGAAATCGGGCCACAAAGTCGGCGTGAAGACCAGTTCCGCGTAGGCGGCCTGCCACAGCAAGAAGTTTGACAGACGGACTTCGCCGGAAGTCCGAATCAGGAGGTCGAGCTCCGGGAGGCCATGAGTCTGGAGATGGGATCCCAGCACCTCCTCATCGATCGAGGCCGGTTCGATCTCCCCCGCTACTGCCTTGGTTGCGAGCTTGCGGGCCGCGGCGGCGATTTCTGCACGCGAGCCGTAATTGAGCGCCACGACGAGCGTCAGCCGGTTATTCGACTGAAGCCTCGCCATCGCCCTCTCAAGGCGCTTCGACAGATCAGGCCCGAAAGCCTTGTAATCCCCGATCAGTCTGAGCTTCACGCCCTCCTTCGCGAGGGAATCCAGCTCGCGTTCAAGATAATAGCCCAGCAAACCTTTGAGGTCGGACACCTCCTCCTCGGTGCGGCGCCAATTCTCCGATGAAAAAGCATAGAGAGTAAGGACTTCGACGCCATTCTTGACGGCAGCCCGCAACGTACGCCGAACAGCCTCCGCGCCCGCCCGATGACCTGCAACACGAGGCAGCCCGCGCTTCTTCGCCCATCGCCCGTTGCCGTCCATGATGATGGCGACATGGCGCGGAACCGACCCGCCTTCTTTGGCCGGCCGCTCAGCTTCGTTCGGAGCGGCGGCAGGGGTCACTTGCCGAGGATTTCCTTTTCCTTGGTCTCTGCGGCCGTATCGATCTCCTTGATCGTATCGTCCGTCAGCTTCTGAACCTCAGTCTCGAGGCGCTTGCGCTCGTCCTCGCTGATATCGTGTTTCTTCTCGTCAGCCTTGAGATGCTCCATCCCATCGCGGCGGACATTGCGAACGGCGATGCGCGCCTTTTCCGCATATTGGCCAACCAGCTTGGCAAGCTCCTTGCGGCGCTCCTCCGTGAGCTCGGGGATCGGCAGGCGGATCATCTGACCGTCAGTGATCGGGTTGAGGCCGAGTCCGGCGGAGCGAATTGCCTTTTCGACGGGTTGCACATTCGAACGATCCCAGACCTGGACCGAAAGCATGCGCGCCTCTGGCACGGAAACCGTCGCTATCTGGTTCAGCGGCATGTTGGCGCCGTAAACCTCGACGTGAACGGGATCGAGCAGAGCCGTCGATGCGCGTCCTGTACGAAGGCCGGCGAGATCATGCTTCAGTGCTTCGAGCGCGCCGTGCATTCGGCGCTGAAGGTCGGATTTATCGATGCTCGTCGTCATGCTTACTCTCCCTGGACGACCGTGGCGGTCCCGCGGCCCTCGATGATCTCTGCGAGATTACCGGGCTGGCGGATGTTGAAGACCACGATCGGAATATTGTTGTCGCGGCACAGCGCAACTGCCGCCGCATCCATGACCTTAAGGTCGTCGCTCAACACCTTGTTGAAGCTCAGGCTTTCGTAACGAGTGGCGTCGGCCTTCTTCTTTGGGTCGGCAGTGTAGATCCCGTCGACGCTGGTGCCCTTGAACAAGGCGTCGCAGCCCATTTCGGCCGCCCGCAATGCTGCGGCTGTGTCGGTCGTGAAGTAAGGATTGCCCGTCCCGGCGGCGAACAGCACGATCCGGCCCTTCTCGAGATGCCTGAGCGCGCGCCGGCGAATGTAGGGCTCAGAGACGCTGGCCATCGGGATCGCCGACATCACTCGCGTGTCGACACCTTGCTTCTCCAGCGCATTCTGAAGCGCCAGAGCGTTCATGACCGTCGCCAGCATGCCCATGTAATCCGCGGTCGCCCGGTCGAAGCCTTTCGCCGCTGCAGCCATGCCCCGGAAGATGTTGCCGCCTCCGACTACCAGGCAAAGTTCGTGCCCCTTGGCCTTTGCCGCGGCAATTTCGCTTGCCAGTCCTGCGGCCGCTTCCGGGTCGATGCCGAACTGGCCCTGCCCCATCAGCGCCTCACCCGAGAGCTTCAGCAGGATCCGGTTGAAGCGTGGGCGGGTCATTCGGTCGCAACGTCCTTCAGATATGGAAAAGGCGGACACGCTTTAGCGCGCCCGCCTCATTTTCCAACAGCCAAGACAAAATGTCTTAGGCGACCGGTTCAGCCTTCGAGGAGCCGGCAGCCGCCGCGACTTCCGCCGCAAAGTCCTCCTGCTTCTTCTCTATGCCCTCGCCGAGCTGGAAGCGGGTGAAGCCCTTGAGCACGATAGCCGTGCCGGCTTCCTTCGCTGCTTGCGCGACGACGTCCGCGACCGGCGTCTTGTTGTCCATCACGAACAGCTGCGACAGGAGCGCATTGTCCTTGCGGAACTTGCCGAGGCCGCCTTCGACCATCTTCTCGACGATGTTCTGCGGCTTGCCGCTTTCCTTCGCCTTTTCCATCGCGATCGCGCGCTCACGCTCAACCAACTCCGGATCGAGCTCGTCCGCGTTCAGCGCCAGCGGGTTCGCAGCCGCGACATGCATCGCGATCTGCTTGCCGAGCGCGGTCAGCGTTTCGGACGGAGCAGCGCTCTCGAGAGCGACCAGCACGCCAATCTTGCCGAGGCCCGGAACGACCTGGTTGTGGACGTAAGGAACGACAACGCCTTCCTTCACTTCCACGACCGCGGCGCGGCGCAGCGACTGGTTCTCGCCGATCTTGGCGATGTTGTCCGTCAGCGTCTCGGCAACCGTGCCACCCGACGAGTAAGCAGCGTTTGAGAGCGCCTCGATGTCCGAGCCGTCCTTCAGCGCGATCTGCGCAACGTTGCGGACGAAATCCTGGAAGATCTCGTTCTTGGCAACGAAGTCCGTCTCCGAGTTCACCTCGACAACCGCACCACGAGTTCCTTCGACGACCACGCCGACGAGACCCTCTGCGGCCGTGCGACCCGCCTTCTTGGCGGCAGCAGCGAGGCCCTTGGCACGCAGCCAGTCGATGGCGGCTTCCATGTCGCCATTGGCTTCCGCAAGCGCCTTCTTGCAGTCCATCATCCCGGCGCCGGTGCGCTCACGGAGTTCCTTCACGGTCGCGGCCGTAATCTCAGCCATGTCTCTAATTCCCTCTAAGGGCCCCCGCGTGTCGCAGGAGCTCGTTCAAGCTTGAATGTAAGTACTGCTCCCCCGCTTCGCGAGGGATGCAGCCTTAAGCTTCCAGCGCGGCTTCCGCCGGCGGTTCGGCCATCGCACCGATGTCCTCGCCACGAGCAGCGGCATTGCCGGCGCGGCCGTTGCCGACAGCCTGGGCAACCGCGTCCGTGTAGAGGCGGATCGCGCGGCTTGCGTCGTCGTTGCCCGGAACCGGGAAAGCGATGCCGCTCGGGTCGCTGTTCGAATCGAGGATCGCAACGACCGGAATGCCAAGAACGTTGGCTTCCTTGATCGCCAGCTCTTCCTTGTTGGTGTCGACGACGAACATGATGTCCGGCAGGCCTCCCATGTCGCGAATGCCGCCCAGCGACTTCTCAAGCTTGTCGCGCTCGCGGGTCAGCTGAAGGACTTCCTTCTTGGTGAGACCGGCGGTGTCGCCCGAAAGCTGCTCTTCAAGCGTCTTGAGGCGCTTGATCGAGTTCGAGATTGTCTTCCAGTTGGTCAGCATTCCGCCGAGCCAGCGGTGGTTAACGAAGTGCTGGCCCGAAACCTTGGCGGCTTCAGCGACTGCGTCCTGTGCCTGGCGCTTTGTGCCGACGAACAGCACCTTGCCGCCGCGCTGGACAGTCTGGGTGACAAAGTCGAGCGCGCGCGAAAACAGGGGCACGGTCTGTGACAAATCGATGATGTGAACGCCGTTGCGGTCGCCGAAGATGTACGGCTTCATCCGCGGGTTCCAACGGTGGGTCTGGTGGCCGAAGTGCGCTCCGGCTTCGAGCAATTGCTGCATCGTGACGACGTTGGCCGCCATAGGTAGTCTCCTTCCGGTTGTGCCTCAGCGGAGCCATGTAACCAGCCTTACGACTGGCACCGGTATGTAAGCTCCGCCTGTGGGATGGCGGGCCAGTTAGCGGAAGCAGCTCGTTCTTTCAAGGCCGCAGGCGTACGTTCAAATTGCCACTTGACGAATGAGAACAGAACGGGAACATTGTTCCGTCCCAGCAACTTGGCCCGACCCAAAACGGAACAAAGCGAGTTCGTTACGGTTGTGCCACCAAACAAGGGACGTCACTCATGCTCGCACCGCTCGCTACCTTGGCCTTCCTGTCGGCACTCTGGCTGACCGCAGTCGTTTTCACCGAGATGTTCGCCCGCACCGGGTCGCGCATCGCCGCGGCCCTGCGTGGCGAAACACCAGCCGTCCGTGGAACGTCTCTGGTTATTCGGTCGCGACCGGCTCGCGCAAGGGTTGCGCGCCGCCAGCCGATGCGGGCGCAGCCGCAATTGCGCGCCGCTGCCTGACCCGCTGATACGAAGCAAAGGCAAACGGCAGCATAGCGAGATAGAGCAGCGCGACGATCAACAGCGTGATCCACGGCGCCCGGATCAGGGCCGCTCCCAGCAGAGCCACACCCGCCAGCGCAAACAGCCGCCACCCGCTGCGGATGCGAATTGACGACCAGCTGTAGGTCGGCAGGCTCGAGATCATCAAAGCGGCAATGAACAGGGTCCAGGGCATGACCAGTTCCCATCGGCGGAACAGGTCGTTTCCGGTGATCAACCAGACGAAGATCGGAACGAAAGCCAACCCGGCCCCGGCGGGCGCAGGTACCCCTGTATTGAAGCCTGCCGACTTATGCGGCTGCTCCGTTGCATCGATCCGAGCATTGAACCGGGCGAGCCGAAGAGCGCAACAAACCGCCAAAGCGAGCGCCGCGATCCATCCGAACCTTGGCGCCGTCTGAAGCGACCAGAGGAATAGGATCAGCGCCGGAGCAGTACCGAAGGCGATATTGTCGCTGAGCGAGTCCAACTCGGCACCGAACCTGCTTTGGGCCCTCAACAGCCGGGCAATTCGGCCGTCGAACCCATCCAGGACGCCCGCGAACACGACTGCGCCAAGGGCCTTCTCCCATTCGGCGCCGATCGCGAAGCTGACTCCGGTCAGGCCGAAGCACAGCGCCAGCAAAGTGATCGCGTTGGGAATCATCGCACGGAATGGAATGCCGTGCCGCAGGCGTTGCTCGGGCTCGTCCATCACTGGCTGAACCCGATCAATTCCGGCTGGGCTCCGAGTTCGGCGATCACCGTCTCGCCCGCGATCGCCCTTTGTCCGAGCAGGACTCGAGGCCCTGTTCCCGCAGGCAAGTAGACATCGACGCGGCTTCCGAAGCGGATAAGCCCTACCCGCTCGCCGGCTTCGACCTGGTCGCCTTCGCGAACGAAAGTCAGGATCCTTCGCGCGACGAGCCCGGCAATCTGGGTAAAGCCGATGCGCACGCCCGCTGCGGTCTCGACCACGACATGCTGGCGCTCATTGTCCTCGCTGGCCTTGTCGAGGTCGGCATTCACGAACTTGCCCGGAATGTAAGCGACCTTGCGGACGCGCCCGGTGACCGGCGAGCGATTAATGTGCACGTCGAAGACGCTCATGAAGATCGAAACGCGCGTGTATTCCGCGCCGTCGAGGCCATCCGCGCCAGCGAGTTCTGGCGGCGCGGGCACCTTGCTGATCATCGTGATGAGGCCGTCCGCCGGTGCGATGACGAGATTATCGCCGCGAGGCGTGGTTCGGATCGGGTCACGAAAAAAGGCGAAGATCCAGACGGTCAGGCCCACCAGCAGCCAGCCGATGAACTGCCCGCCGAGCAGGAACGCGAACAGGGTCAGCGCTGCCGAACCGGCGGCGAACTTGCGCCCTTCCGGGTGGGTTGAAGGGAAGCGCCATTTGACGGTGGTTGGGGTGGTCAGGGCGCCACCGGGCTTGTCCAGAGAAGGCATGTGCACTCCCTTAAGCGCGGCTCCCCGGCGGCACAACGCTGCGGTTGCCTGATCGCGGGCCGCGTCCTAATGCCCCGCCAAACCCGGACAAGCAGGACAATAATGACCAAGATCAAGGTGAAGAACCCGGTCGTCGAACTCGACGGCGACGAGATGACCCGCATCATCTGGCAGTGGATCCGCGAACGGCTGATCCTGCCATTTCTCGACATCGACCTGCTCTACTACGACCTTGGCATCGAGAAGCGCGACGAGACCGACGACAAGATCACCGTCGACGCCGCCGAAGCGATCAAGAAGCACGGCGTCGGCGTGAAATGCGCCACCATCACTCCTGACGAAGCCCGGGTCGAGGAATTCGGCCTAAAGAAGATGTGGAAGTCGCCCAATGGCACCATCCGCAACATCCTTGGCGGAGTGGTCTTCCGCGAGCCGATCGTGATTGCGAACGTGCCGAGGATCATCCCGGGCTGGACCGACCCGATCGTGATCGGCCGGCACGCATTCGGCGACCAATACAAGGCGACCGATTTCCTGGTTCCCGGCCCCGGCAAGCTCACGATCAAGTGGGAAGGCAACAGCGGCGACAAGCTTGAATACGAGGTGTTCGATTTCCCGAGCGCCGGGGTCGCCATGGGCATGTACAATCTGGACGAGTCCATCCGCGACTTCGCTCGGGCGAGCTTCAATTATGGCATCAACCGCAAGTGGCCGGTCTATCTGTCAACGAAGAACACGATCCTCAAGGCCTATGACGGTCGCTTCAAGGACATCTTCCAGGAGATTTTCGATAGCGAATTCAAGGCCAAATTCGAAGAGATTGGCATCGAATACCAACACCGCCTGATCGACGACATGGTCGCCAGCGCTCTTAAGTGGAGTGGCAAGTTTATCTGGGCTTGCAAGAACTATGACGGCGACGTCCAGTCGGACCAGGTCGCGCAGGGCTTCGGTTCATTGGGCCTCATGACCTCGATCCTGATGACCCCGGACGGAAAGACGGTCGAGGCGGAAGCCGCTCATGGCACCGTTACCCGCCACTACCGCATGCACCAGCAAGGCAAGGCGACCTCGACCAACCCGATCGCGTCGATCTTTGCCTGGACGGGCGGCCTCAAGTTCCGCGGCAAACTTGATGAAACGCCGGACGTCGTCCGCTTCGCCGAGACGCTTGAACAGGTCTGCATCGACACGGTGGAAGCCGGTCACATGACCAAGGACCTCGCGATCCTCGTCGGCCCCGATCAGCCGTGGATGACGACCGAGCAGTTCTTCGACACGATCGTGAAGAATCTCGAGACGACTATGGCTTCGTGGGAGAAGGCGCCGCAGGCGACCGAACCCGCTCGCGCCTGACGCCGAGCCCGACAATCCGGCCAGGAATGCGCCGGAGCAACGGAAAGCGATCGAACAGCTTAATAATCAAAGGCGCCTGACGAATGGGCTCTGTGCCCTGAAGCAGGCGCCCGATGATTCGGTCTTGCGCTAGCTTTTGCCCGCCCTGGATTACGCGGGTCGGAAACATTCGGCGCTCCTGCACTCTGGCAAGCAGCGGATCCACGTTTTTCCCACTGGCCAGGGGTCCAGCAAGCGCGTTTGCCGCCGCCACAGCGTCCTGAACCGCCAGGTTGATGCCAATTCCGCCGATTGGCGACATTGCGTGAGCTGCATCGCCGATGGCGAGCAGCCCCGGCTTGTGCCAGGTCGTCAGCCTGTCGAGCTTCACGGTCAGGAGATGAAGGTCGGAAATCTCGTCGAGCTCGGCCAGGTCGAGGTCCGATGGGGCGGCTGCAGCCACCTCCTCCCGGATCGCGTCGATTCCGCGCTTTTGGTAGGCCTCGGCAGCGCCCTTCGGGATCAGGAAGGCGCATTGCCAATAATCGCCGCGATCGATCATCACGAGAAGCCTGCCGCGTTCGACGTTCCCGCGGAGCCCTCCTATCTCCTGCCTCGGCTTGGCGACGCGAAACCAGAACACGTCCATCGGCGCCCCAAGATCCTCCAGCGGAAGCTTTCCGCGAACGATCGACTCCCGCCCATCGGCGGCGATGGTCAGTGGAGCGTAGGCCTCGCGCCCGTCCATCAGCCGAACGCCGAGGACCCTGCCTTCCTTTTCGACGAAGCTCTCAACAGGAGACTCCATCTCGATATGAAAACCGGGGAAGGCCTTCCCCTCGACTCGCAAGAAATCGAGGAACTCCCACTGCGGCATCATCGCTATGAACGGCGCAGGCGTGTGCAGGTGCGACAAATCACCGATCCTCCACTCCCGCCCGGCGAGGCGTAGCTCGGCGCGATCGACTTTGTTGTGCGGGCGCTGAAGAAAGCGCTGGAGCATCCCGAGTTCGTCGAGGATCTCCATCGTCGATGGGTGGACGGTGTCTCCACGGAAATCGCGGAAGAAATCCGCATGCTTCTCGAAAATGCGGACATTGCAGCCCGCGCGGGCGAAGAGCAGGCCCGCCATCACGCCCGCCGGCCCTCCGCCGACGACGATCAGGTCTGCATCGCGCTCTGACGTCATGCCGCCGCGCTTACAGCCGTTGGAAGCTTAAGTCAGCGCCATCCGACAGGGTGACAGATTTTCGGGCACCTGCTCTAAAGCCGATATGGCGAGCGAATTCAGCACTTCCGGTTTCAGCGACGCCCTGGTCATCCTGGGTGCAGCCGGAATCGTCATCCCGGCCTTCGCACGGCTCCGCATCACGCCGGTCATCGGGTTCATTCTCGTCGGCATGATCGTCGGTCCCTCCGGTTTGGGTGGGCTTACCGACGAAATCCCGTGGCTGAACTATCTCGCTATCTCCACCCCCGAAGCGATCGATCCGTTCGCCGAACTCGGCATCATCCTGCTCCTGTTTGCGATCGGGCTGGAGCTGAGCTTCAGGCGATTGGTCGCGATGCGCAGGATGGTGTTCGGCATCGGCGCTGCCGAACTGATCTTGGGCGCAGCTTTGATTGGCGGCGGTCTGTACGTGACGGGCCAGCCCGCAGCGAGCGCCGCCTCCCTCGGGTTTGCGCTGGCCATGTCATCGACCGCGCTGGTCCTGCCGATCGCCGGGACGACCAGCCCGGTCGGACGCGCCGCGCTTGCCATGCTGCTGTTCGAGGATCTCGCCCTCGTCCCCTTGCTGTTCCTCTTCGGAACGGCCGCAGCCGGCGCAGCTTCTGGCCTTGTGGATGTAGTCTGGAAGGGTGCCCTCGTCATCGCGGGACTCCTGCTGATTGGACGGCTCATCCTGCCCGCGCTCTTCGCGCAGGCGGCGCGCACCAAGAGCCCCGAACTGTTCCTCGCAGTCAGCCTGCTGGTCGTGATCCTCGCCAGCATCGCGACGGGCGCAGTCGGCCTGTCGCCGATTCTCGGCGCACTCATCGCAGGCGTCCTGATCGCCGAAACTGAATATCGAAGCGAGGTCGAAGTGGTGACCGCGCCATTTCGGGGCCTCGCTCTCGGCATCTTCCTGATCACCGTCGGGATGCGGATCGATTTCCGTCAGCTGGCTGAAATCTGGCCGGAGCTGCTCGTGGCGCTGGCAGCTGTCCTTTTGGTCAAAGCGCTGGTCACCGGCACCTTGCTTCGCCTCAGTGGCTCGCGAGAGGGCGTCGCGGCGGAAACCGGCCTGCTGATGGCTTCACCTTCAGAAACGACGCTCATCCTCCTCGGAGCAGCGGCCGCAACCGGCGTTGTCGCACAGGATACGGCAACCTTCTGGCAGGCGGCGACGGCCGTCGGACTCACCATAACTCCCTTGCTCGCAAAACTGGGTCGGCTGGCAGCAAGACGGGTCGATCCGCAGGCGATGGACATGCCCAATGACGAGGCGGCGAAAGGGCGTACGATTATCTTCGGGTTCGGCCGGGTCGGCAGGATGGTCGCCGACATGCTGCGCGAGCACGGACGGCCCTATCTCGCGGTCGACAGCGACATCGACAATGTCATGGCCTCTCGGGAAGGCGGCTATACGATCCTGTTCGGCGACGTTGCCCGAAGCGAGCTCGTCGAAAAGCTCCACCTCGGCCATGCGGCGGCGCTCGTGCTGACCATGGACGATCCGGTACTCGTGGCGCGTCTCGCCCGGCGCCTCCGAAACTCGTTTCCTGACCTGGCCATCATCGCCCGCGCGAGGGACACGGATCATGCGGCCAAGCTCTACGAGGCCGGCGTGACCGACGCCGTGCCCGAGACGCTGGAGGCCTCGCTTCAACTCTCCGAGGCCGTCCTGGTCGACATCGGCGTGGCGATGGGACCGGTGATCGCCAGCATCCACGAGAAACGGTCGGAGCTGCGCTCGGAGATCATGGCCCAGGCGGAAATGGAGGCAGAACCGCGCCTGGGACGCCGCCGCTTACGAGATGCCGCTCAACCTTCCAACGACGGCTCGAAGCGGAGTACGCCCGCCGTATAGGTCTTGTGCTCCGGATTATCGCCAGGATGCCGTTGCCCGTCGAAAACGGCCACCTCGGCAAAATCGAATGGCGAGACACCTTCGAGGCAAGCCACATTGACCCCAAGCTGGTCCGGGTTCGAGCGCCGCTTGTGGTGCGTGTAGATCCCGCAGGTGGTGCAGAAATGATGCTCGGCGGTCTTCGTGTTGAAGCGATAGGTCGCGAGCTTGTCCTCACCCTCGGTGATTTGGAAATGCTCGTCCGTTGACGTCACGGCGATCGCGCCGCGCATCCGGCAAATGCTGCAGGTGCAGCGCCTCGCCGAGGAAAAACCGAACGGCAGTGTGGTTGTGAACTTCACCGCGCCGCAGTGGCACGAACCGTTGAGAATAAGCGGTTCGCTGGCTGCGGTGTCGATCACGCTTCAACTTTCGCCAGCGCGTCCCTCACCGCCTCGATCGCCTTCTTGGCCTTTGAGCCGTTGGGACCGCCTCCCTGGGCCATGTCGGGACGGCCGCCGCCACCCTGCCCGCCGAGTGCTTCAACGGCGGCCTTTACGAGGTCGACGGCACTGATCTGACCGGCGAGATCGTCAGTGACTCCCACCGCAACGCTTGCACGGCCTTCGTTGACTGCGACGAGAGCCGCGATGCCCGAGCCGACGCGCTGCTTCATCGCATCAACAGTTGAACGCAAGTCCTTGGGATTCAGTCCATCCACGACCTGACCGAGGAAATTGTGTCCGTTCACTTGCTCAGGGCCTGCGTCGTCCGGCTTGGCTGAGCCGCCGCCCATTGCGAGCGCCTTCTTCGCATCCGCGAGTTCGCGCTCGAGACGCCGTCGATCGTCGACTAGAGATGCTATGCGCGCCGGGACTTCATCCGGAGACGATTTCAGCGTGGCCGCGGCTTCGCGAAGCTTGGTGTCGCGACCGATAAGCCACTGCCGAGCAGCCTCGCCCGTCAGGGCTTCGATACGGCGAACGCCGGATGAGACCGCGCTCTCGCTGATGATCTTGAGCAGCTGGATATCGCCCAGCGCCCGAACGTGCGTGCCACCGCAGAGCTCGACCGAATAATCGGCATCCGTAGTTCGGCCCATGGAGAGAACCCGGACCTCGTCGCCGTACTTCTCACCGAACAAGGCCATGGCGCCGGCCTCGATCGCTTCATCCGGAGTCATCAGGCGCGTCGTGACTGCCTCATTCCCGCGGATCTGAGCGTTCACGTCTGCCTCGACCTGCTCAATCTCCTCGCGCGTCAGCGCCTTGGGATGCGAAAAGTCGAACCGGAAGTAATCCGGCGCGACCAAGCTACCCTTCTGCGACACGTGGGTTCCAAGCCGGTGACGCAGTGCCGCATGCAGCAGGTGCGTCGCGCTATGGTTGGCGCGCACGCGATCGCGGCGATCGGCGTCCACCGATTGGTGGATCGACTCCCCAACCGTCAACTCGCCTGCAACTACCTTGGTTCGCAGCACGTGAAGACGGCCTAAAGGCTTCGCTGTATCCTGAACCTTGCCTTGGAAACCTTTGAATGTGGTCAGTTTTCCGGTGTCGCCGATCTGTCCGCCGCTCTCGCCGTAGAAGGGAGTCTGATTGGGAACAATGTCGACCGTTTCGCCGATCTCGGCGCTTTCGACGCGCTTGCCGTCCTTGACGATCGCCAGGACAATGCCCTCGCCTTCGTCGCCGGAATAGCCGGTGAACTCAGTGCTTCCGAACTCCTCGGCAATGTCGAACCACAGCTCGTCCGAGGCACGCTCGCCCGAGCCCTTCCATGCGGCGCGGGCGGCTGCTTTCTGCCGCGCCATGGCGGTGTCAAAGCCCTGACGGTCCACGCCCAGCCCACGGGCACGTAGTGCGTCCTCGGTGAGATCGTATGGGAAGCCGAAGGTGTCGTAGAGTTTGAACGCCGTCTCGCCGGGAAGCGTGCCCCCTTCGGCAAGGTCTCCCGTCGCCTCGTCGAGCAATCGCAAGCCGTTCGCCAGGGTTTGGCGAAAACGCGTCTCTTCCTGTGCCAGGGTCGCCTCGATCAGAGGCTGCGCACGGACCAGTTCCGGAAAAGCCGCGCCCATTTCCGAAACGAGCGCCGGAACGAGCCGATGCATCAGCGGCTCCTTCGCGCCAAGCAGGTGGGCATGGCGCATCGCGCGGCGCATGATGCGGCGGAGGACATAACCCCTGCCCTCGTTCGCCGGCAGGACACCGTCGGCCACCAGGAAGCCCGAAGCGCGAAGGTGGTCGGCAATCACCCGATGACTCGCCTGCTGGTCGCCCTCGGCGCGCGTCTTCGTCAACTCCTCGCTCGCCTCGATCAAGGAACGGAACATGTCCGTATCGTAATTGTCGTGCACGCCCTGAAGCACCGCAGACACGCGCTCCAGGCCCATGCCGGTATCGATGCTCTTCTTTGGCAACTCCGAAACGATCTCGCCCGCCGCCTGCTCGTACTGCATAAAGACGAGGTTCCAGATCTCGACGAAGCGATCGCCATCCTCATCCGGGCTGCCCGGGGGTCCACCCGGAATGTGATCGCCATGGTCGTAGAAAATCTCGGAGCACGGTCCGCATGGACCGTCGTCGCCCATCGCCCAGAAATTATCCTTGGTCGGAATGCGGATGATCCGGCTTTCGGGAAGGCCGGAAATCTTCTTCCAGAGTTCGAATGCCTCGTCGTCGGTATGGTAGACCGTCGCAGTCAGCCGATCCGCGCTTATTCCCCATTCCTTGGTGATCAGGTTCCACGCGAGCTCGATCGCGCGATCCTTGAAATAGTCGCCGAAGGAGAAATTCCCGAGCATCTCGAAGAAAGTGTGGTGCCGGGCCGTGTAGCCGACATTGTCGAGGTCGTTGTGCTTGCCGCCGGCGCGGACGCATTTCTGGGAACTGCTCGCGGTTGAATACGGCTTGGTTTCCAGCCCCGTGAAGACGTTCTTGAACGGCACCATGCCCGCGTTGACGAACATCAAAGTCGGGTCGTTCTGCGGCACCAGCGGCGCCGAGGGAACTCGCGCGTGTCCGTTCTTCTCGAAATAGTCGAGGAAGGAGCGGCGGATGTCGTTCGTCGAGGTCATGTTGAGCGGCATGTAAATGGGCTGCTGCACTGCGGCAAGGATAGTGCTGCTATGGGACTTGGCACCTCCGCGCTCGGGCGGCTAGGCACGACCGATGGCGAGACGACCGAAGTCGAATATTCCGCGCTACAAGCGCAGACGGGCAAGCAAGCGCTCGCCGTTCGGACGCATTGTCGGCTTCATCGTCAAGCTTGTGCTGGTTTTCGTGATCGGCTCGGTGCTCTGGGTTCTCGCCTACCGCTTCGTGAATCCACCGATCACTGCCACCATGCTCGGCGATCTGGTCACGGGCCGCGGCGCCACCCGTGACTGGATGAGCATCGACGAAATCGACCGCGACATGGTTCGCGCAGCTATCGGCGCCGAAGACAGTAAGTTCTGTTCGCATAACGGGTTCGACGTCGAAGCCATTGAAGATGCGATGAAACGCAACGCATCTGGGGGCCGGATTCGGGGTGGATCGACGATCAGCCAACAAACCGCCAAGAACGCCTTCCTCTGGCAAGGCGGCGGCTATTTCCGCAAAGGCCTGGAGGCCTGGTTCACCCTGCTGATGGAAAACCTCTGGCCGAAGCGCCGGATCATGGAGGTCTATCTCAACCTCGCAGAGACCGGGATCGGCACTTACGGAGTGAACGCGGGGTCGCAGCGCTATTTCGACCATGACGCGAGCGCGATGAGTCGGACCGAGGCCGCACGGATCGCGGCGGTCCTTCCGCTGCCGAAGAAGCGCGGCGCGGTCGCGCCAAAGGGGTTCACCCGGCGATATGGCAATTCGATCAGCTCGCGGATCGGCATCGTCGCGCGCGATGGTCTCGACGCCTGCGTCTACCAGGATATCGTCCCACCGAAGGAAAAGACGCCGCCGGCCACCGCGAAGCCGCAGAAGCAGCTTCCGGGCGAGGAATTCGAGAGCGCGAAGCCGCTTCCTCCGCTAAATGAAGCGGTCGACGAGCTGCCGCCTGAGTCGCAGGAACCGCTGGGCACGAACCAGCTTATGCCGGCTCCGGAAACGCAGTCCGTGACGAACCAGGCGACACCTCCCGAGCCAGGGAACGTGGAAGCCCCGCCTCCGCCGGTCGGTCAGTAGCGTAATTCGTTGATCGCCCGGCCTTTTGCGTTCGGCAGAGGAACGCCGGGTCATGCCCTCCGTTCATGCCGCGAACCCAAAACGGAGGACATGTGATGGCTACACGTACCCAGAGTCGATCCTCATCCAGCAATCGTTCCGGAAGCCGCAGCTCGGGCGGTAGCGAGAACGGTCGGACCCAGTCGAGGACCCGAACCAGCCCCAACCGAAGCGCCTTTTCGTGGACCGATAATGCCGGCCCATTGCTCGGCGCCGCATTCGCCGGTGCAGCAATCGGCTTTGCGGCCAACTACGGCCGCAAGTTCCTGATGCAAGGCCTCGAAGGAGCCGCGGGCGATTGGGACCAGATCCTCGCCGCGGAGCATGAGGTCTCGCTCGGGATCTTCGACAAGATGCTCGAGACCGACGAGACCCAGACGTGGAAGCGCAGCATGCTGCTGATGAAGCTGACTCATGCGCTCGACAAGCACGCGCATCAGGAAGAGATGGTCGTCTACCCGGCGCTCCGGGAAGCGAACATGGCGGTGAATGCGGACGAGCTCGAAGGAGAGCACGGCTACATCAAGACCTTTATCTACGAGCTGAAGAACATGGGGCCCGAGGCTCCGAATTGGCTCGAGAAGGTCCGCGAGTTCCGTGCACTGGTCTCCAAGCATGCGCACATGGAAGAGGAAGAGGTCTTTCCGTCCTTCAAGCAGAGCATGACTGACGAGCAGAACGCCAAGGTCACCGGCCTGGTGAACGCCGACGGATTCTGGATGGCGTGAAGACTAGCCGACGAGGGCGAGTCTCGGCGGTTCCTGAACGGAAAGGTCGACACTCCCCTCGCCGGTGATTCGTTCGATCCGCGCCTCGAGCTCGGCGTCGAGCACGAAATCGCGGCCAGCTATCACGACAGCTTCCCCGCCGGTCGATAACGGGAGCAGCAGGCGAACAACTCCGCCTCCGCCAGTCGCTCCGGCAAGTTCCTTCGCAATCGCCGGAACGAGCAGTGGCGAGGGTATCCGCACTTCCATCTGCAGCCTGGTCCGCTTGGCAAGACCTTCCAGCGGCTGGAATCTTTTGATCGCCACCCGAGGAATATCGTCTCCGGGACGCTTGTCGAGCTCGACCGACAGCAGGCCACACGTCCCGGCGCGCGCTGCAGCCTCGATGGCGGCGCTGGCTTCATCGTCGAAGATGCTGGCCTGGAACTGGCCGGAAGAGTCGCTCAATGTGGCCATGAGGTAGCGGCGGCCCTTCGCGGACGTGCGCCAGCGCGCTTCCTCGACCAGGCCCGCCATGACCGCGCCCGCGCGTCCTTCCGCCGGCATCGGGATATCGGCGAGCTGCGCAAAAGTCTTCGCCTTGTTCGCTTCCAGCAGGTAGCGGTGCGCGTCGACGGGATGGGCGGAGAAGTAGAAACCGAAGGAATCCCGCTCGGCCGCCATTCGCTGTGCAAGGGACCATTGCTCGACCTTGGCGAGTCGGATCGCGGTGACCGAGGCTTGGCTGCCTCCGAACAGGCCGTGCTGGCCGCTCGTACGCTGCTCGGCCGCGCTTGCTGCGTGAGCAAGGATCGTCTCGGCGGAAGCAAAGACGGCCGCGCGGTCGGGAGCGATGGCATCGAAGGCGCCTGCCGCGGCAAGGCTTTCGATCTGGCGGCGATTGAGAAGGCGCGGATCGATGCGTTCTGCGAAATCGTCGAGCGACTTGAACGGCCCCCTCTCCTCGCGCTCGGCCACCAGCGCTTCCATGGCCTTTTCGCCGACGCCCTTAAGCGCGCCGAGGGCGTATCGGACCTTGCCGTCCTCGACGGAGAAGGCGGCCTGGCTCGCATTGATGCACGGCGGCAGGCACTCGACCTCGCCTCGACGCATGTCCTCGACGAACAGCGCGAGCTTGTCGGTCTGCGTCATGTCGAAGCTCATCGACGCCGCGTAGAATTCGGGCCGGTGATGCGCCTTCAGCCAGCCCGTGTGATAGGCGACGAGCGCGTATGCGGCGGCGTGCGATTTGTTGAAACCGTATCCTGCGAACTTGTCGATCAAGTCGAACAGCTCTGACGCCTTCGTCGGCGTTATGTTGTGGGCCGAGCAGCCTTCGACGAAGCGGGCGCGCTGCGCATCCATCTCCGACTGGATCTTCTTGCCCATGGCACGACGCAGAAGATCGGCTTCGCCGAGCGAATAGCCGGCGAGCACCTGCGCCGCCTGCATCACCTGCTCCTGATAGACGAAGATGCCGTACGTCTCCTTGAGCACCTCTTCGAGCATCGCGTGCGGATATTCGATTGCGGCACGGCCGTTCTTGCGATCCCCGAAAAGCGGAATGTTATCCATCGGGCCGGGCCGGTAGAGCGACACGAGGGCGATAATGTCGCCGAAGCTTGTCGGGCGGACGGCCGCCAGCGTCCGGCGCATGCCTTCCGATTCCAGCTGGAACACGCCGACCGTGTCGCCCCGCTGGAGCAACTCGTAAACCTCTTCATCGTCCCAGGTGAGCGCCGAGAAGTCGACGTTCACGCCCTGCTCGCCGAGCAGCCGCTCTGCCTCCTTGAGGACGGACAAGGTCTTGAGACCGAGGAAGTCGAACTTCACCAGGCCCGCAGCCTCGACATATTTCATGTCGAACTGGGTGACCGGCATGTCCGATCGCGGGTCCCGATACATCGGAACGAGATCGTCGAGCCGCCGGTCACCGATCACCACACCCGCGGCGTGGGTCGAGGCGTGGCGTGGCAGGCCCTCCAGCTTCATCGCAAGATCGATGAGGCGGCGGACGTCGGAATCGCCCTTGTACTCGGCCGCCAGCTCCGAAACGCCATTCAGCGACCGTTCGAGGGTCCACGGGTCGGTCGGATGGTTCGGAATCATCTTCGCGATCCGGTCGACGTGGCCGTAGCTCATCTGGAGCACGCGCCCCGTATCCTTGAGCACCGCGCGCGCCTTCAGGCGCCCGAAAGTGATGATCTGCGCGACCCTGTCTCGGCCGTACTTCTGCTGGACGTAGGAGATCACCTCGTCGCGACGCGTTTCGCAGAAGTCGATGTCGAAGTCCGGCATCGAGACGCGTTCAGGATTGAGGAATCGCTCGAACAGCAGGTTCAGCGCGAGCGGGTCGAGGTCGGTAATCGTAAGCGCCCACGCGACCACCGAGCCTGCGCCAGAGCCACGGCCCGGCCCCACGGGGATGTCGTGCGCCTTCGCCCATTTGATGAAGTCGGCGACGATCAGGAAGTAGCCCGCGAACCCCATGCGGGTGATGACGTCGATCTCGAAGTCGAGCCGCTCGCGGTAGCCCGCCTTGTCCTCGTCACTCCGGCCCGCCAGTCGCGATTCGAGACCCGCATGCGCGTCGGCCCGAAGTTGCTCATCCTCGCGATCCGACAGCCGCGGCAGGATAGGCCTGCGCTTCGGAGCGCCGACGGCACAACGGTGAGCAACGATCGCCGTGTTTGCCAAGGCCTCGGGCAAGTCGACGAACAACTCGGCCATCGCCGCTGAATCCTTGAGCCAGGCCTCCGGCGAGGACGTCTGGCGATCGTTGCTCTCGATGTAGGCCGACTGGGCGATGCAAAGCATGGCATCGTGAGCGGCGTGGAAGCTTGGATCGGAATAGGCGGCTGGATTGGTTGCGATGAGCGGGAGGTTCCGTTCGTAGGCAAGCTCGATCAACGCTTCCTCCGACGCTTCCTCGACCGGATCGTTCCGGCGGATGATTTCCACATAAAGCCGATCGGGAAAGCACGCGTGCAGGCGATCGAGATAGTTCGCTGCCTTGCCCTTCTGGCCTTCCGACAAAAGCCGGGCGAGCGCGCCTTCCGAGCCTGCGGTCATTGCGATGAGGCCATCGCTCATCGCTTCCAGAGCCGAAAAGGACACGTGTGGATCGAGCTCGACCGGACGATCGAGATGGGCGGACGAAACCAGGTGGCAGAGGTTCGAATAGCCTTGCTCGTCCTTCGCAAGCAGGACCAGCCAGTCGACAGCGCTCCCCATCTCGGGCGGTCGAGCGACAGCGAGCATCGCGCCAACGATAGGCTGTACGCCCTTTGCGACGCACGCTTCCGTAAACGCCATGGCCGCATAGAGACCGTTGCGATCAGTCAGCGCGACGGCCGGGAAGCCGAGCTTCGCGGCGCGTTCCGCGATCACCTTCGGCTCCATCGCCCCTTCCAGCATTGTGAAGGAGGAGAAGATGCGAAGCGGAACGTACGGCTGAGTCACGCTCGAACTATGGCGCACCGCGGGACGATTGGAAGGCTCGTGGCCCCCCTTTCCACAGATTATTTGGGAATTGCGATGGGCTTATATGTGAAGTCGAAAAACGGCTGCCAGGTCGCGCCCTTGTTGGTCGAGATCTGGCCTTGTTGACGCACGGCGCCTCCTTCGAGGCGGCTGTACGTCATTCGGACCAGGCTCTCTTCTCCCGGTTTGCGAGCACCCTTCCACGAACCGGTCAGCACCATCTTTCCGTCCACCAGGTCTCCTTCGAACAAGACGCGCGCATTCGCTGCGTCCATCCAGACTTGGTGCCAATGCCCGTCTTCTGGATCGAACGTGTTGAGGCTTCCACCGGCCGTCCCAGTGAGCGGCGTCCAATTCTCTCGGATGACACACCCGCCGTAGAGATTCTCGACTACGCTTCGCGCGGCCAATTTGTCCTGCCCGGTTGAGAAAACGTCCCATGTGCCGACCCAGAAATCGAACTGCCGGTGCTGCGGGGTTTTGCAACCGGACGCAACCTGGGCCGACGAAACGGACGGAATCGCCAAGGCCGCAATTCCAGCTATCAGCACGTAACGAATGGGAATCACCGACCCTTCTCCCCTGCCGGAAGAAGCGACCAGTTCGTCAAATCTGACAAGCCCTAATCGACAAAACGCTAATGCTGCGGAGTCCACCTGCCGAGCATGATGTCGCGGATTTCGCGCATGCGCCCACGATATGTCTCGGCGATGCAGTCGTTGCTCGTGCAGCGGTCGCGATAAATCAGGAAGGAATCGCGCGTACGGGTCAGCAACGCCCGCTGCTTTGCGTCAGCTTCCGACATTGCGCTTCCGAACTGCGTCGCCATGCGGCGATCGAGGATCGCAAGCCGGTAATCATTGCAGACCGCCACTTCCCCGCTCGTCTTGGCATTGGAGCAGTTGAAGCTCGGAGTGACGGCCGCGGCATTCGAAGCGTCCGCGCCTTCCGGCTGATCTGCGGGCGGAAGCTCCTCCACCAAATTGCCCGGCTCCGCGGGTGCAACGTCATTTGCGTTCGGCGTCAGCAAATCGCTTGTGCCGGCATCCGCGGTTCGGGCTAGAGTCGTGAGCGGCGTAATGATCTCGTCGGCATTGGAGACCGTCACCGCAGTGCCATCCACGGTGTAGAGAATGTCCGCACCGAGCGAACGACGACCGCCCGCAACAGCTACCCCAGGCGGAAGGTCGAGCGTGATCGTGCCGTTACACGTTACGCTTCCCCCGCTCTCGTCGCGCAGGACCGGAGCTTCCATCCGCACTGTCGAATAGGATGCGATCTTGTCGAACGCCTCCTGGTCGCTGCCTCGGGCCGCTGCCGCCTGGCGGAACAGCTCCCGCTTGATCTGATCGTACGTCGTTTGGCTTCCGCAGCGTTCCGAAGGCTCTTCCCGGGATGCCGTGATCTGGTTGCCGGTCAGGCGATCGTCCTCGCTCGACCGATTACCCATCACGATCATGCCGACGATGAGCAGGATCAACGTTCCGAGCGCAATTGCGGCAAGGACGGTGGGGTTTACACGTTGCATCGGGCCGCCAACGCGCCCGTCCCTTTCCGGCTCCACTATCCGAGCAGTCCCTCGTGGAGCCGAACCACTCGGTCCATCTTCGCGGCAAGGCGCTCGTTATGGGTTGCCACGAGGGCCGCACTGCCTTCCCCCCGCACCAGAGCAAGAAACTCGGCGAGGACGGTGTCGGCGGTTACCTCGTCAAGGTTGCCGGTCGGCTCGTCGGCGAGGACGAGCGGCGGCTTGTTGGCGAGCGCCCGCGCAACGGCGACTCGCTGCTGCTCGCCGCCGGAGAGCTTCGAAGGCCGGTGATCGAGGCGAGCGCCAAGACCAAGCGCTGTCAACAATTGTTCCGCGCGACCCTGGGCAGCCTCGGTTTCGGCACCGTGGATTAGCTGCGGAAGGATGACATTCTCGCGTGCGTTGAACTCGGGCAGCAGGTGGTGAAACTGGTAGACGAAACCCAGCGCGTTCCGGCGAAGCTCCGTGCGCCCTTCATCGTCGAGCGTCGCGGCTTCCTTGCCCGCGATCCGAATCGAACCCTCGAAGCCGCCCTCGAGCAGGCCCACAGCCTGAAGCAGCGTCGACTTCCCAGACCCCGACGGGCCGAGCAGCGCGACAATCTCACCCGGCTGCACTTCGAGATCGACTCCGCGGAGCACCTCGATTGTCACGTCGCCCTGCGTGAAGCTGCGCTTCAACCCTCGCGTCGAAAGGACCGGCTCACTCATAGCGAAGCACCTGCACCGGGTCGGTGCTCGCCGCCTTCCATGCCGGATAGAGGGTCGCGAGGAAGGACAGGATCAGCGCGATCAGGATGATCGCCGTCACCTCGAATGGATCGGTCTTCGACGGCAGCTCCGACAAGAAGCGCACTGACGGGTCCCAAAGGTTCTGCCCGGTGATCAGCTGGATGAAGTCCACGACCGCCTGGCGGAAGAAGAGGAAGATGGCCCCAATAATGATCCCGAGCACGATCCCAAGAGAGCCGATCGTAACTCCGACGGTCACGAAGACCTTCATCATGCTTCGCCGGCTCGCCCCCATGGTCCTCAGGATGGCGATGTCGCGGGTCTTGGCGCGTACAAGCATGATCAACGATGACAGGATGTTGAAGACGGCGACCAGGACGATCAGCGACAGGACAACGAACATCGCGACGCGCTCGATCTCCAGCGCTTCGAACAGGGCCGAGTTCATCTGCTGCCAGTCGACGATGATCCCGCGCCCCTGAACCAGCGGTCCAAGCGGAGCGAGGATCTCGCGGGCCTTGTCTGGATCGCTCGTCTGGATCTCGACCATGCCGACCTGGTCGCCGAGCATCAGCAATGTCTGCGCATCCTGCATCGGCATGACCACGAAGGCCTTGTCGTAGTCGTAGACGCCGACCTCGAAGATCGCTCCGACCTGGTACGAAACAATTCGCGGGACCGTCCCGACGACCGTCGACCGGCCCTCCGGGCTGATCAGGCTGATTTCGCTTCCGACGTATGCGCCGAGTGTCTCGGCTAATCGCGAACCGATCGCGACCCGATTGCTGCCGGGCGTGATGGAAGCGATACTTCCAGACTTCACGTTCTGAGTGATGACGGGATTGCGGCGGATGTCCTCGAGGCGCATTCCGCGGACGAGAACGCCTTCGACACGCCCATTTGCCGAGGCCATCAGGGGCTGCTCGATCAATGGAGTCGCAGAAGTGACTCCAGGCAGCTTGCGCGCTTCATCGGAAATCTGCTGCCAATTGGTCAGGCGGCCCTCATAGCCCTGCACGATCGCATGCCCGTTGAGGCCCACGATCTTGTCGAACAGCTCCGCGCGGAAACCGTTCATCACGCTCATGACAATGATGAGCGCCGCAACGCCGAGCGCGACCGCGAAAAGGCTGATCGAGGCGACGAGGAAGATGAACCCCTCGCCCTTGCCCGGAAGCAAATAGCGGCGAGCGACCGTGCGCTCGTACCGGTTGAGGATCATTCGGTAAGCCTCGCGAGCGCGGATTCCACGCTGAGCTCATGCCGCTCACCAGATGAACGGCGCTTGAGTTCGACCGTCCCCGCCGCAATTCCGCGAGGACCGACGACGACCTGCCAGGGCAGTCCGATCAGGTCCATCGTGGCGAGCTTCGCCCCGCCCCGCTCGTCGCGGTCGTCATAGGCGGTCTCGATGCCGGCGTTCGTGAGGCTTGCGTACAGGCCTTCCGCGGCCGCCACGCTGGTCTCGTCGTCCTGACGCATCGTGACGAGGCCGACTTTCCACGGCGCAACGCTTTCCGGCCAGATAATGCCAGCATCGTCATGGCTCGCCTCGATGATGGCGCCCACGAGGCGGGAAACACCGACTCCGTAGCTCCCCATCATCGGAGTGACCGGCTTCCCGTCAGTGCCGGAGACCTTGAGCCCCATCGCCGCCGAATATTTGTCGCCGAAGTAGAAGATGTGGCCGACCTCGATGCCACGTCCGGTGCGCTTGCGGTCGTCGGAAATCGTCGCCCAGCGCGCCTCATCGTGCGTCTCGTCGGTAGCCGAATAGGTCGAGCTAACGCGGTCGAACAGCGCCTTTAGTCCTGCAGCATCGCCATACTGAAGGTCCGACTGCTGCCAGTCGAACTCGTCGAACGCAGCATCATAGAAGACTTCGCTCTCGCCCGTCGGTGCCAGGACAATGAACTCATGGCTCAGGTCGCCGCCGATCGGGCCCGATGCGGCCTTCATCGGCACGGCCTGTATGCCCATTCGCTGGAAAGTGCGCAGATAGGCGAGGAGCTGCGTGTAGTAGCTCTGCCGCGCGCCTTCTTCGTCCAGATCGAAGCTGTAAGCGTCCTTCATCAGGAACTCGCGTCCGCGCATCACGCCGAAGCGCGGGCGAACCTCGTCCCGGAACTTCCACTGGATGTGGTAGAGCGTGCGCGGAAGCTCGCGATAGCTCTTCAGGTCGTCGCGAACGATCGCCGTGAGCATTTCCTCATTGGTCGGACCGTAGAGCATCTCGCGATCGTGACGGTCGCGAATCCGCAGCATTTCCGGCCCGTAAGCGTCGTAGCGCCCGCTCTCGCGCCACAGGTCCGCCGCCTGGATCGTCGGCATCAGCATCTCGATCGCACCCGCGCGATCCTGCTCCTCGCGGACGATCTGCTCGATTTTCTTGAGGACCCGGTACCCGATCGGCAGCCAAGCGTAGATCCCCGCCGCCGTCTGGCGGACCAGCCCTGCGCGCAGCATCAGCTTGTGGCTGACGATTTGCGCGTCCGAAGGACTCTCCTTCAGAACCGGCAGAAAATAGCGGGAAACGCGCAACTTCAGATGCCTCCAGAGGACCGTGGAGCCGGTGCCCTAGGGCGCTAAGCAACAGAGCGCAATGTGGCTGGAGCCCAAGCTCGATGTGTCCGGGCAGCCACAGGGTGTGCCCAAAACCTGCCGCACGTTGCTTATGCAGGTGACAAGCCACGGCGCCGCGGCATAACTTGCAGTCCTTCCGGCGGGCTGCCCCTTGGGGCCGATGTCGGAAGCTTGCGGCGACGCGCGAAAGCGGGACGCAGCAAGCATCCAAGGGGGCTGACGAGCAATCGTCACGCAGGACGCCCGGATCGCCAAGCGGTCCGGGCGTTTGCGTTTCGATAGCGCACTCTTGGAAGAGAACCGCATACGGTGGTATTGCCCCTCAGCGCTGCTTTCAGCGCGTACACAGGAGGGCACCATGCGAACACGGTGGATGCTCGGCATGATCGTGGCGGCGGCATTGGCCGGTCCCGCTGCGCAAGCGCAGGAAACCAACGAGTCCGGTATCCGGACCGAGACGCAGGAACGTCTGCGTAGCGGCCCGCCGAAGATTGACTGGTTCAATCTGCTCGGAGCGTTGGGCCTGCTCGGGTTGCTGGGACTCAAAAAAGAACATGGCGAGGACAGTTACCACCCGGCCTCAGTCGAATAGCGCCGACTAAAGGGGAGTTTGAAGATGCGGAATGTGACTTGCTTCCTGCTGGCCGCCGCTTTGGCATCAGCACCTGCGATGGCCCAAAACGAGCCCGCGCCGGCCAATGCGGCCGACGCGAACGCGACCATGGCCATGCCAGCCGACAATACGATGATGGCTGGAAATGACATGGCTGCGGCTCCCGCGCCCGTCACGACAGAAACGACGGAGCCCGCGCCGGCTCCCGCTCCGGCCCGCAAATCCGGTGGCGGATTCCCGTGGGGAGCGGTTGGGCTTGTCGGGTTGATCGGGCTTCTGGGCCGTAAGCGCCGCGACTGAATCCGTCGCGGCGTGGTAGCGGAGGAGGGACTTGAACCCCCGACACGCGGATTATGATTCCGCTGCTCTAACCAGCTGAGCTACTCCGCCCCAGGAAGGCATGATGTTCGCGAGCCCGCGAAGCGCGCCGCGGCCATATAAGTGCGCGACCGGTGTCGGTCAACGCGAGGAACCGCTTACGGACGTTCACGTTCAAGCGGCATAATCGAAAGGCACTTTGATGGATCCGTTGACCCCGCTCGAAACGCTTTGCCGGATCATTCTTCGGGCGCGGGAGTACGAGGCCCAAACCCCAACGGACTATGATGGCAACGAAACCGCCGACAATGTCGACGACGAAGAGGAAGGCACGCTTTCCGTCCTCGACGACACGATCAACGACAGTGTCGAGGAAGAACTCAAGGCCGTCTTCGAGGACCTCGGCGAGGACCAGCTCGCGGAAGTCGTCGCATTCTGCTGGGTCGGTCAGGGAACGTACGACGTCGGCGATTGGGAAGAGGCGATGGAAGAAGCCAACGACCTTACCAAGAACGGAAGCGACGCCGCGATCGACGAGCTCATGGACATGCCGATGCTTGCATCTGTTCTCGAAGCAGGTCTCGCTGCGTTCGATCTCAGCTGCGACGGGATCGGCGAGCTCAGCTAACCCCTGAAAGAAAACGTGCGCAAGGTTTCCCAGGGACCGCCCAAATAGCGGCGCAAGCCGATGCCCGAAATGTGGATCGGCCGTCTCAGAAACTGATCGCCCAGGGCATCCATCAACGCTCGCGCCTCTCGCGGAGGCGCCTTGTTCTGGATCGTCACATGGGCCGACCAGCCCACCGAGTCCTGAGCGGTCAGCAGCCCGCGCAGGCGCTCGGCAATCTCCCCCCGGATAATGTCGAGTTCTTCGGATGCGACCTGAAGCGCCACTCCCCCGCCGAGATTCATGACGCTGCTGATGAAGGCACGAGGCGGCGGTCGTCCGGACATGGATTTCAGGATTTGCCGCAATTCGTCTTCAGCGGATGGCGCGATGGCGTGGAAGAGGGTCAAGTGCGCCGGCACCTGGTTCCGTTCGGCGGGATAATGGCGGCGGCGCAGGGCATCGAGCCAGGCGAAATCGTCCGGCGCAAATTCGGCAGTGACGATTAGCGGACCGGCCATTCCTTGCCCGTGATTTCCTTCAGTTCGTCCACGCGATCAAGGATCAGCCTTCCGGCTTCAACCTGCGCCACACCCCAGGGCAGCCGATAGAGCGTCTCCCCGACGCCACCGACCCCGCCCTTCGATACGACAACATAGTGCATTCGACCGCTAGAGCAGCCGGCCATGCCGTCCACGCAATTGCCAACTTCATCTCCCGAAGGGCTTTGAACTGGCGCCCTAAGCAGTGCCGAGACGGCGAACAGGGCTTCCCCGGGAGTGTGCTCGCTTTTCTCCGCGGCGAGCGAGGCGCCCTCCTCTATCCGCGACTGCCGCCCGAGCCAGCGCCAGACGCCGAAGAGATTAAGACATGTCAGCAGGATATTCGTCCACAGCAATGCGGGCTGGTTCGTCAGGAAAGCCAGCGCCAGCCATGCCACGGAACCGACGGTGAAGACCGCGAAGCCATAGCCGGTGATTCGCGAGCCGAGATTCGATGCCGTTACCAACGCCGCGGCAACCGTCGCGACCGTTGCCACCCAACCGATGAGATCTTCCATAGCTGCCGCAACCCGCGATCAGCCGTGAGGTTCAGATTTCGACCTGGCTTCCCAGCTCGACGACGCGGTTGGTCGGAAGCTTGAAGAACTCCATCGCGCTTTCCGCATTGCGAAGCATCCAGGAGAACAGCTTCTCGCGCCAGATCGCCATTCCTGGCCGCGACGAGGCAATCAGCGTCTGCCGGGCAAGGAAGAAGCTCGTATCCATCATCTTGCAGGCGGGCCCGCAGCCTTCGAGCTTCGCGAGCTCGGCCGGAATGTTGACCTCTTCCATGAAGCCGTAGTGGATGATCACGCGATAGAAGCCCGCGGAATAATCCTGCGTTTCCGCACGCTTTTCCTCGGCGACGTAAGGCACGTCCTGAATTCTCACGGTGAGCAGGATCACCCGCTCATGAAGGACCTTGTTGTGCTTCAGATTGTGCAAAAGTGCATGGGGCACGCCGCTTGCGGAGCTGGTCATGAAGACCGCGGTTCCGGGCACGCGGGTTGCACTGGTTGCCGCTGACTTGATGAAGATTTCCATGGGCAGGCTGGCTTCGTCCATCCGCGCCAAAAGCAGCTGGCGGCCCTTCGCCCAGGTGGTGAGCAAGGTGAAGGCGATCGCGCCGATGAGGAGCGGGAACCAGCCCCCGGCGGGAATCTTCAACAGGTTCGCTCCGAGGTAGAGACCATCGACCGTGAAGAAGAGCGCGAGGAGGCCGATCGCGAGGTAGCGGTTCCAATTCCACAGCTGCAGCAGGACGACGGAGATCAGGACGGCGTCGATCAGCATCGCACCGGTCACGGCGATGCCATAGGCCGCGGCCAGGTTCGATGAGCTGCCGAACATGATCACGAGCAGGATGACCATGACCATCAACGCCCAGTTCACGACCGGGATGTAGATCTGGCCGGCGGCGCTCTCGCTGGTGTGAGCGATGCGCAGGCGCGGGACGAAGCCAAGCTGGATGGCCTGCTGGGTGACCGAAAAGGCCCCTGAAATCACCGCCTGGCTGGCGATGATCGTCGCCATGGTCGCGAGAAGCACCAGCGGCAGGCGCAGCATGTCGGGAGCGAGGTAGAAGAACGGGTTCTTGACCGTTTCCATCGCCTGCGCCGCGTCCATGTTCATGAGCATTGCGCCCTGGCCCATATAGTTGAGCAGCAGTGCGGGCATGACGAAATAGATCCACGAGACGCGGATCGGCTTACGCCCGAAGTGGCCCATGTCCGCGTACAGGGCCTCGGCGCCGGTGACCGCGAGGACGACCGATCCGAGCGCAATGAATGCGCGCAGTGGCTCGGCGAAGAAGAACGTGAACACGTGCAGCGGGTTGATCGTTGCGAGGACCACTTGCGGACGATCGACGATGTGCATCACGCCGAGCACGGCGATGACGGTGAAGTAGAATAGCATAACCGGGCCGAACAACGCCCCCACCCTCGCAGTCCCGTGCGATTGGATCGCGAAGAGACCGACCAGGATTCCGACTGCGATCGGGATGACGAACGGCTCCAGCCCGGCATTGACGGTCGTCAGGCCTTCGACCGCGGACAAAACCGAGATCGCAGGGGTAATCATCGAATCGCCGTAGAAAAGCGCGGTCGCGAAAACGCCGAGAAGAACGATTCCCGCCGTCCATCTCTTTTTCCCGCCCAATTGCCGGTTGATGAGAGCCAGCAAGGCAAGGCTTCCGCCCTCGCCCTTGTTGTCGGCGCGCATGATGATGGTGACGTATTTCAGCGTCACGATAATCATCATCGACCAGAAGATCAGGCTGAGCACACCGTTAATGTGCATCTGGTCGACATGAAGGGTGTGATGACCCGCGAAGGTCTCGCGGAATGCATAGATCGGCGAGGTACCGATGTCGCCGAAGACGATGCCGATTGCACCGACGGCCAGCTTGGCCATCGATCCCTGCCCGTGGGCATGCCCGTGCGATTGATCTTGCGGGGCTGCTTCAGCTCCGCCGGTTGTTACGCTCATGGAATCGAAAACTGCCTGGACCGACTGCGAACCCGCATTCCTGGTGCCCCCGCACCGCCGCCAGAGAGGCGGCGCGCCGCACTAGCACCAGTGAACAATGGCCGCAAACACTGCCGGAATGTGGGGGGACAAGGCCGTTTTGCCAGTCTATAGGCCCGCGCAATCACCATCATTGGAGCGAACGAATAATGCGGGTCGGGGTGCCTAAGGAAATCAAGGTGCATGAATATCGGGTCGGTTTGACCCCAGCATCTGTGGCCGAACTGGTATCGGCCGGACACGAAGTGTTCGTCCAGGCCGGCGCCGGCGACGGCATCGACTGCCCGGACGGAGCTTACAAGAAGGCCGGCGCGCAGATCCTTCCGGACGCCGAATCCGTCTTCAAGTCTTCCGACATGATCGTGAAGGTGAAGGAGCCGCAGGCGCAGGAAATTGCGCTGCTGGAGCCGCGGCACATCTTGTTCACCTACCTTCACCTCGCTGCCGACAAGCCGCAGGCCGAGGGCCTTATGAAGTCAGGCGCGACCTGCATCGCCTATGAGACGGTTACGTCTCGTACGGGTGCCCTCCCCCTCCTCAAACCGATGAGCGAGGTCGCTGGCCGCATGTCGGTACAGGTCGGCGCGCACTACCTCGAAAAGGAACAGGGCGGCCGCGGCGTCCTGCTCGGCGGTGTGCCGGGAGTTGCGCCGGCGAAGGTCGCGATCCTTGGCGGCGGCGTGTCCGGCGTGAACGCGGCGCAAATGGCGACCGGCATGCGCGCCGACGTCACCATCTACGACATCAACAACGACCGCCTGGCCGAGCTCGACATGTTCTTCTCGAGCCAGATCAAGACGGCTTACGCGTCGCGGCGCGCGATCGAGAACGCGGTGCAGGAAGCGGAGCTGGTCATCGGCGCGGTCCTCGTTCCGGGCGCGGCCGCTCCGAAGCTCGTCACCCGCGAAATGCTCAAGACGATGAAGCGCGGCTCTGTCCTCGTCGACATTGCGATCGACCAGGGCGGTTGCTTCGAGACGTCGCACGCAACGACCCACGCCGATCCTGTCTACGAGGTCGACGGGATCATCCACTACTGCGTCGCGAACATGCCGGGCGCCGTCGCCCGGACAAGCGCCTTCGCGCTCAACAATGCGACGCTTCCGTTCGCTCTGAAGATCGCGAAGCTGGGAGCGGAAGAGGCGATGCGGCAGGACCCGCATCTCGCAGCCGGCCTCAACGTTTCGGGCGGGAAGATCCGCCACGAGGCCGTCGCCGAAGCGCTCGACCTTCCTTACGAGCCGGTAGCGGCGTGAGCCGAACGTCGCGGTCCTTCGAGGGCCGCGACCGCATCCTCGACAAAGGGGCGCCAGCTGGCATCGGCGGGCGCCTCCGCGAGGATTTGCCGCCAGAGGATCAGTGCATCCTTGGGATCGCCCGACCGGGCGAGCGCGAGACCGTAGAAGAAGCGCGGCGCAGGATAGGTAGGCGCGAGCTCCTGCGCCCGGCGGAACGCCAGCTCGCTGGCAGGTGTCAGCGTTCCGGCATGGTCGGCAAGGGCATTGCCCAGACCGATCCAGAGCGCCGGATCGCCGGGGTGCTCCCGAACCGCCGACTGGAGGATTCCCGCAGCTTCCTGCGTCCTCCCTCGGCTTGCGAGCGATTCCGACATCACGAGCCAATGCTCGGTCGGCGTGAATTGCCCGAAGAAGGCATGGCGCAAATTCGTCAGCGGGATCGGGGGCCGCCGCTGCTCGGCGCTTCGAGGCGACGACGGCAGCTCAGGCTGGCCCAGGAAGGCATAGCCGGCTGAACCGAAAAGCAGGGCCGCAACGGAAAGGTGCATCATGGTCCCGCGAACGCGGAGCGCCCACAGCAGACCAAGCGAGGCCGCAACCAACACGAGCAAGCCGACCCAGCCGCTCATCGCCGCTTCCTCCTGAGCCGTCCCGCAGCGACGGCTCCGCCGAAGATCAGCAGAATGATCGGAGCCGCCCACAACGGCCACGCAATCGGCTTTGCCGACGGCCGATAGCTGATCCAGTCGCCATAACGCTCGATCAGCCAGGCCCGGATGTGCTCGGGCTTCTCGCCCGCCGCAATGCGCCGGCGAACGAGATCGCGCATGTCGCCTGCGAGTTCGGCGTCCGAGTCGGCGATCGACTGCCCCTGGCAGACGAGGCAGCGGATCTCCTGCATCAGTTCCTGGGCCTTCGCCTCCTGCTTCGCATCGGGGATCTGGCGATAGGCCCAGTAAGACGGCGGCAAGTTGGAATCCGCGAAAGCAGGCGTCGCCAGCGCGATCAGAAAAGCAACCGCGAGAGGCCTCACCGCACTTTCTCCAGCTCTTCGAGAACCTTCGGAACATCCGCCGGTCCGATCGGGCCCACATACTGGAGCCGGATGACGCCCTTGCCGTCGATCACGAAGGTTTCCGGAACTCCGGCGGACCCGAGCGCGAGTTGCACCCGGCTGGTCGGGTCGCTCCCGATCCGGCTGTACGGATTGCCATGGCGGTCGAGGAATGCTGCGATCCCGTCCGGAGAGTCGCGGATCGCGATACCCTCGATCTTTACGCCCCGGCGCTTCAATTCCTCGAGCACCGGAGCTTCCGCGACGCACGGTACGCACCAGCTTGCAAACAAGTTCAGCAAGCGCGGCTCGCCGGTCGCGAGGTCGGTCGAACGCAGCGCCGGAACGCCCGGGGCGGCCTGCGCCAATTCGAACGCAGGGACCGGCCTGTTGACCAGCTGCGAGCGAACGGTCGGATCGTTGGGAGCGACCAGGCGCCACGCGAATGCGATCAGGATCCAGACCAGCAGGACGATCGGTATGAGGCGGAGGCCGCGGCTCATGATGCTGCCGCCCTGCGTCTGCGCCATACCCGCATGGCGTGGCCGATGAGCGCGAGCAGGCCTCCGAGCCCGACCAGCATTCCGCCGAGCCAGATCAATGTGACCAGAGGCTTCCACCAGAGACGCAATTGCCAGCGGCCTTCCTGATCGGCCTGGCCGAGCACCGTGTAGAGCTGGCCACCAAGCACCGTCTGGATTGCAGCCTCGTTGGTCTCGGTGGGCGGATCGGTGAAGAAGCGCGACTGCGGACGAAGCACATGGACTCCGCCTCCACGCGACGCGCGGAGCTCCGCCTCAAGAGCGGTCCAGTTCGGCCCGGCGACCGGCGACACATTCTCGAACCGAACGAGCCACGGCCCAACATCGACCGTCTCGCCGAGCCTGACCGCTGTAAGCTTCTCGGTAGTGAAGGCGCTGTCTGCGGCCATCCCGGCGACGGAAACGGCAGCACCCAAATGAGCGATGACCATACCCCAGATGGCAAGCGGCGTGCGCAACGGATTGCGTCCGATCAAGGGGAAGATCACCGCCGGGATCAAGCCGGCGGCCAGCGCCAGCCCAAGGCGGGAGAGAATGCTTGCTTGCGGCATGGCAAGGAAGGCGATGACCAGAGCAGTCGCGGCACAAAGAGCAGGCAGAGCGAGCTTGCGAAAGATCGGCCGCTTCTCCTGCCTCCAGCTAAGCAGCGGACCGAAAGCGAGAAGAATGCCGAGCAGGATCGCAAGCGGCCCGGCAACCGAATCGAAGTACGGTGCCCCGACCGAAAGTTTCTCTCCGGAAAGCGCCTCCGCCATCAGCGGATAGAGCGTCCCGATGAAGACGATCCCGAGAATGACCGTCAGCAGCAGATTGTTGACGACGATCCCCGCCTCACGGCTGACGAGCTCGAACGGTGCCCCCTCGCGCAAGGAGCCCGCGCGGACGGCGAAAAGCACGAAGGCCGCAGTCACGTAGATGCCGAGCAGGCCCAGGATGAAGGCGCCGCGCGTCGGATCGACCGCAAAGGCATGAACCGACGTCAGGATGCCGGAGCGCACCAGGAACGTGCCGACCATCGACATGGAAAAAGCGATGACCGCGAGCATCATCGTCCACGCCTTGAGTGCGTTGCGCGCCGCAAGCACCGCGACGGAGTGCAGCAAGGCGGTAGCTGCGAGCCAAGGCATAAGCGAGGCATTCTCGACCGGGTCCCAGAACCACCAGCCGCCCCAACCCAGTTCGTAATAGGCCCAGTAGCTGCCAGCGGTGATCCCCAGCGTCAGGAAGATCCACGCACCGAGCACCCATGGGCGCATCGCCCGCGCGAGCTGACGATCGACATCGCCCGCAAGCATCGCGCCGACGGCAAGGCTGAACGCGACCGAAAGCCCTACATAGCCGAGGTAGAGCGTTGGCGGATGGAAGGCCAAGCCCGGATCCTGAAGCAGCGGATTGAGGCCCCTGCCCTCCATCGGCGCCGGGTTCAGTCGCGCGAACGGATTGGAGGCGCACAGCAGGAAGGCGTGGAAGCCCAGCGCCAGCGCCGCCTGAGCGCCAAGGGCCGCAACGAGCGTCCGGCTCGGAAGTTGGCGAGAGAAGATCGCCAGAGCCGCGCCCGACACGCCCAGCACCGTGACCCAGAGAAGCATCGAGCCCTCATGGTTCCCCCAGGCTCCAGCGACCTTGTAGATTAGCGGCTTGGCGCTGTGGCTGTTCTCGGCGACCAGCGCCACGGACAGGTCGGTCCTCGCGAATACGATCACAAGCATCGCGAACGCAATCAGGCAGAGCAGGCCTTGCACCATCGCAAGCGCCCGGACGGGCCGATCCGCATCCAGCTTTCCGCGAACATGAGCGACGCTCAGGAACAGCCCGAGAAGCGACAGCGCAGCGGCTAGCCAAATGGCGGCAAGGCCTGCCTCCGGGATCATCGCTTGAACGTCTGTCCCACTTTGTGCTCGGCGGCCTGATTGCCGAGCTCCGGAGGCATGTAGCGCTCATCGTGCTTGGCCAGGATATTATCGGCGACAAAAGTCTGGTCCCGCGCAAGTTTGCCTTCAGCGACCACTCCGCTGCCTTCGCGGAACAGGTCGGGAAGAATGCCGCGATAGGAGACCAGCACACGCGCCTCGCCGTCCTCGACCATGAAGCGCGTCGTCACGCCGTCGCGATCGCGCTTGACCGAGCCACGCTCCACCATTCCGCCGAGCCGGACGGCCTTTCCGGCCACCGCCTTGCCCGCAACGACATCCGCGGGCGTGTAGAAATAGGCCGCGCGATCCTTCAGGCCCCACATGGCGAGTAGGACGGCGCCCAGCACCGCCAGGAGCGCGAGGACGACAAGGATGAGGCGCTGGTGCTTCGGGCGGGCGATCATTGCGGGCGCTTCAACCCGTCCGCAGCGGCCTCCGCCTTACGCATTGTCACGTATGCCCAGGCGAGCAGCCCGGTCGTTCCAAGAACAACGACGGCGTATGCTGCCGTTACGAAGGCCCAATGGTTCATTCCGCGGCCGCCCGGCGCATGCGCGCCTCCACCTTTGCTTCGGCGAGTTCGGCCCGCATGCGCATCAGGACAGCTGCTCCGAACAGGCAGGTGAAGCCCAGCGCAGCGAGCGGCAGCGGCCAGAGGATCGATGAATCGATGCTCGAACCGGAAACCCCGATGCTCTGGCCCTGATGAAGCGTTCGCCACCACAGGACCGAATAATGGATAATCGGGAGGTTGATCGCGCCAATCAGGCCGAACAGAGCCGCGATCCGCCCTTCGCCTCCCCGCTCCCGCTCGGCACCCGCCAAGGCGACGTAGCCGAGATAAAGGAAGAACAGGATGAGCATCGATGTCAGGCGGCCGTCCCATTCCCACCAGGTGCCCCAGGTCGGCCGGCCCCAGATCGAGCCGGTGAGCAGGCAGATCGCGGCGAAGGTTGCGCCAGCCGGGGCCAGCGCGCGACCTGCGACCGCTGCCAGGGGATGGCGCCAGACGAGCTGTGCGATCGAGGCGCCGGCAATGCCTGCCCAGCCGGCCATGCCAAGCCAGGCCGCCGGCACATGGACGTACATGATGCGGACCGTCTCACCCTGCAGGTAATCGGGTGGCGTAAGCGTCAGGCCGCCAACAAGCCCTGCAGCCGTCAGCAACAGCCCGATAGCCAGCAGCCAGCCAGTCGCGGGTCGCGCGAATTTCAGGAACCTTGCCGGGTTGGCAAAGCGGTGCACGGCCTGTCTTAGCCTCTGCCGATCAGCCGCTGCGCCATCGCGTCGGCCACCGAAGCGGGGTCGCGGCCGGTTTGGGCGCTTTCCGCCCAGATCTGCTCGAGCCGGTCCGGAATGCCCTCGATCCGCTTCCGAACGAGGCTTGCGTCGCCGTCGCGAAGATATTCGGTGCAGACGTTGATGATGCCGCCGGCGTTAATCACGTAGTCGGGGGCATAGAGGATTCCGCGCTGATGCAGTCGCGCGCCGTCTTCCTTTTCCGCGAGCTGGTTGTTCGCGCCGCCCGCTACGACCGGCACTCGAAGTGCCGCAATCGTCTGCTCGTCGAGGATCGCTCCCAGCGCACATGGGCTCAGCACGTCCGCTTCGATCCCCAGTATTTCATCGGTGCTGATAACCTTGCCGCCGGTAGCATCAGCCAGCTTCTGAGCCTTTGCCGCATCCACGTCCGCGATCGAGAGCCTCGCGCCTTCAGCGGCCGCATGCACGGCGACGCCCGTCGCAACGCTGCCGGCGCCCTGCAGCGCGATGTGAAGACCGTTCACGCTATCCTTGCCGAGCGCACGACGAAGGGCGGCCTTGAGGCCCAGAAAAACTCCAAGTGAAGTATGCGGGCCAGGATCGCCGCCGACATCGCCACCTTCGACCGGAAGACCGGCAACGAACGGCGTCTGGCGACGAATCTCGATCATGTCGGCAACGCTCATGCCCACGTCTTCCGCGGTCACATAGCGGCCGCACAGATGATCGACTGCCTTGCCGAAGCAATGCAGCATTTCCGGGGTCTTGGTACGCTTCTCGTCGGCGATGATCACCGCCTTGCCGCCCCCGAGCGGGAGGCCGGCCATGGCGTTTTTGTAGCTCATCCCGCGTGACAGGCGCAGCGCGTCGGTCAGACCTTGCGCAGGATCCGCATAGTGCCAGAAACGGCACCCCCCGGCAGCCGGACCCAAATGGGTCGAATGGACGGCGATAATGGCCTTGAGACCGCACTCTTCGTTCCAGACGAAGTGCAGGTCTTCATGCGCGTCGAAATCTTCGAAGCCCCAGGGCGTATTCATAGGATGGAAAAGGTCCGATAATCGTCAAGAAATGGGGCGATCGACGGGACTTGAACCCGCGACCCCCGGTACCACAAACCGGTGCTCTAACCAGCTGAGCTACGATCGCCATGATGCGTCCCATGGCATCTCTCCCCGGGACGCGCGCTCCTTAAGGTGGCTGGTTTGCGAAGGCAAGCGAACCACCGCGCCGTTGGAGCGTTGGCAGCCTAAGTGCCTTTGCGTAGTTAATATGGGCGCGAATAGGCCTATTTTAAGTTTGCTAAGATCGTTTCAGAGGCGCAATTTGTCTTGGGGAGAACGAAGATGTTGGCGAGTCGCCGCTCGGGGCCAGTCGCCGGATCTGGCGTTTCGCTACGCGACACGTTGATTGCGGCCGGACTGAATGAAGAACTTGTCGATCTGCTTGATCGTATGCCGCACAAGGTCATCCAGGTTGATCCTCGACGACCGTTCCGCGAGCCCGGGGTACCGCGCGACGAAGTCCTGTTCGTCCGATCGGGTCTGATTTCCAAATTCAAGGTCGATAGCTCCGGACGACGCCAGATCGTCGCCCTTAGGTTCCCGGGTGAAGGCGTCCTTCCTCGCGAGGGCCTTGCCAGCTACGGAATCCAGGCGATTGTTCCCAGCGAAATCATGGTTGGAAGTTCCAAGGACCTCGGCTCGATCATCGAGGCCCACCCAGAAATCCAGCAATTCTTCTGGAGGCTTACGCAACGCAATGAAGCGATCGGCTACGAATGGCTGGTCAATTGCGGCCGTCGGGATTCGACGGCTCGCGTTGCCCACCTGCTGTGCGAAACGGCGGTACGGAGCCACACCAAGGTTCCGGACGAAGCGCTGCACAATCCTTTCACGCAGCAGCAGATCGCGGAGATCACTGGCCAGACCTCGGTAAACGTGAACCGCGTCATGGCGGACCTGGAACGGCAAGGCCTGATCAAGCGCAAGGGACGCGACATCAAGTTCGTCGACTGGTCCGAGATTCGCCGCGTCGCCAGCTTCCAGCCGGCCTATCTCGAATAGATTCAGCAGATTGACTGCACGGGCATGGTGGGCGCGACAGGGATTGAACCTGTGACCCCACCCGTGTGAAGGGTGTGCTCTACCGCTGAGCTACGCGCCCATGCCCGTTCAGGAAGTCGCGGATATAGTGTCGGCTTCGCCCAAGTCCAGCTTACTGAACGGCGTCCTTCAGCACCTTGCCCGGACGGAACTTGGGCTGGGCGCTGGCCTTGATCTGCATCGGCTCGCCGGTGCGCGGATTGCGTCCGGTGGATGCCTTGCGGCGAGTGACCGAGAAATTGCCGAATCCCACAAGCCGAACTTCGTCGCCGCGCTTCAGCGCGGACGTCACAACTTCGAGCATCGTCTCCACAGCACGAGCGGCGTCGTTCCTGCTGAGACCTGCGCGATCAGCGACATGCCCGATCAGTTCCTGCTTGTTCATCGGTTCGGCTCTCCCCGGAATTCTACGCGAGACTCACCCGCGACCGCCAAATCCTTAAGGCAAGAGTCTAAACACAAGTAAAGGTCAGTGCCGCAGGGACGCTTCACCTTCCGACGAATGGCCAGGAACTCGGTGTTCGGCCGCATGCTCGTCCGCCTCCGTCCATTCGATCGGCTGCATCTTCTGCGTCATCGCGCGGGCGAGCACCTCATCGACATGCGACACCGGCACAATCTCGAGGAGATCGCGGACGGCTGCCGGAATATCGACAAGGTCCTTCTCATTCTCCTGCGGGATGAGGACGGTGGTGATCCCGCCGCGAAGAGCCGCGAGCAGCTTTTCCTTCAGGCCGCCTATCGGAAGAACACGGCCACGAAGCGTAACTTCGCCGGTCATCGCCACGTCGCGGCGGACCGGAATGCCCGTGAGCGTCGAAATCATCGCCGTGACCATGCCGATCCCTGCGGACGGGCCGTCCTTTGGCACCGCGCCTTCCGGCAAGTGGACGTGGATGTCCTTGCGGGCGAAGATCGAGGGCTTCACGCCGTAAGCTGGGGCGCGAGCTTTCACAAAGCTCATCGCCGCCTGGATCGACTCCTGCATCACCTCGCCGAGCTTGCCGGTCGTCTTGATCTGCCCCTTGCCGGGGACGGTTACGGCTTCGATCGTTAGCAGCTCGCCGCCAACTTCGGTCCAGGCGAGACCAGTGACGGCGCCAACCTGATCCTCTTCCTCACCGACGCCATAACGGAAGCGCCGGACCCCGAGGAAATCGTTGAGGTTCTCTTCCGTAACGACAACGCTCTCGAACTTGCCTTCGAGAATTTTGCGCAGCGCCTTGCGGGCGACCTTGGCTAATTCGCGCTCGAGCGTACGAACTCCCGCTTCACGGGTATAGAAGCGAAGGATTCCGCGCAGCGCTCCATCAGTGAACTCGAGTTCGCTGTCCTTGAGACCGTGCGCTTCCATCTGCTTCGGGATGAGATGGCGACGAGCGATCTCGACCTTCTCGTCCTCGGTATACCCCTCTAGCCGGATGATCTCCATGCGGTCGAGCAGCGGCTGAGGCATGTCGAGCGAGTTCGCGGTCGTCACGAACATCACGTCCGAAAGATCATAATCGAGCTCGAGGTAATGGTCCTGAAATCGCGAATTCTGCTCAGGGTCGAGCACTTCGAGAAGCGCGGAAGCCGGATCGCCTCGGAAATCCTGCCCTAGCTTGTCGATCTCATCGAGCAGGAACAGCGGGTTGGAGGTGCCGGCCTTCTTGAGGTTCGACACGATCTTGCCCGGCAGCGACCCGATATACGTCCGGCGGTGGCCCCGAATTTCGGCTTCGTCACGGACCCCGCCCAGCGACTGACGAGCGAACTCACGTCCCGTCGCGCGAGCGATCGAGCGCCCGAGCGAAGTCTTGCCGACGCCGGGAGGTCCCACGAGGCAGAGGATCGGGCCCTTCAGCTTGTTGGTGCGCGCCTGGACCGCGAGATATTCGACGATCCGGTCCTTCACCTTCTCAAGGCCGTAATGATCCTCGTCGAGGATGCTCTGCGCCTCGGCGATGTCCTTCTTGAGCTTGGACTTCTTGCCCCACGGCAGGCCGAGCAGCACGTCCAGGTAATTCCGGGCAACCGTCGCTTCCGCCGACATCGGCGCCATCGCGCGAAGCTTCTTCAGCTCGGCATTGGCGCGGTTGCGGGCTTCCTTGGAAAGGCGCGTCTTTCGGATCTTGTTGGCGAGTTCCTGGAGTTCGTCGCCGCCCTCCTCGCTCTCGTTGCCGAGTTCGCGCTGAATCGCCTTCAGTTGCTCGTTCAAATAATATTCGCGCTGCGTCTTCTCCATCTGACGCTTTACGCGGCTGCGGATCTTCTTCTCGACCTGCAGAACGCCAAGCTCGCCTTCCATGAAGGCGAACACCATCTCGAGCCGGCGCGACGGATTCATCTCCCCAAGCAGCGCCTGTTTGTCGGCAACCTTGATCGACAGGTTCGACGCGACCGCGTCAGCGAGAACGGAAGCGTCCTCGATCTCGCTGAGCTGGATGCCGGTTTCCGGCGGGAGACGTTTGTTGAGCTTCGCGTAATTCTCGAACTGATCGATCACCGAACGCATGAGCGCCTGGACTTCGGGACCGTCTGCGGTCTCCTGATCCACTTCTTCCACCTCGGCTGCCATGTAGCCGTCCTGGGGTACCAAACCGGTCAGCCGGGCACGCTTCGCGCCCTCGACAAGGACGCGCACCGTGCCGTCCGGCAGCTTCAGAAGCTGCATTGCGGTCGCGATCACGCCGAGATCGTAAAGAGCCTCGCGATCGGGATCATCCTCGCTCGGATCAAGCTGGGCGACGAGGAACAGCTCCTTGTCCGCGGACATTGCCGCTTCGAGAGCGGCCACGGATTTTTCACGGCCAACAAACAGCGGAACGATGCGCTGCGGGAAAACGACAATGTCGCGCAGAGGCAGGATGGGAAGCAAACGTGTCATACATGAGCTATATGGGCGGCACCCGTTCAAGGCGCAACAAAGCGTCGGAACAATCGCGCCGAGCGGAGCGCTTTTGTCTCATCGTACGAAGGAGTGCGGGCAATGGCCAACGAACGCGAGAAGATCAGCACGGGACCCAACGACAGGCCGCTTAACGAGGGCATTGCAGGGACCGGACCCGGCATTCCGGACGAGGCTCTGCTGCCGGGTAAGGAATTGCCTCAGCCACCGACGGACGAGGAGGAGCGCCGTATCCGGGCAAAGCTGGGCGCAGAGGAAGAAGTCGACACCCTGCCGCTCGAAGGGGAATGATCAGATATTCAGGCCGGTTGCGAGAGCAAGCGCGGGCGGCAGATTCTGAAGCGCATGGACGGCCGCGGGGATTGCAAATGCCGCCAGCAATGAACGGCTGCGCCAGGTCACGAACAACGTCGAAAAGATCAGGAACGGCCACCAGATCACCAAGCCCCAAGTCGGGTGGAAGCTGGAGTGGAATAATCCCCAACCGATCGAACTGATCATGATGGCGATTGCCGGGTTCACGAAGCGGAGCAGTATCAACAGTGCCGTTCCCATCATCAGCGTCTCGACGACGGGTGACAGGATCACGATCAGGAAGATTTGCATCGCCGGCGAAACCGGGAAATCCGGCTGCGAGGCGTTGGGGAAGATCAGGCCGATTAGCGCGGCCAGGGCAATACTCGGCACGAAAGCCATGAGCCAACCGACGCCGATCGCGACAAGCGGCCGGCGCGGTTCGCGGATCGGTTTTGGCAGGATTTCGAGCGGGCCGAGCCCTAGGCCGCTTGCGTCAGCGGACAGTTCAGCCGTCACGCGGCGTCGCCTGCCTTACCCTTCTTTGCGTAGACCCGGACGGGCTCCTTGGTGCCCATGACGACTTCCTTGTCGACGTGGACCTCGTCGACCCCGTCCATCGACGGTAGGTCGAACATCGTGTCGAGCAAGATGCCTTCGAGGATCGAGCGCAGGCCGCGGGCGCCGGTCTTGCGGTCGATCGCCTTGCGGGCAACCGCGCCGAGCGCGTCCTCGGTGAACTCCAGTTCGACGTCTTCCATGTCGAACAGCTTGGCATACTGCTTCACCAGCGCGTTCTTCGGCTCGACCAGGATCTTGACCAGGGCCTCCTCGTCGAGGTCCTCAAGCGTGGCGATGACCGGTAGACGGCCGATGAACTCGGGGATGAGGCCGAACCTCAACAGATCCTCGGGCTCGGTATGCTTGAGCGTCTGGCCCGTACGCCGTTCTTCCGGAGCCGCGACGTGCGCGCCAAAGCCCATCGACTTGCCCTGCATACGGTCGTCGATGATCTTCTCGAGGCCCGCGAACGCGCCACCGCAGATGAACAGGATGTTCGTCGTGTCGACTTGCAGGAATTCCTGCTGCGGATGCTTTCGGCCGCCCTGCGGCGGAACCGAGGCGGTGGTGCCTTCCATGAGCTTGAGCAGCGCCTGCTGCACGCCCTCGCCCGACACGTCGCGCGTGATCGAGGGATTGTCCGACTTGCGCGAAATCTTGTCGATTTCGTCGATGTAGACGATGCCGCGCTGTGCCTTCTCGACATTGTAGTCGGAAGCCTGGAGCAGCTTGAGGATGATGTTCTCGACGTCCTCGCCGACGTAGCCGGCTTCCGTCAGCGTCGTCGCATCGGCCATCGTGAACGGCACGTCGAGGATGCGGGCGAGCGTCTGGGCCAGCAGCGTCTTGCCGCAACCGGTCGGGCCGATCAGGAGTATGTTCGACTTCGCAAGCTCGACTTCCTGGCCCGTCTTCGCGCCGTGGTTGAGCCGCTTGTAATGGTTATGAACCGCGACCGAGAGAACGCGCTTCGCACGGTCCTGCCCGATCACGTAATCATCGAGGACCTTGCAAATCTCCGCAGGCGTCGGAACGCCGTCGCGGGTCTTCACGAGGGCAGACTTGCTCTCCTCGCGGATGATGTCGTTGCAGAGCTCGACGCACTCATCGCAGATGAAGACGGTCGGCCCTGCGATCAGCTTCCTGACCTCATGCTGCGACTTTCCGCAGAAGGAGCAGTAGAGGGTGCTCTTGCCGTCGCTGCCTGAAAGCTTGGTCATCTAAATCCTTGTTCACCCGGTCTCGAGCGACCGCCTCTCGAAGGCCATGCTAGCCTTCTTTATTGCACAATCAATCTTGGTTCAGGGTTAACGCCAGCCCCGATCCATCGCTTCTGTCCCGAATATGGATTGCGTCGAGACGCGCGGCAAGGGCCGCGAGCGCAGCTTTCATGCAACAAATTGCTGAGACGAACGGCTTTTCCAGCCTGTCGGCCTAGAACAGGGTCGTCAGCCAGTAGAAGAGCGCCGCCACCGCAGCAGATGCGGGAATGGTGATGAGCCAGGCCGTCATGACGTTTCCGGCGACCTGCCAACGCACTGCCGAAGCGCGCCGAGCGGCTCCCGCCCCGATGATGCAGCCCGTGATCGTATGCGTGGTGGAAACCGGAATGCCGAGCCATGATGCCGTGAAGAGCATCACTGAACCGCCAAGCGAGGCGCTGAAGCCCTGGTGCTGGGAGAGCTTCGTGATGCGGATGCCCATGGTCTCGATAATCCGCCAGCCTCCCGAAAGCGTGCCAAGACCCATCGCTACGTAGCAGCTCAACGCAACCCAATGCGGCACCTGAAATTCGCCGTGCAGATAGCCCGTCGAGTAGAGCAGCACTGCAATTATGCCCATCGTCTTTTGCGCGTCATTCAGCCCGTGGCCGACGCAATAGGCCGCTGCAGAGCTAAGGTGGAGAACACGGAAACTTCGCTCGGCTCCAGCAGCGGTCGCCCGCACACCCAACCAGCTTGTGACCAGCATGATGAGCATCGCAAGGACCATGCCCAGCGTCGGCGAAAGGACGATCGCGATCAAAGTCTTGTTGAGGCCCGCCCACTGGACGCCGGTCAGCCCCGCATGGGCCACGCCGGCGCCGATGATTCCGCCTACCAGCGCATGGCTGGAAGATGACGGTATACCCTTGAGCCAGGTGACAATGTTCCAGAACATTGCCCCGACAAGGGCACCGAACACCACGCCCGGCGTGACAAGATCCTTGTCGATCAAGCCCTTGCCGATCGTGTCTGCGACCTTGTGGAGCTCCGGAACGGCCAGTGCGAGGAAATAGGCGGCAAAGTTGAAGAAGGCCGCGAACGCGACCGCCGTGACAGGCTTGAGGAGACGGGTCGCAACGACCGTCGCGATGGCATTGGCTGCGTCGTGCAGGCCGTTCAGAAAATCGAACGCCAGCGCGATGAGGATGAGGCCGACCAGAAGCGGAAAGGCGAGCTCGTGCATGTTCCTGCCTCCGCCCGTCTAGGAGTGGTCGATCACGATGCCGTCGATTTGATTGGCGACGTCCTCGAATGCGTCCGTCACCCGCTCCAGGTGCCTCAAGATTTCCCGCGTTACGGCAAATTGCAGCGGGTCCGTCCGGGCAATCTCCCGGAATGCGCGCCTGAGACCGGCCGCGTGAATGTCGTCAGCCTTCCCTTCGAGGCGAACGAGCCGCTCGGTCAGCTCATGGAGCTTTTGGCCGTTCCTGCTGACGTCGCGAAGCAAAGGAATTGCCTCGTTCGTTACGCGAGCTGCCTCGGCGATGACCGCGACGATGTCCTTCATCTCCGGCCTGAGCTGCTCGACTTCGTAAAGGTCGATCGCCCGGGCCGCGGCGAGCATTTCATCGATTGCGTCGTCCATCGACCCGATCAGCGAGGTGATCGCGCCACGATCGAACGGGGTCAGGAAGGTCTTGCGGACGGTTGTGAGGACGTCACGGATCACATCGTCCGCGACATGTTCGCGATCCTGGATCGTCCTGAGGCACTTCTCCGTGGAGCCGCCGTCACTTGCCAATTGCTTGAGGGCTTCGGCGGCTGCGACGAGCATTGCCGAATGCGCTTCGAACATGCCGAAGAAATCGCCCGTCTTGGGCAGCAGACGCTGGAACCAGCCGAGCATGTACGAAACCCCCTGGACGTGACAGTTCTGTGACGGCTCAATGACAGGGATTTCGCGAAGCGCAAGTAGCCGCGGCTAGCGGACCAGCTCACCTGCCTTGATCACGCTATCCACGTGCTCCAGCGCGCGGATGTCGGCCAGGGGATCCGAATTCACCGCGATCAGGTCGCCCCAGGCGCCGGGCCGAAGGGTACCCACTTGCCCTTCCTTGCCAAGCGCACGCGCCGCTTCCGTTGTCGCGGACTGGATCGCCTGCATCGGGCTCATCCCATAGCGCACCATGTAGAAGAATTGCCGGCCCCCGAGACCGTAGGGATAGACTGCGGCGTCCGTCCCGAACGTGAGTTTTGCGCCCGCTTTCACGGCCTTTGCAAAGCCCTGCCGCTGGACGTCAGTCGTCTCGCGGTTCTTGCGCAGATATTCGGCAGGCCAGCCCTGCTTGGTGCCGACCTCCTCGATCCAGTCGCCGTTGTAGATGTCCATGTCGAGCCAGACGCCGCTCTTCTTCGCGAGAGCGATGCCCTCTGCGTCGAGATAGCTCGCATGTTCGACCGTGCGCGCGCCGGCGCGAATGGCAGCCTTGATGCCTTCCGCGCCATGCGCATGAGCGATGCAGTATGAGCCGCGCAACTTCGCCTCGTCGCAAGCGGCCTTCATTTCTTCCGGGCTGAGCTCGAGCGCGCCGGGTTCGCTTCCGATGGCGAGGACTGCACCCGTCGCGATCAACTTGATGAAGTCTGCGCCATGGTCGAGCAGGTAGCGCGCCTTGTCTCGCGCCTCCGAAGGGTTCCGCACTTCGCCAACGCGAAATGACTCGGGGATGGGGATGTCTGGCGCCAGAGCGTCGATCTCGCCACCGCCGCCCGGCGTGGTGATGTAGCCGCCGGCAACAAACATTCGTGGACCGACGATGTCACCCGCATTGATCGCGTCTCGAAGCGCTACGTCCGTAAGCCCGCGATAGACCCCGACGTCCCTTACCGTCGTGAAGCCGGCCCGGAGCATCGTCCTGGCCGCCGGGACGGCCTTGAGGATGGTCGCGGACTCGCTGTGCTTGAACGGTTCCGCGGGGTCGGCGCTTTCCGTAGCGCCATCGGCGATGTGGGTGTGAAGGTCGATCAGGCCCGGAAGGACCGTGAGGCCGGACCAGTCGACGTTTGCAGGCCCATCGCTCGCCCGCCATGGAGTGACCGCCGAAAACTTTCCGTCGACGATGCGGATCCGCTGATCAGTCGAAACCCGGCCAGTCTCGGGATCGATCAGGCGCCCGGCGCGGACGTCGACCGTCGCCGCAAAAACTGGGGACGCAACGGCAATCGCGCAGGCGAATGGAATCGCTAGTCGAACCGCCATGCCCCCTCCCCTTGCTTTCATCTTAGGACGGCGAAACGTCTCCAGCTCCGGTGCCGGCGTCTTCGCCCTGTTCCGGACGCTTCTCGAACACCTCGTCGATCAGGCCGAAGACCTTGGCCTCGTCCGCCTCGAGGAACTTGTCGCGGTCCATCGCCTTCTCGATCTCCTCGATCGTCTGGCCGGTGTACTTCGCGTAGAGCGAATTGAGGCGCGAACGCATGCGCAGGATCTCACGAGCCTGGATTTCGATGTCCGCGGCCATGCCCTGGGCACCGCCTGAGGGCTGGTGGACCATGATCCGGCTGTTTGCGAGCGCGATGCGCATTCCGGGTTCGCCAGCGGCAAGCAGGAAGCTCCCCATCGACGCCGCCTGGCCGATGCAGACGGTCGCAACCTTCGGCCGAATGTACGCCATCGTGTCGTGGATCGCGAGGCCGGCAGTGACCACTCCGCCCGGCGAGTTGATGTACATGAAGATGTCCTTCTTCGGGTTTTCGGACTCGAGGAAGAGAAGCTGTGCGGTGACGAGCGAGGCCATGTGATCCTCGATCGGGCCGGTTATGAAGATGATCCGCTCACGAAGCAGGCGCGAATAGATGTCGAAGCTGCGTTCGCCGCGGTTCGACTGCTCGATGACGATCGGAACGAGCTGCGAGACGATGTCCTGATGATTCATTGAAAAACTGCCGGTCCTTTTGCTGATGTGACCTACATCGGCGCGAAATGCAGCCGGTTCAAGCGGGCTCGGCAAAACTGAAACGGGCGGCCGGATGAACCGACCGCCCGCCAGGATTACAAAGCCTTGTTGGGGCTTACATTTTCACGGATGCCCGTGCGTAATAGTACCGGCCCGGAACGTCGTAGACGGTCGGGTCGAAGTTGTTGATGTCGCAGGTGATGCAGCCCGGCGCCTTGGTGTTGAAGATATTGTTCGCACCAATCGCAAAGCCGAACCGATCATCCCAGAACGATGGGGTGAAGCGGATCTGTGCATCCGTATAGAAGCGCGACTTCATCACGTTTCCGCCCTGCTCCTTCAGCTTGGAGACGTAGCGGCCGATGAGCGTGGCGCCGAAGTTGGAGCCATCCCAATCGAGGATGCCGATCGACTTCCACTTCGGGAAGCCCTGCGAAGGACTGCCCTGCTCGGTGCCTTCCCGGCTGATCTTCTGAACGCCGTCCTGTATCGGCACGAACACGTCATAGTTCTGCAGGAACGTGTTGTTCCAGGTGAACCCGAACGTGCCCATCTGGGTCTTGGCAGTCCGATAGGTCGCGTTGACGTCAAAGCCAGTGGTTTTGATCGCCGCGATGTTCTGCAGGATGCCCTGCACCTGGGTCAGCACACCCCCCGGAGCACGCGTCACAAGGGCGCAAGCAGCCGGATCATTGTTCACGACGCAGTTGGTCAGGGTGACCTCGGCATCGACCGTCTGGATCGAGTCGTAGATCTTGATGTTGTAGTGGTTCACCTCGACCGAGAAGCGCGGGATGAACGATGGGCTCAAAACGCCGCCGAAGACCCAGCTCTTCGAGGTTTCCGGTTGCAGTGCCGAGTTGCCGCCGACGGCCACAGAAATCTGCGGGTTCGTCTGCTGGTAACTGCCATCTGACGGGACGCCCAACGCAATACAATTTGCGCGGACGGCGGCGTCGTTCTGGAAGTTACGCGGCGCCGTATTGCCAGGATCCGACGAGCAGGGATCGTCCAGCTGCTGGTCGAACCGCGACGGAGTACCCTTGAGTTCGCCGATCGACGGAGCCCTGAAGCCTTCCGCATAAGATCCGCGCAGGCGCAGATCCTTGATCGGTTTCCAGTTCAAGCCACCCTTGAAGGTCGTCGTCGATCCCGACGTCGAATAGTCGGACACGCGGACAGCGCCGTTCAATTCGAGCAGTTCGGCGAAAGGCACACCGGAGAGCAGCGGAGCATTCAACTCGGCATAAGCTTCCTTGACGTTGTACTTGCCCTTCGTCGGCTGGGCCGGAATGTCCGAGCTGAAGCCTGCTGCAACGACCGGATCCGGATCGAACCGTCCGCTGAGCTTGCGGAACTCGACACCAGCGGCGAGGCCGAGCGGACCGCCCGGAAGCTCGAACAGGTTGCCGGAGACGTTCGCGGTGAAGTCCCAGGTCTTCTGCTCGCTCTTATCGCGCTGAACGAACGTGACGTAATCGATCATGTCCTGTGTGATCGACCCGGCACCGCCGAAGAAGTTGAACGGAACGCAGCCCGGCGTCGCCTGGCAGGTGGCGAGCGGCCCGAGAGCGATACCCAGCTTCTGCGAGTTGATGTTGCCGAGCATCCGCTGGTGAGCCTTGTTCTGGCCCCACGCAGCGTTGATGTCCCAGTACCAGTCGCCGCCCATGAGGGAGAACTTGCCGTCGAGCGTGGCCACTCCATAGGTGGTGTTGACCGTCTGCGAGAAACGGCGGTTACCGCCCTCGACGAACCGGCGCAGGATGAAGTCGAGATTGCTCGAATCCAGCGTTACGCCGAACGGATTGTAGGGATTGGTCGCGTCGATCGTCGTGTTGTCGAGGACCGGCGTGATGCCCGCTGCAACGCCGATGCCGAATGGCAGCGGAGCCGCTTCGTTCTTCGACTTGCGCTGGTTCCAGATGCCCTTGAGCGTCAGGTTCACATTGTCCGTCAGCGGCGTCTTGGCCGTTGCGAACAGGCCGAAACGCTCCAGCGGGATCTGGAGATAGTTGTACGGACCGAAGTTAAATCGATCGTCCGGGCTGACGAACGGACGGAAGTCCGCCGGCGTCGCCGTTCCGGTTAGCACCGGCGCGATCAAAGTCGCGTCGCCGCCAGGGAAGAGCGAACCAGCGTAGCGGCCGTTGGGAAGGAATCCCGAGCATCCGCCATCGGCACAGGTCGTGGAATAAGGCGCTGGGAAACGCGAGATCGCGCGATCGCCTGCGCTGATCGAACCCTGCTTCACATAGTTGGCGCCGATGACAACCTGCAACGGACCGTCGCCGCCATTACCCCAGCTGAGCTGGTAGTTCTGGGTGTTGCCGTCGTTTTCGTCGAGGTAGCCACCGAGTTGCGCGGAAGCCATGAAGCCGGACTGGCGGTGCTTGGTGATAATATTGACCACGCCCGCAATCGCATCCGAACCGTAAATCGCCGACGCGCCGTCCTGCAGCACTTCGACGCGCTCGATTGCGCTTTCCGGAATGGAGTTGAGGTCGGTCGAGCCGGGAACGCCGCTGGCCGAAGCCCCGTTAACGTAACGAATGCCGTCGACGAGGACGAGCACGCGCCGCGATCCCAGGTAGCGAAGGTCGATTTCCGCCGCGCCGGCGCCGACGCCGCCGCCGTCAGGCGGGTTGCCGAGGTTGCCCGAGTTGTTGAACTTGCCATTCAGGCCGCCGCCGGAGCTCGGAAGGCGCTGAAGAATGTCGTTGACCGAGCTGAGGCCCGTCTTCTGCATGTCTTCCTGGTCGACGAAGACGATCGGCTGGTCCTGCGACAGCGGATCGCGGCGGATGCGCGAACCGGTGATGACGATGTCACCGCCCTGGGTCGTCTGGTCGCTGGCAGTAGCCGGCGTCTGTTGCACATCTTCCGGCGGAACGGTGCTCTGCGCGCTCGCGGTAGACGCGATGGCGACAGCGGCGAGAGCCGTCCCGGCTCTGAGTGCAAACGGAATGCGAGTCATTAAAGGCCCCCTATTTGTCACGGCCCGATTGGTGTCGGGCCGAAACGACATATCCAACTAAAGAGGGCTGCAACAGCAATAGTCACCGAAACGTAACAGATTTGCTCGGAGGTGATGCAAATCGTCTACAGTTGCGTTTCTCCGGGGGCCGGCAAAGCGAGGTACGCGAGGCGGCGCACTTCCCGCCTTCCCCGCGTGACCGTGTCGAGGATCAGGCCGGCAAAGAACGAAAGCACCGCCACGATCGTCATTCCAGTGGCCAGGATTGCTGTCGGGAAGCGCGGGACGAGGCCTGTTTCGAGGTAGGTGAAGACCAGAGGCAGGGCTAGGACCAGCGCGGCGGCAACGAGAATCGCGCCAATTCCGCCGAAAAAGAGGACGGGCCGCTCGATGCGATAGAGCGTGACGATCGTCTTCAGGATCCGCCAGCCGTCCCGGAATGTCGAAAGCTTCGAATGCGATCCTTCGGGTCGCGCAAGATAGCGAGTCTCGATCTCGCCGACCGGCATTCGGAGCTCGAGCGCATGGACACTCATCTCCGTTTCGATCTCGAATCCCTCGGACAGGACCGGGAAACTCTTCACGAACCGGCGGGAGAATACGCGGTAGCCGGAGAAGATGTCGGTGAAGCTCCGCCCGAACAGCCCCGAAAGCAGACGTGTGAATATCCTGTTCCCGATCACATGCCCGCCCCGGTAGGCTTCGGCGGCATCGTGCTTGCGAGTGCCGACGACCATGTCGAGCCGGTCCGCGGCGATCATTCGCGCCATTTCGGGAGCCGCCTCGGGATCGTAGGTCAGGTCGCCGTCCGCCATGACGTAAACGTCGGCTTCGATGTCGGCGAACATGCGCCGCACGACATGGCCCTTGCCCTGCTGGGTTTCGGACCGGACGACCGCGCCCGCGGTGGCGGCGACTTCCTTCGTCCGGTCGCGGCTGTTGTTGTCGTAGACGTAGACGGTCGCGCCAGGGAGCGCCTTGCGGAAGCCCTCGACCGTCGCGCCGATTGCCGCTTCCTCATTAAAGCACGGCAGGAGCACGGCGATCCGCGGCGACTGCTGGCTGTTCACGCTTCCCCCCTCGACTAGTCTCGCGCGGCTATAGAAGGGAACCACCGAAAACTTCTAGCCCAGCCGAGCGGTCGTAACATGCAATAACCGAAAGTCGTCCGATCCGTCACAAATGCGCCAGGGCGCTCCGGGAGGAATCACGAACGCGTCGCTCGCGCCGAGCTCGAAACCATCCTCGAAATCCAGACGCGCCGATCCATCAAGGACGAACCCGAATGCAAGCTCGCCGTGATGCACGGGAAAGTCGATCTGGCTCCCGCGGAGTGTCCTGACCTCGGCGAGTCCAGCCGTGGTGTCGCAGATTCTTGTCTCCTGCGCCTCGCCGCCGTGGAAATTCGTCCAGGACGTTCTTGCTGCAACATGATGCAGGAAGCGATGCCGGCCGAACGTACGTTCCACATTTACCGCGTTCGGAAGGACCATCTCATGATCGGCAAGCGTTTCGTGGAGTGCCGGACATCCAAGCTCGACGACCTCCAACCCGGCCGAGCTTTCCAGGACCCGATGCCTGATTTGCGGAGGCTGCAGGACCAGGTCGCCGGCCCGCATCACGAATGGCTCGCCCTGGTCTTCGTAAACCACACGGACCCAACCGCTTCGGACGTAGATGAGCTGGAGCGCGATGCGATGGAAATGCACCCAGTCGGCGACGGGACCACCATTCGGGATGCTGATCAGCGATGCGATGTAGCGTCCGCCCAAGCGGCCGGGGATCAAGTCGCGATAAAGCATCCCGGCCCGGCCTGGGCTCTCGGAACGATCGCCGGGCGCCAGGATGAAGCCGGGTTGAAATGGAGGAAGTTCGCTGGTCGGACGCGAAGCATCCGGCCGGCTCGTTAGCCGGACCTGCTCCCCCTCCCGAGTGAGAACCGCGGTATGCGGATCGTCCGCGGGGTAGATCGAATCTAGCCGGAACCCGTCGCCGCGCCAGGTTTCCAGCGCGGCGTCCAAGTCCGGACAGACGATTTCCCGGTCGCTCAAGCCTTCTTGGCGGGCTTCTTGGCAGGCGCCTTCTTGGAAGATGCCTTGGCCTCCGGCGCCTTGGCTGCGGCGGCATCCTTCACCGGCTTGGCCGGCTTCGGCTTGTCGGCCTTCTTCTCGACGGCGCTCTTGGCCGGCTTTTCAGCCTTTGCAGCGGCTTCGGCCTTGGGCTTGGCAGCCTTGGCCTTGCCCTTTGCAGCCTTGGCTTCCGGGACGTCGTGTCCGCAGCCCGGGCCATGGACATGGCCTTCCTCGGCCTCGAGGTCCGCTTCGAGCTCCGCACGCGTAGCCGTGCGGTCGGTGATATCCGCCTTCGAGAAGAGGAAATCGACGACCTTGTCCTCGTAGAGCGGAGCGCGAAGCTGGGCGGCAGCCATCGGTTCCTGCTGGATGTACTGGATGAACCGCTCGCGATCCTTGCCCTGGTACTGTGAAGCAGCCTGCCCGATCAGCTGGTTCATCTCGCGCTGGCTGACTTCGACGCCATTCGCGGCGCCGATTTCCGAAAGCAGGAGACCAAGCCGGACGCGGCGTTCGGCAATTCCGCGATATTCGGCGGCTTCGCTCTCGATTTCCTTGAGCGCGGCTTCCGGATCCGATTCATGGCTGGCCTCATGGCGAAGCTGCTGCATGATGTTCTCATACTCGGCGTCGACCATCGACCCCGGCACCTCGAACGAATGCCGCGAGGCAAGCTCATCGAGCAGCCTCCGCTTCATGTGGGTCCGCGTAAGGCCGTTGAGGTCCTGCTGCTGCTGGTCCCGAAGGATGCCGCGAAGCTGCTCGAGATCCTGCAGACCGAGCGACTTTGCGAACTCGTCATCGAGCTTGCTATCGCCGGCAACCTTTACGGACTTCACCGTCACGTCGAAAGTCGCGGCCTTGCCCTTCAGATTCTCGGCAGGATAGTCCGCCGGGAAGCTGACCTTGACGTCTCGCTGGTCGCCAACCTTGGCGCCGACGAGCTGCTCTTCGAAGCCCGGGATGAGTTGGCCCGAGCCGATTTCGACCTGCATGTCCTGGCCCGTGCCACCGTCAAACGGCTTGCCGTCGACGCTGCCGGCGAAGTCCATGACGACCAAGTCGCCGATCGCGGTCGCATGGCCCTTCTTCGCGTCGGTCCAGTTCTTGTTGGCGCTCGCCAGCCGCTGGATCTGCTCTTCGATTGCGCTCTCGTCCGCATCGACCGTGAGGCGCTCGAGCTTCAGGCCGTCGAAGCTGGGCGCCGGGATTTCCGGGAGAGCTTCGAGGCGAACCTTCACCTGGACGTCCGATCCGGGCTTGTAGTCGTCCTCGAGCGCAACTTCCGGCTGCATCGCAGGACGAAGCTTCTTGTCCTGCAGCAGCTGCTGGACGCCGGCCTGGACCGCGCTGTTCAGCGCATCCTGCTGTAGCGATTCGCCGTGCATCTTGCGAATGAGGTTCGGCGGCACTTTGCCCGGACGGAAGCCCGGCATGCGGATTTGCGGAGCGATCCGCTTCACCTCCTGTTCAACGCGGGCGTCGATATCCTCCGCCGGGATGGTCAGCATGAATGCCCGCTTCAGGCCTTCGTTTTCCGTCTCAACCGTCTTGATCACTGTTCAATCCCGTCAAAAGAATTTCGTCCTTCCCGCGCGGCCGAAGCTGCGCGTGGACCGCCGTGCTCGCCAGTCCCCCGGACTAGCTTCACGCGGCGGTGGTGCGCGCGGAGGGAGTCGAACCCCCACGTCTTGCGACACTGGAACCTAAATCCAGCGCGTCTACCAGTTCCGCCACGCGCGCGGACAAGGAGCGGCGCTATAGCAAGGATCGCCGCAGGGGCAACCGCTTAAGGCTTAGCCGCGTTTGTGGAGGCGAAAGGAACGACCATGACTCAGCAGACGCCGCCCGAGACGCCCCCGCCGCAAGAACCGCCGCAACCCTCTCAGCCCGGACAGCCTACGCCGACACCGCAGGAAACGCCTGCTCCCCCGCCGGACGTGGACGTGCCGACACCGGGCACGACACCGTCGCCTACCCCCGCGTCACCGATCGGCTAAGAGCTGCGAATCCGGGCGTTGTTGGCCATCACCTCGAAGTCGGGAAGCGCGTTTCCGTAATAGTGAGAGCGCGTCGCGTCGAAGAGGATCAGGTAGAGGCGGCCGTCAACGACAGCGCCAACCGCCCTGCCCTTGCGCCATAGTTCGTCATTATCGAGATGCTCGAAATCGAACTGGAACCCCGGATAACCTAGGAACTGCCGGGGCTGCAGGCCAAGCGTCCGGAAGTCGACGGCGCCGCCTCGCACGCGGAAAGCCGTTTCCAGCATCGCCGCAACTTCCGGCGCAGTCATGTCGGAGCGGAACTTGGGCACCTGCCGCTCGTCGCTCTTGCGCTGGCGGATCAGATATTGGCCACTCGGCAACGCCGTCACGAAGGTAATCCCGTCGAGGTAAGGGCCGTTCAGCGTCCAATCCTCCACCCAGCGGACGCTGTCGAAAAAGAAGAACCGCCTTTGCTTGTTCCAGGGCCGTGGCGGGACGACCGTCACCGAGCCATTGCCGACGTTCGTCGGCTTCGACCGGACAAGGGTATAGAGCCCGATATCGGTGCCCTCACCAAGAGTGCTGCAGGCAGCGAGCGGGAGCATCGCGGCGGCAAAGACAAGCTTGAACTTGCGCATTCCTCTGCTCCTCAACCAGCCATTTGCCGGATGAACGGCGCGTCCGGCGCCGCGGGTTTCATTTGAAGGTAGCGTCCCAGCGCAGCCTTGCCCTCGCCGCTTCGGCCTTCCTTGATCAGCGACAGCCCATGCCAGCGCCAGGCTTCCGCGGGGGCATCGGGATAGGCGACCGCGACCGCATAGCTCTGCGCGGCACGGGCATCGTCACCAGCACGGTTGCGCAGCCGCCAGACCTCGCCCTCATAATAACGCAGCAGGCCATTCCATCCGTCCAACGCCAGCGTGTTGAGCAGGTACTGGCTTGCGCCCGGGTCGTTCAGCTTGACCTGATCTTCGAGCAGCATCTGGCGGACCGAACCGATCTTCGACAGATAGTTCGTCCGGCGGCTGTCATACGGACGCCCGGCGACGGTAACCTCAGCCGCCGAAATCCGGAGGTCGGCCATTCGCGACGTCGGCGACGGATGGGTGTCGAAAAGCGTCCCGCGACGGCGACGCTTGCGGCGATAACGCGCGCTCGCTTCTTCCTCGCCGATGAGCTGCTCCCAGACATTCGCCATCTCGATCGGCGGATAGCCGGCTTCCTCGACCAGCCGCGCTCCCATTGCGTCGGCCTCGGCCTCCATCGCCCGGCTGTATGCGAACAGCGACAGGATCGTGCCGAGCTGCGCGAGTTGGACATAATCGCCGAGGTAAACCCCGGCGCCCGCACCGGCGACCCCCGCCGCCATCGCGCCGATGGCGAAGATGTCGCTCTTCCGCTTGGTGTCGCGCCACGAACGGATCATGTGCCGGCGAAGGAAATGCCCGGATTCGTGAGCGATCACGCCCGCGAGTTGCGCCTCGTTCCGCATGCGCAGAAGCAATCCGGAGAAAACGACCGCGAAGCCGGACGGGAACATCATCGCGTTGAAGTCGGGGATATGCGCGAGATAGATGCGCATGTCCTTTGCGGCTGGCCCACCGACAGTCCCGATGATGTTCTGGAGATAGGAGACCAGCTCGGGATCCTTGATCAAAAGGTTCGAGCCGGAAATCTCTTCCTCGGCGCGGTCCATCAACTGCCAAAGACCCTTCTCGTCCGTGTCGGTCGGGCGAAAGCCCGGACCGATCAGCGGAACCATGTCGGCGGGACGAACACGGGCCTGGGCGATTCCGGTCGCCATCGTCGCCGCAAGCGCTCCGCCTCCGGCGAGAAGCGAGCGGCGGTTTAGTTCGAAGCAGCGCGAGCACATCAGCGCTTCTCCATCGCTTCGCGGACTTCGCGGCCCGGCTTCATCCTGCCGACGAGGCGCTCGACCATCTGGGCGGCGCCCTGGGGCGTTCGGATATCGCCGAACTTGACCCCGGGAAGCTGGCTTCCGGTCTGGAGGACGTTGAACCAGACGACCTCGCCCGACCTCAGGTCGACGAGCGACGCATAGGCGAACTGGTTGCTCCCGCCGCTCGGAGCGCAGAAGCCGATGAAGCAGCCGGCGACGCCCAGGACCTGCAGCGCGGTACGTCCGGTCGATGCGATATTGTCTTGGGCATAGAGAAACAGCGCATAATCGTAGCCAGTCCGGCGGCCGAGTGAGACGGCGTCTTCTCCCAGCGTATATTCAATGCCCTTGCCGCGCTTGGTCGGCAGTGCGGCTCCGGAATATTTGTGAAGAGCGATCGAATTGCCGACCGCATAATGAAGGCGCTCGAGGTCCGCGATTTCTTCCGCGCTGACATTCGGCAGCTCGTCTCGACGCGCGAGAATCAGAACCCTGCCGCCCCGATCGGCCTGTTCGGCACGCAGCGCGTTGACGATGTTTCCCCGCGCCCGCTCCGTCCAGTCCGCCCTCGGCTCGGACATCCCGCCGGTCGTCAGCGAGTTCACGGTCACGTCCGGACGCATGACCAACAGGCGATAATCGCCCTTCGGCGGCGTGAACTGGACGTCCGCATATTGCCGCGACTGCACGCACCCAGAAGCGGCCACGCTTGCCGCAAGCGCGAGCGCTATCCCGAATTTCCGCATTGCCAACTCCCCCGGCGAACGCCGTCACCCGCCGCTAGCGATGCACCCTGCCCCTCAATTCCTGAACGCCAAATTAAAGACAGGAAAAAGGTCAAAGAATTGAATGGCCTAGCGGACCGGGCAAGCGACTCCCTCAACCCCATTCAGGCATCTTCCGTCCAACTGGGCCGGAAGCGCAAGGCCTATCTCGGCCGCGATCGTGGGGAGAATGTTCACGGTTGACACGTGGTCCTGCCGATCGGCCGGACGCATGCCTCTCCGCCAAAACAGGATGGGAACGCGCCGGTCATAGTCCCAGACGCTCCCGTGCGTCGCGACGTAGCCATCACTAGGCTTCGCGATTGGAGAAACGTACTTCTTCAGGACAACATAGAAATCGCCGGAACGCTGGGCATCGAACGAAGCCCGGATCCTCTGCGCGATCGTCCATTTGTCCGGCGAGTCTGTGGGGATCGGCAGCCGCGCAATTTGCCTTGAGGTGAAAACGGCTTCGACCTGCGGGTGCGCCTTGAATATGGCGATTGCCTCGCGCTCGGCACGAGTTCGATCCCGCGGCTTCAGCGAGCGATCGATCCACACATCATTGGCGAGGTCGCCAAGCAGAACCGGACCCGACAGCTTCAGCTTTGCCGCGATGACTTTACCGACTTCCGCAGTTCCGATCGCGGGATCCGCCCGCACGGCCTGCGTGACTCCCTTCGTCCGCAAGCGTTCCGGAATGTCCATCCCGCCATGATCGGCGGTCAGCACGACGGCATAGTCGATGCCCTCCGCGTCCAGCACCCGGAAGAAGCCGGCAAGATCGCGGTCGAGCGAAAGAAGCTGGAGGCACATTTCGCCTCCGCCGGCACCGAAGCCATGCCCGATATAATCGGTGGCCGAGAGGCCAACCGAGATGACGTCCAGCGCAGCATCCGTGCCGAGCCTCATCTCCTGAATGAGACCGGCGGCAATCGCGAGAACGGCTCCGTCAGATTCCGGGGAGATGCGAAAGCCCCTGATATCGCCGGTGGCGCGGGCGAAGCGGCCCGATCCGACCGACATTTCCGGCGATACCGCAACCGGCGCAGCCTTGTCCTGGCACAACGGCGGGACTTGCAGCGGCTTACGAGCCGTTGCGATCGCTGCTGCGATAGCGCTCTTCGCCCGAGTGATCGTCGCGGGAACCGCAGCCGACTTCAGGTCGGTCGCGAAGGTCTTGCCATCCCAGTACCAGCGCTGGTCGACGTTGTGCCCGCTCATCATGACTGCCGCGCGGTCCTTGCCGGCAACCGCGACGTTCATGCTCTGCGGCGACTGCTGCTTCAACAGATCGCCGAGCGTCGGGACCCGGAGGTGCAAAGACGAAACCGTGTAACTCGTAGTCGACGATCCCGGAACGCGCTCGTCTTCGGCGCAGTAGACTGTCCTGTCTGACCGCGTCAGCGACTGGTCGACCCAGGTGTTGCCGATAATGCCTGTATGTGTCGGATGCGATCCCGTCAGGATCGTCGAATGACCCGGACAGGTCTCGGTCGCGGCGTGCGCCTGATAGCCGTTGCGGAAGGCCGTTCCGTTCGCAAGCCGCGCGAAACCGCCAGTGAAATGCGGGCGGTATTCATCGAAAAGGTCGGCAGAGAATTGGTCGACCGAAATGACAACGACGAGCTTTGGAGCACCCGGCTTCAGCGGTACCGGGGGCTTGGCCGGAGCGGGCGCGGCGGCAAACAAGCCGAGAATGAATGCTACCAATCCCAGCATCCGGCGTCCCTCCGACATCAAGCTAGTCCAGCTTAGCCCGCAGCCGCTCGTTCACAACCTGCGGATTCGCCTTGCCCTGCATCGCCTTCATCGTCTGGCCGACGAAGAAGCCGAACAACTGCTGCTTGCCGCTCTTGTACTCGGCGACCTTGTCAGTGCTCGCTGCGAGGATCTTGTCGATCTCGGCGTCGATCGCACCCGTGTCGGAGGTCTGCTTGAGCCCACGCTTTTCGACGATTTCGGCCGCGCCCTCGCCCGTCTCAAGCATGATCTCCAGGACCTGCTTGGCAATCGTGCCTGAAATCGTCCCGTCGGCGACAAGCGCGAGAAGTTCGCCGGCCTGAGTCGGAGAAACAGGTGATTCCTCAATGCCCTTTCCAAGGCGGTTGAGCGCCCCGAACAGTTCCGCAACGACCCAGTTTGCCGCCTGCGTCGGCTGCGCGCCCACTTCGAGCAAGGCGTCGAACCAGCGCGCCGTCTCGACCTCTGCGGTCAGAACGCTGGCGTTGTACGGCGTAATGCCGAGGCCTTCGTAGCGCTTGCGCTTGGCGTCCGGCAGCTCCGGAAGCGACGAACGGCACTCCTCGATGAATGCCTCGTCAAGTTCCAACGGAAGCAGGTCCGGATCCGGGAAGTAGCGATAGTCGTGCGCATCTTCCTTCGACCTGAGCGTCCGCGTCGTTCCCCGATCCGGGTCGAAAAGCCGGGTCTCCTGCGCGACCGAGCCACCCTCCTCCAGCAGTTCGACCTGCCGCCGCGCCTCAAACTCGATCACCTGCATCACGAAGCGGACCGAATTGACGTTCTTCGTCTCGGTACGAGTGCCGAGCTCGCCACCGGGCTTGCGCACGCTGACGTTGACGTCGGCGCGCATGGAGCCTTCCTCCATGTTGCCGTCGCAAGAGCCGACATAGCGCAGGATCGCCCGCAGCTTCCGAAGGTAAGCCCCTGCTTCCGTGGGCGAACGCATGTCCGGACGCGACACGATCTCCATCAGCGCGACGCCCGCCCGGTTGAGGTCGACGTAGGACATGGTCGGATGCTGGTCGTGCATCAGCTTGCCCGCGTCCTGCTCAACGTGGATGCGCTCAATGCCGATCCGCTTGGTGCTGCTTTCGTCCTTCTCGTCGAGAAGGATTTCGACCTCACCCTCGCCCACCAGAGGATGGAAGAGCTGGCTGATCTGATAGCCCTGAGGAAGGTCGGCGTAGAAATAGTTCTTCCGGTCGAAGCGGCTCCAGCGGTTGATCACCGCCTCCAGCGCCATCCCCGTCCGAACCGCCTGCCGAATGCACTCGCGGTTCGGCACAGGGAGCATCCCTGGCATCGCGGCATCGATCAGCGAGACCTGCGTATTCGGCTCGGCTCCGAACGCCGTTGCAGCGCCCGAGAAGAGCTTCGAAGCCGTCGCGGTGATCTGCGCGTGGACCTCGAGGCCTACCACGACCTCCCACTCGCCGGTTTCGCCCTTGACGCGATAGGGTGCGGTTGCGTCGGCCATTACCACCACCTTGCCGGCTTCGCGGTGAAGCCCGCTCGTTCTTCGATCGCCAGCCCGGCGTTCAGGACACCTTGCTCATCCAGCTCACGTCCGATCAGGTGAAGTCCGAGCGGAAGTCCCTGCTCGTCGAGCCCGCCCGGGACCGACATCGCCGGAAGCCCCGCCAGGCTCGCCGGAACCGCGAACACGTCGTTGAGATACATCGAAAGCGGATCAGCCGTCTTGTCGCCCAGCCCGAAAGCCGCGGACGGAGCCGTCGGCGTCAGGATCAGGTCGCACTTCTCGAAGGCCTTCCCGAAGTCCTGCTTGATCAGCGTCCGGACCTTCTGCGCCTTGGTGAAATAGGCATCGTAAAAGCCCGCCGACAGCACGTAGGTGCCGATCATGATGCGGCGGCGAACCTCCTTACCGAACCCGGCAGCCCTCGTCGCCGCGTACATGGCGTCGAGATTGCCGCCGTCCGGAACTTCGCGCGGGCCGTAGCGAACGCCGTCATACCGCGCGAGGTTCGAAGACGCCTCCGCCGGAGCGATGATGTAATAGGTCGGCAGGGCATATTTCGTGTGCGGAAGGCTGATCTCGACGATCTCGGCGCCTGCATCCCGCAGCCACTCAATCCCGCGATCCCACAAGGCGCCAATGTCAGCCGGAACCCCGTCGATCCGATATTCCTTGGGAATCCCGACCCGCTTGCCCTTGAGGTTGCCCGACAATCCAGCTTCCCAGTTCGGAACCGGCAAATCGAGCGACGTCGAATCTTTCGGGTCGAACCCGGCCATCGCCTCGAGCATGATCGCGCAATCGCGAACCGTCCTCGCCATCGGCCCGGCCTGATCGAGCGAGCTTGCGAACGAGACGATGCCCCAGCGCGAGCAGCGCCCGTAGGTCGGCTTGATCCCGCAAATGCCGGTGAATGCCGCCGGCTGACGGATGGAGCCGCCCGTGTCCGTCCCGGTTGCCGCAGGCGCGATCCCCGCGGCAACCGCCGCAGAAGACCCACCCGACGATCCACCGGGAGCCAAAGCCGCCTTGCCACCGTCGTTGCGCCGCCACGGAGAAATCACCGGCCCATAGGCGCTCGTCTCGTTCGACGAGCCCATCGCGAACTCGTCCATGTTGAGCTTGCCGAGCATCCCCGCCCCCGCCTTGCGCAGGTTGGCGGTGACCGTGCTCTCGTAGCGCGGCTTGAAGTCCTTGAGGATGCGGCTGCCCGCGGTTGTGTTGACACCCCGCGTTGCGAACAGGTCCTTGATGCCCAGCGGAATGCCCGCAAGCGACCCCAGCTCGCCGCTGCCAAGTGCCTTGTCTGCAGCATCCGCCGCAGCAAGCGCATCTTCGGGCGTCTCGACCGTATAGGCGTTCAGCGCCCGCGCCGCGGACACGGCCGCATTATACTGCTCCGCGATCTCGCGAGCCGTGAACTCGCCAGCGCGGAAACCGTCACGCAGCTCGGCGATCGAAAGTGACGTCAGGTCGCTCATTCGATCACCTTCGGAACGGCGAAAAAGCCGTGCTCGGCGGCCGGGGCATTGGCGAGCACGTCGTCCCGGCAATCGCCGTCCGTCACCTTGTCCTCGCGAAGTCGAAGCGCATTCGGGATGACCGCGGTCAGCGGCTCGACCCCATCGGTGTTCACCTCGCCGAGCTGCTCCACCCAGCCGAGGATATTGTTGAGCTCGGGCACCAGCCGCTCAAGCTCGTCGTCGCTCATGGCGATGCGGGCGAGCTTGGCGATGTGCCGCACCTGTTCGTTCGTGACTGACATTGTGGCGGCGCGATAGCCGCGCCCCTCATTAGCGGCAACCCGTTCGGGGACATCTTGCGGCAGGCATGCCAATCGCGACTTCCAGAAATCTTTTCGAACTGCTCAAAGGATTTCCAGCACACCCGCGTCTCAGGATCGGGCGGAGCGTTTTTGTACCGCAGTCTGAGGGAGATGATCGTGCCAGTTCGCAGGTTTCTGAAAATCGTCGCACTGTCAGCCGTGATTATGCAGCCAGGGATGGCGTTGGCCCAACAGGCGCCAACGGCCAGCATTTCCGAGATGGCGAGCACGCCCCTTGTGCGCGTCAACATCGCGGAGTCCCTGAGAACGCCTCCAGACGAGGCAAGCATGACGGTCGGAACGCAGGCCAAGGCGCCGACCGCGACTCAAGCGGTAGCAGCCAACAAGGTGAAGACGGAAAAGCTGCTGGCGACCATTCGCGCCGCCGGCATCCGCGAGCGTGACATCCAGACGCAAGGCATTCAGCTGCAACCGGATTATCGCTGGGACAATGTGCCCGGCGGCCAGGGACGGCAGACGCTGATCGGCTACATCGCGAGCAACTCGGTGCTGATCAAGACGCGCAACATCGACACGCTGACCTCCTTGCTCGATGCGCTGACCACCGCAGGTGCGGATTCCGTTTATGGTCCGAACTTCGCAATCTCGGACCCCGCACCCCTGAGGAAGGAAGCCCGCATCCGCGCGATGGCGCGGGGCCAGGCGGAAGCGACCGAATATGCCCGCAACAACGGCTATACGTCCGTGCGACTGCTTTCGGTCGAGGAAGGCGTCTCCTATCGCGGCACGGAAGTAATCGTCACCGGCTCGCGAGTCATCAACCCGTCGGCGCCGCCTCCGCCTCCGCCGCCAGCGCCTGAGCGCGATGGCGGCATCGTGGCTCCAGGCCAGCTGGAAACAGGCGTTTCGCTGAACTTGCTTTACCGGATGGAACGTTAGGGTCCCAACCTGGCGCTGTGAAGTGTGAGGCCCGAAAAGTCAGGAGCTAATGTCTGCTTTGGGTGGAAAGCGGACACTAGCTTCCGCAGAAGCTGGGCTTCCCTGCGCCAATGTATTCGCATCCGCGCTTAACCTCGGCCCGGATCATCGCGCATGAGTTTTGCGCGTTACATGGCGGGTGGGTCGCAGGGGAAACTTGAACGCACTGTTGAACGAGCGTTGCAGACGCCACCGCCCCTATTTCCGCCGCGCAAGAAAGCTGTGCAGAGGATTGTTTGGGAATCGTTGCAGAGGGCGCATCGGCGCAGGCAATAAGCAGGGCCAGGCTCAAGCCTAACGGGCAGATCGTCCAACGCATGTACAAAGCATCGCAGCCGCTCCTAAGGTCTGCAATGGGTGGAAAGCGGACATTTGCGGCATTCGCCTAGGCCGAAGAATCGCGCCTAAGTAAGATCGATTTGAGGTCAGCGAGAACTTCATGCGCGGGCTTCGAGAGCATCCAGGATTTCACCACGACATCGGGCCCGTTTCTACGTTGGAAGACCAGATCGGTGACCAGGTTATGTCGCACGGAAATCTGGCTGATCTCACCACATTGTAAAGTCTTACCCCCAAATCGCGATCTGATCGCCATCCACCGATAGGTAATCCTTCCGTTTTGAAAGCATGCGGCCGGACTGCCACAAGCCAACCAGAAGAACCCCATAAAAGATCGGATAAATGGCGAACCCGAGAGCACGATACCACAATGTATCCCGAAGACCGGAACCGGTGATGTCGTCGTAAAGGACGTAGGCTCCAATCGCTATTCCAGCCCCGATCAAACAAATCTGAGGCCCAGCCTTTAGTCCGGACACGATTGTCTTGCTCATCTCACTGAGCCTAGCTTCATGTCGAATGTCTGCAATGGGTGGAAAGCTGACATTCATATGTTAGGCTGCGGCGTGGTGCGCGTACTGACAGCTCTTCTGTGGCTCTTGTGCTTACCAGTCGTCGTCCTCGTAATCGGCTTCGCCGGTTCTAAGCTGTGGTCTTCCCAGGCCATCATTGAAGAACTCTCCAACGGTCAGATCATGGGCGTGGCGGTCAGGTTGGCCGTGATCATTGTATCTAATCTGTGCCGTGGTCTGGATGCGGCGCACGCTGTCGAGACGCTAACGTCCGCAATGGGTCGAAAGCAGACATTAGCCCGCGATAATTTGCTGTCCTGCAACCCTCTTCCTGTGCTTGCCTCGCGGCTGCCGCCAATTCGAAGCACAGGATTGTCTACTTGCCTCTCCTCTCCCGTCCTCTCCGCCCGCGCCGCAATGGCGAAGGGTCCGGCAGCAGGGGCGTAACCTTCATTGTCACCCTCGCCGCGCATCGCTCTGTAACCCTCGCTGCGCGCAAGGCGGGAATGAGCCGCAAATCCGCCTACGCCCTCAAGGCTCGCGATCCCGCCTTTGCGGCGGCCTGGGCGCTCAAGAACGCTCGGAACGATCGCCAGGGCGACGAAGTGCAGGAAGTGGACAACAGCCGGACTTCACTCAGTCAGGGTGACAAGGCACACCGCGCCGCGCCTTCTAATTCGTCAACCGAGCGGCTGCGCCGGATCGAAGAGTTCCGCCGTGATCGTTTCTTCGCGAGCCTTTCCGCGACTCGGACATCCTCCGCCAAGGGGAGAGAGTTAGGAGTTGCCGGGCTCTCTCCCGCCCAATAGAGCGCGCGGCCAATGTGCGCCCGCCGGTTCCTCATCTTCGTCTTCATCCTGATCCTGCTGTTCGTCGCAGGAGCCTTCGCCATCTACCAGTTCGGCCAGCAGGTGCTGATCAAGCAGGCGACGCCGCAGGGCCACTTCCAGGCGCCGTCTAACGGCAAGCCGGATTATTCGAAGGCGGAGAACTGGATCGCGTCCGAGGATCTGCCCAATGACCCATCGCATTGGCGGCCAGCGAACGACCAGCCCGTCGAGCCGATCGCGATCGATGCACGCGTCTTCTACGTTCATCCGACGACCTATCTGCGCCGCGACCGCTGGAACGCGCCTCTCCTGCCCGACGCCGATACCGAATCCCGCACGCGGCTGTTTGTTCAGAGCGAGGCCAGTGCGTTCAACCAGGATGCGGCCGTTTGGGCACCCCGCTATCGACAGGCCGCATTCGGCGCCTTCCTGCTCCGAAACGCCGACGCCCAAAAAGCGCTGGACCTGGCCTTTTCGGACGTTTCGGCAGCCTTCGACGAATTCCTGAAGCGCAACCCGACTGGCCCGATCATTCTCGCCGCGCATAGCCAGGGATCGCTTCACCTCTCGCGGCTGCTTCGCGAACGCGCCCCGCAGCTCAAGGACCGGCTGGTGGCCGCTTATGTCGTCGGCTGGCCGCTCAGCGTTACCGCAGACTTGCCCGCGATCGGTCTATCGGCCTGCGCCTCACCCGATCAGACCGGTTGCGTTCTTTCGTGGCAAAGCTTCGGGCAGCCCGCCAACCCGGACCTGATCATCACTGCATGGGAAGGCACCAAAGGCCCGACCGGCATTACGCGCGAGCGCAAGGACATGCTCTGCGTCAATCCGTTGACCGGCACGAAGGGCGGAGTCGCGCCGCCGAACGCCAATCCGGGCACGCTCGTCCCGAACGGCAGCATGACCGGTGCGCATCTCGAGCCCGGAAGTGTCGGAGCGCATTGCGAAAAGGGTCTGCTGCTCCTCGACGGGACCATCCCCGCGCTCGGCCCGTTCGCCCTGCCGGGCAACAATTATCACGTCTACGACTACGCCTTGTTCTGGGCTGCGATCCGGAACGACGCCGCACGGAGGCTCAAGGCTTGGCGTCAGTGATCACCAGCAGCGCCGCCGAGTTCGGCGATGCCGTTGCGCACGGCAAGCTTGCCGGGCTCGACATCGGGACAAAGACCGTGGGGTTGGCGGTCTGCGATTTGAGCTGGAGCTTTGCCGGACCTTCCGAGACGATCCACCGGACCAAGTTCACCGCCGACCTCGAAGCACTTCGAAAATTCGTTGAACGGGAACAGGTTACGGGCCTTGTCCTGGGATTGCCTCTCAATATGGACGGAAGCGATTCCCCGCGGACTCAGTCCGTCCGCGCCTTCGCCCGCAACATTGCTCCTTTGAACCTTCCGATCCTCCTCTGGGACGAGCGCTGGTCGACCCAGGCGGTGGAGCGGGCGATGATCGAAGCGGACGTCAGCCGGGCCAGGCGCGCCGAGAAGATCGATGCCCTCGCCGCGGCACATATACTGCAAGGCGCAATCGACGCGCTGGCGAATCTGGCGCAGCGCCATTAGGCGACGGGCTCGTGGACCTGATTTCAATCGATTCGCTGAGCGACGGCCAGATCGAGACCATTCTCGATCGTGGCGAGCGTTGGTTCGACTACAACCGCTCGAACTCTCGGGGGCAGGACAAGAGCCTGCACGACAAGCTCGTCTTCAACTTGTTCTACGAAAACTCGACGCGAACGGCGATGTCGTTCGCGACCGCCGCCCACCGGCTAGGCGCTTCGCCCGTGTTCCTCCCCGTCGAGCAATCCTCGATCAAGAAGGGCGAAACCTTCGACGACACCGCGCGGACGCTCAATGCGATGCGTCCGGACGTGGTCGTCGTCCGGCATCGCGAGAACTGCGCTCCGGCCCGCATGACCGAGTTGATGGACTGCGCTGTCATCAACGCCGGCGACGGCACCAATGAGCATCCGACGCAGGCTTTGCTGGACGCGCTGGCGATTACCATCCGCTTCGGGAAGGTCGAAGGGCTGAAGATCGCGATTTGCGGCGACATCCGCCACAGCCGCGTCGCTCGCTCCAACGCCAAGCTTTTGCCACGCCTCGGCGCGAAGGTGAGGCTCGCGGGGCCGCCTTCCCTCCTGCCGAGCGATGCCCCTGCCCTGTCGGTAGACGAAGCGATCGACGGAGCGGACGTCGTCATGATGCTCCGCGTCCAGCGCGAGCGGCTCGAGGAAGATCTCGGCGATGCCCCGGGCGAATATCTGTCTCGCTACGGACTGACTGCGGATCGGCTGGCCAAGGCCGCGCCGAGCGCCGTTGTCATGCATCCGGGCCCGATGAACCGAAACGTCGAGATCGCCGACGATGTCGCCGACAATCCCGAACGTTCCTTGATCTTGCTCCAGGTCGAGGCCGGAGTGGCCACTCGAATGGCCTGCCTCGAGCTGGTGACGTCTAGCTGATCAGCGCGACGCGAACTGGATCGGCGAATCGCCTGCAATCGAGCGCACGAAGCAGCTTCCGCCCTTGCCCCGCAGGACCTGGCAGCGTGAAATCGCTTCCTGCTGGTTCGCGAAGCCACGGATCGACAGGCGATAGACCGTGCCGCGCGGACCGTCGAAGCGGGCGCTGACCGGCGAATAGTTGCGGAGTGTCGGGAAGCGGCGGGTCAGCTTGTCCCAGGCGAGCGACACCCGCTCTTCGGAGCTGAACGCGCCGAGCTGGACGACGCCCTTGGCGCTGCCGAGGCCCGGACGAGCCGCAGTGGGCTTCTTGGCCTTGGCCGGCTTGGGCTTCGGAGCGAAGCTGGAAGCCATGGCATAGGCTGCCGGAGCTTCCGGCGAGATGGCTGCTGCCGAAGCGACTGCCTCGCGAACGGCCGGCACTTCTGGTGCAGGAGCAGGAGCCAGTGCATCCGGTTGCGACACCGGGGATTCGTAAGTCGGGACGCTCGCAGCCTCGGCGACCTGGACAGGTGCCGGAGCCGGAGCTGCCTCAGCAACTCGCGTGTCGCTCTGCACGAGAGCAAGGCGGACCGGCTGGCCCGGATCGGCCGCCGCGGGGCTGACCCCGACGAGAGCAGCGACCTGGTCGTAGGCGTGAGCCGGCTTGGCGAGCGCCATCCACTGCTGGACACGTGCGTCGACGAGGTCGGCGGAGAGATCCTGCGCCGCAATCGTGCGGGCGGCGGTCCAGTCACCGGCGAGCGCATGGGCCAGCGCCAGGTTCTGGCGGACGCGAGAGTCGGCACCCTGTGCACGGGCGGCAGTTTCGAGGACCTGGACAGCGTCATATGGCTGGCCAGCAAGAGCGAGCGCGAGACCGTAATCGGCCGGATCGATCATGCCCTGAGCGGCCTGCAGCGCGGCAACTGCGTCGCCGTTCTTGCCCTGGGCAATCTGGACGAGCACACGCTTCAGGATGATTTGCGGCTGGGCCGGAGCCAGCGCGAGCGAATCGTTGTAGGCAGCCTCGGCAGAAGCGAAGCGCCCGGCACCGAAATAGGCATTTCCGAGAAGACCACGAATGCCGGCATCCTGCGGGCTGCTCTCGGCGGCGCGCTCGGCGAGATCGACGGCCGAAGTGTAATCACCGGAGCCTATCGCCATCTGCGCCCGCAGCGCATAGGCCAGATTTGCCTTGCCCTTCGCGACCGAAGCGTTGCGAGACATTGGAGCTGCGCATCCCGCCAGTATGCCGGCGAGAGCGACGGCGGATACTGCGGTTCCCAAGCGAAGCGGTTTCATTTGCCTTACCCCTTGCATTCGGCCTCGCCAGGCCAGTGCTTACCCGTTGCGTTTGGCCTTTTCGGCCATTGTCTCCAGCTCAGGCATTCCATCGAGGAACAGATCGAGAGCGTCGGTGACAAGAAGCTGAGCCGAGCGCCCGTTGAGGGCACAGGCCAGACGCAGCTTCAGATGACGCTCCGGATCGAGCCGGAGTGTAAACGCAGCCTTCCCCTTGCTGCCCGGAGCCGCGCGCGGACTCGGAGCACGACGAGCGACCGGAGCCGGAGCCGAAGGCACCACGTACATGGGCGCCCGGGCTTCGACAGGCTGCACCGGCAACTCATCAAATTCTTCCACGATCTCGGCGGTGTCATCGACATCTTCGCCTTCGTTCGTCGCGTCTTCCGGCTCATTGAACCGGTCTTCGATTTCCGCCTGCTGCGAATGCACCGGCGAATTCACCGGCGTCAGGCCAGCGTGGCCATGCAGAGCCGGATGCTCGGCAATCGGCTCACCAAAGGCATCGTGCTCAGAGTCACGCGGAGCCTCGGCAGGTTTCGGTGCCTCGAATCCCATGTCGTTCCAGCCAAGATCCTCGAGATTTCCGCCGACCTGGCCAAATCCCTGGGGCCGCATCGCGGGGCGCGCACCGCCCTTGCGAGCAAGCAGGCCGGAAGAGAGAGAAGCGAAAGGCTTCGGTTCGGATTTCACTTACTCGGCCTCCTTACTGGCCGGCCACACGACGGCCGAAGCCGCCAACCGGGCGAGGCGATGCTGGAGCAGCGTTTCCGGCTCCGGGAGCCGCAAACACGGTACGGCGGAAATTCTTCTCGAGGCGATCCGAGATGTAGTCCCAGAGCTCGATCACTTCCTGGGCCGAACGCCCCTTCGGATCGATTTCCATGACCGTGCGGCCGTCGATCATCGAGGCTGCATAGTCGGTACGATGGTGAAGAGTGACCGGGGCGACGGTGCCGTGCTGCGAAAGCGCAACGGCCGCCTCATAGGTGATCTTGGCTTTCGGAGTTGCCGCGTTGACGACGAAGATGAGCGGCTTGCCGGCACGATCGCAGAGATCGACCGTGGCGCCGACGGCGCGAAGGTCGTGCGGGCTCGGCCGGGTCGGAATGACGATCAGTTCGGCAACGGCGATTACGCTCTGGATGGCCATGGTGATGGCCGGTGGAGTGTCGATGACTGCAAGGCGGAAACCCTGCTGGCGAAGGACTTCGAGGTCCGAAGCGAGACGAGCGACGGTGGTTTGCGCAAAGGCCGGCATTTCGGCTTCGCGCTCGTTCCACCAGTCGGCAAGGCTTCCCTGCGGATCGATGTCGATAAGGCAGACCGGACCGGCCCCCGCTAGCTGCGCCTGCACCGCAAGATGTCCGGACAAAGTCGTCTTACCCGACCCGCCCTTCTGCGATGCCATAGCCAGAACGCGCATGCTTTTCCCCTCGCCGTATGCCGTCAATTCAGCGCCGGGAGTGACACTCAAGGCTCTAAAATCTGGTTAACATCCTCAAGATACTGTTGCGGCTTGGTCGCGCTTGATTACCCTCCGCCGTTACGGGGAGTCGCGGACGTATGCGGTCGAAGTATTGGAGCGCAGCTTTAATCGGTGCGTCGCTAGTGTGGGCGGCGCCCGCAAGCGCGCAGAACGTCAAAGCCGGTATCGATGCCTGGCAGCGGGGCGATTACGCGGGCGCCGTCGCAATCTGGCGCCCTCTTGCCGAGGCTGGCGATCCCGATGCCTCGTTCAACATGGGCCAGGCCTACCGGCTGGGACGCGGTGTGCTGGTCGATCTGGGAACGGCGCAGACCTGGCTCGAGCAGGCTGCGCGAAAGGATCACGTGGACGCTCAAACGACGCTCGGGCTCCTACTCTTCCAGAACGGCAATCAGGCGGAAGGCCTGAAGTGGCTGAAGATGGGCTCCGAGAAAGGAGACCCGCGCGCCATGCTGGTCTACGGGACGGCGCTCTTCAACGGCGATGGCGTCGCGCAGGACCCGGTGCTCGGCTACGCCTATGTGAGCCGTTCGGCCGCCCAAGGCCTCGAGCCGGCCAGGAACACGCTTGCACAGATGGACGAGATCATCCCGCTGGCGCAGCGGAAAAAGGGTGTGGCCCTCGCTCTCCAGAAGGCGAAGACCCAGCCGGCTGCAAAATCTGCGCCAAAACCGACACAGAAAGTCGCCCAAACCACCGCTCCAAGAGCGAAGGCCCAGCCGGTCACCGCTACAATTCCAGCAAATGGAGCATGGCGGATCCAGCTCGGAGCATTCTCGCAGCGGTCGTCTGCAGAAGCGCTCTTCAGGAAACTCTCGGGAAGTGCGCCGGTCGCAGGTCGCCATCAGTTTCTAGTTGCAGCCGGTACCGTGACTCGCCTTCAGGTCGGCCCATATTCCAGCAAGGCGGCGGCTTTAGCCGCATGCGGTGCCTTGTCGGGACGCGGCCAGCCCTGTTTCCCGGTAGCCGCTAAATAACTCTTAGGCCTTCACCCAGTCGCGCCGCCGAATACCCTGCACCCATAGCAAGGCGTCCAATCCGTGATGGTCGAGGCGCGCATCGGCGACCTCGGCAAGCGCTGGCTTTGCCCGGAATGCAACGCCGAGGCCCGCTTCCTGCACCATCAGCCGGTCGTTCGCGCCGTCGCCGATCGCCAGGGTCTCCTCGCGCGTTAGCCCGAGCTCCTCACGCGCCTCGATAAGCGCGTCGCGCTTTGCCTGAGCATCGACGATCGGATCCTCGACCGATCCGGTCAGCTGGCTTCCGTCGAAAAGCAGGCGATTGGCCCGAACCGCGTTGAAGCCGAGCAGCTTGGCGATCGGATCGGCAAAGGAAACGAAGCCGCCGGTCACGAGAATGGATCGCGCTCCGCCGACGCGCATCGTCCGGACTAGCGTCGCCGCGCCCGGGTTGGGAACGACGCGCTCGGCGAGGCAACGGGAGATCGCATCCTCGTCGAGACCCGAAAGCATCGCCACGCGCTCACGCAGCGCCGCCTTGAAATCGAGCTTTCCCTGCATCGCCCGCTCGGTGATTTCGGCGATTTCACGTTTGAGGCCCGCAAAATCGGCAAGCTCGTCGAGACATTCCTGGCCGACGATTGTCGAGTCCATGTCGGCGACGAGAAGCCGCTTGAACCTGTTCTCCTCGGGCTGGACGAAGACGTCGACGTCCTGAAGGCCTTCGAGCGCCCAACGTATGGCCTGGACGTCTCCCGAAACACGAAGATCGACCGCATCGCCCTCGTCGATCCATGCAGCGAATGCAGCCTTGGGGTCGATTTCCCGAAGCGCGCCGAGAGCGCGGTCGATCAGCCTGTCATCGAGGCGTCCGGCTGCTATCAGCGTCGCAATGGCCATACGGGTCGAGAAACCTCCTGTCGCTTTAATTGCTGGGCCGACCGCCAGCGGCAAGTCGGCTTTGGCGCTCCGGCTTGCAGAGCAGGTCGGCGGGGTGATCGTCAACGCCGACAGCGCGCAAGTCTATCGCGATCTTCCGATCCTGAGTGCGGCTCCCGGCTCCAACGAGCTCAAGCGTGCCGACCACCGGCTCTATGCACTGCTCGATGGAGCGGAGGCCTGTTCTGCCGCCGACTGGGCGGAAATGGCGAAGCGTGAGATTGCCGACGTTAACGCGTTGGGCAAACTGCCGATCCTGATCGGGGGGACAGGGCTTTACCTGCGGACGCTGCTCGAGGGGATTGCGCCTGTCCCGCCGATCGATCCCGAGGTCCGCAAGCAAGTGCGCGAGCGCGCGGTCGAAGAGAATCGAGCCAAGTTGAAGGAGCTGGACGCTGAAACTGCCGAGCGCCTCAATCCCGGCGACACGACGCGAATCGCGAGAGCTTTGGAAGTCGTCCTGTCGACGGGGAAGACGCTTCGCGAATGGCAGGAGCAGCGTAAAGGTGGGATCGGCGATCTGATCACGCTCAGGCCCCTGATCCTGCTTCCACCGCGGGATTGGCTTTACGAACGCTGCGACGCACGCTTCGCGCAAATGGTCGAGCTGGGTGCCGCAGACGAGGTTCGGCCTTTGATCGATCGAGGGCTCGACCCTGCCCTTCCCGTGATGCGCGCCATCGGCGTTCGCGAAATTGCCTCCTGGCTGAACGGCGACGTCACTAAGGAGGAAGCCATCGCCGCCGGTCAGCAAGCTACACGCCGCTATGCGAAGCGTCAGTACACCTGGTTTGCCCACCAGCCGCCCGCCGAATGGCCGCGGTTTCGCGAGCCAATGAACGATACGAGTTTGAGCGACGCGCTGGCGCTGCTCGGAGCGAAGAGTTAGTCGAAGACGCATGGAGCTTCTGCGCGACGCAGATATCGACCCGGCGCCGTTGAAGGGGAAGCGCGTCGCCATCCTTGGCTACGGCAATCAAGGTCGTGCCCAGGCGCTCAACCTCAAGGACAGCGGAATCGATGTCGTCGTCGGGCTACGCGGAGCCTCCGGGAGCGCGAGGTCTGCCGAAGAGGCCGGTCTCGAGGTCGCTCTGGTCGATGACGCGGCAAGTTCAGCCGACGTCGTCATGTTCCTCGCCCCGGACGAGGCACTCGCCGGCATCTACAAGGAGGTGGAGGCGCGGATCCGCTACGGCGGGGCGATCGGCTTCAGCCACGGACTGACCATCCATTTCGACCTTATCCGGCCTCGCCACGACCTCGACGTCTATCTGGTGGCTCCCAAAGGGCCGGGAACGGCGCTCCGGTCGCTCTACGAGCAGCGCAAGGGCATGATCGCGCTCTGGGCCGTCGCGCAGGACGCGACCGGCCATGCGAAAGAGATTGCCCTCGCCTATGGCAAGGCGATTGGCTGTGCTCGCGCCGGCCTGATCGCGTCATCCTTCGCCGAAGAGTGCGAGGCGGACTTGTTCAACGAAGGCGCTGTCGTCTGGGGCGCGGTCCCCGAAATCTTAACGGCCGGGTTCGAGACGCTTGTCGAGGCAGGCATTTCACCGGAAGTCGCCTTCCTTGAATGCGTCGGCGAGCTGAAGCTGATCGCCGAGCTGATCGAGGCGCGCGGCATCGCGGGCATGCGCGAAGCCATTTCGAACACTGCGGAACTTGGAGCCGTTCTTGGCGGGCCGCGCGTCGTCGACGACCATGTCCGCCAGAAGATGCGCGAAGTGCTCGATGAAGTCCGCAGCGGTCGCTTTGCCGAGGCCCTCCGCGACGAAGCCGCCGACGGCTATCCGCTTCTCGAAAATGCGCGAGCGCAAGCGCGGAAGACCGCGATCGAGCGAGTGTTCAACGATCTGAAGAAGCTGGGCGGGTCCTAGCCGACCTCTTCCGGCACTTCGGTGATCCGGCCGCCGATCGACGCGCGCTCTGTGTAAACGCGCTGCAGCCTCCGGTGGGCTTCCGCTGCCTCATGGTCCTTTGCGGACAAGGCGAGATCGAGCTCTTCGGCCGCGCGCTGGGCGAAATAGACCCGATCGCCAGTGACGTTGCTGGAGTCATCCATGATCCGTCTCCTCCGGACCTGAGGACGATAGCACTCCGCCGAACGAATGTCGCCCAAAAATGGCGAAATTCAGCGCCTTCCGAACAGCTTCTCCATTTCCGCATGCCCCAGCTTCACCCAAGTGGGACGGCCGTGGTTGCACTGCCCGGATCGCGGCGTGACCTCCATTTCGCGAAGAAGGGCATTCATCTCTGCAACCGAGAGCACGCGCCCGGCCCGCACCGAGCCGTGACAGGCGATGGTTGCGGCCACGTGGTCGAGCTTTTCCTGGAGCGAAAAGGCGCTGCCCAATTCGGCGAGCTCTGAAGCGACGTCCGCAAGCAGCCCGGAAACGTCCGTCTTCCCAAGAGCAGCCGGCGTCGCGCGAACGAGGATCGAGGTCGGTCCGAAACGCTCGATCTCCAGTCCCAGGCCCCCAAGCTCCTCGGCGGCCGCTTCGATGCGATCGCAGTCGGTCTCCTCGAGATCGACAACCTCCGGCATCAGCAAGGGCTGCCTGGAGACCGCCGCTCCTTCCCTTGCGGCTCGCATTCTCTCGAGGACAAGGCGTTCGTGGGCCGCATGCTGGTCGACTATGACCAGGCCGTCCTCAGCCTCGGCAATGATGTAGGTCGCCGAGACCTGGCCCCGCGCGACACCGAGCGGATACTTCGGGACTTCGGCGACAGCGGGCTCGGCCCTCGCCGCTGGCGCATGGTCGAACAGAGCCTTGGCTTCTTCGAGGACGGCCGTCGCGCCAGCCGGCATCCACTGCGGCGCCGCCCGTGAAACCGCCACTCGCTCAAGTTGCGCGTCGTAGTTAGCGCTCGTCGTCCAGAGGACCGGCGCTGCAACCTGCTCGCGTGTCGCGCTCTTCTGGCTGGCTTCGTCCAGCGCGGCGCGAAGCCCGCCGACGATCAGCCCACGCACGGCGGTCGGGTCTCGGAACCGGACTTCCGTCTTCGCCGGGTGTACGTTCACGTCCACGTCCTCGAGCGGCACCGACAGGAACAAGGCGGCGATCGGATGGCGGTCGCGCGCAATCAGGTCCCGGTAGGCACCTCGAAGCGCACCGACGAGCAGCCGGTCCTTCACCGGACGGGCGTTCACGAAGAGATATTGCTGGTCGGCCAGGCCGCGATTGAAGGTCGGAAGGCTGACGACACCCGTCAGGCCCATCCCGTTGCGCTCGCAATCGATGCCGATCCCGTTGCGGTCCAGTTCGGCGCTGAGGAGCTCCGCGACCCGCTGCGGGGGAGTTGTCGGCTGCAATGACAGGATCCGGCGGCCGTCATGTTCCAGGACGAACGCCACGTCGCTTCGGGCCATCGCCAAGCGCTTCACCGCATCCAGACACGCGGCATATTCAGCGCGAGGGCTGCGCAAAAACTTACGCCTTGCCGGTATCTTATCGAATAAAGCTTGGATCCGAACGCAGGTTCCGGGCGGCAAGGACGCAGGCTCCTCGCCCACTATCGCGCCGTGGTCGATCTCGATCCGCCAGCCGTCCGCGCCGCGAACCCGGCTTTCCAGGGTGAAACGCGACACGCTTGCAATCGACGGCAGAGCTTCGCCGCGGAAGCCAAAGCTGGTCACACGGTCCAGGACATCGTCCGGCAGCTTGGAGGTTGCGTGACGCTCCAGCGCGAGGCGCATCTCGTCCGGCGACATCCCGCAACCGTCGTCGGCTACCTCGACCAACTCGAGGCCGCCGGCCGTCAGCCTGATTCGGACCGCTTGGGAGCCGGCATCCAGAGCATTTTCGACAAGCTCCTTGAGGGCGCTCGCAGGGCGTTCTACGACCTCGCCAGCAGCGATGCGATTCACGAGCTCGGACGGCAGCCTTCTTATTGACATGTTAACCGTTCCTAGCCGATTACCACTGGGCCAGCGAAGCGCTGATTTGCGACAAAAATTCAGTTTGCATTCAATGGGATAATTTTAATGGCCGGTTAAACTCCAGGGTCTGTCCTGCGAGATGACCGAGCAAAGGGCGAGAGACGGGGAAGAATGTTCTGGACGCGCTGGTTCAAATGGATGTCGCACGACATGGCGATCGATCTCGGAACCGCCAATACTTTGGTTTACGTACGCGGTCGCGGCATCGTCCTGAACGAGCCGTCGGTCGTCGCGATTGAAACCATCAACGGCGTCAAGAAAGTCAAGGCGGTCGGGGAAGACGCCAAGCTGATGATGGGCAAGACGCCCGATCAGATCGAGGCCATCCGTCCCCTTCGCGACGGCGTCATCGCAGACATCGATGTCGCCGAGCAGATGATCAAGCACTTCATCCACAAGGTGCACGGCGGCAAGATGCGTGCCTGGCGCTTCCCGGAAATCGTGATCTGTGTTCCGTCAGGCTCGACGTCGGTTGAGCGCCGCGCGATCCGCGACGCCGCGTCGAACGCAGGCGCCAGCGCCGTCTACCTGATCGAAGAGCCGATGGCGGCCGCGATTGGTGCCGACATGCCGGTTACGGCTCCGATCGGCTCCATGGTTGTCGACATCGGCGGCGGCACGACCGAAGTCGCGGTGCTCTCGCTCCGCGGCCTCGCCTACACCACGTCGGTGCGCGTCGGCGGGGACAAGATGGACGAAGCGATTAGCTCGTACGTCCGCCGCAATCACAACCTTCTGATCGGCGAAGCCACGGCGGAGCGCATCAAGAAGGAAGTCGGGATCGCCAAGCCGCCGACTGACGGCATTGGCAAGACGGTCCACATCAAGGGCCGCGACTTGGTGAACGGCGTTCCCAAGGAGATTTCGATCAACCAGGGCCAGATCGCGGAAGCGCTTTCGGAGCCGGTTGGGACGATCGTCGAGGGCGTCCGCATCGCTCTGGAGAACACGGCGCCGGAACTGGCCGCCGACATTTGCGACCAGGGTATCGTGCTCACGGGGGGTGGCGCACTGCTTCAGGGCCTCGACGAGGTCCTGCGCGACGAGACCGGACTTCCGGTCACGGTTGCCGAGGACCCGCTGACATGCGTTGCGCTTGGTACTGGACGAGCGCTTGAGGAAGAGCAGTTCCGCGGCGTTCTGCAGACGGCCTAGGGAGTTCTGACTGATGGCGCCGCCAGGGGGGCCGCGCCCAGGTTGGTCCCGGCGCGCGCAATATGGGCTGTTTTTCAGCTTCCTTGCGGCGGTTGCCGGTCTGGTCTTCGGCTTGGTTCTCCTCGGCCTGTCGCTCGTTGCGCCGAAGAGTTATGCTGCCGTGAGAGGTGTTGCGCTGGACGCGACCGCTCCTGTCACGTCGGGCCTGAGGGAGGTTACCGCCACGGTCGGCGGCATCTTCACTGGCGCCGGCAATTATTGGGATGCCGCCCACCAAAACGCGCGCCTCAAGCGCGAGCGCGAACTGATGCTGCAGCGGATCATCGAAGCCAAGGCAATCTCCCTCGAGAACCGCGAGCTCAAGGCGTCGCTTCAACTGAGGGAACATAGCCGTGCGCCCGTCGCCATGGGTCGCGTCGTAGGATCATCCTTTAGCAGCCCCCGCCGCTACGCGATCTTCTCCGCTGGAACCTCCGACGGCGTACGCGTCGGCATGCCGGTCCGCTCTGCCCAGGGCCTTATCGGCCGAGTGATCGACTCCGGTGCTTTGGCGTCACGCGTCCTGCTCGTTTCGGACCGGGCAAGCATTATACCTGCCCGGCTCCTCCGCAACGGCCAGCCCGTTATCAGCCAGGGCCGCGGGGACGGCACGATTGACCTCAGGCCGCTGGAAGTCGGTCGCAATCCGTTCAAGCCGGGCGATATCGTTATCACGTCAGGGACCGGCGGCCTCTATCCACCACTGGTGCCCATTGCCCGCGTCGTCAGGCTCGACGACGACGGCGCCATCGCCTTGCCCCTCGCCGATCCTGCCTCAATCAGCTTCGCCATGGTCGAGCAGCCGTACGAACCGGAGGCCGTCGCGGAGGAAGCGGGCGGCTCGACGGATACGCAATAATGGTTCGCGCCGCGCTCGCCCAGAAACGCAATATCGGCCAAGGCCCGGTCCCAGGCGCGCGCTTCGTGCCGGCAATCTCGGTCATCGCCGCCAGCCTCCTGACCGCTCTTCCGATCGTCTCGACCAGCGGCTGGTACCCGGATTTCGGCTTTCTGGTTCTCATCAGCTGGCGGCTCCTGCGTGCAGACGCCTGGCCTGCCTGGTGGGCTGCTCCACTCGGGTTCTTCAACGACCTGATGACGGGGCATCCGCTCGGCTTTTCCGTCGCCCTCTGGACCGCATCCATGCTCGTCCTCGATCTCGTCGACCGGAGGACCATGTGGCGCGGCTACTGGCTCGAATGGGCACTCGCGACGCTTCTGCTGTTTGGGAATGAGACGGCGGAATGGCGGATCGCCCAGGTCATGGGCGCATGGCTGCCCTTTGTGACCATCGTCCCGCCGCTCCTGATTGCGACCCTCGCCTTTCCCGTCTTCGCCTGGCTGGCGGCGCGGCTGGACCGCTGGAGGCTCGGGCGATGAAGATGGAACGGCGGTTCACGTCGGTACACCAGTCGCTGACCTTCTCGCGGCGCATGGCCATTGCGGCGGGCGCCCAGACCGCGGTCGGCGCCTTGCTCCTCAGCCGGCTAGGCTGGCTCGCGATTGCCGAGAACGAGAAATACTCGCTCGAATCCGAGAGCAACCGAGTCCAGCTGATTATTGTCCCGCCGCGGCGAGGCTGGATCGTCGACCGCCACGGCAAGCCCATCGCAATCAATAGAAGCGACTTCCGTATCGATATCATTCCGGACCAGCTGGAGAACCCGGAGGCGACGCTGCGGGAGCTGAGCCAATTGCTCTCGCTGAGCCCGGATGACGTCGACCGAATCCTTCGCGACTTGAAGGCGGCGCGCGGATACCAGCCCGTTGAAGTCGCGGAGAGCGTGCCGTTCGATAAATATGCCGCGGTCACCGTCCGCTTGCCTGAGCTCCCGGGCGTCAATCCGATGCGTGGCTTCTCGCGATTTTATCCGGACGGACCGGCGGTGGCCCACCTTGTCGGCTTTGTCGGAACGGCTTCCGCCGCCGATTATGAGAAGGACAAGAACCCGCTACTCATCACTCCGGGATTCAAGATCGGCAAGGAAGGTCTTGAAAAGACGCTGGAACCTCGTCTTCGAGGAACCCCTGGCGGGCAGCGCGTGGAGCTTACTTCGCGGGGCAAGCTCGTCCGGGAACTCGAGCCCAAGCCGGATCGCAGCGGCAACACCGTCCAGCTGACCATTGATGCCGGGCTACAGCAATATGTTGCCCGGCGGATGGGCGACCAGTCGGGAGCCCTCGTCGCCATGGACGTGTCGAGCGGCGACATGCTTGCATTCGTCTCAATGCCGGCGTTCGACCCCAATAGTTTCAGCGATGGCATCGGCCGGACCGAATGGAAAATGTTGTCCGAAGACGACCACATTCCACTGCTGAACAAGGTGGCCCAAGGCCTCTATCCGTCAGGGTCGACAATCAAGCCAGCGATGGCGCTCGCCTTCCTTCAACAGGGCATCGACCCCGACAGACGCGTCCACTGCCCGGGCGGCTATCAGATCGGGAACCGGTACTTCCGGTGCGACGCGGTGCATGGGTCAATGGATATGCATTCCGCGATCGAACGAAGCTGCAACACCTATTTCTGGGCCACCGGCCTCATCACCGACCCGCAGAAGACGACCGAGATGGTCCAGTATCTGGGTTACGGCGAGAAGTTCGACCTTCCGATCCCGAGCCAGCGCTTCGGGACGATGCCAAACCCGAAGTGGCTGAAGAAGAAATATGATCGCGAATGGCAAGGGTATGATTCCGCCAATACGTCGATTGGCCAGGGATATGTGCTCGTCAATCCAATGCAGCTGGCGGTCATGCCCGCACGGCTGGCGTCAGGAAAGCTGCTCAAACCCCGCTTGCTGATGGCCGAACAAGGCCAGCCGGCGCCCAACCTGAACGCCGACCCGGCGCATCTGGAATTCATTCGCAAGGCAATGGCCGCGGTCGTCAACGGCAGCGGCACCGCAGTGGCGTCAAAGCTACCGCTCGAAGGAATCCAGATGGCCGGCAAGACCGGCACGGCCCAGGTTTTTCGTCTCGGTGAGCGCGGTCACCAATCGAACTGGGCGCTTCGCGACCATGCCCTCTTCATTGCCTTCGCACCGGCGGACAAGCCGCGCTTTGCCATCGGCTGCATCATCGAGCACGGAGGCTTTGGCGCCTCGGCAGCTGCGCCGATCGTACGCGATTCCATGACTTTCCTGTTCGACCAGCAGAAGGCGTTGGACGCACTCGCTCCGCTCGAAAAGCAATGGGGCGGCACGCTGGCCGAGCGAAACGCGCGCCAAGCAGCTAAATTCGAGGCGATAGCGAGGGCCTCGGCTAAGGCCGCGCCGACTCCAAAGCCGCCCGCGGGATCGACGACATGATCTCGTCAGCCATCATTCCGCAGCCGCTGGCACGGCTTCCGTGGCGCCTGATCTTCCTGGTCGCGGGGATTGCCGGGATCGGCATCATCACGCTTTATTCGGCCGCCGGAGGCTCGGCGCAGCCCTGGGCGACGAAACAGGCCATCGTTATCCTCTTCTTTCTGGCCATCGCCATCACGATGTCGTGGACTGGCGAGGCCACGATCAAGAAGGTGGCCTTCCCGCTTTACGGTGCGGTGCTAGTCATGCTGGTCGTTGTCGAAGCGGTCGGCTTCGTCGGGAAGGGCGCGCAGCGCTGGATCGACCTGGGCTTCATCCGGCTGCAGCCGAGCGAATTCATGAAGCTGGGCATCGTCTTGGTGCTCGCGCGCTTCTACGAGTTGCTGCCAGCCGGGGACATCCGCAAGTGGCGGGCGATCTGGCCTGCTGCCGCACTGATCGGTGTCCCCGTAGGCCTGATCATCCTGCAGCCGGATTTGGGTACCGCGCTGATGATCTCGTTCATCGGGGTCACCGTCATGTTCATTGCGGGAGTGCCGATGAAGGTCTTCCTCATTCCCGGCGCAGCGCTCGCAGTTGCAATTCCCGTCGTCTACCAGCTGCTGCATGGGTATCAGCGCAAGCGGATCGACATCTTCCTCGACCCTGAAAGCGATCCGCTAGGCGCCGGCTACCACATCACCCAGTCGAAGATTGCGATCGGATCCGGCGGCATCTTCGGCAAGGGCTACCTGAATGGAAGCCAGAGCCACCTCGACTACCTCCCCGAGGGCCACACGGACTTCGTCTACGCGACCATGGTCGAGGAATGGGGCCTGATGGGTGGAGCCCTCCTGATCTTCGCCTTCGCCTTCGTCATCCGCTGGGGGATGCGCGTCGCCAACAATGCGCGCAGCCGCTTTGCGCAGCTCACCGCGGCCGGACTTTCCGCGACGATCTTCTTCTATGTCTCGATCAACCTCATGATGGTGATGGGCCTGGCCCCGGTCGTCGGGGTTCCCCTGCCCCTCGTCAGCTACGGTGGATCGGCCGTCATGACGGTAATGTTGTGCCTCGGTTTGCTCATGGCGCTGGAGCGTCAGCAGCGAACCACGTCGCGAGTTCTGTAGGCAGGTTGAACTCCGGCGGTTGCGCACCAAGTTTCACCGTGCTACCGGCCCCGCCGCTCAAGGCGAGATTTGACCGCCCGAGCATCCGCCGAATGGCAGTGGACGCATAGCTCAGTTGGTAGAGCAGCTGACTCTTAATCAGCGGGTCCTAGGTTCGAGCCCTAGTGCGTCCACCATTCCTTCTTTCAAATGAAGCTGCCTGCATGCCTATAGGATGCAGGAGAAATCTGCTCCTCCGTAGGTCCCGTGTCTGGGACGTGGACTTCATACGCCGTAAGAAGGGCTGGTGATCTTCGACTTACCGCCGCCCGACCCCACGCTGGAGATCAGCGTTGCGAGCAGAGGCTATTCGAAAGGCCTCGCGCAGACCGACGGCATGCAGGTTCTCATTCGCCCCGAAGTGGCGTTCGGCTCGCTGCGCCTGGGCGCCTACGGCAAAAATATCACCTCCAACCAGTACGATGGAGAGGCCGGAGCGTCGGTCGGGTATCGAAAATCGTTCGGCAAGATGGAGTTAGGCGCCAGCGCGACGGTCAAGCATCTCTACGGCGCCGATCCGGAAGTCGATGATGTCGCGCTCGAACTGAATTTTGCAGCGTCGCGATCGTGGGGAGCACTAAAGCCGCGGGTCAGCCTGACCTACAGTCCCAATGACCTTGCCGGCACCGGGCGCACGGCATTTTGGGAGGCGGGTTCGTCTTACCAGATCGACAAGAAGACTAGCCTATCGGCGGGAATCGGAATCCGAAGAAGGACTGGCGGACCTGACTATACCAGCTTCACGGGAGCACTAAGCCGCACACTCGGTGGGCCGTTCACCGCAGAAATCCGCCTTTACGATACGAACCGAAACGAACTGGGCGACAGCTATCATCGACGGACGGTCGTCTCCGTACGAACGCGGATCTGAAAGCACCTTGGCGCGGGTTAGTGTGCCATGCTCCTGAAGCGGTCCCTCGCGTTCCGCAGATAGTCGAGCGTAGCCCTTCGTTCCCGATCATTTCGATCGTCGGTACGGCTGCCCGCATCGGCGATGACGCGATCGAGCCACGCAGCAAAGTAGGCTGCATCTGCGGGTGCTGACGACGGGCCGCCTGGGAGGTCGAGATAGATCGGGCTCGTGGTGGCGTAAGGATAAAGATCGAGCACCTGCGGGTCCGAGCCATTGTTCCAGGCGCGAAGGACCAGCCAGCCACCTGCGTCGACCTGCAGATCGCCCGCTGCGTCAAGATTTCGTCGGCCCCCCTTGAGGGCGAAGGCCTTCACCACCCTTCCGTTCTGGACAAGCTCGAGATGGTCAACGGCGACCGGCGAGCGAAGCGCAATTCGGAAACGCAGCTTGCCAGCGGTCTTCCGACCAATGGTATCGCCCGGATGTTTGCCGTCCACTTCAAGACCGAGCAGCGGCCCGTTGCTTGCAAAGGTGCGGCCTTCCTTGAGGGCCTTGCGAAGCGCCGTCGGACTGAGCTCGCCGCCGGTGTCGAGGAACACACGATTCATGCCGACCGGTCCGCGCAAGGACGCGTAGTTCGCCATCGCATCCGTGCCCGCGCCCGCCGGAAGCCGGAAGCCCAGATTCAGCAACCGGTACCAGACCTCGGCAGTCGACTTGTGGTCCGCCAATCCGACGATCTCGATATAGTCGACCTTCCCGTTGATCACGTCGGCCGGAAGCTCGTTGCTGAGCGATTTCTCCTTAGGCGGATCGATGACCCAGTCGAACGGGTGAACGTATCCGACCAGAGCGCCCTGCGCGTGGGCGAGATCGGCGACCACGCCATTGAAGGGATAGGGGCTGGCGAGCGCAGTGTGTTGATACGCCGAGAAGTCCGGCGTCAGCACATGGTCCGAAAGATGGAGCAGTCCGAGATGGCCCCAATAGCTGGTGTGAAACTCCTGCGAATGCATGATCAGCGTCTCGGCGCTGCTCGCCGGGTCCGGAGTTCCGCGGAAATATCCTATATCCGGGACCCTCTCCTCCTTGTTGACGATCACGTTGTAGACGGCGTCGAGGTCCTCGGCCTGAGCCTGACGAGCAAGGATTTCCGGCTTATTACGATACGTCCCGCCGTAATTCATGTGGACGTGCAGATCCGCGCTCCGCCATTTCCCGAAAGTTGCGGGAAGCTCGTTGGGCCGGAGCTTCACAGAAACGGACCTGTCCTCGCCTGCGGCCAGCTTCATGGACTGGCGCCATGGAAGATATCGAAAGCCGCGTTGAACCCAGATCGCGGTATCGCCCGCCGGTGCTTCCAAGGTGCAATTCGAAGGGCAGTGGAAATAATGGGTCTCGCTCGGTTGCAGAACCCGGTCGAAGCCGTCGTCCGCATGCATCCATGACGACGTTGGCGCGATGGCCCGTTTGTCGCTTCCAAGGACCGCAACGCGAGCCGGAACGCTGCGGCCCTGCTCGTCGCGGATGTCGAGTGTCAATCGCGCCTGCGGACTTCTGTGACGTCGCTCCTTTGCGACGACCGGCGTCGTCGCGCCGCCGATGAAGTCTCGAACTGCGAGACTCGTGTTTCCGCCCTCATTGCTGACGTAGGCGACGCGCTCGCCATCAGGTGACCAGCGCGCGCTCGAAAGATCGAAATCGCCAAAGGTCAGCGGAAGCGGCGCAGCACCGTCAGGCGTGGTCAACCACAACTGGCGCCACTGCCTGCCGTGATAGCTCGCGAAGAGCACCTGCTTCCCGTCCGGGGACATTTCCGGACGGGCGCTCCAGCTGGTCTCCTCGCTCAGTACTTTCCGGCGATCACTTGGGTGATCCGCCGCAACCGACCAGATATCGCCGGTGCCCCACGCAACCTCATTGTTGGTGACATAGAGGATGCGCTTTCCGTCTGGGGTCCATGACGGGTTCAGCGCGTGGTCGTAGGTCGAATAATAATAGCGCGAGATCTTGCTCTGACGCTCGCCAAGAGGCCGCCGAGCGTTCCGAAGCCCGTCGGGCCCGATATCGGCGATGAACAGGTTGAAGTGGCCTGTGCCCTGCGTGGAAACCCAGGCGATGCGCTTGCCGTCCGGCGACAGGCGCGGCTCGACGTTCACCGCGTCGCCCGAGGTCAGTCTTTGCTCGCCACCGGTGCCGAGATCGAGACGCCACAGTTCCAGCCCAACCCCGTTATAGCGGCTGAACACGACGCTTCTTCCATCCGGCGACACATCTGGCTGGTAGTCATAGGCTCCAACTGGATGGGTCAATTCGACAGCCTCGTCGAAGCCGATCGTCTGCCGCCACAATGAACCGCCCATGCTGTAGATCAGCGTTTTGCCGTCGGGCGTGAAGGCGACGCTCGAGGGTCCTGTCGTCAGCTGCGGAATGTACAGCTCGCGCCAGTAATAGCTGTGCGGAAGATCGACTTGCTTGAGCACTGCCTCGCGCTCGGCATTCGCCACGCCTGCCGGGCCAAGCAGCAAGGCCGCCAGAATTGCCAGACGTCGCCACCCCCGCATCAAACCTCCTTATCCCGTGCCCTTACCGTCAACTTCTCGATGCGCTTCTCGTTGATCGTGCTCTTCACGATGCGGTGCACGTAAATCCCGGGAGTGTGCACGCAGTCGGGGCTGAGCTCCCCAACATCGACCACTTCCTCGACCTCGACCACCGTCGTCTTTGCCGCGGTCGCCATCACCGGATTGAAATTGCGCGCCGTCTTCCGGAACTGAAGATTGCCTTCAGTGTCTGCCCGCCACGCCTTGATGATCGCGAGATCGGCACGCAGCCATGTCTCGCGGATGTAAGGCTGACCTTCGAACTCTTCCTGCGGCTTCCCGTTCGCGACGACCGTTCCGACACCGGTTGCCGTGTAGAATGCCGGAATTCCCGCGCCCCCTGCCCTGATGCGCTCCGCGAGAGTCCCCTGAGGATTGAGTTCGAGCTCCAGCTCGCCGGTCAGGTACTGCTGCTCGAACAGCTTGTTCTCACCGACGTACGACGAAATCATCTTCCGCACCTGCCGCGACTGCAGGAGGTGCCAAAGGCCGAAGCCGTCGGCCCCGGCGTTGTTCGAGATGATCGTCAGGTCTTTCACGCCCGCCGACTTGATCTCCGGGATCAGGCTCTCGGGATTTCCGGATAGCCCGAAGCCCCCGGACATGATCGTCATTCCGTCGCGAAGCAGTCCGTCGAGTGCAGCTTTGGGTGAATCGTAGAGCTTGTTCACGGCGCGCCGAACACGGTGTGGCTCTGTTCACGCATGAACTGCGGGACGTACCAGCTGCCGAGGCCGCCCTTTCCGGTCGTGCCGGAGCCCTTCCAGCCGCAGAAGCTCTGGAACCCGGGCCATGCGCCGGTCGTCGCACCCGCCGCCCGGTTTGCGTAGAGCACCCCCGCCTCGATCGTGCTGAGAAAGAGATCGAGCTCCTGCTCATCTTGCGCGTAGACGCCGGCCGTCAGACCGAAAGCGCTGCGGTTCGCGTCGGCAATCGCCTCGTCCAGACTGTCGAACGGAAGCACGCTGATAAACGGGAGGAAAAGCTCATCGCGGTTGATTCTGTGATCTGCCGGGAGTCCGGTAGCGATCGTCGGTTCGACATACGGGCCGCCTTGGAAAATGCCGCCTTCGATGCGCCGGCCTCCCCTTAGTATGGAGCCATCATTTTCAGCCGCGCTCGCGGCCTTCCTGAAGCGGTCGAGCGCAGCATCGTTGATGACCGGCCCCATGAACACGTCCTTGCGGCGAGGATCTCCGATCACGAATTTGTTCGTCGTTTCCACGAGGGCGCCCAGGAAATCGTCGTATACCGAGCGATGCACATACGCCTTGGAGGCAGCGCTGCATTTCTGCCCCGACAGACCAAAGGCGGAGCGCGCGACACCCGTAGCCGCCAAGGCCAGGTCAGCGCTCGCTGTCACGAATGCCGAATTCTTCCCACCCATTTCCGCGAGCACCGGGCGTGTTGCCTGTGCAGAGACGGCGTGACGAAGGATCGTCATTCCGACTGCATTAGAACCGGTAAAGGCGAAACCGTCGATCAGCGGATGTTTCGCCAGCAGCTCGCCCGTTTCGCGACCGCCCTGGATCAGGTTCAAGACGCCGTCGGGAAGTCCGCCGTCGACTAAAGCTTCGACGACCAGGCGACCGGTCAGCCCGGCGGCGTCGCTAGGCTTGAATACAACCGTGTTTCCCGCAACGAGCGCCGCCGTCATCATCCCGACCGACAAGGCGACTGGAAAATTGAACGGCGCGATCACCGCGAAGGCGCCGTATGGCCTCAAGACGACGCTGCACTTTTCGGCGGAAGAAGCACCGGGACGGTCATCTCGGAAGCCATCGGTCCGCTCCATCTCGTCGCAATAATGGCGAACAAGATCGATTGCTTCCTCGACCTCTCCCACCGCCTCCAGCCGGGACTTGCCGACCTCGATCAGGCAGGCGACGGACAGGTCCCACTTGCGCTCTTCGAGCACGTCCGCTGCGGCCCGAAGGATCGCGACCCGCCGCGGCCAACCCATCGCGCGCCACGACGGATAAGCCGCACGCGCTGCTTGGACAGCATCGTTGACCATGTTCTCGTCAGCTTGCGGGAACTCGCCGAGGATTATGCTGTAGTCGATCGGGCTTCGGACGCTGACGTTCCGGCCTTCCGGGCGATCTTCGCCGCCAATCAGACTGGGCCGGATGTTTCCAACAAGGCGCGCTTCCGCATTTGGAATAAATTCGTCCAGGAAAGCGTGAACACCTGAGAAGTCCTCGCCCGTGTTTGAATAAGTGACGCGAGGCAGGTTCATTTTGTGACCTCCAGCCTGTTGTAGCGCTTCAGGATGGACCGAAGCTCATCGTGTGGGATGCCAAAATAGCGCGCCCCGTTGGCGCCGGTCATCGTCTTTGCGGCGACCAGCGCATTGATAATTGCCTCTTCGGTCGCCTGAGTCGCCGCTTCGAAAAACGGATTGACGTTGGCGTTCGCGATCGGCTCAACCGGGCTGGGCTTCTCCTGATCTTCATGATTCACTTCCTCCGGCACGGTCGAGAAGGACAGGATCAAGTCGCCCGATGAATTGCCCGAATAGGAACCAAGCCGCGCCAGGCCCATGGCAGCGCGCTTGGCAACGCGGTCGAGCTGTTTGGGCATCAGCGGCGCGTCCGTTCCAACGACAATGATGATCGATCCCTGGTCAGGCGGAGCGACGCCCTTCGATCCATTCTCCGTGCATGGCGGAAGCTCTTCTGCCTTCGCTGCCAGCTTTCGATCGAAGCAAGGCAACCAGCGACTGGCGAGCGCTGCACCGACCGGTGCACCGGCAATTCTCAGTACCCTCCGCGCACCGGTATTGCACTGGACGAGCACGCCGACGGTATAGGTCTTGGACTCGATCGTGACGACACGAGAAGCGGTCCCGATGCCGCCCTTGAAGCCGAAGCAGACCATGCCGGTTCCACCTCCGACATTGCCTTCCTCGACCGCTCCCGGTTTTGCGAAATCGAGGGCCGCGACGGCGGTTTCGGCTGTGACGTGGAAGCCTTCGAGGTCGCTGAGGTAACCGCTCCAGGTTTCAGCAACGACCGGCCAGGTGGCGCTTCCGAAATGCCTCGCGTGCCACTGCTGGATGCCGGCATAGACCTGGCCGACACCATTGGTGTCCGTGATCCCGATGGGGCCCTGGACGATGCCGAAATCGTCGAGGTAAGCGCGGCCGGTCATCTCCCCATTGCCGTTGAGATTGAAAAAACCGCCATAGACCGGGCGCGCGTCCGCTTTGCCTCGCGGAAAGATGACGGTGACGCCGGTCCGTACCGGTCCAACGCCGACTTTTAGAGCGCCTTCGCCCTCGATCAGCGTCTTCTGGCCGACTTCGACTCCACGGATATCGGTGATCGCATTGAGCGGGCCCGGCTTACCTTCGAACGGAATTCCGAGATCGCGCGCCCGGGCATCCGCCTGCGACGCGAGCGCCACCGTGAGAAGCGCGAGCGCGACCTTCACAGCGTCACTTTCATCCGGGCGGACTCGATCATCGGCAACTCACGCGGAATGAGCCCTTCGGGTTCTTCATCGAGGCCACGCGCCCACTTGTGGCCCGTGTAGACGGCCTGCTGAATGGTGCTCGGCGCCCAGCAGTCTCCGATCCGCGTAATCGAAGCGATACCCGCGCTTTCCCATCGGTCGCTCATCTGATCGAGCCCGAGGTAAAGGGCATCGACAGGTAGACGCGCAGTGACAGTCACTAGCGCGGCACAGTGCAGTTCACTTTCCGCACCTGTGAGGGCGCTGATTAGCCGCGCCTTCGATCCGTCGAACCCAGAAACACTCGTGTAGGTGACAACGTCGATACCTAGGCGAGCGATCCTCTTCGCAATCGGAACGGCTTCCAGCGTGTTGACCGTCCAGGCCGATAGCGTCGCCGCCGGCGTCACCAGCGTCACGTCGAGCCCGGCTGCGCGGCATCGCTCCGCGAGCACTCCTCCCATGTAATAATGGTCGTCGTCCCAAATGATGACGGGTCCCGCCGGCGGGACGCGACCGCTCATCAGATCGTCTGGTGAATAGACATTGGCGCCATCGAAACCCGGGACCGCAAAGCCAGAATCGCGGCCGATGCCATCGCTTCGCCAGGTCGAGCCGGTCGCGATCGCCACGTGGCGCGCACCAAACTCGAGAACGTGTTCAGACTCGAGCGCGCTTTCCAGGTAGATCGAAACATTCTCCAACCGCTCGAGCTGCGAGACCCGCCAGTCGCGAACGCGCGCCCATTCGGAGAGGCCGGGGAGCTTGCTCTCGCGGGTTACACGGCCGCCGAGTTCTGAGGTCGCTTCAGCGAGATGAACCTCAAAACCCCGGCGGGCGGCTGCGAGCGCGGCCTCAAGCCCCGCAGGACCTGCGCCAACGACCAGCACCGAGCCGTCCGACTTCTTCGGCGGAATGCTTTCCGGGTGCCATCCCCGGCGCCACTCTTCGCCCATCGTCGGGTTCTGGGTGCAGCGCAGGTTCGTCGACGTGTAGTCGCTCGACACGCACATGTTGCAGCCAATGCACTCGCGGATATCGTCGATCCGGCCTTCCTCGATCTTCTTCGGAAGAAATGGATCCGCAATCGACGGCCGGGCGGCGCCGATGAAATCGAGGATCCCGCGCCGGATCTGCGACACCATCGTATCGGGCGACGTAAACCGCCCGACGCCAACCACCGGCTTCGTCGTGAGCTGCTTTACGAAGCTGGTGTATTGCTCCTGAAACCCTTCCTTCGCGAAGCGCGAGGTCTGGCTGTCATTCGGCCAGGTCGAGATGTTGACGTCCCACAGGTCGGGAAGCTCGGCGAGCATTTCGATAACGTCGCGAGCCTCGCCATCGTGCGTCAGCCCTGCGTCGCCCATCAGCTCGTCTGCAGCAATTCGAACCGCGACCGCGCAGGTGTCTCCGACCGCTTCCTTTGTGTCCTCGATCAACTCGCGAAGCAGCCGAGCGCGGTTCTCCAGGCTTCCACCATATTCGTCGATTCGGTCGTTCTTCCGCTTCTCGAGGAACTGCTGAGCGATCGACAGGTCGTGGGTCGCGTATACGTATACGATGTCAAATCCGGCCTTCTTCGACCGGATTGCCGCGTCACGATGCCATTTGCGAAGGTCGCGAATGTCCTGCTTGTCCATCGCGCGCGCCTGCACCGGCGAATAATAGATGATCGGACGGTGCGACGCCCCCAGAGGGGCCAGCCGTGTTCCCCAGTTCGCCGCCGACGCGCCGTGGTGCATGATTTCGATGGCCGCGAGTGCGCCGTGCTCGTGCACCGCGTCGGCCATGATCGCCATCGCCGGAATGTCGCGGTCGTCCCACAGACGCCCCTCATGGAAGGGCTCGCAGTCGCCCGTCGGATGGATTTCCGTCTCCTCGGTCGCGACAACCGCCCAGCCTCCCTCGGCCTTGATCCCTCGAAGCCGTGCCAGTGTCTCGGGCTGGGTCCATCCGATGCCCGTGCAATGCGGCACTTGATAAAAGCGGTTACGCGCCGTCACCGGACCGATTTGGACGGGTTCGAACAGAATGTCGTAGCGGGGATCGCGTGTCATGACGGCAGAATCGAATCCAATGTTTGAGCGAGGAGATCGACGATCATTTCAAGCTCGTCATCGGTAACGTTGTAGGGCGGCGCGAGAAGGATGTGGTCGCCGTTCCGACCGTCGATCGTTCCTCCACCGGGGTAGATCAGCAGCCCTCGGTTGAACGCGTCTGCCTTGGCGCGCTGGTGCATCGCAAGCGCTGGATCGAATGGAGCCTTCGCCTGCCGGTCGGCGACGATCTCCAACGCGATAAGCAATCCACGGCCGCGGATGTCGCCGATATTGGGATGATTGCCGAAGCGGCTTCTCAGTAGCGACGAAAGGCGATCGCCAGCCTCGTTGACCCGGTCGAGAAGCCCGTCGCGCTTGATGACGCGCTGAACCGCCAATCCGGCCGCACAGCCCACCGGATGCGCGTTGTAGGTTTGGCCATGCTTGAGCGCGCCAGAGCCCCGCGCGACAGCATCATAGACTTCTCTTGTGCAGATCACCGCCCCGATCGGCTGGTATCCGGCGCCCAGCCCCTTCCCGAGCGTCACGATGTCAGGGACGACTCCATCCTGCTCGCAGGACAGGAAGGTACCCGTCCTTCCGGAGCCGCACATGACCTCGTCAAGGATCAGCAGGACGCCGTAGCGGTCGCAGATCTCACGGACATGCCCAAGGTATTCGCCTGCCGGGGGTACAGCGCCGGCCGTCGCTCCGACCACCGTCTCCGCCAGGAATGCGATGATCATTTCCGGGCCAAGGTGCACAATCTCGTCTTCGAGCGCCTGCGCGGCCCGCCGACCATAATCTTCCGCGCTCTCCCCCGGCTCGGCGAGGCGATATTCGAAGCATGGGTCGACGACGGAAACGTCGATGAGCAGCGGCTCGTACGGTGCGCGCCGCCAAACGCTCCCTCCCGCTGCGAGAGCGCCGAGCGTATTGCCATGGTAGCTCTGACGGCGCGCAATCACGCGGCTGCGTGCAGTGTCGCCCCTTTCGAGATGATATTGCCGCGCAAGTTTCAGCGCGGCCTCGATCGCTTCCGATCCGCTTCCCGTAAACCAGACGCGGTCGAGCGAGCCTGGCGACATTTCGGCCATGACCGTGGCCAGCTCTTCTGCAGCCTCGGTCGTGAAGAAGCCGGTGTGAATGAACTCCAGTCGCGCGGCCTGTTCGGCAACCGCTGCGGAGATTTTGGGATGTCCGTGACCGAGGCACGACACGGCCGCACCTCCGCACGCGTCCACGAAACGGCGACCTTCACTATCGAACAGAAAAATGCCTTCGCCGCGTGTGGCGATGGGCGGGCGCGCGGACGTGAAACGATGAAAGACGTGCCCCGCGTTCATTACGCTAGACTAACGTCCGCAGCTTTGGCTTCAATGCCGCCTGATGAAAGCGATCCAGATTCTCTTCGCGACGGCGGCACTGACGATTGCAGCGCCGGCCTCGGCGGAACTCGACCTCAGGCGCGCTGACGTCAGTCATCTTCCGAACGGCCTCACAGTCATCATGCTGGAAGACCACAGCTTTCCGGTCGTTAGCGTCCAGATGCTCTACAAGAATGGTTCTGCCGCTGAGGTAACCGGCAAGACCGGTCTTGCACATTTCCTCGAGCATCTCGCGTTTCGCGGAAGCGCGAACTTTCCGAACGCTCGCGCGACCGAAGCGATCTACGACGCGGGCGGCGAGTGGCACGGCTATACCGCGATGGATCAGACGACCTACTTCGCGACCATGCCGAAGGACGGTCTCGAACTGCTCCTGAAGATTGAAGCGGACCGGATGGCGAGGACCGTCATCGACCCCGCGTCGATCGAAGCCGAAAAGGGCGCGGTCATCACGGAGCTCCACAGCTACGAGAATGACCCCTCGGGCGTCCTGCAGGACGCCGTCGTTCGGACCGCGCTTCAATCTCATCCTTATGGGAGTCCGATGGCCGGATATGTGAGCGACGTCGAACGACTGACCATCGATGATGCCCAAGCCTATTACGCCAGTCATTACGCGCCGGGAAATGCGGTCCTTGCGATTTCCGGCGACGTCGATCTGAAGCAAGCGAAGGCGCTGGTTGAGCGAACCTTCGCCGACATCGCAGCCAGGCCAATCGCCGAGTCCCACTACACCGCCGAGCTTCCCCAGCGGGGCGAGCGCCGAACGCAACTGCTCGGCCCGGTCGAGCGGCAATATTTCCAGCTCGCATTTCCAGCGCCGGCTGCGTCCAATAGGGATTTTGCTGCTTTCCTTGTCCTTCAGCAGGTCTTGGCAGGCACGCCCGGCGTGAACCCGCGCCAGAGCGGCTGGTCCGGCACGCGTGCAATTGAAGGTTCTCTCCTTTTCGGAGCGACGAGCGACATCGCTTCCTGGCTACCTGCGACGCACGATCCATTCCTGTTCATGATCAGCGGATCGATCGAGCGGAAGGCGGATCCGGGGAAATTCGAGAGAGAAATTGCAAAGCGGATCGACGGACTTCGCGATCGTTCAGTCTCTCGGACGCAACTTGCCAATGCCAAGGCTGCGGTCGCGCGCATCGTCGAGGAAGATGTCCTGACCACCGAAGATGCCGCTCATCAGCTCGCCTACTTCGAAGGAATTGGCGCTCTCGACGCGCTGCTCGACATGAACCGTCACGTCCAGTCGGTCACAGCTGCTGATCTGCAACGTGTCGCACGAAACTATCTCGCGCCCAGTCAGCTCACCGTCGGCTGGATGGCCCCAGGCAATTTGCCGGCTGAATCCCTCGGAGCCGGCAATCCCAAGCCGGCAGCGGATCGAACCGGTGTTCGGGCAGATTCGGAAGCCACGACCGGGCCGGAGCTCCGCCGACTTTCCGGTGGATTACCGGCCATCGTTCAATCGAGCCCACTTTCCGAAACTGTCACGGTCGACCTCCTTCTCGATTCCCCGGTCAAGGGCGGAGAGCGGCCCAGCGATCTGCCAGGCCTAGGAACCGTTTCTCGCTCCGGTGGGCCGTCTGAGCTTCCTGACCTGTTGGACGAGCTAATCGCGGCTTCTCGCAGTGGGCCGGCGTCAACTGAGAGCAAAAGCGACGATCCAGAGACACGCCTTGAGCAACTCATCGCGGCCCAGATCGGTGCGCCGAGGGGGAGAAATGGTCGGCCCCTCGCCGTGATCGTCACTGGGAATATCAACACCTCAACGGCCTTTGCGAAGCTCGAACAGAAACTTGGTCGGGCCGCCCCGGAAGAAATCGGCGCCCCTCCCTCCCCAACGCTTGGACGCGGAATGGTTCGAGAGCGCATCGCGAAGCCGCTTTCACAGGGCGGACTTGGCTACGTCGTCGAAGGGCCAGCACCGGGCACGCGTGAGGCACTTGCGTGGCGAATGATCCTCTACGTTCTCACCCATAATTATTCCGGACGGCTCGGCCGCTCGGCGATCACCGAGAAAGGCCTCGTCTACCACATCTACAGCTCGCTTCGGACGAATGGCCGGCGGACCTGGGCGACGATCTGGACAGGAGTCGATCCCGACAAAGCCGATGCGATGGAGGCTGAGCTTCGGACTCAGATCGGGATGCTGGGGAGCGAGCCGCCGACCTCAGCAGAGGTCGAGGCCGCACGCGACCACCTCCTCGGCCGCGACCTGACCGCCGCCCAGAGCAATGACGAACTGGCCACGAAACTCATGCGGGAATTTGTCGAGACTGGCGGTGTCCGGTCTCACGAACAGCTCAGAATCATGCTCAAGGCGATTACTGCTGGGGATTTCGCCAAAGCTGCCAAGACATTCACGAAAGGCACAATCCTTCGCGTGGACGTGGGCGCTTCCGGAAATTGACCATTTTAGAGGTTTGATTTGGGCTCCTGGTCGGGTTGCGCACCCTCATCGGAGTCTTTCGCAATCATGGCCTTGTAATTTGCCACTACGGTGCGGCAGCTCTTGAGGCCCTCCGCCAAGCGGCTGTGCGCCTCTTCGATTTCCTTCTCGCTTGGCAATTCGGAACCAGACACCTGTTAATCCATCTCCGATTTGTCGATTGTCGACCTAATGCATTCGCGGCGGCTGAGTTTCTCGGTTCGCCGCTCTAATTTCTCTATTCGGGAAATGCCGATCGGAATGTGCTCAAGTCGCAACAGCTGCCGGATTGCACGCGCGGGCAATAGCGTTCTCGAGGGCTCGAGGCCTGAATGGCTTCAGCAAAATGCCGACCTTCTTCGGTAGATTGGCCACCGCTTCGGTTTCCGCATAACCCGTTATGATCAGGGCCGGTATCTCGGGATGAAGCTCGCGAGCCCGCCGAACGAATTCCGTCCCCGACAGGTGCGGCATCGCATAGTCGCTGATCAAGAGGTCGCACCTGCTCGACCCGTTCTGCAACGCGGTAAGGGCCTCCTTACCGTTGGCAACCTCGACAACCGAGTGGCCTAGCTCCTCGAGCATCGCTGCCGTGGTGGTTCGCACCTCGGGATGATCGTCCACGAGCAAGATCTTGAGCGGCCGAGTAGCTGTGTCGCCGAGAGGCTCGTCTGTTGTGGAATCGGATGGCTGATCGGATGCGCCATCCGGAGCACGCGGTATCCAGAGTTCGGCTGCGGTCCCCCGACCCAGGCTGCTGTCGATGCGGAACGCGCCGTTCGACTGCTTTGCGAAGCCGTAAACCATCGGAAGGCCGAGCCCGCTGCCCTTCCCTACCTCCTTCGTAGTGAAGAAGGGCTCGAGCACCTTCTCCAGATGCTCCGGTGCGATCCCGCTTCCCTTATCCGAAACGCAAAGGCGAACATATTCGCCGGCTGCAAGCCCGGGCAGTTCTTCCTCCACCGCACGGCGGCTTTCGATCGAAACGGTTACCGTGCCCCCGCCCGGCATGGCGTCGCGGGCGTTGATGATAAGGTTGACCAACGCGAGCTCGAGCTGTGCTTGATCCGCAAAGGCATCCGGGACTTCGTCTTCAACGCGCCAGTCGAGGTCGACCAGGCCGCCTAGCGTGTGGGTGAGCAGGTCGGACACGGCATTTCGAAGTGCTGCGATCCCGATTGGCCGCGGTTCGAGTGCCTGCCTGCGGGCGAAGGCGAGCAATCGGCGGACCAACTCACTGCCCTGTTCGGCGGCGCGCTTGGTCATACCCAGGATTCGAGCCTCGCCTTCAGCAAGGTCCGCGCGCTTCTCGATGAGCCCGAGCCCGCCGATCACCGCCGCAAGCAGGTTGTTGAAATCGTGCGCGATCCCGCCGGTCAGCTTCCCGATGGCGTCCATTTTCTGCGCCTGGACCAGCTTCATCTCCAGCGAGCGTTGTTCGGTGACGTCCGTAAGCGTTCCGGCGAATTCTAGCGGACGACCGTCGCTGTCTTTCAGGAGCACCGCCTGGTCGAGGAAGTGCCGGTACGTGCCGTCCGCGCACTGCCATCGATATTCGACGGAACTCCGCCCGCTCTTGCGGCGCATACCGAGCGCGGCATCAACTGCCTCGCGGTCATCCGGGTGAAGGCGCTCCGACCAGATGTCCGGCTGCTGTCGGACGTCCTCGAACGCAAAGCCCGTGATCGCTTTCAGGTCGCCGCTGACATAGTGGGGCCAGCGCCGTTCCGAGTCATAGGGTTCCAGGTAGAGAACCATTGGCAATGACTGGATGATCGCGGCTTGCCGTTGCTCGGCCCGGCGCAATTCCTGTTCAGCCTTCAACCGCTCCGCGTTCGCACGAATCGTCGCGTCGAGAAGGGCCTGTTCCTGGGCGGCCTTTCGCTCGATCTCCTTGGTCTTCGCGAACAGGTCGACGAAGACGGTGACCTTTGAGCGCAGGACGACCGGGTCGACGGGTTTGAAGACATAATCCACCGCACCCATGGAATAGCCGCGGAGGAGATGTTCGGTTTCCTTGTTGACCGCCGAGAGGAAGACGATCGGAATGCCCTTGGTCTGGTCGCGGCTGCGGATGATCTGGGCGGTCTCGTAGCCGTCCATGCCCGGCATGTAGACGTCGAGCAGGATGACCGCGAACTCGCCCCTCAGCAGGTGCCGGAGAGCCTCCTCGCCCGATCGCGCCAGGACGACTTCGCCGAGGTCTTCAAGGACGGTCGCAACCGCGAGCAGGTTCCGCTCGTCATCGTCGACCAGAAGGACGCGTGGCCGCCCGCGCTCGGAAGCGAAGGCCGCCTCCGCTTCGTTCGCCGCGGGATCCACCGAAACTTCAGTCACAGGACGGATCATTCCTTACTCTGCCGCCTCCAATGGAGTGGGAGATGCCGAGGCTTCCCGAGCCCGCGCGACCCAAACCCGAAGCAGCGCAAGCAGCAGCTCGATATCGACCGGCTTCGCGATGTAATCGGATGCGCCGGCGTCGAGGCACTTCTGGCGGTCGCCTTTCATGGCCTTAGCGGTCACGGCGATGAGCGCCAGGTCCGCCAGCTCCGGCCGCCTGCGGATTTGCTGCATGGTCTCGTAGCCGTCCATTTCCGGCATCATGATGTCGATCAGCGCAGCATCGACGCCCGGCGTCTGCTCCAGAATCAAGATACCGTCCTTACCCCGCTCCGCATGGAGCACTTCAACATCGTGGCTCTCCAGAACGCTCGTGAGGGAGAAGATGTTGCGAATGTCGTCGTCGACGATCAGAACTTTCGCTCCGGCGAGTTCAGGAACCGGCCGTGTCGACGGCAGGGGTGCATCGCCGGGTTTCTTGCGTCGACGTGGCTTTTGCTTCTGCGCTTCCTCGACCAGCGGACGGAATATCCGGACAAGTTCGTCGCGCTCCGCTGGCTTCTCCGTGACGCCCGAAGCACCCATGCCGATCGCCGATCGGCTTCGGTCGGCGCCGGAGATCACATGCACCGGAATGTGCTTCGTCTCAGGATCGTGCTTGAGGAGATCGAGGAGCACGAAGCCGTCGATATCGGCCAGACCGAGGTCGAGCGTGATCGCGGTCGGCTGGAGCTTGCGCACCATGTTGAGCGTGCCCGCGCCCGCAGTCGATACGACGCCCTTCAATCCGGCCTCGTGCGCCGCATCAAGTAGGATGGATGCGAAGGTCGGATCGTCCTCGACGATGAGCACGAATGCATCCTTGCCGATCCGGTCCCGATCGTCGCTGACCTCGAACTCGGTCGGCAGGGCGGTGGGAACAACCGCGCCGCTATTGTCGTAGCGGGCCGGCGTCCCGATCGCGGCGGTAGAGGTCAGTTCCGCTTCGAGCGGTACGTAGAGCGTGAAGGTCGAGCCTTCGCCTGGCTTCGAGCGCACCTGAAGCTCGCCGCCCAGGAGGCGTGCGATTTCACGGCTGATCGAAAGCCCGAGGCCAGTGCCACCATATTTGCGGCTGGTCGTACCGTCCGCCTGCTGGAAGGCCTCGAAGATGAGCTTCTGCTTGTCTTCGGGAATGCCGATGCCTGTATCCGTGACCGCAATCTCCATTGCGCGGTCGGCATTGCGTAGCACCGGGTGGCTGGGGCTCCAGCCGCTTTCGGCGCAGCTGATGCCAAGGGTAACGCTGCCCTTCGACGTGAACTTGAAGGCGTTCGACAGCAGGTTGAGGACGATCTGCTGCAGCCTCTTTTCGTCGGTTCGGATTGTCTGCGGCAGCTTGCCTTCGACCTTGACGTTGAAGTCGAGGCCCTTGTCCGCGGCGAGCTGACGGAACGTGCGCTCCATGTGCTGCTTGAGATGCTGCACGGGCATTTCGCCGACCTCGATCGTCACCGTACCGGATTCGATCTTCGACAGGTCGAGGATGTCGTTGATGAGATTGAGGAGGTCCGAGCCCGCCGAATTGATGGTCTTCGCAAACTCGACCTGCTTCTCGTTGAGGTTGCCGTGCGCATTGTCGGACAGGAGCTTCGACAGGATTAGGAGCGAGTTGAGCGGCGTCCGAAGCTCGTGCGACATGTTCGCAAGAAATTCGGACTTGTACTTCGAGGTGAGCGCAAGCTGCTCGGCCTTCTCCTCGACCGCGCGGCGGGCCATTTCGATTTCGATATTCTTCGCTTCGACTTGCTTTTTCTCGTTCTCGAGGAGCTGCGCTTTCTCCTGAAGCTCTTCGTTCGTCGCGTGCAGTTCCTGCTGCTTGCGAGTGAGTTCGGTCTGCCGAGCTTGAAGCTCCTGCGTAAGCAGCTGAGACTGCTTGAGGAGCCCCTCTGTGCGCATGGTCGCGGCGATCGTGTTCAAGACGATGCCGACCGATTCCATAAGCTGGTCTAGGAAGCTTTGGTGGGTTTCGTTGAACTCGTTGAAAGAAGCGAGCTCGATGACCGCTTTCACTTCGTCTTCGAACAGCGCGGGAAGGATGCTGACGCTCGCTGGACGCGCGTGGCCGAGTCCGGAGCCGATGCGGATGAAGTCCGGCGGAACGTCCTTGAGCAGGATCGGCCTGCGATCCGCAGCCGCCTGACCGATCAGTCCTTCACGAAGCTCGAATTCCTGCTTCAGCTCGTCCTGGTTCTCCGCTCCGTAGCTCGCAACCAGCTCGAGCTTGGTCTCGTCGTCCTCGCGCTTCGAAACGTAGAACACGCCATACTGCGCGTTCACCAGCGGCGCGAGCTCGGACATGATCAGGTTCGACACGGTCGCGAGGTCGCGTTCGCCCTGAAGCATGCGCGAGAAGCGGGCGAGGTTGGTCTTCAGCCAATCCTGCTCCGCATTCTTGAGCGTCTGTTCCTTCAGGTTGAGGATCATCTCGTTGATGTTGTCCTTGAGCGCAGCCATCTCGCCCTGCGCCTCGACGGCGATGGAGCGGGTAAGATCGCCCTTGGTCACCGCGGTCGACACTTCGGCGATCGACCGCACCTGGTTGGTTAGGTTCGCAGCGAGCTGATTCACGTTGTCGGTAAGGTCGCGCCACAAGCCTGCGGCGCCCGGCACTCTCGCCTGACCGCCCAGCTTGCCTTCGATGCCGACTTCGCGGGCCATGTTCGTGACCTGGTCGCCGAAGGTCGAGAGCGTATCGATCATGAAGTTGATGGTGTCGGCGAGGGCCGCAATCTCGCCCTTGGCGTCCACGGTCAGCTTCCGCTTGAGGTTGCCCTGCGCGACCGCGGTCACGACTTCGGCGATGCCGCGCACTTGGTTGGTAAGGTTGGTCGCCATCAGGTTCACGTTGTCGGTCAGGTCCTTCCACGTGCCGCCGACGCCCGGCACCTGGGCCTGACCGCCGAGCTTGCCCTCGGTACCCACTTCGCGGGCCACGCGAGTCACTTCGGACGCGAAGCCGTTGAGCTGATCGACCATGGTGTTGATGGTGTTCTTGAGGGCGAGGATTTCGCCCTTCACGTCGACGGTGATCTTCTTCGACAAGTCGCCCTTCGCGACGGCGGTCGTCACGTCGGCAATGTTGCGGACCTGGCCGGTGAGATTTTCGGCCATCAGGTTCACGTTGTCGGTGAGATCCTTCCAGGTTCCGCCGACGCCGCGCACCTGCGCCTGACCGCCGAGCTTACCTTCCGTACCCACCTCGCGAGCCACGCGGGTCACCTCGGACGCAAACGAGTTGAGCTGGTCCACCATGACGTTGATGGTGTTCTTGAGCTCGAGGATCTCGCCCTTCACGTCGACGGTGATCTTCTTCGACAAGTCGCCGCTGGCCACGGCGGTCGTCACTTCCGCGATGTTGCGCACCTGACCCGTCAGGTTCGCGGCCATGGCGTTCACGTTGTCGGTGAGGTCCTTCCACGTGCCGCCGACGCCTTCCACCTGCGCCTGACCGCCGAGGCGGCCCTCGGTGCCGACCTCGCGGGCAACGCGAGTCACTTCGGACGCGAATGAGTTGAGCTGATCCACCATGACGTTAATGGTGTTCTTGAGCTCGAGGATCTCGCCCTTCACGTCGACGGTGATCTTCTTGGAGAGATCGCCCAGCGCCACTGCGGTGGTCACCTCGGCGATGTTGCGGACCTGGCCTGTCAGGTTCGCGGCCATCAGGTTCACGTTGTCGGTCAAATCGGCCCATGTGCCGCCGACGCCCTCCACCTGCGCCTGACCGCCAAGCTTGCCTTCGGTGCCCACTTCGCGAGCCACGCGGGTCACTTCCGACGCGAAGGCGTTCAGCTGGTCCACCATCGTATTGATGGTGTTCTTCAGCTCGAGGATTTCGCCTTTCACGTCGACGGTGATCTTCTTCGACAAATCGCCCTTCGCGACCGCCGTCGTCACCTCGGCGATGTTACGCACCTGGCCGGTCAGATTGCCGGCCATCAGGTTCACGCTGTCGGTAAGGTCGGCCCAGGTTCCGGCAACGCCTTCCACCTGCGCCTGGCCGCCGAGCTTGCCTTCCGAGCCCACTTCGCGCGCCACGCGCGTCACTTCCGATGCGAATGAGTTGAGCTGATCCACCATCGTGTTGATGGTGTCCTTTAGCTCGAGGATTTCGCCGCGCACGTCGACGGTAATCTTCTTGGACAGGTCGCCGCGAGCAACGGCGGTGGTCACTTCGGCGATGTTGCGCACCTGGCCGGTAAGGTTCGCGGCCATCAGGTTCACGTTGTCGGTGAGGTCCTTCCACGTCCCTGCAACGCCCGGCACCTGCGCCTGTCCGCCCAAATTGCCTTCGGTGCCGACCTCGCGGGCCACGCGGGTCACCTCAGAAGCGAAGCCGTTGAGCTGGTCCACCATGGTGTTGATGGTGTTCTTCAGCTCGAGGATTTCGCCCTTCACGTCGACGGTGATTTTCTTGGACAGGTCGCCGCGAGCCACGGCGGTGGTCACCTCGGCAATGTTGCGGACCTGGCCGGTAAGGTTCTCTGCCATCAGGTTCACGTTGTCGGTAAGGTCCTTCCAGGTACCGGCGACGCCTTCCACACGCGCCTGACCGCCCAGCTTTCCTTCGGTACCCACTTCGCGGGCCACGCGGGTCACTTCCGACGCGAAGCCGTTGAGCTGGTCCACCATGACGTTGATGGTGTTCTTCAGCTCGAGGATCTCACCCTTCACCTCCACGGTGATCTTCTTCGACAAGTCGCCGCGAGCCACCGCGGTGGTCACCTCGGCGATGTTGCGGACCTGGCCGGTGAGGTTGGTGGCCATGGCGTTCACGTTGTCGGTCAGATCGGCCCAGGTCCCGGCGACGCCCTTCACGCGCGCTTGGCCGCCGAGCTTGCCCTCGGTACCCACTTCGCGGGCCACACGGGTCACCTCGGACGCGAAGGACGCGAGCTGCTCGACCATCGTGTTCACGACCTTGCCGATGCGCAGGAACTCGCCGCGCAGCGGACGTCCGTCGATCTCCGTGGTCATCGATTGCGAAAGGTCGCCCTTAGCGACCGCGCCGATCACGCGGGAAACTTCCGCAGTCGGCTGCACCATGTCGTCGATCAGCTCGTTGACGGCTCGGAGCTTGCTGTCCCACCCGCCGCTGGCACCGCGAACGCGGGCGCGCTGGGTGATCTTGCCTTCCTTGCCGACGACCCTCGACAGGCGCTCGAATTCCTCGGTGATCGCCTCGTTCATGCCGACCACCTCGTTGAAGAGGCTGGCGATCTCGCCGTCGATCCCATCGACGGCCTCGGGCAAACGAACGGTGAAGTCGCCCCGTCTCAGCGCACGGAGAGCACTGACGAGCTGGCGGCGATCGATAAAGTCCCGCTGGGCTTGGACGTTCACTCTACTCTCCGGTCGGTTTAACTCCCCCCGCCCGGTTGAACACATGCAGCCCCCCGGCTGCGACGAAATGGACATTAATCGAACGAATTAGTTTCCGCTTCATAAAAATAAATTCAATTCGGCCAAGTCGCCAGAGCGGTTGCCAGAGCATGTTTCGACTGGCTAGAGCCGCCGCGATGTCTGGACAGTTCAATCCCGACAATTCGAGGTGAGTCCTTCCGAAGACCTCATACGCTTCATCGGATCCAGCTTCCGGTCGGTGTGGGCTCTGGAATTGCTGCTCGTGCTCAAGCGCGATGCGCGCGTCTGGTCGCGCGAGGAGCTGGTCGCCAACATGCGCGCGAGTGAACTCGTGGTCAGCAAGGCCCTCGACGCACTCGTATCGGCCGGTCTAGCGTCGGTCGAGGCCGAGGGGGCGGTATACATGCCGATCAACGACGAGGTCGCCGCCTGCGTCGATCAGCTCGAGCAGGTTTATGCCGTCCGGCCCGACGCGGTCCGCCGCGCAATCGTCTCCGCGACGACCAGCGGTGCTGCGGCGTTCGCGAACGCTTTCAAACTGCGGAAGGATTGAGGATGAGCGAAGTCTTCCCCGCAGTCGTCTACATCCTGTGTTTCCTGACGAGCTCGGCGTGCGCGTGGCTACTCGGGCGTAGTTACAGCCGCTCAAGGGTCCGCTTGCTGCTGTGGAGCAGCATCTGCTTCGCGTTCCTGGCGCTGAACAATCTAGTTCTCGTCCTCGATCTCGTGGTCTGGCCCCAGCCCGAGACCGACCTGCGTTTACCGAGACTTCTGCTGGCGCTGGCGGCGGTCGTCTCGCTGATTTGGGGCTTCATCCGGGACGCTGCCGAGGACTGATCGATGACCCTTTACGACTTCCTATCCGGCGCCGTCGCCTTCGGCTTCCTGATCTGCGGGCTGTTCTTCCTGCGCTACTGGCATCGTTCGAGGGATGGTCTTTTCCTCGCCTTCGCTTTGGCGTTTGCACTGCTGGGGCTGGGCCAGTCGATCCTCGCGCTTGCAGACATTCCGACCGAGGAAAGAAGCGCAATCTACCTCTTCCGCCTGACGGCGTTCCTGCTGATCCTGTTCGCAATTTACCGGAAGAATCGCGTCTCTGCGGACAATTGAACCGCTTTAGGCGGGATCGACGATCCGGATGTGAAGCTCCTTGAGCTGCTTCGGCATGACCGTCGCGGGAGCATTCATCATCAGGTCTTCCGCCTTCTGGTTCATCGGGAAGAGGATGACCTCGCGAATGTTAGGTTCGTCGGCGAGAAGCATGACGATGCGGTCGATGCCCGGAGCCGAGCCGCCATGCGGAGGCGCGCCGAATTTGAAGGCATTGATCATCCCCGCGAAGTTCGTGTCGACTTCATCCTTCGAATAGCCGGCAATCTCGAACGCCTTGTACATGATGTCCGGGCGGTGGTTCCGGATCGCACCGGAACTCAGCTCCACGCCGTTGCAGACGATGTCGTACTGCCAGGCGAGGATATCGAGTGGGTCCTTGGTCTCGAGCGCCTCCATCTCACCCTGCGGCATCGAGAATGGATTGTGCGAGAAATCGATCTTCTTCTGATCTTCATTGTACTCGAACATCGGGAAGTCGACGATCCAGCAAAAGCGGAACGAGTCCTTCTCGATCAGGCCGAGCTGCTCACCGACCCGCGTGCGTGCAGCGCCTGCGAGCTTCGCTGCGTCATCTTCCTTGCCGGCTGCGAAGAATATGCCGTCGTCGGGGCCGAGGCCCATCGCCTCGGCAATGCGGTTCATGCCCTCTTCGCCATGATTCTTGGCAATCGGTCCGCCCCACGCGCCGCCCTTGCGGGTGGCGTACCCGAGACCTGCGAAGCCTTCGCTCCGCGCCCACTCGTTCATGTCGTCGAAGAACTTGCGGCTCTTCTCGTCGGTGCCCGGAGCCGGGACAGCGCGGACGACCGCGCCCTTCTCGACAAGGCCTGCGAACAGGCCAAAGCCTGAGCCCTTGAAGTGCTCCGACACGTCCGTGATCAGCAGCGGATTGCGAAGATCCGGCTTGTCGCTGCCGTACTTTAGAAGCGCTTCCTTATATGGAATGCGGACATATTCGCCCGCCGGAGTGACCGAGCGGCCGTTCGCGAATTCCTGGAACACGCCGGAAAGCACAGGCTCGATCGCATTGAAGACGTCATCCTGAGTGACGAAGCTCATCTCGAAGTCGAGCTGGTAAAATTCGCCCGGGCTACGGTCGGCGCGAGCGTCTTCGTCGCGGAAACAGGGCGCGATCTGGAAGTAGCGGTCGAACCCCGCAACCATGATTAGCTGTTTGAACATCTGCGGCGCCTGCGGGAGCGCGTAGAATTTGCCCGGGTGGACTCGGCTCGGGACGAGATAGTCGCGGGCCCCCTCGGGAGAACTGGCGGTCAGGATCGGCGTCTGGAACTCGGTGAAGCCCTGGTCGATCATCCGGCGACGGATCGAGCTGATGACCGCCGAGCGAAGCATGATGTTTGCGTGGACCTGCTCGCGACGGAGATCGAGATAGCGGTACTTGAGGCGAATATCCTCGGGATAGTCCTGTTCTCCGGCGACCGGCATCGGCAACTCGGCCGCTGCGGACTGAACAACCACTTCACGGGCTACGACCTCGATCTCACCCGTCGGAAGCTTCTTGTTCACGACGTCCGGACCACGAGCAACGACATCGCCGGTGATCGAGACCACCGACTCGGCGCGCAAAGCGTCCAGCTGCTGGAGCATCGGGCTTCCGGCGGCCGCAACGACCTGTGTGATCCCGAAATGATCGCGAAGGTCGATGAACAGGACTCCGCCGTGATCCCGCTTGCGGTGTATCCAGCCGGAAATGCGGACGGACGAGCCGACGTCGGAAGCGCGGAGTTGGCCGCAATTGTGAGTGCGATAAGGGTGCATTTGCCTGCCGATAACGATGTTCGGAAATTCGCGGCGGCACTCACTGGCGCAAAGCCTTTTGTCAACCCGGCCACTGGCCGCTAATGCCGCCCAAGACCCATGCGAATCCATCCATTGATCACCCGGTCCGATGACCTGGTTCCCCTTATCGAGCGCCTCTCCAAGCACCCATTCGTCGCAGTGGACACCGAGTTCATGCGCGAGAACACCTATTGGCCGGACCTCTGCCTAATCCAGATCGCGAGCCCGGAAGAAGCCGCGGCTATCGACCCGAAGGCGGATATCGACCTCGCCCCTCTCCTCAACCTGCTGGTGAAGCAGGAGGAAGTCCTGAAGGTCTTCCACGCGGGCGGCCAGGATCTCGAAATCATCTACAATCTGACGGGCAAGACGCCCTCGCCGCTGTTCGACACCCAGATCGCGGCCATGGCGCTCGGGCACGGTGAGCAGGTCGGCTACTCGAACCTCATCGAATCGATGCTCGGTCACAACATCGACAAGGGCGCCCGCTTCACCGATTGGAGCCGGCGTCCGCTCGACAAGCGCCAGATCGACTACGCGATCGCCGACGTAACCCACCTCGCTACCGTCTTCCCGAAGCTGCTGAACCGGCTGAAGAAGACGGGCCGCGGTGGATGGCTGGACGAGGAGATGGAGCGGCTTGCCAATCCTCTGACCTTTGCATTCGAACCGGAGGACGCGTGGAAACGGCTGAAACTGCCGAGCCGCAATCCTGCGGTGCTTGGCCGTCTGAAGGCACTGGCCGGATGGCGCGAGACCGAGGCGCGGACGAAAAATATCCCACGAGGCCGCATCGTGAAGGACGATACGCTCGGCGAGCTCGCCGCCCATCCCCCGAAGACACAGGATGATCTGGGACGGGTACGCGGGCTCTCCGCCGGCTGGCGGACAAACGACATTGGCGCTCGCCTGATGGCTGCCGTCGAAGCGGCAGCTGCTTTGGAGCCGCACGAGCTTCCCGATCGCGAGCCGCGTCGGCCGGGTCTAACCAAGGACGCTGCTCTGGTCAGCGACCTCCTAAAGCTCCTCCTCAAGATTCGGGCGAAAGAAACCGGTGTCGCTCCGAGGCTGATCGCGCGATCGGACGACCTGGAGGCTCTCGCGGCCGGCGTGCGCAAGGATTTGAACATATTGAGTGGCTGGAGGTTCCAGGAATTCGGCCGCGACGCGCTCGATCTCGTCGAGGGCCGGCTGGCTTTCGCGATCGAGAATGGAAAGCTCAAAATGAGCCGCGTCGTGGAGCAGGAAACGGTCGATGCGTAAGCTGGTCGCGCTAACCCCGCTGCTAGCCGCTGCCTGCAGCACCGTCCCGGCAGATGGATCCGCTCTCGCCGGCTCCTGCAACAACGAGGGGCTGAGCGCTTTCGCCGGGCAGGACGCGACCCCCGACATCGGCGCCGAGATCATGCGCAAATCGGGCGCTCATGTACTGCGCTGGGTGCCGAACGGCTCGGTCGTCACGATGGAGTTCAGCGCAGACCGGGTGACGATCTACCTGGACGCCAACAACAAGATCGAGCGAGTAAGCTGCGGCTAGGCCGCGTCGCCGATCATTCTTGCCTGCGATAGCGCGCGCCGAACGGTGGGCATCGTTACCCTCGCCCGCTCTGAAATCGCGAAACGGTCGACTTCCTCGACTGCCCGCTCCGCCGTCCAATATTCACGGCTCAGCCGTTCGGACATGAAGCGGAGTGCCTCGGGCGGAACATGCAGCCCGCGATCCGCGAACAATAGCTGGATCAGTGCTCCAAACAGCTTGTCGTCGGGCTGGTTGATCCTCGCAATTGGAGTGATCGCCAGCCGGGTGCGCAGATCGGGAAGCCTGGGCGCCCAAGCCGGGGGTGCCTCGTCAGCGATCATCACCAATGGAAGGCCGCTGTCCTGGGCGTCGTTCCAGGCGTGGAAGACTTCCTCCTCGTCCCGGGTGTCAGCCTGATCGATCAACCGACCGCCGACGCGCTCGGCGAACGCTCGCGCAAGCAGAGTGCGGCCGGACCTGCGGGGCCCCGTCAGAACCGTCGCCTTGACCGGCCACATGCTCCAGTGGCGGAAATGGTCGAACGCCTCGCGGTTGGCGTCGGATACGATGAAGCGCGATTCGCCTTCTGTCTGGGGCCAGTCGAGAGGAAGCGCGATCTGGTCCGCGCCGCGCTTCATTCATTTCCCCTGGGTGGGCTGGCCGGAGGGGCCTGCGCAGGCTGGGCCGGCTGAGGCGGGGCGGGCGGCGCTAATGGCGGCGGCCCCTTTCCAGAAGAAGTCATGCGCAGAACGAACCCATTCTGCTCGACGCTCCAGCCGCGAGCCGCCAGGGCCGCGCGAAGGGCCGGCAGTTCGCCGCGGAAAGTGACGTTCACGTAGCTGACGCCGCCGGGATTGATGCTCACCGGAACAACCTGGTCGACGCCGCCGGTCGTACGAAGATGGGCCATCGCAAAGTTATAGATGTTCACGTCGGGCGAGACGATCTGCACCTGGTATGTCCACGGCCGCCCAGCCACCGGCTTCGGCGCCTCTTCAGCGACTTCCGGCGGTGGCGGAGGCTCAGGGATGTCGAGGCTGCGATCGCGTACGAGCCTGCCGTTGGAATGTGCTTCGGCGAAGACCTGATCCATACGCTGCACGCCGGCCCGCATGACCTGGAGCGCGCTTGCACCGGCGGGTGCAGAAATGGTGAAGGAGCCGACCGGCTGCCTGTCCGGGCCATGATAACCGACGAATTTCGCGAACACCGGGCCGCCTGGATAGAGGCGCTGGAACTCCACCTGCGCCACCAGGATGTCCGCAGCCCCGTAAAGATCGATGATGTTGCGCCACCAGCCGCGACCCGGCCGATCCACCTGTGCCGCATTCACAAGCAGCGGATCGATTCCGGAACCGGTAACCCGGACGTAATCGATCGGACTTTGCGAAGTCCGGAACTCCGCCCACGCCCGCTGCCACGGATTGCGAAGCTCGACGGAAGTTTCGGACCCGGCCGTGATCAGCACCGGTACGAGAATCATCGGCGCTGAACGGCGGACGTCTCCACCTACGCCGAGGATTTCCGCAGAGCGGGCCCGGTCGAACAGGATTCCGAGGTCGGCGATATAGCGATTCGGCCCGATCTGCTCACGTTCGACCACAATCGAGCTCACCAGCTCGTCCAGAGTCGAATCCGGAACGGTCGGTGCCTCGGTCACAGGGCGGTTGTGCGCCTTTGCCCAATATGCCCTGAACCCTTGCCGCTGGGCGATACGCCAACCTTCGTAGCGAGCCGACTGGCCGTCCTTGCCCATCACGTCGACATGAATTCCGGTGACTTCAAGCGTCCCCGAGCTGTCGATCGGCGCAATGCCGCGCTCACCCGCTTCCATCTGCGCGTAGAGCGCCCCCGATAGACCGAGGACCGCGGAGAGCAGGATCAGAAGGGAAACGAGGTGGCGGCGGAGCATTCGCGCTGCCTTTTGGCGACAACGGCGTGGAAATCCAAGCGGCTTGTGGCTAGGCGGCCCCTGATGTCCAACAAGCCGCTGACCTATGCAGACGCCGGAGTGTCGATCGACGCGGGTAACGCGCTCGTCAAAACCATCGGCCCGCTCGCCCGCTCAACCGCCCGTCCCGGGGCCGATGCGGAGCTTGGCGGCTTCGGCGGTTTCTTCGACCTGAAGGCGGCCGGATACGATGACCCACTGCTGGTGGCCGCCAACGACGGCGTCGGAACCAAGCTGAAGCTCGCGATCGAATCGGGAAATCATCGCGGCGTCGGCGTCGACCTCGTTGCGATGTGCGCCAACGACCTGATCGTCCAGGGCGCCGAGCCGTTGTTCTTCCTCGACTATTACGCAACCGGGAAGCTCGACAATGCGGTCGCTGCGGAAGTCGTCGCGTCCATCGCCGAAGGCTGCCGCCAGGCAGGCTGCGCTCTGATCGGCGGCGAAACGGCGGAAATGCCGGGCATGTATTCCGAGGGCGACTACGACCTCGCGGGGTTCTGCGTCGGCGCCGTCGATCGCAGCAAAGTGCTGACCGGAAAGGAAATCGCGCCGGGAGACATGGTTCTCGGCCTCGCCAGCTCCGGTGTTCACAGCAATGGCTTCTCGCTCATTCGCAGGATCCTAGCAGACCGAAATTGGGATCTCGACGCGCGCTACCCTTGGACGAATGGCCGGACGTTAGGCGAAATACTTCTCGAACCGACCCGAATCTACGTGCGATCGCTGCTCCCCCTCGTCCAGCAGGGGCGAATCAAAGGATTGGCGCACATCACTGGCGGCGGGCTGCTGGAGAACATCCCGCGCGTGCTTCCGGCCAACCGGCATGCCGTCATCGATGCCGGCGCCTGGGCCCCCTTCCCGGTTTTTGAACTGCTCCGCGAAGGAGGCAACATCGCGCCTGCGGAAATGGTCCGCACTTTCAACTGCGGCATCGGGATGGTCATTGTTGTCGCAGCCTCCGAAGCCGACGGCCTCACCGAACTTCTCGAACAGGCAGGCGAAGCCGTCTCCCGAATTGGCCGGATAGACGAAGGCCCGCGCGGCTGCACCGTGAACGGTCCTGAGGGCAGCTGGACCGCAACGCATAATGCGTGATCCCCGCAGGGTCGCCATCCTCATTTCCGGGCGCGGCAGCAACATGCGGGCGCTCGTCGAGAAAGCGGCCGGCTATGAAGTCGCGCTCGTCGCCTCCAACAGACCGCAGGCGGCTGGCCTTGACTGGGCCCGTGAGCGGGGCCTTCCGACCTGGGCCTGGGACAGCAAGGGGGTCGACAAGGAAGAATTCGACCGAACATTGAGCGCGGCGCTGGAAGAGCACCGCGTCGGGACGATCGCCCTTGCCGGTTTCATGCGAATCCTCTCCCCCTGGTTCATCGGCCAATGGCGCGGGCGAATCCTGAACATCCACCCTTCCCTCCTTCCCAAATATCGTGGCCTGGATACGCATGCACGCGCGCTGGAAGCCGGCGACGCGGCGGGAGGCTGCTCGGTCCATATCGTCACGGAGGAACTCGATGCTGGCGAGGTGCTCAGGCAGTCTGAAGTGCCGATCGAGCCCGGCGACACCGCTATGATGCTAGAACAACGCGTGCTGATGGCCGAGCATGAGCTGTATCCGAGAATTCTCAGCGAGTTCGTGAAACGATGACAGCAGCTATTGATCGCGTCAGGCACGCAGCGCTCGAATTGCCGGAGTCAGAAGAACGGCTCTCGCACGGCCAACCGACCTTCTTCGTTGCCGGAAAGCAGTTCGCGCAGTTTCGCGACAATCATCACGGCGACGGAAAGACAGTTGTCTGCGTTCGAACCAGCAGTCTCGACGAGCAAGCGATGCTGCTTGAGAGTGGTCCCGAGACCTATTCGAGGCCGGCCTACCTGCATCATGCAGGCTGGATCTCGGTCAATCTGACGAGTGACGCTGTCGACTGGGACCATGTCGCCGACCGCATCGCGGAAAGCTGGGAACTTGCGGCGCCGCGACGCTTGCTCGAAGCAGGTGGCCGATGAACGATTCGCCTTCAAACGAAGCAAAGAGACGATCGCGCCTGCGCTGGGTAACCCTCGGTGAATCGATCGCGATTGCAGCCCTGCTCGTTTCCGCCGTCGGTGTCTGGATCAGCTGGAAAACCGATAGCGGCGACAAGGGCCCGTCGACTGTCGTCGAAAAGAGGCAGGCGATTCCGCTCACGCTCCGCGGCAAGGTGCAAAGCGACGGGCGAAGCCTGGAAATCGCGCCCGTCGAAGAAAGCCATGCACTTCAATCGCTGACCGTCGCGCTTCCCGGGGCCGACGCCATCGAAGTCGAAAGCGATGGGCAGCTCAGCGCAAACGACGTCCAATCCGCCCTCGGAAAGTCGGCGGCCGATGGAAAAGGCACGCACCGGGTCCGCGCCCGCATCGTCGCCAAATATGTCGAAGCCGGCGCCGACAAGTCGGCCACCGGCTCCTACGTAATCAGTTATCGGTGGGAAGGCGGCGGCCTGTTCGGCGGCCGCTCCCTGCGATTAGTCAGCCTGAGCCGTTAGCCGACGATCTCTTCCGGCTTGAAGAAGAAGTCGATCTCGATCTTCGAATTCTCGTCGCTGTCGGAACCGTGGACCGAGTTTGCCTCGATCGATTCAGCGAATTCCTTGCGGATCGTGCCTTCGGCCGCATCGGCCGGGTTGGTGGCGCCCATCACTTCGCGATTGCGAAGGACGGCGTTCTCACCCTCAAGGACCTGAACGACGACCGGACCCGACGTCATGAAGGCGCAAAGGTCGTTGTAGAACGGACGTTCTTTATGAACGGCGTAGAAGCCCTCCGCCTGATCGCGGGTCATGCGAATCCGCTTCGAAGCAACGACGCGGAGACCCGCATCCTCAAGCTTCTTGGTGATCGCACCGGTCAGGTTGCGGCGGGTGGCATCGGGCTTGATGATGGAAAAGGTGCGCGTAGCGGCCATGGCCGTGCGGTCTCCTGAAACAATGGGTTGGGATTAGCCGCAGCGCCTAGCGTCACGCGGTAGACGGGGCAAGGGTCAGCTCTTCTGGACCCATTTCCCCTGCTCGTCCTGAGCCCAGTAACGACGCTCGATCCCTTCCCTGCCTGCGAGCAGCTTCCAGGCCAGGCGCGCGCCTTCCAGCGTCGCGGCATCGAACAAGTAGAATACGCGATCGAACGTCAGCGCGGCTTCTCTCCACTGGCCGTCGGCGATCAGCACGTTCCGAGCGAGATTCGGCGCATCGTTGCTGGTCGATAAAAGAATGGGCTGACGAGCGTCATCGCTTCCGCCGGAAGGCGCGTGCGGCAGGAAGCTGGTCGCCCCCTGGTCCCAGAGCATGCGGTCCAGCCGCCCCAACAGACTCTCGTCCTCCGCAACGATGAGCAGCCGCTTCCCCTCGGCGAAGAGCCTTTGCGAAATCGCGGAAATCACCTGCTCGAGCGGCGTTCGTCCGAGCTGGTAGAAGTCGACCTGCATCCAGGCGTCAGCGTGCCTCCACCGACGCTTCGACGAAGCGATCGATGAGTCTTACGCCATAACCGGTCGCACCCTTGTCGTAGGTGCTGTTCGGCTTGTCCGACCAGGCCATGCCGGCAATGTCGAGGTGCGCCCAACGGGTGCCGTTCTCGACGAACCGGTGAATAAACTGGGCGGCCGTGATCGATCCACCTTCGCGGGGCCCGACGTTTTTCATGTCGGCGATCGGCGAATCGATCAGCTTGTCGAAAGACTCCGCCATCGGCTGGCGCCAGAGCTTGTCACCAGACGACTTGGCTGCATCGAGCAGCTGGTTGGCGAGGTCGTCATCCGGCGTGAAAAGGCCGGCGAACTCGTGGCCAAGGCTGATGACGATAGCGCCCGTGAGCGTCGCGAGGTCGACAACGATCTTCGGCTTGTAGTTGCGCTGGACGAAAGTGATCGCATCGGCCAGCACGAGCCGGCCTTCCGCGTCGGTGTTGATCACCTCGATGGTCTGGCCCGACATGCTGGTCACGACGTCGCCGGGCCGCTGCGCATTTCCGTCAGGCATGTTTTCGACGAGCCCGCAGATCGCGACGATGTTCGCCTTCGCCTTCCGCTTGGCCAGCGCGAGCATGGCGCCCGCGACGGCTCCAGCGCCGCCCATGTCCCACTTCATGGCTTCCATGCCGGCGGCCGGCTTGATCGAGATGCCGCCGGTGTCGAACGTGACGCCCTTGCCGACGAAAGCCACTGGAGCGTCGCCGTCCTTGCCGCCGTTCCAGCGCAGGATAAGCAGGCGTCCATCACGGACGGAGCCTTGCGCGACGCCTAGCAGGGCACCCATGCCCAGTTTCTTCATCGCGGCGCCATCCAGCACTTCGACTTCAAGGCCGGACCCTTTAATGGCGGCCTGGACGCGCTCGACGAAAGTCTCGGGGTAGATGATGTTCGCGGGCTCGGTCACCAGTTCGCGAGTAAGGCCCACGCCTTCGTAGACGGGCTTCCAGCGCTTCTCCCAGATGCCCGCAGAATCTGCCGGTGCACCGACAATCGTCAGCTCCGCCAGGGTCGGCTTCTGCTTGTCCTTGAGCTTCGTCCGGTAACGGTCATACCGCCATGCGCGGAGCGCTGCGGCAAGCGCGACGCGGGCGGCCGAATCCGCATCATAGTTAAGCCCGGAAAGGTCGAGCACGGCCTGCTTTTCGCCGGAGATCAGCAGTCGTCCCACGAGGGCGCCGCCCAGCTTCTCGGCTGCCTCGGACGGACCCGTGCCGTCACCGGTGCCGACGACGATCAGGCGCCGAACGCCACCGTCGGCGGGAATGAACAGCTCGGCCGCGCTCCCGGAATCCCCTTCGAACCTCTGGCTCTTCAGCGCGGCGTCGACCGCAGACCTGTCAGCGCCCAGGCTGTCGAGCGCGATGCGGTTCTTCCCCGAAACGGGGAGCACGAGGGCGAAATCGCCTGAAGGCCGGCTGTCGGCAAAACGAATTTTCATCAAGGAAAGTCCTGCGAATGTCTTGATCTGACGGATATGCAGCGCCTCTTAAGACCCACCCGCCGCAATAGCAAAGGCCTCCCATGCAAGGCGGATTGTGGAGTGCCTGCCAAGGTGCGATAGGCTTGCTCGGCTTGAAACCAGGGTTGAGCGGCGGGACCATCTTTTGCGTATGAGATTTGCCTGGTGGACGGCTCTCCCGCTCTCGCTTGCTCCCGCGATTGCCACCGCCCAAGAGACCGCACCGGCATCATTGCCCGCCGCCGAAGCTCCGCCGCCGGATGTGGCACCTCCGGAAACCGATGAGGTCGTCGAATTCAGCGCGGACCAGGTCACGTACGATAGCGAAGCCGATCTCGTCACTGCGATCGGCCAGGTAAGGCTATCTCGCGACGGCAATTACGTCGCCGCCGACCAGGTCGTCTGGGACCGCAAATCAGGACAGGTTCGCGCCCAGGGCAATGTTGTCGTGGTGAACCCGGAGGGCGACAAGTTCATCGGCGACAATGTCGTCCTGACGGACACCCTGCGCGACGGGACCGTGGAAAACCTCCTGATCGTGCTCGAGAGCGGCGGACGAATTGCCGCGACCAGAGGGCACAAGACCGGCGATATCACCGTGCTCGACAACGCGATCTACTCTCCTTGCCCGGTCACGACCGAAACAGGCTGCCCGCGTAACCCCAGCTGGGCGATCACCGCCGCCCGGGTCACTTACGATCCCAAGGCCGACCGGGTCCGCTTCCAGGGCGGACGGATCCGGATTTTCGGAGTTACGCTCCCGCTGCTCCCAATCTTCAGCCTGGCGACGGGCGGCGATGGCGGAGGAATCGGCGGATTCCTCGTCCCGGACATCAGCATCTCGCATCGCCGAGGCCTCAAGCTCGCCTTTCCCTATTACAAGAGGTTCGGGCCGAACCGCGACCTCACCATCACGCCGCATCTCTATACCGGTCTGCTGCCGGCCATCGAAACGCGCTACCGGGAGCTCAACCGCCTCGGCGCATTCCAGGTCGGCGGCTTCCTCACCTATGGCCGGATCGAACGCCTGACCGAACTCGGCGAACCGGAGAAAACCGAGAACAAGGGTTTCCGCGGCTATTTCGAAGCGAACGGGAAAGCGCAGCTCGATCCGCTGTGGAGCGTGACGAGCTCGATCCGGATCGCGACCGACAAGACGGTCACCCGGCGCTACGACATTACCCAGGACGACCGCCTCCGCAGCTTCGTCAATGCGGAGCGGATCAGCCCGAACAGCTACATCTCGATCGCCGGTTGGGCGTTCGAGGGTCTGCGCGTCGACGACGTCCAGAAGCGCATCCCGATTGCTTTGCCCGCTATCGATGCACGGTTCCGGCTGGACCCGCCGATGCTCGGCGGAACGCTGGAACTGCAGGCAAACAGCCTCGCGATCCTCCGCATCGAAGGTCAGGACACGCAGCGTGCCTTCGCAAGCGTGCGTTGGGACCTGCGACGCCTGACCAACTGGGGCCAGGAGGTGACCTTCACCGGCTATGCGCGCGGCGACATCTACCACACGAAGGACGCCGCCAGCACCGCGGTCCCACTCTATCGCGGCGAAGATGGATGGCACGCGAGGGGTATCGGGGCGCTTGCAGCGGATGTGAAATGGCCGTTCGTCGGCCCGCTCTTCGGTGGAACTCAGAAATTCTCGCCGCGCTTCCAGGTCGTCCTGACGCCGCCGACTCCGAATCTCGAGATTCCGAATGAAGACGCCCGCGCGATCGAATTGGAGGACAGCAACCTCTTCGCGCTCAGCCGCTTCCCCGGGTACGACCGCTGGGAGGACAGTTCGCGGATCACCTATGGGCTCGACTGGTCCTACGAGCGGCCGAAGCTGTCGATCATGACCACGATCGGTCAGAGCTATCGGATCAAGAAGAGGGGTGAGATATTCCCGAGCGGAACGGGTCTTGCCGATCGCGTCTCGGATATCGTTGGACGCACGCGGGTCCGCTACGGCCGGCTGATCGACATCACGCATCGCTTCCGGATCGACAAGGACAACATGGCTTTCCGCCGGAACGAGATCGACCTGACCGTCGGCGGCGAGGAGACCTATGCCCAGATCGGCTATCTCCGCCTCAACCGGGACATCGACGAATCGATCGAGGACCTTCGCGACAAGGAAGAGCTTCGCGCCGCGGCCCGGATCAAGTTCGCCAAGCATTGGTCGGTGTTCGGTGCGACCGTCCTCGACCTGACCGACGCGAGCGAGGACCAGCTATCCGTTTCTGACGGATTCGAGCCCGTCCGGCACCGCCTGAGCATCGATTACGAGGATGAGTGCATTGCGCTTGGCGTCTCGTGGCGGCGGGACTATGAGCGAATTGGCGGGTTCCGCGAAGGAAGCACCTTCTCGTTCCGGGTGTCGCTCAAGGGGCTCGGCCGCTAAGCCTGCGTTCAGCGGGGCTGAATAAACGCTAATCCGCTCATTCGATTGAACTACAAGGGATTTCCGCACTTGTTCGCAGCATCCGAATTCTTCCCGGCCCGCGCTCGTTATGCAGCGGCGGCGCTCGTACTGGCCGTAGCGACTGCAGCAGCGGCGCAGGATGCGGCAGACTCGCCCCCGCCCACCAGCAGCGCCAGCGCGTTGCGGCTGCCCGACAATCCCCAGATCTTCGGCCAGGCCATGCCGTCGGTCGTCAAGGCGACCGCGATCGTCAACGGCGAGGTCATCACCCAGACGGACGTGGATCAGCGCCTCGCGCTTTTGGCGATCGCCAATGAAGGCAAGCTTCCCAGCGATCAGATCGACCAGCTTCGTCAGCAGGTTCTGCGCAATCTGATCGACGAGACTCTCCAGATCCAGGCCGCCAAGACCGCAGAGATCAAGGTCACGGACAAGGACATCGACCGCACGTTCGGCCGCGTTGCCGAAGGCGTGAAGATGAATTCCGACCAACTTAGCGCCTACCTCAAGACGCACGGCTCATCCGTGCGCTCACTCCGTCGCCAGATTGAGGGCGAAACCGCCTGGCGGCGCCTTCAGCAGGCGAAGATCGAGAATTCGATCAGCGTCGGTGACGAAGAAGTGAAGGCCGTCCTCGAGAGGCTGAACGCCTCGAAGGGCACAGAGGAATATCGCGTCGGCGAGATCTTCCTGTCGTCTACCAGCGACAAGATGCAGCAGACGATGGCCAACGCCAACCAGATCATCGGCCAGCTGCGTCAGGGTGCATCCTTCGCCGGCTATGCCCGGCAATATTCGGAAGCTTCGACTGCGGCGGTCGGAGGCGACCTCGGCTGGGTCCGGCCGGAACAGCTTCCCGATCAGTTGGGCAACGTGCTCCGGAGCATGGGCGCCGGTCAGATCAGCGCGCCGATCCCTGTCCCGGGCGGCGTCTCGATCATCGCGATCCAGGATGCGCGCAAGATACTCTCCGCCGATCCGAGGAACGCCGTCCTGAGCCTCAAGCAGGTCTCGATCACATTCCCGGCGGGCACGTCCCGTGCACAGGCCGAGGCGCGTGTCGCGAAATTCGCGGAAGCCGCTCGTAACGTCGGCGGCTGTGGCGGAGCAGATCGCATCGCCGGCGAGTTTAATGGCGAAGTCGTCCAGAGCGACCAGATCCGGCTTCGCGAGCTTCCGCCCGCACTCCAGGAGATCATGCTCCCGCTGCAGGTCGGCCAGGCCACGCGTCCGTTCGGATCGATCGAGGAAGGTGTCCGCACTCTAGTGATCTGTGGCCGCGACGAGGCCGATCCGACCGCGCCGACGTTCGATCAGGTCTTCAACCAGCTCAGCGAAGAGCGCGTGAACCTTCGTGCCCGCCGCTACCTGCGCGACCTGCGCCGCGATGCGGTGATCGAATTCCGTTAGGTTTGAGGATCCACGAACGGGGCTGATGGTGCAGATTCCGTCCCGGCCACTTGCAGTTTCCTTGGGCGATCCCGCCGGGATCGGCCCGGAGGTCGTGGCGAAGTGCTGGGACGGCCGCGCCGCCTTCGATCTCCCGCCATTCGTGGCGATCGGAGATCCACGGTCGATCGCGCACGTCTGGGACGGCCCGGTCGAGCTCATCGACGATCCGCGACAGGCGGACTCGGTCTTCGATTATGCACTGCCGCTGATCCAGATCTCATCGGCTGACGGGGATTTGCCCGGACGTCCGAGCATGTCCGGCGCCCATTGCTCGCTCGATTCTCTCGAAATCGCTGTAGGCCTTGCCCGTTCCGGCTCCGCGGGAGCGGTGGTAACTGGTCCGGTCTCCAAAGAGCAGCTTTACGGCATCGGCTTTTCCCACCCTGGGCAGACCGAATTCGTCGCCGAGCGCTGCGGCGTGTCTAACGGCAATGTCGCCATGATGCTTGCTGGGCCTACCCTTCGGACAGTTCCTGTGACCACGCACGTCCCGCTAGCCGAAGTTCCGCACCAGCTATCGGCCGCTCTGATCGAGGCCCGGGCGCGTACAACGCTTCGCGGCCTCCAGCGGAACTTCGGGATTGTCGAACCCACGCTCGCAGTTTCCGGACTAAACCCGCATGCGGGCGAAGGTGGAATGCTCGGCCGCGAAGAGGTCGAACTGATCGAGCCGGCGATTGCGGCACTTCGGGCGGAGGGATGGCGGGTCACCGGCCCCCATCCTGCCGACACGATGTTTCACGCCGCCGCTCGTGCCCGTTACGACGCGGCGCTCTGCATGTACCACGACCAGGCGCTGATCCCGCTGAAAGCCCTGCATTTCGAAGACGGCGTCAACGTCACGCTCGGGCTGCCGATCATCCGAACTGCACCGGATCACGGCACCGCATTCGACATTGCAGGTCAGGATCAAGCCGACCCAAGGCCGATGGCGTCCGCAATCCGAATGGCCTCGTACTGCTCGGCGAACCGGGAACTCGTCGAGTGAACGAAGCAACGGAGCCGCTGCGCGATGTGATCGCGCGGCATGAACTCCAGGCAAGCAAGTCGCTGGGCCAGAACTTCATCCTCGACCGCCAGTTGCTGGCCCGTATCGCCGCGGTTCCGGGATCCTTGGAAGGCCAGACCGCCTATGAAGTAGGTCCGGGTCCCGGTGGTCTTACCAATGCACTTCTTGAAGCCGGTGCCTCGGTCGTTGCCGTTGAGCGCGACCGCCGCTGCCTTCCTGCTCTTGCAGAACTGGAGGCTCGGTACCCGGGCCAGCTCCGGATCATCGAAGCCGACGCGTTGACCATCGACGAGCCGACCGAGGTGGGCGAAGGCGCTCATGTCATCTCGAACCTTCCCTACAATGTCGGGACAGCCCTGCTCCTGCGCTGGTTGAGCGGGCCTTGGCCGCCCTGGTGGCGCTCGCTGACGCTCATGTTCCAGAAAGAGGTGGCGGAACGGATCGTCGCGGCGCCCGGCAGCAAGGACTTCGGACGTTTGTCCGTTCTGGCCCAGTGGAGATCGGATGCACGGATCGTCATGAATGTGCACCGCTCGGCCTTCGTTCCGCCGCCCAAGGTCATGTCTGCGGTCGTCCACATTGTGCCGAAGAGCATGCCCGGAGGCGTCAAGCCTGCCGTGCTCGAACGACTGACGGAGGCTGCATTCGGCCAGCGGCGAAAAATGCTGAGGTCGAGCCTGAAGAATCTGCCCGGCGCGCTGGAAGCGCTGCAGCGCCTCGGCATCGACAGCTCGCGGCGCGCCGAAACGGTGAGCGTCGCGGAATTCGTTGAAATCGCGCGCGATCTCTCGGCCCGCGCCTAACGCCTAGTTGCTCTTCGGAACTTCCGGCGGCTTGGCCGAAGCGACCGTCGGACCGCGATTGATCGTCGCGGAGAGCTCGGCGAGCTGAGTGCAGCCCGCCGGGCAAAGCTTCTGAAGCTTTACGAGGTTTTCCTTCGCGCGGGCCACGGCGCCCAGCTCGACCATTGCCTCGCCCTGGATGGCGATCGCGTCGCGATCGTTCGGCTCGAGGAGAAGCGCTTTCTTGGTGAAGCGGATCGACTGGCCGAACAGCTTCTGACGCTGCGCAACGCGAGCGAGCGCATTGTAAGCGGCACGGTTGCGCGGATCGACTGCGAGCGATGTTTCGAACGCCTCGTCCGCCTCGACAAAGCGGCCCGCCGACAGGTGCGTCTGACCCTGGCGGAACAACTCAACCGAACGCGGAGAAAGCTGATCGTCGGGCCGCTGGCCGACCGCTGCGGTCGCGACCAGCGCTGCTGCGATACCGGCAATCAAAACTGGGGGCAAAAGGCGCATCCTCATCTCCTCGGGCCCGGCGGTTCTAACATGGGCTAACCAGCCGCGCGACGAAAAAGCCATCGGTGCCGTCGTGACCCGGGGTCAGAAGCTTTCCGACCCCATCCCAACGCCCGGCAACGATTGGCGTTTCCTCGACGATCCACGATGAACGGCGGCTGAGGAAGTCCTGAATCTGGCCTGCCCCCTCGCGGGACAGCAAAGAACAAACCGCATAGACGATCCGGCCGCCCGGCCTGACAAGCTCGGCCGCGATATCGAGCAAGCGCGATTGCAGCGCCACGACCCGGTCGAGCCTTGCCGGCGTCAGGCGCCATCGGCCTTCCGGATTGCGCCGCCAGGTTCCGCTTCCTGAGCAAGGAGCATCGACGAGGACGACGTCCGCCTGCCCAACCCAATTGGGAAGCTGCGACAGCTCTTCATTGGGATTTAGCAGACGGGCCTCAATACTCGCCTGTGCTCGATCTGCGCGCGGCACGAGATTGGAAAGCCTGGCGCGGTTTGTATCTGTCGCAAGGATTACAGCCGAAGGTTCCGCGGCAGCGAGAGCCAGCGCCTTTCCGCCAGCCCCGGCGCAAAGATCGAGAATGCGTTCACCCGGCTTTGGACCGCAGGCGAGCGCGATGAGCTGGCTGCCTTCGTCCTGAACTTCGATCAGGCCGTCAGCAAATGCCGAATGATCGTCCAGACGCGTTTCTGAGGCCAGGCGGATGCCCCACGGGCTGAGCGGCGTTGGCACGGAACCCTCGAACTGGGAAAGCACCTCGTCGCGAGAAACTCGGGCGATGTTCACCCGAATATCAAGCGGCGCGCGTTCGAGAAGCGCCAACCATTCCCCGGATGCGACGAGCGGTGACAGTTCGTCCTGCAACCAACCGGGAACGGATCCAGCCTCGGCACTTGCCTCGCCTTCAGCAAGTGGCTCTGGTCCGCGAGGCTCACCGAACAAATCGAGCAACCCTGGATCCTGCCGAGCTAGCGCCAAGACGACGGCGCGTCCGCTCTCTGGGCGATCGGCAACTAGTCGGATCGCGCGGAAAACCAGTTCGCGGACAGCACGGCGATCCTTGGACCCCGCGTAGCGCCGCGTCTTGAAATAGCGCGTGACGATCGTGTCCGCGGGCGGCCCATCGTCATGCGCGGAGACGATCACCTCATCCAGGACTTCGATCGCCGCCTGAAGCCTCGCGGCCGGAGTCATGATCTAGCGCGTCGGATAGTTGGGCGCCTCGCGGGTGATCGAGACGTCATGAACGTGACTTTCGGAAAGCCCGGCATTGGTTATCCGGACGAACTTCGCCCGCTGCTGAAGGTCCCGAATAGTCTCAGACCCCGTGTAACCCATCGCCGCCTTCACGCCTCCGACGAGCTGGTGAACGATATCGCGAACGGGTCCCTTGTACGGCACCTGCCCCTCGATTCCCTCCGGCACCAGCTTCAGCTGGTCCTTGATATCCTGCTGGAAATAGCGATCGGCCGAACCGCGCGCCATCGCCCCGACCGAGCCCATGCCGCGGTAGCTCTTGTAGGCGCGACCCTGATACAGGAACGTCTCCCCGGGCGCTTCTTCAGTGCCTGCCAGAAGCGATCCCACCATCACGGTCGAAGCACCCGCGGCCAGCGCCTTGGCGATGTCGCCGCTTGTGCGAATGCCGCCGTCTGCGATCACCGGAACTCCCGCCTTCGAAGCTGCGCGCGCACTTTCCATGATTGCGGTGAGTTGCGGAACCCCAACCCCCGCGATGACACGCGTGGTGCAGATCGACCCGGGCCCGATGCCAACCTTGATGGCGTCGGCACCTGCATCGACCAGCGCCTTGGCGGCGTCACCGGTGGCGACATTGCCGGCCACGACCTGCACCGAGTTCGACAGGGTCTTCACGCGCTCGACAGCGCGAGCGACTTCCGTGTTGTGGCCATGGGCCGTGTCGATGACGATACAGTCGCAACCCGCTTCGATAAGGGCCTGCGACCGTTCGAAGCCCGCATCCCCCACGGTGGTCGCGGCGGCTACTCGAAGCCGGCCCTCCGCATCCTTGGTCGCGTGCGGAGCGGCTACCGCCTTCTCGATGTCCTTGACGGTAATGAGCCCAACCAGGTGGTTACGGTCGTCGACGACCAGCAGCTTCTCTATCCGGCGCTGGTGAAGAATCCGGCGAGCGACCTCGCCGCTGGTGCCAAGCCCAACGACCGCGAGATTTTCCTTGGTCATAAGCTCCGAAACCGCCTGGTCCGGGTGCTCGGCGAAGCGGACATCGCGATTGGTGAGAATGCCGCAGAGCTTTCCGGACATCTCGACGATTGGGATGCCGCTGATCCGGTTTGCCTTCATCAGCTCCAGCGCCTCGGCTAGCTTCTGATCCGGCGTCATCGTGATCGGATTGACGACCATGCCGCTCTCGAACCGCTTCACGGCGCGGACGGCGGCAGCCTGTTCTTCAGCGCTCAGATTGCGGTGGAGCACGCCGATACCGCCGAGTTGCGCCAAGGCGATCGCCATGTCGGCTTCGGTGACCGTGTCCATCGCCGACGAAAGCAACGGAATGTTGAGCGGGATTTCACGGGTGAGCTGGGTGCTGGTGTCAGCCTGGCTCGGCAGGACCGAGGATTCAAGCGGCTGCAGGAGGACGTCGTCGAACGTCAGTCCGAGCGGGATTTCGGGGGCATCGTTGTGTGGGGCCATATCGGCCCATGCCAAGGTTCCGTCGATTCGCCAAGGGGCGGGCTAGACGAGCGGCCCGACGGAATTCAGCCAGCGGCGGGTTTGAGGCGACAGATTGACGGGCAGGTCATCGAGCGGCACGTCGCAAACCTTCTCGACTTCCCAGCTCCAGCGCCTGGGTCGGTATTCCACGTCACGGACGACCACGAGCGAGCAGTTGTCGCGCTTGAAATCGACCGATTCCTCGAGCTCGCACGAGAGTTTTACCTCTCCATGCGAGGTCATCCCAATCTCCTCGCGAAGCTCGCGAAGGGCCGCGTCCGCCGCCGGCTCGGCCGCATCTCGCCCTCCACCGGGCAGCCGCCACCCTGGCGCATACCAAAGCTTCACCAGGATCAGGCGACCATTGGGCGTAAGTGCGATCGCGTGAGCGCCGAACGTTCTTGGCCGGCGAAAAAACCATCCGACCGTGAGCATCTTGTGAAAGGCCGTCGCTCCGGCCCGCAACAGGCGCTTGATCATTCCGTCAGGGTTGGCCGGCGCGTTCGAGCACACGTCGCGCCGCCTCGACATGCATGCGCTCGATCATCCGGTCCTCGAACCGCTCGGCGCCGCCGCTAAAGGCTTCCACGAGCCGGCGCGCGCTTTCCACCTCGTCCTCGCTGGGGCCGAAGGCCTCGTTGCACGGTCCGATTTGGTCGGGATGGATCAAGGACTTCCCGTCGAAGCCGAGGCTTCGCCCATGCATGCACTCCGCGATGAAGCCATCGACGTCGTTAAGCCGGTTGAACACTCCGTCAAACGCCGGGATTCCATGCGCTCGGGCGGCTAGGACGATTAGCTGGAGTGCCGTCGAAATCGGCTCCCGCGTCGCATCGAGTGGCAGGCGAAGGTCGGTTCGGAGATCGTTCGTTCCAGCGATCAGTGCCCCGACTTCCCGCGCGATCTCGGACGCGGCCAGCACTCCCGCGGCCGTCTCGACCATCGCCAACAGCGGCTTGCCAATGGCCTCCCTGACATCGCGGACAAGATGACCAGACGAGGCACGGGGGAGAACGGCAACGTCGCATTTCGATCGGGCGACCGCGTCGATATCGAGCGAATGCCATTCCGTCCCTACTCCGTTGACGCGAATGGCGACCGGCATCGGCCAGTCTGACGTCACGGCGTCAACCGCCGCGGCTCGCGCCTCCCTCTTGTCATCCGGTTTGACCGCATCTTCGAGGTCCAGGACGACCAGGTCCGCCGCACTGTCTCGCGCCTTCGCAATGGCCCGAGGGTTCGAAGCAGGCAGAAACAGGATCGAGCGCATCGCAAACAAGTCCGAAGTCACCTCGATTTTCCTTTCGTTCCGCTTCCAGCCACATCAATATGCCGAGAATGATGCTTTGGGGGATATGATGCTGACCACGTTCATGACCGCAGTTGCAGTTCTAGCGCTTCTTTACGTCATGATCGGCGTCAAGATCGTCCATCAGGGTTATCGCTATACGATCGAGCATTTCGGGCGTTTCGTTCGCGTCGGGCAACCCGGTTTCAATTTCGTCCCTCCTTTCTTTTACCGCGTCGGTCACAAGATCAACGTCATGGAGCAGGTGGTCGATATCCCCGGTCAGGAAATCATCACCAAGGACAATGCGATGGTCGCCGTTGACGGCGTCGTATTCTTCCAGGTTCTGGATGCCGCAAAGGCCGCCTACGAGGTGAGCGATCTTTACACGGCGATCATGGCGCTCTCGACCACCAACCTGCGCACCGTGATGGGATCGATGGACCTCGACGAGACCCTGTCGAAGCGCGACGAGATCAATGCGCGCCTGCTCGCGGTGGTCGACCATGCGACCGAGGCATGGGGCGTGAAGATCACCCGCGTCGAGCTGAAGGATATTCGCCCGCCACGCGACATCGTCGATGCAATGACCCGGCAGATGAAGGCAGAACGCGAGAAGCGCGCTTCCATCCTCGAATCGGAAGGCATGCGCCAGTCGGAGATCCTGCGCGCCGAGGGTGAGAAGCAGGCCAAGATCTTGCAGGCGGAAGGGCTGAAGGAAGCCGCCTTCCGGGAAGCCGAGGCGCGCGAGCGCGCGGCAGCTGCTGAAGCCAACGCAACCAAATCGGTAAGCGACGCGATCGAGGGCGGATCGAGCCAGGCGATCAACTATTTCATCGCCCAGAAATATGTCGAAGCATTGAGCAAGTTCGCCACGTCGCCCAATGCGAAGACCATCTTATTCCCGGTCGAAGCGACCCAACTGATGGGAACCTTGGGCGGGATCGGCGAGCTGGCGCGCGAAGCCTTCGGTAGCTCCGGCGACAAGGTTAGCGCCGCGCCGCGTGTTAAAACGGAGCCGAAGGCGGGCCGCGGAGCCCTTCCGCCCTCGGTTCCAGGCGCGCCGAGGATCGAAGGCTGATGATCGACAATCTGGAGCCCGGCTGGCTGTGGATGATCGGCGGCATCCTGCTGCTGATCGCCGAAGTCATTGCGCCAGGATTCTTCCTGGTCTTCATCGGCGTAGCTGCGCTCGCCACCGGTGCATTCACTTTGCTGTTCGGGATGCCGCTGGCATTCCAGCTGATCCTCTTCACCATCTATGCGCTGGTTGCGGTGATGATCGGCCGCAAGGTCTACGCCAACCAGGCGGCCGACAGCACCGACCCGCTGCTCAACGATCGGGCCGCACGCATGGTCGGCAAAAGCGTCACCGTCATCGTAGCGGTCGACGAGCATTCGGGACGGGTTCGCGTCGGCGATAGCGAATGGTCGGCGCGCGGTGGCCCCGGTCGTCCTGGCGAGCGCGTTCGCATAACGGGGGTTGATGGAAACTGCCTCCTCGTCGAGCCAGAGCGCCAACTTCCCCCAAGCTGACGGAGTCGTAAATTGTCAGAATTGTTCCTGAGCCGCCGGCAGGCGGTTGCAGCCCTTTCGGCCAGCGCCGCCCTTCCGTTCCTGAGCGGCGGTCTCTCGCCGACCTTTGCACAGACAACCTCCGCCGACGCTCAGGCCTCGGCGCTTCTCGATTCGATTGCCGAGAACCTGCTTCGCCAGTCGCCAGAATCCGCCACGTCACTGGGAATCGACAAAGGCGAGCATATCGCGCTTCGCTCTCAGCTCGCCGACCGTTCGGGCATCGGGCAGCAGAGGCTCGCGCAGACCCTCCGCGCCGACCTCGCACGGGCCAATGCAATCGACGTTTCCGCGCTTTCGCATTCGGTTCGCACCAGCGTCGAAGTCGTCCGGAGTGCCTACGCGACTGCACTTGAAGGCTTCACGCAGCCTTATGGCGACGTTGCCGTCGGCAGCTGGCGGAACACGCCCTACGTGGTCATCCAGAATGTGGGCGCCTACCTCGACACTCCGCGCTTCCTCGACGCTGAGCACCAGATCGCCACCCGCGAAGACGCGGAGGCATATATGGCGCGGCTGGAATCCTACCCGAAGCAACTCGACAATGAACTCGGGCGGGTGATCGTGGCCCGCTACAAGGGCCTGATCCCACCCGACTTCCTGCTCGACAAGGCGCTCAAACAGCTTGGCCAATCGCTGGACGGCGCCCGCAAGGGCGGCAGCCTCGTCGAATCGATCGAGCGCCGAACTCGTGAGAAGAATATTTCGGGCAATTGGGCTGAGCAGGCCCGCGCCATCGTCCAGCAGCAGGTGGCGCCAGCGCTGGAGCGCCAGATCGCCGAACTCACGCTCCAGCGCGGATTGGCCAGGAGCGATCCCGGCATGTGGGCACGAAAGGACGGCGACGGCTATTACGCCTGGGCGCTCAAGGCTTCGACGACCACGACAATGACCCCTGAAGAGGTCCACCAGATGGGCCTGGAGGAGCTTCGCGCCCTGCAGGCCCGGATGGACCCGATTCTGAGAAGCCTTGGTTACACCAAGGGTTCCGTCGGCGAGCGGATGCAGGCGCTCGGCAAGGATCCGCGATATCACTTCTCCCCAGGCGACAAGGGCCGCGCCGAGATCCTCGCCTTCATCAACGAACGGCTACGGATCATCCGCTCGAAGCTCCCACAGATGTTCAACACGATGGTGAAGGGCAATCTGGAAGTACGACGCCTTCCACCCGAAGAGGAGCCGGGCGCACCGGGGGCCTACGGCGGCGCAGGGTCGATCGACGGTTCGATCCCGGGCAAGTTCTGGATCAACCTGCGGACGACCGAGCTGCACACCAAGTTCGACCTTCCCGACCTCACCCATCATGAGGCGATCCCGGGCCACGTCTGGCAGGGCGAATATGCGAACAAGCTGCCGCTGATCCGGACCCTGCTGTCGTTCAACGCTTACTCGGAAGGCTGGGCGCTCTACGCGCAGCAGCTCGCCGACGAATTTGGAGTCTATGACGACTTCCCGGCCGGCCGGCTCGGCTACCTTCAGGGCATCGCGTTCCGTGCTTGCCGGCTGGTGGTCGATACCGGCCTTCACTCCAAACGTTGGTCGCGACAGCAGGCCGTCGACTTCTTCGTTAACGAGAATGGTTCGAAGGCCGAAGAGGTCGCGAGCGAAGTCGACCGCTATTGCAGCTGGCCGGGCCAGGCCTGCGGCTACAAGGTCGGTCACACGACCATCAACCGCCTGCGCGACAAGGCCAAAGCGGCGCTCGGTCCACGGTTCGACATCAAGGCGTTCGACGATGCCGTCGTCCTTGGCGGCAATGTCCCCATGGACGTGCTCGCCAAGAACGTGGACGAATATGTCCGCTCGGCAAGAGGCGCCTAGGGCATCGCGGCCAGGTCGGGCGCGACGTGCGAGCGTCGCGCTTCGACGGAGAACAGGCGTTCGCGGCTGTAGAACCTGAGCGGCCAGTCGCGGAGCCCCATCGGTGACAGCAGGAGTTCGTTCACCAATTCATGGAGCGGTACGATCGCATCAGCTTCCCCGAGGAAAAGACGCACTCCGTGGAGGAACGCGCGGGTGATCGTGTCGTGATACCCCTCGGTATCGCTGTTCGCCCCGCCGACGCTCTCGTTGAAGCGACGGATGATACCGGGAAGCTCAGCATCCAGATCGATGTCGGGCCGGCGAAGCAAGAGGTAGGTCGTCGCGGCGAGATGCGCCTCATGCGTCCATTCCTCGCGAGATGCAGTGCATGCGAGGAGCCCTTCGCCGAGATGCTCGATCTCGGCGTCGGTCGTGAAAAGTCGTGGCGAATATTCGGTCATCGAATCGGGTCCTGAATTGGGGAGCCCGATCCTTGGTGACCGGGCAATTATGCGGCGGCGGGAACCTTGGGCGCGGCTTGTCGAACGCCCTCGTCCACTTGGTCCGCAAATTGCGCGAAGTTCTCGATGAAGAGGTCGACCAGCTTGGCGGCCGTGCGGTCATACTCGGCCTTGTCCGCCCAGGTGCTGCGCGGATCGAGGATCGAGCTGTCGACGCCCGGAACGGCGACCGGCACTTCGAAGCCGAAATTCGGGTCCTTGCGGAACACGACGTCATTGAGGCTGCCGTCGAGTGCGGCATTCAGGAGCGCGCGCGTTTCCTTGATCGGCATGCGCTTGCCCACGCCATATTTGCCACCGGTCCAGCCCGTATTGACCAGCCAGCATTCCGCGCCGCCCTCAGCGATGCGCTTCTTGAGCAAATTGCCATAAACCGACGGCGGGCGCGGCATGAAAGCGGCGCCGAAGCAGGTGCTGAAAGTTGCGGTCGGCTCGGTCACGCCGATCTCGGTACCGGCAACCTTGGCGGTGTAGCCCGATAGGAAGTGGTACATCGCCTGGTCAGGGGTGAGCCGCGCGATCGGGGGCAGTACGCCGAACGCATCCGCGGTCAGGAAGATGATGGTCGACGGCGGAGGGCCGAGATTCTTCTCGCTCGAATTCGGGATGAACTCGATCGGATAGGCGCCGCGGGTATTTTCGGTCTTGCTGGCGTCAGTGAAGTCCAGCTCGCGCGTAGCATCGTCCATCGTAACGTTCTCGAGGATCGTGCCGAACATCTTGGTCGTCGCGTAGATCTCCGGCTCGCCTTCGGCCGACAGATTGATCATCTTGGCATAGCAGCCGCCTTCGAAGTTGAAGACCGCCGTATCCGACCAGCCATGCTCATCGTCGCCGATCAGCGTTCTGCTGGCGTCAGCAGAAAGCGTGGTCTTGCCGGTACCGGACAGGCCGAAGAAGATCGCGCTTTTGCCGTCCGCACCGATGTTGGCGGAACAGTGCATCGGCATCACGCCCTGCGCCGGGAGCAGGAAATTGAGGAGGCCAAACACGCCCTTCTTCATTTCGCCCGAATATTCGGTGTTTCCGATCAGGATGATCTTCTCGGTCAGGTTGACCGCAATCACCGTATCGCTGCGGCTGCCGTGACGCGCCGGATCGGCCTTGAAGCTGGGCAGGTTGATGATCGTGTACTCGGGCGTAAAGCCGGCGAGCTCATCGGCCTTCGGCCGTACGAGCAGAGTACGGACGAACAGATTGTGCCACGCCATCTGGGTGATCACGCGCACGTTCACGCGGTATTCCGGCTGGCTGCCGCCGAAAAGATCCGCGACGTAGAGCTCCTTCTGCTCCTTAAGTGCGGCCATGAAGTCGGCCTTCAGATTCGACCAATGCTCAGCCGTCATCGGCTGGTTGATCGAACCCCAGTTGATCGTGTCCTCGGTCGCGGCGTCGCGAACTACGAATTTGTCCTTCACGCTGCGACCGGTAAACTTGCCGGTGTCGACCAGCAGCGCGCCGTCCTTCGTCAGCCGGCCCTCGCCGCGCTGAACGGCGGCTTCCACCAGGGGCGCCGTTTCAAGGTTCCAGTGGAGATTCGCGCCGGTGCTGATGCCCTGGTCGTTTAGGCCGAAGCGCGGCACCCGATCGGTCACGTAAAATCCCCTTCGTTCAATAAATTAAACGGCGGCGACCGGGCTGGCCTGCCGCCGCATACGTATGCGTACGGCGCCTATAACTCCGAAAATCTCGCCGCGTCAAAGCGGTTCGCCGCGTCTGTGTCAGCCGGATACAATGGAAGCGCTTCCAATAAGCGATTGAAATTTCAGCACCATTATTTTGCCGAAACATCGCTCGTCGGAGCCCCGCTTGTTTAAGGGGATTGGCCTATCTATCCCTCGCCAATGAGCCACGAGATCGCGCTGGTCGATGACGACCGCAACATCCTGACTTCCGTTTCTATCGCATTGCAGGCGGAAGGCTTCGTGACTCGGGTTTACACCGACCCGACCGCAGCTCTGAAGGCCTTCGCAGACAAGCAGCCGGACGTCGGCGTGTTCGATATCAAGATGCCGCAAATGGACGGAATGGAGCTTCTCCGCCGAGTCCGCGAATTCAGTCCGATGCCGGTCATCTTCCTGACGTCGAAAGACGATGAACTCGATGAGGCCCTGGGCCTCGCGATGGGTGCCGACGATTATATCGCCAAGCCCTTCTCGCAGCGACTTCTGGTCGCGCGCATCCGAGCGATCCTTCGAAGGCAGGAGCTGGCGAAGGGTGCTGCATCGCCCAACACGGTAGAGCCTGACCCCGTTTTGCTCGAGCGCGGCCGGCTGGTGATGGATCCCGCCCGCCACAAGGTGATCTGGGGCGGTAAGGATGTGACTCTGACGGTCACGGAGTTCTTGATCCTCGAAGCGCTGGCGCAGCGCCCGGGCGTCGTGAAGACCCGCAACCAGCTGCTGGATGTCGCCTATCACGACGACATCTATGTCGACGACCGGACCATTGACAGCCACATCAAGCGCATGCGCCGCAAGTTCCGCGCCGTCGACCCTGAGTTCGATGCCATCGAGACGCTCTACGGCGTAGGCTACAAGTTCCAGGATGAGTAAGCGCCGTCCCAACTGGTTCGGCCAGTTGCCGCTCACCCGCCGCATCCTCGCGGTGAACTTGCTGACGATCGTCCTTCTGGCGTTCGGTGTTCTTTACCTGGACGCCTTTCGCAACCAGCTGAGCGAAGAACGGCTGACGCTCATCCATCGGGAAGCCGAGATGACCGCCAGCGTGCTGGCCATAACCCCCGCCGCGGCCCGCGATTCAATACTATTGTCGCTCGCCAGATCGACGGGCAGCCGAATCCGCGTTTACGGAAGCGATGGATCCCTCAGGTCCGACAGCTGGAACGCGACCGGTCCGACCTACACGCTTCGCGATCCAACCACCCAGAAATGGAACAAGGATGCGGCGCGCGCTCTCGACCGCGGGTTCAACGCGCTGGTCGGCGCCAAGCCGCTCGACGACTTTATCGAGCCCGCAGACGACAAGCTGCAATCCTGGTCGGAAGGAACGTACGCCAGGCAGACGGGACAGGCTGTGACCAAGGTCCGGAACGCCCCCGACCTCACTCCCGTTTTTTCCGCAGCGGCTCCCGTCGGCGACGAAACCGTTCTCCTGACCACCAACGACCGTGAATTCACTCGGACCATTCGAAGCCAGCGGACCTCCCTCGCCATGGCGATGGCAATCGCTGTGGTCCTTTCGGTGCTCCTTTCACTCTTCCTCGCCCGCACCATCGTCCGTCCGCTAAGGAGAATCGCGCTTGCGGCTCATCGCGTCAGGCTGGGCCGGGCACGGGAGGTGAAGGTCCCTCGACTGCCATCCAGGACCGATGAGATCGGCCAACTTGCCCGTTCCGTCTCCGATATGAGCCAGTCGCTCCGGCAGCGAATGGACAATATCGAGCACTTCGCGGCCGACGTGACGCACGAGCTGAAGAACCCGCTCGCGTCGCTCCGCTCGGCGCTGGATGGACTCGACCGCGTTGAAGATCCGAAGCTGAAGCTGCAGCTCCTCGCGGTGGCGAAAGACGATGTCGTCCGCCTCGACCGCCTGATTGGCGACATCAGCGAGGCCGCGCGAACCGACGCAGAACTTGCGCGCGCCAAGTTCGAGCCCGTCGATCTCGGCCCGGTCATCGAACAGCTCGTCTCCTCATGGGAGCATCGCCGCGAGAAGGGCGATGCGCGCCTCGCTTTCGCCAGGCCTCGCAGGGCGACGGCCGTCGTGCTCGGCGACGCGAACCGCCTGGTCCGTGCGATCGACAATATCATCGACAATGCGATCAGCTTCTCGCCGCCCGGCGGCCTCGTCGAGATCGCCGCGGCCCGCGTCGGTGACGAAGTCAGGATCCGGATCGACGACGAAGGTCCCGGCGTCCCTGAGGAAGCGCGTGAAGCCATCTTTAACAGATTTCACTCAATCAGGCCGGAGGAAGAACATTTCGGACGGCACTCGGGACTCGGTCTGGCGATCGCCCGGGCTATCGTCGAAGGCCATGACGGGGAAATTGACGTGCAGGACCGCGACGACGCGCCTTCGGGCGCCCGCTTCACCATCACCTTGCCGGCAACGGAGGCCGTATGAGCCGCCTTCTCTCCTCTGAAACGGTTCACGCGAGCACCGTCGCATCCGACGGGCGTGCCGTCCTGATTTCCGGGCCGTCAGGGTCTGGAAAGTCGGATCTCGCGCTTCGCCTTCTCGACCGCGGCTTCACCCTGGTCAGCGACGACCAGACCATCGTCCGCCGCGAGGGTGACAAGCTGATCGCCAGCGCTCCGCCGAACATTGCGGGCAAACTCGAGATCCGCGGCATCGGGATCGTCGACATGGAAGCGGTGAGCGACGTGCCCGTAGCCCTCTACGTAGAACTCACTAGCGAAATCATGCGGCTCCCGGACGACCGCCGCGAGCGCCCGGTTCTGGGCGTGAACCTGCCGCTGGTCAGCATCGATGCGCTGACCGCATCCGCGGCCTCCAAGGTTGCACTTGCTCTCGACCGGCTTGGACTGAAGCTCTAACACATCGGCGGTGTCTTCCGGCCGTAGCCCCCCTCGCCTCCTGCTCGTGACCGGCATGTCGGGTGCCGGCAAGTCCAGCGTCCTCGACGCCCTCGAAGACATGGGATGGGATTGCGTGGACAACCTCCCGGTCTCGCTGCTGAACAGCTTCGTTCACGGAAGCGGCGAGAAGGAATGCCGGCTGGTCCCGGCGGCCGTCGGAATGGACGTCCGAAGCCGCGGTTTCGACGCATCGGCGCTCCCTCAGCTCATCCGATCGATCCACGGCGTTCGAGGCGAAATACTGTACCTCGACTGCGCCGGCACTGAGCTGATGCGCCGTTACAATGAGACCCGCCGGAGGCATCCGCTTGCTGCCGATCGCCCCGCCGAGGACGGCATTGCCCGCGAGCGCGACATCACCGCGCCGCTCCGCGCCGCCGCCGACAATATCATCGATACGACGGACCTCACGCCTACCGAGCTCCGTGACGAACTCCGCCGCCGATATCCGAGCGACAGCGACGAGCCCGTACTGACGATTGTCTCATTTGGGTACGCAAGAGGCGTGTCGCGGACCGCAGACCTGATGTTCGACATGCGGTTTTTGGATAATCCTCACTGGGTGCACGAGCTTCGCCCTCTTACGGGACTGGACATGCCGGTCCGCGAGCACCTCGAGAAGGACCCGGCCTGGTTCCAGGCCATGGACCGTCTCGAAGCGCTTCTCACCGACTGGATTCCCCGCTACTGGGCCGCCGGCAAAAGCTACGTCACCGTGGCTTTCGGCTGTACCGGGGGAAGGCATCGGTCCGTCCGCGCTGCGGAGGAAATGTTCGAACGGTTGCGGAGGGCGGGTTTTTCGCCAAATGTCCGCCATCGTGACCTGGCCTCGCAGCCGAGCGACACGATTGAGGAAGATCCGGGGCACGCCCCAGCCGATGTTTCTGGCGGCGATTCTGGAAGTGAGTTGAACGAATGATCGGATTGGTACTGGTGACCCATGGCCGCCTTGCGGCTGAATTCGTGGTTGCCATGGAACATGTCGTTGGGCCGCAGGAGGCGATCGAGCCGATCTGCATCGGCCCGGATGACGACATGGAAGCCAGGCGTCAGGACATTGCCGACGCCATTGCCCGGGTCGACCGCGGCAAGGGCGTGATCATCCTTACCGACCTGTTCGGCGGAACGCCGTCCAACCTCGCCATCTCGTTGATGAAGACCGAGAACATCGAGGTCATCGCGGGCGTGAACCTGCCAATGCTCATCCGCCTCGAAGGCGCCCGCAAGGTCATGGGTGTCCACGCTGCAGTCGCTGCAGCGCGCGAGGCTGGCCGGAAGTACATCTCGGTCGCATCCGAGATCCTCGGGGAAGCGGCCGCTTGAACGCGCTCAGGCGCGAGGTCCAGATCACCAACCAGCGCGGCCTCCACGCGAGGGCGAGCGCGAAATTCGTCAATCTTGCCAGCGGTCTGGATGCGACTGTTGAGGTTGAGAAGGATGGCAACAAAGTCTGCGGAACTTCGATCATGGGCTTGATGATGCTCGGCGCGGCCAAAGGTGATTCGATCGTGATTTATGTCTCCGGCACGAATGCCGAGGATGCGCTCGAGAAGCTTGCGACGCTTGTCGAGGAGCGGTTCGGGGAAGAATAATGCCCCGCCACGTCACCGCTTTCTCCAATGAAACCGTCAAGCGGCTCCGCTCCCTCCGCGACAAGAAAGCGCGCAAGGAAGAAGGGCTATTCCTCGCCGAGGGTTTGAGGATCATCGCCGAAGCGCGGGACAGCGGCCGGCTGCCTGAAATCATCATGTTCTCGGCCGAAGGCGCCCGCCATCCGCTGGCAGCCGAGATCATCGCCGCGACGGAAGCTGTAGGCGGCGACGCCATAGAAACGACGCCGGACATCCTCTCGAAGACATCCGGCAAGGATAATCCGCAGATGATCCTCGGCGCCTATGCGCAGCCGGAAACGAGCCTGTCGGCGATCGACCGCTCCTCAGCACCGCTCTGGTTTGTCGCCCAGGCGCTGCGCGACCCCGGCAATATCGGCACGATCCTCAGGACCGGCGACGCGGTCGGTGCCGGCGGGCTGATCCTGATTGACGACAGCGCCGACCCCTATTCCGTGGAGGCCGTCCGCGCATCGATGGGCGCGATCTTCACGCAAAAGGTCGCGAAAGCACCATGGGGCGAGTTCGTGACCTGGTTGCGCGCGGGATCGGGCCAACTCGTCGGTACCAGCCTCAAAGCCACCCACGACTATCTCGAGGTCGAGTATACCCAGCCCTGCTTCCTTCTCATCGGCAACGAGCAGCAAGGGCTGCCGGCAGCCTATGAGGAAGAGTGCGATACCCTCGTGAAAATCCCGATGGCCGGGCGCGCCGACAGCCTCAATGCGGCCATTGCAGCGGCCGTCATGGCCTTTCAGGTTAGGGCAAGCTGGCGAGACCAATAAGGAACCGGCAATCAACTGCGAAGGTTGTTCCGGTCATGAAACTTTGGCTCGCACCCGTTTCCGCTTTGCTCTTGAGCGGTTGTCTCACCTATCCTCCACCGTCGAGCGCTCCTTATAGGGCCGTTGGACAGGAGCCGGGCTGGACTCTGGTCATCGACGAGCGCGACCTCACCTTCATTCCAGCGGGCGGACAGCCGGTGCGACAGCCGCGGCCGCAGGCGATCATCGGCATTGCCGGCGAGATCTATCAAACGCCGCGCATCGGCGTGAACATCGTCCATGCGCAGTGCACCGACGTCATGTCGGGGCAAGCCTATCGCGACCGGGTCCAGGTCGACGTCGACGGTCGCCGCTTCAACGGCTGTGGGGGCGATCCCGTGGCGCCCTCGGGACTGGCAGGCACCAATTGGCGCGTCGAAGCTGTGAATGGTCGCGTCACGCCTCCGCAAGGCCAATATTACGTACAGTTCGAGGCCAATCGCATCGGCGCCAAGTTCGGCTGCAATGGCATGGGCGGAAGCTACAGCCAGAACAGCAACGTGCTGACGGTAGGCCCCTTGGCAGCTACGCGCATGTTCTGTCCCGATCCGGCGATGAGCTTCGAAAATCAGGGAGGCGCCATCCTCGCGCAGCCGGTGACGATCAGCTCGAGCGGCGATCGCATGACGATGCGCAACAGCGTCGGCCGGATCGACCTTCGCCGCACTTACTAGGCCAGGCTACTCTGCTGCGATCTGCGGTTGTTCTTCGTCGTCGTTGTATCGCGGCAGCGCTTCGACCGGCGGCACGATTTCGATCTCGCGGGCTCCGGGCTCGATGTTGAGGTCGCGGAACTTGCGGGCAGTAACCAGAGATCGGCTCTCAAAAGATGAAACGAAGCTGTTGTAATTGTTGACAGCAGTGGTCAGTCCGCCACCGACACGCTTCAGATCTTGGGCCGCCTTGGCAAGCCGATCGTAAAGCTCCTTGCCAAGCTCGCCGATCTGCCGCGCTTCCTTGGCCAGCTTTTCCTGACGCCAGACCGCCGCGACGGTGCGCGCGATTGCGATCAGGTTGGTGGGGGTCGCCAGAAGCACCCGGCGCTCGAACGCGTAATCCCAGAGCTTGCTATCCTGCTCCAGGGCAGCCGACAGGAAGTGCTCCCCTGGGATGAACATCACGACATAGTCGGGTGCATCGTCGAACTGTGCCCAATAGGCCTTGTTGCCCAGGGTGTTGACGTGATTCTTGATAGCTGCGGCATGGGCAGTGAGGTGCATCGCCCGCTCAGTCTCATCGACCGCTCCGAACGCATCCTGATAGGAATTCAGGCTGACCTTGGCATCGATCACCAGGCTCTGCCCGCCCGGAACGCGCAGGGTGACGTCGGGCCTTAGCCGGCCGCCCTCTCCATCCGACTGGCTCACTTCGGTCTCGAAGTCGCAATGTTCGGTGAGCCCGCAGCTTTCGAGGACGTTGCGAAGCTGCTGCTCGCCCCAGCGGCCGCGAGCTTTCGGCGCGTTGCGAAGGGCGTTCACAAGCTTGGCGGCCTCCGCGGATACACGCTCCGTGCCGCTCTTCATCGCTTCGATGTGGCCGGTGAGCAGGCCGAAATCCTTGCGGCGCTCCTCCTCGACCTTCGTCACCGCCTCCTCGTAGCGCTGTAGACGATCATGGACCGGCTGCAGCAGCGCTTTGAGGCTCGTTCCGGCGGTTTCTTCCGACTGGCGGAATCGTTGGTCTGCCCGCTCCAGGAATTGTTTCTGCGCGCCTTCGAGGAGCTTGCCGCCAACTTCCGCGAACTGGGCCGACAAAGCCTCCCGCGCAGCTGTCAGCTCGGCGAGCCGCTCCTCGAACGCCCGCTCGCGCTCATCCTGCACCGCCTTGAGCGCCGCGAGCTCCTGCGCGGCATCACGATTCGCATCCCGTTCCTTGACGACTTCGTCCAATTGGAGGCGCAGGCTATCAACGGTTTGTTTCGTGCCGACGCCGTCACGGCTGCCAATCAACCAGCCAATTAAAGCGCCGACTGCCAAAGCGGCGACAACGAATGCTACAAGCCCCACACCCATCTCGATTCCCCCACGGAACGAAATGTGAACTTACGACCGTCGGACCCGGTGCTCAAGCGGAACGTTGAGGGTCAGAGCGAGGAGAGAATTTCAATGTCCATCCGCAAGATGATCAGCCTTCACCCCGACGTTCACGGCCACGTGAACCAGCCGCTAGGCGATGCCGTCCACCACCTGATGTACTGCGCGAAGATGTGTCTCAGCTGCGCGGATGCCTGCGCGGCCGAGAAAATGGACATGACGCAGTGCATTCGCAGCTGCCTCGATTGTGCAGACGTCTGCGAAGCTGCCTGCCGCGTTGGTCTGCGCCGGACCGGCTCCAACGACGACGTCGTCAGGGAAGTTCTCGAACTATGCGCCCGAGTCTGCGACGCCTGCGCCGCCGAATGCGAGAAGCATGATCACGAGCATTGCAGGCTCTGCGCCCAGATCTGCCGCGAATGTGCCGAGGATTGCAGGAATGCGGCGGCGTCGGTGACGCCGGTTATGGCCTAAGCCGCGACTTTCCGCTGCTTGGCGAGCTTGTTGAGGATCATGTTGCGCTTCAGGCGCGACAGATGGTCGATGAACAGCACGCCTTCGAGGTGATCCATCTCGTGCTGGAGGCAGACGGCTAGCAGGCCCTCGATCTCTTCCTCGCGGACCTTACCGTCGAGTTCCATCCAGCGAGCGCGGATGCGGTCCGGACGGTCCACTTCGGCGAACTGGTCGGGCACCGACAGGCAGCCTTCGGTATAAGGGACTTCCTGATCGGATGTGGTCAGGATTTCAGGGTTGATGAAGACGCGCGGGTCCTTAACCGGATCGCCGCCCTCTTCTTCCGGTTCCTGGAGATCGATCACCAGCACGCGCTTGGGAACGCCGACCTGGATGGCTGCAAGACCGATGCCTGGCGCTTCGTACATCGTCTCGAACATGTCGGCGACGAGCGTGCGCAGTTCGTCGTCCACGCCTTCCACGGGCTTGGAGATCTCGCGCAGGCGCGGGTCGGGAACTTCAACGATCGATCGAATGGCCATGACGGTGATTTAGTCTTTCAGCCCAGTCGCTTCAAGCAATCGGACGCCTTGCGCGAAGGGCCTGCGCAAGCGTGCCTTCGTCGAGATAGTCCAGTTCCCCACCCACGGGCAGGCCGTGAGCGAGCTGCGTCAGGCGGATCGGAAACTTTTCGAGCCGCTCGGCGAGGTAATGGGCGGTCGTCTGGCCTTCCAGCGTGGCGTTCATCGCCAGCACGACCTCTTCAATCCCTCCGGAATTCACTCGGTGAATTAAACTGTCGATGGCCAGGTCCTCGGGCCGAACGCCTTCCAGGGCCGAAAGGCGGCCTCCAAGGACATGATAGCGGCCGGGGAATAGCCGAGAGCGGTCCAGCGCCCAGAGATCCGCGACTTCCTCGACAACGCAGAGGCTCTTCTCGTCCCGGCGCGGATCCCGACAGATGGCGCACGGGTCGGACGTATCCACGTTTCCGCAGATCGAGCAGGTGGAAAGCTTCTCTGAGACGCGCCGGAGAGCCGACAGGAGGGGCTCCAGTGCCGTCTGGCGCTTCTTCAAGAGGTGAAGCACGGCACGACGCGCCGAACGGGGGCCGAGCCCCGGCAGCTTTGCCAGCGCGCCTGCGAGCGCCTCGATCTCCTCGGAAGCCATTGCAGGGGTGAGGTAGGCAAAATCCGTGGCGTCCGCCATAGGGCGCCGCAATGCGGATCATCTTCATGGGAAGTCCGGACTTTGCAGTGCCCGCGCTCAATGCGCTGGTAGAGGCAGGTCATGACATTGCCGCGGTCTATTGCCAGCCGCCACGACCGGCCGGTCGCGGGAAAGCCGACCGCAAGACTGCAGTCCATGAACGAGCAGAGCAGCTTGGGCTGGAAGTCCGAACTCCCCGGACGCTGCGAGACGCAGAGGAGCAGGCCAAGTTTGCGGCTCTTCATGCCGATTTGGCGGTGGTCGCGGCGTACGGCCTGATCCTGCCCAAACCGATCCTGGATGCACCGAAAAATGGCTGCGTGAACATCCACGCGTCGCTTTTGCCGAGGTGGCGCGGCGCGGCGCCCATCCAGCGCGCCATTCTCGCCGGCGATACGGTCAGCGGCGTGACCATCATGCAGATGGATGAAGGACTCGACACGGGCCCCATGCTGCTGAAGCAAGAGCTTCAGCTTGATCGCAAGAATGCTGGTCAAGTTACGGAAGAATTGGCGAAACTTGGGGCAAGTGCCCTGTTGAAATGGATTGAAGACCCGTCTCCGCCCGAGCCGCAGCCAGAAAATGGCGCGACCTACGCGCCCAAGGTCGACAAAGCTGAAGCGCGGATTGACTGGAGCAGGCCGGCAATCGAGATAGAGCGCCAGGTCCACGCCTTCTCACCTTGGCCGGGCGGCTGGTTCGAGGCGAATGGAGAGCGGATCAAGCTGCTGGATGCCCGAGCAGGCGATGACGCGTCCGGCCGGCCAGGCGAAGTCCTTGACGATTGCCTGAATATCGCTGCTGGAGAGGGTTACGTCCGGCCGTTGCGCGTTCAACGAGCCGGTCGCGGCGCGATGACGGTCGACGAACTTCTTCGCGGCTTCGCGATCCCGAAGGGCACCGTCGTCCCGTGACCCGCTGGCGCCTGACGATCGAGTTCGACGGCGGCCCCTTCATGGGCTGGCAACGGCAGGACCACGGTCCATCCGTTCAGCAGGCGCTCGAGGATGCGATCCACCGGATGACCGGCGAGCTCACGGCCGTGCATGCCGCCGGACGCACGGATGCGGGCGTCCACGCGCTGGCGATGTCTGCCCATGTCGACATCGATAAGTCGCTCACCCAGCACCGCCTCCGCGAAGGCATCAACGCTCTCGTCCGACCGAATCCGATCTCGGTCACAGCAGTTCAACCCGTCGACGACGAGTGGCATGCCCGATTCTCATGTATCGGGCGCAAGTATCTGTATCGCATCCTTAATCGCCGCGCTCCGCCAGCGTTGGATCTTGGGCGCGTGTGGCACATCGCCGTTCCGCTGGAGGTCGAGGCGATGGCCGAGGGCGCGGCAATGCTCGTCGGCCGCCACGACTTCACGACCTTCCGATCGGTCCACTGCCAGTCGGATAGCCCGGTGAAGACTCTCGATCGGCTTGATGTGAAGCGTGTCGGCGAGGAGATTCAAATCGAGGCGGCCGCACGGAGCTTCCTCCATCACCAGGTCCGCTCGATGGTCGGTTGCCTTGCGCTGGTCGGTCGGAGCCAGTGGCAACCGGAGGACATCGGCCGAGCGCTCGAAGCACGCGACCGCGCGGAACTTGGACTGAATGCGCCCCCTGAGGGCCTCTATTTCGTCGAGGCCGCCTACCCCTAGAGAAGCAGCTCGCGTGCGCGGGGCTGGCCCAGAAACTCCTGCGGGCTCGCGCTAAGGCCATACGCCCCCGCGCAGAAGATCGCCACGAGATCGCCGACTTCGGCCCTTGGAAGCGCCACTTCATGCGCCAGCAGGTCGAGCGGCGTGCAGAGGCAGCCTGTTATCGTTGCTTCGCCGTCGGCTTCCGTTCCGAAACGATTGGCCAGGGCCACAGGATAATTGCGGCGCAGGAGCTGACCGAAATTGCCGCTCGCCGCGAGCATGTGATGCAGGCCGCCGTCGGTGACCAGGAACGTCTCGCCACGGCTTTCTTTCCGATCGACAATGCGGGTCAGATAGACGCCAGCCTCTCCAACGAGCCAACGGCCCAGCTCGATAGCGAAGCGAGTCTCCCCGAGGATTTTCGGGCGGTCTTCCAACGTCCTGGCGAGTGCCGTTCCTACGGCTTCGATGTCGAGAGGTTGGTCGCCCGGGAAGTATGGAATGCCAAATCCGCCCCCGAGATTGACTTCAGGCGGAGGTGCTCCGGCCTGCTCAGATATTTCCGCGGCAAGCGCCACCGTTGCGGTCTGAACTTCGATCAGCGCATCCGCCTGCAGCGCCTGGCTACCCGCGAAGATGTGCAGGCCGCGCCAATCCGCCCCGGCGTCGATCAGCCGCCGTATGAGTGCGGGCGCCCGATCGTGATCGATACCGAACTGGCTGGCGAGGCCACCCATCTTCATCCCGGCGCCTTTGAGCGAAAACGGAGGGTTCACGCGCACGGCGAGCTTTGGCGGCCGGCTTCCTTGAGCAGCAATGGCCAGGGCGCGTTCCCCCTCACCCTCACTTTCAAGGTTGATGGCGATACCGGCCCGTATCGCGGTCTCGAGTTGCTGGTCCGTCTTACCTGGGCCGGCGAAACTGATTGGGAGGCCCAAGTGCGCGACCCGGCCGAGTTCGCCCGCGGAGGCCACGTCAAACCCGTCGACCTTGTCGGCAATCCATGACAGCAATGGAGCGTAATGATTTGCCTTTACGGCATAATGTAGTGAGACCTCTGCTGGAATAGCTGCCCGGAAGTGTCCGATCTTTCGTTCGATCAGAGCAGCATCGTAGACGAACAATGGCGTGCCGCCCGCTTCGGCGACAAGATCGTCGGCGGTGCGTCCGCCAATCAGCAAGCGGCGCTCGGCATCGGCTCCGAAGCCGGTCGGGATGGGGCCCATCGCCTTCATGCGAATTCCTTCACGATCGCCGCCCGGTCGATTTTGCCGTTTGGCGAAAGCGGAAGTGCATCACGCCAGACGATCTCCTTCGGCTGCATATAAGCTGGCAGTTCCCTCGCGAAATATGCTCGCAGGTGTGCTTCGGCCCCTGCCCCCTTGGCGACGGCGATCAGCTTCACCGCCTGGCCTAACCGCTCGTCCTTCGCTCCGATTGCCAGAACCTCGTTGACCGCTCCGCTGGCCAGAGCTGCTTCTTCGATCTCGGTTGGGCTCAATCGATTGCCGCTCACCTTGATCATCGCATCGTCGCGGCCGCGGAAGCGGATCAGGCCGTCCTTGCCTCGAACCGCCCGATCTCCCGACCAGACAGCGCGTCCGCCGCAGCGCGAAAATGACGGAGCCGGCTTGAAGCGTTCGCCGGTCTTTCCCGGGTCGTTCCAGTAGCCTTGCGCCACAAGAGGGCCGGCATGGACGAGTTCGCCTTCCTCGTCCGGCGCGGCTTCGCTGCCATCCTCCCGGACGATCATCACCTCGACAAAGGGAATTGCAGTCCCGACGCTATCCGGATGCTCCTCCGCCAGTGCCGGATCGAGACTTGTCGAGCGGAAGGCCTCGGTCAGTCCGTACATCAAGTGCACGCGAGCTTCGGGGAAGAGTGAGCGCAGCTTCCGGAAGACCGTTTCCGGCAGATGCCCGCCGCTGTTGGTGAGAGTTCGCAGCGAGGCGTCCTCGCCCTTCGACCAATCCGCTTCCGCAAGCTGGATCCAGAGAGGGGGAACGCCCGCGAGAACCGTGACGTCATGGCGTCCAACCGCGCGGACCACATCTCTCGGCAGGAGATAGTCGAACGCAATTGCGTGACCCCCGGCGGCCCAGGTCGAAAGCAGCTGGTTCTGCCCATAATCGAAAGCCAGAGGAAGCACTGCGAGCGTCCGATCCTTAAGCGACAAACCGAGGTAATCCGCCACGCTGACTGCACCGAGCCAGAGATTGGCGTGGCTCAGCATCACGCCCTTCGGCTTGCCGGTCGAACCCGACGTGTAGAGGAGCGCCGCAAGCTCATCTGGATCGTGGAGGGATTGCGGAAGGGCTTCCTGACCTGGCTGCCATTGTTCCAGAGAGGTCAGGCTGGCCTCGGAGCGATCGCCAGCTTCGAGCGAATTCAGCCGCGCCTCATTGGCGATCAGCAGTTTGGCCCCGCTGTCCGCGAGGATGTGAGCCGCTTGCGCGCGCTTGAGGACGGGATTGACCGGCACGTGGACCAAACCCGCCCGGGCAGCGGCCAACGGAAGTACGCAGGCGAGCTTGGTCTTGCCCATCCAGCTCGCAATGCGATCACCGGGTTTAAGACCTTGAGCCAAGAGCGCCGCTGCCACCTGGCCAACCTCGCTCTCGAGCTCTGCGTAAGAGAGCGTCTCTGCTCCCGCGGTCAGTGCCGGAGCATCTGGCGCGCCACGGCTCGTCAGCCGGTCGAGCGGGAAAGGCGTCGGGTCTGGCGTCACGCCGCCGTTCATCGCTGCCGGAGAGGCGCTAGGCAATGATGTTGCCGTAACAATGGCCTTCGACTAGGGCCGCGGGCGTGTTGAAAAAGGTCGAGAAAGCCCCCGACGAGATCATCGCCGAGGTGACGCTTCGTGAGCTGCTGTCGCAGATTCTCGGCCTTGCCGAGGACCAGGTGAGCGGGTTTGCGGAGAGCACGGCCCTGTTCGGCTCGCTTCCCGAATTCGATTCGATGGCAGTCGCGAACTTCCTGACCGCGCTCGAAGAGCGGCTCGGAGTCCTCATCGAGGATGACGACGTCGACGCCGAGGATTTCGCGAGCTTCGGGAGCCTTCTAGCTTTCGTAGAGCGGCTCCAGAGCCGCTAGTTACTCCGCGGCGAGCGCTTCGAACTCCTGCGCCGCCAGATATTTCTCCGCATCCAGCGCGGCCATGCAGCCCGTTCCGGCCGCGGTCACGGCCTGTCGGTAGATCTTGTCCATGACGTCGCCGCAGGCAAACACGCCGGGAATGCTGGTCTTGGTCGTACCGGTCTCGACTTCCAGATAGCCGTCGCTGTCGAGCTTGAGCTGCCCGTCGAATAGTTCCGTCGCCGGCTTGTGGCCAATGGCAACGAAGGCGCCTTCGACGTCGATGCGCGAGACCTCTCCGGTGAGGCGGTTCTTGATGTCGAGACCGATGAGCGCTTCGGGCTCGCCGCCGCCGACGAACTCGGTGACTTCCGAATCCCAGATGATCTTAATGTGCGGATTGGCGAACAGCCGGTCCTGCAGGATCTTCTCCGCGCGAAGGCTGTCGCGGCGGTGGATCAGGGTGACGTCGTGGCTGTGGTTGGTGAGGTAGAGGGCTTCCTCGACCGCGGTGTTGCCGCCGCCGATCACCGCGACGCGCTTGCCGCGATAGAAGAAGCCGTCGCAAGTGGCGCAGGCGGAGGCGCCCCTGCCCTTCATATGCTCTTCCGACGGCAGGTTGAGCCACTTGGCCTGGGCTCCGGTCGCGATGATCAACGTGTCGGCGAAATATTGCGTGCCGCTGTCACCGGTCAGCCGAATCGGCCGGCTCTTCAGGTCGACCGCGGAAATGTGATCCCAAACCATGCGCGTGCCGACATGCTCGGCCTGCGCCTGCATTTCCTCCATTAGCCAGGGCCCCTGGATGACGTCACGGAAGCCGGGATAATTCTCGACGTCGGTCGTCGTGGTGAGCTGGCCGCCGGGCTGGATGCCCTGGATGACGATGGGAGAAAGGCCTGCGCGCGCGGCATAGATGGCGGCGGTAAGTCCAGCCGGACCGGAGCCGAGAATCGCGACGCGGGTAGACATGGTATTGGTCATGGGAAGCCCGATTTAGTGCCTAAGCCGAATTAAACCAGACGCGACTGTTTCAGCGCGGCCTCGATGAAACCGGCGAAAAGCGGGTGGGGATCGAACGGGCGGCTCTTCAGCTCCGGATGGAACTGCACGCCGATGAACCATGGGTGGTCCGGACGCTCGACGATCTCGGGCAAACGGCCGTCCGGCGACATTCCGGAGAAGACCAGACCGCCTTTCTCCAGCGCGTCCTTGTAGTGGCTGTTCACTTCGTAGCGGTGACGATGGCGCTCGCTGATCTCGTCCTTGCCGTAGATGCCGCGGACGACGCTGTTGCCGTCGAGCTTGGCTGGATAGGCGCCGAGCCTCATCGTTCCGCCCAGGTCGCCACCTTCCGCGCGAGCCTGAACGCCCTCGGGGCTCATCCATTCGGTGATCAGTCCCACCACCGGCTCCGACGTCGGGCCAAATTCGGTAGTTGAGGCTTCGCCGATCCCGGCGGTGTTCCGGGCGCCTTCGATGCAGGCCATCTGCATGCCGAGGCAGATGCCGAAGAAAGGAATCTCGCGCTCGCGGGCGAACTTCACCGAGGCGATCTTACCTTCGGACCCGCGTTCCCCGAATCCACCGGGAACGAGAATCGCATTCAGCGGCTCGAGCTGAGCTACGATGTCGGATTCCGGATGCTCGAAGATTTCGGCATCGATCCACTCGATGTTGACCTTGGTGCGATTGGCGATGCCGCCGTGGACCAGGGCTTCGCGCAGGCTCTTGTAGGCGTCGGGAAGGCCGACATATTTGCCGACGACGCCGATCGTCACTTCGCTCTCGTAATGATCGATGCGATCCATGATTTCGCGCCAGCGTGTCAGGTCCGGCGCGGGAGCATCCTTGATCCCGAACGCGTACAGGACTTCGTCATCGAGGCCGGCTTCATGATACTGAAGCGGCACGTCATAGATGTTGCGAGCGTCGAGCGCCGGGATAACCGCGGATTTCCGGACGTTGCAGAACAGGGCAATCTTTTCGCGCTCAGATTCCGGAAGCGGCCGATCGCTGCGGCAAAGCAGGACCTCGGGCTGAACGCCCAGGCTTGATAGTTCCCGCACCGATTGTTGCGTCGGCTTTGTCTTCAGCTCACCGGCGGCGGCGATCCAAGGCACGAGTGTCGTGTGAACGCTGACCGTCTGGTCGCGACCGAGATCGTTCCGAAGCTGCCGGATCGATTCGATGAAGGGCAGGCTCTCGATATCGCCAACGGTGCCACCGATCTCGCAAATGACGAAATCGACGTCGTCCGTCTCCGCGAGCGCGAATTCCTTGATGGCATTGGTGACGTGCGGGATGACCTGAACGGTCGCGCCAAGATAGTCGCCGCGCCGCTCTTTCGCGATGATGTCGCGGTAGATGCGACCCGTCGTAATATTGTCCGACTGGCGCGAGGACACGCCGGTGTACCGCTCATAGTGACCGAGATCGAGGTCGGTCTCGGCCCCATCGTCGGTCACGTAGACCTCGCCGTGCTGGTACGGCGACATCGTCCCCGGATCGACGTTCAGATAGGGGTCGAACTTCCGGATGCGGACCTTGTAGCCACGCGCCTGAAGCAACGCCCCGAGAGAGGCTGATAGAAGACCCTTACCAAGCGATGAGACCACGCCGCCGGTGACAAAAATAAACCGCGCCATGGGAGTTGGGGCTTAGGGGCGAACGACGCGACCACGCAACCCGCCCGATGAAATAAATCTGGTTTCGGCGCCGTTACTGAGCGAGCGGAACCGCCGGCTGGCTCTGATTCTGCGTCGGCTGCGCAGGCTGCTGTTGCGGCGTCGCGGGTGCCGTGGCCGGGGCCGGGGCCGGGGCCGGAGCGACCTGGTTGGCAAGCGAAGTATCGACCTTGGTCGGCTCGCGCGTAGCACCGGCAATCGCGGCAAGCACGATGGACAGCGTGATGAAGAGGCCGCCAAGGATTGCCGTGGAGCGAGTCAGGAAGTCTGCCGCGCCGCGCGCCGTCATGAAGCCCGACGAGCTGCCTCCCACCCCGAGTCCGCCACCTTCCGAACGCTGCATCAGGATGACGCCAACGAGCGAAGCCGCGACGAGCGTCTGAACGATCAGAAGAAACTTGAACATGACGGCCTTTCAGGAGGTGCGGCGGGCATCTAGCCGTCGATGCCCGCCGTTTCAATGCCGTCAGCGTCTACTGCACGGCCGGTGCCGCGACCTGCGCCTGCAATTCCTCGGCCGTCATTCCGATCACCACTTCACCGTTACCTGCCGCGATAGCATTGCGAGGCAGACGAACGAGGGCTCCGGACTGAAGCTTCAAAGTCACGACTCAGCGTCGACCGAATCGATAGTGCCGACGACGGCGCCTGCGGAACCCTTAACGGTTGCTCCAGGAGCAATCAGCGCCGCAGCAGCCGCAAGATTCTTCTCAACTTCGGCATTCAACTGCGCCTGGGTCATCCCGAACAGCAGCTTGCCCTCATTCGGCGTAAAGCTTGTCTTGGGAAGCGCGACCTCATGCTTGTCGGTCTTGACGATGACGTTGCCGCCATCGACCCGAACGACCGTACCGACGGCTGCGCCGCTGGTGTCGACCACCTGCTGGCCAGCAGCCTGAGCGAAAGAAGGGGCCAAAGGCACCGCAGCGGTCAAAGACAGGACCGCAATCGAACGAAGAATGAGTTTCATGATCTCCTTTCCCACAATGAACTTCAATCTTATCAATCGTCTAATGATTGGAGGCTGAACGGTCACCCGATTGATGCCGCCGCGCTCACGATCGGCACGAATTTTTCGGCAATCAGGCTTGCTCCGCCGACCAATGCGCCATCGACGTCGTCGACCGCAAAGATTTCCGCGGCATTCGAGGCATTGACCGACCCGCCGTAGAGGATGCGCACCTCGTTGCCTGCATCGCCATAGGCCGCGACAAGCCGCTCGCGCAGGGCGCCGTGCATTTCGCCAATGTCGGAGGGTGAAGCTACCTTGCCCGTCCCGATTGCCCAAATGGGTTCATAAGCAATTGCAAACCTGGCCGGGACACCTGCCGCGGCCCCATCACCGTGCGGCAGCGACGCATCGAGCTGGGCCTGAACCGTGCTTACCGCCTGCCCAGCCTCCCGGACGTCCAGGCTTTCGCCGATGCAAAGAATGACGTCCAATCCGGCCTTCAGACCCGTTTCTGCCTTGGCGCGAACCTGGTCGTCGGTCTCGCATTGATCGGCGCGGCGCTCGGAGTGGCCGACAATCGTGAGGCTCGCCCCTGCATCGAGAAGCATCGCGGCCGACACACAGCCGGTGTGTGCGCCCTTGGCTTCCTGGTGAACGTCCTGTCCACCAAATGCGAAACCGGAGACGGACCGGACCGCGCGATCGATCAGGGTCGCAGGCAAACAAAGCGCGACGTCGACATCGGATGATTCGGTGGCAGCCGCGGCAATGCCCGCAATCTCCGGGATGTCGGCCGAGACGCCATGCATCTTCCAATTGCCAACGACATACTTCCGCCGAGCCATTCTTCACCCTTTCCTGCGAGCCGTCGCACCTAGCGGCGGCGAAAGCTTGTGGGAAGCGACGCTTGATGGTCCGGAAAGCCGCACCTAAAGCGGCACTTCCACATCGGCCTCAGGCGAGACCTCAATGCTTGCTTCATTCCGCCGGCTGTCAAAATCGACCGTCGGCACCGCCATCATGGCGCTTATCTTGATACTGATCCTCGTCGGCTTCGCCATGGGCGACATCCAGAGCGTGCTTTCGGGAGGCGGCTTCGGCGGCAGCAGTGACACCTTGGTCAAGGTCGGCTCCGACAAGGTCACCGACCGGGAAATCAGCAAGGCGATGGAGCGTCGGCTCTCGCAGGCCAGGCAGCAGAATCCTGAGGCGGATTACCCGACCATCATGGGCGATTTCGACCAGCTGCTCGGCGCGCTCGTCGACGCAAAGACGCTTGAAGCGTTTGCGGCCAAGCTCGGGTTCAACCTGTCAAAGCGTCTTGTCGACGCGCAGATCGCCAATATCCCAGGAGCCAAGGGCCTGAACGGGCAGTTCAGCGAGCAATCCTATCGCGCCTTCCTCCAGCAACAGCGGATCACCGACGAGGAAGTTCGGATGATCGTTCGCAACGGCCTCCTCCAGCAGTTGTTGATCGCTCCGGCTGTTGTGAACGCGCGTGCTCCGGTTGGCATGGCGACGCCATATGCGTCGATTCTGCTCGAGGCCCGCCAAGGCGAGGTTGCGTTCGTTCCGACTGCCGCATTCCGCGCCGGGCTGAACCCGACGCCGGCGGATATCCAGACGTACTACGCCGCCAACCAGCGCCGTTACATGGTTCCCGAGCAGCGCATCGTCCGGATTGCCAAGATCGGGCCCGAGCAGGTCGCCAATGTCCAGCCGACCGACAAGGAAATCGCCGATTACTACAAGGCGAATCAAGCGACCTACGCGGCCAAGGAATCGAGGGTCATCACGCAGGCCGTCGTTCCAACGCAGGCGGTCGCCAACGCGATCGCCCAGCGCGTAAAAAGCGGTCAAACCTTCGTCGCTGCGGCGGCTCCTGCCGGCCTGAGCGCAGAGGACATTTCGGTGGGCCCGCAGACCAAGGCCGAGCTGACCGAGCTTGCCGGCGCGCAGATCGCCAACGCCGCCTACGCCGCGAGCAAGGGCGCGGTCATCGGACCAGTGAACACCGATCTTGGATGGCGGGTCATCAAGGTCGATGACATCCTGCGTGAAGGCGGGAAATCGCTCGACGCGGCTCGGGCGGAGATTTCCGCCAAGCTCGTCGCCGACAAACGCAAGGAAGCGGTCGAATCGCTCGTCGACACCGTGCAGAATGCGATCGATGAAGGTTCGAGCTTCAGCGAGGCGGCGGCCGCGGCAAAGCTCACCCCGATCGAGACGCCGCCCCTCACCAGCAACGGCACGTCGCGGACCGATCCAAATTATCGCCTGCCTGCCGATCTTGCCCCTGCGCTCAAGGGCGGCTTCGAGCTTGCGGAGAACGACGCGCCAGTAGTGGATCCTCTGCCGGACAATGCCGGCTACGTGCTGGTTGCGCCGGCACGCATCATTGCGGCGGCCCCGGCCCCGCTTGAGAGCATCCGCGAGAAAGTCACGGAGGATTGGATCGCCAGCCAAGCCTCGCAGCGCGCCCAGCAGCTGGCGCAGAACATCGCCAACAAGGCGGGCGCCATTGCGCTGACCGAAGCGGCGAAGGGCTCAGCCCAGGTCCGGGTCGAACCGGTAAGCGCGCGCAGGATCCAGCTAAGCCAGTTCCAGGGCAATGTTCCGCCACCGCTCGCGATGCTGTTCAGCCTCGGTCAGGGCAAAGCGCGAATGGTCGCGGGAGGCCAAGGCGAGGGCTTTTACGTCGTCAAGGTGAACAGGGTCATCCCGGGCAATGCGCTGAACCAGCCGAGCATCATCGGTCAGACCCAGCAGCAGATGTCCGATCCGCTCTCGCAGGAATATGGCCAGCAGTTCCTCAATGCGATGCGCGGCATGATTGGCGTGAAGCGGAACGAGAAGTCAATTCAGGCCGCGAAGGCGCGCATTTCGGGCACCGGGAGCTAAGGCCCGGCGCCGCTTGACTGGCGGCATTTTGTTGCCTACACGTTCCCCGTATGTTCTAACGGGGGATTGGCAGCAACATGCTCACCGCCAAGCAGCACGAATTGCTCCTGTTTATCAACCAGCGGCTGAATGAGTCAGGCGTTTCGCCAAGCTTCGACGAAATGCGCGAGGCGCTGGACCTAAAGTCCAAGTCGGGCGTGCATCGGCTGATCTCCGCGCTGGAGGAGCGCGGCTTCATTCGCCGGCTGCCCAATCGGGCCAGGGCGCTCGAGGTGCTGAAGCTTCCGGAGTCCGCCGCTCCTGCTCCTTTGGTACCGCGTCCGGTCGTTCCTGCCGCTGCGAACGACACGATCGAAATTCCACTGCATGGCCGTATCGCTGCCGGTACGCCGATCGAAGCCTTGCAGGGCACGGACGGATTTGCTGTTCCCGCTGCCTTGCTTGGGCCGGGGGAGCATTATGCCCTCGAGGTTTCCGGTGACTCGATGGTCGAGGAAGGCATTCTCGACGGCGACTTCGCCCTCATCCGCAAGGCCGACACGGCGCGCGATGGTGAAATCGTGGTGGCGCTGATCGACAATGAGGAAGCCACGCTGAAGACCTATCGGCGCGAAGGAAGGACCATCCGCCTCGATCCCGCAAACGCCCGCTACGAGCCGCAGCTCTACGACGAAGACCGTGTCAGCATCCAGGGTCGTCTGGCGGGCCTGATCCGGCGCTATTGAGAATGGCCGGACCGCGTATCGATTACGTCGAGTTGCCCAGCGTGACCGCGCACGAACTGACGCGAGGCTTTTACTCCAAGGCGTTCGGCTGGAACTTCACCGACTTTGGCCCGGACTATTCTGCGATGACGACCGGCGACGTGGACGTCGGGTTGAACGGACAGCGGGAAGAGGCGCTCGCCGCGCCACTGCCCGTCATCCGCGTCGACGATCTCGAAGCAGTGTTCGACGCTGTCACCAAAGCCGGTGGAATCATCGCCAAGCCGATTTTCTCGTTCCCGGGCGGCCGTCGATTTCACTTTATCGACCCGTCAGGAAGCGAACTCGCCGTCTGGCAATCCGCGGAAGAGTAGGCCGCCCTACTCCGCCGTAGTCGGATCGATCATGTTCCTTACCTGGCTGATCTTGTTCGCCGGGAAGCCGCCACGCTGAGCATGCTCGCGAATGATGTCTTCGTTGGGCGCCCGATAGATGCAGTAGATTTTGTCGTCCGTGACGTAGCTCTGCACCCACTGGATTTCCGGCCCAAGCTCACGAAGCACTGAACAGCTGGTTTGAGATGCGCCCTTGAGATCACTTTGCCCGAGTGACCCGACGCCGGGCATCTCGCGCTCGATTACATACTGAGGCATTCACCGTCTCCCCTTTACGAGGCCGAGCGGCATAGCCGATTTTCCTTTCGCCGTCAGTGCCCACGGATGCCGGCCAAGATGTTCGGACACCGTGTCGATGCGGGGGTTTTGCCCAAGGCGGATAGCAACGCCGCCAGTCTGTTCGAGCGCCTTGCGATCAAGCTTAAGCCAACTGGGTGCACAGGCCTTGGGTAACCAGCGCTCGGACACCACGATGTCGGCATCCGCACAGGCTTTCACGAGCGATTGCCAGTCGATCCGCGTCATCGAGCGCGTTGCCAGAAGCCGATATTCTCGACCGTCCTCGCTAATTCGCCCAACGCAGGCATCGCGTGAGCAGGCGCCGAACGGGGCCGCGGCAAGCAGGCCGGGTTCATCGTCGAAGCCGGACGCCTCGCTCATCAGGTCGCGCATGAAGTCCCCGCTCCGATCGCGGAGCATCATCGGCGTGCCGTTCGGGGAAATGACCGCGAGGTGGCGACCGTCACCGGTGATGAGCAGATCCGGAGTCGGAGTCATGGCAGCCGCACCCGCACCGATGACAAAGGGGACGAAGCCCAGAAGCCTTGCTCGCGTGGTCCAAAGACAAAGCCAGAGGCCGCCGAGCACCATCAGCCCGAAGGTCCACAAGGGCATGGCCGAAAGGGTCGCGACCGCTCCTTTCGCGCTCGCCACTTCATGAGCGATCCACAGTAAACCAGACAATGAATGTCCAGCGGCCCACCAAAGTGGAGCGCCTACGCCGATAATATCCAGGAACAAGGCGCCCGCCTCGAGTGGCATGATCACGAACGTGGTGAGCGGAATGGCGACGAGATTGGCAGCCACTCCGAACAGGCCGGCCTTGTGGAAGTGAAACAAGGCAAACGGGATCAGGGCAAACTCGACCACAAGGCCAGTCAGCACCAGGCCCAGGAGTGACCGTGCCGTACGGGCGACCGGCCCCTCGTCCCGTCGCGTCAGGACCCGGCGGCCCCATGATGAGGAATGAAGGGCGATGATGGCGGTGACGGCGGCGAAGCTGAACTGGAAGCTGGGTCCCGCCAATGCTTCCGGCCGGAACAGGAGCACGACGACGGCGCCGACCGCCACCAGCCTGAGGCTGATCGCCTCGCGCCCCAGCGCTATCCCGCCAAGCACAAGCAAAGCTGCGACACAGCTTCTTATCGTCGGAACCTGCGCTCCCGTAAGCAAAGTGTATCCGATCCCGGCGATCGCACCTGCTCCTGCAGCAACCAGGACCAGGTTCAGGCGAAGTGCCAGCCGCTCGCTGAGGGCTAGCAGCTTAAGGGCTAGGAACATGGCCGCGCCAACCACTGCTGCGATGTGAAGCCCGCTAACAGAGAGAAGGTGCGCGAGCCCGCTGCGGCGCATGGCATCGGTATCGTCTTCGGAAACCGCGTTCTGGTCGCCCGTAACGAGCGCGGTCGCGATACTTCCGGGTGAGTCCGGCAGCTGTTCGCGAATGTGGCGACCGAGGCGATCGCGGACCGAATCGAGACCTCTCGCCGTTCCGGGCGTCAGGACTTCGACTTCCCCCAGCGCCCTCCCTACCCCGCCGATTCCCCGAACCACGCGTCTCGGGCGAAATCATGCGTTCCCGGCAAAGCCATTGGAGGCGGCGGAGCCAGTCTCGCTCGAAGTCGCAACCTCGCGCCGCTCGATATTCCGCCTGGCGCCGAATCGGCTTTCATCGAGACACGCACCGATGGCGGAAGTGCCGGGTCGCTCGTCGCAAGTGTGAGGCGAAGGTTGCCCTTGGCCGCCATGACCTCGACTTGCTCGACCCTTGCCTCGAATGTCGTGACCACCGGCCGCTCGAGGCGGGGCGCTGCAACCCACTCGGAACGCAGCCAAATCAGACCGCATCCCAATGCCAGGGAGAGGCCGAGCCAACCGATTGCCCGCTCCAACCGACCACCCTCGAAGGAGAATCCGGCGACGGCCAGCCCGGCGCCGACGCAAATTACCGCCAGCCATTCGCCCGAGCCATCCAGTGCGAACCAGGAGGCAATTCCCGCCCCGAAGCCTACGACCAGCCAAAGCGGCAATTGCGCACGCTCGCGCTCGAGGAAGCCCTCGACCCCCTCGCGCGTTGCGGTAATACGCGCCTTCCAATAGCCCCGAGCACGCTGTGGAAGAGGCGCACCCACTATGTTAGGGGCGCTCGTCCGTTGCATTGCACAATGGAAAAAAGAGGAAAGCGCGCCCCAGCGCAAGCGGAGATATTTTGGCCAGCGCAAGCAGTTCTGTAGTCACCCGCTTTGCACCGTCGCCGACCGGCTTCCTGCACATCGGCGGAGCGCGCACCGCATTGTTCAACTGGCTCTTCGCCCGCCATCATGGTGGCAAGTTCCTGTTGCGCATCGAAGATACGGACAAGGCGCGATCGACCACAGAGGCGATCGACGCGATCCTGGACGGGATGCGCTGGCTGGACCTCGATTGGGACGGCCACGAATACTACCAGTCGCAGTTCTGGTCCCGGCATGCGGAGGTCGCCCACAAGCTTCTTGAGCGCGGGCATGCCTATCGCTGCTACATGACGCAGGAGGAGCTCGCAGCTCAGCGCGAGAAGGCACAGGCGGAGCGCCGTCCTTTTCGCATCGAAAGTCCATGGCGCGACGTGACCGACGATCAGGACGACAAGCCTTTCGTCATCCGCCTGAAGGCGCCTCGCGACGGCGAGACGGTGATCGAGGACAAGGTCCAGGGTCGTGTTGCAGTGCAGAATGTGGAACTCGACGATTTCGTCCTGCTCCGTTCTGACGGAACGCCCACCTACATGCTGGCCGTAGTCGTGGACGACCACGACATGGGTGTTACCCACGTCATCCGCGGCGACGATCACCTCAATAACGCTTTCCGGCAGCTCGCCATCATCCGCGCGATGGGTTGGCCGGAGCCGATCTATGCGCATGTCCCGCTGATTCACGGTCAAGACGGGGCGAAACTTTCGAAGCGACACGGCGCCTTGGGAGTCGACGCCTACCGGGACGAGCTGGGCCTGCTCCCGGAAGCGGTATCGAACTATTTGCTCCGCCTCGGCTGGGGCCATGGCGACGACGAGATCATCAGTCGCGAGCAGGCAGTCGAGTGGTTCGACCTCGCGCACGTTGGCAAGTCACCATCGCGATTCGACTTCAAGAAGCTCGAGAACCTCAACGGTCACTACATACGCGAGGCGGACGATGCGCGGCTTGCTGAGCTCGTCGCTCCCAGGCTTGGCCTCGACGCCGGGCAGAAAGGCCTTCTCCAGCGCGCAATGCCGGAGCTTAAGGCACGAGCGCATGACCTGAACCAGCTCGCGGAAGGCGCCCGGTTCCTTTTTTCAAGGCGACCGCTCGACGTCGACGAGGCCGCGTCCGCATTGCTGACGCCGGAAAGCCGCGCGCTTCTTTCGCACGCGCACAAGGCGCTCGGAGCCGTCGAATGGAACCATGACGCGCTCGAACAGTCTGTGCGCGAGGTGGCTGAAGCGCAGGGCGTGAAGCTCGGAAAGCTTGCCCAGCCGCTGCGTGCCGCATTGACCGGCCGGACCACAAGCCCGGGAATTTTTGACGTGCTGGCGCTGCTCGGTAAGGGCGAAAGCCTGGCGCGAATTGAGGATCAAATGTTGGAGCCGAAAGAATGAGCGATACGTCCGTAACCCTGAAGACCTCCGCCGGAGACTTCGACTATCCGGTGCTGGAAGGCACGGTCGGGCCTGACGTCGTCGACATCCGCAAGCTCTACGGCCAGACGGGCATGTTCACTTACGATCCCGGCTTTACGTCGACCGGGAGTTGCCAGAGCGCGATCACCTATATCGACGGCGAGAAGGGTATCCTCCTCCATCGCGGCTATCCAATCGATCAGCTCGCCGAGAAGTCGACCTTCATGGAGGTCGCCTATCTGCTCCTGCACGGCGAGCTTCCGAAGAAGGATGAGCTGGACACCTTCGTCTACACGATCAGCCGTCACACGATGCTGCATGAGCAGCTGGCGACCTTCTACCGTGGCTTCCGCCGTGACGCGCACCCGATGGCGATCATGTGCGGGGTCGTCGGCGCGCTTTCGGCTTTCTATCACGACAGCACGGACATCACCGATCCGCAGCAGCGGATGATCGCCTCTCACCGGCTGATCGCGAAAATGCCGACGATAGCGGCGATGGCCTTCAAATATTCGATCGGCCAGCCGTTCCTCTACCCGGACAACTCCTTGTCCTACACCGGCAATTTCTTGCGCATGACCTTCGGCGTCCCTGCCGAGCCATACGAGGTCAATCCGATCATCGAGAAGGCGATGCGCCGGATCTTCATTCTCCACGCCGATCACGAGCAGAATGCGTCGACCTCGACCGTCCGCCTCGCCGGATCGTCCGGAGCGAACCCGTTTGCGTGCATTGCCGCCGGCATCGCCTGCCTCTGGGGCCCGGCGCATGGCGGAGCCAATGAAGCCGCCTTGAACATGTTGCGCGAGATTGGCGACGTGAAGCGGATCCCGGAATATATCGCCCGGGCCAAGGACAAGGACGACCCGTTCCGGCTGATGGGCTTCGGCCACCGCGTCTACAAGAACTTCGACCCGCGCGCGAAGGTCATGAAGGAGACGGCGGAAGAGGTCCTCAAGGAGCTCAACATCTCCGATCCGGTCCTCGACGTTGCCCAGGAGCTTGAGCACATTGCGCTCAACGACGAATATTTCATCGAGAAGAAGCTCTACCCGAACGTCGATTTCTATTCAGGCGTGATCCTCAACGCGATCGGCTTCCCGACCGACATGTTCACGGCATTGTTCGCGCTTGCCCGGACCGTCGGCTGGGTCGCCCAGTGGAACGAGATGATTTCCGATCCCGAACAGAAGATCGGCCGTCCACGCCAGCTCTACACCGGCGCGACGCAGCGGGATTATGTCCCCTGTAACAAACGCTAAAAGGTCAGGCTGACGGCAGGGAAAGCGTGAAGCGCGCGCCCCGCCCCGGCTCGCTGACCAGGCTGATGTCGCCTCCCATGGAGTGTGCAAGCCGGCGAGCAATCGCCAGGCCAAGACCGGTGCCGCCTTCCGCACCTTTCGCACGCTCGAACCGCTCGAAAATGCGCTGCTGGTCCTCCGCTGCGATTCCCGGTCCTTGATCGGCGACGTGTGCGCAGGCGAATCCGTCAGATCGATCGAAAGTGATGGTGACCGTTCCACCCTGAGGTGAGTGACGGACCGCATTGCCGAGGAGGTTCACCAGGATCTGGATCACGCCGCGAGCGTCGCCATGCGCGGAGACCTGGCGGCTCGGCTCCGAGACGATCGTGACTCCTTGGGATCGGGCCGTAGATTCCAGAAGCCCAATTGCTTCCGTAGCCAAAGCGACCAGGTCGACGCGATCCTGGTCCTGCTCACCCTCGCTGTTCATTGAACGGATGACGGAGAGCAAATGCCGCGCGGCGGCCGCGATGTCGCTCGCATAATCGGCATAGTCAGTCCGGAGCGGTCCGTCGGACTGCTGGACGATCCGGTCCGCGCTTTCGATGATGCGGTCGAGCGGCGAGCGCAGCGCTTCGTCGATGATCTGGTCGAGCTGGGCAGCCATGTCGCCCGGCATTGCCTGGGATGCCCCGGATTCACCGATCGCTTCCCCCTGAAAGCCGGCGAACCGCCCGTCCTGTGACAACACCGGCGTTCCGCGTAGGATCAGGACTTCCTCACTGCCTCTGCGAGGCCGGGCCCGCTGACCATCGAACTCATTTCGCGAAGTCGCGGCAACCAGGAGCGGCAGCTCGCCGTCTTCATTTTCTTCGAGCTTCAGGAAACGTGTCAGCGGCTTGCCGATCGCTTCTTCGGGCGTCGTTCCGAGCTTTTCCGCCAACCCGGAGGAGATCGAAACGATCGAGAGGTCTTCGTTTGCCGCCCATTCCTCCGGTGCGCTTCCCAAATCGATCTGCTGCTCGTGCGGGACCAGAGTGTTGAGACGTGGCGATGCGGCCGGACGGTAGATCCAGCGCTCCAGCGTCAGTGCAATCTCATCCCCATCGGGAGAAGCCCGGACCCAGAGTTCGACATCATGATCTGCACCTGCGGCAATCGCGTTCCGATAGATCGGCACGCCAAGCTTCCGGGAGAGCCGGGCGATCGACAGGATTTGCGGCAGTGCGAGCTGAGACCCGATATGCGATCCCGCCTCCGTTTGCAGCGCAACAAGATCCGGATCGGCGGAGATCAGCCGGTCCAGCGCGTCGAGCCGCCCGTTGACTGGGCCGCGATCAGAGGGTGCCGTCGCCACCGCCGCCCTCCAAGGTCCTCAGTGCCGCGCGATACCCCTGATCCAGAAGCAGCCATTCGTTGACCGATCGCGCTTGCGCCTCGTCCAGCGCATCGAAGCGACCAATCTCGGTACCGAGGTCGGCAATCCCGACGAGGTCGCCGAGAAGTGCGAGAATCCGGGCCGCAAACTCTCTCGAAACTCCCGAGAGCCTCAGCAGGAGGACGAGTCGGCCATCGTCACCATCGGCGAGATAATCCCAAGCTCCGCTCCCACCGATTCCCGCCCGCTCTCCCAATGCATGAGCGAGGAAAGCAACGTCGCCTTCGTCCGCAGCGGCCTCCAACAGGCGCTCGTCGAGAAGGCCAGCCTGATTGAGAATTTTGACGAGCGTCGAAGTCAGGCGGTCGATCGCCTTCGCTTCGGCCCGCGATTGAACGAGCACTGCCGCCGCCTTGCCAAAGGGCAAATGTCCGTCCTTGGCTGCGAGGCCCGGGACATGTTGGCGAAGCGCCGCGGCCACCGAGTAGGCGAGCGTTCGTGCGAGCGATACCGGCAGGTCCTCAAACTCGATGCGAGGCTGGCCAAGCCTGTCGCGGCGGCGGCCGCGGGACAGGATCAGGCCCATTGCTGCCGCGGAGATCGTCTCGTCCTCGTCCGCAATCAGAGCCTGCAGGAATCCGCCGCGCGGGTTCGAGCGGGCGCGAATGGCGTTGGCGATCCGCTCCTCATCAGCACGCCGGAGCAAAAGCGCGATCAGGTCGGCCTGGTCCAGCAAGCCGGCCGAGCTCAGCTCACGCAGCAATTGCTGACTGTCTTCGTCATTCGCCGGAACGAGGTTCGCCGGAAGCGCTGCGCGAATTTCATCGGCGATCGTGCCAAGCAATTCGGCAAGCATGGCCGTCATGAGCGCCCGTTCCTGCTCGGTCAGGCGGTCTCGCGGATCGAGGAAGAAGTCCTTGCGGACGGTGGGCAAGCGCCGTCGGCCCGCGGGTCGTGCAGGATAACCTCCGTCATCCTCAGACGGAACCTCGACTGGCCATTCATCCGGCGCCATTGGTTTTGCATTATCCGATTGAGGTTAATGTGGCGTCAATTCTGTGCGTATTCGGTGCACCAAATATTGGACAAAGAAGAAGGAGATAGCGGCGTAGGCGAGGACCGCGATGAGAAAGCCCGTCCAGGCATTTCCGATCGCGAACGGGAGCAACAGGAGGATCGCATTGCGGCGTGATACGAGCCACGGCGGGAGCGCGACGTTCGTATGGGTCCGTTCCAGCTGGTACGCCTGCCCAAACGCGGCTGCACAGAACGCGCAAACAAGGGCTCCCCAGCCCCCTCCATGACGGGCTTCCCACCAACTCAATGCCACAAGGGCCAAGCCTGCCGCGGGCCACAACAGCAGCTGGGAAAAATTGTTGGGCGGGATCGGTCGAAGACGAAGAATCCCGAGCCTTCGCGCAACCAGATCCAGCGGTGTCGACAGCAGGAGCATGACGACGCCGGCCCACAACCAGCCGCGCGTGAATGAAAAGGCGGCCGCCAAAGTTAAGCCGAGCGTGAGGTGAAGGAGCCAGGTGGGACGAACGGCCGTCTCCATCAGCTTCTCCGTCGCGAAATCTTCGACGAGCGGAAGGACATACCTGCTAGCCAGGTCTGTCCGTTCCGACCGGCTGTTTGCGATCAGCGAGCGCTCGAAAAGCTGAAGATCGCCGGGGTTATGGACCAGCAGCGGCTCCCTTTCGGGCGGCACGGGCGCCTGGCGGGCGCCGGCCTGAAGCGTTCGCCGCAGCAAGGTCGACGGCAAATCCCAATCGCCCAGCACGGCCGCGGTCGACCCGAGCGTGCGACCATCTACAAGCGCGACTCCGCTCCAGCGGCTGATGCCATCGATGCGCTCGTTCGCTTCATGCTCTTCATCGTCGGGCACCGTGAAGACCAAGGGATCCGCCTCGTCCGCGAGCCCGGACAGCAGATCGAGAGGCGGGGCAACACCGTCGCCGACCACCAGGATCAACTCGCCAGCTTCGAACCGGGTCGCCGCCTCATTGGCATCGCTGACGAGGATGAGGTTGAGGCCTTCCTGCCGCAGGCGTTCGAAAGCCTGATTCAGCGCTGCCGGTATGCGTTCGACCAGAACGACGATCGGAGATGCCCCGGCGGCGGCGGCGCAGCGGACCTGATATTCGACAAGCGTTCGGCCGGCGAGCGGAAGCAATGCGGTGAGACCGCCGGAATCATCTTCCTGATAAGCTCCGATCAAAGCGCCGAGCGCCAAACGCCCCCTCCCCGTTCATTCCGTCGCCAGCATCCGCGAATGCAGCGCCGAACCGCATCTGTAACGGCTTTCGCGCCGGGACAAAGATGATAAACTGCTCGTTATGAACCCGAGCCCGCAGCGCGCCGAACCGACCACAACCCTCAAGGATTACGTCGATCCGCCTGCCGAGCCGGAGATCTCGGGCGCGTTCGACCCCTACACCTGGAGGGAGTCGGAAGCTCAATCCGAGTTTCATGGGGCAGGTGGCCGTCAGGTCCTCGGCAGCGCGCTGGTCATCCTGGCGGCACTATGGCTCGGCTACATCGCATGGGCGGCGGGCAAGGCGTTGTCCGGCCAGCCGCTTTCGTCTCCGGCCATTGCCCAATGGCTTGCGCTTGCAGCGGGGCCGCTGGCGCTGCTTGGCCTCGTCTGGATCATGTTCGGCCGCACCCGGAGGAAGGAAGCCGAGCGCTTCACCCGATCGGTCATCGAAATGCGGGCCGAGGCGCGGTCGCTGGAAGGTCTCCTCTCAGTCCTGACGCAGCGGATCCAGGACAGCCGGAACGAATTGACGACGATGGCCCAGCACCTGATGCAGCTTGGCGACGAGACCACGGGCAAGCTTGGCGGAATCACGCGCGAGCTGGATTCGAGCACTGACAAACTGACGAAGCACGGCGTCGCCCTGGATCGCGCTGCGGAGTCCGCCCGAAACGACATCGCGGTGTTGCTTGACGACTTGCCGCGGGCCGAAGCCACCGCCTTGAGCATGGCCGAGCAATTGCGGACCGCCGGATCTGAAGCTCAGCAGCACGCTGCAACCTACGCCCAGCAAGTCTCCACGCTCTCGGAGAGCACGAAGGCCACCGAGGAAATTGTCGCAACCGCGGTGCAACGCCTCACCGAGCATCTGGGTCGGGTCGAAAGCTCCGGCTCCGCTGCTTCAGCTTCGATCGGAGAAGCCAATACACAGCTGTCGACCACGGCCGACGACCTGATGAGCCGCGCCGCGGCGACCCTCGAGCAGATTCGCTCAGGGATCGACGCCCAAGCGGCCGCCGTTGCATCGCTTGTCGAGCAGTCGTCGGCTGGCATCGGACGCACGGGTGCTGAAGCAGCCGAGGCGCTGGCGACCAATGTGACTGGTGCCAACGTTGCGATCGATGGCCTGACCGCGCGCATTGCCGAGCAGGAGCGTTCGTCCCGGCGGATCGTCGCCGAAACCAGCCGCGCCCTCGCCGAGCTCGATCGTCACTTTGCCGATCTTGCCGAAGCTGGCGACCAGCGCGCGATCGCTTTCACCCAGTCGATCGGCCGTGCGCGCGGCGAGCTGCAACAGCTGTCGCAGGAAACCGGCGCGCAGGACAATGCAGTCGAAGTGCTGGCCGAGCGGGCGGCCGCGCTGCAGACCCACGTTGGCCAGCTGACCAGTGACGTGAAGGAGCAATTGTCGCTGGCGATTGGCGACGCGGAAGCTGGTGCGAATCGGTTGATGCGGGCGACCGAGACCATCCGGCCGGAGCTCGACTGGATGCGTGAGGCGGCGATCGAAGCGAGCGACCGCATTCGGGCGTCCGCAACCAGCATCGCCGAGCAGCAGGACCGGTTCACGACCTTGCTCGCGACTCTCGACGAAGGTGTGGGAACGGCCGGCGAGCGGCTTACGTCGCTCGCATCGTCGATCTCCGAGGCGCAAACCGAAGCCTCTCGCCTGAGTCACGAGACCGGCCCTGCACTGATCGACGCAATGATGCAGGTGAAAGAAGCCGCCGCGCACGCAGCCGAACGCGCCCGGGAGGCGATCGCCAGCGTGGTGCCGCAGAGCGCGCAGAGCCTGTCCGAAGCGACTCGCGACGCGCTTCAAAGGGTCATTCGCGAGGAAATCGAACAGCGGCTCGCCGACGTTCAGACGACCGCCGCGCAGGCCGTGGAAGCCGCTCGCACCGCATCCGATCGCCTGACCGAGCAGATGCTTACGCTCGGCCGCAGCGCGACGGCGCTCGAACAGCATATGGAGCAGGTCAGCTCGGAGCAGCGCGAGAAGGACAGCGAGGCATTTGCGCGGCGCGTGGCGATGCTCATCGATTCCATGCACTCGGCATCGATCGACGTCGGCAAGATCCTGTCCGACGAGGTCGACGACAAGGCGTGGGATTCCTACCTCAAGGGCAACCGCGGGGTGTTCACCCGGCGGGCCGTTCGCTTGCTCGAGGGTTCAGAGACGCGCTCCATCCGGGCGCATTACGAAACGGATGCGGAGTTCCAGCAGTCGGTCAATCGCTACGTGCACGATTTCGAAGCGATGATGCGCCGAGTGGTCTCCGACAAGGACGGCGGAATCATCGCGGTGACACTCATGTCGTCGGACACCGGCAAGCTCTACGCCGCGCTTTCACAGGTTGTAGACAAGAAGCGCTGAGGGCCCTCTCTCAACTGTAAAAGTCCAGATCGTCTACGGTGATCCAGCCTTGGACGTAGTTGACGTAAAATATCGCAGTCAGGACCGCGGCCAACACGGCCGCCTTCAACAGGTGACGTTTGAGATCGAAGTGATGGGGCGCGCTTTCCGCCTGGCCCGGCACTTTTTCAGCGCCGACTTCCTCATGGGTCTTCACCCCGAACGGAAGAAGGAAGAACCCGCTCGCCGCGAAGAACAGGAAGTAGATGGCGGAGATCGACGTCCATTTCATGAGCTGGAGCGCACCAACATGACATCCACGACCGGCTTCTTGCCCGTCCAGGCCGTCGCGCATCGGCGCACCGCGAGCCGGACCGCTTCCCGAAGCTGATCTTCCGAGGCCGACGGATTGAAAGCGCGTTCGGCGGAATCCGTCGCGTCGATAATGAAGTCCTCACGGTCTTCCTCGATCGGAACTCCGAAAGGCCGAATGATCGGCTTCCCGGCAAGCTCGCCATTCGAGCCAACCGGAACGGCTACCGATATCAGGCCGCTGAACCCCAGCCGCCGGCGTTCGGTGATCGTCGCCCCGTCAGCGGGCAGGATGACGTCGCCGTCGAGGACTAGCCGGCCCACGCGCACTTCAGTCAATTTTGCCGGGCCATTCGGCGCGAGGCGAATGACGTCCCCATTCTTCTGCAATGCCGCCTTCGGAACGCCATGGGAGAGAGCGAAACGGGCATGCTCCGCCATGTGCCGCGGCTCGCCGTGAACCGGGACAATGATTTCGGGACGAATCCAGTCGTACATCTGCGCCAGTTCGGGCCGGCCGGGGTGCCCGGACACGTGCACGTGCGCCTGGCGGTCGGTGACAATGATCACGCCAAGGTCGGACAGCGCATTCATGATGCGGCCGATCGCCGCCTCGTTCCCGGGAATGATCTTCGACGAGAAAATCACGGTGTCGCCGTCGGTCAGCTTGATATCGTGGTTGCCGAGGGCAATTCGGCCGAGCGCTGCGCGCTGCTCGCCCTGCCCGCCAGTCGCCATGATCAGCACTTCCTTGCGGGGTAGCCGCATGGCCTCATCGAAACCGATGATCTCGGGGAAATCGAGAAGATAGCCGGTAGCCTTCGCAACGCGCACGATTCGGTCGAGCGATCGGCCAGCCATGCAGACCTTCCGGCCGGTCTCGTTAGCTACGCGGCCAATCGTCTGCAGGCGGGCGGCGTTCGACGCGAACGTGGTGACGACGACGCGCCCCCTCGCTCTGGCAACCTCGTTGCGAAGCCCTTCGTGCACGCCTGCCTCGGACCCTGACGGTGCATCCTGAAAGACGTTCGTGGAATCGCAGACGAGAGCAAGAATGCCTTCGTCGCCAACCCGCTCGAGCGTCTCATGGCTTGATGGCTCCCCAAGGACCGGCGTTTCATCGATCTTCCAGTCGCCCGTGTGGAAAATGCGCCCGTGCGGAGTATCGATCAGGAGGCCATTGCCCTCGGGTATCGAGTGAGCGAGCGCGATGTAGGTCAGCTTGAACGGACCGATCTCGAAACTCGCATCGCGGGCGATGACGTTGAGCTTCACCTGCCCGGTGAGTCCCTCCTCCTCCAGCTTTTCGGCGATTAGCCCTGCAGTGAAGGGCGTCGCGTAGAGCGGTGTCTTCAAGTCGGCCGCGAGATAGGGGATCGCGCCAATATGGTCCTCATGACCGTGCGTGAGGACGATGCCGGCCAGCTTGTCCCGCCGCGACTCGATGAAATCGAGGTCGGGAAGGATTAGATCGATGCCCGGATAATCGGGATCTGCGAAGGTCAGGCCGAGGTCGACCATCAGCCACTGGCCCTGCGTGCCGTAGAGATTGACGTTCATGCCAATCTCGCCCGACCCGCCGAGCGCGCAAAACAACAGCTCTTCGCCTGGAGTCATCCTAAGCCGACGCAACCTTTTGATGCAGCAGGCTCAACCCCTGGATGGTCAGGTCGGGCTCAACCGCATCAAAGAGATCGATTTGCTTGTCGAACAGCGTTGCAAGCCCGCCTGTGGCAATGACCCTCACCGGCCGGCCGATCTCACTCTTCAAGCGCGCCACCAGCCCTTCCATCATCGCGACATAGCCCCAGTAGATGCCAATCAGCATCTGGCTGTCCGTGGTTCGGCCGATGACTGACTCATCCTCCGGAACCTCGATTGCGATGCGGGGAAGCTTGGCAGCGGCGTTCACGAGTGCATCCAGAGACAGGTTGATACCGGGAGCGATGATTCCGCCTTTGTAGGCACCATTGTAGTCGACGATGTCGAAGGTCGTGGCCGTCCCGAAGTCGATGACAATCACGTCGCCCGGACATTTGTCGTGCACAGCAATGGCATTGAGAGCACGGTCAGCACCGACGTTCTGCGGCTCGTCGACGTCGAGGGCAATCGGCCAGGCCGCCTTCCCCTCGCCGGCGATGAGAGCCTCGACACCAAAATACTTGCTCGCGAGAACCTCGAGGTTGTGGGTCGCCCGAGGAACGACCGTCCCGATGATTGCCGCCGTGACGTCGGCCTTAGAATAGCCTTCGAGCTCGAGCAGCTGATGAAGCCAGACAGCATATTCGTCGCCCGTGCGCCTCGGATCGGTCGCGATCCGCCAACGCGTCTTGATCTCGCGCCCGTCGACAAGCGCGAAGACGACATTCGTATTGCCCGCGTCGATGGCTAGCAGCATGGTTGCGCCCTAGCCGCACCGGCTATTGTTCACAACTTGGCGGTGGATCGAGATGAGCCTGCCCGACGACGCGCCATATCATGCGCATATCTACTTCACGCCGGATCGGCAAAGCGCGGCCAAGGAATTGAAAGGCCGATTTGAGGCTGAGCCGGACATAATCTTCGTGGGACGCGTCACCCAGGACAAATCCGGTCCTCACCCGCTTCCACAGTTCGAAGTGCATTTCCGAAGAAAGTCTCTTGCACGTGTTCGGGAACTGATCCTCGCATCGGGCTCGCGGGCGTTGGTCCATCCGCTTACTGAGGACGATCTAGCTGACCATACCAGTCTTGCGGAATGGTTTGGCGAACCTCTCGACCTCGATCTCACGACACTCGATCCGCCCGGAATGAACAAGGGTATCGCACGCTTCGGATCCGCGGCTTGAGGCTTGCGGTCATCGTCGATGGAGATGCTGTTCAGCGCTTCGCCCTCAACGCGCTCGACGCAGTCACCGGAACCGACGAGATTTCTGTCTACTCCTGCACCAACACTCGTATTCGCAAGCGCTGGTTTCGCCACGCCGCATATTACGCGCTGAATCTGCTCACCGTGCTCCGGCCATGGGCCAGGTCGTGCAGGTCATCGGCAACCGCCTCGATGCCGGGAAGGTCGTGGCCTTCGCGGAAACCAGGATCTTTCCCTGGTCCTACCGGGCGACCTTGGTTGAGGCCTATCGGCACTCCCCTCTGATCATGGATTGCGCAGTTCGTAACGCAGTCTCCGGGATATATCTCTCGAAGAGGAGCGAAGGACGAAACTGCAGGCTTCCGTCCAACTTCGCGGTTGCCGGCTTCGTAATTCGCTCGACGGCACAGGCCATTCGCCGGCTGCTGTACGGCGCCTTCTGGGAGAAGGCCTGGCAGGTCTCGACGGCGAGAACATTATCGACGATCGCGAACGGCGCGTTCCCTCCAGAAGAAGAGTGGAAAGTTCTCCCGATCGGCGCCGACTATAATTTCTACGCCGACCCATTTTACTCCGATCATGGCATTCTAGTCGAAGCGTTGAACCGGCGGTCAGGGCGCGGGGAGATCATCAGGCTTGACCGAGATAGTCCGCGACCATTGGTCGTGGAACGTGGTCACATATCCTACCCGGCCACCGCGAGTATCGCCGGACGAGAGGTCATGATTCCGGAGACTGCGAGTTGGTCCCCACCCCGAATCTATTCGCTGGGACCGCATGGCGCGGAGTTCTCAGGCGAACTGTTTGTCGAAGGCGCCGCGCGCGTATCCGACCCGACCCCATTTGAGTGGAACGGGCGCGTCTTCCTGTTCGGCAACGACCGAAGAACGGGCTCAAACCTGTTGCACCTCTGGTCGTCGGATTCGCTGGAAGGTGAATTCACGCTTCATCCGGCAAGCCCGATCCGGATTTCACCCGAAGGCTCGCGAATGGGTGGCAATCTCATCGAGCAGAACGGTCGCCTTTACCGGCTGGGCCAGGATTTCACCCGCGATTACGGTGACGGTCTAATCCTCTTCGAAATCGGAGAATTGAGCGTCGATTCCTATTCGGAATCTTTGGTCAGCCGTATCCGTCTCACCGACCGTAAGGGTCCCCACACACTGAACATCCGCGGTAATGAAATCGTCTTCGATCCGTACCTGATTGCCGTCCCGTCGGATCGAAAGGACAGATTCGATCTGAGTTAGCTCTCAAGCGCGCGGATGGGCGTGGCGATAGACGTCGAGCAACCGTGCAGCGTCAACGGCAGTGTAAATCTGTGTCGAAGACAGGCTGGCGTGTCCAAGCAGCTCCTGAAGGGCCCGCAGGTCCGCTCCCCGCGCAAGGAGATGCGTCGCAAAGCTGTGCCGCAGGGCGTGCGGCGTAAGCGTGTCCGGCAGTCCCAGCCGTTTGCGCGCGGCCGCGACGGCCCGCCGGACCAGATCAGGATTGAGCGGCCCGCCGCGAGCGCCGACAAAAAGAGGCGCGTCGCGCTCGATCGGCCAAGGGCATTGCCGGACATAGTCCTCGATGGCCTCGCGGATGGCCGGCATGATCGGGACGACGCGTGTCTTCGACCTCTTGCCGGTCACTCTCAGGACTTGGCCGATGGGACGCACCCCGCCATTAAGCGAAAGCGCCTCACCCACTCGCAGTCCGGCCCCGTAAAGCAAAAGCAGGATCGCGAGGTCGCGCGCCCCGATCCACCCTTCCGAAGCGGCCTCCGAAGCATCGTCGGCGAGCGCGATCGCCTCGTCGGGTGCGACCGGGCGAGGCAAGGTTCTCGGACGGCGCGGAGCGCGAGTGCGCGGCAGTTGCGGCAATTTACCCTGCTGCTCCGCAGCGTAGGACAGGAAGTTGCGAACTGCCGACAGCTCTCGAGCGGCCGAGGACGCGCCCAATCCCTGTCGACGGCGTTCGGCAAGGAAGGCGCGCAGGTCCTGAGCGTTGATCGTCAACAGGTTGCCCTCGCCAATCGCCTCGCCGCGATACGACCCGAGAAAATCGATCAGCCGATGCGCGGTCGCGACATAGGCGCGGCCCGTGTGCTGCGAGCGCCTGCGATCGTGGAGGAGATGCCCTTCCCAGCGCACGACCAGGCGGCGCGCTGGATGATCGGTCAATTGTCGGGGTTCACCAGCCACCGGCGGATGATAGCGGCAAGGCTTCGGCCTAGGAACATCAGCAATTCGGACCCGTGACGCGCATCGAGATCCAGTTCGGAACGCTGGCCGAGCGCGATCAAACCGACTGGAAGCGGCGGGTCGCATTCGATGCGGATGAGGGCTTCGGAGCGGATTAGGTCGCACGCAGGGCCGAACAACGGATGCCCATGCTCAACCTTGCGCATCGAGACGCCATCGACCCGTTCAATCGACCGGAGAAGAAGCTGGGGCTCCACCTCGTGAATGCCATTGCCGTCGGCGCGAAATGCCTTGTCCCCGACGATCAGGGCTAGCGCCACAGCATCGATGCCGAGGATCAGCGGCCATTCCTGCGTAACGACATGAAGAAGGTCGTCGACGCTGTCCGCTTCGATCGCAGCGACGACTGCCTCATGAATCGCGGAAACGGCACCCGAATGACCACGCGCGAATGCGATCAGGTCCTGATTGGCTTCCTCGACCGCGCCAAGACGGGCGCGCAGACGCGCCAACGCGTGGTCCTTGAAGGGGATCACCGATGCCATACCCATAATGGTAAGCTCGGGGCGGTTAATTTCCTACAACCAGCCGATGGAGGTCAACGAGCGGCAAGCTTGGCCGCCTGGCGAGCCTCGAGGACCTCGACACGCTTGCCCTCGCCGCCCTTCGTCATGTCCGCAAGCTCGGCGTAATAACGGCTGGCTTTCGCGGCATCGCCTGCAAGCCTCGCGGAATGCGCAGCGCCGTAAAGGCCGGCAAGGCGGCGCGGAGCGCGCTTCAGCGACGCCTCATACTCGACCAAAGCGTCCGCCGGGCGTCCAGCCTCGAGCAGCATGTCGCCAAGCTGCTCACGTGCAGGAAGGATGTTCCCCGGCGTCACCGGATGCTTTTCCGTAGCGTCGTCGAGGTCGGCGGCGGCGCGCATGGCAACAAGCGCCTCGTCTTTCTTGCCGTCGGCAAATGTGGTCCAGGCTTCGGCAATCTGTCGCTCGATCGAGACCTGCTTGCGCCAGTCGTATGTTCCGGCGGGCACCACCATCGTGTCCTCGATCGCCTTGAGCTTGCCGACCATCTCATGCGCCAGCTTGACGTCGCCGCTTCTCGCGGCGCCGATCGCCCGGCCGAAATCGATATGCGCCTCACCCCACTGGAAATTCTCGAGCGGGGCGAGCTTCAGGACGTTGTCAGGCACCCGTAAGGCCGCCGCTTCTTTCCAGCGTCGATTTTCGAGCAGGATGCGCACTGGAATGGCCGTTGCTGCATAAGCGACGGTGAAGACCGGCTCATCGACCTTTTCCATGCGGCTCAAGTCGGCAAGCACCTGCTGGGCACCCGCTTGCTGGTCCGTCTGAAAATAAGCGTAGGCGAGGTAGTCCATCGCGTGCAGTTCTTCGCGGGACGCTCCGGCGAACCCCTTCTTCTTCATGAGCTCGCGGGCGGCGGCTTCCGACTTCAGGTTCGACGCAATCGAGTCATCCCACATCCCAAGCCTCGTAAAGATATGGGAGGGCATGTGCTGCGCGTGAGGCGAGTCCGGAGCAATGCTCGCGTATCTCTTCGCTGCCGGGACAGCCAACTCGGCAAGCGGCGGATAGTCGAAGCCGTGGATCAGGTAATGCGCGACGCCGGGGTGGTCCGGCTCCTCCTTCAATACCGCGTTGAGGATCGCCGCCGCGTCCTTTTCGCGAGTGAAATTGGGATCGTTGTCCAGTGTCCCCGCGGCAATCTGCGAAAGTGCGTAGAAGACCGCCGCCTCTCTGTCGGCAGGGTAATGCCGGTGCACGTCGGCCATCGCCGAGTTGTAGGCCAACGCCCGCGTCTTGTGATCGAGCTTGTCTGAGTCCCGATAGAAGCTGGCAATCGCGGCGACATATTCGCGTTCTCGCTCGGTCTTTGCCGGCGTTGCCTCTGCCGCGGCGACTGCAGCACGGCCCCGCTCCATCTCCGCCTTCGTCGGAGGCGCCCACAGCGGGTGGTAGAGGCTCATCGCCGCTCCCCAATGCGCGATGGAGCAGGACGGGTCGGCCGCCGCGGCCTCGATGAACGCAGCTTCCGCCTGCCCGTATTCGAACGAGTGAAGCCAGGTTACGCCGCGCTCGAAGATTGCGTGCGCTTGGGGGCTGCAGCTGGTCTGGAAGCTGACTCGGCCGATCTGCTCCGAATGCTGATGCTCGTGGTCGTGCGGAGTTGCCTGAGCGAAGGCCAACGCAGAGACGAGAAGAAGCGCGTTCATCGGCAAAACCTCCCGCGCCGCAGATATCACAGCGCGAGGCTTGCCGTCAGTGCTTAGCCTATCTTCTGGCCGGTCTTTTCCCAGTCGGCGAGGAAGCTCTTGATGCCGTTCTCGGTGAGCGGGTGCTTGAAAAGCTGGTGAATGATCTTCGGCGGCGCCGTCATGACGTCAGCCCCGATCTTCGCCGCTTCGACGACGTGCATCGGGTGACGGACGCTCGCGACCAGGATCTGCGTCGCATAATCGTAATTGTCGTAGATCAGCCGGATATCGGCGATCAGCGCCATCCCGTCGAAACCGACGTCGTCGTGGCGGCCGACAAAGGGCGAAATGAAGGTCGCGCCGGCCTTCGCCGCTAGCAGCGCCTGCGCCGCCGAGAAGCAGAGCGTGACGTTGACCATAGTGCCGTCGCTGCTCAGCGCCTTGCAGGTCTTGAGACCCTCTTCGGTCAGCGGCACTTTGATCGCGATATTGTCCGCGATTTTCCGAAGGACTTCCGCCTCGCGCATCATCCCCTGATGGTCGAGCGCGACGACTTCGGCCGAGACCGGCCCTTCGACCACGCCCGCGATTTCCTTCACAACCTCCAGGAAGTCCCGCCCTGACTTGTGAATGAGCGACGGGTTCGTCGTCACGCCGTCGAGCAGTCCCGTAGCTGCGAGGTCGCGGATTTCTGCAATCTCGGCGGTGTCGGCGAAGAACTTCATGATTTGCTTCAATCCCGGCTTTGGTGAATTTGGGGCCGCATAGCCGGTGAAGTCGGGTCCGTCACCCGATTCGGACCGGCGCGGGAGGGCCCAATGAGCGAGCACGTCCTGGTCGAGCGCAAAGACGATGTCCTCGCGATCGCCCTCGCCCGGCCCGATCGGCGCAATGCGATCACCGTTGCCATGTATGCGGCCCTCGCGGATGCCGTCGAAAGCGCCGCTGGCGATGACAATGTTCGCCTGATCACGCTCCGTGGTGAAGGACAGGACTTTACCGCCGGCAACGACCTCGGCGACTTCATGGCCGAACTGCCCCGCGATGGATCCGACATTCCCGTCTGGCGCCTGCTGCGGGCGCTGGCGAAGAACCAGGTGCCGATCGTCGCGGCAGTCCATGGCAATGCAGTGGGCATCGGCACGACGATGCTGTTCCACTGCGATTTCGTGATTGCGGAGGAAGGAACGCGGTTTCTGATGCCCTTCGTGGACCTCGGGCTGGTGCCGGAAGCGGCAAGCTCGCTGATCCTGCCTGGCCTCGCAGGACGGCGGCGTGCAGCGCGCTACCTTCTGCTCGGAGAGCCGTTTGGACCTGACGAGGCTTTGGATTTCGGCCTGGTGAGCCATATCGCTCCGGCCGGGAAACTGGACGCGATCGTCGACCGCGTTGTTGATGCCCTCCGAGCCAAGCCCGCGGAGGCGCTCCGCCTAACTCAGCGGCTCTTGAGGCGAGGAAATACGGACGAATTGCTCGAGCGCATGGAGCTCGAGAACGGTCATTTCTCGGAGCGGCTGACCTCGACGGAAGTCCGCGACGCGATCAGTGCCTTCTTCGCCGCGAGGACGAAGCCAGTCAGCTAACCGTGTAGGCTCGCTTCGTGCGGGTCAGCGTGATGGTCGGCCCATTGAAGAAGATGAAGTTCATTTTCTTCGAATAGGTGATCGAGAGGTCCTTGTATCCGGTGCCTGTAACCGGGTCGGCAACGGTGAAGGCGCCGTCTCCCTTGCCGAACAGCTTCGTCGTCATCCGCGACTTGATCGCGGCGTCAGTCGGCACGTTGTTGGACGTGTAGCGCTCATAAAGCGTCGCCAGGCGCGCGCCCTCGCCGAGAGCGTGCTGCATGCCGGCATTCGCCTGGTAGAGCAGGCCGACCTGGAAGAGGCCGTAGATCATCGAGACGAGGATGGGCAATGCCAGCGCCATCTCGATGGCAGCGGCACCGCGGTCGTCCCGCTTAAGGCGCAAGAACTTCATCATTGCGTCCTCATTCCTGTCTTGCCCGTGATCGTGAACGTCCCGTCGGAGTTCGCACGCGGATAATATTTCGACCGGAACATGGGCGTGAAGGTGCCCTGCACGGAGACCGTCACCCAGCGGGCGTAGGTCTGGCCGCTCGTGCAGACCGACTCGTAGTTCGAAGCGCGCGCTCCATCGCACTCGAGCCAAAAGTCGATGGTGACATTGCTCGTTGGGACGCCCGCGGCTGTCGCAGCTTCAGATTGAAGCGTGGTATATGTGCTCGTGCTCGTCTGGTAGGCTTGGACCTTCTCGATCGCGCGCTGCGCGGCCTGCTCCAGCTTGAGCTTGTATGAGTAAGCGCGGCTGAGATCGACCATGCCGATCAGCAGCGAGGCGAGTACCGGAGCGACAAGCGCGAGCTCGATGATCGAAGCGCCGCGGTCATCGCGCGCGATACGTGCGAAGCGGATCATTCGACCATCCTTATCTTTTTGCCGGTGAAGGAAGATGCACCTGACCACGACGGGCATGAATTGCTGATGCCGCTGTTACCGGTGAACTTCACCTTCCAGGACACGATCTGCATGCAATCCGTGTTCATTCCGGCGGTGCCGTTGAAGGTCAGGTTCGCGCGGGGGAAATACAGCGCTCCTTCGATCTTCGACGTGTTGTTGCCGTTGATCTGGACGTCGTTCTCCACCGTCGCGCGTCGATCCTGATAGAAAAGGATACCTTTGTAGGTTCCGCTCGACGGCGGGGTCATTGTCAGCTTGCCGCCGGTGAGCTTGACGTCGCCGATCTTGCTCATGTCGGTACCGCTCGTCGTCAGGACGAACGTGCAGTTGTTGCACGTCAGCTTGGCGTTGTTATTGTTCATCGTCATGCTGGCGCTGTCGAGCACATAGATGCCCGGGCCGAATGTTACGTCGCCCTGGATGTCGATGTTGCTCTTGAAGCACATGATCTCGCCGGCGGCCGGCGTGATCGTGACCGGATCACCGTTCGGCTTGTTGTCGGGATAATTGAAGTTCTGGCACGGGCTGGTCGGCGTCGGAATGGGTACGTTTGCGAATGGATCGTCTGTCGCAAGCGTAAACGGCTGAAGCACCGTGCCGTTACCCCAGTTGTCGCTGGCCGGAATGCCACCGACGGCTGCGATCGGCGTCGCCTTGACGCTCGCGTTGCCGGTGGCCACGGCGGCGGCCATCGACGTCGAATTGGTGATCATGCCACATCCAAGGTCGACGACCGTGCTGCCGGTCGCGTCGATTCCGGTATCCGGAAGATTGATCAGGCTCTTCACGCAATATTCGCCGCTCGGGACGATCGTTGCAGTGGCGGTCGCAGTGATTGTCGGCGCCGCGTTCATGAACATTCCGGAGAAGCTCAGCTTCTTCTGGATTGCGAGCGCGACCCGGACTGCATTGGCGTCGGCCGTGTAGCCGCCCACCGACGGAGGATTCGTGACCGTGCAGGTTGTCGGGATGCCGACCTGGTTGTTCTTCCTCAGGTCATAGGCTACCGGATCTGCGTAGGTCGAGCCAGCAATGTTCGTGCAGGTGCCGACCGCTTTGCCGGATGCAATCGCGTAAACACCCGCTGCAGCAGCGGAATCCGCCGCGCGCTGAAGCTGTCGCTTCCAGAGTGTCCACTGGATCGTATCGCTGGCGAGACCGGCGGAACCCAGCACGAGCGGGAGCGCAGCACCTGCAATGGCCAGTGTATTACCGCGGCGGTCGCGCCAAAGGCGCTTGAGTGACGACATCATCAGATGAACCTCAGGCAATCGATGCGCATTCCACGCCTCTACCGCCGTCACGGTGATCGAAACGTTCAAAGTTTCGGTTAACGAGAGCTAACTCTGTTCTGCCTCCAGCGTCGCTTGAAGAGCGGCGTATTATGCCTATAATACAGTGGAAGTTGTCGCTTGCGCGGCGTAGGGCAGATGTTCACACCCTGCCCGCTCGCTCCGGCGACTGGATGACGAGGAACTTGAGATGGCCACGGAACCCACGACCGAGACCAAGACCGACACGAAGCTGAAGCTCGATCCGCCGGAAGCGCTAAACCCGATTGCGCCGGCAGAGGCGGCGGGGCTCGTTCCGCTGAAGGTTGAAGAGACGACCGAGCTCGACAAGCGCGTCGCGCAATTCGTCGAAGAGCTGGCGGCGCTGGACTCGAACAGCCCCGAATTCGGCAAGAAGGTCGATCAATTGACGGCGATGGGCCGCAAGGAGATCACCGAGGCCGCGGGCGCTTCGAACCGTTTCCTCGACCGGCCGGTGAAGGCGATCGACAAGGACACGGGCATTGGAGCGGACCTGACCGAGCTTCGCCGCACCGTCGAGTCCCTCGACCCGAAAGAGGCCACGAAAACCCGTAAGCTTCTAGGGATTATTCCCTTCGGCAACCGCGTCGACCGGTACTTTGACAAGTATCGCAGCTCCCAGACGCACATCTCCAAGATCCTCGGCAGCCTCGCGAACGGGAAGGATGAGCTGCTGATGGACAATGCGGCGATCGACACCGAGCGCGCGGGCCTGTGGAAGACGATGCACAAGCTCGAGCAGATGGTCCACATCTCCAAGAGCCTGGACAGACAGCTCGAGGACAAGGCCAACGAGCTCGACGCGACCGACCCGGCCAAGGCGAAGGCCATTCGCGAAAGCGCGCTTTTCTATACGCGCCAGCGCACGACCGACCTGCTGACGCAGACGGCGGTCACCGTTCAGGGCTACCTCGCGCTCGACCTCGTCAAGAAGAACAATGTCGAGCTGGTGAAGGGCGTCGACCGCGCCTCCACCACGACCGTCTCCGCGCTTCGCACGGCCGTCACCGTCGCCCAGGCGATGACCAACCAGAAGCTCGTCCTCCAGCAAATAACCGCGCTGAACACCACGACAGCCGGAATGATCGATTCCACGGGCGAGATGCTCCGCACACAGACGGGTGCGATCCATGAGCAGGCAGCCTCGTCGACCATCCCGATGGAGACGCTTCAGCGCGCCTTCCAGAACATTTACGAGACAATGGACCAGATCGACCGGTTCAAGCTCCAGGCGCTCGACAACATGAAGCAGACGGTCAACACGCTCTCGTCCGAGGTTGAGAAGTCGAAGGGTTACATCGCCCGCGCAGAGGGAGTGAACCAGGCGAAGCTGGAGGGTGCCCCCTCCCCGCTCACGCCTATTGAGAGCAAATGAGTACAGAGCGCTTCGACAAGGTCATCGCACGCGCCGACCGCGTTATGCGGCAGCTCGACGAGCGCGACGGCGCCGTACGAGCGGCCGCACGGCGAGAGCGCGAACGGCTGAATTCCGACCTGATGCGCAGGGTCGGACGGGTAGGCGTCGCGATTGGCGTGATCAGCCTCATCACGATCGTTATCGGCCTCGTCACACCGATCGGAATGTTCGGCTTTCTCGCTGCCGTTGGCGTCGCAATCGGAATTACCGCGCTTCTGGCCTTCATGCCGAGCGGAAAAGGCAATGCGACGGCACCGGCCGCCGATCTGCCGAATGGCCAGATGGTCCAGCGCTTCGATTCCTACATCTACCGGCAGCGTCCGGCTCTCCCTGCGCCCGCACGCGCGGAGTTGGATGCGATCAGCCGCATCCTGCCAACGCTGAAGCAGACCCTTGAGCGAATCGACGATCTGAACCCGGATGCACAGGACGCCCGGCGACTGATGTCCATGCACCTTCCGGGCCTGATCGACCGCTACGTCAACGTGCCGCCCGCCTACCGCAATCAGCGCGATGGCGAAGACGTGAGCGTCGACGAACGTCTGGTCGAGGGCTTGAACGCGGGCCGCAACGCGCTCGAGGAGATTTCCGAGAAGCTTGCCCGGTCGGATGTCGCAGCCCTCGAAACGCAGGGCCGCTTCATCAAGAGCCGCTACGGCCAGGAGCGCATCGACAGCTAAGCCCTGCTGTTCGCCCGTCAGCCGCGTGCTATTGAGGTTCCGGGGCAGGTCATAGGGGCATGGCATTGGCATGGCGACGGATTCGGTAGCGAGCGCCGACGCTGTCCGCCTTTCCCCGGCGCGGCTGCCCGACAAGATCCCCGATCTCAGCCGGCGCGGGCTGATTCTTTTCCAGCTGATCTGGATTCCGGCGCTCCTGCTGGCGGTCGCTGGGCCGCTTGCCGGCATCTGGTTGCGGTTCGACCAGGCGGGCGAGAATTCTGCGCTCATCGTTGGCAGCCGCGTCGGGCTTGGACTTTCCGAAGATGATTTGACCAAGGTCCGGTTCCCGATCGGCAAGGCCGCGAAAGTCGCTGGCGTGCGGGCCGGCGACGACATCGTCGCAATCGACGGCACGCCGATCGCGAAGGTTGTTCCCATCTCGAAGCGCGGCCTCGCCCACCCGCACGATGCGACGGACATGGACTATGCCTTGTTCACCCCGATCATCGAGGGCGGCGATGAGTCCGGCTATACGATCCGGCTTCGATCGCGGGACGGTAGCGAAAAGGACTTTCGGGTTCGATCGAGCGAGGATCACATCGGTCAGGCTGCCAGCTCCGTCGGCTTCCCGCCGGTCCTGCTGAGCGTCGTCGACCTTCTGCACCTGCTGACCTACCCATTCCTGCTGTTCGCGGCGTGGATCCTGCATCGGCGAAAGCCGGAGGACCTCATCAGCTCGGTCCTGTCCCTTGCGATCCTCCTGACGATTGCCGCCGAGCAGCCAAGCGCCGGGTTCCTGACGTTCGTCCTTCACCTGCCGGAATGGGCGCATCGCCTGCTCTACGACGTGGGCAACATCTGTTTGCTCGCGGGCGTGCTGCTGTTTCCGTTCGGGCAGCTTCGTCCGCGCTTCGTGGTGGTTCCACTTGCCCTCCTGCCGGTCCTCTTCCTTCTGGAAGGCGAATGGTACCGGGCGGTCTTCATGCTGTTCATGGCGGTCGCCGTCGCGACCTTGTTCGCCCGGCTCCGCGAGACGCCACCGGGCGATGCCCGCCAGCAGATCAAATGGGCCCTGTTCGGCTTCTCCGGCTATGCGGTTTTCCTTGCATCGGCCCTGGCCGCTGACGCCTTCAAGCTCCTGGTCGGATCGTTCGGCAGCCAGCTCCTGCTGGAACTCCTCGGCGGCCTCAGCTTCGGCCTCGCCTTCCTTTGCCTTCAGCTCGGGCTGATGGTCGCGTTGCTGAGGTTCCGACTCTACGACGCCGAGGTCGTGATCAGCCGGTCGGCGACATTCGCGCTGGTGACAGTGTTCATCGGCGGGATCTTCGCGGCGAGCAACGAGGCCGTGAAGGTCTTTATCCAGGGCCTCTACGGACCGAACGCGGGACAGTCTCCGGGCATCTTTGCCGCGGCGGTCGCAACTGTTCTTGTCACTCCCGCGCAGGAGCGCATCCAGCGCTGGTCGGAGCAGCGCTTCCAGCGCAATCTCGTCAGGCTTCGGGAAGACCTCCCACCGTTTTTGCGCGAACTTCGCGAGAGCGCCTCGATTCAGGAGCTGCTCGACGAAACTTTGAAACGGATCGAGTCCGGGGTTCGGACGACGCGCATGGCAGTGCTTGTCGACGGCACGGTCGCTGCCGCGCGCGGGATAGACGCCAAATCCGTGAAGCAATGGCTCAAGGAATTCGACCCGGCCTCCTGCCGCGATGCTCTGTGCAGCACATCGGACAAGACCTTTCCCGTCCGTGTTCCACTCCAGGCGCAGGCGGACGACGGCGACTGGATCGGCTGGCTACTCGTCGGGCCGCGCCCGGACGGTTCGCTGCTCAGCAAGGACGAGCAGAATGTGCTGGTCGACGTGGCGGCCCCGATCACCCGGGCCGTGCGGATCGTTACTCGGCGTGAACTGCGTGAAAAATCGCTGATCGAGAGAATCGAGGCGATCGAGGCGCGGCTTTCCATAGCGCCTCGCCGGTCCGCTCCAAATCGGGAAAAAACCGTTAAACGCTAATCGATTGACCGGGTTATAACCGAGGCATAGTTTGCCGGCTGCTCTGGGGGTCCCGAGTCATGTTTCGCGTATCCATCATTGCGGCTCTGCTGCTGGCTGCTTCCCCAGCGACGCTTACGATTCCGGCCGGCGCTGCGATTGCCCAGGCCGAGGGTCAGGAGCCCGGCCAGGGGCAATGCGCCGACACTCCACAGAAGAAGGCCAAGAGGTCGATGTTCGGCAACGTCCTTGGAGGCATTGCCGGCGGCATTCTCGGCCGTGCGGGGGGCATAGCGAGCAGCCTCGTCCCGGTAAGCTCGATCGTCGCGGACGAATTGCTGAAGCTGCTCGACTGCAAGGAGCAGAAACAGGCGGCGGACGCGACCAACCAGGCCATCGAGGGCGGCGTCGGCACGGAAGTCAAATGGACGAGCGAGTCGCGCAAGAACGTGACCGGCTCATCCAAGGTTACGGGTTCTCAAAAACTGGCGGACGGCGGCCAGTGCATGACGGTCACGGACGTGGTGATCATCGATGGTGAAGAAACCACCGTTCCGAAGAAGATGTGCCGCGGAAAGGGCGACAGCGGCTACAGGAAGGCGTGACTTGGCAGCGCTTCCGTTATTGATCGCGGCGGCGCTCGCAAGTGCGAACGCGGAGGCCGCAGTGGCCTCGACGCCCCGCGATCCGCTCAACCCGACTTGCCCGAAGGTTCTGGACTGGTCGACCTATCGCCAGATGCGCTTTTCGCTGTTCGAGACGGAAGCACGACGGATCCTGAGGGCGGAAGGAATGATCGACGCGGATGCCGCGACACGGCTTGCGGGCGCGCTCAAGCAATATGAACCGGTCGACGAAATTTGGCTCAGGTCGCCGGGCGGAGACGCGCGGGTCGGCAACAAGGCCGGCACCATCATCCGCAAGCAGGGCATCCCAACCCGCATACCACCGGGCTGGGCCTGCTTCTCCGCATGCAATTTCATGTTCATGGGCGGGCCGATCCGCTTCATCGACGACGGCGGCCTGTTCGTGGTCCACATGTTCACGCATCTAGCCGACAAGGATGCGGTCCATGCCGAGATTGCTCAGGGGGCCGACAGAGCGACGGCGCTGATCGGAGATGTCGAGCAGGACTCGGCGATGCTCGCGAGCGAGGACAACGACTTCCTCATCAAGATGGGCGTGTCGCGAAAACTGCTGACCGAAGTGATGTACCAGCAGAAGGCGGTCGCGTCGGACGCCGACAGGTCGACCCGGCGCTGCCTGACGGCCAAGGAAACCATCAAGTACAATGTCGCGAATGCCCAGTGAGGCGTCGCGGGGGAGGCGCATGATGACGTGGCGAACACTTCTGACGGGTTCGGCGATGGCCTGCTGCGTGGCGATGACCTCCCCGGCCCTGTCCAAGGCCTTGGTCGTTCGTTCGGCCGGTCCGTCCGCCAAGACATACCCGCCGGGCAAGGCGCTGCCGGACAGCGCCAAGATTTCGCTGAAGCCAGGAGACAGCGTCACGGTTCTCGGCCCGAACGCCACCAAGACCCTGCGCGGGCCTGGGACCTTCCCGGCCTCCTCTTCCAGCGCCGAGGGCCTGGCGATGGCGGCCGCTCGCCGCACCCGTTTCGGAGCGATGCGATCCGGCGACCTCGCTCTCAATCCGAGCCCGTGGAACCTCGACATCAGCCAGAGCGGGACGATCTGCATCGCCAAGGGCAGCCCGCTCAAGATGTGGCGGCCATCGTCGGAGGATGCCGCGAAGCTCAGCATCACGCCCGCCTCGGGCAAGGCAACGATGGTCAACTGGGCGGCCGGCAAGTCGACGATCGATTGGCCCGCTGCTCTGCCGATTAGCGAAGGCGTGGATTATCAGCTGGCGCTCAAGGACGGTCCAAGCCCCGAAAGCGTCCGATTTTCGCTGATGCCTGCCATCCCGTCCGACGCCGTCGATACGGCCGAAGCGCTGATCCAGCGCGGATGCCAGAACCAGCTGGACGTTCTGGTCGCCGAGCTCGGCGACGGCGAATAGGCTAGCCGACCACTCCGGCCGACCGGAGGCGCTCGACCTCCGAGCCGTCCAGCGCCAACGCCTCAAGCACCTCCTCAGTGTGCTCGCCGAGCGCTGGCGGCGGCAGATCGGAGTCCGTGCGGTCTCCATCAATTCGCATGGGTGAGCCAATGAGCGGCATTCCCGCCATTGTCCGGATCATGTGCCGGTGCTGCGCCTGAACGTCCGCGAGAGCCTCGCTGATCGTGTTGATCGGGCCGGCGGGGATGCCCGCCGCATCGAGCTTCTCGAACCATTCGGCCGCCGGCTTCTGACGAATGCACTCGCCGACCAGCCGCACGATTTCGGCGCGATTGCCGACGCGGGCGGCGTTGGTCGAAAAGCGCTCGTCGGCCGACCATTCCGGATGGCCGCACAGTTCAGCCAATTTCCCGAATTGCCGGTCATTTCCGACCGCGACGATCAAGGGTTTGTCGGCGGCCTCGAACGGCTGATACGGAACGATATTGGGGTGCGTATTTCCCTGCCGCGGCGGGTCATTGCCGGACACCAAAGCGTTCGAAACCTGATTGGCGAGCACTGCGATCTGCGTGTCGAACAGAGCCATGTCGATATGCGCGCCCTCGCCCGTGCGCTCGCGGCGGAAGAGGGACGCCAGGATGGCGGTCGCGGTGTACATGCCGGTAAACAAGTCGACGACCGCGACACCTACGCGCAGCGGCCCGCCGCCCGGCTGCCCGTCAGGAAGGCCGGTGATGCTCATCATCCCGCCCATCCCCTGAATGATGAAGTCGTATCCGGCGCGGTCGGCGTAGGGCCCATCCTGACCGAAGCCCGTGATCGACGCGACGATCAGGCGCGGATTGGCAGCGCGGAGGCTCTCGGCGTCCAGCCCGAACTTCTTCAGGCCCCCGACCTTGAAGTTCTCGACGACGACATCGCTCCGCTCGGCGAGCTTGCGGACGAGCGCTGCGCCTTCCGGCTTGGCGAAGTCGATCGCAGCCGACTTCTTCCCGCGATTGGCGCTCAGGAAATAGGCGGCGACCCGCTTCTCACCCTCGCCGTGCCACGGCGGACCCCAATGCCGCGTATCGTCGCCTGCACCCGGTCGCTCGATCTTGATCACTTCCGCGCCGAGATCGCCTAGAAGCTGCGTGCACCACGGGCCCGCGAGAACGCGCGAAAGGTCGAGGACCCGGATGCCTGCCAGCGGCGATGTCACGGTTTCCGCCTGCTCCAGGGCTTGCGGTCGGCGAGAACGGCCTGCGCGGCATTGTGGCCCGGAGCACCGGTTACGCCTCCGCCAGGGTGCGCGCCGGAACCGCAGAGATAGAGGCCCTTCAGAGGCATGCGGTAATCCGCCGCACCGATCATCGGCCGGGCGCTGAACAGCTGGTCGAGGCTCATCTTGCCGTGGAAGATGTCACCGCCGATCAATCCGAACCGGCGCTCCAGGTCGAGCGGCGAGTGGATCTGCCTTCCGATGACCGAATTGGCGAAGCCCGGTGCATGGGAATCTACCGTCGCGATAATCGCGTCCGCCGCCTTCTCGCGCTCCTTGTCCCAGCTTCGGCCCGCGCCGAGGTCGTAGCGGAAGTGCTGGCAGAACAGCGACGCGACATGCTTGCCCTTCGGCGTCAAAGTCGAATCCAGCGTCGAGGGGATGAGCATCTCGACGACCGGCTGCTTGGTCCAGCCGTTGTTCTCCGCATCCAGCCAGGCCTTGTGCATGTAGCCGAGGCTCGGCGCCATGATGATGCCGGCGGTCAGATGATCGCCCTTCTTCGGAAGCTCCATGAACTTGGGCAGTTCGGACAGGGCCACGTTCATCCGGAAGGTCGCGCTTTCGCCCTTCCAGTGATGCATGCGGTTATGGACGTCCGTATCGACCGCGCCCTGCGGAACGAGCTTGTCGAACAGCAGCTTCGGGTTGACTCCGGCGACGACGGTATTGGCGCGCCAGGCCTTGCCTCCCGCCACGACGCCGACCGCCTTGCCGTTCTCGACGATGATCTCTTCGACCGGAGTGCTCAGCAGGATGTCCGCGCCCTTCTCACGCGCAGAGCGAGCCATGGCCTGGGTGATCGAGCCCATGCCGCCGATCGCATGGCCCCACGCGCCTGGAACGCCCGCGGCCTCGCCGAAAAGGTGGTGCAGCAGAACGTAGGCACTGCCCGCCGCGTAGGGCGAAGCAAAGTTGCCGACGACACCGTCGAAACCGAATAGCGCCTTCACGATGTCGGTCTCGAAATAGCGGTCGAGGACCTCGCCCGCGCTTCGGAGTGCGAAGTCATGGACGACGCGTGTCTCCGCGAGCGACAGGCCGGCCATGTCCTTGCCGAGGGTCAGGATCTTCGGAATGGCGCTGAGCCTTGCACCGACGTTCGGCGGCGAGCGCAGGAGCCACTTCTTCAGAAGACCAACGACCGCGTCGAGGTCCGCGACGTAACGGTCGTACCCTTCCGCATCCTTCTTCGAATGACGGGCAATCTCCTTGCGGGTCAGGCCGTTTCGGCCGGAGAGCAGATAGTCGCCGTCGCCGGGGAGGAAATTATCGGTCTTGCGGAGCACGACCTTGAGGCCGTGGCGTTCCAGATCGAGGTCGCGGATGACCTTCGGATTGAGCAGGCTGACGGTGTAGCTCGCGGCAGAATTGCGAAAGCCGGGCAGGAATTCATCCGTGACCGCCGCACCGCCGACCGTGTCGGACGCCTCGAGGACGGCAACCTTCAGCCCCTTGGCTGCGAGATAGTAGGCGCAGGTCAGGCCGTTGTGGCCCGCGCCGATGATTACGACGTCGTGCATCAGATCCCCACCGGTGTTCGCCAGAGCCTATAGTGAGGCCCCCGCGCCGCCGCCAGTCGAAGTCTCCGTGCCAAATTCTGGCACGGGAGGGCCTGTCTTTGCGCACCATGCGCAGGCGTATTAGTCTAATAATACGCCGAGCACGATTTTGGAGCGGGAAATGAAGATTATGACGGCACTGGCCGGCGCGGCAGCACTCGCACTGATCCCGGCGAACGCCGGCGCGCAGGCGCAGGAGGCGACGACCGCAACGCAACCCTCGATCGATGCGAAGGCGGTCGTCGCCGATGTCCGGCGGATCCTCAACGAGAACTACGTGCTGCCCGAGCTTCGGCCTCAGCTCGATGCCGCTCTTGCGAAAGGCCTGGCCGAGGGCCGGTACAACGTGGCCGACACAGGGGCGCTGGCCGAACGGATCAACTCCGACCTCGAGGCGGTGGCGCACGACCATCACCTCGGCATGCACTTCGATCCCAAGCAATCGGCGGAGCTGGCCGCTCGCCCGGCCGGTGCGGGCGCGGATGACGCCCCGCCAAGCCTGGAGGAAATCCGGTTCGCGGACCGCCTGAATCACGGAATCCTGCAGCTGAAGGTGCTGCCCGGCAACATCCGCTACATGGAGACGATCGGCTTCTTCTGGGGCGGCGATAAGACCAAGGAAGTTTACGACAATGCGATGCGCTTCCTCAAAGGCGGCGACGCGATCATCATCGACATGCGCAAGAACGGCGGCGGAAGTCCCGACGCGGTCCAGTACATGATCAGCCACTTCCTGCAGCCGAACACGCCGATCGTGACCTTCTACATGCGCGGCCAAAAGGGCGACACGTGGAAGAGCCTCGGCTCGCTTCCGGCTGGCAGCCTTGCAGGCAAGCCGCTGTACGTGCTGACTGGCGGCCGCAGCGCGAGCGCGGCCGAGGAATTCATTGGCCATGTGAACGGCTTCAAGCTTGGCGAGCTGGTCGGCGAGAACACTGCGGGCGCAGGCTATCGGAACGAGTTCTTTCCGGTCGCGGGCGGCTACGTCATCAGCGTGTCCGTCGGACGGGCCGTGCTCGCCTCGACGGGCAAGGACTGGGAAAAGGTCGGCATCGCTCCGACGATCAAGGCGAGCCAGGACAATGCGCTCGAGGTCGCCCAGGTAAACGCCCTCCGGAAGCTCGCGGCAAAGGCAACCGGTCCGGACAAGGCTATGCTGGAGGGAAGCGCGCAGGTTATCGAAGCGCAGCTCACCCCTGTCTCAACCGCGTTGCCCCTGCCGCAATATGTGGGCGTCTATGGCGTCCGCCACATCACGAACGATGGCGGCGCTCTCATTTTCCAGCGCGAAGGCGGCCCGAAGGGTAAGCTCGTCGCGGTCGGGCCGAACGAATTCGCTTTCGCTGAAGACCCCATGCAGCGCGTGAAGTTCAAGGTCGCTGGAAACAGCGCGACCGAGCTGGAGCTGATCCGGGGTGATGGCAGCAGGGTGGTTGCCGCCCGCAACCCCTGATCATCTCATCAGGACGAGCTCTTCCGACATGGTCGGGTGCAGGGCCACGGTCGCGTCGAAGTCGGACTTCTTGAGCCTTGCCTTCACAGCGATCGCCGCAGCCTGCATGATTTCCGGAGCGTCCGGGCCGATCATGTGCACGCCTACGACCCTGTCGGTCTCGCCGTCGAGCACCAGTTTGTAGAGCGAGCGCTCGTTCCGGCCGGCGAGAACGTTCTTCATCGGCCGAAAGTCGGAGGTGAAGGTTTTCACGGTGCCGAGCCGGTTGCGCGCCTGGCCCTCGGTCATTCCGACTCCGGCAAGTGGCGGATGGCTGAACACCGCGCTCGGAATGCAATCATAGTCGACCTGGTGCGGCTTCTTGCCGAAGAAAGTGTCGGCGAAAGCCTGACCCTCGCGGATCGCTACTGGCGTCAGCTGCACCCGGTTGGTCACGTCGCCGACCGCGAAGATCGACGGGACGTTTGTGCGATTGTCTGCGTCGACTTTGATCTCGCCCTTCTCGCCAACGTCGACGCCAGCCGCATCACAGCCCAGGCCTTCGGTGTTCGGCTGCCGTCCGACCGCAAACAAAATTTGGTCCGTGTGAATATCGTCGCACCCGGTCATGCGGACGTGGAGCGAGCCATCATCCTGCTTCTCGATCGCCTCGATCGTCGCGTGGAACTTGAACTCGATGCCCTTGCGGATGGAGATCTGAAGAAGGCGGTCGACGACCTGCTGGTCGTAGCCCCGAAGCAGAACATCGGTTCGGTTCACCAATGTTACGTGGCTTCCGAACTGATGGAAGATTCCCGCGAATTCGTTCGCGATATAGCCGCCACCGGCAATGATGATCCGCTTCGGCAGCTTCTCGAGGTGGAAAGTCTCGTTCGAGCTGATCGCATGCTCGATTCCCAGAAGCTCGGGCATCAGCGGGCGCGCGCCGGTCGCGATCAGTATCTTGTCGGCGGTGATTGTCTTGCCGGAAGCCAGCTGAACCGAATTCGGCCCAGTAAGCGTCGCGCGCTCCTTGAAGATCGTCACGTCATGATTGGTCAGCGTCTCGGTGTAGGCGCCTTCCAGCCGGCCCACCTCGCTGAGGACGTTGTCGCGCAGAACTGCCCAGTCGAAGCGCTTCTCGGGGACATCCCAGCCGAACATGGCGGCGTCGTCGAGGTCCTCGGCGAAGTGCGCGCCGTAGACGAGCAGCTTCTTCGGGACGCAGCCGCGAATGACGCAGGTCCCGCCGACCTTGTGCTCCTCGGCAATTGCGACGCGCGCGCCGTAGCTCGATGCCACGCGCGCCGCGCGCACGCCCCCCGATCCGGCCCCGATTACGAACAGGTCAAAGTCGGCCATTCCATTCCTCCGATGCGGGCCGTTCTCGCGGAGAACGAGCGGACGCGCCAATGACATCTATGCATCGGTGCGATGCGTTGCGACCTAGAGCCCGGCTCTTTCGATGAGCGTTCTTGTGGACGGGTCGAAGCTTTCGTCATCCGCGGACTCGTCGAGCTTGCGGGCGATTTCCTTGCCCAGCTCGACCCCGAACTGATCGAACGGGTTGATGTCGAGCAGAATGGCGTTCGCGAACGTGCGGTGCTCATAAAAGGCAATCAAGGCGCCAAGCGTCCGGGCATCCAACCGATCCAGAAGGATGGTCGTGCTCGGGCGATTGCCGGGATAGCTGCGATGCGGATCGTCGCTTTTCCTTCCCCGCATCAGCGCAGCGCCTTGCGCGAAGGCATTCAACAGCAGCTGCCGGTGGTGATCGGGCGGGAGGCTATCCTCGGCCTCGGTAACCCCAAGGAATTCGACCGGGACGAGAACGGTGCCCTGATGGAGCAGCTGAAAGACCGCGTGCTGCGCGTCCGTGCCCGTTCCACCCCAGGTCACCGGCGCGGACGGTTGGCCGATTGGCGATCCGTCGAGCTTCACAGACTTGCCGTTCGATTCCATCTCGAGCTGCTGGAGATAGAACGGCAGCAGCCGCAGGCGCTCATCGTAGGCGAAGGCGGCGCGCGTCTGGCATTCGAACTTGCGGACATAGAGACGGTCGATGAAGGCCGAAACCAGCGGCGCATTGTTAGCGGGCTCGGCATATCGGAAATGCCGGTCCATCTCGGCGGCGCCTTCGAGCAATTCCTCGAACGAACTCCAGCCCAAAGCGAGAGCGGCGGAGAGGCCGACCGCGCTCCAAAGCGAATAGCGGCCGCCCACTCCCTCGCTGAACTGGAGGATGCGCGTCTCGTCGACGCCTGCCTCGACCGCGGCCTCGGGACGAGCGGTCACCGCGATCACCTTGCCGAATGGATCGTCCACGCCGCCCGCTCGAAGCCAGGCAATGGCGGCATTCAGGTTGGACATGGTCTCGGCAGTCGTAAACGTCTTCGAGGCGGCGACGATCAATGTCGTTTCCGGATCGAGGGTCGAGACGGCATCGTCGAACGCCGCGCCATCGATATTCGAAAGGAAGCGAACCTCGGCTCGTGAACCGTTCCGGCCCAGCGCGTCCACCAGCAAAGCCGGCCCGAGAACGGATCCGCCAATGCCGATGTGCAGGACGCCGGTAATATCGCCGAACGCGCCTGCTTCGATCGCATCGACAAGAGCGCGCATCCGGCCGCGGCGGCCTGACGCCAACTCGACCGCATCGGGCGCGCCGGTTCCTCGCTCGGCCACATGCTCGGCGGGCCGGCCTTCCGTCGGGTTCACGATCTCCCCGGCAAAGAGGGAGTCGCGAGCCGCGGCGAAGTCCTTGGATTCGGCAATTGCGACGAAGCGTTCGAGCAACCCCGCGTCGAGATGCGTCTTCGACCAGTCGAAATAGAGACCGCCGAGCTCGAGCGAGAAGGCCGAAAGCCTGCCTTCGTCACGCTCGAAGAGGGCTTCGAGCGATTGCACGTCGTACGCGTCGATCGCGTTCCAGTCCTGGCCAGCCATGGCGAGCGTCATAGTCGGGCTACCCGCAAAAACCATCCCTGCTTGACGGCTGGGCCTCAGGCGGAAACAAGCACGCGCGATGGCATTCAGCTATGCTCGGCGACCGGGTTCAAGAACCAGCAGGAGAGAGCGCCGCGGCAGCTTGCCGCGTCTCATCGTCTCTGTCCTTTTGCTCGCCTGGGTGATCCGAAGCTTCATCTTCGCGCCGTTCAACATCCCTTCCGGCTCGATGCTGCCCGCCCTGTACATCGGCGACTATGTGATGGTGTCGAAGTGGCCGTACGGCTTCTCGCGATACAGCTTTCCCTGGGGTTTCCCTTCCTTCAAGGGCCGCATCTTCAGCAGCTTGCCGGAACGAGGCGACGTCGTGGTCTTTCGCGCTCCGGGCACGGACGAAGACTTCATCAAGCGCGTGGTCGGCCTGCCCGGCGATACGGTGGCGGTTCAGGGCGGCATGCTGATCGTCAACGGCAAGCCGGTGCCTCGTCAGCAGGCGGGGACCTTCGCGATGCCGATTTCGGCAAATAGCCCCTGCCGCGTGGTGCCAGGAGCGACGCCGATGTTCGGCCGAACGGACAGCGGCGCTTCGGCGTGCCTTTATCCGGTCTATCGGGAGATCCTTCCCGACGGCCGGAGCTATCAAGTCATCGACCAGGTGAGCAACCCCCGCGGCGACGAGGTAGCGCCCACCAAGGTTCCCGGCGGCCACGTCTTCCTGATGGGCGACAACCGCGACGACAGCCTCGACAGCCGATTCAGCGTCAAGGAAGGCGGCATCGGCTTCGTCCCGATCGAAGATCTGATAGGCCGGGCGACATTCATCTTCTGGTCCACCGACGGCTCTGCAGAATATGCAAAGCCGTGGACCTGGTTCGCGGCACTTCGCGGCAGTCGCATCGCAAGCGCGCTCGACGGACAGTCCCAATGAGCGAACTTCGCGACTTCCTGCGCGAGACGCTGGGGCACGATCCAGATAATCTCCCTCTTTTCGAGCGCGCGCTGACGCATGCCAGCGTCGGGAAGGATAGCTACGAGCGGCTGGAATTCCTTGGTGACCGGGTGGTCGGGCTGGTGATCGCTCGCCTGCTCTATGAGCGTTTCGAGAAAGAGCCCGAGGGCAAGCTTTCCCGCCGCTACAATGTCCTCGTGTCGCGAGAGACCTGCGCGGAGATCGGGCGTGGAATAGGACTTCCGGCCTGGATCAGGCTCGGCAAGCAGGCCCGCGACGACGGCGCGAACCAGAGCGACAATGTCGTCGGAGACGCGGTCGAGTCCCTGATGGGAGCCCTCCTCATCGATGGCGGGCTGGAGAAGGCCGATGCGTTCATAAGACGGACCTGGGCGCCTTTCGTGGACGCTCAGGGCAAGGCTCCGAAGCACCCGAAGTCGGCGCTCCAGGAGCTTGCGGCGGCGCGCAACTGGACTGCCCCGGAATATGAAATTTCCCGAAAGAGCGGCGCGCACCATGCCCCGCGCTTCACCGTGAAGGTCGGAATCCGGAACGTGGGCGAAGCGACCGCCGAAGGCTCGAGCAAGCAGGAAGCGGAAACCGCCGCCGCGTCAGCACTGTTGGATGAACTGAAATGACCGAGACGACTACACGCGCGGGCTTCGTAGCCGTGATCGGCGCCCCCAATGCCGGCAAATCTACGCTGGTGAATGCCCTTGTCGGCCAGAAAGTCGCGATCGTCAGCGCCAAGGCCCAGACGACGCGCGCCCGGCTGATGGGCATCGCGATTCAAGACCAGTCCCAGATCCTGCTGGTCGACACGCCGGGAATCTTCGAGCCACGGCGGAGGCTCGATCGGGCGATGGTTGCGGCTGCCTGGGGTGGAGCCGGAGACGCGGACCTCATCCTCCTCGTCATAGATGCCGCGGACGGCCTCAATCGAGAGGTCGAGTGCATGATCGAGAATCTTGGACATCGCGACCATCCCCTGTGGATCGCGCTCAACAAGGTCGACCTCGTCAAGAAACCCAACCTGCTGACCCTGTCGGTCGCGCTCACCGAGCGGCTGAACCCCGACAAGGTATTCATGATCAGCGCAGCCCAGGGTGATGGCGTGCCCGACCTGAAGGGAGCGCTCGCCGAGACGATGCCCGAGGGCCCCTGGCTATACCCGGAAGACGAGGTCTCCGATGCGACCGACCGAATGATCGCCGCCGAGATGACCCGCGAGCAGATCTTCAACCAGCTCCACCAGGAATTGCCTTACGCGTCGGCGATCGAGACCGAGAGCTGGGAGGACCGTCCCGACGGATCGACCGTCATCCACCAACAGATCTTCGTCGAGCGCGACAGCCAGAAGGCAATCGTGATCGGCAAGGGCGGATCGCGGCTGCGGACGATCGGCGAGAAGGCCCGCGCGGAGATCAGCGAGCATCTCGGCCGCAAGGTCCACCTGTTCCTGCACGTGAAGGTCAACCCGCGCTGGGGCGAGGACCGCTCACTCTACGAGGATATCGGCCTGGAGTGGTCTGACTAGGGGTCGATCATGTCCTCGACCCACTCCGGCACCAGCTTTCCGGCAGGTCCAAGACGGCTTTCATCGAAGAACGTGCTGCCGATGCTTGGATCCAGGTTCATCTCGAGCGTCCGCGCGCCGCAGTAGCGGGCAGTCTGCACGAAACCGGCGGCCGGATAGACCGCGCCTGAGGTTCCAATCGACACGAACAGGTCGGCGCGCCGCAACGCTTCGTCAATGCGGTCCATGTCGTAAGGCATTTCGCCGAACCAGACGATGTCAGGCCGGACCTGACCCACCTCTCCGCACTGCAAGCACGACGCGCCCTCGCCCATCGGTCCTTCCCAAGCGAAACGCTCGTCGCACGCGAGGCACCATCCGCTGGTCAATTGTCCGTGCATGTGCAGCAGGCGCTTCGAGCCCGCGCGCTCATGGAGATCGTCGACGTTCTGGGTAACTAGCAGAAGCTCCCCCGGCCATTCGGCATCGAGCCGCGCTAGCGCTTTGTGAGCAGCGTTCGGCTCAACCTCGCCAAGACGCGCCCGCCGCGCGTCGTAGAAGCGATGCACCAGCGCAGGGTCCCGCCGGAAAGCCTCAGGCGTCGCCACGTCCTCCACGCGATGGTCTTCCCAGAGGCCGTCGGCGGCACGGAACGTCGCGAGGCCGCTTTCCACCGACACCCCGGCCCCAGTCAGGACGACGATGTTGTGAATGTCATCAAGAATCATACTTGCGCACTACACTACGCCAGCCCACCTTTTACATAGGTTAAGGTCTTTGTTGTCGGCTTGTCGGTGACATTCGTTTTCTAGTTGATAATACTGCGTTTTCGGCTCGGTTATCGAGTTCAGCCGGGGGGCAAGAAGATTCGCAAGATTCTGTATTCGCGTCTGCCACAGCGTTGGGCCCAGCGGGTCCCGCCCGTGCTTGTCGAGCTGACAATCGGAGCGGGCGTTGCCGGCCTGATGGTCTTGGCTCGCATACCTCTCGGACCGCTGGCCAGCGATCGTGCCCCTTACGCGCTTAATTTCCTGGCCGTAGTGATTGCCGCGGTGCTCGCGGGTTGGCGAAGCGGGCTGGTCGCGCTGATCGCTGGCCAACTGCTGATCTGGTACGCGATCGTTCCTCCCGTCTGGAGCTTCGCCATTGCGGACGCCGAACGGGTCGGCGGCCTGCTTATCGCAACGATTTCTCAGTTTCTTGTTCTGGTTGTGATCGGGCTTTACCAACGCGAGGTCGACAAGGGCACGGCCGAGCGCGAGCGCCGCATGGAGCTGCTGAACCACGCCCTCAAGGAAATAGACCACCGGACCCGCAACAACCACCAGACCGTCCTGGCGCTCGTCCAGCTCCAGGCCCAACGATCCAGCGACGACGATGTCAGGGCCGCGCTGCACCAGGTCGCGGATCGCATCCAGGCGATTGCCCATGCGAGCGAACGCCTCGCGCTCCGTAGCGGCGACCTCGAGCATGTCCGCCTCGACGACCATCTTTGCGGCCTGTGCGAACAGATCGAGCGCGGACTGTCACGGCAGGACGTCAATGTCAGCTGCGACATCGAAGAGATCACGACCAGTGCCGACAAGGCGATCCCCATCGCGATCATCGTCAATGAACTCGTCACGAACGCCCTGAAACACGCATTCGATGGCCGCGAAGAGGGCCAGGTCTTCGTGAAGGGCCGCATGAACGGTGAGCTCAAACTGACAATCACGGACAATGGCGTCGGCATGAAGGGCCGGTCAGCGGGCAAGAACGGCGGACTCGGCACGAAACTCGTCGAGAATTTCGCCCGGCAGCTCGGCGCCCGGCACGAGGTCGTCTCGACGGAAACGGGAACGACACACGCCTTCACCATCCCCACTGCCGCCTAGCTCTGCATGCCGTTATAGATGCGGCTATTATGGCTGGCGCGAAGCAAGGCAGGATCAGGATCGGCATCGGCGGCTGGACCTACGAGCCCTGGCGCGGAGTCTTCTATCCGTCCGACCTGCCGCAAAAGCGCGAGCTGGAATATGCATCGCGGCAATTGGGCGCGATCGAGATCAACTCGACCTTCTACTCACGCCAAAGCCCGAAGAGCTGGGCGGCCTGGGCTGCTGCTGTGCCCGATGACTTCCAGTTCGCAATCAAGGCGTCGCGCTTCTGCGTCACTCGTCCCAAGCTCTGCGACGCCGGCGAAGGGATCGGCAACTTCTATGCCCAGGGTCTGTCGGCGCTCGGCCAGAAGTTGGGGCCGACCCTCTGGATGCTGGCGAAGCACCGCAAGTACGACCGCGAGGACATCGCGGCATTCCTGAAGCTGATTCCCCGCACGCTCGACGGACTACATTTGCGCCACGCGCTTGAACCGCGTCACGAGAGCTTCCGGGACGATGGCTTCTTCGATCTCTGCCGCGAGCATGACGTGGCAGTCGTATTCGGCGACGATGACGAATTCCCCTGCATCGACGCGGACACCGCGAGCTTCCGATACGCCCGCCTGCAGCGGATGCACGAGGAGCTTCCGACCGGGTACGATGATGAGGCGCTCGACGGGTTTGCAGGACGAGCCCAGGACTGGGCCGCGAATGGCGACGACGCCTATATCTTCATGATCAACGGCGCCAAAGTCCGTGCACCTGCCGCGGCCGCAGCACTTCAGCAGCGCCTGATTGTTTAATTTACATTAGGACCGACTCGGTAACGCGGTCTATGAGGCGCGCCGGAGCGACGCCGTCCAGGCGTTCCGCCGATAGGCGACGCCGTTCCCATTAGCCGGAAACACTCGGGTTTCCGGACCGGGGAGCATCTCAATGCGTAAGACTATGATTGCCGCACTTGGTGCGGCTGCAATGCTATTATCTACGCCTGCCATATCGCAGGACTTCCCAGTCAAGGGCGGCGACTATTGGACAGTTGCCGAAATCACCGTCGATGACGGCCACTTCGGCGATTATGCCGACCACCTTGCCGGCCTCTACCGCAAGTCGATGGATTTCCAGAAATCGAAGGGTTGGATCAAGGCGTCGTATATCCTTGCGAACGTGAACAAGCGCGGGGATGAGCCCGACCTCTATCTGGTTACGATCGCGGACCGCCCAACCACGCCGGCGGAAGATGAGGCTCGAGCCAAGGAGACCAACGCCTATCTGCAGTCGAACTCGCGGCAGGCGGATACGCAAAGCGGCGAGAGAGCCAAGTATCGGAAGCTTGGCGGAAGCATGCTGCTGCAAGAGCTCGTCTACAGAAAGTGAGATCGGGGTGCCGGGCGCATCAAATGCGTCCGGCCCGGACTTTCGCGTAAGCGTCGGCCCTTTCGGCCGGCAAATGGGGGATTATTCATGCGCAAATTTCTTCTCGGCGTGGCTGCTTTGGCCACGGCCGCAACGGCCACGCCCGCCTTCGCTCAACAAAGCAGCTACAAGCTCGGACCGCTCTGGACCGCAGCGCGGATCGACGTCGATGATGGGCAGTATGAGAATTACATGGACTGGCTGATGAAGGTCTGGGCCGACAACCAGGCGTTCGCGAAGAGCCAGGGATGGATCCTCGATTATCACATCCTCGACAGCGTCAATCCTCGTGACGGCGAGCCCGACCTTATCCTCATCACGCGCTTTGCGGATTTCCCGTCGGCGCAGGAAATCGACCGGCGCAACGCGATCATGAACGAGCGGATGAAGCAGGACGACCACAGCGCGGACGCCGCCAGCGGCAAGCGAAATGAGATGAGGCGCCAGATGGGCAGCGTCCTCTATCGCGAATTGGTCAAGCGCTAGGGGAGAGGCCGGCCCCGGCGCGGTTGCGCCCGCACCGGGGCTGCGCCATCAGTGCCGACATGCGCACTGACGAGCAGCCGATCCGCATCAGCCTTTTTGCACCGAACGGCCGGATGGGCCGGGCCATTGCGGCTGCGGTCGCCGAAGACCCTGGATGCGAGATCGACGGCGATCATGGCGACGTGATCGTAGATTTTTCCGCACCGTCCGCGCTTCAGGCCAGCCTAGACCGCGCGCTTGCGGCCGCCGTCCCGATCCTGGTTGGCACGACGGGGCTCGACGATTTCGCGAGCCGTCGCATTGCGGCAGCCTCGAAAGACATCGCCGTTCTGCGCGCCGCGAACACGTCGCTTGGCGTCGCCTTGCTGGCCGACCTGGTCGAGCGAGCTGCAAGCGTGCTTGGCCCCGAATGGGACATCGAAATCCTCGAAATGCACCATCGCCAGAAGGCGGATGCGCCGTCAGGGACTGCACTGGCGCTCGGTGACGCCGCGGCCCGCGGGCGCGGAACGAAGCTGAAGGCAGAACGCAGCCGGGACGGCACCAGCCTCAAGCGGGAGGAAGGCGCGATCGGCTTCGCTTCACTTCGCGGCGGTACCGTCGCCGGCGACCACGATGTCATTTTCGCTGGCCCCGAAGAGCGCCTGATCCTTTCGCACCGGTCCGAGAATCGCATGATCTTCGCGCGGGGCGCGCTCGCTGCCGCGAAGTTCCTCGTCGGCAAGCCAGCGGGCATCTATTCGATGCGCGACGTTATCGACGCCCTGTGACGCGCGAACAGGTTTTCGAGTTTTTCCGCAGGCTCGCCGAGGAGAACCCCTCTCCCACCACCGAGCTCGAGTACGAAAATCCGTACACATTGCTTGTCGCCGTCGTCCTGTCCGCCCAGGCGACTGACGCCAGCGTAAACATCGCCACCCGGCCCCTGTTCGAAAACGTGAAGACGCCGGAGCAGATGGTTTCGCTGGGCGAGACGAAAGTCCGCGAAGCGATCAAGACGATCGGCCTGTTCAACACCAAAGCGAAGAACGTCATCGCTCTTTCGGAAGCGCTGATCCGCGACCACGGGAGCAAAGTCCCCCGCACCCGCGAAGAGCTGGAAAAACTACCCGGCGTCGGCCGGAAGACGGCCAATGTCGTGCTCAACACGGCATTCCACGAAGAGACGTTTGCGGTCGACACGCACATCTTCCGCGTGTGCAATCGTACCGGACTCGCGCCGGGCATGGACGTGCTCAAGGTCGAGCTCAAACTCGAGAAGGTCGTTCCCCAACCCTTCCGGCTGAACGCGCACCACTGGCTGATCCTGCATGGCCGTTACATCTGCAAGGCGCGAAAGCCGGAATGCTGGCGCTGCCCGGTGATCGACCTCTGCCGCTACAAGCCGAAGACGCCACCGCCGGGGGCTAAGCCCAGCGCCGCTCGAACCGCGATCCCAAGGTCGTCAGCAGCTCGTACTGGGAAAGCCCGGAAGCCTCGGACGCCGTAGGCAGGTCGTAATCGATCTCGACCCACTCGCCCTCCCTTATCTCGGGCGTGGCATCGCAACGCACTGCAATCAGGTCCATCGACACCCGTCCGAGCACCGGAAGGGCAAACTCGCCGGCGAACGCCGTGCCCTTCGAGGAGAAGCCCCGGAGATAGCCGTCAGCATAGCCGATGTTCAGGATCGCGGCCTCCGTGTCCGCATCGGCGACGAAGGTCGCGCCATAGCCGCAGCTTTCGCCAGCCCGGATCGTGCGCCGCTGCACGACTTGCGCCTCGATGTGCGCGACTTGCTGGATCTGTCCCTCGGCCTCCCGGCGAGGAATGCCGCCGTAGAGGGCCAAGCCCGGCCTCACGAGGTCGAAGCTGTAGTCGCGGCCGAGGCAAATGCCGGCGGAATTGGCCAGGCTGTAACGCTTGGCCGGCACCTGCGCGGCCACATCGCGAAAGCGCTGCAGCTGAAGCGCATTCAAGTCGTGATCCTCGTCGGCACAAGCGAGATGGCTGTGCAGCGTATCGATGGAGAGACCGTCCAGGGCTGCGATCTCATCCGGCCGGAGGCCGAGCCGGTTCATGCCGGTGTCGATCATCACGTCGCAAACGCGATCAGGCGCGGCCTGCTTCCAGCGCGTGACCTGCTCGGCAGTGTTGAGGACCGGCCGCGCCGAAGAGGCCAGAACGGCTTCGACGTCGTTCGCGCCGACACCGTGCAGCACAACAAGGCTCGCATCGCCCGGAACCGCTCCAAGCTCTTCCGCTTCCGACCAGACGGATACGAAGAAGTCGCGGCATCCGGCGGCGTGAAGCGCGCGCATCGCCTCTCCCGCACCCAATCCATAGGCATCGGCCTTGATCGCCGCGCCTGCCGGAACGCCCGCGCGATCGGCGAGCCAGCGCCAGTTCTGAACCAGTGCTGCGCTGTCGATGGTCAGGCGTAGCGGACGATGCATCCGAAGCGCCTAGCCGCCCGCCTGTTCGCCGTCGAGGCGCGCCTTTGCGTTCTCCCAATGCCTCCCGTCGAACCGTTCAATTTCGAGCTCGATCGGCTCGTCGAGGCAGTTGGCATTGACGCTCCACGCCTCCGGATGGGACCTCGGCTGATAGAAGCTCTTCACCCCGCAATTCGAACAGAACAGATGCTCTGCCGCCCCGGTGCCGAACCGGTAGCTGGACAGTGCGTCGCGGCCGGTCACCAGCTCGAAATCCTCGTGCGGCACCATTACGTGCAGGAAGCCGGTCATCGAGCAAATCGAGCAATTGCAGTCGAGCGCGTGCACCGGCGGGTCCGGCAGCTTGGCCGTGAAACGCATCGCGCCACAATGACAGCCGCCTGATACCTCGAACATGTGTCGGCTCTAAGTGTGGCGCCTGCGCCAGACAAGGCGAAGGGCGCCCCGGGGAGGCCGGGACGCCCTTCTTGGAGAGCTCGTGGAACTTAACGGCTGGCGGTGATCGCGATGACTGCACCGCGCTTCGCGGCGGCAAGCAAGGCTTCACGCTCGGAGCTGGCACGTCCGACGGCGTCTTCGCGGCACTCGCGGACCTTGTTCTGGCCCACGAGATCGGAGTCCGAAGGAACGCCGCAGACTTCGCGAGCTGCCTGGGCAAGCCGGCGATCGAGAGCCTGCTGACCACGCTGACTGGTGAGGTTGAGGTCGGCCGTCTTCACATAGCTGACGTAGGTCTGCTCGACTGCCGGTGTCTCGGCGAGGGCGGGAACTGCCTTGATCAGGCCGGCAGTGATGATCGCGGAAGAAATCGCAAGAACGAATGGGTTTTTCATGTCGCTACCCCTTGTTTGTCTGGGACCGGGGCTTCCCGGCGCGACCCTTCAACTAATCCCTAAAACCGGTTCGTGTAAGCAACGATATCGTGCTATGATTCTGCAAAATTGCAGAACGGAAGTAGCGCCTTTAGGCGCTAAATTGCGGCCCATGCTCGATTGGAACGACGTCCGTTATTTCCTCGCCGTTGCCCGTGACGGCAGCACGCTCGCCGCCGCTCGAGCGCTCCGGGTGAGCCAGACGACGGTAGCGCGGCGTATCGCTGCGCTGGAGGAAGCGCTGGGAGTTCGTTTGTTCGAGAAAAGGCAGGCGGGTTATTCCCTGACCCCCGAGGGCCAAAGCCTGCTCGGCCAGGCCACGAATGTGGAATCCGCCCTCAACAGCTTCGCCGACGCTGCCTCGGCTCACTCGCGAGACGTCAGCGGTACTGTAAAGATCACGACCGAGGAGGTCTATGCGATCACCATCCTCGCGCCCCTGCTTCGCGAGCTTCATGAGGCTTTTCCCGATATCGTCATCGAACTGGATACGTCTCAGTCCGTCCGCGATCTCGGCGCTGGAGAGGCGGACATTTCGCTGAGGAGCACCAAAGCTGATCCTCAACTGTCTGCCGGCCTCGTGGGCCGGCAGCTGTGCATTGACGACTGGGCGCTCTACTGCAGCCGTGACTATGCGGCGCGCAACGGCGTTCCTCGGAATCGGGCGCAGCTGAAGAAGCATTCATTCATCGGTGGCGGGGGTGGCAATCTCTGGATCCACTACCAGAACTGGCTGCAGCAGCTCGGACTGGAACAGCAAGTGGCGATGCACCATGCGACTTCGGGAGGATTACTGTCCGGAGTTAGATCCGGCTTCGGGATTGCCGTTCTGCCGTGCGTGATCGCCGATGGAGATCCGGACCTGGTCCAGTGTCTGCCACCGCGCGGTGAGCATGGTCGATTGCTGTGGCTTTTCACGCACGAGCGGGTTCGCCACACGCCGCGGGTCCGGGCCGTGGTCGATTTCCTCTACGAAAAGCTCAGCAAGTACATCCGCAGGCTGGAAGCGACGCGGCAGGCCGCCTGACTACTCGATTGGCCCGCCGCGCCAGGTCGGCGTCGGGCGCTGGCCGATTGCAGCCTCGACCGCAGCCTTCGCGAGCAATTGCGTCGATTCCAGCGTCGGCAGCGGCGAGACGTCCTTCGTCACCAGCAGGGGGATCTCCGTGCAAACAAGCGCGACCGAATCGCAGCCATCCTGCTGCAGCTTCTCGATGATGCTAACGTAGGCGTCGCGCGACTGCTCGGTGAAGATGCCGAGGCAAAGCTCGTCGAAGATGACATCGTTGATGAGCTTTTGGTCCTCCGCCGACGGAACGGCCCAGCCGATACCGCGGCGTCCGAGCGCACCGGGATAGACCGGACCGTTCATCGTATATTTGGTCCCGAGGATGCCGACCTTTGTGCGGCCCTCCTTCAAGGCCTGTTCGGCCACCACTTCGCCAATGTTTAGGCCGGGGATCGGAAAGTCATCTCCCGATGATTCCATCGCGATGTGCGCGGTATTGTCCGGAAGAACGAAGAAATCCGCGCCCGCCGCTGCGAGCTTCTTGGCATCCGTCATGAAGAATGAGCGGAGCGTTTCATTGTCGCCGCTTTCCCATGCGTCGAGCACCAATGCCATCGGCGAGACGGTCATGGTGATCTCGGGATGCATGTGCGGCCCGAGCCGCGCGACGCCCTCCAGGCAGGCGGAATGAAAACAAAGGGTCGCGCCTTCGAAGCTGTGAGCCAGAATGCCGATATGTTTCACAACCGGTGGTGCCTCTTCCAATGTTCATATGTCGCCTGCACGAAGGCGTCGAAGTCCGCGCCGGATTCGAACGCGCGTCGCGGAATGATGAAGGCCTGGCGGCAGGTCGAATAGACGAAGAGGCGCGGCTCTTCGACGTGGATGCGGGGGATGGCCGACCAACGGACCTCAGTCTTCCCGCGCGTAGATTCCGCCCGGAAACAGTCGTCAGCGACCGTCAGCCGCTGCTCACGGAGCAGATCGTCGCGCCTTGCGACGCGATCGATCGCCCAGGCACCGATGTGCGCCCCGTACCGATAGAGCAGCACATAGGCGACCAGGATAATTACCAGGGCGGGAAGATAGATCAGGACCCGCGAGGAGCCTGCCAGAAGGCAAATTGCGATCAGCACGCCCGCCAGCGCGATCAGAGCCCACGCCAGACGGAAGAGCCAGCTTACGATACGGGGCCGGCCGAGCTCCGCGAGTGCGACGAAATCGGAACGGTCGTATCTGAACGGCAGCGTCTGAGGCTCGCCGGCCACGTTCACTCGACCGTGACGCTCTTCGCGAGATTGCGCGGCTGGTCGACATCCGTGCCCTTCAACACCGCCGTATGATAGGCCAGAAGCTGCACTGGAACCGCGTAGACCAGTGGCGCGATCAGTGGGTGGACTTCGGGCATCTCGATGGTGGCGATGCACCCCTCGCCTGAATCCTCGAGGCCCTTGGCATCGCTGATCAGCACGATCTTGCCGCCGCGTGCCCGTACCTCCTGCATGTTGCTGACGGTCTTCTCGAACAGGGGCCCCGACGGCGCGAGCACGATCACCGGCACGGCCTCATCGATTAGCGCGATCGGCCCGTGCTTCATCTCCCCGGCCGCATAACCTTCGGCGTGGATGTAGCTGATCTCCTTCAGCTTCAGCGCGCCTTCCAGAGCCAGCGGATAGTCGGTCCCACGGCCAAGGTAGAGCACGTCCCGGGCGGGCACGATCAGGTGCGCCATCGCCGCAATGTCGTCGTCATGGCCTAAGGCCGCATTAAGCGCCGCCGGCGCTTCCTGCAGGTGTGCGACAATCTCCTGCTCTTCCTCTCGCGTCAGGCGGCCCTTCGCCCGCGCGAGGTTCGCCGAAAGCGCGGCAAGTACCGCAAGCTGACAGGTGAATGCCTTGGTCGACGCGACACCGATTTCCGGCCCCGCGTGCGTTGGCAGCAGGAGGTCCGCCTCACGAGCCATCGAGCTGGTCGGAACGTTCACGACAACCGCTATGCGCTGCTTCTCGCTGCGAGCATGCCGGAGAGCGGCGAGCGTGTCCGCAGTCTCGCCCGACTGGCTGATGAAGAGCGCCAAGCCGCCCGGCTCCAGCACCGGTTGGCGGTATCGGAACTCGCTCGCGACATCGATGTCGACCGGGACCCGCGCGAACTGCTCGATCCAATATTTGGCGACCATGCCCGCGTAGAAACTGGTTCCGCATGCGACGATCGTGACACGGCCGACCGCGGATAGGTCCAGATCGCCGGTTGGAAGCGCAACTTCACCTTCGAACGGCCGGACGTAGCTCTGGAGAGTCTGGGCAACAACGATCGGCTGCTCGAAGATCTCCTTTTGCATGTAGTGGCGGTAATTGCCCTTCTCGACAGGAGCCGAGGACGCGCCGGACTCCACGATCTCGCGCTCGACCGGCTCGTTCTCGCGATCGAAGATTTCGATGCTCTCGCGACGGACAACCGCCCAGTCGCCCTCCTCGAGATAGGCGATGCGCTGGGTCCAGGGGGCTACCGCCAAAGCGTCCGACCCAAGATAGTTCTCGCCATCGCCGTAGCCGACGGTCAGCGGCGCACCCATGCGAGCGCCTATGATCAGATCGGGATGATCGCGGAACAGGAAGGCGATCGCAAAGGCGCCCTGCAGACGAGGCAGCACGGTCGCGACTGCGTCCTGAGGGGAAGCACCACCCTCGACCTCGCGGGCTACAAGGTGCGCGACGACTTCCGTGTCGGTCTCGCTCTTGAACTCCCGGCCGTCGGCGATGAGCTCCTCGCGGAGCGGCTTGAAGTTCTCGATGATCCCGTTGTGGACAATTGCGACCGGCCCCACGATGTGCGGATGGGCATTATCGACCGTGGGCGCGCCGTGCGTCGCCCAGCGCGTGTGGGCAATGCCGATAGTCCCGCCCAGCGGCTCCTGGGCGAGCTCCCGCGCGAGATTGTCGAGCTTTCCTTCGGCCCTACGGCGAACCAGCTCGCCATGATCGATCGTGCAGATGCCGGCGCTGTCATAACCGCGATATTCGAGACGCTTCAGTCCATCGAACAGGCGCTGCGCGACTTGGCTCTTGCCGACAATTCCAACGATTCCGCACATATTCCCTCACTGGACGACTGCGTCCGACCCGGTCGCCACCGCCCTAGTATTTTCAGTCTGTAAGTAAACCAGCGGCTCAGCCTGAAATTGTTCCGGGCTCGACGTTAGCCGCCGGCCTTCTTCGCCAGCATCCGGTCTCGAAAGCGCTTCGCCCATCCTGCGACGCCGCGCTGCTCGCTCCGTTCGACAGCGAGGCTGTCTGCCTCGACGTCCTTGGTGATCACCGAGCCAGCTCCGACGATCGCGCCCGCACCTACGGTCACCGGTGCGACGAGCGCGGTGTTTGAGCCAATGAACGCGCCCTGGCCGATCACCGTATTGTACTTGCCGAAGCCGTCGTAATTGCAGGTGATCGTGCCAGCGCCAATGTTGGCATTCGCGCCGACATCCGCATCCCCGATGTAGGACAAATGATTGGCCTTTGCGCCGGGGCCCAGCACTGCCTTCTTCACCTCGACGAAATTGCCGACCTTGGCCCTTTCGCCGATCTTCGCGCCGGGGCGGAGACGGGCAAACGGCCCAATCACCGCCTTGGTCGCGATGATCGCGCCCTCGATGTGGCTGAATGCCTTGATCGTCGCTCCGTCGGCCACCTCGACGCCCGGGCCGAAGACGACGTGCGGTTCGACAGTGACGTCGCGGCCGAGCTTGGTGTCGGCCGCGAACCAGACGCTCTCGGGATCAATCAGGGTAGCGCCGTCCTGAAGCGCTTGCTCGCGGCGACGGCGCTGCCAATCGAGCTCGAGATGGGCGAGCTCGGCGCGGCTGTTCACGCCGGCAGTCTCGTAAGGATCACCTTCGATGACGACCGCGCCGCGGCCTTCCGCAGCGGCGATGTTGACGACGTCGGGCAGGTAATATTCGCCGGCCGCATTGTCGTTCCCTACCTGGTCGAGCCAGCGGAACAGGTCCTTCGCACGCAATGCCATCATGCCGCTGTTGCAAAGGCGGACGGCCCGCTCCTCCTCGGTGGCGTCCTTATATTCGACCATCTTCGCGATGTGATCGCCCTCGCCGAGGATGATGCGGCCGTATTTCAGCGGATCGTCGGGCGTAGACGCCAGGACCACGACGCCGGGACCGCCGCCTCCATCAAGACGGTCAAGCATCCGCTTCAGCGTCTCGGGCTCAACAAAAGGCGTGTCGCCATAGAGGATCAGGACCGCACCTTCATAACCCGCAAGCGCGTCCTTCGCCTGCTGGACAGCATGGGCGGTGCCCTTCTGCTCCGCCTGATGTGCGATGCTGACATCACGACCCTTCAACGCCTTCTCGACCTGGTCCCGGCCTTTTCCGACGACGACGACGCGCTTCTCGGCTCCGAGCCGGTCGACGCTGTCGAGCAGGTGCATCAGCAGCGCCTTGCCGGCGATCGGATGCAGGACCTTGTGCGTGTCCGAGCGCATGCGGGTGCCTTGACCCGCCGCGAGGATCACGACTGCGAAATTGGGTGTGTCGCTCATTCGGGTCGGAGCAATGGCACCTTAGCCCAGACCGGCCAAGTGCCTTTGCCGAAGCGCGTCGATCGGCTGAAGCGTCCCGCCTACCTCGACATGCCAGAAGCTCCAGCCATTGCAGGAGGGAGCGCCCTGCAATGCCGCACCGACCTTGTGGATCGAGCCCGCATGCGCTTCGCAGGCAATCGATCCGTCAGCGCAGACCTTCGCCTGCCAGCGGCGCTTGCTGTCGGTAAGCAACGTTCCGGGTGCGACCATGCCGTACTCAACAAGAAGTCCGAATGCGACCCGCGGCGCAGAGCGCTTGTCGGGAGCCACCTGCATCGCGCTCTCGTCAAGCGGCAGAGTCGATGCGATCCGTTCACGAGCAACCTTCACATAGGACGGCTCGCGCTCGATGCCGATCCAGCGGCGGCCGAGACGCCGCGCAACCGCGCCGGTGGTTCCGGTCCCGAAGAAAGGATCGAGCACGACATCGCCCGGCTTCGTGCAGGCGAGCAGAATGCGATAGAGAAGAGCTTCCGGCTTCTGCGTCGGGTGGGCTTTGATGCCCTCCTCGTCCTTCACCCGCTCCTGCCCGCTACAGATCGGCAGAACCCAGTCCGACCGCATCTGGAGATCGTCGTTGAGCGCCTTCATCGCGCGATAGTTGAAGGTGTAGCGCGCCTTCTCGTCCTTCGCGCACCAAATCAAAGTCTCGTGGGCGTTGGTGAACCGGGTACCCCGGAAGTTCGGCATCGGATTGGCCTTGCGCCAGATGACGTCGTTGAGGATCCAGAACTTGGCATCCTGAAGCAACGAGCCGACCCGAAATATATTGTGATAGCTGCCGATCACCCAGATCGTGCCATTGTCCTTCAGGATACGGCGCGCCTCGGCGAGCCATTCGCGGGTAAAATCGTCATAGACGGTGAGACTGTCGAACTTGTCCCACTCGTCATCGACGGCGTCGACGCGGCCTCCTTCGGGCCTGAAAAGGTCACCGCCGAGCTGCAGATTGTAGGGTGGATCGGCGAAGATCATGTCGACGGACTTGTCGGGGAGGCGCGCCATTTCGGCGATGCAGTCACCCATCAATATCTCGTCGAAAGGAAGCTCGCGCTTCGGCTTCGTACTTGCACGCGGGCGCAAAGCGCCCTTGGTCTCCGCGATGCGGGCAATAAGGTTCATGCGACTGTGCCCCCTTTGCGTCAAAGGGTGAGTCAGGCCCGACTCGCGGTCAAGCGAACAGAGGTTAACGCCTCAATCTGGGTCAATGGAACGAAGAGAGTCCGCGAAGACTCGACCACAAGATGTTGAGTCCGCTGGGAGTCCCGAGACTCAACCGGTGGTGGTGTGACTCAAAGGACTCGCGCCTGCGATTTCCTGAAGTTGCAGCTCCGGCTGGGCCGCGGCAACTATCATCTCGCGGACCAGGCCGAAGCTCCGTCGGTGCAGCGGCGTCGGTCCGAGCTCACGCAAAGCGCGACGGTGATCGGGCGTCGGATAGCCGCGATTTCGCTCCCATCCATAGCCCGGATACGTCTCGGCATGCGCTGCCATCATCCGGTCGCGAGTGACCTTGGCGATAATCGATGCCGCAGCGATCGAGCGACATTTGGCGTCACCGTCGACGATAGCCTTCGACGGTCTCTGCCACTTCGGCGTTGCATTCCCGTCGACCAGCACCCAGGCCGGGTCGATGCCGAGCGCCTCAACCGCGCGGGTCATGGCCAGCATGCGTGCCCAAAAGATATTGATGCTGTCGATCTCTTCGACGCTGGCGATGCCGACGCCGAACGCCGCGACCTTCGTGATCTTGGCATAGAGCGCTTCTCGCTTCTCCAGCGGCAAATTTTTGGAATCGTCGATCCCGCGCGGGAATTTGCTGCGGTCGAGGATGCAGGCGGCCGCGACGACCGGCCCAGCCAGCGGCGCGCAGCCGGCCTCATCAACGCCGGCCAGCGGCTGCGGGAAATCCAGCTCGATCTTGAAGGAGCAGCGGCGAGGCATTTGCGCCTAAGCCTATGGAGACCCTCGGCGAGTCGCCAGACGACGACTCACAAAACTGTGGATTTATTCGACGCGCCAGGGCGGGAAGCGGCGTGCCTCCCCTGCCTTGTAGAGGAAGATGATGTTTCCCGACGGGTCGCGGAGGCGAGCCTCGCGCCACATCCACGGCTGGTTCCGCGGTGCATGCTCGAACAGTATTCCCAGCCGCGCCAGCCGCTCGACCCGCGCGTCGAGATCATCGCATTCGAGATAGACTGCGGTGGTCGGCGAGATCTTTTCTTCCGGGTCGGCCTGGATCGAGAGGGTCGCGCCGCCGTAAGTTTCGAAACGCGCGTATGAATTCTCGGGGCTGTCGACGATCTGCTTGAGGCCCAGCTTCGAGTAGAAATCGACGGACTTCGCATAGTCCTTCACGGTCAGAGTGACCTGATTCAGCCGCGGGCCGGGACCAACATCGAGGCGGACGTTGGTCGATCCAACGGGTCCCGCGCCATGCCCGAGGTCCGGTGCGGCGTAGAGGGCAACGCGAACGAACGTGCGCGCGCGTTCTACCGCCGAGGTCAGGCTGTCACCTTGCCCGAGCAGGCAGGCGATCGCGCTCGCCAGAGTGCAGCCGGTTCCGTGCGTGCTCTTCGTGTCGATACGCTGGCCCTGCCAACTGGTGATATTGTCCGTCTCGATCAGGGCATCGGCGAGCGTATCGCCCTCGTCATGCCCGCCCTTGATCAGCACCGCGCAGCCATGCTCTCCGACAAGTCCGAGCGCAGCGGCCACCGGGTCTTCCTTGTTGCTGAGCCGGGCGAGCTCCGGAAGGTTCGGAGTAGCGATGGTCGCTAGGTCCATCAGCGGACCGAAAGCGGCAATCGTCGCTTCATCCGCCAGCGAGGAGCCGCTGGTCGCGACCATCACGGGATCGAAGACGATCGGAAGGTCGGGATTCTCCGCCTTCAGCCTCTCAAGCCTTAGCGCGATCTGGCGGGCCGCGAAGACGCTTCCGATCATCCCGATCTTCACTGCGTCAACACCGATGTCGTCGACCACCGCATCGATTTGCGCGAGGATCACTTCCGCCGGGACCGGATGCACGGCGGTGACGCCCGTCGTGTTCTGGGCGGTGACTGCGGTGACTGCGGTCATCGCGTGACCGCCAAGCATGGTGATCGTCTTGATATCCGCCTGGATGCCTGCGCCGCCGCCGGAGTCGGACCCGGCGATGACGAGGACTCGCGCGGGTTTCGCGGTCATCGCGGCGCTTCGGGCGCCATACGGGGCGAAATTATCCATGCGCACAGTGTTCCGGTTTCGCGTGAAATTGCGAACAAAGGGTTCACGCCGCGCTTTGTACCGCCTCGCATATGTCGTCGACCAGCCGCTCGACGAGCTTGGGGTCGTCACCTTCGGCCATCACTCGGATCAACGGCTCCGTGCCGGACTTACGGATGACGAGGCGGCCGCGGCCCTCCAGTTCTGCCTCGGCGGCTGCAATGCGCTTCTGGACGCGATCGGTCTCGAGCGGAGCCTTCCCGCCGTTGAACCGGACGTTCTTCAACAGCTGCGGCACCGGGTCAAACAGGTGCAGCACCTCGCTCGCAGGCTTGCCGCTATCGACGATCGCCGCGAGCACCTGAAGCGCGGCGACGAGGCCGTCGCCGGTTGTCGAGTGATCGCTGAGAATGATGTGGCCGGACTGCTCGCCGCCAACGTTGCATTTCTTCTCGCGCATAGCCTCGAGCACGTAGCGATCTCCGACGGCGGTGCGGATCAGACCGATACCCTCCTGCTGAAGCCGCCGCTCTAGCCCGAGATTGGACATGACCGTCGCAACAACCGACCCACCGCGAAGCTCGCCGCGCCGCTGAAGGTCGAGCCCGACCAGCGCCATCATCTGGTCGCCATCGATAATGCGGCCCTTTTCGTCGACGACGATCAGACGATCAGCGTCACCGTCGAGCGCTATGCCGATATCGGCTCCGCTCGCGACGACTGTTTCCTGAAGCAGCTGGGGCTTGGTCGATCCGCAGTCGGCGTTGATGTTGAGGCCGTCGGGCTTCACCCCGATCGGGATGACGTCGGCACCTAGCTCCCACAAAGCTTCGGGCGCGACATGGTAGGCCGCTCCGTTTGCGCAATCGACGACGATCTTCAGGCCGTCGAGGCGTAGCCGCTCCGGGAAGGTCGACTTCACATGGTGGATGTAGCGACCGCGGGCGTCGTCGATGCGGCGTGCCCGACCGATCTTCTCGGCCGCGACAAGCTTCACGCCCTTCTCGATCTTCGCTTCGATCGCCTGCTCGGTCTCGTCGCTGAGCTTGTAACCGTCCGGCCCGAACAGCTTGATGCCATTGTCGGCAAACGGATTATGCGAGGCGGAAATCATCACGCCGATGTCGGCACGCATCGACCGGGTCAGCAGCGCAACTGCAGGCGTCGGCATCGGGCCCAGCAAGACGACGTCCATGCCGACCGACGTGAATCCGGCCACCATCGCCGATTCCATCATGTAGCCAGACAGGCGGGTGTCCTTGCCAATCACGACGCGGTGGCGATGGTCTCCGCGAAGGAAGTGAGCGCCCGCCGCCTGCCCCACGCGAAGCGCAGTCTCGGCCGTCATCGGCTCGCTGTTGGTGAGGCCGCGAATGCCGTCCGTGCCGAAGAATTTGCGTGTCATTGATGACGGTTTAGCGCGCCGCTGTCGGCAGCGCGAGTGGTCAGCCGATCCAGCGCCAAATGCCGACCGGGAAAGGATGCAGCCAGGTCGCAACGAGGAACAGCAGGGTCCCTCCGACAAAGGCCGTCGTTCCAGGCCACGCAACGCCCCGGCTGAATGGCACGAACGCGGTCTGGGCGGCCCACTCGTGGAAGCGCTCGCCCATCAGCTTTTGTTTCTTGGCGTCCTGCCCGATCGACCCGGCGATCGCGAGGATGATGAGGGCGCCGTCGAAGACCATCGCTTTCGGGGTCCCGATGACCGCCAGATGCACGGCGGCCCAGGTCGCAAAGCCCCACATCATCGGGTGGCGCGTGATTGCGAAGACGCCGCCGGGCACCTTGCCCCGGTCCAGTCGCGCGCCGGGTAGCGCCGGATTTCCGAGGAAAGAGCCGACGAACAGGATCGCGCCCAGCCACATTACGAGCGCTGCAGCGGCCCATACCCATTCGCCCGCCGTCCAAACCGGCGGCTCTTGGCCGACAGCTCGGTAGAAATAGATCATCAGGCCGAAAGTCAGCAGCGCCTGTACGGAATAAAGTCCCTGGAACCCCTTTTCTCCAAGCCTTCCGACGAGCGAAGCGCGAAGAGGATGAGAAAGGAGGAAATGCAAGCCGACGAAGGCGATGGCCGACAGGAAAAGGCCGGCCTGCGGAGTCACCTTTGATAGGCCTCGGGAAGCACGTCGCGGCTCAAGTCCTTGTAGCGCTCACGAAGCTTGGTCTGCCTGGTATCCAACGGCTGCTGAACCCCGTCGATGAAAACAGCTTCGGCGTTGCTTGTAACCTGCAACGGATCCCCGGACCATATGACGACATCTGCGCGGCGGCCCGGTGCGAGGCTGCCGATCTCCCGGCCAAGTCCAAGAACCTCGGCAGGTCGCGAAGTGATCATCGCCAGCGCCTCGCCCCAGCGGACGCCAGTGGCGCCAGGCACATTGGTCAGCGCGACCAGGTTGCCGGCATATTGGCGTTCGTTGAAGAGGTAGCGCGTATCGTTGTCGTCGATCATGCCGATTGCCACATGCACCCCGGCATCGCGCATCCGGCCCACATTGGACTGCGTCGCCGCGAGCTGCTCGAAACTCGCAGGGAGGTCGTTCACCGCCGAGGCGATCACGGGAATTCGCGACGCCGCGATCTTGTCCGCGACAAGCCAGCCTTCCGATGCACCGACCAGCACCAGCTTCAGCGATGGATAGGCGCGTTTGAGCCCGACCACGTTCAGGATATCCCGGGCGCGCTCGGCATGGATCACTAGATATTGGCGGCCCTGCAGCACGGGTACGAGTGCAGCAGCGTCGAACCGGGTGAGCATGACATCTTCGCTGCGCCGGGCGTCGGGGCCGTATTCGCGAGATTCGTTGGGATTGCGAACCTCGGGCGGAAGCCGGCCCTCGCCAGCACGGGTCGATGAAATTGACGGCGCGTAGCGGCGCAGCTCCGACGCTTCCTTTAACGCATTGCGAAACAGCACGTACGCCGATGCACGGGAGCCGCCGGCCGTACTCGCGCCCGTCTCACCAAACTCGACGAACTGAAACAGCCGGGCGCGAGTGATCGGCTCCATGTCGGCGCCAAGGTCGATGACGGCGCCCTGGCCCGCGAAAATGCTCTTCGCAGCATTGGGAGCAACGACCGCCCGCGTAACTCCGTCAGCTCGATTGACGGCAATGGTCGAGCTTGCGGGATTCACGGCCGGAGCGACATCGATCGCTGCTCCGAACGGACCGCCATTAGCCTTGTCGTCCGTGACCCCGTCGTCCCCGAGTTCGATCTCGGAAAGACCGATCCGCGAAAAGCCCGCGACGATTCCCGGCGTAACCCACTTGCCTTGCGCATCGATTACCTGTGCGCCGGCAGGAACGCTGACGCGGTCACCTGCAGCAATGATCCGGCCGTTTCGGATGACGACCGTGCCATTGGCGATCGGGTCCGACCCGTCACCCAGCGCCACCGTGCCGCCTGTGATCGCGATCGTCTGAGCCGCGGACGGCGCGGCGCTGGCAAGAAGCAGTGCGGCCACGACGGAGCGGATCATTTCACGTCTCCTTCGCCCGGCTGGCCAAGCTCGAAGTCGCTGACCGGCCGCAGGTGCGGATTGCCGCTGAAGTACATGAGCGCGCCGTCGATCCACACGCGTTCAGGCCGCGCGTAGGTGCTGAACGGATTGGCATTCCACAGCACCACGTCAGCCATTTTGCCGACTTTCAGGCTGCCGGTCTTGTCGGCGATCCCGAGCGCCTTCGCCGGATTGTAGCTGAGCCAGGTCCAGGCGTGCTCGTCGCTGATGTTGAGACCCATGCGGCGACCGTCGGCGAGCGCCTTTGCGGCCTCCTGGTTTAGTCGCTGGATGCCGTTCGGATCGTCCGAATGGACGATCGCGCAGGCACCCGCCTTGTCGACCAACGGAATGTTTTCCTTTATCCCGTCATAGGCTTCCATCTTGAAGCCCCACCAGTCTGCCCACATCGCCGCGCACGTCCCGTTCGCGGCCAGCAGGTCGGCAATCTTGTACGCCTCCACCGCGTGGTGGAACGCCGTGATCTTGTAGCCAAACTCCTTGGCCACATCGAGCATGATGGCCATCTCGTCGGCGCGGTAGCAATGGTTGTGAACCAGGATCTCGCCGTTGAGCACACCCATCAGCGTGTCCATCGCGAGATCGCGCTCCGGCATGTCGCCGCCGTTCTTGTTATATTTGTCCCATTTGCGCTTGTACGCCTGCGCCTTGATCCAGGTCGCGCGCGTCACCGCGATATTGCCCATTCGGGTCTGAGGCATCTGGCTCTTCGAACCATAGACGCGCTTCGGGTTCTCACCGCACGCCATCTTGAGTCCGTAAGGTGCGCCGGGAAACTTCATCCCCTGCACCGTCCGCGCGGGGACGTTCTTCAGGGTCACCGACCGGCCGCCGAAGAGGTTCGCCGAGCCGGGCAGGATCTGAAGCGTCGTGATCCCGCCATTCATCAGCGCGCGGCTGAAGCCCGGGTCCTGCGGCCAGACGCTATGCTCTGCCCAGACTTCGGGCCGAACCGGCCCCGTCGCCTCGTTGCCGTCGCTTTGGGACTGGGTACCAGGCGACGGATAGTCTCCGAGATGGCTGTGCACGTCGATGACGCCGGGCGTCACATACTTGCCCGCGCCGTCGATCTGATAGGCCCCCGCCGGAATTGGCGTGTCCGGTCCGCCGACCGCCTGCACGACGCCGTCGGCTAATACGACCGTCCCGTTATCGATACGGCCGCCTTCACCGTCGAATACAGTCGCGCCGCGGATGGCGGTCACTGCCCCCGGGTAGCGATGGTACGTCGACGGATACGGGTCCTGGTTGATGCGAATCGGCGGCGCCAGCTTCTTCGGCGCCTCGGTCGCGCACCCCGAAATACAAAAGGCAACGGCGGCAATCGCCGCCGTCACCCATTTATTTGACACCGTGCATCCATTTCTGGAGCGGCCAGCTCAGCAGGAACAGCACAACGCCCGCTCCGATCGCGATCCATGCAATCGTCGTGAACGTCGATGTGTAGGTATCCAGGCTGACCTTCAGGTTCGTCACCTGGCCGCCGACCGTCTCGACGCTCGCGAACTGAGCGACGACACCCGCGACATATTGCGCGACGGAGATCGAGAGGAACCAAACACCCATCATCAGGCCGACGACCCTGGCGATGGAAAGCTTGGTGATCATGCTCAAGCCGACAGGCGATATGCACAATTCTGCGAGCGAATGGATCAGGTAGAGACCGGCGAGCCACCAAAGGCCCACCTGCCAATTGTTCTCAGGTCCGGCGAAGGTGGTTCCGAGAACGAGGAACAGGAAGCCGGCGCCCACGCCCATCAAGGCGATCGAGAACTTGACCGGAATCGACGGCTCGAGACCGCGCTTGGCCAAGCCTAGCCAAAGCAGGCTCATCAGAGGCGCGAAGATTACGATCGAAATCGGGTTGAAGTTCTGTGTCTGCGGCGCGGACATCGTGAACAACCCGAAGACGTCGCGATCCGTGTTTCGGTCGGCAAACAGGGTCAGCGATGAACCGGCCTGTTCGAATAGCGTCCAGAAGAAGACGTTGAAGACGATCAGGATCATAGCAGCCGTCATCATCTGCGCTTCCTGCTTGGTCCCCTTGGCGAAGGACCATGCAAGAATACCCGGGACCGCGACAAGGAAGGTTCCGAACAGCAGTTTGCCCATCAAGGGCAGCGAGGCGATGTAGCCGATGAAGCCCGAACCGGCCTCGGCCTCTGTGGCGTTCATCAGGTTGCTAAACAGGAAGACGAAAACGGGCACCGCGATCAAGGCGCCGATATAGATGGCGATGTCGCGGTTCTTCGCATTCTCCGGTCGCTCGCCATAACCGCTTAGGCGGCCACCATCGAACTGGATGAGTGCATAGCTGATCAGCATGCCGACGCCGGCGAGACTGAGGCCGGCCCACCAGCCGAACCAGTCCGCGAGGAATGGGCAAAGCAGCTGGCCGCCAATCGATCCGAGGTTGATGCCCATGTAGAAGATGGTGAAGCCCGCGTCGCGACGGCGATCGCCCTGGTCGTAGAGCGCGCCGACGATGGTCGAGATATTCGGCTTGAAGAAGCCGTTGCCGACCGAAACCAGCGACAGTGCAACGAGCATGATGATCAAAGTCATCTGGTCGCGCTCGCCGCCGAACTCGATCGAACCCTTGGGAAGGCGCTTCGCCTCCTGACCATTGTTCAGAAGAGAGACCGACCCGTCCTCATTGCCCTGGATCTGCAGCTTTTGCCCGTTGTCGACGAGGAAGCGGGCCTCGTTCGGATCGCTCGTCGGACGGTCGACGAAATTGTCGACGACGACTTCGTAGCGTTGGCCATTGACCTCGGCGTAGGGCTTTGCCGGAGAGCCACCGAAAGCGAGCGTGAAATAGCCGAGCGCCATCAGGATGGCGCCGAACTTGATGGACCGCTTGGAGCCCAGATACTGGTCGGCGATGAAACCGCCGACGAGCGGGGTCAGGTAAACGAGTGCCGTATAACCACCGTAGAGACCGGTTGCCTGCTGATCGGAGAAGAGGAAGTGCTTCGTCAGATAGAGCGTAAGCAACGCCCGCATGCCGTAATAGCCAAAGCGCTCCCACATCTCCGTGGTGAACAGACGGGCGAGTTCGCGCGGATGTCCAAACCACGTCTTCTTGTCGGCAGGATTGGTGCGCCCGGATGCGGGCGAAAAAGGTTCTTCTACGGCCGGTGTATCGACCATCCGGTTGTCTCCCCTCGCGGATGCGAAAAAATTTTTGCGACCCTAACGGGCAAATACGGCTTGTGAAGCGGATTGTTGCAGGCGTGCCCCTCCCCTAGATGAACGGCCACATGTTGAACGACCGTTCCTCGGCTTTATCGCTCCTCAGGACACGCCGCTCCGGCCGGCCGCGAGAGATGGTCGCCCCCGGCCCCTCCGACGACGAGCTTCGCCAGATCCTCGAGATCGCAATGCGGGTCCCCGATCACGGCAAACTCGCGCCATGGCGTTTCGTGATCGTCGCAAAGGATCAGCGGGAACAGTTCGCGCTACTCTTGCGGCAGGCGCTTCAGGAAGAAGACCCCTGCGCAGGCCCTGCGCACCACGAAAAGGCGGATCAGTTTGCGCGTCAGGGCGAGGCTCTCGTCGTGCTCGTCTCCACGCCGGTTCCTGATCACAAGATCCCGGTCTGGGAGCAGGAATTGTCCGCCGGCGCGGCGGCCATGAACCTGCTGCACGCCGGGCATGCGATGGGTTACGTCGGTGGCTGGATTACCGGCTGGGAGGCCTATTCGCCGAAGGTCAATGCAGCCTTTGCGAAGCCCGGCGAGCGCATCGCAGGGTTCATCTATTTCGGCTCGCCCGGGCGCGAACTTGAGGAGCGGCCGAGGCCCGATCCCTCGGAAATTGTTCGGAAATGGGACCCACCTTCCGATTGACCGAAACTGCGCAGTGCTGTATTAGAACAGCATGACGCTTAAGACGAGCCACGAAAAGCCGGTTTACGTCCGCCTTCGCGAGACGATTGCAGACGCAATCCTTTCCGGAAAGTACAAGGACGGCGACCCGCTTCCGTCGGTTCGTGCCCTTGCGGCGGAGGAGCAGGCCAATCCCCTGACGGTCGCGAAGGCTTATCAGGGATTCCAGGACGAAGGGCTGGTCACTGTCCGGCGCGGTGTCGGCCTGTTCGTTGCGCCGGGCGCCCGCGCCCGCCTGCGCGACGGCGAGCGCAAACGCTTTGTCGAGGTGGAATGGCCGGCGATTCGTGATCGCATGGCGCGTCTCGGCATAAATCCCGTCGATCTGCTGGAGCGCGAGAGCGCTTAAGCGAGCTCTTCCGCCGGAGCGCGATACAGTAGCTCCGCCGTGGCTGCCGCCGCCGCCCCAAGTCCGAGAGCTTCGGGAACAATAATCGACATAAAGTATCCGACTGCCATGCTGCGCCCCGCATTGCCGGCATCCGCTTCTCCAGCGTCGATCGCTCGGCCTAGTCTTTCCATCAGCCAGCCAGCCGTAAGCACTGCGGCCATCGTCATGAGAGGATAGCTTGTGACGAGCCGGTCAGCGGGCTCCGCGTTGCGAGCCGTTGCGACCAGGATTTCTACCTCGTCCGCAAGCGCGATCAGCTCCTCGTGCAGAGATTCCGCCCGAATGTCCGCTATCAAGGCGTCGAAGGCCGCACCACCGTCCAGGCCAATCTTCCGCTGGACGAAGTCGGCAGCCTGAATCCCGTTGGTGCCCTCATAGATCGGAGCAATTCGGGCATCGCGCAGGTGCTGCGCGGCACCAGTCTCTTCGATGAAGCCCATCCCCCCGTGGACCTGGATGCCGAGGCTGGCGACTTCGCAGCCCACGTCCGTGCACCAGGCCTTCACCAGCGGCGTCAGGACATCGGCGCGAAGGCCGGCCTCGCGGTCGCCAAGGATCTCCCGGTCGAGTTGGCCGAAAGCGTAATAGGCAAGCGCCCGAGCGCCCATGGTGAGCGCACGCATCCGCACCAGCATCCGCCGCACGTCGGGGTGGTCGGCGATCCGGACCGGAAGCCCGGCACGCTGCCCCTGCTTCCGTTCAAGCGCGTAAGCGACGGCCCGCTGCGTCGCGCGCTCGGCCAGACCGACGCCCTGAAGCCCGACGTTCAGGCGCGCATGGTTCATCATCGTGAACATTGCGCGCATCCCGCCGAGTTCCTCGCCGATCAGCCAGCCGGTCGCTCCGCCATTCTCGCCGTAACCCATCACGCAGGTTGGCGAAGCGTGGATGCCCATCTTGTGCTCGATCGACACGCACTGGAGGTCGTTGGATTCGCCGTCCGGCAGGATCTTTGGGACGAGGAAGAGCGAAATGCCCTTCGTCCCGTCGGGTGCGCCGGGAGTTCGAGCAAGGACCAGATGAATGATGTTGTCGGTGAAATCGTGCTCGCCGTACGTGATGAAGATCTTCGTGCCGGTGATCCGCCAGCTTCCGTCACCCGTTGGCGCGGCGCGAGATTTTAGGGCGCCGACGTCGCTTCCCGCCTGCGGCTCCGTGAGGTTCATGGTCGCAGTCCACTCTCCGCTCACGATCTTCGGGAGATAGTCGCGCTTCAGCTCCTCAGAGCCATGGGCTTCAATCGCCTCGACCGCTCCCAGGCCCAGCATCGGGCAAAGCGCGAATGCGACGTTGGCCGCGTTGAAATCCTCCATCATCGCCGCAGACAGGCTGTTCGGAAGCCCCTGGCCGCCGGCCTCGACTGGCCCCGACAGGCCCATCCAGCCGCCGTCGACGAACTTCGAATAGGCCTCGCGAAAACCCGGAGGCGTAGTGACCATACCGTCCGACCATCGCGATGCCGTCCGATCACCAATCTCATTGAGCGGCGCAAGCTCGCCTTCCGCAAACTCCGCCGCAGCGTCGAGCAAAGCATCGACCGTCTCGGGCGTCGCTTCGGCAAACCGGTTCGATTTAGCGAGCTCGGAAATGCGAACAACGTGGTTCAACACGAGGCGTTGGTCGCTGACGGGACAGGCGAAGCTCATTCACGCATCCTTGGCTGTTGGCTCGCAGCGTCTATAGCGGCGGCGCGATGCTCGAGGCCACCCGCATACTTGCGTTCAGCGACGAGGCTATCGAAGAGGCCGCACGCCTGATCGGCGAAGGCTTTCCAGTCGCCGTTGCGACGGAGACGGTCTACGGCCTAGCCGCCGACGCAACCAACGCTGAGGCAGTCGCTCGCATTTACGAAGCAAAGGGAAGGCCGAGCTTCAACCCATTGATCGTGCATGTACCGGATCTCGCTGCCGCGGAACGCATTGGCAAATTCAGCGACGAGGCGCGCGAGCTTGCCGAGCAATATTGGCCAGGCCCACTGACATTGGTCGTACCGCTCCGCAACGATGCCGGGATTGCGTCGCTTGTCACCGCCGGCCTCTCGACCATCGCGCTGCGGGTGCCGACCCATCGCGCCATGCAGGCCCTGCTTCGACGGACTGGCAGGCCTCTCGCCGCCCCTTCGGCCAACGCCAGCGGGAGGATCAGTCCAACGAGGGCAGAGCATGTTCTGAAAAGCCTCGACGGCCGCATTCCACTGATCGTCGACGCGGGACCGACCGAGCGCGGGCTGGAGTCCACCATCGTTGCAGCGACGGACGGGCAGATACGGCTGCTGCGGCGCGGGCCAATTGAAGTCCCAGGCGCGATTGAAGCGGAAACTGGTGAGATCGAAGCACCCGGCCAGCTTGCCAGCCATTATGCGCCGTCGAAGCCTCTGAGGCTGGACGCGGCGGAACCAACGCAAGACGAATTCACGATCGGCTTCGGAAAGGTCGGCGGAGACGTCAATCTCAGCGCGAAGAGCGACCTGGTCGAAGCCGCGGAACGCCTGTTTGAGTTGCTCCACGTCGCCGACGCCTCCATCAAACCGCGGATTGCGGTCGCTCCGATTCCCAACGAAGGTCTTGGCGCCGCGATCAACGACCGCCTTCGCCGCGCCGCGGCTCCACGTGGTTGACGGAGCCTCGTCCTGTCGCGAGGTATCGCGGCAATGAGCGAGAAGATTGCGGTCATCGGCCTCGGCTATGTCGGACTTCCGCTCGCGGTCGCCCTAGCTCGCCGGCACGACGTCGTCGCTTTCGACATCAGTTCCGGCCGTATCGACGCGCTTCGGCAAGGAATAGACTTAACCAACGAGGTCGCGCCAGAAGACCTTCGCGACACCCAGCTCCAGCTTACGAACGATCCTAAGGATCTCGGCGGCCGAGAGATCTTCATCGTGACGGTCCCCACCCCGATCGACGAAGCAAACCGGCCGGATTTCGGAGCGGTACTGTCAGCCTGCCAACTGGTCGGCCCGGCGCTTGCCAAAGAGTCGATCGTGGTCTTCGAAAGCACGGTCTATCCGGGAGCTACGGAAGAGATTTGCGCGCCCGCGCTCGAAAGAGCCTCAGGTCTTCGCTCCGGAGAGGATTTCAAACTCGGCTACAGCCCAGAGCGCATCAATCCCGGCGACAAGGAGCATCCGCTCGAAAAGATCGTGAAGGTCGTGGCCGGGCAGGACCAGAGCACGCTCGATCGCCTGGTCGAAGTCTATGGTTCGATCATCCCCGCAGGCATCCATGCTGCGTCGTCGATCAAGGTCGCAGAGGCCGCGAAAGTCATCGAGAACACGCAGCGGGACGTGAACATCGCGCTGATGAACGAGATCTCGAAAATCTGCGATCTGGTCGGGATCCGTACGAGCGATGTGCTGGCCGCAGCCGGAACGAAGTGGAACTTCCTCAATTTCCATCCGGGGCTCGTCGGGGGCCACTGCATCGGCGTCGACCCCTATTACCTGACGGCCAAGGCCGAACAGGTCGGCTACCTGCCGGAGGTGATCCTGTCGGGGCGGCGGGTGAACGACGGAATGGGCGCCTATGTAGCGCAGCGCGTCGCCAAGCTGCTTGCAGCGAGCGGCAAGCCACTACCTCAGGCGCGCGTCGGAATCCTCGGCTTCACCTTCAAGGAGAACGTACCCGATATCCGCAATTCGAAGGTCATCGATATCTACACGGAGCTACGCAAACTCGGTGCAGAGCCCATCGTTCACGACCCGATGGCCGACCCGGACGATCTAATTCGCGCCTATGGGATCGAAATGAAGGCGATTGATGAATTTGCCGGCTTGTCGGCGCTCATACTCGCCGTGCCGCATGCGAAATTTGATTCGATAACCGGCGAGAGCATCAGCAGCATGATCGAACATGGAGGAGTGTTCATCGACGTGAAATCGTGCGTTAACCCGGCATCACTCAGATCCGACATCACCTACTGGAGCCTTTGAGGCCAGAACGGAGCGGGACAGTTTTGAACGCAACCCTGCAAGACTTGCTGGCTCGCGAGAAGGCGACCTGGCTGATCACCGGCGCCGCCGGCTTCATCGGCTCGAACCTGGTCGAAGTCCTTTTGCGAAGCGGCCAGAAAGTGGTCGGCCTCGACAATTTTGCAACCGGTCACCAGCGCAACCTCGACGAGCTAAAACGGCTGCTTCCCGAGGAATATGCGGGCAATTTTCGTATGGTCGAAGGGGACATCCGGGACCGGGAGACCTGCCGATCGATCGTTGCAGGCGTGGACTTCATCCTTCACCAGGCGGCGCTTGGTTCCGTACCTCGCTCAATCGACGATCCCGTGACTTCACACAACGTGAACGTCACCGGTTTCGTCAACATGCTGGACGCGGCGCGTCAGGCGGAGGTCAAGCGCTTCATCTACGCGGCCTCGAGCTCGACTTATGGAGATTCCACCGAGCTTCCCAAGCGCGAGGAACGGATTGGCCAGCCGCTATCGCCCTATGCGCTGACCAAGCTGATCAACGAGCAATACGCTGCCGTTTATGCGCGGACATATGGATTCAAGGCCACGGGCCTTCGATACTTCAACGTCTTCGGGCCGCGGCAGGACCCGAACGGAGCCTATGCGGCGGTGATCCCCAAATGGGTCTCGGCCATGATCACCGATGACATCGTAACGATCAACGGTGACGGACTGACGACCCGGGACTTCTGCTACGTCGCCAATGCGGTGCAAGCGAACATCCGGGCCGCCCTTGCGCCGGACGAAGCGCAGGGAGAGGTGTACAACGTGGCGGTCGGAGACCGGACCAGCCTCCTCGACCTGTTCCAGCTGCTGCAGGACGGCCTGGCTCAGCACCAGGTTCACTATCATCGCGACGCGGTGATGGGCCCGTTCCGGCGTGGCGACGTCCGCGACACCCAGGCCTCAATCGAGAAGGCCCAGCGCCTGCTGAACTATTCGCCCACGCACAACCTCGCGGAGGGCCTCGATGACGCTTTGCCCTGGTACCTCAACTTCTTCCGAGCTAAAGTGTCGCCAGCCGCGTAAGGGTCAAGCGGTGGCGCCGGCGCCTTTCACACGCGCCTGGAAACTCTTGCGGAGCTTCTGAAGTTTCGGAGGGATCGTGGCGATGCAATAGGGATTCCGCTGGCCTTCGCCTTCCCAATATTGCTGGTGATAGTCCTCCGCCGGCCACCATTCGGATTTCGGCTCGATTGTCGTCACGACGCGGCCACCGAGGTCTGCATTTGCGCGATCGAGGCCCGCGCGGGCCTCGCGCTCCTGCTCCTCGTCCTGCGGGAAGATCGCCGAGCGATACTGGGTTCCGACGTCATTGCCCTGGCGATTGAGCTGGGTTGGGTCGTGTGTCGCAAAGAAGATATCGATCAGGTCGGCGTAGCTGAGCACGTCCGGATCGAAGGTGATGCGGATGGCTTCGGCATGGCCCGTATCGCCGCCGCAAACCTGCTTGTAGCTGGGGCTCGGGACGGATCCGCCCGTGTAGCCGCTCTCGACCTTTTTCACGCCGACGACATCGTTGAACACGGCTTCGGTGCACCAGAAGCACCCGCCTGCGAAGACAGCGACTTGTTCGGCCATGATCCGCTCCTGCTGATTGGAGCGTCTCAAATAGGAAGCGTCAGCTGTTTTGGTAAGCCGCCTTCAGGCTGGCGAGCTCCAGCCGCTTTCCGACCCACTCGGCCAGATCCTCGAACGAAAGCGCGTCGTCGAAGACGATTCCCGCCTTGCGGTCCGAATACCAGCGGACCTCACCGCGGATTGGGCGAAGGCTCTCGACGACCACGACCACCTTCTTGCCGAGACAATATTCCTCGATCGGCTCAACCTTCATTCCGCCGAGCGAAATGTCGTGAACGTCCACAGTATAGTAGGTCTTGTCGACACGGAGCGACGCCTTGCAGCTTACGTCCAGCCGCGGCGGGCGCGCGCGGAAACCATGACGCGGCTTGCGGCCCGCGAGCAGTTCCCCAAGGTCGATATTCTGGTCGAACTTCACGCCGACCGCTCCGTCGCGAATCCAGACAACCGATCCGGGGATCTTCTGCGACGAGAGTTCGACGGTAACTATGTCGCCAACCGAGACCGGTTGGCCGATTTCGGCCATCAGGCCGCCGGCTGAGACGTTACGGACGCGAATGAGCTGCACACCCGAAGGACCATCGAGCTTGGCGACGCGAAGCATAGGCGCCACACGCTCCTCCGTGCGGCGCTCGCTCGGGCGCGGAACCGCCGTGCTAAGCGAGAAAGTCGTCGAATCGAAGCTGCCGTCCTCCGGGTTCGGAAGACGGGTTTCTTTCCGGCGAATGAGCGATCCGAACATTCAGGGCGCCTCCAAACGGCACATTTCGAACGATGATTGTAACTAACTTGCGGTTAAGAACCGGTTTCATTTGTTTGACGTCCATGGGCATTCGAGCGCACACTTGCGGTCACGGTGTCGGCAGGAGTTTTCGCCGATGAAGCGGCCTCAGCTGCTTCTTATTGATGACGAGCCGGCGCTTGCCGATTTCGTTGCGAACGCGGCACGCGAGTGCGGCTTCGATCCTACTGTCACCTCCAATGACATGGCTTTCCGGGATGAATTCCGCGCCGGGCGGCCCGATGCCGTTGCAATGGACCTTGGCATGCCCGTCGATGGAGTCGAACTTCTGCGCTTCCTTTCGGACGAGCTCTTCGAAGGCCCGGTCCTGATCATCAGCGGCTTCGACCGCCGCGTACTGGAGTCTGCGTTCCGGCTTGGAGAGGCCCAGGGCCTCAACATGGCCGGACCGCTTGAGAAACCCGTCCGGCTCGAGGAGCTTGAGGGCCTGCTCAAGCGCCTCAAGCCGGTTGTGCCTTCATGACAGCAGCCGACCGAAAGCTTCTCGAAAGTTTCGGGCGCGCGCTGGCGGCTCAGAAACTTCGACTGGTCTATCAGCCCAAAGTCAGTCTGAAGGATGGTCGGCTGACACGGGTTGAGGCGCTCGTCCGATGGGACGACCCCGAGCTCGGCCCGATTTCACCCTCCCGGTTTGTTCCTCTCGCCGAGCAGCACGGACTGATCGACCCACTGACCGAGTGGGGCCTGCGGACGACACTCAAACAGTGGCGCACCTGGCGCGAACAGGGCCTGGAGACGCGTCTCGCCTTCAACATCTCCGCCGTAAGCCTGCAGCGTCTCGATTTTCCCGATCTCGTTGAGCGCATGTGCCGTGCAATGGAAGTGCCGACGGACCGGCTGGTCCTTGAACTGACCGAAGGCGCCACCCAGCCGCTCGTCCGCCTGATGGACACGCTCACCCGGTTCCGGATCAAAGGCATGGGCCTGGCGATCGACGACTTTGGGACAGGCTATTCGTCGCTCCTGCAACTTCGCCAACTGCCGTTCACGGAAGTGAAGATCGACCGCTGTTTCGTCAAAGACCTTCCCTCAGCACATGATTCGCGCCTGATCGTCCGGACGATCGTGGAGCTTGCACACGGACTAGGCCTGGTTGCCACCGCGGAGGGCATCGAGACGATCGAGCAGCTGCGCTGTGTCCGCGAACTCGGCTGCGATGTCGTCCAGGGTTTTCTGGTTGCGCCGCCTCTCGATCCCGACGATCTCATCGGGTGGGACCGCGAGTTCAAGAAGCGCTGGCCAGCCCTTCTTTCCGACGAAAGTCTCGAGCTATGGGGCGATGTCGAAGCGGATACCCTGCGCCAAAGGTAAGTCGGTCCCGTAGTTCACCGTATTGGTCTGCCGCCGCATATAGGCTCGCCAGCTGTCCGAACCGCTCTCGCGACCACCACCAGTTTCCTTCTCGCCGCCGAATGCGCCTCCGATCTCGGCCCCTGACGGGCCGATGTTGACGTTGGCGATGCCGCAGTCCGATCCGGTCGCAGAAAGGAAGCGCTCGGCCTCGCGCAGGTTGTTGGTGAAGATCGCGGACGACAGGCCATGCGGCACCTCATTGTTGAGCCTCAGCGCTTCGCCGAAATCGCGATACCGCAAGACATAGAGGATTGGCGCGAAAGTCTCCTGGAGAACCGCCCCCGCCTGAGCTTCCGCCTCCACGAGTGCGGGGCGAACGTAATAACCACCCGAAACGGCCTCGATGCGCTCGATGCGGTCTCCAAGCACCCGTTTCATTCCGTCGAACGCGGATTCATCGATCAGCGGTCCGACCAGGGTATCGGGCTCGCGCGGATCGCCAACCTTCACGTTCGCAAACAGCTGCTTGAGCCGAGCCACGAGCTGTTCGGCAACACTTTCATGGACGATCAGACGCCGGAGCGTCGTGCAACGTTGGCCGGCCGTACCTGCCGCAGAGAACAGAATTGCCCGCTCTGCCAGCGCAAGATCCGCCGACGGGCAAACGATCATCGCGTTGTTGCCGCCAAGTTCGAGCAGCGCCCGCCCAAACCTTCGTGCGACGCGTGGCCCGACGGCGCGGCCCATTGCTGTGGAGCCGGTCGCGGACACGAGCGCGATACGGGAATCGTCGACAAGTTGCTCGCCGATCTCCCTTCCGCCCTGAACGAGCTGGACCAGCCCGTCCGGTGCATCGCCGAACCGCTTGAGTGCACGTTTCATGAGTGCCGCCACAGCTTCAGCCGTGAGCGGCGTCTTCTCGCTCGGCTTCCAGATGACCGGATTGCCGCAGACCAGCGCAAGCGCCGCATTCCAGGCCCAGACGGCGACCGGGAAATTGAATGCGCTGATTATGAGTACGGGCCCGAGCGGGTGCCACTGCTCCATCATCCGGTGGTCGGGACGCTCGCTGGCGATGGTAAGGCCGTAGAGCTGGCGCGAAAGACCGACGGCGAAGTCACAGATGTCGATCATCTCCTGGACCTCGCCGAGGCCCTCCTGGACGATCTTGCCACCTTCAAGAGTCACGAGCTTGGCCAGCGGCTCCTTGGCCGCGCGAAGTTCCTCGCCAAGCAGCCTGACGAGTTCGCCGCGGCGCGGTGCTGGGATGGTTCGCCACTGAAGGAACGCCTCCGCGGCCACCTCGGTCGCTGCGGCTGGATCACCAGTGCTGACCCGGCCGATTTCACTACCGTCGATGGGCGACGAGCTGACGAGATCGCCACCGTCCGCATCGACTCCCAACTCCGTAAGTATCGAGGCCGCTTCCTCTGCCGGACTCATTCGAAAAGCTCCCTTGCGCGCGCCATCGCCTCTATGCCCGCGTCGATCGTTTCGTCACGCTTCGCAAAGCAGAGCCGGACAAGATGTCGTGATGGATTGTCCTCGGCGAAGGCAGACACGGGCACCGTGGCGACGCCCGCTTGCTCGACTGCGGCCTTGGCAAACGATTCGTCGTCGGCACTCAGGCCCGACGCTTTTAGGTCGATGCACAGGAAATAGGTCGAAGCCGGCTCGAGAACCGCATAGCCCGCGTTGATCAATCCCTCGCGCATTCGCGCAAGCGCTCGGGCGAAGCGCTGCCGCATCGGCTCAATCCACGCGTCACCCCCTTGCAGACCGAAAGCCACGGCCGACTGTAGGTTCGGAGCGGTCGAGAATGTGAGAAACTGGTGCGCCCGCGCCGCAACCGCCGCATTTTCGGGCGAAGCGATGATCCAGCCGACCTTCCAACCGGTTAGCGAGAAAATCTTGCCGGCCGATCCCGCCTTCAAAGTCCGCTCGGCCATCCCGGGAAGCGTCGCGAGCGGCGTAAAACGCTCACCGTGAAGCAGGACATGCTCCCAGACCTCATCGCTGATCACCATCAGGTCGTGCTCGATGGCGATGTCAGCGACGATCTGGAGCTCGTCTGGTCCGAACAGCCGGCCGGTGGGATTCTGCGGATTGTTGAAGATGATTGCGCGCGTCTTGCTGCTGACCGCCGCAAGGAGAGCATCGCGGTCGATCCTCCATCCGGGCGGCTGGAGCGCGACTTCGCGAGGCTTCCCTCCCGCCCGCCGGATCATCGGAGCGTAGCTGTCGTAGGCGGGCGTAAAGATGATCACCTCGTCGCCGGGCCCGACCGTGGCGAGAATCATCGCGCCGAGCGCCTCGGTTGCGCCGCTGGTCACGCAAACATGATCCGGGTCGAGCTGCTGGCCGAAATGGCGCCCATAATGGTCGGCGATTGCCTGCCTGAGCTGGGGCAACCCCCTCGACGGGGCATATTGGTTGGAGTTCTCTTTCAGTGCCCGCGCCGCTTCATCAAGGATTTCGTCCGGCCAGCCGAAGTCGGGGAAGCCCTGCCCAAGGTTCACCGCACCGTGCTTCGCGGCGGCGAGGCTCATGCGCTCGAACACGCTGACTTTCATATTCTCATAGTGTGGGTTCAAAGCAGCACACCCTCCGTCCGCATCCCCGCGATCTCGTCCTCGGAATATCCCAGCTCGCCAAGAATGGCGTCTCCGTCTTGCCCTTCGTCCCTCGGCGGATCGGGCCGGTCGAGCTGCGTCGCCGAGTATCGAGGTGCCGGAGCGGGCTGGAACACACCGTCCACGTCAAGAAAGGTGCGCCGGGCTATGTTGTGCGGATGAACTGGCGCCTCGCCGAGATCGAGGACGGGCGCGACGCAGGCGTCGGTTCCGGCGAAATGGTTCACCCAGGCATCGCGCGTTCGGCTTTTGATTACGGTCGCGATCTCTTCCCGGCTCGCACCCGGGTTTAGGGCAAGTCCCTTGAACAGGGCCTGCTGGAACTGGGGCTCGATCGCCCCGATCGCTAGGAACTTGCCATCCGAGCAGCGATAAATCCCGTAGGTTGCGGTCCCGCCATCCAGAAGGTTCGCCTCCCGCTCGTCCTTCCATAGCCCGGCCGCAAGCAGGCCGTACGTCATCGCGCCGATCAGGGCCGCTCCGTCGCTCATCGCCGCGTCGACAACCTGACCGTTAGTGCCGCCCTTAACCGCAAGCAGCGCGCTTACCATGCCGAACGCGAGCATCATGCCGCCGCCGGCATAGTCCCCAAGATAGTTGATCGGCGGAACAGGCCGCTCCGGCGGGCCGATGCCATGCAGCAGGCCCGTCAGCGCGATATAATTGATGTCGTGTCCGGCTTCCTGGGCGAGCGGACCATCTTGCCCCCAACCGGTGACGCGACCGTAGACCAGCCTCGGATTCGCCTTCAGCAACTCGTCCCGTCCGAGGCCAAGGCGTTCCATCACGCCGGGTCGATACCCCTCGATCAGGCCATCCGACTTTGCGGCGAGGCACCGAACGACGTCGCAGGCTTCGGGCCGCTTGAGATCGAGTGAAATACTGCGACGCGACCTTCGAAGCGGGTCATTCTCGAAGCCCATCATTCCGCTCCGCTCGACCCGGATTACCTCAGCGCCGTGGTCGGCAAGCATCATCGCGGCAAAGGGAGCCGGCCCGATGCCTCCCAGCTCGACAATTCTGATGCCCTTGAGCGGCCCGGCCATGGCGGCGTGCATGCACTGCCAATGGCAATGACGACAAGACGATATTCGTTCACCGGAATCCCGCCGGAAACCGGGCACTCAAGTGAGCGCCGTTCGATCCTTACATTTCAACGGCGCAATGCGATTGGCTGTACGACTGCCGATTCCTCGATCCCGCCGCACAACCGAGTGACCATCGAGTCTATAAGCGTGCTGACGGCAGACTCGCTGGCCAGACCGCCTCTCACCAGGCAGCGATCGACCAGAACGCGTCGGAAGGCGGGATAAAGGCCCGGCTCCGGAGCCGTGGGATTCGACCAGAACGTATCGAGGTGACGCTGATGTGTAAGGCCCGGCAGATCGTAGATCGCATCGCCTAAGGTGCACACCGGCGTATCGTTGGCGAGGGCAAGCGTCGCTGACGTGCTATTGACACAAACGAGGCCACGAGCCTCGCGGGCCATTCGGTCGAGATCGCCGCCGTCCACGAAATGCAGACGCCCCTCGAGCCCGAGGCGTTTCGCATGTTGCCGAACAAATCTGGACCAGTTGAAGAAGCTGCAATCCATGGGATGAGCCTTCAACAATAGATGCATTTCCGAAGGAGCATACGCCGCGAAACTCTCTATCACGTAGCTTGCAGCGCTCTGCATGTCCGGGAACGGGGAATGGGCCCTGATCTGGTAGTCGCCGGACAGCTGAAGAGGCAGCACGGCCTTCGGCTTGCCCTCAAGCCGACGCAGCACGTTATCAGCCTCTCGAGCCGCATTCCTTTGCCGCCAGAATTTCCAAAGCCAGCCAAACCCCTCTTTCACGATCGGCGTCGACCGGTGGGAACGGTAATGGGGATAGGCCAGGCGTCCGGTGAAGACGTGGTGATAATACCAATAGGAATCGCGAGCCCGGCGACGGAAGCTCGCGGTGACCGGCGGCAGATCCGGCTCGGGCGGTAAGAGACGCGCCTCCTTGAAGAACCAGTTCTTGTCGCGCGACAACGTTGATCGAGCATTCACGCCTTCCAGCTCGAGCGTCATCCAATGCGGCCGCAAGTATCCTTCTTCAAGGACGTGGGTTCTCACGTTTCGCAGAGCTGCGACTCCATGGGCCCCCAGGTGATATGGACGGCAGTCTCCATAAAGGAGCAAATCCGTAATTCGATTTTCCCGAAGGAACTTGTCGAAGAACACGGGCCATTCCGAGTATCGGCCCCGAAAATTCACCGCGCCATCGGGCCAGTCGAGACGATCACCCCCGCTGACATTGATGCGGTGCACGGTCAGCCCCTGACGGGTCATTTCTTCGCCGAGGAGCCGGAAGAAGGGGCCCGGCGGTCCCTGCAAGAAGACGAATGCGCGATCCTGTCCTGCCATCATCGCGCCGCTCCCAGACTTGCCAATCGTTTCTTCAAGCGACCCTGGAGGCGACGCATCTGAACCACGAGGCCGTTGCGAGGCCCAGTACCGCCCTCGACAATCCTGCGTACTAGAATCTCCGGCGGGCATGGCAGTCCCGTTAGCGGATCGAGGTAACGAGGGTATTGAAGCAGGACGGCGGCCACCAATTCGTCGATGTCCCGCTTTGCGGTCCGGCGCTTCGGAACAGGGCCGAGATCTCTGGTGAGTCCCCACCCTGCATAAAACGGCACACCGTGGGTCGTGACCGGCTTCTTGCGCAGGAGCGCCTCGAAACCGGCGAGCGAGGTATTCACGTGAACTTCGTCCACGAACGAAACGAGCGCTGAGATCGGCTGGTCCCGGACAATCTCATCCGCGAATTCGAGGCAAAGCTCGTCGGCAACTCCGCCAGTACGATGTCCAGCCTCGATGTCGGGATGAGGTTTGTAGAGGATAAAAGCGTCCGGCATGTCCCGCCGCACCCGACGCAGAAGGTTCAGATTGCCCTCCACGTCCCCGCCGCCGCACAGTACCGCACGGTCATCTTCCACCTGCCCAGGAACCAGGACATATCGCCGGCCTGAAATTCGTTCAGGCAGAGGAGCGGAGCCCGACCCGTATTTGCTCACGCCGGAAGCCACGATCAGCTCCCGCAAATGGCGTGCGCGCTCGATCATCTCATCCGAAAACCGAGCGTCCTGAATCAGCCGCTCCAATTCGCTTTCCAGGCTTGGATCGAAATGCGCACCCAGGCGATCGACGACAATCGAAAGAGGGGGAACGCAATCCGCACCGAGGCCCGCCGATCGAATGAATCCATCCTCGACGTCGATCAGTTTGCCGTCTGACTGCTCGAGCTCGGACAAGACTGAGGCTGGCGTCCGTGCTTTCCAGACCGCGATCTTGCCTGAAACGTCCATCTCGATCCTCTTCGAGATGAAGTTCACATCCGACCCACCCCAGAGCAGCGGAGTGACCGTCGGGCGCTTCCAGAAAGCGAACCCGACGGCGCCCACGATATCGCGATTGCTGTCGATCAGCTGCCGCCAGAACCCGCAAAGGCGGACCGCAGCTTCCACGTTTGCGGGTTCGTTGGTGAACGGGTTTCGATAGGAAACCCCGCTGACGACGCGAGACCGAAAGATCCGCCCTAGTTCACCTTCGCTGGACAAGGCGGCAAATGCTCCCTCGCCGATACAGGTCAGCGGAGTTCCGACGATTGCCGCAATCAACGCCAGCTCATCATCTGCGTCGGCGATTACGCGCGTTGCGCCACTAACGAGGTGCCAAGGGTCGCACGCTCCTGACACGAACGAAATTCCGTCCATCCGCTCTGCAGACGCCGGGGAATCGGTCCAACAAACTATGTTTCGTGCGGGCGGTAGATCCGCCAGAATGCGTGACCGCTCCGAATAATCCCTGATTCTAACGATCGTGTAGGCCTCTTCGGGCATCGGGGGCTGGCTTGCCCAGTAATCTCCCCCGACCTTCAGTTCCCTGACCAGCGAGAGGAGCCGATCGGTATCGGCATCCTCTCGGACCTCTTCGCCATTTAGTTGGACAGCAAATATCGAAGGTCGCGCGCCTGGAAACGGCGGAACCCTAAGAAAGCCATTTTGCTGCACAGCATTCATATCAGAAGTTAAGTAAACCCTGTTTGCGCAAGCCGTACAAGGCATTCAACAGAGGGAATGTTCGCACTGCTGAATCCTCGTAAATGCTCAATGCCACTCCGGTAACAGCCGAAGATATTTCGCATATTCGCCTTTCCCCACTCGGGAAATGGCGCGATTCAGACCTTCGTCGTCGATGAAGCCGGCACGCCAGGCGATCTCTTCAGGACATGCGATCTTCATTCCCTGCCGGCGTTCCAGGGTTGCGACGAATTCAGCCGCTTCCAGCAGGCTATCCGGCGTTCCCGTATCCAGCCAGGCATATCCCCTGCCCATCACCTCGACCGACAATTCACCCCGGTCGAGGTAGACCTGGTTGACGTCTGTGATCTCCAACTCACCCCTGGCCGACGGGCTGATGTTTGCTGCAATGTCGACGACTTTCTCGTCGTAGAAATAGAGACCCGTGACCGCCCAATGGGACTTTGGAGCCGCCGGCTTCTCCTCGATGCTCAGGGCTCGCATGTCGCTGTCGAACTGGACAACCCCGTATCGCTCCGGGTCCGCTACCTGATAGGCGAATACGGTCGACCCAACCATTTGCGTCCGGGCGCGCTGCAGGACGTCCGATAGGCCCTGCCCGAAGAAGATGTTGTCGCCCAACACGAGGCACGACGGCCCGCCCGCCACGAAATCCGCGCCGATCGTGAAGGCCTGCGCAAGTCCCTTCGGCTCAGGCTGGACGGCGTAAGACAGGGCCATCCCCCACTGGGATCCATCGCCGAGCAAATGTTCGAACGCCGGCACGTCATGAGGCGTCGAGATAATCAGAACCTCGCGAATGCCGGCGAGCATCAGCGTCGTGAGCGGATAATAGATCATCGGCTTGTCGTAGACCGGCATCAGCTGCTTCGAGACCGCCATGGTCATCGGATAGAGCCGCGTGCCGCTGCCGCCGGCGAGGATAATCCCCTTCATTAGAACACTTTCTCGTTGGAGCGGACTAGGCGGCTGACGACCGTTTCCGTGGACTTCCGCCAATCCGGAAGCCGCGCGCCGTGAACCCGCGCCAGCTTCGAGCTATCGAGCCGCGAGTTGGCCGGCCGCTTTGCCGGTGTCGGATAATCGCTCGTTGGAATGGGGCGGACTCGAGCTGAAGGTCCGCCAACTGCAGCCGAGGCAGCGAAGATTGCCTCGGCGAATTCCGCCCAGCTCGCTTCACCCGATCCGGTCATGTGGAAGACGCCTCTTAGCGCCACATCGTCGGACTCCGTGAGATTCTCGAGAACCCTGATGACGCTCGATGCAATGTCGAGCGCACTGGTCGGGTTTCCACGCTGGTCGGCCACGACGCCAATCTCTTCGCGGTCGCTCGCCAGCCGGAGCATGGTCTTGACGAAATTCGCACTGAACGGACTGTAGACCCAGGCAGTTCGCAGGATTGCCGCATCGCCATGGGCGGCGAGAACGGCCTCTTCTCCCGCAAGCTTGGAAGCCCCGTAAACGCTGGTCGGGGCTGTCGCGTCCTCTTCGACGTAAGGAAACTCCTTGCAGCCGTCGAAGACATAATCGGTCGATATGTGTACGACCGGCACGCCGAGCTCGCTCGCAGCCTCGGCGACAGCGCCAGCGCCTCTGGCGTTGATCGCAAAGGCAAGATCAGGCTCGCTCTCGGCCTTGTCTACTGCCGTGTAGGCCGCTGCCGAAACCACGGCTTCCGGCCGGGCCCCTTTGATGGCCTGGGCAATCGCTTCGCTATCGCCGGCGAGATCCAGCTGCGGCGGCCCAAGAGGAATGATCTCGTGACCCGACCCCGGCCCTGCCTCCAGCAAGGACTGAAGAACCTGCCCGAATGGCCCGCCTGTGACGACGATACGCATTGGTCGGCCCTCAGGCCTTCGCCATCTTCAGGAGACCGAGGCGCTGGCCGGCGTAGCGCTCTCTAAGAGGCTGCCACCACCAGTCGTTGTCGAGATACCAGGATACGGTCTTCTCGATCCCGGTGTCGAAGTTCTCCTGGGCGCGCCAGCCAAGCTCGTTCTCAAGCTTGCTTGCGTCGATCGCGTATCGGGCGTCGTGGCCGGGCCGGTCCGTGACAAACTCGATCTGCTGTTCACGCGGCTTGTTGGCGGGAGCGAAGCGGTCGAGAACCTCACAGATGCGGCGCACTACGTCGATATTCCGCCGCTCGTTCCGGCCCCCAACATTGTACGTTTCCCCAACCCGGCCGCGCTCAGCGATCAATTCAAGCGCGCGGGCATGGTCTTCCACATACAGCCAGTCGCGAACGTTCTCGCCTCTGCCGTAGACCGGCACCTGCTCCCCCGCGAGAGCGTTGAGAATCGTCAGCGGAATGAGCTTTTCCGGAAAATGGTAAGGCCCGTAATTATTCGAGCAATTCGAGACCACGACCGGCAGGCCATACGTCCGCTGCCATGCCTTCGCGAGGTGATCCGAGGATGCTTTCGAAGCCGAATAGGGCGAGCTCGGATCATAAGGCGTCTCCTCGATAAAGAGGCCGTCTTCACCCAGCGAGCCGTAAACCTCATCCGTCGAGACATGGAGAAAGCGGAACCCGTCTTTCTGACTGCCCTCAAGCGTCGACCAATAGCCTCGTGCCGCCTCGAGCAGGGTGAAGGTGCCGATGACGTTGGTTTCGATGAAATCGGCAGCGCCGGTGATCGAACGATCGACGTGGCTCTCCGCCGCCAGATGCATGATCCGATCGGGGCGAAAATCCCGAAAGGCCTGCTCCATCGCACTGCGGTCGCAGATGTTTGCCATTAGAAACCGATGGTTCGGCTTGTCTTCGACTGAGTGAAGAGACGCGCGATTTCCTGCGTAGGTCAGCGCGTCGATGTTGAGGACTTCGAAGCCCTTCTCCAGCACGAGATGACGCACAAGAGCCGAGCCGATAAAGCCCGCGCCCCCGGTTACGATTACACGCATTACTTACCTTCCATCGAAAAATATGCGGGCAACTCCGCTAGCGAGGGCTGCATCCGGTCCTTCGCCGAAAGCGTCGATGGTTCCACCAGCTCCGGCCACTCAATGCCAATATCCGGATCGTCCCATGCAACGCCCTTGTCGTGCTCGGGACTGTAATAGCTCGTCACCCGGTAGCTTATCACCGAGTTTGGTTGAAGCGTACAAAAGGCGTGACCGAAGCCGACGGGTATCCAGAGTTGATTATTCTCTTCGGGCGTGAGGACTATCGAGACAGAACGACCGTAAGTCGGCGAGCCGACCCGGAGATCCACCGCTATGTCGAGTACGGAGCCTGCAAGGCACCGAACCAGCTTTCCTTGTGCCGCCGGATGCGACTGAAAATGAATGCCGCGGATCGTGCCCGTACGAGCACTGAGCGACTGGTTGTCCTGGACGAATTCGACTGTCCCTGCGCGCTCGGCGAACGGCGCCAACCGAAATATCTCCGAGAAGTAACCGCGCTCGTCTTCGATCTTACGCGGCACAACTTCAATTGGACCCTCGATCTCGAAGGTACGGAATTCCATTAACTTTCCTTGATTTAACCATGCGACCCGGCAGCGACCGGATTATAGAACCCTTCGCCCAATTCAAGCCGCCATTTAGAGCACAACGGACCCATTCGCCGGCTCGCGGTCAAAGTGTGGCCAGCCAGTACTCCACACGTTCGAAGTGTTCGTTCCACGTTGGAGCCCGGAAAGAGGCCATTCGCTCCAATTGCCGGGCCCTTTCGAGATTATTGCCGGTGAAGGCGCGAATCTGAGATGCCCATGCATCGTCGTCATGGGGCGAAAGATAGGTGGGAATATCTCCGGCAATCTCCCGAAAAACGGGAAGGTTGCTTGCTAGAACAGGCGTTCCCAACGCCAACGCTTCAACCACCGGCATCCCGAAACCTTCCGCAAAGGAAGGCATCAAAAGCGCCCGTGCTCCGGCAATCCAGCCCGCGAGCTCTTGGTCCTGGCACGTGCCGATTTCACGGACATGGTCGTTGAGCTCTGCCAGATCGTCGAGCTGTTCGATGACGCGCTCAGCCTGCCATCCGCGCTGACCGACAATCAGAAGCTGCGGCGCATCCAATCCCTGCTCCGCCACGAGCTTGCGCCAGACATCCAGCAAAAGCTGATGATTCTTCCGCCCCTCGATCGTACCGACGGTGATGAAATGGGGTCTTGAGGCCGTCCTCGGCTGCACCTGCTTCGAAAAGTCGCCGCCGCTGATCCATGCAGCGATTGAGGGCGGCATTGTTCCGCCTTGAGCCGCGGCAAAGGTCGAAAGCTCCTCCAGAGAATCCCGGGAATTGCCGATCAGGCCTGAAGCGCTGGCGAGAACATTCTCCATGCGTCTGCGATGCTTGTCGACTTCGCCCTCTCGGCAGAACTGCGGGTGAGTGAGAGGAATAAGGTCGTGAATCAGATAAACCGCTCTCAGCTTGTGGCGAGCGATCCATGCGGGAAGCGACCTTTCATTGAGACCGGTATGCCCGACGTTCAGGTAGATCGCACCTGGGCGGGGTGGAGTTCTAAGCGCGTTGAAGCACGCGACAGCAGCCAGCCTTAGGAGGTCCAGCCGTTGCGTTCTGTTCGAGAGCAAAAGCCTGAACAATCGATCAGAGTGAACGGACGACAGGATGAAATGCAAGCCGTTCCGCTGAACGACAGCCCTGGAGCGAGCGCCGAAATGCGCGACATACGCTTGGCAGACCCTGTCGATGCCCGTCGCGAGGCCGCCCTTCCAAACCCTCCAGACGAGGCGAGTAACATCAAGATACACCGCTCGATCGGAATCTTGACGTTCAGGCACGATCACATCGCATCATGGCCGGAGCTGCGGCTACGGATTATTTGACCGTTGCTCTGACGGTTGCCACGGGCACGAAGAGCTGACTCACAAGCTGAACGAACTTCGTCAGCTGGTTTGCTCGCGCGTTACCCACGTAGAGCACATCCCGGTCATGCATGAGGAAACGCTGGGAGAGCAGGTATGCGCCAGGGTGCATCATATTTAGATGATAGACAGTCGGCTGGTCTGTGCCGTCCGGCTTCCGCACATAACGGAATACGAAAATCGCCGCCGCGTCCCCCGCGTTAGGGTTTGCGCCTCCCGCCAGCGCCACAGCTTGCGCCAGCGTCAAATTGGAGCGCGGAAAGACGATATCCTCGGCTCGGTTTGGCGCACCGAGGACAGCAAAACTCTGAGGCCGGCTCACGATGGTAATCCGATCGCCGGGGGCAACTCTGATGTCTTCTTCCGGTAGGTCGAGAAGGTCACTCAAGCGAATCTCGAAGGTCTCACCATCCCGCTGCACGCGAGCGACTGCGTCCTTGGCGGCTCCGCGATATCCGCCAGCAAGCGCTACCGCATCAATGAGCGACTCACGGTTGGTGGCAAGAACGAGCCGGCCCGGCTTGGCGACTTCGCCGGCAACGATCACACTGTTGGTGATCGATTCCTGTATGGACACCAGCACCTGCGGGTCCTGAGACATTCCTCGCAGCCCGCCCTGAATCACCGCTTGTAGCTGTGCAGCCGTCCGGCCTGCGGCGCGGATACGGCCCACAAAAGGCACCTTGATAAAGCCGTCATCATCGACACGAACCGCCGGGAGCCGTTCGGACGTCGAGCTGGGATCGAATCCGGCCGTGGCAGAACCGGCCGCACGCATTCCCGACCCGCCAAAAAGGGCAACGCCAGCCTCGTAGACCGTGATGTTCAGCACGTCGCCTGGCCCGAGAAGATCAGTGGGCTGTCGTACGACATTCAGGATCGCAGATCCTGACTGACTCGGGGCTGGCGGAATGCTCTCCGGAGTCTCGACCTCTACGAGCACGTATGGAAACTCGCTCGATTTCGCCGTTGCTGCTTTTCGAACCTCGACGCCCGTCGGCCCACTCGACGGCAGGCTTGCGCAACCTGCCAACGTCAAGGAAGCGGTCAGCAAGAGAAAGACGCTGCGGATAACACTTCTCCGCTGCGATACGCGAATAGTCATTGACTCGAAAAACCCTGAGACGGTCTGAAACCCCGGCGCGCCTTAACACCCCTGACAGATGGAAAGCAACGATTGTACCCTTGCTTCAGCGATGCTGGACTTTCCTTCCTTTGTAGGTACTTGGCTGAACCTGGGCCTAACTCCCGCAGCAGACCTAGCGGCATTTCCGACGGAGCCGAGTGACCTTCTGGCAAATATTCTTTCGCGTGTTGCCCAGACGCCCATTGAAAGCGCTGGAAGCGCTCTACTGGCGTCTCACTGGCCGAAAGGTCCGGGCCGGGAATCGGCTGCGGCTCGCCATCGTGAACCTGCCGATCAGTTATGAACTGTGGATCGCTAACGTCGAGCAAGCCGAGACAGTCGCAGAACAAGCTCCGGCGATCATGGCGAGGTGGCCGAGGCAGCCGACTTTCGGCATAATTATCTATGCCGAGGGCTGCGACAGCCGTGCGAAGATGTTCAAGTCGATCGAATCGCTCCATCGACAGATCTATCCTCGCTGGACTCTGATGCATTCGGCCGGCGACAGTAGTAACGTGCCGGCCGCCGACTTCCTCGTTCCGCTGAAGGCTGGCAATCTCCTCTCGGACGCCGCCCTGTTTCGTTTCGCTGAGGCACTTCAGTCAAACACGGCCGCCTGTTTCCTTTACGGCGATCACGACGTGATGGATCGCCGGGGACGGCGCACCCGCCCCTGGTTCAAGCCGCAGTGGAATGCAGAAATGTTCCTGGCGCTGGACTATGTGTCACAAGCCGTAGCGATCCGTCTTCCTTTGGCGAGAAAGATGGACATCAAGACAGGCCCAGGTGCCCGCGAGCGACTGGACGAAGCCCTTCTGTTTGCGCTGCACACTGCGAAGGAGACGATTGTCCACGTCCCACACATCATAAGTCATGTGGAATCGAATGAGCACGACGCCAATCAAAGTCGAAGAGAGATCGTGTCCAGGCATCTTAGTCCGGCGGATGCACTTTGCTTGGACGGCGCTTTCGGGACCTTGAAGATCAGTTGGCCTCTGCCGTCGGAATTGCCCAAGGTCTCGATCATCATTCCAACGAAGGACAAAGTCGACCTGTTGAGAGCCTGTATCGAAAGCGTTCTGGCTCAAACGGATTACCCTAAATTCGAGATTCTTGTCGTCGATAATAACAGTTCAGCGGCGGACGCGCTCCAGTACCTCGGCGAGATCTCGGACGTTCATATGGTTCGGGTCTTGCGATACGCACAGCCTTACAACTTTTCAGCAATCAACAATTTTGCCGTCGCGCAGGCAGATGGGAGCTACCTGTGCCTGCTCAATAACGACACCGAAGTCGTCTCGTCAGGATGGTTGACCGAGATGATGCGCTACGCCGTCCGTCCAGAAGTCGGCGCAGTCGGGGCGAAATTGCTCTACGGGGATGGAAGAATCCAGCACGCGGGAGTGATCGTCGGCATGGGGGACGCTGCGGGTCATGCGCATCGCTTTACCAGTGGCGATGCTCCGGGATACTTCAAACAGCCCCATGTCGCGCAGTTCGTCAGCGCCGTGACCGCGGCCTGCCTGGTCGTTGAGAAGGCGAAGTTCGAAGCGGTCGGCGGCTTCAATGAACGGGATTTCGCGATTGCCTACAATGATGTCGATTTTTGCCTGAAACTTCAGTCATCGGGGCTCAAGAATGTCTACGTTCCGCACGCGATCCTGCTGCATCATGAGACGCAATCGAGAGGCGATGACCTCTCGCCAGAGCACCTTGAGCGTTACGCCAGGGAGTTGCGGACCCTCAAGGAGCGCTGGGGAACTGAAGCTTTTGTCGACCCGCTACACAACCCGAATCTCGATCGGTACAGCGAGGCCTATGTCGTTAGGATCTAAAGAGGAATCCCTGCGTGCAGCAAGCGCATGAAATTTTGCCAGGCCTGCCGCACGTCGAATCTCCATTGTTCGATCAAATCGTAGAAGAGCTGGAACTCACTCCTGTTGAGCTTCAGGTGGCCGTCGATCTTCATAAACGCGGCTACGCCGTCATCGATTTCCCTGATGAGGAGATCAATGCGCGGATCAAGAGAATTAAGCACCGGCTGGCTTCGATTTTCGACATCGATCTCTCCAACCCAGAAGGTCGAAAGACGGACGGAGCGAGCTTGCGGGTGCAAGACGCATGGCATTCCGATGAGGACGTGCGCGCGATCGCCGCTAACAACCAAATCCTGTCCTTGCTCACGAAGATTTACGGTCGAAAGGCTTTCCCTTTCCAGACCCTCAACTTTCCGGTCGGCACGCAACAACATCTCCACAGTGACTCCATTCACTTTTCGAGCATTCCGGAGCGCTTTATGTGTGGCGTTTGGCTGGCCATGGAGGACGTCCACCCCGACTCCGGCCCACTGACGTACCTGCCGGGCTCCCACAAATGGCCGGTCCTCAGCAATGCGATGATCGGCCGTCGCGGATATAGCACTCAGTCGCAGTACGCGCAGGCTCCTTTTGAGTTGGCCTGGCGAGCGCTCGTACAGGCCTCCGGCATCAAGCCGGAGGTGTTCCTGGCAAAGAAGGGTCAAGCGCTGATCTGGGCCGCCAATCTCCTCCATGGCGGTAGCGTTCAGAACGATCCGACGCTAACCAGATGGTCGCAGGTGAGCCACTATTATTTCGATGATTGCACGTATTATACGCCTGCATTTTCGGACGAGCCTCTGGGTGACTTGAAACTGCGAGACATTGTGGACGTCGTGACAAAGGAAGCGCGTCCGAATTTGTACTTGGGTGAGCCAGTCCGATCGTCGAGGCGAGCATCGGAGTCTTTCAAGAATCGAATTATGAACCGGATCCGGCGTGTTACTCTGCCGTCTGACTTCGACGCAGCGACATACTATGATCTGAATCCCGATGTAGCCGCCTCGGGCGTTGATGCCGAAGTGCATTATCGCAAGCATGGCCGGTCCGAGGGCCGGCCTTATCGGGTCTGAGATCGGTGCAACGGCCGTCGGCACCACCGCTCTCCGCCGTCCAATTTGTGCATTCCCCTTACGTCATCGCCGCGGCGTTCCTAGTCGAAGCGATTACAGCCAGGATGACGACCGCACGTTACCGGGTCGTAAATCGCGTGGAACCGCTTGAAGACTGCCCGTGAGGGGTTGGACGGATATCGGACTTCAAAATTTCACGTCGCCAAGCGTCTCTGGGTTCGCAAGATGGCCATGGCGAACGTGCTGGGCAAGGATATGCATCATCGACTGATGAATATCTTCAATGATGCCGTAGTTCTCGCATTCGACATGAAGGCTAATATCAGCCTCCTGACGTGATCGCCCGCCGTCAAAACCAGTCATGGCAATGGTACGAATACCCATGCGCGCGGCTGTTTCGATTGCTCGAACAATATTAGGTGACGCCCCTGACGAGCTGATGGCGATTAGAACATCCTGCTTTTCACCCATAGATTCTAGCTGAAACGAGAACATTTCCTCACTACCAATATCGTTGACGATCGCGGTTAGGACCTCAACGGTAGTCGAAAAACTGTACACTTTCGGCTTGATATTAGTGCCCGTACGAATACCCTTGAGACAATCGCATACTAGATGATTTGCGATCGCCGCGGATCCGCCATTCCCACAAGAATATATGCGTCCACCCCGAGCAATTGTCTGCGCGATGAGTCTGCCCGCGGCGCTCAATGAACCGCGATCTATTGTCGCAGAAGCAGCGGCGAGGCGCTTAAAGTACTCGTCCGCATAAGCGCCAGTGTCCGGAATCAATCGATCAGGAAAGAAACTCAAGGAATGTCTCTCTTTCAGCCCTATCGGGGGTTATAAAACAGAATACGACTGCCTAGCGGTTCGAATGCGAAGGAAACGCGGCGCAGCCCGATCGCGTTGGCGATGTCATCGTGCCGCTCCTTTGGCGCGTAGAACATCAAAAAACCGCCCTGACCCGCCCCCAAGAGCTTGCCGCCAAGCGCGCCGGAACCGATCGCACTTTCGTACCAATCGTCAATCGTAGAGCTCGACACGCCGGCAGTCAGTGATTTCTTCAATGACCAGTTCTCGTTCAGTATCGCACCAAAACTGTCAATGTTCCCCTGGCTGAGCTCGTCGCGCAGAACGTGTGCCAGCTGGACCATTCGCTTGAGTGCGGATTGCCTAGCGGCACAACCTACGGTCTCGGCCGATTGGTTGGCGAGAATGGACGACGCGCTACGCGTGATACCTGTGAAGAAAACCAAAATGCGTTGCTCCAGCAACTCTTTCAGATCGCGACGCATGACTACCGGTGAAACCGAAACCCGCTCGTCCGGATGGAACTCGATAAGGTTCAGTCCCCCAAATGCCGCCGCATATTGATCTTGCTTGCCAATAGGCTGGCCGCAGTGATTGATCTCTATCTCGCAGCTCGCCGCCGCCAACTTTTCGGCCGACACGTGCCTTCCCTGATAGGCATTGAGGACGTTGAGAAGGCCGACGGTGAAGGTCGACGAGGAGCCAAGGCCTGTTCCGCGTGAGGGAATGTCGGCCGTCGTCGTGATCTCGACGCCACCGCGCAGCCCCTGCATCCGGAACGCGGCCCTGACTAGTTCGTGCTCTATCTCGTTGACGGAGCTGACCTCTTCCGTCTTCGAATACGCAAGACGGATATCGCCGTCGAATTTGCGATTGACACTGACATAGACGTACTTGTCGATTGCAGTGGATAGCACCGCACCGCCATGCTCGCGGTAGAACGCTGGAAGATCGCTGCCACCACCGACAAAGCTCATGCGCAGAGGTGTCTGACTGATGATCAATTGTTACTCCCTAGATCGGTATCGGGGAGCGCGGCAAGAATGCGATCCACAGCCTCGGAAAAATCGGCGGCGCGTAGCGTCGGCTCGGCCTTCCACTTGCCATCACGACCGCCCTCACCGGTCTCCACCAAAACCGAGCGCAGGCTTGCGCGCGCGGCCATCGCGATGTCGTTCGTGCTGTCGCCGATCATCCATGATTGGGCGAGGTCGATATTCATAGCTTCCACGGCCGTCTCGATCATCGCCGTACCCGGCTTGCGACACGCGCACTCTCGCTTGAGTTCCGCTACCTCGCCCGCGAAACCGCGATCCGGATGATGCGGGCAGTAATGGATTGCGTCTAGATAGGCGCCATCGACGCCAAGGGCAGCTTCAAGCTTAGCGTGGATTCGAGCCAGCCCATCCTCGTCGCACTCACCCCGTGCAAGAACAGGCTGGTTCGTGATCAGCACCACGCGATATTCAGCATCATTGAGCCTTCTCACAGCCGCGCCGGCGTTCGGGAATAGCTCAAGATCCTCCGCTCGACTGATATGCCCGTTAAGCTTGTTGAGTGTCCCGTCGCGGTCAATGAACACTGCTCGCTGTTTGCAGTCGCGTCGGGCGCGTCGCACCAAGCCGCTGCGCAAATGCATTTCCGCTTTTTCGAGGCGAGCCGGGGTGCCGATGTCCTTGATATATTCGAACGAGACGTGCCCGTTAAGGCGCGCGCGGTCAGCCAACATCGCAGGAAATAGATCCTTGGCGAAATCGCCAACGCCGATCTTTCGCACCCACGGCGCCAAAGCCTGCTTCTCGACGACGTAGAAGGCAGCGTTAACAAGGTTACGAAAGTCGGGGCCAGGTGCGCGCGGGTACGGATGAAACGCCGTGATCCAACCAACACTGTCGATCTCAACAAGATCAGAATCAGCGGGATGATCATTTGGATGCAGAAGGAGCGTCGCGTCTGCTGCAGCGGCAATGTGCGCCGCAATCATGTTCTCCACGTCTAGGTCGAACAGCGTATCTCCGTAAACGACCAGGAAGCGGTCTTCGAGCTGATCGAGGCAAGCCAGCGTGGCTCCAGCCGTCCCCCTAGCCTCGCCATCATCGATAAGCGTTATGCGCGCCGGGAGCTTCGAACCCTCCACGAAGGCCGCAATCTGATCGGCCGCATGATTGACCAGAAGCACGATATCATCGACACCATATTCGGCAAGTGCATCAATCTGACGCTGCAGTAGCGGAACGCCGTCGACATCGATCAGAGGTTTTGGTTTGCCCGCAAGTCGGCTCGCAAGTCGCGTGCCCTTGCCGCCGGCAAGAATTACGGCCTGCGTCACCGTTCACGTTCCTGCTGAACGACTTCCTGCACCGCGAGAGCCAAGGCGCCGCGGGAATCGAGATTTGGCTTCCAGCCGGTGTCCAGCAGATGCTGAACCGAATAGCGAAAACGTGGCACGTCCCCGATCCAGCCTCGATTGCCCTCCCCGTAAAGGATCGCAGCGCTTGGCTTGAATGCATCTCGGACCGCTTCAGCGATGAAACGCACGGTCACGCCCTCATCGGTGGGTCCGATATTGTAAATGGCGAAAGGCTCGCCGCGATCGGAAATGTGGAGCATGGCCGCCACTAGGTCGGTGATGTGCAGGTAAGCCTTCTGCTGCGTGCCATCGCCGAGGACCTGGAGTTGGTCGGGCGTAGCCTTAAGCTTGCGGATGAAATCTAGGATTACGCCATGAGTCGCCGGTGCGCCAATTACGTTCGGAAAGCGAAACACTGAAACACGTCGAACGTACGCCTCATGAGCGGCGCGCAACTGCGCCTCGGAGGCCAGCTTCATCGCGCCGTAGTTCGAGATCGGCAGCAACGGACCGATGTTCTCATGGATCAGCCTGTCGCCATGATCGCCGTAGATCGCCGAACTGGATGCAAAATGGATCACGCCGATCCCAAGGCGCTTCATTACGTCCAGCAGCGCGACCGTCGTCATGAAGGTCTGTTGTAGATCGACACGATAGTCGGCGACGCCGGCTGGGATGTCGGAATTGGCGGCTAGGTGCCAGATTTCGTCGATCTGACGGTTGGCCAAGAGCCCATCAAGCTCATCCGGATCGCTGCAATCAGCCTGAATGAACGAGAACGATTGATCGTCCGAAAAACGCGCCAGGGCGTCCAGCGTCCCACGGGAGAGGTCATCTACAACTAATACGCTGTGGCCCCGCTGCAACAGGGCGGCCGTAAGATTAACGCCGACGAAGCCCGCGCCCCCGGCAATCATATGTACTGTCACGCTTGGGTGTGTCCCCGTGGAATGGAGCCGCCTTCAGGCAAACCGCATTCTGCACCCTGTGATGCAGGCTCGGTATGCCGCGCTGTAAGCCGTCCTTGCCTCGCGTTGTCAACGCCTTACTGTTTTCCAGACGTTGCTCCGCCGGACCACAATCCGCTAGTCGGGGCCGCAGCGCGCGAAGCGTTGAGTTTGCTGGTAGAAGCGGTCCCCGGCGTTGGAGGAACTTGGGTGCAGTAAGTTGCATGAACTACGGTGGTCATATGGCGAGGCAGCCACGTAAACGAATGCGGATGAGGCGATTCGAATTTCCGAATCTAATGAAACGGAGCTGAAAACCCGTGCATGAATCCGCGTTCCGGATCGGCGAGCTAGTCATGCAGACGTACTGTGACCTGCCGAAGGCCAGAATCCTCGAGATTGGTTCGATGGACGTCAACGGCAGCCTGCGAGATTTTGCCCGACCGACGACTCACTATGTCGGCGTGGACCTTGAGGAAGGTCCGGGTGTCGATATCGTGGTGAAACCGCGTGCTAAACTTCCATTCGAAGATTTCAGCTTCGATCTCATCATGGCATCGTCGGCGTTCGAGCATGATCCTCGATTCTGGGAAACGTTCGTTGAGATGTGCCGAGTGACTCGCCGGGGCGGACACATCTATGTAAACGCGCCCTCAAATGGCGGAGTCCATCGCTACCCCTTGGACTGTTGGCGTTTTTACCCCGACGCGGGCGTCGCGCTGACAGAATATGCACAGACTCACAAAATAGAGCTAGACCTCGTTGAGAGTTTTGTGGGTAAGAGATACCCTGATACGTGGGATGGGTGGAACGATTTCGTAGCCATCTTCAGGCTTGGTCCGACGAGAGCCAAGCTAAACAGAAATTTTATTTACAAGCGTTACCCGTGTAATAACGTGCGGACTTGGGACTCCCAGCAAATGGACTTTGAGAATTCAATAACTGAAGATATGCAACTAGTTAAAGATTTACGTGAGCAAGTAGTTGCGCAGAACAACGATACAGAGAGATTGCAGAATGAGCGACGGGACGCCGAAAAGGTTGAAGCTGGCCTAAAAGCCGATCTTCGGCTTGCGGAGTCGGAGTTGTCGCAGTTGCGTTCGGCAGCGAGCAGCCTTGAGCAACAAATTCAAGCGCTTACGAGCGCGTTGCAAGCTCAAACGGATACATTGACCGCCGCGCTAAGTGATGCTCGCGAGAAATCTGCGCAGTTCGAAAGAGAGCGGTTTGAGGCTGAGAGAACCCGGGATGGTCTGACCGCCGAACTTCGAGTTGCGCAATCAGAAGCCTCTAACTTGCGGTCGATCTCGCAAAGCCTCGAGCAACAGGTTCTGGCGCTTTCTAAGTCACAGCAGGCTCAAAACGATGCATTCGCTCGAGTTCAAGAACGCGACCTGAGTGCAATCAGCGCTCTAGAAGCCGAACTTACAAAGCTTCGAGCCGATCATCTGTCGCTTGTCGAAAATTCATCCGCCGAGCTCTCGCGCTTGCGGCTTCGCGAGGCGGAGCTTGACGCGCTCATCAAGGCGGAAAATGAGCAACACGAGCGTCATCGATCGGGGATGGAGTGGTTACGGGCCATTCATATCGCCATGAGGGGCCGGCCACATTGGTGGTTTCTGCTGAGCAAACAATCAAGGCGCGCGCGCGAATATGAAATGCTTCGTGAGGTAGGGCTGTTCGATTACCAATCGTATCTGACGCGCTATCCCGACGTCGCCGCCTCGGGCATGAACCCTCTTGACCATTATATCGCGCATGGGATGAGCGAAGGCCGGGAGCGCGGCTGATCCCCTGAGCGGATTGGTCTAGATTTCAACTCTTTCGCACCTCAAACGCGACCCCACTTTTGAAAGCCACGAACGATATGCCGTCACTTGACCTCGCCCAACACCGTCGCGTCACAAGGAAGGGACGCTCGCCTTTTCAGAACCATCGACAGGCGCGGAAACTCCAGGCGGCGGCAGAGATCGTCCGCAACTCAGATCTCTTCGACGCGGACTGGTATATCACTCAGAATGCGGGCGGGCTGAAGGTCGTCGGGGACCCGGCCCTCCACTATGTGCGGTATGGACGCCGTTATGGTTTCGAACCAGGTCCGCGCTTTTCCGGTCGACGCTATCTGGAAACGTATCCCGACGTCGCCGCGCAGGACATCGATCCGCTTGTGCATTACCTGCAGTACGGTCGCTACGAGAGCCGTATCACCACCGGTGAACAACCCGGCGAGACGGCCGGCAGTCCGGCGCCAGCGCAATTGTCAGTGGCATTGGCTCAGGCGAGAGAGGCACGCCCGCTCGCCCTCCCCGCGCGCAAACTGAGCAAAAAGACGCTGCGCGTTCATGGGGATTTGCTCCGGCAATCAGAACTCTTTGACGAAGCTTGGTACGTGAACACGCACCTTGAAGGCGAGAGGCCGCGAGATCCGGCCGTCCATTACCTTACCGTAGGATCACCCGCCAGATTCGACCCAGGTCCGTCGTTTTCCGTCAGTCGCTATCTGGCTGCATATCCGGACGTCGCGGATGAAGAGATCGACCCGCTGATCCACTTCCTCCTTCATGGCAAGAGCGAGGGTCGTCTTGCCTATGCCGTGCCCGTTTCTGAGCATCTTCGAGGGCGCGCTCCCATGACGGAGGCCCCGCCGGTACAGATGGGCGTCGCCCGATCGGCAGCCGTTCCTATGGCGGCACCGACCGAACGGCCGACGGTGCCGATTTCTGCGTCTGCGCCAAGCATCTTGTTCATCTCGGGAGAGCCTGACACTCCAGGTAATTTCTATCGCGTGATCAATTATGTTGAGGCGGCTCAGGCAAACGGCTGGCGCGCAGATTGGATGCGTGGAGACCAATTGGCCGAGCGCATGACGGAGGTGGGCAACTTCGACGTGCTGGTTATCTGGCGGATGCCCTGGAACGCCAACCTCGAAGAGGCGAGCGGGATCATGCGGTTGCTTGGCCGGACGGTCGTTTTCGATTGCGATGACCTAATGACCGAGCCGCGGCTTGCAACGTTTCAGTTTATCGACGGAATACGCTCCAATCGTCTCACGGAGCAGATGGTCCACGATCATTTCTCGCTGATTCGACAAAGCATGCTGGCCGCCGACCTGTGCTTTACCACGACAGATCAACTCGCCTTTCACATGCGATGGAGCGACAAGACGACCTTCGTGAATCCCAATGGATTTACCCAGTACACACACGATCTGTCGCGCCGTTCGGCACGAGAATGGGCCGCACGGCGCGACGGCTTAGTGCGAATTGGCTACGCTGGAGGCTCCCGAACCCACCAGAAAGATCTGGGAGTCGCAATAGGGGGAATCAGCCGCATTCTAAGAGAGCATCCCGAATGTCGGCTCGTCTTGTTCCGTTCTCCTGGCGACGACCAAGAGCCACTTGTCGATGTGGAGGAATTCCCGGATCTCGACGGCCTCCACGAACAGATCGAATGGCGGCCGCTTCAGCCGCTAAGGAACCTTCCGACCGAAAAGGCTCGATTCGACATCAATCTGGCGCCGTTGGAAGTCGGGAACCCATTTTGTGAAGCCAAGAGCCAGCTCAAGTTCTTCGAGGCAGGCTTGGTCGATTGTCCAACCGTCGCTTCGCCAACCGGTCCATTTCGCGACTGTATTTCGCACGGGAAAACCGGTTATCTCGCCGCAACTGGCGATGACTGGTATTCCTGTCTCAAACAGTTGGTGACCGACGCCGATCTCCGCAAGCGGGTTGGGCGCAATGCCTATCTTTCAGCTCTTGCAAATTTTGGCCCTCGTCGACGCGCGCTGCAATTCGGCTGCGTTCTAGACCAGCTGCGCGGTGGCACAGCTGCCGCTCGCGGATTTGCACTGAGCGCGAGTCTGGCGCGCTGTCGCGCGACACTGCCGGCGGTTTATCCGTCCGATATCGTATTTGAGGCGGACAAAGGCGGTCAAGCCGAGGTGGCGGTAGTGATCCCGCTCTACAACTATGAGTCGGAGGTCGTGGAAGCCCTAAATTCCGTTCGCGATCAGACTCTTTCTGACCTGGATCTAATCATCGTCGATGGATTCTCGACTGATGGCTCCCAGAAGGTCGCGTTACGATGGGCGAAGCAGAATGCGAATCGGTTTAACCGGATCGTAGTCCTAAAGAACCGCGCAAATTACAAACTCGGTCTTTGCCGCAATTCCGGGTTCGATGCAGCAGACGCACCCTACGTAATGCTCCTCGACGCTGACAATCGCCTACTACCTGAATGCTGCGAGAAGTTACTTGCGGCAATCAAGGACAGCGGCGCTGCCTTCGTTTACCCCACGATCCAGCATTTCGGCGCCTCGACAATGCAAATTTCAAACACTCCGTACCGGCCACAACGGTTCGCGGCTGGGAATTATGTCGATGCAATGGCGCTGGTCTCGAAAGAAGCATGGGCCATGGTCGGTGGAGTCCACCACGTGCGTCACGGCTGGGAGGATTACGACTTCTGGGCGAGAATGGCCGAACTTGGACTAGGCGGTGAATGGTTAGAGGAGACGCTTGCCGAGTATCGCGTACACGAGACATCAATGATGAAGACGCAGACGATCGTCGACACCAATTATCGTAAGCTTCACCGCGACTTCGCCTCGCGGCACCCATGGGTCGCCTTGGTCGACGTGGAGACGCGGCGTTATCCCATCAACGGCAATCCGCGTTTAACCGCTCCGGCGGACCGCGCGCGGCTCGACGATCTGCTGCCGATCCTGCGCTGCCCCGTCACTGGCCAAAAGCTGGCGTACGATGCCGGGCGCACGGCACTGGTCAGTTATGACGGTTCGATGAGGTGGCCACTGAAGGAAGGACGTCCCTGCCTATCGGAGGATCTGTCCGAGCCGCAGGTCATGCCGCAAGGTCACATTAGCAACGAACTGCCGGAAGAGGCATTGGAAGTCATTCGCGAGACCAAGGGCTGGGTTCTTAACCTTAGCGCCGGCGGTTCGCGGCAAAAGTTCGACCATGTCATCGAAATGGAATTCGCGGTCTTCCGGCACACCGATGTCGTCGGTGATGCCCACCACCTTCCTTTCGATGACAATAGCTTCGACGCCGTGGTCGTAATGAATGCTTTCGAGCATTATCACGACCCGAACAGGGTGAGCGCCGAGATACACCGCGTTCTGAAGCCTGGTGGCCGAATCCACGTTCGAACGGCATTTCTGCAACCGCTGCATGAGAAGCCATTCCACTTCTACAATTGCACGCGTTACGGAATGGAGCGGTGGTTCGAAGCGTTCGAAACTGACCTCATGCATGTTTCGACTAACTTCTGTCCGAACCATACGCTCGCTTGGATCGCCTCCGAAGCAGAGACAGCGCTTCGCCGTGACCTGTCGGACCAAGCAGCTGACGCCTTTATGTCCGCGCCGATCGCGCAGCTCGTAGAAATCTGGCGCGACCCGGCCAAACGCGACACACCCCTCTGGGCAGATTTCGAACGTCTCTCGCAAGAAAATCAGGAGATCATCGCGGCGGGATTCGAACTTTTTGGAAGACGACCGGCTGAACTGCCCAAGCTCTAACGTTGTCAATGACGAGCAATCGAACCGACATCCCATGACAGGTGCTTTGTGACCAGCAATTTCCCACCCGAGTTCGACCCGGCGTACTACAGGTCGCGCTTCCCTGAACTTGCATTAGCAAATGACCATGAAGCGGAAGCACACTTCCGCAACCATGGCGTTGCAGCAGGGCTTGAAGGCTCACCGCTGGTCCACCGGGCACAATTTCTAGACGAGATTAACCGACGGGCCGAAGGAAACGCTCTTGAGATTGGCCCATCGTGGAGCCCGATCCTGTGCGGTCCTAACGTGGCATATTTGGACGTTTTCAGCGCGGAGGAATTGCGGGCGCGCGCAATAAAGAACGGCGTGGATCCGGAATTATGTCCCTCCGTCATCGACTTTGTCGGCGATATCGCGGCTGTTGATCAGAAATTCGATTACGTCGTCAGCAGTCACTCAATCGAGCACCAACCTGATCTGGTACACCACTTGAAGAGTGTCCACGATTTGCTGAAATCTGGTGGGAGTTATTACCTCATCATTCCTGACAAACGGTTCTGTTTCGATGCGCGTAAAGCTGAATCCACGATTGCCGGCGTCCTGCAGGCTCACCAGGAAAGGAGAGCTAATCACACCCTGCAAAGTGTAATTGAGGGCGCAGTTTTCTCGACACACAACAATGCCGCTTTGCATTGGCAGGAGCAGCCCAGTCCGGTGGACGATGAGCAATTGGCCGCGCTTGTGGAGCTTGCAATCAAGGAGTTCGACGCCGCGAACGGCGGCTATATCGATGTTCACGCATGGTATTTTACACCAGCGTCATTTCGATCGATCGCTTCAACATTGTTCAAACTAGGGCTCACGGGGCTTCAGCCTACCCGAGTGTTCAATACTCCACGCAACGCCTTGGAATTCTGTGCCGTGCTCGAGAAGGCGGGCACAGACCGCTAGGAAAGCTTTCTAAATTCCGCGCAGCCGGCGCGTTTGCAGTCGCGTCGATCTAATTCTTTACAAGGCAGAATACACTTGGAGCGCCTCGTTCACATCCGAGTACATAAGACCTTGGCCCTGATGAAGGATAAGCGCGCAATTGCAGAATTCACGGATTAGATCTGGACTATGTGAAGCCAGGATCATAGCGCGATCGCCTCGCTTCTCGAACAGTTCGTAATGGCACTTCCGGTGGAAGTTGGCGTCGCCCACCATGATAACTTCGTCGATCAAATAACAGGCAAATTCGATTGTCAGCGATAGCGCGAACGCAAGTCTAGCCCTCATGCCAGACGAATAAGTTTTCACCGGCATTTTCAACTGGGATCCGAGTTCGGAAAAATCCTCGACGAAGTCACGGATCTCTTCGTACTCACGTCCATAAATTCGGGCGATGAAGCGAGCGTTATCGTAGCCTGTCAAGCTGCCTTGGAAGCCTCCGCCGAAGCCTAATGGCCAAGACACGCTCATCTCGCGCCGTACTCTCCCTGACGTCGGTAACTCAACCCCGCCGATCAACTTGATCAACGTTGTCTTGCCGGCGCCATTCCGACCGAGAAATCCGATGCGCTGGCCCGGATGAACCTGCAGATTCAGATCGCTGAAGACCTGCTTGCGGCCGTGACCCATCGGATAAGATTTGCTTAAATTCTCACAGTAAATCATTCGATGACCAACTCGCGACGCATGCGCCGGCACATCGCCAACCCAATGATCGTGAGGACAATTGTGGTGCTGATAGGAACGGTGACATCCCAAATCGCATGCACCCGGTCACCAAAAACTCCGTGCCGGATAAGCTCCATGGGGCTCATGAAAGGCGACAGAAGCATGTAGTCCTGCAATCCCGGCGTCAGCCAAGAAACCATCGTGAAAGTGCCATTGAAGGGAATGCTGATGTAAATGGTAACCGGCATCAGCTTTTCCAGGACATCCGATTTCTCTGATAACGGCGCCAGGACAAGACACAATGAGAATACAAAGGCGCAGTAAAGAAACCACCCCCAGAGCAAGGCACCGACGTCCGCTGGAACAGGGAATTCATTGAGAGCAATCAATACAACAGCGATAAAGACGAATGCCATCATAGCCCCGATTACTTCAATGAAGAATCTCACGAAAATGAAGTCAAGGATCTTGATCTGCCTGTGATAAAGCAAGCTTCCATTTACTGAGAAAACCTTCACCGATCGCCCTACCGCATGTCGGAAGAGGGTCAGCGGAATGTATCCAGTCGCTATGAACGCTGTAATGCTGACGCCGTGCATCTCCGGTCCATGGAGCGCACGCCAAACGATTGCCACCAGCCCTGCGAACAGTAGCGGTTCAAGCATCAACCAAAGAAAACCGATATTCTCCCGTCCGAAGCGGGTCACAAGCTCGCGGATCATCAATGCGCTGATGACCCGACGCTGGACGCGCCACCCTGCAGCAAGCGTGGACATAGTCAATCCTCGGGAGCGTGCTCGAGAATGCCAACTACAAGCATCCAGCCAATGAAATAGAGGCAGAGGGAGGCACCGAAAACCGTCAGGATTCCAAACAGCCGATGGGGTAGCAGCGAATCGTCAGGCTTGTTCGGCTCTACGACGCGCTCAAGGTAGAACTGCTGCTTCTGCGCTTCTGTACGCGCCTGCTCCAAAGAAGCATTCGCTGCAGTCAGCATCTGCGTCGCAAATTCCTGCTCGACGTTCAGTTTTTCGTAGGCGCCCAGCTTCGAGGCGATGCCGGTTGGAGTGCCGGCAACCCTGCCAGTTTGCGCACCAACGCCCCGACTGACAGCAGCAATCCGGTTCCTAAGTGCGGGAATCGACGGATTTCGGGGCGCGACCCGCATCATCAGATCAAGCTGTGCCTGAAGAGCAGCCAGTTCAGCCTCCAGACTCGTGGAGACCTGAAGGACAGCCGTTGCCTGCTTACCCGGGTCGATCAGTTCCTGTTGGTTGCGAAATGCGGCGAGCGATACGCGCGCGGCCCGAACCCGTTCCTCACCCTGCAGCACCCGACGTTCCGCCTCAGCAATGGCGCGGCCCTCGGCACGCCGGTTAAGCCGGTTCACAAGGCCTTCGCTAAGGTTGAGTAATCGCGAATTGATCTCGTGCGCGTCCTCGGGCGTAAAGGCCCGCACCTCGACAATCGCCAGGCCGCTTTCGGGGTCGAGTTTCGCATCGACCTTCGATCCGTAGAAGCGGTACAGATTCTCAAAAGACGCATCGCGAAACGGCGCAGGGAAGCGGCTAAAGTAGTCGGCATCCTTATTCGAGAATTTATCGCGTACATTTGTCTCGGCTTGAAGGTCCTGAAGAGCATTGCGCGAGCGGATGTATTGTAGAACCTCCTTCGTCTGCTCCTGCCCCGCCGACAGTCCGGTTGCCTGCACGATATTGGCGAGCGACACGGATGACACCGTCTTTTGCCCCGGTGTTTTTATCACGAAGCTCGACTGAGAAACGTACACGGGTGACGCGATTAAGCCATAGTAGATCGCCGCAAAAAGCGTTGGCAGACCCACGAACAAGGCTAACCAGCGATGCTTCAGAATCCAACTCTGACGGCGAGATTTCCGCGCTACTTCCCGCAGGGCTTCATGGTCAATCGTACTGACGTTCATTCAAACCCCTAAAGAACGCGCATGCGCACCGGCTCGGCCGAAAGTTGTTGGTCCCAACCACATCCTCCAAACGTTAGCGTTTCGTGATCCGGTTTACCATCCAGGAATCGTCTCGGCCGCCGGTCCAAATCGACGCAACCTTGCCTCTCACGAGGCGCCACATTTGCACGATGCAGCGCCAACCGATGGATGGATTTGTCATTAAGGTCAAGACCCTAGCCGCTATTCATAGCTAGTCCTCGGACGAGTTCCGATCCTCGCTCATCATTTGGCTCTGTAGCTGCGGTTTACGTTAGTCAAGCGATCCAATGCGAGCCCAAACCTCCGATTTGCAGCGCCTAGGCGCTAAACCGCTTAAGCGAGTGATCCAACCGGTCACGGGTCAACGCGATGCGCCTGGGAATGGATCTTGGTCCGCTCCCCAGTTGCTTCAGTATCGCACTGAAATCGACGAACGCAGTGCTGCGGTCGTCGAGGGTCCGGTAAACTTTCCAGAATCGCTCGACGCCGATCGCGCCGATCATATTGAAAATGCCGTGGAAGCCGAACGTCGGAACCTCGGGCACCGATCGCTCGAAGGAAAAACGATCAGCCGTCGCGCGGTCAGCGAACTGCAGACCATGAACGTCCTCGAGAAGCCTCCGATTGGTCCGACAAATCGCCATATCTTCCGGATGACTGCCGTCGAACCGCGGATCGAGGCAAGCTTGGAGAAGCTTGCGACTCCTCAACGAGAAGCCGCCGTTGCCAACGTCGTAACCATCCGCAAATTGCGGCCACCCCGCACCTATATAATCATAGTCAAGGAAGCTGGGATCCCATCGCGACGGGTCGAGCACAAAGCCGTCCCACTGAACGACAAGACAGTGCTCAGTCCGGACATGCCCAGCGAGACCTCGAAGTAGGAACTCCGAATAGTCAGCGGACGAGTTCAACCTTCGAATTGGTACAACGCGAATCCGCGGCATAGGAGACATATCCGCCGCGTCCGTAAACAGGAGACACTCGGCAAAATCCGCCTTGCGAAGGCTTTCCTGCAGGGCGGCAATCGTTGCGCGGACGTTGACCGAAGTCACCGCGCACAACGTAACGCTGGGCAGTGAAAGTCGGCTCATAGGAAGCTTAAATCTCGATCAGGAATTGCTCTGACATGCGACTAAGCTGTGGGTGATGATACGGATCACGCCTCTTGTCCGTCTGCCATTTCCGCTTCAGTGCGCTGAGTTCAGCGGCAAACCGGTCGCGGTTGCTCTCCGAACGATCACATCCCCGCGATTTGGACTCATGGTGGATCAGTGTTGCGCGAGGCTCGTAGAACGAGGTCCATCCGCGATCGTTGAGCTTCATGCACAGATCGACGTCATTGAAGGCAACGCCGAAGTCCTTCTCATCAAAACCGCCTACAGCCTCGAACTTCTCGCGGGAGACGACCATACAGGCTGCGGTCACCGCGCTGACGCGCTGCGGGAGCCTGGCTCGCTCAAAATAGCCGGACGCGTCCGCGGATTGCAGGCGATGGCCATGGCCGGCCGCGCCGCCAATTCCGACGAAAACACCCGCGTGCTGGATGGTGCCATCCGGATAGAGCAGCCGTGCGCCGACCGCACCGATATCCGGCCGCACGGCCTGTCGCACTAGTAGCGCGAGCCAATCCTGATCGACCATCTCCACATCGTTGTTGAGAAAGCAAAGCATCTCTCCGAGAGCCTGCTTTACCGCCGAATTGTTCAATGCCGAAAAATTGAACGGGCCAGGAATGCTCAGAACAGAAATGCCATCTTGTTTGAGCGCCTCGAGGTAAGCGACGGCGTTCGGCTCGTCGCTTCCATTATCGACGATGAGAATTTCAAGGCCGGGATACGCAGTCCGCCGAAGTCCCTCGATGCAACTTCGCAAGAGTTCCGCGTGATTGCGCGTAGGGACAATCGCCGTCACCGTGGGCACATCATCCGGCAGGAGCAACTGAGGCATGCCGGGAACTATGGGCTCTGGACGGCATCTCCTGTGGTGGAGGACTAGCGGGAGATGAAGTGGCCCCGTCTTCCGCAACGCCGCTCTGCCGATGAGGGTCTGCTCCCAGCGGTCACCCTCGACTCGCACGAGTTCGTCCTTGGACACGCGGACTATGCAGGATCCGGTCAAGAAATCATGATGTTCGAAGAGATCCGGATTCCAGCCGGGTTTGAAATGCGGAGCGCATCTTTTCCCTGCGGGACTTAGCAAATCGTCATCGGCGTAAATTAGCCCTGCCTCGCCGGCGATCTCAGCCGCGCCTGCATAGATGGTGAATGCGCCGCCGGCCAAACGGTCACCTGGGCGGAGCAGGCAAAGCCAAGTTTCTCCAGCATCCATAAGACGGGCGAGTTCAGCAGGTACTTCGATTCCGATCGTTCCAGCTGTGGCGGGACCTCCGATGAGGATCGCAGCACTGGACGCGCACGCGGACCTCAGCGAGCGCAGCGTCTCTTCGAGCCCGTCGCTACCTTCGCGGCAGTCGATGACCGGAAGGACGGGGATCGCCGTGTGCCGATCGACAGCCGCCTTAACAGCTGCGACCGCCCTGGGCTCGTCCCTCGCAATCCAAAGGTCGTAAACGCGCGGAGAATGCGACGCCAACATCGAGATGTGGCTGCGAGAACGGACGCGAAGGCCCCGAATACGCCAGGCGATCGCACGCAGATAAGCCCCAGAGTTGATACGAAATGCGTCGGCGTGGACCGCCATGGCAACTAAGGTCCTCCGCCATCTGGCTGCCGTCGCGCCGCTTTCGGGATCGATAGAAGATGCGGCAGCACGCACGCGGAACGACACCACGTCCGCAGTTTTAGGCGGCGAGACGGTGATCGACGCCTGATCTTCCCTTGGGATGATCGCATACTTGCCCATAACCGCCGTACCCTTAGGCCAAACCGATGCGGAGAAAGTCGTGGATGTGCACAATGCCTACCGGCACGCCGGTATTTACCAACGCCCCTTCATCGCGCACGAACGCGCTCGTGATCTTGATTCTCTGCTCGCATGAAACGCTGAACAGTCACTGAACCCCCATCGCAACTCTCCTCCAAGCGCCGAGCAAACGCTTCTTGGAAAAAACCAAATTCAGCAATTTGACGTGCTTAGTCGTCCTTTCCTGCCGATTCCAGCATGGCACGACTGTTTTACATATTTCGCCAACACTGTTGCATGCGGACATCACAATCAAAAAGAATGGGTCGTCACAGTCAAACTCGCGACACTACTCTCAGCGAAAGATGCGTTGCGCACGATACGCTGAAGGAATATTTTCGTTCATTTATACCGTATTACCGATATTTTAATTTGAAGAGAATTGGGGCGAAGTTCGCCGGCTACCTATCATCCGCTCCAATTCAACAGTTATCGACATCGTTTCGAGTACGGAACAAACATTGGGGCCAGGATCGTCGATATTTGGTTTTATCAAATTGGTCAGTGGGTTAGGCAATTTCTTGAGGACTGCGAAGCTCACAGCCAAGTTGGCGATTCAGCAATCCTTTATTCGTGCAAGGCGATTTGTTAACAAGGCGGGACTGTTGCCCGTTTGCCATACGCGTGTTCCCAAGTCGCTTCATGAGTTGACGCAACGCTTGACTGTTAGGCTGTTCGCGTGCTGCCCAGATACGCAGATGATTGCAGAGGTAAGCAATTAAAGTTTGTGCGACTATTGTGGACTAACGGGAACCGTCGACGGTTTCCGGGTTTAAAGCTCACTCCTTGTGTAGAGAAAGGGGATTACTCGATGAGGCTAGTTCGAATTGGTGCCGTTGCGGCTGCTGCCTTGCTGACAGCTCAGCAAGCCAGTGCGCAGTCGCTGCATGGCATCCGCGCGGAAGCAGATGTCGGCATCGACCGCTTCTATTCAGAAGGCAATCACGACAATCATGTCGGGTGGGGCGGCGAGATCGGTGCCGATTTCGACCTCGGCGGCTTCATCCTGGGCCCGTACGGCAGCTTCTGGAATGCGCGGGGCGAGAACGTCACTCGCGACGGACCAGGCGTTGCGTATCGCAAGTCGTTCGAGGAATGGGGTGCCGGCCTTCGTGCAGGCACGCTCGTCAGCCCGTCGACCTTAGTTTACGTCAAGGGCGGCTGGGTTCTCAACGAGCAGCGGAAATACTTCGACGCCGACAATCCGTTGGGCAGTTATTACAACCACTACCGCACCCGCGGTTGGCAGGTCGGTGCCGGTATTGAGCAAGATATCAGCAACATGTTCTACGTGAAGGGCGAAGGCCGGTATTCAAACTACCGGACGAACTCGTCGCGTCTTGCGTTCCTGGTTGGCGCTGGCGTGCGATTCGGTGGTCAGGAAGCGGCCCCGCCGCCTCCGCCGCCGCCGCCGCCTCCCCCGCCCCCTCCGCCGCCGCCTGCTACGCAGACGTGCCCGGACGGGTCGGTGATCCTGGCGACCGAGGCCTGCCCGGCTCCGCCGCCGCCGCCGCCGCCGCCGCCGCCGGCGCCGGAACGCGGTTAAACGCATAGCGTAAGGAAGGCCCCGGACGAGAGATCGTCCGGGGCCTTTTCTTTTGTGCGCGGACCACGCTCAGCTGAGCGCCCATTTGGTGATCAGGCCGGCGCGCCTGCGCGCCCTTCACTCGTGCCTGGAAACTCTTTCGCAGCTTCTAGAGCTTCCGCGGGATCGTCGCGATGCAGTACGGGTTCCGCTGCCCCTTACCTTCCCAATATTGCCGGTGATAGTCCTCCCCCAGCCGCCAGTGACCATTCGGCTCGATCGTCGTCACCACACGGCCGTCACTGGCCTCATGGCCCGCTGAAGACCGGCGCGAGCTTCCTCTGGCTGGCCCTCGGAGCGATACTGTGTGTCGATGTCGTCGCCCTGGCGATTCAGCTGCGTCGGATCGTCGGTCGCGAAAGAGATGTCGAGCAGCTCCGAGTAGCTGATCGTGTCCGGATCGAATGTGATGCGGATTGCTTCGGCGTGGCCAGTACCCGCCGCAAACCTGCTTGTAGGTCGGATTATCCACCGTTCCGCCGATGTAGCCGCTCTCGACCTTCGTCTGGGGAGTATCAGCTCACCCACTGAGACTCTGCGCTTAGATCAGGATGTCAGGCTGCACATTCCACTGCGTGCCCGGATTGGACCAGAGATTGGCCGAGTTATCGACCATCCCGCCGTTGGCGGTGCTGAGCCAGTCGACGGTTACGCCGCTGTCGTGACGCCACAGGATGTCGTCCCTGCCATCCCCG